>Ga0208180_1000006_pt1 | contig 437676 bp, 387 predicted proteins | sample MalvireepMed_s16_FD_184241 | JGI IMG/M metagenome (GOLD analysis project Ga0208180, IMG submission 184241) | Marine viral communities from the Global Malaspina Expedition - Malaspina viral metaG DeepMed_s16 (SPAdes) (version 2) | ecosystem: Environmental > Aquatic > Marine > Oceanic | place...
CGTTCCGGGTTGCGCCGTTCGATGAGTTAGAGATAGGCCTGCCGCAGATGACTTGCGAACCACAGCCGCGTGAACGCTGCGTGCAGGATGTGTGATCGGAGGGAAAATGCAGCCGCCGGTGAAACTTTTTAAATCGTGCGATATCAAAGAGATGGCGCACGTACGACCCTGAAACACCGGCTTCGGCGTCAACCGCCACGAGCCTGCAGCGTTCACAATTTGGTGCTCTTCACCTCGCCGAAACCGCGCAAATCCGGGCTTCCCGAAAAGCGAAAAAAATCGCCTCGACCGGACAGTTTTTGCATTGCGGCAACGCGATCGCGCCCGTTTTCACACCTGATCACGAAACCCGTGATCGACGACGACCGGATGTGATCGAAATTCGCGCTGGCTTGCGCGTCGACCGGCACGGTTCAGACACTGAAGCCGGTGTTCAAGTGCTGGCGGTCGAGATTGCAGGGCGGGCCGCGGGGCGTGCGCGAGGCACGCGCTTCCTGTCGTAACGCAAACAACCACACTTGATCCGGGCCGGCCATGCGAGAGCGGATGGCGGCAGGCTACTGCAGCGCAAGCACCGAAGCGGGAACGATCTCGCATTTCAACCTGGTCATGGCCAGGCCGCGTCCGAGGCTTTCAAGCGACTGTCCAGACCTGGCATTGGCAATGGCCTGGCTTTTCGGGATCAGCACGCCGTGCTCAAGGGCGAACAGGCGGCGGCGGAAACGCTGCAGAAAGGGCAAGCGGTATTCCCGGGACGGACGCATCCGCGCTGACATCTGCCCGTTATTCATGTGCTGGCCAATATGATCCACCCAGCCAAGCAGCGGCCTTGCACCCGGTTCGATCAGCAACAGCCAATCGCCACGGGCAGAGCGCACGACCTCACGCAGATCCGGATCATCCAGGAAGCGGCAACCGGCCGCATCGGCCAGCAAAGCGGTGTTGTCCCGCGATCCCCGGTCAAGAATGACAACTTCGGCAACCAGGCCTTCCACGGCGCCATGGACAAGGGCGGCGAGTGTGACAGCCAGGGCATTCTCCTGGTCCTTGCATTCAATCAAAACACTGATCATGGCCCCCTTTTAGTTCATGTGTGACGGTTGCGCCAGATGTCCGACCGTCTGCTCTCCGGCGGCTTATCAACAGGCTGTTCGTATTAGTTCTTGCTTTGTTCCATTTCTTGAGCTAGGAATATAATCACGATCACCGACCGCTTCCAACTCACTCCCGGTGTTCATGGAGGTTTCATGCCGAGCCTTGCAACTTTGAAACAGACTGCCCTGGCTCCCGCATTGGGAGCAGCCGAAGCCGATGCGCTGATGTCGGCAAGCGGCGTGCGGATTGCCGATGAGCGGGTGCGCGGTCGCGGCGCCGGTCTGAACATGTCGGGCCGTTTCGAGGTCAATACGCGCGAGGTCTTTGACGATGGCTGGAGCAGCCTTGAGGATCTGGCGCCGTTCAAGACCGAAGTGCAGGTGGAAAAACCGCGCACGGTCATCACCCGCAACCAATCCCCTGACCTGTCCTTTGACCGGTCGATCAATCCCTATCGTGGCTGCGAGCATGGCTGTGTCTACTGCTTTGCCCGGCCGACCCATGCCTATATGGGCCTGTCGGCAGGGGTGGACTTCGAGGCGCGGCTGTTCGCCAAGCCGGACGCGCCGCGGCTGCTGGAACGGGAATTGTCGCGGCCGGGCTACAAGGTTCAGCCGATCGCCATCGGCACCAACACTGACCCCTATCAGCCGGTCGAGAAACAATGGCGCATCATGCGGCAATTGCTTGAGGTGCTGGAAGCGGCGGGACATCCGGTCGGCATCGTCACCAAGTCAGCGCTGGTGATGCGCGACATCGACATCCTGTCACGCATGGCCTCGAAAGGCCTGGCGCGGGTGGCACTCTCGGTGACCACGCTCGACCGCAAGCTGGCGCGCACCATGGAGCCGCGCGCAGCGACGCCTGAGCGCCGGCTTGAGGCCATGCGCGCACTCTCCGAAGCCGGTATTCCGGTCTCCGTGATGGCAGCGCCTGTTATCCCGGGCCTCAATGATCACGAGCTTGAGCGCATTCTGGATTCGGCCAAGGCCGCTGGCGCGGATGCGGCAGGCTATGTCATGCTGCGGCTGCCGATTGAAGTCAGCCCGCTGTTCAGGGACTGGTTGCTCAGGCACTACCCTGACCGCTATCGCCACGTCATGTCGCTGATCCGGTCGATGCGCGGCGGCAAGGATTATGACGCCGAGTTCTCCAAGCGGATGCGCGGCACCGGGCCCTATGCCTGGCAGATTGCCCGCCGCTTCGAACTCACAGCAAAGCGGCTCGGGCTGAACATGCGCAAAGCGCCATTGAGAACTGACCACTTCGTCGCTCCCCTTGGCGAAGGCGTTCAGTTGAGCCTGCTGTAAGCCCCGTCAGCGCCCGGATCTGTGCATCAAGGCGCCGAGATGGAAGAGAGCTCCAGAGACCGAACAGCGCTGTGTGCCGCCGTTGCGGATGGCGCTGTCAGAAAACCGGACCGTGCCCCGCCCCATAATGCGGTCCGGCGTCCGTGCGGCAATCCGTCCCCCGCCGCCGGACCTTGCAGAGGATCGGGCGGGTGTGCGAGCTTCGCCGCAACATGGCTCGTACCCCGCCCGATTCGCTGTTTCCCGATTATCCTGCGATACCCGATTATCGCTTTGAGCAGCACTGTGTCCAAAGCGGGTTTCAGCTGGTCGCAGGACTCGATGAAGCCGGGCGCGGCCCACTCGCCGGACCTGTGGTCGCTGCTGCGGTTATTCTCGACCCGGCCTCTATCCCCGAAGGGCTTGACGATTCCAAAGCCTTGACGGCTGCCCGGCGGGCGCGGCTGTTTGACCAGATCATGGCCTCGGCGCAGGTTTCCGTTGCCAGCGCATCCGCGCGTGAAATCGAGGCGACCGATATCAGGGCTGCAAGTCTTGCGGCGATGCGGCGCGCATTGTGTGCACTCCCGGTCAGGGCCGACTACGCGCTGGTGGATGGACGGGACGTGCCCGTGGGGCTGCACTGCCCGGCACGCGCCTTGGTCAAGGGCGATGCCCGCTCGCTGTCGATCGCAGCTGCCTCGATCGTGGCCAAGGTGACACGGGACCGGCTGATGATGCGTGCCGCGACCGTTTACCCCGTCTATGGCTTCGACAAGCACAAGGGTTATGGTGCCAAGCGGCATCTCAAGGCCATCGCCGATGACGGCCCTTGCCCCCTGCACAGGATGACCTTCCGGCCGATGCGCAAGGGCTGAGCCCGGAGATTGCTGCATTGCCTGGAGCGACTGATCGCACCCCAGTGCAGGATACAAAAAAGGCCGGGAGACGATCCCGGCCTTTTTTGCGTTCACTGAGGAAAGCTCAGTTGAGACGTGTCTTCAGCTCGCCGAGCGAAGCCTTGAACAGCTCGCCGGATGCCTTGCTGTCAACCTTGTCACCGATCAGCCTTTCAGCTGCAACGATCGCCAGATCAACCGCGGAGGCCCGAACCTCGTTGATGGCATCGACTTCGGCCTGACGGATCTTCTGTTCAGCCATCGCGGTGCGGCGGCTGACATAGTCTTCGGTCTTGGCCTTGGCTTCCTCGCGCAACACGGCGGCTTCCTTTTCTGCAGCGCTGAGAATGCTCTCGGCTTCAGATTCGGCTTCCTTGCGCTTTCGCTGGTACTCGGCAAGCAGTTGCTGGGCTTCTTCGCGCAGCTTCTTTGCTTCCTCGAGCTCATTGCGGATCTGGTCAGCGCGCTTGTCGAGTGCGCCGGCGATCATCGCAGGCACCTTCACATAGACGATGATGCCCAGAAAGATGATGAGACCAATAAATGCCCAGAATGTAGCGTCCATGAACGTCTCCCCTGCTTACTTGCCGGATGCAGCGCGGATCGCCGCAGCGACCTCGGCTTTGGTCACGGTGCCGCCAAGAAGATGCTTGACCACATCGGTGGCGGCATCCCCGGCAATGGTGTCGACGTCGGCCAGTGCCTTGGTCTTGATGGCTGTGATGCTTTTCTCTGCATCGGCCATCTTGGCACCCAGCTCCGCCTCGGTCGTCGCCCGCTCTGCTTCCGCAGCGGCCTTGGCCTTCTCACGCGCTGTCTCGGCAATCGCCGATGCTTTCTTGCGTGCATCCGCCAGTTCCTGCTCATAGGCAGCAATGGCGTTGTCAGCCTCTTCCTTCAGGCGATTGGCCTCATCGAGATCCTGCGCGATCCGGTCACGCCGGTGCTCCAGAATGCCGCCGATGCGAGGCACAATGACCTTGGACATGAGCAGATAGAACAAGCCGAAGGTGATCGCCAGCCACAACAGCTGCGATGCGAAGGTCGATGAATCGAAGGGCGGAAAAACACCGCTCGCGTGGGCATCGCCCTCGTGTGCGCCGGTTTCCGAATTGGTCCCTTCGGTGGGGTTGGACTGGGCATAAGCCGTGGTCACAACAAACATGGTCACCTCCAGATGAAATGCCACGCCGGGGTATCCGGCGTGGCAAACCTAACTCTCGTTCGTCGATTAGACGGCGAAGAGGAGAAGGAGGGCAACGAGCAGCGAGAAGATGCCCAGAGCTTCTGTCACGGCGAAGCCGAAGATCAGACGGCCGAACTGGCCATCAGCTGCCGACGGGTTGCGCAGAGCGCCTGCCAGGTAGCTGCCGAAGATGTTGCCCAGGCCAATGCCTGCGCCGCCCATGCCGAGGCAAGCGATGCCGGCGCCGATGTACTTTGCTGCTTCTGCTTCCATGATAAAACTCCTTTGGAATGGGATGGATGCGATTTCGTTGGCGGCGGACCGCCGGTGAGTGGATCCTAGTGGCCGGGATGCAGGGCGTCGTTGAGGTACATGCAAGTCAGAACCGCAAAGACGTAGGCCTGAAGGAAGGCAACGAGGAATTCGAGACCGGTCAGAGCCACGGTCATGATCAGCGGCAGGATTGCCGTACCGACGCCAAGCGCACCGAGGCTGCCGAGCGACACGACGAAGCCGGCGAACACCTTCAGCGTGATGTGACCTGCCAGCATGTTGGCGAACAGACGAACCGAAAGGCTGATCGGACGCGACAGGAAGGAAATGACTTCGATCATCACCACCAGCGGCATCAGCACGCCAGGCACACCTGAAGGCACGAAAAGCTGGAGGAAATGAAGCCCATGCTTCCAGAAACCGTAAACCACCACCGTGCCGATGACGAGCATGGCGAGCGCAAAGGTGATGATCAGGTGGCTTGTGACGGTAAAGAAGTAGGGGAACATGCCCAGAAGGTTTGCCACCAGGACAAACATGAACAGCGAAAACACCATCGGGAAAAAGCGCATCCCCTGGGAGCCGGCGCCGTCCCGCAGCATTGACGCCACGAACTCATAGGACATTTCCGAGATCGACTGCAGACGCGAGGGAACAAGCCCGCGATTGGCCGTGGTCAGAAACAGGAAACCGGCGGCGACGCCTACGGTTGCCACCATGAACAGGGAAGAGTTGGTGAACGACAGGTCCAGCCCGCCGATCTCGATCGGCACGATATTCTTGATCTGAAACTGACTAATCGGATCGTTTGCCACCTAGAACCTCTTTTTCGCTACCCGGTCGAGCCGGACATTATTTTCCGTCGTCTTCGCTGCGCTTGCCCGTCTGGCCACCCGCTGCCGGACCCGGCTGGGCGACCGCTCCGGTGGAGCGCAGCACGTTTAGCACGCCGGCACAAAAGCCAAGCAGCAAAAACACGATCAATCCCCAAGGCGATGTGCCGAGAAACCGATCAAACAAGTAACCCAGTATCACTCCTACGACCACGCCGGCGATGAATTCGCTCGACAGCTTGACCGCCAGTGCATAGCCCTTCGAAGCTTCCCTGCTGGAGCCATCTTCATGTTCCACCTTGCGGCGGGCTGAAAGTTCGGCGTCCAGGCGCTTGCGACGGGCGTCCAGGTTTTCCGAACGGCCTGTATCCGGGTCACCGCCATTGCCCGGAGCTTCCGGGCCGCCAGAACCGCGCTTTTCATCCATGGATGCGCCCCCCTGACTCGCCAGCGACGACCGGAAAAAGTCCGTATCGAAGTCGGGCGCAACATAGTTTTAGGGCAGATCATAGTCAAGGCGCTCAAAGGCCTTCGTGTGGAAGGATTTTACGCATTGTTTTCAACATCTTGAGAGGGCGTCTCCAGCACCCGCTACAGAAGTATCAGAAAAACTTGGCCGGCTGCGTCAGACTCACGCAGACCGCGGCGCGACCAGCCGCAACACCGGGCGGCGCGCATCGGGGTATGAACATGACAGCCGAATGACACCGGGGCCCACCATATTTGCCCATACTGGCAGGCTCGTGTCATGACCTGTCTGGCTGACGGACGTGGTCAGGACCAGCCGCCACCATAGGTGACGTAGAAGATGTGAAGACCGATCTGGCCGACCTTGCGCATCTTGCGGGCCCAGGGCGGGCGAACATAGGTGGCGTGATAGTGGGTCGAGGAGCCGACTTCGGGGAGCCAGATCTTGCCGGCGGTGGTCGCCAGCGCGATCTCCTCGGCCATATCCCAATGCTTGGGAGAGCGGACCCTGTCCCTGATGCCGTCGCACGCAAACGAAAACTGGCACCGGTTGCGCCAGTTCTTGTTCTGGTACACGACACCGCACACCGTGCCGGGATAGGTAGGGTTGCGGACGCGGTTGAGAATCACCTGGGCGACCGCTGCCTGTCCCTTGACGCTTTCACCCCTCGCCTCGAAGTAGATACCCGCTGCCAGGCAACGCTGCTCGGCCGCGGAAAAGGTCTTTGCCGGAAGGGCTGTCCCTGCCCAGGCGTGATCGTCCTTGTCGACCGGCGGGATGAAGCGCCCACGCTTGGTTTCTTCGCGCAGCACGGAGCTGAATGGCGATTGCTTGGCATAATCCGGCGTCGGCGGCGCATAGGCTGTGGCCAGAATGTCCGGATTGTCATTGGTGACCAGGCTTGCCAGAACCGGAGAAACCTGGGACTTGGAGATGGTCCTGCCGGTCGGATAGAACGCGGTCGCAATCTCGTATTCCTTGCCGCGAATGCTGGGCTTGAGGAATGCCATGCTGGTCTCGAGATCGGGCACCGGGCGCAGCAGCCCGGAGTGCCTTTCAAGTACGGAGCCGGCGGAAAAGTCCTTTGGCGGCTGGACGGGTGCGACAGCAATGACGCGGCCCTTCTTGAGATGACGGGTAACGCGCTCGGCATCAGGACGCGGATCGGCCGCGCCAATCTTGCCGAGAAACGCAATCTTGTCACCATTGGGCAAGGTAACACCCGCACCCGAAGCGATGGACGACGTCAGAATGGGGTCGGCGAATTCGAGCTCCGCAGCCTGGATCGATCCCGCCGGCGAAGCGGTAAGATAGGTCTTCCAGCGCGCATCAGCGCTCTCGCTGCCGCCCAACATGGTCGCCATATCGGCGTGGGAGGTGACAGTCGGGGTGGAAAGGAATGCCGCGAGGCCAAAAACCATGGGCGCGGACAGGCGGCCAAGCCAGGAATGGCCGCGGTCGGGCGAACGACGCTTCTGACGCAAAACAACTACTCCGAACTCAAGACACATACGCGATACTGTGCTTGAGAATGGAGCATTAACCTTGATGGAGCGTTAATGAGCAATCGCGAAAAGACGCATTACATGACAACACTGCAACGCGCCGATTGAACGGCTGGTTGCATCATCCGCTGCGTTTTTTCGGCGCCAGCTTGCCCGACACCGTGCGCCGCGTGGACTTCTTCGGCATGACAGAAGCACGCTTCTGCTTGCCGTCCTTGGCCGCATAGGGATTGTCGCCACTGCGATAGACTACACGCAGGGGAATGCCCGGCATGTCGAAATCCTTGCGCAGCGAATTGACCAGATAGCGGGTGTAGGATTCCGGCACGGCCTCGGGCCTCGTGCAGGAGATCATGAAGCCGGGCGGGCGCGACTTGATCTGGGTCATGTATTTGAGCTTGAGGCGGCGTCCCGACACTGCCGGCGGCGGGTGATGCCCCTGAGTGTGATCGAGCCAGCGGTTGAGCTTGGCGGTCGAGACCCGCTTGTTCCAGACCTTGTGGACGAAGGCGATGTTTTCCATCAGCCGGTCGAGGCCGTCGCCAGTCTGTCCAGCCACGGTGACGGCGCGGATGCCGCGGATCTGCGGCAGCAGGCGCTCGGTCATTTCACGCAGCTCGGCCAGCTTTTCCTGACGGTTGTCGATCAGGTCCCACTTGTTGAAGGCGATGACGGGCGCCCTGCCCTCGCGGACCACCAGATCGGCGATCTGCAGATCCTGCTTTTCGAAGGGAATGGTGGAATCGAACACGATCACCACCACTTCGGCGAAGCGAATGGCGCGCAGCGCATCGGCGACCGAAAGCTTCTCGAGCTTCTCCTGGACGCGGGCCTTGCGGCGCATCCCGGCGGTGTCGAACAGCTTGATCTTGCGGTTCTGCCACTCGAAATCCACCGCTATGGAATCGCGGGTGATGCCGGCTTCCGGTCCGGTGAGCAGGCGCTCCTCGCCCAGAAAGCGGTTGATCAGCGTCGACTTGCCTGCGTTCGGACGGCCGACAATGGCCACGCGCAAGGGCTTGGTCTCGTCATATTCCGGCCCCTCGTCCTCGTCATCGGCGCCCTGTGGGATCGGGATATCGACATCGGTGATGGCTTCGGCCAGCGGATCGTTCTTGGGCGGAAAGCACCGTTCCTCGCCGAAGGTTTCGACAATCGCGTCACGCAGATCGAGCATGCCGCCGCCGTGTTCGGCAGATATCGGGCAAGGCTCGCCGAGGCCGAGACGGAAGGCGTCGTACATGCCCGATTCCGAACCCTTGGATTCCGCCTTGTTGGCGACCAGCACCACAGGCTTGCCGCGTTTTCGCAAGATATCAGCCAGCAATTCATCCGCCGGTGTCAGCCCGGCCTTGGCATCGATCAGAAACAACGCACCATCGGCCTCGTCCATCGCCGCTTCGCTCTGGGCGCGCATGCGGCCTTCCAGCGTATCTGGCCCGGCGACTTCGAGGCCGGCAGTATCGATCATGCGGAACCTGAGATCGACCAGCTTGGCATCGCCGGGACGGCGATCGCGGGTCACGCCCGGCGTGTCATCGACAAGCGCCAGCTTGCGACCGGCGAGCCGGTTGAACAAGGTGGACTTGCCGACATTTGGACGCCCGACAATGGCGAGGGTAATGGTCATGGTTGATCCTTGCCCGCAGGCATCGTCATGGTCCGGGATGGACGTCCGCTCAGGACGCTCCACCCTTGGCCGCAATCATCTCCAGCATCAGGCTGGCCCGGGTCTTGACGCCATTCGGGGCCTGGCGATCAGCATCGATCTCGCCGAACCACTGCGCCGCCTGCTTCAACTCGCCCGCCTTGTAGGCTGCAATGCCAAGTGCCTCACGGGCCGAGTGACGGGCCGGATTCGATGGCACGGCCAGCACTTCAACCTCGGCCTGGACGTCGGCATAGCTGCCATGGTCAATCAGCAGATAGGCGGCGCGCAGGCGGGCTGCATCGCGGATGGCAACCGGCTGGGAGACGTCCTTGCCGATTTCGGAGAAGGCGGCAATTGCCCCGGCTGCATCGCCCCTGTCCGCCAGAACCGTTGCCGCGCGCATCCGGGCCAGCACGGGATAGGAACCGTAGCCGGTCTTCTCCAGTTCCTGAAACTCGGCCAGCGCCGCATCCGTGTCGCCACCGCGGGCTTTCTCCAAGGCCGCCAGGAAGACGTCACCGGACCTGGCTGCGGTGGTTTCCTTCCAGTATTCCCAGCCGCGAAGCCCCGCAGTCACCGCCACGACGCCAATCGCGAGCGCCAGCAGGACAAACCGAAACCGCTTCCACAGCGCCTTCATGTAGTCCGAGCGCAGATCCTCATTGACCTCGCGGATAAATGTTGAATTGTCGTCTGTCATCGCGTCACCGACCGAAACCGGCCCTCTCAAAATCCTGCCGCTAGCGGCGTTGTATGGGGCCTTCTAGCCGATTTTATGTTTTCTGTAAGGGGGTAGCCTCCCGAAAGCGTGCAGACTCCCGTCCAATCGGCTCACATTCCAATGATCGGCGACACGCCGATGAGCCATTTGTGCAGGCCGCCGACGAACAGCACGTAAAGCACAAGCCCTCCGACAACCGCGATGACATCCCACTTAACCGGCCCGGCCACGGGATTGCTGGTGATGCCGGCGCGCAGGCGCCGCTTCTCGGATATCCGGTCTATGACGGCCCAGACCAGAAACCCGCCGAACAGCAGCAGCGACGCCAGGTCGCCGTTGACCAGAAGATGGAGCAAGGCCCAGATCTTGACTGCAAGCAGCATCGGGTGCTTGACGGCGGCCTTGATGCGACCGGCCGGCACCTGCGAGGCGACCAGCAGGATCATGGCCGGGATCATTCCGAGCGCGACCACATGGCTCATCCAGGCGGGCACCACCCAGAACACCACCGGGTCGAGACGCGCGACGCCATATCCCCAGACCAAAATGACAAAGCCGATGATCGCGATCACCGCATAGATGCCCTTCCAGGTGTTCAGGCCACGCTGATCGATCTGCGCTTGACGAAACGCGGGTGCGGCGATCCGTACCGAGTGAACACCCAAAAACAGCACCAGTCCGACAATGAGACAGATCATCCTTCTTCTCCTTTTGCGTGCCGGAACATGCCCCGGCGGCCAGTGCGGCGACCATAGCCCGGACAGAACCGCTTTAGAAGCAGCGCATGCCGGTATTTATGTCGCGGGCCTGGGGCATTTGTGTTGCAGCACTGGCTGGTCCAAGATGGTGGGATGGAACCGGATCTGGAAGCCGCACGCAGGCGGCTACATGAAAAGAAACACGATCTCGAGAGCATGTCGGCGCTGAGCCAGGAAGCCCGCGCCCCGGTTACGCTTGACCAGCAATCGGTTGGCCGGCTGTCGCGAATGGATGCGATGCAGCAACAGGCGATGGCCGAGGCGCAGGAGCGTGCGCGCAAACGCGATCTGGTGCGCATCGAAATGGCGGAGCGGCGTCTGGCGGAAGGTGAATATGGCTGGTGCACGGAGTGCGGCGAGGCCATTCCCGACAAGCGGCTGGCGATCGATCCGATGGCAGAGAAATGCGTTCGCTGCGCTTCCGGTTAGGCTTTTTTCACATCTGTGCCGCAATTGGTGGTCACTGATCCACGACCCTTTTCAGTCCAGCGTAACACCGGATCGCGAGCATAATGTTTTTGTCTGAAGTCTCCCCTGTCTCCGTAAAAAAACCGGCAATATCTGCCCTTACCGCGGCAGTGGTGGCCGCATTCGCTGGCCTTGGCGACACCGCAGCCCTGGCGGAAGAACGCCCGGAACAGCTGGTGCTGATTTCCTTCGACGGGGCGCATGACAACCGTTTGTGGGAGCGCAGCCTGGCCATGGCGAACAGCAGCGGCGCCCGCTTTACCTATTTCCTGTCCTGCACTTTCCTGATGAGCAAGGCGGAACGCCAAGGCTACAAGGCACCGAGACATTCCGCCGGACGTTCGAATGTCGGCTTTGCACAGGATCAGGCCGAGGCCCTGACCCGGCTTGGGCATATCTGGTCAGCCTATCAGGCAGGCAACGAAATCGGCAGTCACGGCTGCGGCCATTTCGATGGCAAGGACTGGAGCAAATCGGACTGGCTCAAGGAGTTCGACCAGTTCGACGCCGCGCTGAGCGCGGCATGGGAAAACAATGACGCTGAAGCCCCGTCAGGCTGGGCGCGGTTTGCGACCTCGGCCATCAGGGGTTTTCGCGCGCCCTATCTTGCGACCGGAGACGGACTGTTTGCCGCTCTGGAAAGCCGCGGTTTTGGCTATGACGCCAGCACGGTGTCGAAGGGCCCGGTTTCGCCGGACTTCAGCAGGCCGGCCGCACATTTCGCCCTGCCGCTTATCCCGGAAGGGCCGAAGCAGCGGGCGATCATCGCCATGGACTACAATCTGTTCGTGCGCCATTCCGCTGCGATCGAGACCCCTTCGAAGTCAAAAGAGTTCGAAGAACGTGCGCTTGAGGCGTTCCGCGCGGCCTTCGAGGCTGAATATTCGGGCAAGCGGCGTCCGCTGCAACTGGGGTTTCACTTCGTCGAAATGAACGGCGGCGCCTACTGGAATGCGCTGGAACGCTTTGTCGAGGAGACTTGTGGACGCGCGGAGGTCGCCTGCGTGACCTATCAGGACGCGATCGAGCGTCTCAAGACAAGGGCGGACGGGTCGGCGAGCTGACCGAAACACCGGGAACGCTCGCTCCCGAACCCTATCTTTTTGGATCTTCCACAGTCTGGATCGGGTCTGGACCACCGGCCCCTGGCGCGGGATCGGCAACATGCTGGGCGAAGCCATCACCCTGCTCCGCCAGATAGCCACGCTCGATTTCATCGAGTTCCTGGCCGCGGAACACGGCTTCGAAGGCATGCAGACGTTTGTAGATCGAGATCAGTTCGACAATGGTTGTCCATGAATTGATCAGAAACTGGAACGAGTTCGACACCTGGCCAAAGGCTGTCAGGATCTGCTGCCAGATGCCCAGGGTGATCCTGCCGGTGACAATGGTCGGAACAAGCAGGATATGGACGTAGATATTGTCGGCCTGGAGATAGAAGCCGCGAGCGATGTTGAAATACATGTAGTGGAAATAAAGCCGGAAGTAGTTTCTCCGCACATTATCGAAGAGCTGACGGGTGGTTGGCGGCTGGGCGCGCGACGGATCGTCCTCGCCATAGACCAGTTCCTTGCGGTAAGCGGCCTCGACACGCTGGTTGCGAAACTCAAGCCCGGGCAGCTTGATTCCGACCAAGGCGAGCAACCCGGTACCAAAGGCGGCCCAGAACAGCAATGCGATAAACAGCGCATGCGGGATTTCACCGACCAGGGGCAGCTCGGTGACATATTGCGACAACGCCCACAGGATCGGCAGAAATGCCACCAGCGTCATGATCGCGTCGACAAAGGCCACACCAAGGCCTTCCATGATCGAGGCGAAACGCATGGTGTCTTCCTGCACACGCTGCGAGGCGCCTTCGATGTTGCGCACCCGCGGCCAGCGTTCCATGTAGAAATTGTTCATCGCCGTGCGCCAGCGGAAGACGTAGTGGCTGACGAAAAACCGGGTGACGACATAGACGACGGTCGAGATGAAGGCGATCTGGCAGAAGATTATGATGAGGCCATAGAGATCGGCCTGCGAGACGGTGCCATCACCGGTCAGTGCCTGCTGGAACTGGTCGAAGAAAGGCCGGCGCCAATTGTTGAGCGCCACCGAAACCTGGACGCCGAAATAGGTGGTGAAGAGGATGAAGGCGGAGCCGAGGATAGACCACCATTGCCATTTGTGCGGTGAATAGGTGAACCAGAAGGCCGCGAAAGCCACCGACCATGCGATGTAATACACATAAAACCAGAGGAAGGACGAGGTGTAGAAATAGCTCAGTCCGACAATCGGCTCACCTTCCGGCTCGGGCAGTGCAAAGCCCAATGCTGCACCGATACTGTCCCCTGCCCCGTACCAGATGGCGATTGCCAGGCCGGCCCAGATGAGGACTGACGGGAAGAAGATTTTCGGTTTCGGGAAAAAAGATTCAAACACGGGCGGGATCCTGAACTGTGTCCTGCAAGGCAGGGCGTGATTCGTCGTGGCTCGGGCAAGTACCTATGACACCGGGGCAAAGACGGCAATCCGATCGGCCCAATGCTCACGCCAATGTGCTGAAACAATGGCTCTTCGTGCTCAGTGGTTCTGGGTTGCCGTGAATTTGCGCTGCCGGATCCGTGACTGTCCCGGATGACGGGCGGCTTCACACGGCCCGGGATCGGCAATAGATCAACACGATAGCAGCCGAAGCGAGCAACCCGGCTGCCGCGGCGAGACTTGCCCAGGTGTAGGTTCCCGACCAGTCGGCAAGGTAACCGGCGACGACGGGACCAAGGATCTGGCCGGTGCCGAAGGCGGCAGTCATCAGCGCCAGCGCCCGGCGCGGGCTTTCGGTGGCCAGTTGCCGGCCAAGCTGAAGCCCAAAGGCGGTGACCATGATGAAGGTCGCACCCAGAAGGACGCCACCGATGATGGGACCTGCCGGAAGCGGCAGGAGGACGCTTGCCGCCACGCCGATTGCTTCCACGAGGCAGCCAAGGGCAAAGACATTGGCGAGGCCGACGCGCCGGACGGCAGGCATCCAGTAGGCCACCGACGGTGCAGCAGCGATGCCGGTAGCAAGCCAGACACCGGCCTCGAACAGCGAGGAACCGCCACCATCGCGGACGATGGCCACCAGGAACGTGGCGGTGACGATGTAGCCAAACCCGAAGATGCCATAGGCGATGGTCAGCGCCGCCAGCGACGGGGTCCAGACGAGCGGTGGTTCCTTTTTCGCAGGGCCTGCGCGCACGATATCGCGCGGCAGATATCGCGACACCACGATCAAGCCAGCAAATGCCAGGACGGCAGCCATGATCCAGGCCATGCGCCAGCCACTGTCGGCAAGTATGATCAACCCGAACATGACCGCCGAGATGGTTATGCCGGCGCCAACACCGCCGAAATGGCTGGACTGGACCCAGGGCTTGTTGGCCGCCAGACCGTGCGAGAGCACGATGGCCGAGGTAAAGACCATGACAAACGCACTGGCGAGCCCCGCCAGAAACCGGACGATGGCCAGCACGAAGACATTGCTTGAAACGCCCATGGCGAGCAGAAGCAACGCGGTCGCCACCAGACCTGAAATTGCGACCTTGCGCTCGATGCCTTCGGCCCAGCCATAGGCCGCGAGAATGGCGCCAAGCAGATAACCGACATAATTGGCCGATGCGATCCACCCGGCTTCCGCGGGCCCAAGTCCGAGGCCTGACATCATGGCCGGCAACACCGGCGTGTAGAAAAAGCGCCCCAACCCCATTGCTACGGCCATGGCCAGGGCCCCGGCGATGGCGGTCATCAGGATCGTGCGATCACGCTGCGGTGAGGAGCCGGAATATTCAGCGGGTCGAGACATGAGCAAGGGACTTGGCAAAGGGAGGGATCGGATCTGTTTTCTCCATGAACCCGATCAGCCCGGGTGACAACCCGGAAGCTGCCATCAGCTGGCTTTTTGCCCAGGGACTAACCAAAACTTGATTGGAACTTTTCCGTTGAATGCCTATTGTGCGTTGCAGCAATTCACAAAAGGACCTTCACATGAAAACCGTGATCATTACCGGCTCCACCAGCGGCATCGGCCTGGGAATCGCCGAGAGTTTCGCCACCGCGGGATACAATGTGGTGCTCAACGGTCTGGGCGACGAGGCTGAAATCGAAGCGACGCGGGCGCGGTTGGCTTCGCTCGGCGCTGGCGACGTGATCTTTCATGGCGCCAACATGCTCAAGCCCGAGGAAATCGCCGATCTGGTTGTCTCGGCCGAGAAGCACTTCGGCTCGGTCGATGTCATCGTGCCCAATGCCGGCATCCAGCATGTCGAGAAGGTCGAGGATTTCCCGATTGCCAAATGGGATGCGATCATCGCCATCAACATGAGCTCTGCCTTTCACCTCATCCGGGCTGCCATGCCGGGCATGAAAAAGAACGGGTTCGGCCGGATCATCGCGATCGCTTCCGCGCATGGCCTCATCGCCTCGCCGTTCAAGAGCGCCTATGTCACCGCCAAGCACGGGGTTCTGGGGCTGATCAAGACTGTGGCGCTGGAAGGGGCCGAATTCGGCGTCACCGCCAATGCGATCTGTCCTGGCTATGTCGAAACGCCGCTGGTCAGCGGCCAGATTGCCGACACCGCCAAGGCGCGCGGCATGACCGAGGAAGCTGTGATCAGCGACGTGATCCTCAAGGCGCAACCGACCAAGCAGTTTGTAACGGTCGAGCAGATCGCGGCCTTGGCCAATTACCTCGCCTCCGACCAGGCCGCCCAGATCACTGGTGCGGCGCTGCCGATCGATGGCGGCTGGACCGCGCAATGAACGCCCGGTCGGCGGGAGGAAAAAGGAAGATCATCAACCTGGCGCTTCAGGGCGGCGGCTCGCACGGGGCCTTTGCCTGGGGCGTTCTGGACCGGCTGCTCGACGAGCCCGACATCGACTTTGAGGGACTGTCGGGAACCAGTGCCGGCGCGGTCAACGCCGTGGTGCTTGCCCACGGCATGATGAATGGTGGACGCAAGGGCGGCCAGAAGGCGCTGGAAGATTTCTGGCGCAGCTCAAGTCATGGCGGTTCGGTGTGGTCGCCGATGCACCATCTCCCGCAGATCGAGATCCCCGGCATGGAGGCGTTCAATGCCGCGAGCTTTGCAGTGCTCGATACACTGACGCGCACATTCTCGCCCTATGAACTCAACCCGTTCGACGTCAATCCGCTCAGAGACCTGTTGCTGGAAAGCGTGGATTTCGATGGGCTGCGCGACCACTGCGACATCAAGCTTTTCCTCAGCGCGACGAATGTGCGGAGCGGCCGGGTCCGGGTGTTCAAGACCAGCGAAGTCAGCGTCGACGTGGTGATGGCCTCGACCTGCCTGCCGTTTCTCTACAAGGCTGTCGAGATCGGCAACGAGCACTACTGGGATGGCGGTTACATGGGCAACCCGGTGTTGTTCCCGTTCTTTTATGAATGCGACAGCCGCGACGTGATGATCGTCCACATCAACCCGATGGAGCGCCATGACCTGCCTATGACAGCGCCGGAAATCCTCAACCGAATCAACGAGATTTCCTTCAATTCGTCCCTGATTGACGAGATGCGGGCGATCAATTTCGTCACCCGGCTGATCGAGGAAGACTGGCTCAAGGATGAGCACAAGGACAAGCTCAAGCACATCCTGGTGCATTCGGTGCGCTCGGATGAAGCGCTCGAGAACCTGCCTGTGTCGTCGAAGTTCGATGTACGCTGGTCGTTTCTCACCGATCTGAGGGACCGTGGACGCGCAGAGGCGGAGAACTGGCTGAAAGCCAACCGGGATGCGATCGGGAAGCGGTCTACCGCTGATCTTCAGAGCCAGTATCTCGGCCGGGCGGGCGCGCACCCGCTGGACGGTGTCCCTGAGGATAAAGCTATAAATGAAGGCAATTGACCGGCTTTGCCTGAAACTGTCTTATCCTGCAGGCAGTCTTTCGCGCCGGGACCTGCTGGGATAAGTTTTGTCCAATTGGTTCAAAAATACAGAGGTGACATGGCTCAGTCGCATCGCACATCGATCCGCTTCCGGCTCAACGACGAGACCGTCGAGCTGTCGGGTATCGCACCCGACCTGACACTGCTTGACTGGCTGCGGCTCGACCGCCGGCTGACCGGCACCAAGGAAGGCTGCGCGGAAGGCGATTGCGGCGCCTGCACCGTGCTGGTCGGGCGTATCGACAACGGCTTGCTGAGCTACGAGACCGTCAATGCCTGCATCCGGCTAACGGCGTCGCTGGATGCCACGCATGTGGTGACGGTGGAGTATCTCAATCGTCCCGATGGCGCATTGAGTGCCGTGCAGCAGGCGATGGTGGACAATCACGGTTCGCAATGCGGCTTCTGCACGCCCGGCATCGTGGCCTCGCTGCATGCGCTGTGGCTTGCGGAACCGAACCCGAGCGAAGCCGATATCGAACGACAGCTACAGGGCAATCTGTGCCGTTGCACCGGCTATGAGCCGATTGTCAAAGCGGCACTGGCCGCTGCCAGCACCCTTCCGTCTGCGGACAATGACCGGCTGGTGGCCGAATATGATGCCACCACCCAGGCGCTGCTGGAATTTGCAGACGGTGCGCGGGCAACAATCGAGCATGACAGCGGCACGACCTTCGTGCCTGCCGATCTGGATGACATGGCCGAGATCTACGCAGCGCATCCGGAGGCAACGATCGTTGCCGGGTCGACCGATGTCGGCTTGTGGGTGACCAAGCACATGCGCGACATCTCCCCGGTGATCCATATCGGTCACCTGGAAGAACTCAAGCAGATCAAGATCGATGAGGCAGGCATCACGCTGGGCGCAGGTGTCTCCTACACCTCAGCGCGCGGCGCTCTGGTGTCGGTGTTTCCGCAGATGGCGGAGTTGTGGGACCGGATCGGCGGCGAACAGGTGCGCAACATGGGCACGGTCGGCGGCAATATCGCCAACGGCTCGCCGATCGGCGACACGCCGCCGCCGCTGATCGCGCTCGGTGCAACCGTGACGCTGCGCAGGGGCGAGACACAGCGCAGCATGCCGCTCGGGGATTTCTTCATCGACTACGGCAGGCAGGACCGGCAGCCGGGCGAGTTCGTCGAAAGCATTTTCGTGCCGACGCTTGCGGAGGACGTGTTCTTCGCGGTCTACAAGATTTCCAAGCGCCGCGACGAGGACATCTCGGCACTGTGCGGCGCGTTTCATCTGGATACGGATGCCGACGGTGTCGTTACCTCGGCGCGGATCGCCTTCGGCGGCATGGCCGGCACGCCCAAGCGCGCGGCCAGGACCGAAGCAGCGCTGATCGGGCAGCCGTGGTCATGGGATACGGTGCAGGCGGCGCGGGCGGCGCTGAGCGAGGACTACCAGCCGCTGTCGGACTGGCGAGCCAGTGCGGAGTACCGGATGCTGACGGCGCAAAACCTGCTGATCCGGTTCTTCCTTGAAACCTGCGGAGCCCCTGCCCGCATCGAACGCCACCCGGCACTGGCGGAGGTCTGATCATGGACGCAGCAACCCCACGCAGCCGGACCGAAATTTCAGGCGGGGCCCATACGCCGCGCAAGCATGATTCCGCGCACAAGCATGTCACCGGCAGCGCCGACTATATCGATGACATGGCCGAACCCGCAGGCACCCTGCACGGCTATCTCGGTCTTGCCGAGCGGGCACACGCACGGATCACGGCGATCGATCTGGATCCGGTCCGCGCCGCACCGGGTGTGGTGGCGGTACTGACGGCTGCCGATGTGCCAGGCAGCCTCGACATCTCCTCCAACGGGTCGGGCGACGAGCCGCTGTTTGCGACCGAGACGGCGCTGTTTCACGGGCAGCCGGTCTTCGCCGTGATCGCCGAGACCCGCGAACTGGCGCGCCGCGCCGCAAAGAAGGCGGTGATCGGCTATGAGGACCTGCCGCATGTGACCGATGTGCGCGCGGCCATGGAAGCCGAGTATCCGCTGGTCACCAAGCCGCTGAAGCTCGAGCGCGGCGACATCGAGGCCGGCTTGGCCGCCGCCCCGCGCCGGCTTCAGGGTGAGATGCGGATTGGCGGACAGGATCATTTCTATCTCGAAGGCCATATCGCGTTTGCCATCCCCGGCGAGGACGATGAAGTCACCGTCTGGTCCTCGACTCAGCACCCGAGCGAAGTCCAGCACATCGTGGCGCATGCGCTCGGCACCGTTTCGAACGCCGTCACCGTGCAGGTGCGGCGAATGGGCGGCGGTTTCGGCGGCAAGGAAACCCAGTCGAACCAGTTTGCCGTCATAGCAGCGATTGCGGCCAAGAAGCTCAACCGCCCGGTCAAGATCAGGCCGGACCGCGACGACGACATGATCATCACCGGCAAGCGGCATGACTTCGTCGTCGATTACGATATCGGCTTTGACGACAGCGGCGTCATCCATGCGGTTGACGCGAGCTTTGCGGCGCGCTGCGGATTTTCCTCCGACCTGTCGGGGCCGGTGACCGACCGGGCGCTGTTTCACGCCGACAACTGCTACTTCTACAAGGATGTGCGGCTGGTCTCCAAGCCGATGATGACCAACACGGTGTCCAACACCGCGTTCCGCGGCTTCGGCGGACCGCAGGGCATGCTCGGCGGCGAGCGGATGATCGAGGAAATCGCCTATGCCCTTGGCAGCGATCCGCTGGAGATCCGCAAGGCCAATTTCTACGGCCAGGGGGATGATCCCGAAGGCCGCAATCTGACGCCTTATCACCAGAAGGTGGAGGACAACATCATCGCGCGCATCGTCGAGGACCTGGAAGCCTCGTCGGACTATCAGGCGCGCCGGGCCGAGATCATCGATTTCAACGAGAACAGCCCGGTGATCCGCCGCGGCATTGCACTGACGCCGGTGAAATTCGGCATTTCGTTCACCGCCACCTGGTACAATCAGGCCGGTGCACTGGTGCATATCTATCAGGACGGCTCGATCCACCTCAACCACGGCGGCACCGAGATGGGCCAGGGGCTGAACACCAAGGTGGCGCAGGTGCTGGCCGAGGAATTCCAGGTCGATCTCGACACGATCCGGATTACCGCCACCACCACCGGCAAGGTGCCCAACACCTCGGCCACCGCCGCCTCGTCCGGCACCGATCTCAACGGCATGGCCGCGGCCAATGCCGCGCAGCAGATCAAGACGCGGCTGGTGGCTTTCGCGTCCGAGAAATTCAACATTCCTGAAGACCAGGTGGCGTTCGAGCCCAACCATGTGCGGGTCGGCAATGAACTGCTGCCCTTCGGGGATTTCATCAAGCTTGCCTACCAGGCGCGAATCCAGCTGTCGGCCGCCGGTTTTTACAAGACGCCGGACATTCACTGGAACCGCGCCACCGGCAAGGGCCGGCCGTTCTACTATTTCGCCTATGGCGCGGCGGTGTCGGAAGTCTCCATCGACACCTTGACCGGCGAATACCAGGTCGACCGGGTCGACGTGTTGCATGATACAGGCAAATCGCTCAATCCGGCGCTGGATATCGGCCAGATCGAAGGCGCCTTCGTGCAGGGCATGGGCTGGCTGACGACGGAAGAATTGTGGTGGGATGACAAGGGCCGGCTTCGCACCCATGCGCCATCGACCTACAAGATCCCGCTCGCCTCCGACCGGCCGAAGATCTTCAATGTTCGTCTGGCCGAGTGGGCCGAAAACCGCGAACCGACGATCCGGCGTTCGAAGGCCGTGGGCGAGCCGCCGTTCATGCTGCCGATCTCGGTGCTCGAAGCGCTGGGCATGGCCGTTGCCTCGATTGCCGACTACCAGGTTTCGCCGCAACTCGATGCGCCGGCCACACCCGAGCGGATGCTGATGGCAGTGGAACGGCTCAAGGCGATGGTTTCGGAAGCCGATATCTCCGGAGAGGACGAGGCGGACGCCTGATGGCGAGGCTCGAGGCTTTCCGCGACATTGCAGCCAACTCCGGGGAGCCCGGTTTTGTGCTGATCCGGGTCGTCGAGGCCAAGGGCTCGACGCCGCGCAACACCGATGCCTGGATGCTGGTTTCCGGGATCTCGGCCTTCGGCACCATTGGCGGCGGCCGGCTGGAACTGGAAGCCGTCGAGAAGGCGCGGGACATTCTGGCCGGGGCTGCCGCAGAACCAATGGCATTGCCGTTGGGCCCAGCGATCGGGCAGTGCTGCGGCGGGCATGTGACGCTGTCGTTCGAGGTGATCCCCCCTGCCCGCACCGGAGAGATCGAGGCCATGGTCGAGGCCGAAGACGCAAGCGATCCCGAGGTCTGGCTGTTTGGCGGCGGCCATGTCGGCCGGGCGTTGACGCGGGCGCTGTTGCTGTTGCCGGTCAAGGTGCATGTGGCGGAAACGCGGGCGGGTGAGCTGGATCTGACACCCGAAGGCGCGAAGCGGCATCTGACCGCCCTGCCCGAAAGCCTGGTGGCGGACATCGCACCCGGCAGCGCGGTGATCGTGCTGACCCATGACCACGCGCTGGATTTCCTGATTGTCTCGGCGGCGCTCAAGCGCGATGACCTGGCCCAGGTCGGCATGATCGGATCCGACACCAAGCGGGCCACCTTCGAGCACCAATTCATTCGCGAGGGCGGTGACAAGGCCCAGCTTTCAAAGCTGGTCTGCCCGATCGGCCGCAAGATAACCGACAAGCGGCCGGAGGTGATTGCCGCCACGGTCGCAGCCGACATCATCGCGGCACTGGCCGGGTGGCACGCGTCCAACCGTCAGGCGCTGTCCTGAAGCACAAGTTCCGAGGCCCGCCAGCCCGTGGCGATGGCTGCGGCATTGGTGTTGCCGGCGACGATGTTGGGGAAGATTGAGCAATCCACTACCCTCAGGCCCGCGACGCCATGCACCCGCAGGCGCGCATCGACCACCGATGTTGCCGGGTCAGGCCCCATGCGGCAGGTGGCGACAGGATGATAGACCGTGCCGGAACGGCGGCGGATGTCCGCAATCATCGCCTCATCATCGGAGATATCAGGCCCGGGCAGCAATTCGGCCTCGATGCAATCGGATAAAGGCTTGGCCGCGGCCATCTGGCGGATGAACTTGCCGGTGGCCAGCATTTCGGCAACATCGTCTTCATGCGACAGAGCGTTGGGGGTGATGCGGGGCGGCTCCGACGGGTCGGCCGAGCGGATCATGATCTCGCCGCGGCTTTTCGGCCGGCAGTTGGACCAGCCAATGGAAAAGCCCGGCCACGGATCGGGGCTCAGGATCGGGCGTTCGCCGGGGCGTGGAATGACCGTGGAAAAGGCCTGAAAATAGAGCTGCATGTTGGGCCGCATGTGCTCCGGCGAGGTGCGGATGAAACCGCCGGCCTGGTTGAGGCTGACCGAGAGCGGCCCGTCCCGCAGCAGCAGATAGCGCAGCCCGGCCGAAAGCTTGCCCCACCAAGGCCCGAGCTGCTGGTTGATGGTCGGGCAATTGGCGCGGAAGGTGTAGTTGGCGCCGATATGGTCTTCGAGATTGCGGCCGACATTGGCATTGTCGACACGGACATCGATGCCCAGCCCCTTGAGATGCTCGGCAGGGCCGATGCCGGAGAGTTGCAGCAGCTGCGGCGAGTTGACCGATCCGCCGCTGAGAATGACTTCGCGCGCCGCTTTCACCGTCACAGTCTTTCCCCTGCGGCTATAGGTGACGCCGGTCACGCGGGCGCCGTCGAAGGTCAGGCAGGTGACGTGCGCGCCGGTGATGACCCGCAGATTGGAGCGTTTCATCGCCGGGCGCAGAAAAGCGCGGGCCGCGGACAGGCGGCGGCCGCCGTGAATGGTGAATTCGAAAAGACCGACCCCTTCCTGGCTTTCGCCGTTGAAATCCGGATTGAGCGGCAGGCCGAGGGCTTGCGCCGACTGGAACCATTTGCGGGTCAGATGGTGGGTGGTCTTGTCCGGCACGAACAGGTTGAGCGGGCCTTTCCGGCCGCGGATGCCGGTCTCGCCAATGACTGCGCATTCGACATCACGGAAAGCTGCAGACATCTCGTCAGCGCCCCAGCCGGGATTGCCGGCATCGCGCCAGTCATCGAAGTCCTGCCGGTGCCCGCGCACCCAGACCATGGCGTTGATCGAGGATGAGCCGCCGAGCACCTTGCCGCGCGGCCAGTGATCGACGTTTCCGGCCAACCCCGCGTCGGGTTCCGCCCGGTACATCCAGTTCACCTTCGGGTCGAAGAAGGTCTTGCCGTAACCCAGCGGCATCTGCACAAAGAAGCGGCGGTCATCGCCGCCGGCTTCAAGCACCAGCACCTTGTGACGGCCCGAGGCCGACAGTCGTTCGGCCATGACGCAACCGGCCGAGCCGGCGCCAATGATGATGAAATCCGGGTCGTTCATGAATGCTCTCAGTGCCGATGGTTTGCTTCGAGAGCGTTGCCACATCTCGCGGTTTCGATCAATGTGTCGATCTCGGCCGATCATTCGCGGGACAGAAGCCCCGCCAGGCAAGACGCCGGAGCCTGAATCCGCGCCCTTGCTCAATGAGCATGCTCATTATAAGCTTGGCTTATGAAAAAGACGTCCATTGAAGACCTTGGCATTCTGATCCACGACACGGGACGGCTGTTGCGCAAGAATTTCGAGCGACGCGGCCAGGCCTTCGGCTTGTCGACCGCACAGTGGCGATTGCTGGTGCGGGTGGTACGGGAACGGGACCCGACGCAGGCGCGGCTTGCGGAGCTGATGGAGATCGAACCGATCAGCGTGTCGCGCCTGATCGACCGGATGGAGCAAGGCGGCTGGGTCAAACGCTCCGCGCACGAGACCGACCGGCGCGTCAAGCGGGTGGTTCCCACCGACAAAAGCCTTGCCGCCTATTCCAAGATCAAGGCGGTGGCTGCCGACCTCTTCGAGGACGCTCTGCAGGGCGTCGACGAGGAACAGCGCGAGGTGCTGATGACGGCTCTGGTAACGATGGTTGCCAATCTGTCTGAGAGCTTGCCAGCGACCGAGCCGGTTGACTGACCAGAAACCGGCGGCACGGCTCAGACGGTGGCGCCAGTTCACACCCTGGTGCTCAGGCCATTCCGAAGTGACCAACAATCAGTTCGTGATCCGACAGCGGTTCGCCGTTCGGATCAAGCGCCGGGATTATGCTTGCACCGTCCATGGACAGACCACGTGAAGCAAACCAGTCCAGCTTCATCTTGCGGGTCGGATGCGGTGTCAGCAGGCTCGGACGCGTTGTGGTGCCTTCGGCATTGTTCTCCCAAGAATAGCCATTGACGCGGGCCAGGTCGAACAGCGCCTCGTCGCGCCAGTCCGGATTATCCCTGGAATTGCCGGTATTCAGGTCTCCGCCGATCAGCACAGGCACGTCCGGAGCGAACTGATCAAGTGCCTCGATCAGCCGTTCCGTCTGTGCCGCGCGATGGGCGGAATCACCGTTGCTTTCAAGATGCACGGAAGCAAAACAGATATTGCCCGCGTCGGTGGGTATGATGGTGGCAATCGCCATCCGCCCGCCGATGCGGGGCTGGTTGGGGTCCACGACAAAGTCACCATCGACAAACCAGTGACCATGATCGTCGAGCCGGATCAGCACCGAAGCAACAGGCGCGGCGCGGCTCAGGACGGCATTGCCGTGCCATCCGATCTGATTGTGAGAATCGACGCAATAGGGACGCTCGGTTTCTCCACCGAGACCAATTTCGAAGAACTCGACGCCATAGGAATAATGCATGCCCAGAGCCGACGCCAGCTCGGCAGTCGGATGGCGCTGGGCCGTGCGCGCCATTCCGCAATCCATTTCCGTCAGCAAGACGATGTCCGGTGTCTGGCTGGCCAGCAATGCGGCACTCTTTTCTGGAAACAGACCCCGTTCGAGATTCCAGGCCGCCACCGTAAAGGCTTGAGGAATGGTTGCATCCCTGGCCGCCCCTCCGGTCTCAACCATGCTCATCGCCGGTATGTCGGCCATGAAGGCGCGATGCATCTCGCTTGTGCGCGGTGCGGAAACGATGGCTTCGCGTTGCTCCGGGGTTACCTGCGGCAAGTTCTCAACTGTGGCTGTGAACGTGCCCGCCTTGTGGTCCAGCGCATTCATATCCGGTTTCCCGTGGCCGGATCGAACATCAGCAGTGCCGATTTCGGCAGATCGACATAGACTTCGCTGTCGGGGATAGGGTCAGTATGAGGAATGTGGACGATCAGACCGTTCTCGCCGACCTTGCCGTGGAGCAACCGTCCGGCACCGAGTTCCTCGATGAACTCGAGATCGAAACGCAGGGCGTCGGGATGGGAAGCGGCAACGATACCGACATTTTCGGGGCGCACTCCGAGACGGATCTCGCCCGAATAGTCTGCTTGCGCGGGTGCCGCGATATGTACCGTTTCAGACAGGTGCACCCGGCCGTTGCCGTTGTAACGGGCCGGCAGCAGATTCATCGGCGGAGCGCCCATGAAGCTGGCAACAAAGGTGCTGGCCGGCCGATGGTAGACCTCAGCCGGGGTGCCGATCTGCTCGATACGCCCGCCGTTGAGAACGATGATCCGGTCGGCCATCGTCATGGCTTCGACCTGGTCGTGCGTTACATATACCGATGTCACGCCGAGCCGCCGTTGCAACGCCTTGATCTCGATGCGCATCTGACCGCGCAACTTGGCGTCGAGGTTGGAGAGCGGCTCGTCGAACAGGAAAAGCGCCGGCTTGCGGACAATGGCGCGGCCCATTGCGACACGCTGGCGCTGACCACCGGACAGCTGGCTTGGCCGGCGGTCGAGGAATTCGGTGAGGTTGAGCATGGCTGCCGCTTCCTTCACCGCCCTGTCGATGTCGTCCCTGCCAATGCCGCGATTGCGCAGACCGTAGGCCATGTTGTTGTAGACAGACATGTGCGGGTAAAGCGCATAGTTCTGAAAAACCATGGCGATGTCGCGTTCGGCGGGATCAACGTCATTGACCACGCGGTCGGCGATTGACAACTCGCCTTCGGTGATTTCCTCCAGTCCGGCAATCATCCGCAACAGCGTGGACTTGCCGCAGCCGGAAGGGCCGACCAGGACGATGAACTCGCCCTTTTCGATGTTGAAGCTTGTCGGCTGAACCGCCCGGACACCGTTCGGATAGACCTTCGAAATATTTTTCAGGGCAACGTGAGCCATGGGAAACCTCTATTTGTCTGATTCAACCAGTCCCTTGACGAACCAGGACTGGAAAATGACGACCACCAGAACCGGTGGCAGGATGGCGATGAAGGCAAGGGCAAGCGAGCGGCCGAATTCCGGAATGTCGGAACCGCCGTCGATCGCCTGGTAGATCTGCTTGATGCCGCGAACCAGCGTGAACATGGCTTCATCGGTGGTGATCAGGGTTGGCCAGAGATACTGGTTCCAGCCGTAGACGAACATGATGATGAAGATCGCGGCGACCATGGTGCGCGACAACGGAACCAGAATGTCGATGAAGAACTTGACCGGGCCGGCGCCGTCGATCCTTGCAGCCTCGACCAGTTCCTCGGGGATCGACAGGAAGAACTGCCGGAAGAAGAAGGTCGCCGTGGCCGAGGCCACAAGCGGCAGGATCAGGCCGGTATAGGTGTTGATCAGCCCCATGCCGTGAACAACTTCGTAGGTCGGCAGGATGCGCACTTCCAGCGGCAGCAGCAGCGTGGTGAAGATCATCCAGAACGCGAAAGTGGCAAAGCGGAGCCGGAAATAGACGATCGCGTAGGCTGCAATCATGCCGAAGACGATCTTGCCAATGGCAAAGCCGATGCCGAGAATGAAGGAATTGAGCAGCATCGTGCTGCCGGTGATGGCGCCGGTAAATCCGCCTTTGGTGAACAGCGCCTTGTCGAAGTTCTCGGCCCAGTGCGCGCCGTTTGAGAACTGCATGCCATGGCGCGAGATATCGACGTCGCTGGCGCCAATGGTCATGAAGGCTGCGAAAACCGGCATGATCATCAGCAAGGATCCGGCAATCAGGATGCCGTGATCAACGAGCGTCTGCCATTTGAACTTGCGGCGGCGGCTGTTGGTCCGGGGGACCACGATGGTGTCTGCTGTAAGTGCCACGGTTGTCTCCTCAGGTGTAGTGAATGCGGCGGTCCATGACGCGGAACTGAAACACCGTCAGAACCAGCACGAGCACCATGAGAATTACGGATTGAGCCGATGATCCGCCGAGATCATTGCCACGGAAGCCATCGACATAGACCTTGTAGACCATGGTCATCGGGTTGTTGCCGGGCTCACCCTTGACCAGCGCGTCGATCATCCCGAACGTGTCAAACAGCGCGTAGGTGATGTTGATGATCAGCAGGAAGAATGCCGTTGGCGCCAGCAGCGGGAATGTGATGTCCCAGAACCGGCGCATGCCGGAACGGTTGTCGATCATCGCGGCTTCCTTGACCGACTGCGGGATCGACTGCAGACCAGAGAGAAGGAAGATGAAGTTGACCGGAATATGGTTCCAGGTGGCCACCACCACCATGGCAGCCGCGGTATCGTAGTAATTCACTCCGAGCCTGAACTCATAGCCCAGCATGGCGAGAAATTCGGTCATCGGGCCGTTGCCCTGATAAAAAACCATGACACCGAGGAAGCCTGCCACCGGTGGCGCAACGGCATAGACCCACATCAGCAATGTCCGGTAGACGCGCGTGCCGCGAATGACCTTGTCGGCCTTGACCGCCAGCAGCAGCGCGATGGAAAGCGACAGAAAGGTCACCAGAAAGGTGAAGCCCAGAGTGAAGCCCGCGACCTTGAGATACTGCGCGGACCCGAAAAGATCGGTGTAATTGTCAATCCCGACAAATGTCGAGCCGAACCCGAAAGGGTCCTCGAGAAAGAAGGACGACCGCAGGGCGTAGGCCGCCGGCCAGTAGAAAAAGACGCCTATGATGATGAGTTGCGGCAGCAACAACATAACCGGCAGCCCAAAATGATTGAAACCGGCACGTTTCATGGCTGAGTTCCTTTTGAAGACCGGATCAGCGGCCGCCAGGCAATGGCGGCCGCTGATCACTCATGACAGATCGATAGAGACAGGGATCAGCCCTGGGTCTTGTTGAAGCGTGCGAGAAGGTCGTTGGCTTCTTTTTCGATCGTTGCAAAGGCTTCCTCGACGGTGGTTTCACCGGTGAGGATGCGGCCGTATTCGCGGTTCATGACATCGCGGATCTGGACGTAGAAGCCCATGCGATAACCCTTGGTGTTGTCACCGGCCGGCAGGGAAAGCTGCTGGATGCCGACTTCGGCAGCAGGCTTTTCCTCGTAATAGCCTTCAGTCTTGGCAAGCTCATAGGCAGCTTCGGTGATCGGCACATAACCGGTCTGCTTGTGCCACATCAGCTGCACTTCCGGCGAGCTCATGTAACGGAAGAACTCGGCAGTCGCCTTGTTTTCTTCAGCCGACTTGCCGGCCATTGCGAACAGTGCAGCGCCGCCGATGAAGGTCTGCTTCGGCTCCTTGGTGACAGCTTCCCAGTAAGGCAGCATGGTTGCCGAGAACGGCATGGTTGCTGTCTTCTGCAGACCGCCGAAGGAACCGGACGAGCCGAGCCAGATTGCGACCTTGCCTTCTTCGAAAGGCTTCTGGTTGTCGTTCCAGCCAGCGCCGAACCATTCGAACAGGCCTTCATCCTTCCACTTCTTCACAGCGGTGAAGTGCGACTTGATTTCAGGCGAATTGACCAGGATCTTGGTTTCGCCGTCGCCGTAACCATTGTCGTTGGTGGCGAAAGGCAGGTTGTGGCGCGAGAAGAAATTCTCGGTGAAGATCCACGGCAGGTGCGACTGGGCGAGCGGGATGTAACCGGCTTCCTTGAGAGCAGGTGCTGTGACCGTCTCAAACTCTTCCCAGGTCTTGGGCGGCGTTACGCCAGCCTTTTCCAGGGCTTCGACGTTGTAATACATGATCGGCGTCGACGAGTTGAAAGGCATGCCGATCATCTTGCCGTTTGCGTCAGCGTAGAAATAACGAACACCGGCGATATAGTCGCTGATGTCGAAATCGATGCCGTTGTCGGCCAGCAGATCCTGAACCGGGACAGTCGCACCCTTGGCGCCGATGACGGTGGCCGCACCTGCATCGAAGACCTGCAGGACGTTTGGCTGCTCGCCTGCGCGGAACGCAGCGATGCCGGCGGTCAGGGCTTCTTCGTAGGTGCCCTTGAAGACAGGCGTGATCTTGTATTCGCTCTGGCTTGCATTGAAGTCGGTTGCGATCTGGTTGACCGTGTCACCAAGAGCGCCGCCCATAGCGTGCCACCAGGTGATCTGGGTTTCAGCGAAGGCCGCGGTGCTAAGGGTCATGCCCATAGCCATCGAGGCGGCTGCAAGAAGATTTTTTTTAAGCATTGGTTTGCTCCATTGTGCGGTCCGGGATCGTAATTCTCCCTGACGGCGGGATAGAGCGGCTGTGATTCAGTCCAGTGACAGTTTTGATTCATTTTTGTGACTTTCCCCTGGGTTATCGTCACCCGTCCGGAATAGGGGATGGACACTGATGGCAGAGCCGATCGATTGCGCTGATTATTGCGAACAGCGAAAGCGATTATCAGGGAAATCCCGCAACTGATTAAATCCGCGCGAAAGCAAACCGGGCTTTTCATTCTGCTTCGCATTGCGCATCATGTGCACTGCAAAATAAACCGAAGTGCGAGGGGCACCGATGTCCGATTTTCTGTACGAGTACCCGGTCTTGTGGGACTGGATCAGCTTTGCCGTGCGCTGGCTGCACGTGATCACGGCGATCGCCTGGATCGGATCATCGTTCTATTTCATCGCGCTGGACTTGGGCCTGGTGCAGCGGCCCGGCCTGCCGGAAGGGGCTTACGGCGAAGAATGGCAGGTTCACGGCGGCGGCTTCTACCACATCCAGAAATATCTGGTGGCGCCGCCAAACCTGCCCGAGCACCTGACCTGGTTCAAATGGGAGAGCTATGTCACCTGGCTTTCGGGCTTCGCCATGCTGTGCGTGGTCTATTACGCCGGGGCGGAGCTGTACCTGATCGATGTCAACGTGCTCGACGTCAGCGCGCCCGTGGCGATCGGCATTTCCATCGCCTCGATCGTGTTCGGCTGGATCATCTATGACCTGTTGTGCAAATCGCCGATCGGGCAGAACACAACCGGGCTGATGCTGGTGCTGTTTGCCGTGCTGGTGGCGATGGCCTGGGGCTACACGCAGGTATTTACCGGCCGAGCGGCGCTTTTGCATCTGGGCGCATTCACTGCAACCATCATGAGCGCCAATGTGGCGATGATCATCATCCCCAACCAGAAGGTGGTTGTGGCCGACCTCAAGGCCGGCCGGACGCCGGATCCGAAATATGGCCGCATCGCCAAGCAGCGCTCGCTGCACAACAACTACCTGACCCTGCCGGTGATCTTCCTGATGCTCTCGAACCACTACCCGCTGGCGTTTGCCACCCAGTGGAACTGGCTGATCGCAGCGCTTGTGTTCCTGATGGGTGTCACCATAAGGCACTGGTTCAACACCGTGCATGCGCGCAAGGGCAAGCCGCACTGGACTTGGGCTGCGACCGTGGCGCTGTTCCTCGCCGTGATCTGGCTGTCGAGCCTGCCGCGCACGGATGAAGTGGTCGAGGAAGCCTCGCTGGCGCCGGTTCATCAGCGGTTTGTCGACAATGCGCATTTCGAGGCTGTCAGTGAGACCATCATGGGCCGGTGCTCGATGTGCCATGCGGCGGAGCCGTTCTGGGAGGGCATTGCGCACGCACCCAAGGACGTGAAGCTGGAGACGGAGGCCGATATCGCCCGTCACGCACGCGACATCTACCTGCAGGCCGGGCGCAGCCACGCCATGCCGCCCGGCAACATTACCTATGTTGAGCCGGAAGAGCGGGCGCTGTTTGTCGCCTGGTACGAATCCGCGGTCGCCGGCGAGACCAAAGCTGGCGAGATGGGGCAATGACAGCCAGGCTGCTGCGCGGCCGGACGCTGAGCTTCAAGTCGCGACCGCAGGCGCGCGACGATCATGCGAGCTATGTCTACGAGGAAGACGGCGCTCTGCTGATCGAGAACGGCCGGATCACCGAAGCCGGGACCTATGCCGACGTGAAATTCAAATCGCCCATCGGCGTCGAGGTGATTGATCACCGCCCTCACCTGCTGATGGCCGGCTTCATTGATCCGCATATCCATTTCCCGCAGATGCAGGTGACGGCCAGCTACGCCGCCAATCTGCTGGAATGGCTCAACACCTACACCTTCGTCGAAGAGCAGCGCTTTGCCGACGCCTCGCATTCCGCCCGCTTTGCCATGTTGTTCTTTGACGAGCTGCTACGGCACGGCACCACAACGGCTGCCGCCTATTGCTCGGTGCACAAGGGCTCGGCCGACGCCTTCTTCACCGAAGCCCAACGCCGCAACCTGCTGATGGTCGGCGGCAAGGTGATGATGGACCGCAATGCGCCCGAGGCGCTGACCGACACGGCGCAATCGAGCTATGACGACACCAGGGCCGTCATCGAGACCTGGCACGGCAAGGGCCGCAATCACGTGGCGATCACGCCGCGGTTTGCCATTACCTCGACGCCGGCGCAGCTGGAGGCCGCGGGCACCCTGGCACGCGAGCATCCCGAGCTTCTGATCCAGACCCACCTGTCGGAAAACAATGCCGAAATCGCCTATACGCTGGAGCTTTACCCTTCTGCCCGCGACTACACCGATGTCTATGCCCAATACGGTTTGCTGACACGCAAGATGCTGCTCGGGCATGCCATCCACCTCTCCGACCGCGAGATGGACGCCATCGCCGACGGCGGCTCCGTCGCCGTGCACTGCCCGACATCGAACCTGTTCCTGGGCTCGGGCCTGTTCGATCTCAAGCGGATCAAGGAACATGGCGTGCGCACGGCGATTGCCACCGACATCGGCGGCGGGTCGAGCTACTCGCTGCTCAGGACACTCGATGAAGCCTACAAGATCCAGCAATTGCGCGGCAATCGCCTGCCGCCGATAGAGAGCTACTGGCAGGCCACCCGCGGCAACGCCGAAGCTCTTGGGCTGGTGGAGCGGATCGGCACGCTGGAGCCTGGCAGCGACGCGGACATCATTGCGCTCGACGCGAGTGCAACGCCCGCCATGAAGATCCGCATGGAAACCGTTCAGACGCTGGAAGAAGAACTTTTCCTCATGCAAACAATGGGTGACGACCGCTCGGTCCGGGCGGTCTATGTTACTGGTGAAGCGGTTTAGACGTTCTTGAGAAACAGGGCCGGGCTATTATTTTCGGCCCTGTCACAATTTCGTCTTAACCATTCGTTAACACTCATCATGCAAGCTGTGTATCAGCAGCGGTCCTTTAGAGGATCGTTTATAAAGTCGCGTGAGCACGGATGTACTGCCACGCGGCTTTTGCTTTTTCCGGACCGGACCGGTCCACCTCCCCGACCATGAACATTCTGCCAATGAGGCCTGGCTGCCTCAGCTGCCGCGATAAGTCGAGTAGCCGTAGGCCGAGATCAGCAGCGGGACGTGATAATGCGCGGCCGTGTCGGCAATGCCGAAACGGATCGGGATCACGTCGAGAAAAGCCGGATCGGGCAGCGTCTCGCCGGTCGAGCGCAGATAGTCGCCGGCATGGAACCGGAGTTCGTAGACGCCGCTGCCGAGCTCCGCGCCGGAAAGAAGCGGCGCGTCGACCCGGCCATCCGAGTTGGTGCTGACGGTCTTGATCTGGTGGTGGTCTATGCCTTCGATCCGTAAAAGTTCGATCACCATGTCGGCTGCGGGCTTGCCACGGGCGGTATCAAGCACATGAGTGGTCAGGCGTCCGGTTCCGGTGGGGAGTGGCTGAGCGGACATTGGCGTCTCCTTTTTCAGTGTGCCGGGGGTTCAGTGGGCCGGGGGTCAACTGGCCGGGTCGGCGATCAGATAGGGCGTATCGTAGCTGGCTTCTTCAAGATTGGTGCCGCCGCCTTCGCGGTCCATCACCAGAAAATCACTCACCTGCCCGACGGCAATCAGCGGATGATGCCAGACATTGCGGTCATACTGCACCCCGACATCTCCGGGCACCAGAAACGCGCGAGGCGCGCCCGGGCGGCCATCGTCATCGGGTGCCACCACCGCAATCCATTGGCCTTGCGTGACCGGAAAGAAGGCCTGGCTGCCGAGCGGATGGCGCTCCATCATGTCGACAGCATAGGGGAACGCGCGCGGCTGGCCGCGAAACAGCGACAGGATTGTGCGGCCGCTCCCGGTCTCGGTATCGGCCATGGCCAGCGCGTGGAAGCGTTCGGTGGTGCCGCCATTGATCATGCGCAGTTCCGCCGCAGCCGTATCGAGCACGGTCCCGAAAGACGTGAAGGCCTCGGCGGTCAGGGCTTCCAGCTTCAAGGTGGCACTCATGGCTCATCCTTCCGCGAGAAGCGCATGGATGCGGAAACCGGCGATCTTTTCGACCTCGGTGCAGGCGGTGGCGAATTCGGTTTCGGCATCATTTTCGACGCGGGTTTCGAAGGCCGCGAGGATGCTGTCCTTGTCGTGCCCCTTGACCGCAATGATGAAGGGAAACCCGAAATCGCGCATGTAGCGGGTGTTGAGCTCGGTGAAACGGGCGTGCTCATCGGCACTGAGACGGTCAAGACCAGCACCGGCCTGTTCGGATTTGGATTCCTCGGTCAGCCCACCGGCGATCGCCAGTTTTCCGGCCAGGTCCGGGTGGGCGCGCAACACGCCCATGCGCTCGTCGGGGCTGGCAGCGCGAAATTCGGTGTACAGCGCCTGATGCACAGTCTCGGCTGCCAGTGGCTCGGCAATGCGGCCATTGTCGAAGGCACGCTCGGCGATCCAGGGTGAATGCTCGAACACGCCGCCGAACCGGGCGACAAACTCGTCGCGATTGCTCATGTCGTTTTCTCCGGATGGTGATGGGCATGCCAGTGATTGGCGATGTCGATGCGGCGGGTGACCCAGGCCTTGTCGTGCGAGGCGACATAGTCGAGGAAACGCGCAACGGCTGCGGCGCGGCCGGGACGGCCGACCAGACGGCAATGAAGGCCGATCGACATCATCTTCGGGCTGCCGGCGGCACCTTCGGCCATCAGCATGTCGAACGTGTCCTTGAGATAGGTGAAGAACTGATCGCCCGAATTGAAGCCCTGCGGCGTGGCAAAGCGCATGTCATTGGCATCGAGCGTATAGGGCACGATCAGATGCGGTCCTTTCGGCCCCTCGACCCAGTAGGGCAACTCATCGGCATAGGAATCAGCGGAATAGACGAAGCCGCCCTCCTCCATGACCAGCTTCAAGGTGTTGACCGAGGGCTTGCCCTGGTAGATCCCGAGCGGACGGGAACCGGTCACTTCGGTGTGGATGCGAACGCAGTCTGCAATGTGGCGGCGTTCTTCCTCTTCGGAAAAATCCTTGTATTCGAGCCAGCGCAGCCCGTGGCTGGCGATCTCCCAGCCGGCTTCGTTCATGGCGGCAACGGCTTCGGGATTGCGCTGCATGGCAAGGGCGACGCCATAGACCGTGACCGGCATGTTGCGCTCGGTGAACAGGCGCCAGAGCCGCCAGAAGCCGGCGCGCGATCCATACTCGTAGAGCGATTCCATGTTCATGTTGCGCTGACCGGGCCAGGGCTGCGCGCCGACGATTTCCGACAGCAGGCTTTCGGACGCCGGATCTCCATCAAGAATGCAGCTTTCGCCGCCTTCCTCGTAATTGACCACGAATTGCACCGCGCAATGCGCGCCTGAGGGCCATTGCGGGTCGGGGAGTCTGCGGCCATAGCCGATCAAGTCGCGGGGATAGGGTGTCGTGTTCATTGCTCTTCCGTGGTGATTTCGGCGCAAACGGTAGCAGCACCGTCTCAAAAGTCGAGGCCCCGACTTTGAAGAAAAACCGCAAGCTGTTGTGGCAATTTGCGCCGGTCAGGCGCCTTGCCGAACATCTTCCAGGTTCATTGAAGCGTCTGGGCCTTGGCGGCCTTGGCCATGTGGTAGGCGACGGAAAAGCGCTGCGGTGTCTCGGGCGCCGCCTCCCCGGTAATTCCGGCGACGAGGCAATCGGCCATGCGATGGGCGATGCCGAAGCTGATCTTGAAACCGCCCGCCATTGCCAGCACACCCGGTGCGCCGGGAATTGGGCCCAGCATGGGATCGCGACCGACCGCCCGAGGGCGTACGCCGGCCCAGCGGCGGATGACCGTGGCCTCCTTGATCAAGGGGCAGAGCTTGCGGGCGCGCTTGAGGATCTCGTCGAGCTTGTCATCGGTGTCTGCCGGATCATCAAACGTGTTCTCACTGGTCGAGCCAACCGCGACATGACCATTCTCATGGGCGATAACATAGACGCCGTCATCATAGACCAGCGGCAGATCCGGCGGCGCCTTGGCGTCGAGGAGAGCCGCCTGCCCCTTCACACCGCTGCCCATCGCCTGGATCGGCAGACCCGTCAGGCGCGCGATATGGGGAAAGGCGTCGACCCCATTGGCGAGTGCTGCATAGCCAAACCCGAGCCGCGAGCCGTCCGACAGGGTTGCCAGTTTCGTCTGCGGCTCGATGTCGACAACAGACGTGCCCAGACGCAGATCAAAATTCGGCTTCAGGGCAAGGCTGTGCAGCAAAGCGGCAAGCAGCCCAGGCGGCGACACCCGTGCCGAAAGCGTTTCATGGACGATGCCATGCGGCGCACGCAGGATGTTCGGCCAGTCGCTCCGGGCCGGCGTGTGGTGCACCTCGTAGCCAAAGCGCGGACCCCAGTTGGCACGGGCATCGGCCACACGATCCATGGCGGTGAGCCTGCCGCGCTCGCTGATCAGCGGCAGAATGCGGCCGACGCGGCGATAGGCGCAGTATTCACCGGTTTCCGATTCCAGTTGCTGGATTTCGGCCTCGAGATCGACCAGGGCGCGGAACTGGAAATCTTTCTTTCCGTTCCAGCGCTCGGGACTGTGCGGCATCAGAGCGCCAAGAAACCCGCCGCTGGCACCTCCACCGGGATTGCCGCGCTCCACCAGCGTGACCGACAGGCCGGCACGTGCCGCCTTGACCGCGAGCCACAGCCCCGCCACCCCGGCACCGGCAATCAAAAGGTCGGGTGCAGCTTGACCGGCGTGCGATGCGTCGTTATCGGCAACAGTCATGATTGATCTCCCTGACCCCGATGCGGAGAGTGGCGCGCAGCAGGTCGCGCTGTCCTGGCACGAAGGCGATATGCCTTATTCAGAGGAATTTGGCGACTTTTATTATTCCAGGGCTGATGGCCGGGCGGAATGCCGCCACGTTTTCCTGGCCGCAAACGGGCTGCCCGAGCGCTTTGCCGGCAGGCCGCATTTCGTCATCGCCGAGCTGGGTTTTGGCACCGGGCTGAACTTCATTGAAACCTGGTCAGCCTGGGAGGCCACCGCGCCACAGGGCGCGCGGCTCGACTTTCACTCGTTCGAATTGCGGTTGCTTGACAGGGAGAATATCGAGCGGGCTCTTTCCGCCTGGCCAGATCTGGCCATCAAGGCGCGCGATCTAGCAGAATCATGGCCCGATCAACCGGACGGCGACATCCGGATCGACTTCGCATGCGGGAACAAGAGAATACATCTGCACATTCATTGCGGTCCGGCACTGGAGCAATTGAGTGCCGCGACATTTGCTGCAGATGCCTGGTTTCTGGATGGGTTTTCCCCGGCCCGCAATCCGGACATGTGGTCAGCGGAGTTAATGCGTGCAGTGGCAGAACACACGGTCGAAGGCGGCACATTTGCCACCTATTCGGCGGCCGGGTGGGTACGGCGGAACCTGCAGGCCGCAGGATTTCGCGTGGAAAAGCGCCCCGGGCACAGCGGCAAGCGTGACATGAGCGCGGGCGTGCTGATGGACGCGTCAGAACGATCAGCCGACACAGGCTGACGCAACAAAATTCGCTCCTTCCTCCTGCCGGGCGAACCGGCTGGGCCCGCCCGCAGCTTACCCGTGCGTGATCCGCGCTGCGATTTCGGCAGGGAGCCATTCGCGAATTTTTGCCTCTAGCTTTTCGGGGCTGATCGGCTTTGACAGGTAATCGTCCATGCCCGCCTCCAGGCAACGCTCCTTGTCGCCGGTCAGCGCATGGGCGGTCACGCCGACGACCGGCGTGTGGCCGCGGTCGGGATCTTCCTGTTCCGCCTTGCGGATTGCCTGGGTCGCCTGATGCCCGTTCATCACGGGCATCGAGACATCCATCAGGATCATCGCCGGACCGTCGCTTTTCCAGACCTCAAAGGCGCTGCCGCCATTGTCGACGATCCTGTAACGCAGCCCCAGCTCATCGAGGATCTGCGTGAAGACGATCTGATTGACTTCATTGTCTTCCGCAACCAGCAGTTCGAGGCTAGGGCCTGCCGGCTTCTTGGCGGCCGGTGCGAGCTCGGGTTCCGATCCTGAGGGGGCGGCCACTGGTGGCTGCAACTCTTCGGCCGGGGTCGCTTCGGCAATGGCTGGACGGCTGGCGGGAACCCAGGGCGGGGGCACGGCAGCGGACGTTGTCCGATCAGCCGTCTGCGCCGCGACCTGCAACACCTGGACAATCGTTTCCAGCAGTTGCGAAGACCGGGCCGGTTTCATCAGCGTGGCCTGTACCGATGCCCTGCCGAAATCGGAATCCGACGAGGTGAGGTCCATCGAGGTCAACATGACGATCGCGGGCTTGTCGGGCCCAAAACGCTGACGCACGGCCCGTGCAGTCATGATGCCGTCCATGTCAGGCATGTGGTAATCGAGAATGATCACATCAACAGGCACGCCGAACTGGTCTGCCGCGGCCAGCACGTCGAGCCCTTCCTGGCCCGAGACGGCCGCACAGGAGTCAAAGCCCCAAGCGGTCAATTGCTCGATCAGGATGGCTCTGTTGACCGGGTTGTCGTCAATGGCGAGGACTCTGGCGCCGGTCACGTCGACTGGCGCAATCCGGACTGGCTCCTCACCGCTGTGATCGACCGGCAGGCTGACTTCCATCGTGAAGATCGAACCCTCACCCTTCTTGCTTTCGGCGCCGATCTTTCCACCCATCAAGGCCACCAGGCGCGAGGTGATGGCCAATCCCAGCCCCGTGCCCTCATGACGCCGGGTGGAGGAATTGTCCACCTGGGAGAACTTTTCAAACACCGCCTCGAGTTTTTCCGGCGGGATGCCAATGCCGGTATCGTGTACGCGGATGGTCAAATCGAGCCGGTCCGCAGTGTCAACCGCGCCGGTCAGCTCGATAAGCACGTGTCCGGTCTCAGTAAACTTGATGGCGTTACCGGCCAGGTTGGTGATGATCTGGCGCAACCGCCCCATGTCGCCGACAACACGTGCCGGCAGCGTCGGGTCGATGCGGACGATCAACTCGATGTCCTTCTCCGCAGCACGGCTCGAAATCAGCGATGCCACATCCTCGACAGTTTCGGACAGGTCGAACGGAGCCTCATCGAGAACCATCTGGCCCGCATCGATCTTCGAGAAGTCCAGGATGTCGTTGATGATGGTGAGCAGCGAATTGCCGGATTTGACGATGATGTCGGTAAAGGTCCGCTGGCGTGTGTCGAGTTCTGTCCGCGCCAGCAGTTCGGCCATGCCCAGAACACCATTCATCGGTGTGCGGATCTCGTGGCTCATATTGGCCAGGAACTCGGACTTGGCGCGATCTGCCGTTTCCGCCTTGACCAGCAGATGCTGCAGTTCCTCTTCGCGCATCTTGGCTTCGCTGATATCGGTATAGGTGATGATCATCATACCGTTGTCGGTCGGCTGCGCGTCTATCCGCAACCAACGGCCAGATGTTGTCTGGCGCTCTACCGTATGAGCTTCCTTTCGCTTGTGCGCTGCATTGACGTTGGCGCGGGTTTGCGCTGCCTTTTCGTCGCTTCCGTAGTCGCCGCGGGCCTGGCAATAGTCAAAGAAATCATTCAGATCCTTGCCGACGGCGGCGACTTCATGGGGAACTTCCAGGATCTCGAAGAACGTATCGTTGGCGAACTGAATAATGGAATCCTCGGTCACCATCATCCCTTGCGCCATCGCACCGGCCGCACCGCTGAGCAGTTCGCTGGCCCGCTCGATTTCCGCACGGGCAAGATCCAGTTCCTGCTCGCGCTGCTTGAGCTCGGTGACATCGAAATACGATATCATCCGCTTGCCTTCCGACAGTGCACGTACCGAGTAGATCATGGTCCGGCCATCGGCACGGGAAAACTCGCGCGGCTCGACATAGCCTGCGCGGATCTCCTCAAGCCTGGCTTCGACATAGCCCTCAAAGTCGTCTTCGCTGACGTCGTAGATACCGTTGTGCCTGTTCACATCGATGAGCGCACGGAACGGAGCGCCGATGAAATTGTCCTTGGCCGGTATTTTCCAGATCCGGAAAAACGCGCCATTGATCAATTCGATGGTGCTGTCGCGGTCAACCACAACCATGCCCATGTGCATGGCCTCGATGACGCTTTCAAGATCCGCCTTGTGCAGCTCGGCGCGCCTTTGCGCCTCATAGACTTCCCGCTCGCGGCGCTTCATGTCACTGACATTGATGGTGGTGCCGAGCAGATAGCGCCGGCCGCCAGGGTCGGTGAAGCCAACTTTCCTGTCGATCAGCTTGAGTTTTTCGCCCTGCGCGCTTTGAAGCTCGATCTCGCGCTCCATCATGCCGTTCCCGTTGATTGCATCGGTGTCGGCCTGGCGCAGTTCTTCTCCCTTGTCGCCGAAAATCTCGAAATCATCCTTGCCGATCATTTCAGCACTGGGAATGCCGGTCAGCTCGGCATGGGAACGGTTGGTGTAGGTGTAGCGATAATTGTCGTCCTTGACGAAGCTCGAAACCGGCATCTCGTCGAGGATTGCGCGAAACAGCTGGTTTTCGGCAGCCTGGTTCTCGAGGGCGGTCTCGCGCTCCTTCAGATCGGTCACATCAACGCGCAAGCCGAGGGTGTAGCCATCCTTGAGGGCGCGGTTGATGATCCGCAACCACCGGCCATTGGTGAGCTGCTCGACGGTCGCCTTGCCGTAGTCACGGTGGAGCCGTATCCGGTTTTCGATCCATTCCCTGCGCGCGTCCGGTTCGTCCTGCGCGCTGAAGCTGCAACTGACTTCCAGCACAGAGCGCAAGGATTTCCCCACCTCCAGCCGGTAATGGGGCGCCGTCAGTGCGTCCATCGCAGGATTGACGTAGATAAGAACATCGGCCGGATCGTAGAGGACGATGCCGACATCCATGCAGTCAAATATCTCGTTGAAACGGTCGAGCAGGGATTTGTCTGCCGAAGCACCGGCCTGCCCGTCCTGATGAGGCTCAGGCTGCGCGCAGCCGGTCGGCAAATCGGCCGGATCACTTACCTGCCGAGCTTCCTCGGCCTGTCCGGTTTCAAAACGAACGCCGGCGATTGGCTCGAAATGGCCGACAATGAAGGTCTTGCCTGACGCCTGACGGTTCCGCTGGATGCGCACCCGGTAGCGACCGCCCTTGAGCGGATGTGCGAACAAGGCCACCTGATCCTTGCCGAAAACCAGGCTTCGACGCTCTTTTTCGTCGCGGTCGTTCTGCTCGGCGGAATCGAAGTGCTGGTGGCTTTGCTTGCCGATCAGGTCCGCCGGCTGGCAATCCCACAATTCGGCATAGGCATGATTGACCGCGAGATAACGCAGTTCCGAATCCTTGACGAAAGCCGGGTTGGGGTCGCTGGAAACCTGCTCACAGGCAATTGCCAGCGAATCGTCACTCTCTTTACTGTCCACGTCATCCACCCGGCAGTCCCCATTGATGCAGGCATTCGCCCAATTCTGCACCTACCAATTTGCACAACTGCCTTAAATAAAGCGTTAACCATCAATTACGGAATAAATCAGTCGGCTTTTGCGAAACTGTATCCGAGATTCAGGTTGTGATTGCACAGACCGACAGCACGCGTCTCAAATCGACTTGCCGGAAGGCTTCGTCCGGCATAGCGTCACGTTTACGAGCCTGCGGCCAAGCCATTGCGGCTGATTGAGGCGGGACGTCGAAACCGGACGGGGCGCAGCGAAATGAGCAAGATCGAAGATATCGTCGCCACTGCAATCGAGAACACCGGCGGCACGGCTGAACGGCGCAGGCGCAGCGGCGGCGGGCGCGGCGGAGATCGCGGCAAGGGCAGAAAAAGCCCTGTAACGCTACGCTACCGCTCCATTCTCAACACGCAGGACCCCACGCGGCTTCTGTCTGAAGAGGGGCTTGAGGCGATCCACGACGCCTCATTGAATGTGCTCGAGCAGATCGGCATGGACTTCATGCTGCCTGAAGCCCGCACCCTGCTTGCCGCAGCCGGCGCCCAGGTTGTTGCCGGGACCGAAAGGGTGCGGCTTGATCGCGGCCTGATCATGGACCTGGTAGCCAAGGCACCGGGTCCTTTTACGTTGCATGCCCGCAACCCGGAGCGCAATGTGGCCATTGGCGGACCGGCAATGGCGTTCGCCCAGGTTGCCTCCGCGCCCTATTGCTCGGATCGAGACAATGGCCGCAGAACGGGGACGCAGGAAGACTTCCGCAACCTGATCAAGCTGGCACAATCCTACGACATCATCCACATGACCGGCGGCTACCCGGTCGAGCCGACCGATATTCACGCCTCGGTGCGCCACCTCGATTGTCTGTCCGACCTGGTCAAACTGACGGACAAGCCGTTCCATGCCTATTCGCTGGGCAAACAGCGCAATCTCGATGCACTCGAGATCGTGCGCATCGGGCGCGGCGTAAGCGCTGAGCAGATGGAAGCCGAGCCGTCGCTGTTCACAATCATCAACGCCTCCTCGCCGCTGCGCTACGACGCACCGATGCTGCAAGGCATTCTCGAGATGTCGTCGCGCAACCAGGTGGTGGTGATCACACCGTTCACGCTGGCCGGTGCAATGGCGCCGGTTACCGTTGCCGGCGCGCTGGTGCAGCAGAATGCCGAAGCGCTGGCCGGGATCGCCTTTACCCAGCTTGTGCGGCCGGGCGCGCCGGTGGTCTATGGCGGCTTCACATCGAATGTCGACATGAAGTCCGGCGCGCCTGCTTTCGGGACGCCGGAATACATGAAAGCGGTCATGGCCGGCGGTCAATTGGCCCGGCGCTACGGCCTGCCCTACCGGACGTCCAACACCTGCGCGGCCAACACGCTCGACGCCCAGTCGGCCTACGAGTCGATGATGTCGCTGTGGGGTCTGGTTCAGGGCGGCGGGAACTTCATCATGCACGCGGCTGGCTGGATGGAGGGAGGACTTACGGCATCGTTCGAAAAATTCGTGATGGATGTCGACATGCTGCAGATGGTGGCCGAATTCCTCGCGCCACTGGACACCAGTCCGGACGCCCTGGCCATGGACGCCATCTCTGAAGTCGGCCCGGGAGGGCACTACTTCGGAACGGCCCACACATTGTCACGCTACGAGACCGCGTTCTATTCGCCGATCCTGTCGGACTGGCGCAATTTCGAGAGCTGGAGCCTTGCCGGTCAACCAACCACTTTTGATCATGCCAACCGGGTCTGGAAGGAAACACTGGCCAGCTACGAGGCGCCGCCGCTCGACGAGGCCATTTCGGAAGAACTCGACGCCTTTGTTGCCAGGCGCAAGCAAGAAGGTGGCGTGCCGACCGATTTCTGATCAGGCAATGACGCGAGTCTTGCGATTGGTCAGCCAGACGCCGATGACCACAATCAGTGTCCCGACGATCATCGGTACCGTCAGCATTTCACCGAACAGGATCCAGCTTTCGATCGCAACCGCAGGCGGCACCAGATAGGTCAGCGACGCGGCGCGGGAGACCTGGCCCCGGCGGATGAGATAAAGCAGCAGCATGATGGAGACCAGGGACAGGCCGAACACGGACCATGCCATGGCGAGCGCGAATTCCAGGTTCCAGTCAATCCGCATCGGCTCGATCAACAGTGCCAGCGGCAGGACCACGAGAAATCCTCCGACATATTGCAAGGCTGCAATGGCGCGCAGGTCGCCTTGCTGGAGGTAACGCTTCTGATAGATGGTCCCGGCCGTGACCGAGGCCATGGCGAAGACATTGACCAGCAAGGGCAACAGGGCAATCTGCAGCGTCGAGGTATCGAGTGCAGTCAGCCGTGGCAGGATCGCCACGCTCAGCCCGGCAAATCCCAGAACCACGCCAAGCCGCTGCGAACCGGTCAAGCGCTCGCCGACAATGATCGGCGCAACCATCGCCGTCAGCAGTGGTTGCAGGGCTGCGATGAGTCCCGAGACGGAGGACGGCACACCCTGGGAAATCGCCCACCAGACGCCACCCAGATAGATACCGTGCAGAAACACGCCGGAGACCACCGCATGCACCCAGCCGGCGCGGGTCGAGGGCCAGGCGGCGCTGCTCGCAAGGGTGATGACGGCGAACAAAACCGCAGCAAGGGTGAAACGCAGGCTCAGGAAAGTCAGAGGGTCGGCGTGCGGGCTCGCATATTTCGCCACTATCCATCCCGTGGACCAGAGCAGGACGAACAGTGCCGGAGCAATGCGATCGAGAGTCATTGTTGTTCCAGCCGGTTGGAATGCCACAAGTTGCGCCCGTGTTGAACGGCGCTTGTCAGCGATAGACCCGGTGAAGCGCAGACGCAACCCCGGCTTTCGGGTGCAGCTTCATCGGCCTGCGATCAGCGCGCGGACCGTTGCCGTCCATCAGAAATTACGGCAAAAAATGTTAGATTTCAGCGAATATCAGAATTTGCGCATGGTTCTTGCTTTCTACCCCATGATGCGATCTTATGACCTCAAAAGGGGAGCACCAAACACGTGCCTTTCGATGAAATGCTGACTGCGGACGACCTTCCGCGTGCGCCCTACAAGGGCTACTTCAACTGGCACTCGGAACAGAAAACGTCCGATCTGATCAAGAAATCCCGAGACGCGGAAAACATCTTCCGCAAGACCGGTATTACCTTTGCGGTCTACGGCAAGGAAGATGCCTCGGAGCGGCTGATCCCGTTTGATATCGTGCCCCGGATCATCTCCGGCTCCGAATGGCGAAAGCTGGCGCAAGGCATCGAGCAAAGGGTGATGGCGCTCAACGCCTTTCTGGACGACATCTACCACAAGCAGGAAATCATCAAGGCCGGCCGTGTGCCACGCGCGCTGATCGAGAAGAACGACGCTTTTCTGCCTGAAATGATCGGCATGCGTCCGCCGGGCGGCGTCTACACCCACATTATCGGCACAGACATTGTTCGCACCGGCGAAGGCCAGTTCTACGTGCTCGAGGACAATGCGCGCACGCCGTCGGGCGTGTCCTACATGCTCGAGAACCGCGAAACCATGATGCAGATGTTTCCCGAGCTGTTTCACCTCAACAAGGTGCGGCCGGTCGAAAACTATCCCAAGTTGCTGCGCCAGAGCCTGGCTGCGGTGGCGCCTCCGGGCTGCAACGGTAAGCCGCGCATTGCAGTGCTGACGCCGGGCATCTTCAACTCCGCCTTTTACGAACATGCCTACCTGGCCGACCAGATGGGTGTCGAGCTGGTGGAAGGCTCCGACCTGCGGGTCATGGACGGCAAGGTGGTGATGCGGACCACACAGGGCTATCAGGCGATCGACGTGCTCTATCGGCGCGTCGACGATGATTTCCTCGATCCGCTGAGCTTCCGCCCGGATTCTGCACTCGGCGTTCCCGGCATCATGGACGTCTATCGGGCCGGCAACATCACGATTGCAAATGCTCCCGGCACCGGCATTGCCGACGACAAGGCAATCTATTCCTACATGCCGGAAATCGTCGAATTCTACACCGGCCGGAAGCCTATCCTGGAAAACGTGCCGACTTATCGCTGCTCGGAGCCGGACACGCTGAAATATGTGCTCGAGAACCTTCCCGAACTGGTGGTCAAAGAAGTGCATGGTTCCGGCGGCTACGGCATGCTGGTGGGGCCGGCCGCAAGCAAGCGCGAATGCAAGGAATTCGCCGAGAAGCTCAAGGCGCGTCCGGGCAATTACATCGCGCAGCCGACCCTGTCGCTCTCCACCGTTCCGATCCTTACCAAGAAGGGGCTGGCGCCCCGCCATGTCGATTTGAGGCCATTCGTGCTTGTGTCCGACAAGGTCCAGATCATTCCGGGCGGTCTGACGCGCGTGGCACTGAAAGAAGGCTCCCTTGTGGTCAACTCCAGCCAGGGAGGCGGCACCAAGGACACCTGGGTGCTGGAGGACTGAACATGCTGGGAAGAACCGCAAATGGCCTGTTCTGGATGTTCCGCTACATCGAGCGCGCAGAGAACACGGCACGCCTGATCGACGCAGGGTTGCGCATGTCGCTGACCCGGATGCACGGTCACGAGGAAGAATGGGAATCGGTGCTGCGCAGTTCGGGTGTGTTCAGCGCTTATTGCGAGACCAATCCGGAAGTCACCGCAACCGATGCCGTCAACTACCTGCTGCGCGACAGATCCAATCCGTCGAGCATTCTCTGTGCCATCGAAGCGGCCCGCAACAATGGCCGCATGGTGCGCACGGCGCTGACCCGCGAAGCCTGGGAAGCGACCAACGAGTGCTATCTCGACATCAAGTCGCAGCTGGCGCGCAAGCCCTCCAATGCCGACCTGCCGGCGATCATCGACAACATCAAGCAGCGGACGGGGCTGATCCGTGGGGCGTTTCACGGCACCATGCTGCGCAACGAGCCATACAATTTCTCCCGTATCGGCACGTTCATCGAGCGGGCCGACAACACGTCGCGTATACTCGACGTCAAGTATTACGTGCTGCTGCCGGCGGCCTTCCAGGTCGGCTCATCGCTCGACAATGTGCAATGGGAATCGATCCTGCGATCGGTGTCGGCGCACAGGTCCTATGGCTGGGTCTATGATGACGACTACAAGCCGGCCAACATCGCTGATTTCCTGATCCTGAACGGACGCATGCCGCGCTCGCTGGCCTATTGCTACGACAAGATCAATGCCAACCTGTCTTATCTCGAACGGGAATACGGCAAGCGCGATGCCTGTCATGAAACCGCCAAGGCAACGCTCGGGATGTTGCGTGAACGGGAGATACAGGCAATCATGGACACGGGGCTGCACGAATTTCTCCAGGGTTTCATCAGCCAGAACAGCCGGGTTGCTGCCGAGATCTCCGAAGCCTACCGGTTCTACCAGGACTGATTTGATGCAGCTCAAGATTTCCCACATCACCGAGTACGCCTATGCGCAGCCTGTGCGCTACGCCTTGCAACGCCTCAGGCTGACACCGCAAAGCAGCCAGTTGCAGACCGTGCATTCCTGGTCGACGGAAGTCGAAGGCGGCGCCGTGGAAGCGCGTTACATCGACCATTTCGGCAATGTCGTGGAGCTGGTCAGTGCAAGCCGTGACACCGAAGCCATCAAGGTGGTGGCCTCGGGCCTGGTAGAAACCAGCGACAAGAGTGGCGTCGCCGGACCGCACCGGGCCTATATGCCGCTCTGGCTCTACCAGCGCGAAACGGCGCTGACCAAGCCGGGCAAGATAATCCGCGAACTGGTGCGCAGCATCGGCAAGGGCGAGCCACTCGAGCAATTGCACGGCCTGATGGGAGCCCTGAACAAGACCATGGCCTATGTCCCGGGCGCGACCCAGACCCGGACCATTGCCGAAGATGCTCTGGCGGCCGGTGAAGGCGTCTGCCAGGATCATGCCCAAGCTTTTGCGGCGGCTGCGCGGGTGATGGGATATCCGGCGCGTTACGTCTCGGGCTATCTGATGATGGAGGATACTCCCGACCAGGCGGCCAGCCATGCCTGGGCCGAAGCCCATGTCGACGGGCTGGGCTGGGTCGGGTTCGACCCCGCCAACGACATGTGCCCTGATGACCGTTATGTGCACATCGCCCATGGCCTTGATTACAAGGACGCGGCGCCGATTTCAGGCATCCGCACCGGGGCCGGTGAAGAACAGCTTGCAGTCCACATCACAGTCGAGCAATAAGAATCCTGCTTAATTCTCGGAGCTGATTCGCACATCATGACTTATTGTGTCGGGCTACGCCTCAACAAGGGCCTCGTGTTCATGTCCGACACCCGGACCAATGCCGGCGTCGACAATATTTCGACCTTTCGCAAGATGTACACCTGGAGCGCACCGGGCGACCGGTTGATGACCCTGCTGTCGGCCGGAAATCTGGCGACAACGCAAACCGTGGTCAGCATGCTCGAAGAGCATTCCAAGGCGGCGGAAGACCGGCAACCCGACATTATGAAAGTGCCATCGATGTTCGAGGCGGCGCGGCTGGTCGGGCAGACCGTTCGCGAGGTGATCAAGACCGCGTCGGATGGCGGGCACCAGAGCGAATCCGGCTTCAGCGCGACATTCATCCTCGGCGGACAGGTGGCCGGCGGGGCGATGCGCCTGTTCTTGATCTACCCTGAAGGCAATTTCATCGAAGCCACCAAGGACAACCCGTTCTTTCAGATCGGCGAGCACAAATACGGTAAGCCGATCCTGGTGCGCGCCTACGATCCGGACATGAGCTTCGAGATGGCCACCAAGCTGCTCTATGTCTCGTTTGACTCAACGCTCAAGTCCAACCTCTCGGTGGGGCTGCCGCTAGATCTGCAGTTTTACGAGATAGACAGCCTGACCAAGGGCTATGAGCGCCGGATCCAGGCCACCGACCCCTATTATCGAAAGATTTCAGACGGATGGTCGGATGCGCTGCGGTCTGCCTTCAACAGCCTGCCGGATTTCAAGCGCGACTGAGCCTCGGTCGTTACAGTTCAGACGGTTTCGCTATTGCGCCGCCGCGGCCGGGCGCAGCCCGCCGATCTCCTCGATGAATGCCACAACATCCTCGATGCCGGCGCCGCGGCGCATGTCTGTGAACAGATGCGGGCGGCCCTTTCGTCCCGCAGCGGCATCGCGCTCCATGACCGATAGATCCGCCCCGACATGCGGTGCGAGATCCATCTTGTTGATCACCAGAAGATCGGACCGGGTGATGGCCGGTCCGCCCTTGCGCGGGATTTCCTCGCCCTGGCACACGGAAATCACGTAGATCGTGAGATCGGCGAGATCCGGCGAGAAGGTGGCAGCCAGATTGTCGCCACCCGATTCAATGAAGATCACGTCCAGTTCCGGATGTTTCTCGTTCAGCGCATCGATGGCGCGCAAGTTCAGCGACGCGTCCTCGCGGATGGCCGTGTGCGGGCAGCCTCCGGTCTCCACGCCGACAACACGATCCGACGGCAGCGCCTGCATGCGCACCAACGCCTCGGCGTCTTCGCGGGTGTAGATGTCATTGGTGATCACGGCGACGGAATAGTTCTCGCGCATCGCCTTGCAGAGCTTGTCGGTGAGCGAAGTCTTGCCGGAGCCCACGGGGCCACCGATCCCGACGCGGAGCGGGCCATTGGATGAGGTCATGACAGAAACAACCGTGGTTCGAGGGTCTCGTGATTCATCGAGGCAATATCGGCGATAAACGCCGCAGCGCCAAGATCTTCCAGCGTCGAAGCTGCGGCGCGATCCGCTGTCGCCTCGACCACCGGCTCAAGGCCGGCCAGGATTTTGGCCGCGCCGTCCTGGCCGGTGACCGACAATCTGATCGCACATTGTAGCTGGTTGGAGACGAAGGCATGAAGATAAGCGCCGGCGGTCAGGCGTATGTCGAGGCCTTCCACCGCTGCGGCGATACCGATTGCGACCGGCAGAGGCGTGTTCCGGTCCGGAAAATGCTCTGGTCCGACCCAGTGGGACACGGCCTGTATGAAAGAGGTGCCCTGCCCCCTCGTCTCGTCAAGGCGTTGCTGTCCGACACAGAGCGCCAGGCAAAGATCCGTGACCTCTTCCAGCTTGGGCTTGTCGGCCAAACAGCGTTGGGCTTCGGCGAGCAGCACCGCGTCGTTCCACTGCGCGCCTTGCGTGATCTGCACGCGAATCCAGTCCGCAAGAGAGGCTTGATCCTCAACATGGCCGTTCTGGACAGCCTGCTCGAGGCCGGCGGAATAGGCGAAACCGCCAATCGGGAACACCGGCGAGAGCCAGCTCATCAGTTTGAGCAATTGGGTCGCGCTGGTCATCTCGTAGCCTCGCGGCGCCGCCATTCGGCCACGGCTTCGGTCATGGTCGATCCGGCATGAGCCTTCATCCAGGCCATGAAGGGCCGATCGAACTTGAAGTGATCGCCAATCGCTGACTTGAAAAAACGCCGCACATTCTGTGTGTTGCGGTAGTTCGCATCAATCACCGTGGCATCGGCAATCGGGTCGGCATGCCAGTCACGGATTTCAGTCATGGGAATGACCATGCTCGTGTTCATGGGAATGGTCATGCGAGTGGTCGTGACCGGCGTGATGATGATGGGCTTCGTGGGCTCCGCCATAGGCACCGCCTTCGGGGTCAAAGGGCGCCTCGATTTGTTCCACCGACGCGCCAAGGCCGATGAGCATGTCGTGGATGACGTGATCGCGCCGGATGCGGATCGCCGTTGCGGTAATCTCCGCGGCCAGATGCCGGTTGCCGATCTGCCAGGCCAGCGTCAGCAGGTGCCGGGCATCCCTGCCGCGCACTTCCATCAATTGTTCGGGCTCGGCACAGACCTCGATGATGCGGCCATCATCAAGCACCAGCCCGTCGCCATGGCGCAGCAGCCGGGCCTGCGGCAGATCGAGCAAAAAGGCGATTGTGGCGCCGTTTTCGAGCCGGTCGGACACCATCCGCATGCGGCGGCGATGCCGCGCGGTTTCATCCAGGGTGATGACTGCAGCGGGATTTTCAAACGTCCGGGTGACCGAAGTGACCGTTGGCAGATTCATGCAGGCTCCCTGTTCCATTGGCGGTCGTCACGATTCACGCATCGCAACCGGCCGCGATGTCCGGATATTATGCGGAACAGTTCTGATCTTAGGGGGGAAATGCCGATTGGCCAAGCGACGGCGCGCGGTTTTGTGCACCGCACTCTCGTTCGCAAAGTGAGAACCCACGAGTGAGGCCAAACCCATCCGCGGGGTGGGCTCAGGCAAAAGCAGGGACCTGGAAAGGACAAAGAGGCCGAGAGCGCGGCGCACAGAACCGAGCGGCGCTCAAGCATGGCACCGGCATGGCGCGATGGAGCCGCCAGAACATTTCAATCGACACAAAAGTGCGCCGGGTAAGCGAACGTCAGCGCAGGTAAAAATATGCGTTTCGGCCGGACAGACAGGGCCCGGTCAGACGCCACTCCATCTCTCAGAGCCGGTCGGCCAGATCACGGATCGCCTGCTGGCGGGTGGTGCCACGCGCCTTGAAAACACCATCCGGGGTGTGGGTCAGACGTTCTGCCAGAATTGCGAAGTTGAGGGATTGCGCAGCAGCGCTGAAAAAACGGCCAAAACGACTGTTGTTGTGAGTGCTCATCGCATGTCTCCTTATATTGCGTCGCAAAATATCCCGACATTGCAGCGCAGCAAAGAGCCAATTGGCCGTAGCAGCCATGCGCCTTACTCATGGCTTGCTGTCGAAATGCCAACTGCGGAAACCTTCACCGTCGGTCCGGATTGGGGGCTGACAAAAGCCATGGTGAGGCAATTGGCTGCGCGTCGCCTCCACCCCAAATCCAAGCATCGCCGTGCATTGAAGTCTGCAGGGGTTTGCGCAGGAGGTGGCCCTGCCCGGATCGGAGCATCGAGGCAGGGACATGCTCGGTTCACTTCACATATTTGCGCCAGTCGTGCTCTTCCTTGAAGCCGAGCATCTCGCGGATCTTGCGGTTTGAATAAAGCGCTTCATGCTCGCCCATCTCGCGGCTGAACGGCACGCCCGGGAAGAACTGCTCGGCGATCTTCGCCGTCGGCATGTCGACCGAGTTGGTGTCGTTGCCGGCATTGAAGATCTGGAAGCCGAGGCCATCAGTCTTCAGACAGCGATCAACGATCTGGCCGAGATCACGCGCATCGATATAGCAGAAGATGTTACGGCGGCGCACGCCGGGATCGGCGAAGAAACCAGGGAAGCGCTCATACTCCTCGGGCTCCATCACGTTGCCGATGCGGAGCGCGTAGATATCGGCACCGGAGCGGCGCTGGAAGCCGCGCGCGGTCTGCTCGTTGATGACTTTCGACATGCCGTAGGAATCCATCGGATTGACATCCATGTCCTCCTCCACCGGCAGCGAGGCCGGGCTGACCTCGCCATCGGCGAAGCAGACACCGTAGGTGGTTTCAGACGAGGCGACGACGATCTTGCGGATGCCGAGTTTCACTGCAGCCTCGAGCACGTTGTAAGTGCCGATCGTGTTGATGCGGAAGGTCTCGTTGTCAGGCCGGATCAGGATTCGCGGCACGGCTGCAAAATGCACAACCGCGTCAAACTTGGGCACGCCAGTGCCGGGCTCCAGCTCGCCGAAATTGGCGTAGCTGGACATGACATTGAACATCTGGCCGGAATCGGTGATGTCGGCGGTCAGATTGTCGACGCCCGGGTGATCGAGCGGGGTCAGGTCGACATTGACGACATGATGGCCCTGATCGACCAGATAGGGGATGACGTGACGTCCGGCCTTGCCGGACCCTCCGGTGAACAAAATACGCATTTGATATCCTCCCTTGTTCGAACATGCGCGACCCGGTCTCAGACGCGGCGCCCTGCGGCGGCCCCTGATGACCAGGCCCATTGAAAATTGTGCCCGCCGAGATGGCCGGTGACATCCATGACTTCGCCAACAAAATGCAGCCCCGGAACCAGACGGCTCTCCATCGTCTTCTGGTTGATGTCAGCGGTATCGACGCCGCCAAGCGTGACTTCGGCCGTGCGGTAGCCCTCGGTTCCGCCAGGCACGAGACTGAACGCATGGATTCGCGCCACTATCTCGTCAATTGCGGCGTTGCTCAAGTCCGCCAGCCGCGAAATACTGTTTCCAGAGGCCTGCCCAAGCTGCTGCGCCAGCCGCTTGGGCAGCACCTCGGCAAGCACGGTCCAGACAGAGACCTTCGGCCGCTTGCCGCGTTCCGCCTTCAAGAGGGCTACCAGATCGGTGCCGGGCGCAAGATCGATCGCGACGCTGTCCCCCTCGCGCCAGTAGGAAGAGACCTGCAGCATTGCCGGGCCTGAAATCCCGCGATGAGTGAACAGCATGGCCTCGTCAAATGCGGCGCCGTTGCAGGCTGCGTGGACATCGAGCGAAACACCGGAAAGGACGCCCCAGCTCTCATGCATGTTCGAGGCCCAGGTGAACGGCACCAGCCCGGCCCGGGTGTCGGTGACCGCATGGCCGAACTGCCGGGCAATGTCATAGCCCAGACCGGTGGCACCCATCTTCGGAATCGACTTGCCGCCGGTGGCGACCACGAGCGATTGCGCTTGCCAGGTGCCGGCGCTGGTGTTGATCTCGAAGCCGCCTTCGATCTGCCGGACCTCCAGGATGTCGGTCGACAATTCCAGCCTGCCGCCGGCATCCCTAATGTCGTCGGCCAGCATGGCGATGATCTCGCGCGCCGATCCGTCACAGAACAATTGGCCCAGCGTCTTCTCGTGATAGGCGATGCCACGGGCTTTCACCCGGTCGATGAAATCCTGCTGAGTGAAGGACTTGAGCGCAGAGATGGCAAAATGCCTGTTGCTGGAGATGAAGTTTGCCGGCGTGCAGTGCAGATTGGTGAAGTTGCAGCGTCCGCCGCCGGAAATCCGGATTTTCTCGCCCGGCGCCCTGGCGTGATCGATGACCACCACAGACCGGCCGCGACGCCCCGCCTCTATCGCCGCCATCATCCCCGCAGCGCCAGCGCCGAGGATGACGACATCTGTTTTGCTGGTGGCGGGCATTAAGGCTCCGGAACGGGTGAGGTGGTCGCGGGTGGCAGCCGCGCTTGCGCATGAACGCATTAGCAGACCAGGCGGCTGCAACAAACCCCGAGCAATGATGCAAAAGTACCGCGCTTGCCAGTTTGGCTTTCCGACCTGTAGGAACATTGTCGATCTTCACCGGAATGCACTATGACCACCTTCACCCTTGATCTCGATCCCGTTTCCCTGAGCCTGGACCTGAGTGTCGGTCACATTGCCGAGCTGAAGATCCGGGACGGTCAGCGCATGCTCACACCGCTGCACCGGGCGCCGTGGGTGGACACCCCGGAAGCCATCTTTCCCGAGGCCACGCCGCCAAATGTGCGCCGGTTGTCGGGGGATTTTTTCTGTGCACCGTTTGGCCGTAACGATCTGGAGGAGGCACCATCGCATGGCTGGCCGGCCAACAGTGCCTGGAACCATGTCGAAACCGTTCGCGGGGATCACCAGCTCACGGCGGTTTTCCGGCTGCAGAAGCTGGTGATGGGTGCGGTCGTCGAAAAGCGCATTACCCTGATTGCCGGCCACCCCTTCGTCTACCAGGAGCATTGCTTCATCGGAGGATCCGGCTCGATTTCGGCTGCGCACCACGTCATGGTGCATATGGCAGAGGGCGGCGATCTTGCGGTCTCTAAGAAGCTCGGCGCACAGACACCGCCGGAAGCGCTGGAACCCGACCCGTCGCGCGGCCGTTCAAGCCTCGCCTACCCGGCGAAAACTGCAGAGCTGACCGCCTTCCCGCTGGCAGATGGCGGCACCGCAGACCTGTCCAACTACCCCGTGGCCGAACGTCACGAGGATTTCGTGACACTGGTCGAGGCGCCGGGCCATACTCTTGGCTGGAGTGTGGTCAGCCGGAAGGCTGAGCAGGACCGGGTCATCGTGCTGAAGCGGCCTGATGTCCTGCCCGTCACCATGCTCTGGATGAGCAATGGCGGACGCGATTACGCGCCCTGGTCGGGACGCCATACGGGGGTCTTGGGAATTGAGGACGCGCGGGCATCGCCGCTTGGTCACGCAGATTCATGCCGGGATAATGCATTGACGCGCAGCGGCGTGGAAACTGCGTTTGAGCTGCGGGACAGCCAAACGACACGCATTCGCCAGGTCATAGGCGCCTGCACGGCAGAGGGCGCTGACAGCGAAGTCACAGAAGTATGTAGCAAGGAAGAAAAACTGGCGCTGAGGCTTCGAGACGGAACGATGCGCAAACTCAGCTATGATTCGTCATTTCTCGTAGGATAACGAAACTTCACAATGCTCCGGCAGAAAGAGCAGTAATGCAGCCCCCCGCCATGGCGGGAGACTGCATCAAATTCGGTATGCCGAGATAATCAGCAGGCAGCTTCGTAAACGCGGCCCTGAGCGTCACGGTAGCGGCACATGCCCGGAGTGGTCGCCGCGCCGATAAGGGCGCCGGCTGCGCCACCGATCAGGGCGCCACCCGCGACGTTGTTGCCTGTGGCGGCTGCAACAAGTGCACCGGTTCCGGCGCCAACAGCAGCACCAGTACCGGCCCGCTTTTCAGTTGTCGTGCAGCCAGCTGCGGCAAGAAGCGATACGGCGGCGAGGGTTGAAAGAACGAGTCTGGTCATCAAAGGCTCCATCATGGGGGGCTGTTGTCAAATCGGAGGCGAACTCAGTCGAACGAGGACGTATGCTTCCGGGCCACGGTTTCATTGTACAAGATAACGATGGCCGAGACCATCATGGCGATGCTCATCGCAAGTGCAAGCGTTGAAATCAACATGGTCAGTCCTTTCGTTTCATTCTTTGTTCGTTTCGACCATTCAACGTCGCAAGGGCTGATTTGGTTGCCTTGTGAGCAAAATTATTTTTCACCGGGGGCATTGTTGCGGATCCTCGGGCCTCCGCATGCGCCCGGCGGCACGCCCTTCGAATCACCGGGGCAGAACAAAAAAGAGGCATAATGCCCTCCGTTTGGGCAAAGGGTGCCGATGGCTTCAGCTTGGGCATGATCAGCCAGAAAAGCGCTTGCGTGCGGCCGGTGCATTTCGGATGATCGGGGCTCAAGAATGTAAAGGGTCACGATGACTTCCATGTTTCCGCTTCCGATCCCGCAAGGCAGCGTTGCCCTGCAGCGCACCCGCGGCGGTGGTCGTCTGTCGGTCAAGCAGTCGACCGGCGAAAGCCGGATCGACCGGCTGTTTCAGGAAGGCTCGGCGCGTATTCGCATTCCACGGGTTCCCGCCGGGATGCCGCTCGAGGCCGTGCTGATCAACACAGCGGGCGGCCTGACCGGCGGCGACCACATGGACTGGCGGTTCGAAGCAGGCACCGGCGCTTCGATGACGCTTGCGACGCAGGCATGCGAGAAAACCTACAAGGCGCACGGCAGCAGCGAAGCTCGGGTCTCGGTGCATTTGAAGCTCCATCCTGAAAGCTCACTTGCGTGGCTACCGCAGGAGACGATCCTGTTCGACCGCGCCCGACTGGCACGCTCCATCGAGGTGGACATGGCGGCGGATTCCCGGCTCCTGATGATCGAGCCGGTGGTCTTTGGCCGTCTGGCGATGGACGAAGCCGTGATCGAAGGCCATTTCCGCGATCGCTGGAGGGTGCGTCAGGCGGGCCGCCTGGTCCACGCGGAGGAGATGCGGCTGGGCCCGGATGTCGCCGATACGCTCAAGCGCACGGCCGTTGCCGATGCCGGGCTGGCGATGGCCACCGTGCTGCTGATCGCGCCTGAAGCCGAGACAAGGTTGGCCGCCTCTCGCAAACTGATCGGTGAATGCGGCGGCGTCAGCCATGTCACGATGCGCTCGCGCGGTGCCGACAGGGCAGAAACTGGCAAGCTTCTTGCTCGCATTGTTGCCAGGGACAGCTATGATTTGCGCAAGGTGCTTGTACCTTTGATCCGCCTGCTCAATCCGTTGGGCGGCATGCCGAAAGTCTGGTCGATATGAAAGAGACGTTATGAACCTGACCCCGAGGGAAAAAGACAAACTGCTCATCGCGATGGCGGCGATCGTGGCGCGCAGGCGGCTGGAACGCGGCGTCAAGCTCAACCATCCGGAAGCCATTGCCCTGATCACCGACTTCGTTGTCGAGGGCGCACGCGACGGCCGTGCGGTGGCCGACCTCATGGAGGCCGGTGCGCATGTGATCACTCGCGACCAGGTGATGGACGGCATCGCCGAAATGATCCACGATATCCAGATCGAGGCCACCTTCCCCGATGGCACGAAGCTGGTGACCGTGCATGAACCGATACGCTGAACCATGATCCGGGCGCTCTCCACTGCACTGGCGGAAAACGCGCACAAAAAAAGCGCGGGCCGCAGCCCGCGCCTCTGTGTGGCTGATTATCGATCAGCGGACATAGACAGTCAGCGAACCGTCCGTGTCAGTCCTGGCCGCGACCACGCTGGAAAGATTGACGCCTTCGGCCTCAAGCTTTTCATGGACGCCGGCATTCGCCTGAAGCGACGTGCGCAGGTCGGAGACTGCGCTTTCATTCTGGCTCACCGCCTGGTCAATCTTGTCGTCCGAGACATCGGCAGCCGAACCGACATTGACGACCGTAACATCTCTTGTGTCCGTCATCGCGCTGACGTCAGTCGCTGCGTCGCCGTTGGCGCTAATCGCCGAAAGTACGTCGCTTTCGCTGATGGCCGCCTGCGTTCGCGAGTTCGTGTCCGCAGCAGTGTTGACGCCCAACTCGGCGTTGCCGCTGTCGGTTTCAGCGCCGGTACCGGCCGAAGCGCCTGCCGAACCGCTGATCACTGCAGCGCTGGAACCGCTGTTGGCCCCGAGATCGGCTCCGGCGTCTGCGCCAACCGATCCAGCAAGTGCGGGGGCGGCAGCAAAGCTCGAGCTCATCAGGGCGGCGGTCAAAATCTTCGTCATGCGTTTCATAGGATTTCTCCTTTTTCAGTTTCAGTTGCCACCCGTTTTGCGCCGGGTGACAGGAACCAAACGACGCCGCGCCGAAGTGGTTGCGTGCAGGCCGAAGGCGATTTCGTGATGTTTTCGTGGCGTGAAAGTGACGTTGCATGGGAGACCGACCTACCCCGCTCCGCCCTTCCGCTGAGGGAAAGAAACGCAGCATCGCCTGATGACAGGAACATAATTTGAGGAAACACACATGATCCCAGGTCAAATCATTACCCAGGACGGCGATATCGAACTCAATACCGGCGCTCAGACGATCACGCTCAAGGTCGCCAATACCGGCGACCGCCCGGTGCAGGTGGGCAGCCACTATCATTTTTTCGAGACCAACGAAGCCTTGCGGTTCGATCGCGATCAGGCCCGCGGTCTGAGGCTCGACATTGCCGCCGGTACCGCCGTACGGTTCGAGCCCGGCCAGGAGCGCGATGTGACGCTGGTTCCACTGTCCGGCGGGCGCGAGGTCCATGGTTTTCAGCAGAAGGTGATGGGAAAGCTCTGAGGGTTTTGCATCACGTCAACCAAGAGAAGGGGAAGCCGCATGTGCCATGTCTGTGTCATCAACAACGTCAAGTCCTCAATGCTGTCGCGACGTGATTTCTTCCGCAAGTCTGCCGCTGCCGGTTTTGCGGCAACCGCTGCCGGTGCAGTCTCCGCCCGGCCCGCATTGGCCCAGGCCTCCGGTAAGGTGGTCGATCTGACCCATACATTCGATGGCGATTTTCCGACCTTCGACGGCAAGCCCGGCATTCTCTACACCGAAAACGTCAATTTCGATGAATCGGGCTATCAGCTCTGGGAACTGACCATTTTCGAGCACTCCGGCACCCATATCGATGCGCCGCTACATTTTTCCAAGGACGGCACGTCCGTTGACGAACTCGATCCGCAGAGCCTGATCTGCCCGCTCTGCATCATCGACATCAAGAGCAAGGCCGCAGACGCGCCCAATTCCATGGTCGAACCCGAAGACGTCGAGGCCTATGTCAGCGCGCATGGCGAGATCCCTGAAGGCGCCTGTGTGGCGATGAATTCGGGCTGGCAGGACAAGGTTGGCGATGCCAGCTACCGCAATGATGCGGACGGCAATTTTGCCTTCCCCGGATTCTCCAAGGCAGCCACCGACATGCTCGCAGACATGGGAGCGGCCTCCATCGCGGTGGACACGCTATCGCTTGATCCGGGCAATTCGGCCGATTTCGCGGTGCATTATTCCTGGCTCCCAAGCGGACGTTTCGGGATCGAGAATATCGCCAATCTCGATGCGCTGCCAGCGAGCGGAGCCACCCTGTTTGTCGGTGCGCCGAAGCACCGCAACGGGACCGGCGGCCCTGCCCGCGTCATGGCCATGGTCTAGGAGCAGACAGCTGATGCCCCGCAAAACCGTCAATCCGGTCGAAATCTGGCAAGCCTATGCCGGACTTGGCATGCTGGCGCTCGAAGCACAGACGGTGATCGGCATGCGGTTGTTGGGCATGAGCGGCGCCATTCCGGTCGCCAAGTCCGAAAACAGAAAGATGCTGGCGGAAAAACCGCCGGCATTCGCCAAGGCCGCGACCGCAGCCGCGAGGAAAGCGGCGGCGGGCGGCAGCCCGGAGCAAATCCTGACGGCTGCCGTCAAACCGCTGACCAGAACCGCGCGCGCCAACCGGAAACGGCTAACGTCCAAGGCGGTTTCGCGCCGCAAGAAAACATGAGGCAAGTCATGGCGCGAAGGCAAATCACGAGGCGATGGTGCTTGGCGGGCCTTCTCGCGCTGGGGACGCTGACCGGCGCTGCGAGTGGGGTGGTCGCCGAGGACATGCCGGACTGCATAGATCCGCAAAGCCAAATGGAGATGACCTATTGCGCCGGCGTCGACTATGAGAAAGCCGATGCCGATCTCAATGCGATCTGGCCCGATATCGTCGCAGCAGCCAAATCCAATGATGAATACGTGGCGGAGATGGCCCGGGACCGCGGTGTGCCGACGACCCTTGAGGCACTGCGGACCGCTCAACGCGCCTGGATCACATTCCGCGACGCGCAATGCGAATTCGAGGCCTATGAAGCGTTCGGCGGCACAGCCCAGCCGATGATCGGCAGCATGTGCCTGGCCCGATTAACCCGCGAGCGCATTGAGGTGCTTGCCCGCATTCTGGAAACCAGATGATGGCGACAATAATCGCCATGTCGCATGATTACGATGCGTCGGCGCGCGAACTCTGGAGAATTGCGACCGACTGGAACTGCCTGCGCCGGGCGGTTGGCAAAATGGTCACATTCGGCCCCTTGCCTGATGAGCCGATGCACAAGGGCCAGCTCATCCGCACCACTGTCTCCTTGTTTGGTGTGTTGCCGGCTTTTGCCTACACGCTGAAAATCAGGGAGTTCGACGCAACGGCAATGCATCTGGAAACCAGTGAAAGCGGCGGTGGAATCGATCGCTGGGAACATACGATTGACGTTGAGTCCCGCGATCATGGCAGCCGCTTGTCGGACAAGTTGGTCATATCGTCCGGGTGGCTGACGCCCGCAACTGCCCTTTGGGCCAAGATCATGCTGTCCCGCCGGCACCGCCCACGCCGGGCCATGCTCAGCGAAAGCCAGGCAGCCTGCTGATGGCCCATTTATTGCTTGCCTGACAGATAAGTCTTGAACGAACCGAGGATCACACATGCCCGCCAAGATTACCCGCGCCGCCTATGCCGCCATGTACGGTCCCACCGTTGGCGACAAGGTCCGGCTTGCCGATACCGAGCTCTTCATCGAAGTGGAAAAGGACTTCACCACCTATGGCGAAGAGGTCAAGTTTGGCGGCGGCAAGGTGATCCGCGACGGCATGGGCCAAAGCCAGGTCACCCGGGCGGACGGGGCGGTCGACACCGTCATCACCAACGCGCTGGTGGTTGATCACACCGGCATCTTCAAGGCCGATATCGGGCTCAAGGACGGGCGCATTGCCGCCATCGGCAAAGCCGGCAATCCCGACACGCAGCCCGGCGTCGACATCATCGTTGGCCCCGGAACGGAAGTGATTGCCGGCGAAGGCAAGATCCTCACTGCCGGCGGCTTTGACAGCCACATCCATTTCATCTGCCCGCAGCAGATCGAGGAAGCCCTGATGAGCGGGCTGACCACCATGCTCGGCGGCGGCACCGGCCCGGCGCATGGCACGCTGGCCACCACCTGCACGCCCGGTCCGTGGCATATCGGCCGGATGATCCAGGCGATGGACGCGTTTCCGATGAATATTGGCCTGTCGGGCAAGGGCAACGCCTCCAAGCCCGCGGCGCTCGAAGAGATGATCCTGGGCGGCGCCTGCGCACTGAAATTGCATGAGGACTGGGGTACCACACCCGCGGCCATCGACAACTGCCTCGCCGTTGCCGACGAGTACGACGTGCAGGTGATGATCCACACCGACACGCTCAATGAAAGCGGCTTCGTCGAAGGCACCGTGGAGGCCATCAAGGGCCGCACCATTCATGCTTTCCACACCGAGGGTGCGGGCGGCGGGCACGCACCGGACATCATCAAGGTCTGCGGACTGTCCAACGTGCTGCCGTCCTCGACCAATCCCACAAGGCCCTACACGGTCAACACCATCGCCGAGCATCTCGACATGCTGATGGTCTGCCACCATCTCGACAGCGCCATCCCCGAGGACATCGCCTTTGCCGAAAGCCGGATCCGCAAGGAAACCATCGCCGCCGAGGATATTCTACACGACATCGGCGCGTTCTCGATCATCGCCTCGGACAGCCAGGCCATGGGCCGCGTCGGCGAGGTGATCATCCGCACCTGGCAGACCGCCGACAAGATGAAACGCCAGCGCGGGCGCCTGCCCGAGGAAACCGGCGAGAACGACAATTTCCGGGTTCGGCGCTACATTGCCAAATACACCATCAACCCTGCCATCGCCCAGGGCATGTCCAAACATATCGGCTCGATCGAGGTCGGCAAACGCGCCGACCTGGTAATGTGGAACCCGGCCTTCTTCGGCGTCAAACCCGACATGGTGCTGCTTGGCGGCATGATTGCCGCGGCTCCGATGGGCGATCCCAACGCCTCGATCCCGACGCCGCAGCCGGTGCATTACCGGCACATGTTCGGCGCCTATGGCAAGGCCAGAACGGAATCCTCGGTAACCTTTGTCAGCCAGGCGGCAATCGAGGACGGACTGGCGCACAAGCTCGGCTCCGCCAAGCAATTGTGCGCGGTGGAAAACACCCGGGGCGGGATCTCCAAATCCTCCATGCTGCTCAATAATGCCCTGCCGCATATCGAGGTCGATCCGGAAACCTACGAGGTGCGGGCCGATGGTCAGCTGCTGACCTGCGAACCGGCCACCGAACTGCCGATGGCGCAACGATATTTCCTGTTCTGATGGCCGCTGCGGTCGGTTCGACTTGGCCTCGTTTGCGGCTGCCCTGCGCGACCAAACCGGACGGATCGCCAAGTGGGGGCCTGCAACGGGCGGCATGTTGCTGCGCTGCAAGAAAAGCGTGCGGCTGCCGCACTGACTTAGCTTGACAGCCACAGAACAAAATTTCGGTTGAGCGGCCTTATTCTTGGTTTCCCGTGCCGAAAACGACTTTTTCTTGAGCTTTTAGCCTTTTATTACCCTTTCCTGAAATAGCATTGGCTTGGCCCGACGTCTGACCTTCTTTGGGCTCCTCTTCCGGGTGCGAAGCTCAAAACGGTTACGTGTGGATTGCCATGACGACAGATGCAAAGCAGGGAAACAAGTTCCACCAGCTCGTAAGGCGCCCGAGCAGGATTGCCGGCGCAATCGCGCTCGTCGTCGCCGTTGCAACCGGTGTCTATGCCGAACGCCAGAACCGTCTCGTTCACTACCAGAACGAACGGGCCAAGGTCAGCGAACAGCTTGGCCTCGTCAGGGCGAAGCTGGAAGGCAACATCAACAGTAACATTCAGCTCGTCCGCGGTCTCGTTTCAGTGATTGCTTCCGAGCCGGACATGGATCAGATCCGATTCAGCCGGATCGCATCAGGGCTGATTGGAAAACACTCGCAACTGCGCAACGTCGCCGGCGCTCCGAACCTGGTGATCAGCCTGATGTACCCGGTCAAGGGCAACGAACGCGCCATCGGGCTGGATTACCGAGAAAATGAAAAACAACGTCAAGCCGCCATGCAGGCGGTTCGCTCGGATCAGATGATCCTCGCCGGTCCCGTGGATCTTGTGCAGGGAGGGCAAGGGTTCATCGGGCGCTTTCCGGTCTTTGTCGGCAACAAGGGCGGCCGGTATTTGTGGGGCCTGGTCTCCGCCGTCATTGATACCGAACAGCTCTACGCTGCCAGCAGCCTGACGGCTCTCGATCTGCCGATCAACGTCGCCATCCGCGGCAAGGACGCCAGCGGCGCCGAGGGTGATCTGTTTTACGGTGAAGCGGGGGTCTTCGATGGGGACCCGGTAACGTCGCTGGTGTCTCTGCCCAGCGGCAGCTGGCAGATCGCCGCCATCCCAACGGGCGGATGGACAGCCACGCCGGACAATGTCTGGCAGGTGCGGTCTCTCATTCTGCTGGCCGGGTTGCTGGTCATCTTGCCAATCCTGATCGCAGGCTACCTGAACGATCTTCGCCAGACCCATGTCGAGGAACTCAACCGCCGCCAACGCCAGTTGCAACGGCTGTCGCAGCGGCACAATCTCGCGCTTGAAACGTCGAAGATCGGCGTCTGGGAAGTCAACCTCGACACCCTGGAGATCAACTGGGACAGTCGCATGCGCGAACTCTTCGGCGTCGCCGACGAGACGGTGCCGATCACGATGGAGACCGTGATCAGCCACATTCATCCCGACGACCGCGATCAGACAACAACCGAAACTCAGCGCGCTGTCGACACCGGCGAGACCAGCAGATCCAACTTCCGCATTTGCACCAATGACGGTACGACAAGATGGGTTCGCTCGATCGGGGCACCCCACACCGATGGCGATGGCTCACGGTCTCTGCTCGGCGTGGTCTGGGACGTGTCTGCAGATGTCGAGCTCAACGCCAGTCTGCTTGCAGCCAAGCACAGTGCCGAATGGCGCAACCAGGAGCTCGAGGAAGCGCGCGCACAGATGGAGCGCAACTCCCTGCATGACAGCCTGACCGGCCTTCCGAACCGGCGGTTCCTCGACGAGAAACTTCTCAGTGGCGCGGGCGAGCCCAAGGTGACGGCGTTGCTGCATATCGATCTCGATCGTTTCAAGCAGATCAACGACACGCTGGGCCATGCGGCGGGAGACGCCATGCTGACCCATGCGGCATCGGTGCTGACGACCAGTATCCGGGCGGGTGATCATGTGGCGCGGATCGGAGGCGACGAATTCATCATCGCCACCACCTCCGAGGCGGGCGAGCAGCAGCTGGAATCGCTGGCCAGCCGGATCATCATGAAGATGCGCGAGCCGGTGCTCTATGAGGGGCATGAATGCCGTTTCGGCGTGAGCATCGGCATCGCCATGGCAGAAACGGACCAGCCGCTGTGCGGCAAGCGTCTGCTGATTGATGCCGACATCGCGCTCTACCGGGCCAAGAGCAACGGGCGCAACCGGTACGAATTCTTCAATGCCTCACTGAAGGCCGAGATCATCCGCACCAAGCGTGTTGCCGACGATATTCTCAACGGGCTCGAGCGGGCCGAATTCGTTCCCTATTTCCAGCCGCAGTTCGACGCCAGGACCCTGGACATCGTCGGTGTCGAGGCGCTGGCAAGATGGGTTCACCCGAGTGAGGGCGTGCTGGCGCCCGACGCCTTCCTGAAAACCGCGGGGGAGTTGAGCGTGATCCCGCTGATTGACCGGGCCATCCTGGAACAAACGCTGTGGCAATCGACCCGCTGGAAGGGCGCAGGCATCACCATCCCGAAAATGTCGGTCAATGTGTCCGCCGGACGGCTTTACGATGATGACCTGATCGAAAGCCTCAACGGCCTCGTGTTTGATCGCGGGACGCTGTCGTTCGAACTGCTCGAATCGATCTTCTTGGATGACAACAATGAAACCATTGTCGCCAATATCGCGCAGCTCAAGGCGCTCGGCATCGACATCGAGATCGACGATTTCGGAACCGGCTACGCCTCCATCGTCAGCCTTGTGCAGGTCAAGCCGAAACGGCTTAAGATCGACCGCCAGCTGATCGCGCCGGTGGTGCAATCGCAAAGCCAGCGCAACCTCGTGGCCTCGATCATCGACATCGGCCAGTCGCTGGGCATCAAGGTGGTCGCGGAAGGCATCGAGACGATGGAACACGCCACCATCCTGCGCGACATCGGCTGCGACACGCTCCAGGGCTATGCCTTGGCCCGCCCGATGAATTCCGACGAACTCATCGGCTTCGTTCGCGAGGAACGCTGGCGCAGCGCGGCCTGATCCCGCGATACCAAAGCAGCCTGTGTCCTGCTCCCCTGGCTCATTCCAGCCGCCCGGAGCTTACCTCGACAGCCGGTCTCGACGCCGCCTTCGGTGCAGCGATGGCGGGCGTGGCGCAACGCAAGCGAATTCGGGCTGCAGAAACCATTTTCGGCGTTGATGCGCGGCACCGGATCAGCTAGAAGACCGCTTGTCAGCTGCTTTGCGGGGCTGGACCAGGCGAACCCCGGTTTGCCCCTCCCCGCCAAGCGCCACGGATGCACCCGTAGCTCAGCTGGATAGAGTGCTGCCCTCCGAAGTGACCGGGGATAAATTGCAGCATGACCTGGGGGCCGTTGGCTAGCCTAGCATCATCAATTTCCGGCTCGCAGACAAAAGCTGTTTCGGCACAATTCCCCCACTCCGCAAGCTCACCGTTGCCAATTGGTGGCTGTCAGCATTCACTAGCCCCCCTCAAACCGATGCGACTAGCATCGCCGATGAAGAACTGATTCCTGTAGCAGGATCGTTCAGAACTCCCAGGGAGGGGCATATTGAGAACGCTCGATGTCGACATACGATTTAACATGGATGGCTGGCCGCGCATCGCAGAGACTCAAAGCAAGCTGTTTGCGGTAGATGCACTTGTGGAAATCTCAAACCAGTTGCGAGAGGAATTCCACAGCGGCCATCACAAAGATCGCGAGATGCCGGAAATCGCCCAGACAGATTGGAAGACTGACCTTCTGTTACGATACGACGATCGCGAGATTGGTTATGATCTACCCTGTCTGCTTTCGGCTGATCGTCCTACGAAGGGTCGGATCATGCTCTGTGCCCAAGATCCGCTACGCAAAGGCACCTCGCCCAGAGTAACCGTCGGAACTTTCTTTGGCATTGACGACGATAGCTATCGGCACGGCCGTGGGCATTATGGAGCGATCTGGAGCCTGATACGGTTTTGCGTGAATGCCGGCTACGACGTATTGGTAACCGACGCCTTGAAGATCTTCGCCGGAAGGCACCAGCTGCGGAATGATGCAGCCTTAGAAAGGCTGTGCCTGGACGTCCTCAGGGACGAAATCGATGCGTTCTCACCGGACAAGATCCTGACGATGGGACAGACAGCGGGTCACGCTCTATCGTCTGTTAAGTCGGAGAGTTCATTCCTGAGGGCGCCTCACCCGAGGGCCTGGGGCAAATGGTATCGTGCGGGTTCAGCAAACGAAAAAGAAGGCCTCTTTGAAGGCCTCGATAACTATTATCGCAGGGCTCTATTTGGACCCGGCGTGGCCCAGGCTGTAGCAGGGCCATGATGGTGGCAGAACAGGGAGTGCTGCCACCCTTAGGCAGGAGTCCAAAATTCGAGCCTGGGAGCGGTTTGTCTTGGCCGACCAAAGGGTTCCGATGGACGGCTGCCCTCCGAAGTGAACGGGGCCCGAAATCCACTGACGCTCGAAGTGCCTTAATAGCCTTCGTCCCCGTATATTTCGTCATACTCAAACCAGCGCTACTGGCACAAAATCGCCACTCTGGTCACGCCTGCTGCTGTGAGCAAACTGCTGAACCTTGGGCTCAGATTTCAGCCCCAAAATTCCTGATACTTCGGGCCGTGACTTTCAGGCTGCTGTCCCTTTTCTGGTGCTTTCATCATGATCGGTAAGGGTGCGGGCAAGTCCGGGCCGACGATAATGGCCTCGCCCTGTGATAGCGAAGGGATAAAGGCGGCAGCGCTGCGATCGAGATCGCCACATGCGCGTTCAATAGTCTCTCTGTCTCTGTCATTGGTGAGCCTGTGAACGAAGAGCGTTCCAAGCTGGCTCAAAACATCCTGGGGAACGTCTCTCGGCCGTTGCGTGGCAATTACCGTGGTCAGTCCATACTTCCTGCCTTCCTTGGCGATTAGGCCGAAGGCATCAAGGACGACACTGTTGAATTCATCACCTACAGATCGTCCGATGAATTGGTGAGCTTCATCCAGAAGGCATACCAGCGGATTTTTTCGGAAGCGTCCCTGCCGCGCAATACCCAGCAAATAGCGCCCAATGGCATTGAGGAGCAATTCGCGGGCGTTGTGCTTGAAGCTTACATTCTCGAAAGAGAGCACCAATGCGCGCGCTTTGGGGTCGTCAATAAATTCTTCGATCTCGGAGCATATGTCCAAACCCTTATGAGAAAAGAAACAGGACATGTCGGGCGAGTTCAATAGGGTCTCGATCCGAATAACCAGGGTATTGTTGTATCCAACTTGCCTCTGATCAACCCCGCCGAATGTCCCGTCTGCATTTGCTGGATTTAGGCACTCTTTTCCGATCTGGTTCGACAATACTCTCAAATCAAAGTGGCAGTCATCTACCGCCAGCTGCTCGGCGAGCATAAGCTGCGCGCGACCTATCGCTGCCCTCTGCTGGTTCGCTTTTAACAAGGTTCGATTGCCTTCGAGATGAATGAACCCAGCCGTTTGGTCATTGTGCCTTATCTCAATTCGAACAGCGTCGCTTCCATCAACAGCGCGCTGCGGAAATCGCTCCGGATCGGCTAGCAATAGTCGGACTAGACGCAAACTTATAATAGCACTTCGAAGGGTGGGCCCTTGGCTCTGACCGGTCGGTCTAAGGAGGGCGTTCAGGTCGAGTTCAGACAACTTTTCGCTTGGAAACCTCGCCAGGCGATCGCCTGAGGCTTCCTCATTTGCGAATTCATACTCCCGTGCGCCGGCTACCCTACCAGAAAACTCTCCTGTGGGATCGAAAAGAATGCACTTTCCTCCAATTCGAACAACTTCATTTGCAAGCCGCGAAACCGTCCAGCTCTTGCCTCCGCCAGTCGCGCCGAACACCCCACAGTGGCGTCCAAACAGTTTCTCCGGAGGGATGCTGAGGGCCGCGTCATCTAGCCCCGATAGATGACCAAGCTCGACAAGTAATCGCTGACCCTCGGGTTTTACGTCTCCCTCCAGGGCGTCCTTGATAGAGTTCGATAAAGCAGCGCCTTCCGCGAGATATACCCCGTCGCCCACGCGCGGATGAGTGCTAATCCCGCGTGTCACCTTCCGGGTGGTCTTACTGACAGTCGCGAGCAACTGAACACGTCCCTGCGGCTCTACAGAGGCATCGACCTCGCTCTGATGTTCAAGTGCGTTACGCTGCCGATCCGGAACACCGACCTCAGTCACGCGACCCAAGATTGCCGCGCGGTCGCAATCAACAAAAACAAAATCTCCGACAGACCCTTTCGCCAGACCGCGCCGCCCAAGGGCAGCAAGCGCGTCCGGCAACGTGAGTTCAACAGCGCTAGCGGTCACGCGCGTAACTGTTCCAATACGCTTTGACGGATCAACCAGGGCTACAAGCTCTGTCATGCGCTGTCGCCTATGCGTAGCTTCTCAAGACGATCCTGCAGAAGCTGGCGGTCGGTCTTCCCTGAGATCATCGGAAGAGCGCTGGAAAGGTCTTCAAAGCGCCCATTCAGCATTGTGATGCGCGTATCACCCTGCTGAACCATCCGTGCTATTTTTCGTTGGTATGGGCGTTGGCTGCCAAGGTCGATTTCAATTTCCTGTCTATCTTCGTCAAATAGCTTACGAGAATCCAAGAATCCGCGGTCACAGAGCACGAGACGCAGTGATAGGTTCGTTTCGATTGCCGACCAGATTGGGGCGCTGATGTGGTCATCCGCGAAGCCAAAGCCCGAAACGATCAACGTAGTGTCGGGTTCCCGCAATGCAGCCTGCAGGGCTGCAAACATGTCGAGAAAGGGGCTTTCGAACGCTTCCTGATACTTTGAAGACCGCGGATAGATTAGCACTGGTTTGCGGTCGACGTTGGGATCTTCGAGGCTACGAATGACCACCTCGTCCGGACGCCGTCGCCAATCTACGGAACCGTGTAGCTTGTGGAGGTGAAACACACCGTCAAGATAATCGACCTTCGTGCTGGATGAGGCTCGCCGCACGATGTCATGATCGAAGTGATCACGGTTGAAACGCTGCTCGGCGCTATGCGAAAACCCATCAATCAATACCACACCCAGCCGAAGACCCGCGGTCTCGATGCAAAGATCGTAGTTAGTCGTAAAAAGTTTCACTCGGGGTTTTTCCGGCGAGCGCCGCGCAAACTTCCGCAGGAAGCTCTCATGCGCTGGCAGCTCGGTATCACTTCGCACGAACCCGACCTGCGCTAAAATTGCTTTCTCCGCGGCGGCCACGAAGCTCTTGAGCTGCTCGAGTCTCTGCTTGTCAGGAAATTCAGAATCCTTCTCAGCTCTGACTTCAAGCAGTTCGATGGACATTTTGCAGAGACTTAACAGGGCCTCGATGTTCTCTTCACCTTCCGCTGGCACATGCCCAATTACCGAATTTGCGATGTCATTAAACGCACTCTCCCCGACGCCCTCCTTTACCGCCTGCCAAAGGTGCCACATCCCTGGCGGGTTCGGCCCACCATCATTCTTGGCCGAGAACGATGCTCCTGACCCGAGCAGCACGACGACGTTGGTTGAGTGAAGCGCCGCCAACAGTGCGTCTTCCACTTGTCCCTTGCATCCTGCTTTGGGCTTTTTGCTGGGGTCGTCGGGATCTTCCTTTTCACCCTCCCACCGCAGCCATTTGCCTTCGCGGGTCAGTAGACGAAGGAGTTTTTCATCACCGTAAGGGAAATGTTCCCAATACTCGCTCATGTAGCATTCACTTCGCTAATTGTATCGATGGGTGACGTGTCCCGATAGTTGAACATGATTCGGAGTAAACTTGTGAGTCATTGCACTCAACACGTCGAGATAGAGAGTTGCCATCTTTAGGCAGCGCTCTCGGGCGCGTCGGATTCGCAGGAACTCCTTGATCCGCCAGGATCTCCTCATGCCCATTACAGACACCCAGACGCGCCCCATCGTCTCCCGGCACAATCTGATCACACTGGACTCCGGAAACGTCCTTGGCGGCTCCGGAGGGGCATCCTACGCGTTAGAGGCACAAAACAAGGAGGTGCTTCATGGCGACGATCCGACGGCTCAGAGGCAAATGGCAAGCTCAGGTTAGACGTAAAGGAATTCCCCCGCGTGCCAAGGGCTTTGAGACCAAGGCCGACGCCGAGAAGTGGGCACGGACCCTTGAAGCGGAACTCGACCGGTGCGGGTCGTTGCAGGACACGCGTCTCGCAGAGCGCATGACGGTGAAGGAGCTTCTGCAGCGTTATCTGCAGGAGATCACGCCTCATAAGCGCAGCGCGACAACCGAAGGCTACCGCATCAAGGCGCTGATGAAACGCGACATCGCACACCGGACGGTCGCCATGCTGTCGTCGGCTGACGTGGCTACCTATCGAGACATGCGCCTCAAGTCCGTCTCAACCTCGAGCGTCATCCGTGAGCTAAACACCCTGGCCCACGCCATTGACGTAGGACGCAAGGAGTGGGGCCTTCACATACTGCAGAACCCTGTCCGTATGATACGTCGCCCTGCGCCGCCACGTGGTCGTGACCGCCGCCTTGAAGCCGGTGAGGAGCAGCGCCTTCTCGACGCAGCCGACAATGGACGCAGCGAATACATGCTCCCGCTCATCATCCTCGCCATCGAGACCGCCATGCGTCAGGGAGAGATGCTGTCATTGACGTGGTCTGACATCGACCTCGACAAACGCATCGCACACTTGGACATGACCAAGAACGGGGAGAGCCGGGATGTGCCGTTGAGCACTCGCGCACTTGAAGCGCTTCAGACGCTCAAGGGCATGCAGATTGATGCTCGTGTTATCCCCTCCACCAGGAGCGCCGTGCAACAGGCCTGGGGACATCTGCGCCGGCGCACTGGTATCCCAGACCTCCGATTTCACGATCTGCGCCACGAGGGCGTCTCTCGTCTCCTTGAGCGTGGACTGAACGTCATCGAGACTGCGACCATCTCCGGACACAAGGAACTGCGCATGCTTCAACGCTACAGCCATCTGCGCGCCGTCGACCTTGTCGACCGCCTTGACTGAAGCTTAGTGCCTAATTCAACAGTGTTTCCATTCACGACGACTGCCGACATCAACATGGATGATGCCATTGCAATACCGACCGATACCACCGATCCCTGGCGCACTTCGTGCAATCCGGACCAGACGTTTGTCAGACACGCCGGGAACTCTGATATCAGCAGCTTTGCAATGTCGATGCATCGATTTCTTGCGTCCGTGCCTTCTATGTCCGGATGTCAGGATCGGTCTCACACCAGTTTCCTTTCGGATGTGTCCGAGTATCTTAAGGAGCTTGGTCGGCATGCACTTGGCTACAACCCGCTTAGTCTGGCGCTTGTAATAGTAAGTCACGTCATGCGTGAGCTTGGAATGAGACCGTTCCTCGCTGTGCAGTGACAACACCGGTAACGGACCGCCGCCCAGAAAGAGAGCGGTCATGACGATTAGAGTTATATGTTTGAGCATGGGATCCGGAAGGCAACGACGCGCGGGACGCCAAGATTATTGTGCGATGCAGCATGCACTAGACAGCGAGTGTGGCGCGAATGTGATCCGCCAGGACTCCGACGCTCGCTTAAGTGTTTCCAAACATCACAACCGTGCGCCAGACATCAGCTCAGCGCAGATGCTGCGCCGCCATCTCATGCCTTCCGTTTGTCACCCACCGTAACAAGCGCGTCACTTGCTTTCTCTAGCGACGACCCTGTCCAAGCGATCGATGATGTCAGAGAAGACCAGGGAAGCGAAGTCCTAGAAAATACAAGCGCCAATCAAGGGGATGCCTTCTGGTGCCACCGAACTCCGGAGACGGCTATCCACCTCTTTCGGCGGGAGGCTGAGCGGTTCGACGAACTTTACATAATGTCAACTTCGACCTTGCAGATCGGCCAAAAACACAGGCCTTCGGCTTGCATCAGGCCACCAACGACTTGCCTGCTTCTATGTCCGACATAGAAGCACTTAACGCTAACTTTACCTTAAATTGACAAAAAACGCCGGATTTTGATTTTTCCTCCTTGATGTAAAGGTCGCATCCGCGCCCCACGGACCGAAGTCGGCGTCCAGGACGCTTACACTGACGACCTCGCTGAAGTTCACCACACCGGCCACAATGGGTATTTGCTCTATCAGAAGCCCGCGGCGTCGAATTCGCTGATTTCGCTGTGGGAAGCCTTACTGTGCAACAGATGATAGGTATTTCGTCTCCATCGAATACTTGCCCGCAGCGTCTCTCTGTGCACCGGCATCGTATTTCGACCGTGACAAGTCTCACAGCGATCTTCATACGGGCTCGGCGTCGGACGGCTGTCTGCTGCAAATACGAAATGTTGATGAGGATCGCAGGTCAGTCGTGAAGATCGAGCGATCGTCCTCTTCGTTCTGTGCCGGTCGTTCCTGGACCACCTGTTTACAGCAGCGCAACTAGCAAATTGACGCCATGGCCAGGTCGAACGGATGCTGTCCTGAACCGGACAACGGTCACAGATTGATCGCGAAACCGACACCATTGTCGTTGCTCAGTCCTGCTGAGACGTTTCAGCGAGCGAATTCAGCGACTGAGCAGCTTTCTTTCTCGCTCGGTTCAGCTTCTTGTTGCGGTTGTTCTGCTCTCGCTTATAGGCCTTCAGTTCCTCTTCACTCATCGCCGACAGATCGTTATAGTCGCGGACCTGGCGTCCGTCAGCTTCAGCTTTGGCGTGATACGACATCCGCTTGTATTCGCGGTCGCGCCGGCGCACATATTCATACGCGGCTTCGGACTTACCTTGCCGTATGTGTCGGTGGACATATGGCCGGACGCCCTCGCCTTTTGCCGCTTTCTCCTGCTTATACAATTCCCGTTTGACGGCGTTCAAAATCTCCGCCGTCTTTTCATATCGGTCGCGCCGCCACTGAGCGTGTTTTTCGCGCCATTGCTGCATGGCCTCGCGCACGCCGCCCCAATACTCGTCTCTGCCACCCCTGGCCTGCATTGCCGGTGCTTGTGGGATGGACCGGGCGTCCAGCTCAACCTCACCATTCTCGGACATAAGACGGGCGTCTAGCTCAACCATTTTCTTCTCCAGATGCTGATACTCGCCAATATAGCAAGCACGTCGCCGGGCATCAGACGAAAGTTCGGAATTCTTCGCGGCACGCTTCCAGTCTCACCGGAAGCGTGCCTCACCTCACCGGAGCCTGAGAAACCAAACAGCGTCCCCTTTTTCTCCGTTTTCGTGCTATATAAGATAGTAATAGAAGATATATATAACACGGAAACGGAGAAAAGCAGGACACGCCCTTTCTTATATCCTCCGGATCACCTTTGCGCCGCGCGGCGCAATACTCCTCGACTTGAAAAGATCCGTCCGGCTCGACCCACTCTGCGGGCGACAGGATTGGTGGTTTCCTGGCCCCGGCTCAGTGTCCAGGTCCGCGGGCTACGGTTTCCATTCTTCGCATTGGTTTTGGCGGCCGAGAGATACTCTCAGCGAAAAATCGACACAGAGACTCACTGGCGAGCGCCAGCCTCCCGGATGGCAAATCCCTCATCGCACACCCCAAACGCCCGTCAGCGAGCTTCTCTGAGTCATACAGAACGCGTCCGACATCAGATTGAAGGCCGCGGTCGACGCCCGTAAGCCTGACGGCATCATTTCAGCAATGGAGCCGCCCTCCAGTTTGATACGAGCTGCTCAACGGAACATCGATGCGCTGGACCGGCGGCCCGGAAGCTTGAAGGCAAGCCTGGTTCTCGTGTCTCGTGCGGACCTGACGGAGAGTGCGAGATTTCCGTGTCCCGCATTTCTCGCGTCTGTGCTGTCTATACCTACTACCAGTAACTTATTAATAGCACAGAGGCGATAATTACGGGTAAACCGTAAGCCGTTGAAAAACAAAGATTCTCCGGAACACCGGCGAAGCCCGCTGCTCTCACCCAAAAACAGGACGTCGGGCGTCCAGGTTCCGGCTTCGGTGCGTTCGCGGATCCGGTCATCGGTTGGCGTGGAACCGGCTCGACGCCCACGTCGACACGTGACGACCTGAGCATGTCGCCCGGCATCCTGGACGCCGTCAGCGCCGAATTGATCAGAAGACCCAGTGAGGCGCACCAGCGTCGCGGATGATGAATTCCTTATCTGACGCGCCAAACGCCCGCCAGTGAGCTTCCCTGAGTCAAACAGAACATGTTGAGCACCAGCTGGAAATACTCAAGTGCAGCGCGGACTGCACGATTGCGCAATCCCGATCTACTGACGCGGTGAACGCCACCCGATCCCAGCCACCACCCAGGCACCAGAGCAATGCTGCGTTGACGTGTCTACCGAACGCTCTTGTTGGCCTTGATCCATCGCTCAAGCTCAAACGCCAGGCCGTTGGAGATTCGGGTTGGCTTGCGGGACCGCAGGGCACCTCCAAGAGAAGCATCGCGTGGGTTCAGACCTAGGTCCTTCATCACATCGCCAATCTTCAGCCCGCGCCCTTTCATGATCTGCTCAATACGCGCCCGGGCCGACGGCTGTAGATACCCATCGCCGTCAACGACCTTGGTGTTGGTTCTGGCCGCCTTGGGTGTTCGGGGGACCACAGGCACTGGCGAACCAAAATGAGCCCCTGGCCTTACGGTAACCGGCGCGCTGATTACGCTCACCGAGGACGGGCCGGACAACGCTCGTATCCAGCGCCGGAATTCAGCCTGCTCGTCAGCGCTTGCCTTCGACCAGGCGTTCTTGAGCACGTTCAACTGTTTCGGCGGTTGCTTCAGTCCGGCTTTGATCAGCGCCTCACGAGGAGACTTGAACTTGCCGGCTTGCCAGTCAGCGAAGATGGCGGGGTGCTCTTTTTCCAGTCGCCTCAACAGATATTCGTTGTCACGCTTTTGCTTTTTCATCATCCACCCGACCGTCGGCGATCTCCATAGTGATTCCGTAGACACATCTACGGTTCCGGTCAACCTAAGCGTCGCCGGCGAGCACCAACCCGCAGACGACGGATTTCCTTATCGGCGCCCAAAAAGCTCGCCACGGAGCTCCTGTTAGTCACACAGAGCACACCTATTCGCAGCGCACTCGTTCAGTCGCTTGATGACGCTGACGAGCTTTACGAAACCGATTTCTCCACAAGATACTGTGAGGTATCGGTCAGCAGATCTCGGTTATCGGCTGCAATGCCGGCTGCTTAAATCCGGCGCCATCTTGCGTGGATGTCATTGTCGTGAATAACTCGAGCACTATCGGGAGGATCAGGCGACGCGATGGCTGTTACCCAGGGACACGGAAACCCTCATTGGACGCGAGAGGAAACGCTTCTTGCTCTTGATCTGTTTCTGAGCCTGGACGGAACCGTTCCGTCGCCGAAGGCTCCGGAGATTACAAGCTTGTCAGCGCTGCTTCGATCTCTTCCCTATCACGCTGAGGCCGCCAAGCGCTCAACGTTTCGAAATCCGGATGGGGTTGGCTTCAAGCTCATGAACATACGCCAGGTGGCGACTGGCCGAGGCTTGGGTAACGTCTCCAATATGGATCGCCAGATTTGGGCGGAATATGGTAGTCGACCGGACGAAGTGCGCCGGATCGCTGCTGCGATCAGATCAGGGATCGTGACCGCCGGCGCGGAGCAACTGCCGGAAGTGGACCAGGAGCTCCCGGAAGGACGGCTATTGACAGCGCTGCACATTCGCCGAGAGCGAAATCCCAAAGTTCGAAAGCTCTTACTTGATGACCGACGTCCGACTGGCCTTCGATGCGAGATGTGCGACCTGACCAGGCCGGACCTGGAAGTCTCCTTGCAAGAGGCGATGTTCGAAGCCCATCACCTGGTTCCATTGGCTAAGGCCGGCGAGCGCAGGACGCGGCTTGCAGATCTCGCACTCCTATGTGCCTGCTGCCATCGACTCATTCACAGAGCTATGGTTGTGCAGTCTGGGTTTGTCAGCGTTGAGGATGCTCGCCAGATCATCACCAAAGGTTAGCTCCCAGCGCCGGCTGCGATGTCTGCCGACACCCTCCAGGGCTCCGGCACTCACCACCGGCATACTCCACCATAACACACACTGTCGCAGTGAAGCGTGCTTACAAGTATCCCACGACGGCCGCGACGGCATCAAAACTGATTAAGAACGGCCTGACGCAAGTCATCGAAAAACGGATGGCTCACCGTGGTTAAAAGATCCTTCGCGCGGGTGTGTGGATTCTGAAAAATGATGCGAACGCGCGCGCCCTCCTCCGCCTTCACGCGAATCCAGGCAATGTCGTCACCGCAGTAGATTGCAACAACAGACTGGATCTGGACGGATCCGAGATGACGGTTAGCCCGCTCGACCATTTCAAGCAGGGTATTGGACCGCGAATGACTATGAAATCCAACCGCGTAATCCTCGGTTTTGTCTTTTCCGAGGGTCGGCGTCAGTTCGGCAACCGCCTTGATGCCCGCATCCCCATCCTCGGCGACCCAAACGAACGCCTGGTCTTGGCATGGGATGATATCGCGCGCACCGTCGTCGATGGTGAGGGCTTTGTCGATCTTCAGGTGCCCAGCTTGCATTATACTCTCCGTGATCATGTGAGACCCTACGATTTTGGTAGCAAACCATATGGTCGGAAATGTTTAAAGGGTAGACAATTAAGCCCAGCCGTGCGCTCAAGCAATGACAAGGTCGTCCTCCAACGGTAACAACCACAAGAGCTCCCAACAAGGCTATGCCTATCCAATCTTGCAGAGAGGTGCCGACGTCGACAAGGGTATGGAGGCGCTGTCACCGTCGGATCAACGACGTCGCCACAATCTTGGCACACCCGACAGGCTTAGCTCCTAGAGCAACTGCCAGCGAATTCGAACCGGACACAGCAATTTCGGCGTTGATGCGCGGCACCGGATCAGCTAGAAGACCGCTTGTCAGCTGCTTTGCGGGGCTGAACCACGCGAACCCCGGTTTGCCCCTCCCCGCCAGGCGCCACGGATGCACCCGTAGCTCAGCTGGATAGAGCGCTGCCCTCCGAAGGCAGAGGTCACAGGTTCGAATCCTGTCGGGTGCGCCACTTCATCATCTCCGGTCTACGAGAGTTTTGTGACTTCGCGCAGGGAACCTTGCGTTGCTTCCAGTGCGCCGGTGGCTACGGGGCTTGGGTAGGCTGATCGTGGCCGCGACAGGGCGCGAGCCGGGTGTGGCGGGGTCTGGTTTGCGGTGGACACCGGCCACGGTCGGCTCGTCACAGAGCTGCTCATTGCTGTCTGTGGCGCTCACTGGCCGGATTCGACTGCCTCCGCCGGGCCGGCATCTGGGTCCGGCGTGGGCCACTGATCGATCCGGATGTCGCTGGCAGCAAGCTCGGCGATGATCTTTGATACCCGGATCGCACGGTTTTCGGACCAGCTGCCCCCTTCGGCAAAGCCGTAGTGATGCAGGCCGACCAGCATTCCCGCCTCGTTGAAGACCGGAGAACCGGAAGATCCCCCCAGCGTGTCGCAGCTGTGGGAAAAGTCGGAGTCCGGCGCCAGACCGTCAACCGGGAGCTGGGCAATCAGGCAATTGGTGCGGGCGATCTTCTTGGGCAGGCCGGCCGGGTGCTGAATGATCAGAAGCGGGCTGCCGCCCGCTATCGGCCGAGCAGCTTCATCGGCGAGAGCATCCAGGGATATGGTGCCGAACCGGACGCCGGGCTTGCCCTCGACCCGGACAAAGGCGTAGTCCAGCTGCTCGCTGGTGAGTTGCGGGTCAAAGCCGATGCAGTCGCGCTGCGTGACTTCGCCGATGCGTCCAAGTTCGGTCATGTAATAGTTGAACTGAACCTTCATGTCGTCACATTCGAGCTGAGACCGGACACAGTGAAAATTGGTCATCATCACCGAGTCCGAAACCATGAAGCCGGTGCAGGACGCGGTCAGGTGGTCCTGTATCAGGAGCAGCCGGGCAACGGGAGACTGCAGCTCCCAGATCAGCGGGGAGTCCCTGTAAAGGACGATATCCTCCGTATCGTCATCGCCGATGATTGAGAGAGCTGCACTGGTTTGGTTCTGAACCGCCACCCGCCGGATGTCGATTGCGGTGTCCGCAGCGGGGCTGGTGACCCTGAAGGTGACCAGCACATAGTCCCCGTCAACCGCATCGCTCCATTGCAGCCCTTCCTTTCGCAACTCCTCAAGGCCGAGCCTGCGGACAAGACGACCGGACTGGTCCCAGAACGACAGGTTTGCCGATAGGTCCGCGCCGTCAAGCCCGACCGGCCGGAACTGGACACGGAGATAGTTGGCGCCGGGATACGAGAATTCCCATTGCCAGAAGGCCCCGCCCTGAGCATTGACGACAAGGGGCGAAAGCGGTTCGTCGACATCGAGAACGATCCCGGTGACCTGCGCCGCCCGGGGAGCGGCGGGCGCCGCCTGCTCCTGGGCCTGATCCTTGGCCTGATCCTTGGCCTGATCCTTGGCCTGATCCTTGGCCTGATCCTGGGCCAAGTCCTGGGCAAGGGCAAGGGGCGCAATGCACAGGCTCAATGCACAAACGGCGGCTGCAAGGGGGGTCCACACTTTGTTTCCTCAACTCTCCTGCGGCTGTCTCACCGCTCCGGCCTCAAAACGTGCGTCCAGCCTTAAAACATGGGTGAAACGTAGCTGCGGATATCGCGCAACTGGAATGACAGCTGGCCATTGGCTTGGTCGGAATCGAACGTCGCGACATTGTAGCGGGTGGTCAGGCGGCAATCATTGACGCGGATCAGCGGCGAGTCGCGGCTTTCCCCCTGGGCCTGGTAGATCACCACGTGCTTGCGGCGCGCAGAATCGTATTCCAGTCGGCGCAAGTGACGCAGACGGATCTGCAGGACATCGCCCTGCGGCCCGGTCAGGCACTCGATATAGGGATTTGCGCCCATCGACGGCACGTCGAGCAGGTTGCCGGGATGATGCTCCAGCCCCCCCTCGCGCTCAAGCGTCAGATGCGCCCGGGCCATGTCCAGGGCCCGGGACACGTTGAGCCGACCGCCCTTGAGCTTGCCGTTGATCGAGGGGAACAGGTCTGAGGTGTAGATCAGGCGGTTCTTGATCCGGATGGGAAGCAGCCGCGGTTGCTCGACAGAGAACTGCGCCTCGAACCGGGACTGGACAAGGGAAGCGGCGGCGGCCACTTGCGGGGCCGCCTGGGAGGTGCCGCTCATGGGTGCTGTATAGCCCCCAAAAACCGTGCTTGTGATATCGGACGCGATGGCGCCGATGCCGAATTCCGGATTGGTGTTGGATCCCCCTTCCCCCGAGGCAACCCACACGCCGGGCCTGTCATGGTCGCGGTCGAGACCGACCACCGTGAGCACATTGTCGAAAGCGTAGAAGCAGGCCGGTTGATCGGGGCAATAGGCGGAGTAGTTCTGTCCGTCATTGCCGGCAGCAACCACGAACAGCATGACCTCGTCGTTTTCCCGGATCGACTGCCTGATCGCATCGGGGCCGTTGAAGTTCGGCTGATACTTCCAGCTAATGTTGACGATGCCCGTGGTCTCCAGATCCTGATCCAGGGAGATGTCGCGGATCTTCTTGCGGATCTGCTGGATATAGCGGGCATCGCGCATCGCCGGCTGGTCGAGCGGAACATATCTGAGCTTGGCAAAGGGGTTGAGGCCGACATGGCCCTTGCCCTGAAAGCTGGACGCAATGATGCCGCTCACATGGGTGCCATGGTCATGCGCCCTGTTGGCCGGCTCCGATGACGGTGCCCCGCAATCGGTCGTCCGCTCCCGGTCGAGCTGCGGCTGGTGTGACGGCCACAGGCTGTTGTCGAGGTCGAAATGGCCCACAAGTCCGCAATGCTGGCTGTCGAAGGCAAAGTCGAATACCGTGATCCCCACCGGCCTTTTCAGATAGTCGGGAAACGGTTGGTCCGGATGCTTGAACGGATGGTTGATAAGGTCGAACAGTTCGGCGTCGGACGGGTCCAGTGCGGCCACGACAACGCCGGGGTTTTCAACTTGACCGGGATCGGTCGGGCCGGCATCGGTGCCCCCAGTTACGTGGCTCGACTGCGGCCGGACGGAATTGACCGAGGTGATGTTGTCGGCGAGTGTCGTCGTGAGCAGCTCCACGGCGCCAAGCTGCCGGAGCGTCTGCTGCCATGCCGGGCTGAACTGTTGCGAGGTGCTGACATTGCTGGCGACAAGCTGCTTGGTGAACCGGGCATCGGAGAACTTGTCCGGCAGGCCCGTGCTTCCCAGTTCGTGGATCGCGAGCTCGGCAATCAGCTCGGTTTTCGGCAGCTTGATGGTTCCGCCCTGCGCCTCGTCTGAGCGTTTGGGATCGAACCAGACCCGGTTCAACCGTTGCACCACCTCGAAACAGGACCGGTTCCAGTCGGAACAGTCGACACTGGGCACCCCGTCTATGGCGGAGGTGGATTGCCGCTCGATGGTGTCTTGCTGCAGCAATTCAGGCCGGAAGGCCTGTTCGACGATTGCCGCCCCGACCTCGAAACTGATTGCGGGAACGACCAGGGGCACCGATCCATCCTGCGACCACACCCCCTTGGACGCGACATAGCCACCCACGTGACCAATGGCAGACCGGATGGCTTCCGGACCGGCAGGCACGCGCTCCCGCTTGCACACGGACGGGTTCAGATCACACAGCAAGGCATCCAGCCGGACCGAAAAGGAGCGCCCGAAATAGATGCCTTCGGAGCGAAACAGGTTGACGATCGGCTGGGCCGCCAGTTGCGGATCATCGACCAGCGTGAGCGGCAGGTTGACCGTGTTGTAGAGGGCGACATAGAGGTTTTCGAGGTCGGTCTCGAAGCGATAATCGCCGCTGTCGACGGTGTGCCAGCTTACGGGCAGAGCCACGTCGGCAATGCCCTGGATCGATTCGGAACGGTCCGCCGCCGTGATCTCCTCCGCCCGGGCCAGCGAAAGGCTGGCCAGGATCAGTCCGGCGCAGACGGTAAGGGACATTGCCCGTCGTGGGTTGGAACCAGCGTGTGTTCGCATTAGAGCCTCCCGCTCGGTCGATCAGGGTTTCACATAGGTGATGGCCAGATTGAAATTCGCCGCCTCGTAGCCCCGGACCATGACGTAGGCGCGCGAGGCACCGGCCGGGACATCGACAACGCATTCCTCGTCCGCACCTTCCGTGTAGGGCCGGCAATCATAGTCGGCGCGGCTGGCCGGGGTGTCGAATTTCAAATAGAGGTCCGGATCGCCGGTCCCGCTCATGACGGCCGAGAACTCGGAGCCTTCCTTGACGGAGACAGGCAGGCCCTGTGGCTCCCATTCCTTGTTTGCAGCCACCGTCACATCCTCGAAGGCCAGGCTCTGGGTCGGCGCCGCACCGCCCTGCGGCCGGCATACACTGGGATCGATGGAGAACCCAGCAGCGGGGCCGTAGAGACAGGCAATGCCGTTCTTGTCGAGATGGGTCAGCGTCAGAGACCAGTCGCCCTGGCCGTTGCACTGCGGATAATGCATCACCGAGAAGGCGTCATAATCGGTTACCGGGCGCCAGTTTTCATCTTCGTAGCAAGTGCCTGAATCGTGCCGCGTGTGCTCGTGGCGGATGCCGATGACATGACCCAGTTCATGGCGCAGGATACCGCGCAAGCTCAGCTTGCGCATCGGATCGAGTGTGTAGCTTGAATCGTCGATCAGCACGTTGCGGGCGGCGCGGCTGTCATTGGGAAAGAAGGCCCGTGCGAGATAGCGGCCGCCGCTGACCGGGCGGACGTCGAACACAACGCTGGTATTGTTGGGGGTGCAACTGGCGTCCTGGTCCAGCCGATGGATGAATTTCAGGTCGGCCGCAGCTTCCCATGCCGCTGCCGCCTCCCGCATGGCCTGCACGGTTTCCTGGTACCGGCTGCCGAAGGACAGGCTGACGCAATAGCTCAGCGCGCGTCTTTCCGACTGGCTCCAGGTCGCATCAAGGCCGCCGACCGTGATCACTGCAAGCTCGGGAACCTTCGGATCGACGCTGTTTGCAGCTTCGTTCCTGAGAAGGGCGAAATACTCCCGCAACTGCTTTTCATTGGCGATCGCGGTGTCACCATTGACGATGTACTTGCCGTTCTCTCCCGGCTCCTTGTAGAGGCTGTCGCGGAATTGCTCGAAGGTCATTTTCAGCAGTTTCTGGCGTTTGGCTTCCGCTGCTTCCGCGAGTTTCTTGCGGGCTTCGAGCAGCTCACCGCTGATCTCGGAGCTGCCCATGAAGTGAGCCTCTTCGTCCTCCGCTGCCTGGACCGCAGTCGAAGCCAGCAGCAGGCTGCCCGTCAACAGGAGCGCCGCGCCAACATGCGGGCTGCCGCGCCGGCTCTGGCCGGTGGATTTAACGAGATGCATCATGGTCCTTCTCCCAAATTTTCGTTTCACGGAATGGCGCGTGGCTGTGGGACAGCCTCGTTGAGCACCATCACAAAGCGTGCAAACCCGCGCGCGGGCGCGCGGATGGAAATTGTCAGGTCGGAGACGGCATCTTCTGGCTCACAATCTGCCGGCAAGGTGGCCAGCAAGAGGTCTGCCACCGGCGTGCCGTCGCTGTCGGGGACCTCGAAAAGGCTGAGCTCGACATCACTCGCCTTACAGGCACCGAGCGCGATTTTCGCTGAAATCCGGTAGCCGCCTTCCGCGTCCGCTTCCATGCCGGCCAGCTCCATGCGGGGCAGCCGGCGGCCTGAATCGCGGCTCGCTTCAAGAACGATGTCGTGGCGGCCGGTGCCGGAATCCTTGAACATGATGGGCTGGCGCGAAAGCCCGTCCCCGTCGCTGCGCCAGGGCTTGGCGATCAGATAGATGCCCTGGCCGGTGACGTCAGAGGGAAGCAGGATGCGGATCTTCTGATCCACCGGGCTGGCAATATCGGGGCAGCCGGTTTCGGAGATATTCTGCCGCAAGACCAGAATGGAAGGAGCATCTTCACCGGACGCATAAAGAATTGGTTCCACGCCCGCCTCCATAACGCAGGGACTGATGAAGGTAACCGTCAACGACAGCGATGGCCGCCCTGTCGCATCAACCTGACCTGCCACCTCATTGACATAAGGTGAGCCGGCCAGGGAGATGATCGCATCTTCCTCAACCACCAGGTCCGACGCTGCTGCTGCCTGCAAAAGGCCGGCTGAAGCAACAAGGGCGAGGCCTGCGGTTTTGATGAAATGCGATAATCTGGTTGTTACGGGCATGGAACACTCCTGGGTCGATCGATACCTCGGGCAAGGCGCGCCAGATCAAAGTGGCAAAGCTCTGGCGCGCCGGTTGCCGGAAGGTCCTAGTACTTGGCCTTCCACTTCTTCAGGTTTTCAAACACCGGCTTGCGGATACGCGTGCCGCCGTTGAGGCCCGTGCCATCTACGCCATAGGCGTGGATGCCGTAGATGATCCGCTTCTTGGTGCTCTTGAAATAGACATAGTCGGCGCTGCCGCTGTTGCCGCCGAAGGTGTCACAGGGGTAGTACAGCCGGAAGGTGGTGACGATGCCCATCTTGCAGTATGAGTGCCACATCGTGCCGAAGGGCTTGTCGCCGGGATAGCCGTTGATGTTGATGTTGTAGAGTGGCATTGGGTTCTTCCAGCCATAACCAAGCCAGCCGAGCTGATTGCCGATGTCCTTTTTCAGGACGATCATGGCATAGTCGTAGTTGCGCTTGTGGTTCTTGGTCCAGCCTTTCACCGCAATGGCGCGCTTCCAGTCGATCTCGCCGTAAGGCCGCGAGGCGCCGTTCTGGCCGGGTGAGAACTTGAGGTTGGAATACCATTTGTCGGTGCGGATGTTGTAGACACAGTGGGCGGCAGTCAGGACATGGCGCTTGCCGATCAGTGTCCCGGTGCACCCAATACCGATACGGCCCATGGTGCGGAACGGATAGGCCTTGGTGTTGTTGACCCGCACCCGGGTATCGGCGCCGATGACACTTTCAGCCGGGTTGGACAGCTCGGCAAAGGAGTCACTTTCCTCGTTGGAACCGGGCTCGGAGAGAGCAGACTTGTCGCCCTCGCTGCCTTCTTCCAGTGTGGTGACCATTTCGAGCATTGCCTTGAGCGCGGCATCGTCGGGCGCCAGTTCCTCGATCTTGCCGTCCGGCGTGACGGATACGGCAGTGAGCTGGTCCCTGGCTTCCGCCTCACTCAGATTGGCAGCCTCCTTGATGTAGACATCCTCGACCGGGAGCTCCGAAAGCGGGACGAAATTCTCGGAGTCGTCGAATTCCGCTTCCGTGGTCGGCGGCGTGGCCGGGGCTCCGTCACCGCCAAAGCCGTCATCGGAATCCTGTGCCAGTGCTCCCGACACCAGGAAGGTGCTGGAGACCAGGAAGGCCAGGGATGTTTTGACGAGTAGGCATCTTCGGGTTTCGTTCTGCATATTCATGATAGGCCTCACAATGTTAAAGCTCCACGAGGGAACCGAAACTGGGAAAGCTTATGACGCAAGAATTGTAGACCGCTTGAGGGTGTAATAGTGACCCTGAGATAGCTAAAATACAAGGGGCCGAACAATGTGTGTCATAGCCGGATGGAATTTCATTTCAGGTCGGTCGCTAAAGTTCTTTCCTCCTGCATTTCTTCGACATTTCTGTCCTTGACGGGTTGCTCTTTGAACTTCGCCGGAGCGACGTTTGAGTCGGGCCTTGCCCTGCACCGGATAAAAACAAATCGCCGCACTCTTCACGTCACCCGTTAGGGGGATGAATCCAAAAACAACCTGATCGGAATTGCGAACGACGGTGCCGCAGACAGCAAAAAGCCGCCGAACTGGCCGGCGGCTTCAGGGCAGTGCGAGACCGCAGGCGTCAGAGTGTCTTGAGATATTCCAGCAAGTCCAGCCGCTCATTCTCGCTGAGATCGGCCGTGCCGTACTCGTGGCCGGAATTGTAGTTCCCGGGCACAGGATTGCCCTCGCCATCAACCACATCGAAGCGGAATGGCGGCACCGGCGTGCCATCGCTCAAGACGGCAACCGGAGCATTGTCGGTGCGGAAACCGACATGGACCGGATCGAACTCCCGGCTGCCGACATGAAAGCTCAAGGCGCGCTGCTCCGGGCCTGGAGCTGCCATGGTTTCACCCGGCTTCAGGACCGTCCGCAGATGAGACGGAAGCAAAAGGTCGTAGAGGCTCGGAACCGAGCCATTGTGCAGGTAGGGTGCCGTGGCCCAGATCCCGTTCAGGGGACGCGCCTTGTAGGCCACGATCGTGTTTTCGGCCGCGGCTTCCCGGGATTTGAGGCACTGCTCCGCCAGTGCTCTCTTCTCCGGCGACAGCGCGCCCGGAAGATACTCGGCGTCATCGGACAGGGCCGCTTCAAACCGTGCCGTCCTGACACCGTCAAGAACATCACCGACCACGCTTTCGAGCAACTCATCGAGTTTGCCCACCACCACACCGGCGGCGGCGTTCTTGAGCATCAGCGTGGTGCTGTCCTGGCTCTTGATCCTCTCTCCCTTGACGATGAAGAACTTGCGTCCCTCGTAGAGACCTGCATTGGAGCGGTGCAACAGGGTGTTGCAGGCCAGCATGACGTCCGTGCCGACCTCCTGAACACCCGACATTTTGACCTTGATCGGAGAGGTGATGTCGCCGACGGCCAGATCATCGTGGCACTGCGCGCATTTGTCCACGAAATGGGTCCGGCCGCGCGTTGCCTTGTCCGCGTCGATGGGACCGAACACCTCTTCGGGCCAGGCCGGCGAGCCGAGCTTTTCCAGGGTTTGCTCGAGATCGATCATCTCTTTCACGCGCACGCTTGATTCATACCCGAGGAATGCCGGCTTCCACCGCGGACTGACCTCCATATGCGCGAACACGCCAATGACCTCCGACACGTTGCGCACCAGGCCGCCGATGTCAGTGGTCTTGCCGAAGATCGGCAGCTTGACGATCTCGCCGGCAATCCCGTTCCACTGGATCTTGTCCTGCTGGGACGTGTTCCAGACATGGGGATAGCTTGCCGGTGCGTTGGATCTGACTGCCTGGTGCAGGTCACCGCCCTGCCCGACCAGGGCAACCTTGTTGAGAATGTGCCCCTGCGCATCAAGACGGCCGTAGCCGTAGCGAACATCGGAGCGGTTCATCGCCAGCAGCTTGCCGCGATAGGCAGCCAGTTCTGCAATCTGGGCCTGGAGCGCCTTGCGCGCCTGGCCGGCGTGGTTCGCGCCCAGCACACGGGTTGCAAACCGTTCCAGCTTCCTTTCGTCGATCGAAGTCGCCAGCAAGGCGGCGTGCAGGTCTTCCAGCATGGTCTGGAAATCTGCCAGCGCCGGCGCACCCTCGACACGGACGGTCTTGCCCTCAAACCGGATATCGGCGGTGTGGCAGGCCGAACAGTTGAGCCCGAGCCATTCCTGCCGCATCACCCGGCCGGCGCAGATCGCCGGCAGGGTCTGGCACATGATGTCGGCGCTCCTGGAGCGGTCGTGATCGATAACGAAACCGACGGGCAGGCCGTAGGGATTGTAGCTCGAAGCCTTGTCCTGAAGATATCCGTAGCGGGTGAGGTTGTCCGGCGACAGCAAGGCTTCTTCGCTGTCGGCCTCCTCCAGCGCGCGCATCCATGCCAGTGGTATCAGCCTCGACCCCTGGCTGGCGCGATACCAGAAGGCCCGGTCGGTCTGGGTCCAGTTCTGATCCAGGCAAAGCAACGTATCCGAACACGGTGACGCCGCCCGGGCGCTGCTTGCGAAAAAAGCGACAAATGCCGTTACAAAGACTGCAAATATCATCATGGGGAAGGTTGCACGTGTCATCGTCACTTCCTTTCTGGCAAAGCAGCCTTGCTGCCGGTCACGTCTTGCTGGTTGTCAAACTCTCGGTCCTGATACTGATACTCGGCTTTAACTGGTTGCGAGTCCCTGCCCATCACCCAAACGGGTGACGGAGCCGCCATCGGGGGCGTCCTGGAAAAAGATGTTCCTTGAATATTGCAGCGCGACGCGCATCAATTGCGACCGGCTTGAGGCCATGGTCTTCTGCAACACGGATTTGACCTGGGTGTTGACGGTTTCGAGCGAGCGATTGCGCTGCTCGCAAATCTCGGCGTTGGTCATGCCTTTGGCCAACAGGTCGAGAACCTCCGTCTCGCTGCGGGTCAAGGAAAAGAACTGCGCCATCGCGTCCGTATCGACATGGATCGCAAGACTGGTGTCGAGCGAGAACAGGGCATAGCCGTTGAGCTGTTCACCGTTGAAGAAATTGGGCCTGGTGAGCGGGCAGACTTCGATGCAAAGCGCGCTTTCGCGATGGTTGATCGGATGCATCAGGGCCTCCTTGCGGGGACGCGCGCCATAACGGCCATGGGCCTGAATGTTGCTCAAGAGCTCGGCGAGGCCGTTGGCGCCGTCGTCCAGGCGGGCCAGCAGCCGCTTGTCGGGGCCGAGGTGAAAGGCACCAAAGGCATCCATCTGACGCTGGAACTCGTGGTTGGCAAAAACCAGTTCGCCGCGATGATCCAGCAGCGCAATTCCCACCCGCAGGCCGTTGTATCCATCGGAAAGAATATCCAGGCTCTGGTTCAGACGGCTGGTATGGCGGCCAATGTTCAGAGCCTTGGCCATGTGCGGCAAGATGCTGTTGAGGCGCTCGAGACGTTCGCCGGTGGGGAACCCGACCGATTCCGAAAATTGCAGCGCGAAGCGATCGACAGAGGTCTTGTCCTTGTTGAGCAATCCCCCCATGCGATAGAAGATGCCGTAGTCCCGCATCGCCTGGGCATTGGCCCGCTGCATCAGCGCCTCCCGGCTGGGTGCCAGCACCTCGTCACGGACCAGTTCGATCCCGTCGAGTTCCCTGGAATGGCTGGCGAACAGTGCCTGGTCCTCCATCTCCAGATCCTGGTGGTCCGTCAGGTATTGCTGAACGAGGTCCCCCTGGTAGTTCGAACTGAAATAGGTTGCATTGAGCTTCTCGATCCCGTGCCGGTCCTCGATGTCAAAAATAAATGCACCTCGAGCATCAATGGACTCGGCCAGAGAATGCAGTAAATCCGGCCATTTCTGAGGCTCAAGCGAGGCATCGTAAATGGACAGAACGAGGTCCGAAACCAATATTACATTCCTTTTCCCAATCTGTGCTGGCGACGAGAAAAATGCTGCTTCAGTCTAACGTCACAGGACCGAGTTTGCAATTATCCCGGAATGCCAAGCTGGGGCATTATAGGCGGATTTGAGAATTATGCGTCATAAAGACTTTGGCCGTATTTGGAGAAATAACCAATAGTAAATAAAGATTTAATCACCGTGCCGCGCCGAAGGGGTCCGCGATAACGCTCTCGTCATGCGAGAGAGGCGCAAAACACAGGCCATCGGGGCTCGCGATCCAGCCTCCGGGCAATGCCGCCGGTCGGCTTCAACCGTGCCGAGCTTCACTCACAGGTCTTTGCGGTCCCGAGCGCCCTCTCCCGGTCAGCCTTGGGTAGCCGGCCCAGCCGCCGGACCGCGGCGTAAAAGCGGGAGTAGTCGGTCGCACAGATCTCGAACAGGCGGACAAAGGCCGGGACCTGGTCGCTGTAGACCGATGTCGCGGCAAGCTTGGCATTGTTGATCGGGGCTTCGAACCAGGAGTCAAACCCGGAATACCCGCCCCAGCGTGTGTCGCGCATGTGTCGATAGCGCGATCTGAGCTGCTCGATAGCAGCTGATTTTGCGGCGCGCTTGCCCTCCGCGCTGTCCGGCCCGGCATAGGTGCGGGCCAGTTCGCTCCGTGTTCGCGCGACCAGCCCGACGAAATCGGCGCTGCGCCTCAAGCCGGCTTCATAGCGGCGCAGTCCGGCTTCATCGCCGGCCGCGCGCAGCCAAGTCCGCACCCCGGTGGTCTCCACCGCGACTGCGAAAGCCTCGTTGAATGCGGTATCGTCATTGACGTAGACACGCTGGTGGGCGAGTTCATGAAACACCAGGGCTGCGAGATAGGTCTTGTCCCCGGCAAACATCGTCGACAGCAGCGGATCGCTGGACCAGCCAAGCGTCGAATAGGCGGTAACGCCCGAGACATAGACATCAAGCCCTTCTTGCTCGAGTTCACGCGCCGTGCTTATCGCCGTGGTCTTGGAGAAGTATCCCCGATAGGGCACGCAGCCAAACACCGGGAAACACCAGACCCGTGGCGCCAGCGAGAATTCGGGCGCCGCAAAAACGGCCCAGGTGACGTAGTCCCGGCCGATGTCGACGTAAGAGCGGTAGCTGGCATTGTCGGGCAGATCGAGCTCGTCACTGGCGAACTGCCTTATGTTGCGTGCGGTTGTCATCCGGGTCCGCAACGGCTCGGCGGTCGACGTATCGCTGATCAATCGGTCGACATTCTGCCGCGCTGCCATGATCTGAACATGACCATTGAGCGACTGTGCATAGTAGGACACGGTGGTGCATCCGGCCATGGCGGGCACCAGGCCGATCATCATGATCAGTCGAAAGAGGTTCCGATTCACGTTGTGTCCAAATGTCCCCGGGCACATATCGCCAGCACCCCTCAAGCAGACCCAAGTGTTAAAGCGGCGCCCCGCTTTGATCAAGCCTCGCCAAGGCCACGGCTCATCCCCGCCGAAGTGGAGGAAAGCAAACAGCCTGGCCGTTCCCCATGGCATAGCCACACGGCTGCCGCCAGGCTGTCTGGTTCGGGCTCGACGGAACAGCTGTTTCATGGGAGTTCCGGGGGCGGACACTCCCGCATATCCGATTTTGCGCAATAAGCATTTTGTTTCGGTTCTTTTCGTTTGACATTCGGTTCCGGTTCCTTTTAACTTTCCTGAATTCGGGAATGCAGGACTTAAACTCACCCGCGGCAAGCACCGGCAGCGGGTTCAAGGTGCGTCCGCCCCGCAATCCGGAGGCGAGGCTTGGGAGGGCTTCTTCTACATGCTGGAACTGGACAACGTCTCCAAGGTTTCCAACGGGGAATGCCACATCAGTGATGTCTCGCTGCGGCTGGAAAGCGGTTCGCTGAACGTGCTGCTGGGGCCGACCCTTTCGGGCAAGACCGGCCTGATGCGGATCATGGCCGGCCTCGACCGCCCAACGCACGGGCGCGTCCTGAGCGACGGCAAGGATGTCACCGGGCTGGCCGTGCAAAAGCGCAATGTCGCCATGGTCTACCAGCAATTCATCAACTACCCGGCGATGACCGTTTACGAAAACATTGCCTCGCCGCTTCGGATTGCCGGCGCCGACAAGGCGACGATCGAGCGCGAAGTCGCCCGCGCCGCCGAACTGCTCAGGCTCGGCCCCTATCTGCAGCGCACGCCGCTCAACCTCTCGGGCGGGCAGCAGCAGCGCACGGCGCTGGCGCGCGCCATCGTCAAGAAGGCGGGTCTGGTGCTGCTCGACGAGCCGCTGGCCAATCTGGATTACAAATTGCGCGAGGAGCTGCGCGCCGAATTGCCGAAGATCTTCTCGGAATCGGGCGCCATTTTCGTTTATGCGACGACCGAACCATCGGAAGCGCTGCTGCTCGGCGGCGCGACCGCGACGCTGAGCGAGGGCCGGGTCACGCAGTTTGGCCCGACCGTCGAGGTGTTCCGCAATCCGGTTGATCTGGTGACCGCACAGACATTCTCAGACCCTCCGATGAACCTGCTGCCGATGGAAAAGAAGCAAGGCATGTTCGTCAAACCGGGCGTGCGCGACATCCCGGTTCCGGGAGAGCTTTCGCATCTGGCAGACGGGCCCTGCACTCTGGGCTTCCGGCCGCACAACCTCTCGCCGGTTGCAGGTGCCGGCACCACGCCGCTTTCCGCCGAGGTGATGGTGACCGAGATCACCGGATCGGAAAGCTATGTGCACCTCATTCATGAAGAGCAGCGATGGGTGATGCTGACCAAGGGCATCCACGATATCGACGCGGGCAAGATGATGGATGTGCATCTCGATACGGCTCATCTGATGGTCTTCGACCGCAATGGGCAGACGGTTCGCACCCAGCCAGTGGGGGCATGAGGACAGACCATGGCCCGCATTGATCTCGACCATATCCGCCACGCCTACATGGCAAACCCGTCGCGCGAGGAAGATTACGCGCTGCGCGAGGTGCATCATTCTTGGGAAGACGGCGGCGCCTATGCGCTGCTCGGCCCTTCGGGCTGCGGCAAGACCACGCTGCTCAACATCATTTCAGGCCTGCTGACACCATCCGAAGGCAAGATCCTGTTTGACGGCAAGGACGTGACCGGACTGCAGCCGGAAGAACGCAATATCGCTCAGGTGTTCCAGTTTCCGGTCGTCTACGACACGATGACAGTGGCCGACAATCTGGCTTTCCCCTTGCGCAATCGCGGCATGGCAGAGGTCGAGGTGCAGCACCGGGTGGCTGAAGTTCTGGAGATGATCGACCTCGTCGACATCGCCAACCGCAAGGCACGCGGGTTAACAGCGGATCTCAAGCAGAAGATCTCGCTCGGCCGCGGCCTGGTGCGCGCCGATGTCAACGCCATCCTGTTTGACGAGCCGCTGACGGTGATCGATCCGCACATGAAGTGGCAGCTGCGCTCGCAGCTCAAGCTTCTGCACCGCCGCTTTGGCCACACCATGGTCTATGTCACCCATGACCAGACCGAGGCGCTGACTTTCGCCGACAAGGTGGTGGTGATGTATGGCGGCGAAATCGTGCAGATCGGCACGCCGCAGGAATTGTTCGAACGCCCCAGCCACACCTTCGTCGGCTATTTCATCGGCTCGCCGGGAATGAATGTGCTGCCGGTGGCACTTGATGGCGCACGGGCGCAGCTGGGTCAGCATTCCATCGCGCTGCCGGGCGCTGCGAGCCTCAGCGCCGGCAAGCGCACCGAGCTCGGCATCCGCCCCGAATTCGTGCAGCTGGGAACCGAAGGCATGCCGGTCAGCATCCGCGCCATCGAGGATATCGGACGCCAGAAGATCGTGCGCGCGATGATCGAGGGGAACGAGTTGGCAATCGTGCTCAATGAAGACGAGGCAGTGCCTGCCGATCCGCACGTCACGTTCGATCCCGCCGGTATCAATGTTTACGCCGATGACTGGCGCGTAAAGCTGGGAGGCTGAGATGGACAAGACCTGGAACAACAAGGCCTGGTTCCTGGTGCTGCCGATGCTGCTCTTGGTGGCGTTTTCAGCCGTGATCCCGCTGATGACCGTGGTCAATTACTCGGTGCAGGATACGTTCGGCAACAACCAGTTCTTCTGGGCCGGTACCGACTGGTTTTCCGACGTGCTGTCTTCGGCACGGTTTCACGATGCGCTTTTGCGCAACCTGGTGTTCTCCGGCATCATCTTGCTGATCGAAGTGCCGCTCGGCATCTTCATCGCGCTCAACATGCCCAAGAAAGGTCTGGGCGTGCCGTTCTGCCTGGTGTTCATGTCGTTGCCGCTGCTGATCCCGTGGAACGTGGTCGGCACCATCTGGCAGGTGTTCGGCCGCGTCGATATCGGCCTTCTGGGCTACACGCTCAACGCCATCGGCGTCGACTACAACTATGTCAGCGATCCCTTCGACGCCTGGGTGACGGTGATCATCATGGATGTCTGGCACTGGACCAGCCTGGTGGTGCTGTTGTGCTACGCCGGACTGGTGTCGATCCCCGACGCCTATTACCAGGCGGCCAAGATCGACGGCGCCTCGCGCTGGTCGGTGTTCCGCTACATCCAGCTGCCGAAAATGAACCGGGTGCTGCTGATCGCCGTGCTGCTCAGGTTCATGGACAGTTTCATGATCTACACCGAACCCTTCGTCGTCACCGGCGGCGGTCCGGGCAACGCCACCACCTTCCTCTCGATCGATCTGGTCAAGACCGCCATCGGCCAGTTCGATGTCGGCCCGGCCGCAGCGATGAGCCTGATCTACTTCCTCATCATCCTGCTGCTGTCATGGGTGTTCTACACCGTGATGATCACCAACGATGCCAAGGGTTGAGGGAGAGCGAACCATGACAAATTCCATCCCCACCGCCTCGCAGACCAGCCTCGATGCCACCGCCGCCATGGCGCGGCGGACGCGGCGGTCCAACGCGATTGCGCGATATTCCTTCCTGGTCCCGGTGATCTACATCTTTCTTCTGATGTTGCCGATCTACTGGCTCATCAACATGAGCTTCAAGACCAATGCCGAAATCCTCGGGGCTTTCTCGCTGTGGCCGCGCGATCCGACGATTGCCAATTACATGGTCATCTTCACCGATCCGTCCTGGTACAGCGGCTACATCAACTCGATCATCTATGTGGTGATGAACATGGTAATTGCGGTGGCGGTGGCGCTGCCTGCGGCCTACGCTTTCTCGCGCTACCGGTTTCTGGGCGACAAGCACCTGTTCTTCTGGCTGCTGACCAACCGGATGGCACCCCCCGCCGTGTTCGCGCTGCCGTTCTTCCAGCTCTATTCCGCCTTCGGGTTGATCGACACCCACATCGCGGTGGCCATCGCGCACTGCCTGTTCAACGTGCCTCTGGCCGTGTGGATCCTCGAGGGCTTCATGTCCGGTGTGCCCAAGGAGATCGACGAGACCGCCTATATCGACGGCTATTCGTTCCCGAAATTCTTCGTCAAGATCTTCATGCCGCTGATTGCGAGCGGCATCGGCGTGGCGGCGTTCTTCTGCTTCATGTTCTCATGGGTGGAACTGCTGATCGCGCGCACGCTGACAGTCACCGACGCCAAGCCGATTGCCGCCACCATGACCCGCACGGTCTCGGCGTCCGGGCTCGACTGGGGCGTGCTTGCGGCCGCGGGCGTGCTGACCATCATCCCGGGCGCGCTGGTGATCTGGTTCGTCCGCAACTACATCGCCAAGGGCTTTGCCCTGGGCCGGGTCTGAGGAGGCTGGGTTATGGATCTGTCATGGATGGCCTGGACCGGACCTACCGCGATCTTCTTTCTTGTCATTCTCATGCTGCTCATCGGCATGGGGGTCTGGGAGTACTTTGTCCCCGGCGGATCGCCGCGGGTCGGAATCTTGCGCTTTGAAACCACGCGCGGCGACCGTCTGTTCGTCTCGCTCTTGGGATCAGCGTTTATCCATCTCGCCTGGCTCGGACTTGTCGGTCCGAACCTGTGGTGGGCTCTTGCCCTGTCCGTGGTCTACGCCATCGGCGTGTTCCGCTTCGTCTAGGGTTTGAATACCGGAAGCGGCAATACCGCCGTTTCCGTTTCGCAAGTCGGGAGGAAACTGCAATGCGGAGACATCTACTGTTATCAACAGCGGCCATGGCGCTCATGTTCAGCGCCGGAGTCGCACAGGCCGGAATGGAAGAAGCCAAGAGCTTCCTTGATGCGGAAATCGGCGACATGTCGACGCTCGACCGGGCTGCCCAGGAAGCCGAAATGCAATGGTTCGTTGACGCTGCAGAACCATTCGCCGGCATGGACATCAAGGTGGTGTCGGAAACCATCACCACGCATGAATATGAATCCAAGGTACTGGCCCCGGCCTTTACCGCGATCACCGGCATCAAGGTCACGCACGACCTGATCGGCGAAGGCGATGTGGTTGAAAAGCTGCAAACGCAGATGCAGTCGGGCGAGAACATCTACGATGCCTATGTCAACGATTCCGACCTGATCGGCACGCACTGGCGCTACCAGCAGGTTCGCAACCTGACCGACTGGATGGCAAATGAAGGCTCCGACGTGACCAGCCCGACGCTGAATGTGGAAGACTTCATCGGCCGCTCATTCACCACCGCCCCCGATGGCAAGCTCTACCAGCTGCCGACACAGCAGTTCGCCAACCTCTACTTCTTCCGCTACGACTGGTTCAACGACGAGAAGAACAAGGCCGATTTCAAGGAAAAATACGGCTACGATCTTGGCGTACCGGTGAACTGGTCGGCCTATGAGGACATTGCAGAGTTCTTCACCGGCCGCGAAATCGACGGCAAGAAGGTCTATGGCCACATGGACTACGGCAAGAAGGACCCGTCGCTCGGCTGGCGCTTCACCGATGCCTGGCTGTCGATGGCCGGCAATGGCGACAAGGGCATCCCGAACGGCCTTCCCGTCGATGAATGGGGCATCAAGGTCGACGAGAACTCGCGTCCGGTCGGCTCCTGCGTTGCCCGTGGCGGTGACACCAACGGACCTGCAGCGGTCTATTCGATCGAGAAGTATCTCGAGTGGATGGAAAAATACGCGCCGGCTGCAGCCCAGGGCATGACCTTTGGTGAATCGGGCCCTGTCCCGTCGCAGGGTGAAATCGCCCAGCAGATGTTCACCTACACGGCCTTCACCGCCGACTTCGTCAAGGAAGGTCTGCCGGTCGTCAATGAGGATGGCACGCCGAAATGGCGCTTCGCCCCCTCGCCACACGGCGTCTACTGGAAGGAAGGCATGAAGCTCGGTTACCAGGACGCAGGTTCCTGGACGCTGATGAAGTCGACGCCTGAGGACCGCGCCAAGGCCGCCTGGCTCTATGCGCAGTTCGTCACCTCCAAGACGGTCGACGTGAAGAAGAGCCATGTCGGCCTCACCTTCATCCGCGAGTCGACGCTGGCTCACGACTCCTTCACCGAACGTGCACCGAAGCTCGGTGGTCTGGTCGAGTTCTACCGTTCGCCAGCACGCGTTCAGTGGTCGCCAACCGGCACCAACGTGCCTGACTATCCGAAGCTGGCCCAGCTCTGGTGGCAGGCCATCGGTGACGCTTCTTCCGGTGCCAAGACTGCCCAGGAAGCCATGGACTCGCTGTGTGCCGAGCAGGAAAAGGTGATGGAACGCCTCGAGCGTGCCGGCGTCCAGGGCGACATCGGCCCGAAAATGGCGGAAGAGCACGATCTGGAGTACTGGAACGCGGATGCCGTCTCGAAGGGCAACCTCGCTCCACAGCTGAAGATCGAAAACGAAAAAGAACAGCCGATCACCGTCAACTACGACGAACTGGTCAAGAGCTGGCAGTAGTCTGACCGGCAAAAGCCGAAACGACCAAACTCATGTTCGGGGCCTTCGGGCCCCGAACTTTTTTCGGGAACAGCCATATGCCAATGCGCCTGATCCTGCCCCAATAGACCCTCAGCAATGATCCGGCCTTGAACTGGCCGACACCAAGGCTGCGCGAAGCTGCGAGCCGGCTTTGCTGACTTCGGCACCGGCCTCAGGGAATTGCGAGAAAGCAGCCAGCTACGGGCGCCTGGCCGCGTGCTTGCTCCGCGCCTCAAGCAGCCGCGAATCCCGGACAGCCGATCCCGGTCGAAACTGCGCCCAAGCCACAATAGGGCTGTTCCTGTCTGCCCCACAATTGCCGCGGCTCTCCCTCGCTCCCGGTCATGCCAGCAATTTCCGCGGTCCCTGTGGCAAGACCGGCAGCGAGCACACATCATACCGGTTGCTTTAGCCTGATTTCGGGGTTACTTTTCGGCATGACGGAAGTGAATTCCGCATAGCAGAATTGGAGAGGAGAAACTTATGAAACAGATTATTGCTGCAGCGACAGTTGCGCTCATGGCCGCCACCAGCATGGCCGCCGCTGAAACGACACTTATTCTGGGAGAAGCCGGCCCCAACCGCGGCGCCCGCGCTGCGGCGCTGCAATCCTTCGCTGACGACGTCACTGCCCGCACCAACGGCGAAGTCAAGATCGACGTCCAGTGGGGCGGCGCGCTGTTCAAGGCAAGTGCGGCAGCGCAGTCGATTGCCAACGGCGTTGCGGATCTCGGCACCGTGATCGCGGTCTATTTCCCGCAGGAAATGCTGGGTTACGGCATTGCAGACCTGCCGCTTCGCAACGCTGACGCCTGGGTCGGCATGCGCGCGACGGACGAGCTGATGCGCAGTTCCGATGCGATCAAGGCCAGCCTCGCAGATCAGAACCTGGTCTATCTCGGCACGTTCACGACGTCTGCGGTCAACATCGGCTGCAAGGACACGGCCATCCGCACCGTCGAAGACATCGACGGTCTGAAAGTGCGCGGTGTCGGCGCCTACGGCAAGGCGTTCGGCGACTTCGGCGCCAACCTCGTCTCGATGTCGATCTACGATGCCTATCAGGGCCTGGATTCGGGCCTGCTTGATTGCTCGCAGGGCTATTCCTACGCGGTCGCAGCGCTGAAGCAGCAGGAAGTGATGAGCAGCTATACACTGCTCGACTGGGGCCAGGTCGGTGCTCTTGGCATCTTCATGAACAAGGACGCTTACGACTCGCTTGATGCGGACACCCAGGCTGCGATGAACGAGGCCGGCGTTGCCATGGCCGACAAGCTCGGCGAGCTGATCACGGCTGACAACGAAGCCGCGATCCAGACCATGAAGGATGCCGGGGTCGAGGTGATCGAACTGGATACGGCAGAGCGTGACAAGCTGGTCGAAAAAGGCGCGAAATACGTCAACGACTGGGTGGAACGCGCAAATGCGGCTGGCCTCGACGGCACCGCGCTGCTGGAGCAGTATCGCGCACTGGTGACCAAATACACGGAAGAACGCGACAATCAGGGTTACCCCTGGACCCGCAACTGATATCCGTCAAACCAAAGGTTACGGCGCGCATGCTCGCGCCGTAACCCCTGTTGCGCCGTCAGACTCTGGGAGGAGAGGTAATGTTGCATCGTGTCGAAAGGCTACTGCTCGATCTGGCCGTCTGCGCCGTTTTCGGCCTGGGAGCGCTTATCACCGCCAGTGTCGTGTTGCGGGTGACGCTGAACTCCGGCATCCCCGACACCATCGTCATGGTGCGTGAACTCATGGTGGTCGCGATCGTGCTGCCGCTTGCCATCGCAACGACGCAACGCGCACATATCGTGGTCGAGTTTCTCAGCAACCTGATGCCGCACCGGGTCCAGAACTGGCTCGTGGTGTTTGGCGGCATTTTTGGCCTGCTGGCCCTCTCGCCCCTGATCTTTGCCGGTTGGCGCGAGGTCGTCCACACGTTCAACAGTGGGGCCTTCTTCTTTGGCCAGCTCAATCTGCCGAAATGGCCCGGCCGCGTGATCTTTCTCGTCGGCATCTCCTTTTGCTGGCTGCGGCTGTTGCTGATGGTGATCGGTGACATCCGGACCATCCGCGCCGGTGGTCACATACTTGCGCCGAACCCAGCGCATGAGGAGGGCGTGTAATGGACGGAACACTGGTTGGCATCTGCGCTTTTGCAGCCGTCCTGGGCCTTCTGGCCATCCGGGTCCCGATCGCTTTCGCCCTTGCGGGTGTGGCAACCGTCGGCACCTTTGTCATCTTTGCATTCCGCACCGGCGCCTTCACGCCTGACCGTGCGCTCAAGCCGACCACATCCCTGGTCTTTTCCAATTCCTTCGACCTGATCCATTCCTACGACCTGTCGATGATCCCGTTGTTCATCGCGCTCGGGCACATCGCCTACCGCGCCGAGATCACCACCAAGATCTATGACGCAGCCCGGGTCTGGCTGGCGCGCGTCCCGGGCGGCGTGGCGATGGCCTCGGTCGTCGGCTGCGGCGGCTTTTCGGCGATCACCGGATCCTCCGTCGCCTGTGCATCGACCATGGGGCGCATCTGCTGCCCCGAGATGCTGCGCATGGGATATGACAAGCGCCTCGCCACCGCCAGCGTTGCCGCAGGCGGTACGCTCGGATCGCTGATTCCGCCTTCGGTCCTGTTCATCATCTACGGCATTTTCACCGAAACCTCGATCAGCACGCTTTTCCTTGCGGGGATCCTTCCCGGGATCCTGTCGCTGTTGGGATTCGTGCTCGTCATCTGGATCTGGGTGAAGCGCGACCCCGCGTCGGCACCGGCATTCACCGGCCGTATCACCATGCGCGAACGTGGCCGGGCGGCACTGGACGCCTGGCCCGCAGTCTCGCTGTTCGTCATCATCGTCGGCGGCATTTACGGCGGGTTCTTCACCGCCACGGAGGCAGCGGCAATCTGTGTCGCGGCTGCCGTGGCCATCGGCTTCATGCAGCGCAAGCTCGATATCGCAGGGCTGATTGCCTCGCTGCGCGAGACCTGCATTCAGACCGCAAGCATCTTTCTCATCGCCGCCGCGGCCAAGATCTTCGTCGCATTCATCGCGCTTACAGGGGTTGCTCCCGCAATCGTCAACACGGTAACGGATGCGCAGCTTTCGCCGATCCTTTTGTTGACCGTGATTGCGGTGATCTATCTGCTTCTGGGCATGTTCCTTGATCCGATCGGCATCATGGTGCTTACCCTGCCGCTGATGGTTCCACTGGTCGAGACCTACGGATTTGACCTGATCTGGTTCGGCGTCGTCGTCATCAAGCTGCTGGAAATCGGCCTGATCACACCGCCGGTTGGCCTGAATGTCTTCGTCATTGCCAATGTCGTTGGCAAGGAAGTTTCAATTGATAAGATATTTGCGGGAATCATGCGCTTTCTGACGGTAGACGTGATCGTGCTCATCTTGATCATTTCATTCCCCGTCATTTCGCTCCTCATTCCGAATTCGATGTGATCTTCGTCTGTCGACGAGCGAAAGAAAAAGCATGGCTGATGAAATCGAGACCGACCGGAGGTTCGCAACGACCCTGGCCCGTGGGCTGAGCGTGTTGCGGGCCTTCCGGCCTTCGGATGACGGCCTGGGCAATGCCGAGATTTCGGAACGCACGGGAATCCCCAAATCCACGGTTTCGCGGCTGACGTTCACGCTGCAGTCGCTGGGCTACCTGAACCATGCCCGCCGGCATGACCGCTACCGGCCGGGCCCTGCCCTGCTGGCGCTTGGCAACATGGCGAGCGCGTCGATTTCCTTTGTCGACCTGTCTGCCCCGCTGATGCAGCGGCTCGCCGATGAGACTGGAACGCTGGCACTGCTACTGGTGCGCGATCACCAGAAGATGCTGATCGTCAAGACCTGGCGGCCGCGCGGCGTTGCATCGGTGTGGCTTGAAGTCGGGCACCGTTTGCCTTTCAACGGGACATCTTCCGGACACGCCTTTTTGTCGGCCTTGCCGGAAGACAGCTTCAACCAGGCCGTGACCGATGCGGACTGTGACCGCGGACTGACACCGGAACGGGCTCAGGAGGTTCGCCGCAACGGGCGCGGCCAGCTCATGACCGCGGGCTTCGTGGTCACGGACCCGGACCAGTATTTTGCGGCCAACATCCATGCGGTGGCGGTCCCGTTCCATTCCCGTGACTTGAGCGAACCCGTGATCTTCACCTGTGGCGGCATGCCTGACGTTCTGTCGGTCTCGCGCATGCAGTCCGAGGTCGGCCCCAAGCTGCTCTCGGTCGTGCAGGAACTCGAGCGCATGATGGGCCAGGGTCCATCGCGGGCGACCTGGGAATTGTAATTTCCCCACAATTGCGGATCACAAGCACTGAATGGCTGCGGCCAGTTCCTGATCAATTGCAGGGGCCGTCGAGCGACCTCGCGCCATGGGTGACAATCGGTTTCCATATATCTTCGTCTTCGGCAGGATACCGGAACTCTATGTGGTGCAGGATGTCACCTGCGCAACCTGCGGGCCGCTCGACGCGTTGATAGAGGATCTGCCCGTTGCTGATGCCGGAGAGCACAAACCAGTTATCACCCGAGGGCGTATAGGTGAGCCTCCACCCGTTCTCTTCCAGCACCTGCCGCGAGAAAGCGCGGTACTCGCTCAGACCGGACGTGAAATCAAAGGCCCCGTAGATGCTGATGGTGCCACCGTCCGGCGCTTCAAAACGCTGGCCATCACCGTTTTCCGGTGGAGGCATGAGCGTGAAGCCGTCTGGAACCTCCGCACTGGTACCAAAACGGGCGTTCTGGTAGTGCCGCCAGTCCATAGCCTCGGCAACCCCGCAAAGCGTGATTGGAATCAAAAACAGATATAAGGCTATTCTGCGCATGCTGTTTTCCGTTTGAGATTGCGGTCCGTTGACTATCTAGCCGGAACAAAACAACCACTGAGATAAATCAAGCCCGACAAACCTTTTCGCGTCAATTCAAACTTGGTCTCCGCTTCCAGGCACGGACATCCCGAGGACAAAACTGAACCGGCAAGACCTTGCCGAGAGCGGTGTGACGTGACATCGATCCCACAACAAAGTGCGGTTCATGGGGGGGGGCAAGATGGGCAGGACGGACAGCTCGGAGGCAAGCGCGGACAGGATCGACCTGTCGCAGGGATGGACCGTGAGCAACGGGGCCCACGAAGTGCCATTGCCGGCTCCCGGCGATGTGCATTCGGCATTGCTTGATGCCGGGTTGATTGGCGATCCCTACTGGCGCGACAGCGAAACCTCACTGGACTGGGTGCACGAAAGCGAATGGACGGCGAGGCTGGACTTCGATCTCGCCTCGAAACAGGCCGGGCAATGGACACTGAGCTTTGACGGCATTGATTGCGTTGCCGAGGTCTGGCTGAACGACGTGCGTCTCGGCCAGGCCGCGAACCGCTTCCTGCGGCACGACTTTGAGGCGGGGGAAGCTCTGACAACGGGCGCGAACTGCCTGAAGGTGATCTTCCGTTCGAACTCCAAAGAAGCCAAGCGTCTGGCCGCCGCCTCGCCCTACCCGGTGCCCCATATCGCGTGGAACAACCGGCTGCCGCATTACAATTTCCTGCGCAAACCGCAATGCGATGCCGGATGGGACTGGAACATCGCCCTGTCGCCGCTGGGCCTGTGCGGACCGGTGACGCTGAAACACAGCACCGTTGTCCGGCTCAATGACGTGATGGTACGGCAGCAGCACCTGGATGGCTCCGTCACGCTGGAAGTCGACCTGCATTACACCGGGTTCGAAGCAGGCATGGTGGAGGCCGAGCTTGTTTGCGACCACCAGACGGTGCGCCACGTGGCGCAGGTCTGGCCAGGCGAAGGGTCGGCACGGCTGACGCTGACAATCGATAACCCGCAGCTCTGGTGGCCCGCCGGTCACGGGCGGCAGCACCTCTATGACCTGAAGCTTCGCTTCGGCGCGGAGCTCCGCACGTTGCGCATCGGGTTGCGACAGGTCGAGCTTGTCACCGACGCCGATGAGACCGGCAACCGGTTTGCGTTCAAGGTCAACGGGCGCGAGATCTACATGCGCGGCGCCAACTGGATTCCTGCCGATGCATTGCCGGCACGGGCCACGCCGGAAGCCGTGCGTGACCTGCTGACCTCGGCGGTCGAGGCCAACATGAACATGATCCGGGTCTGGGGCGGCGGCCAGTATGAGCCGGACTGGTTCTACGAGATGTGCTCCGAGCTGGGCCTGATGGTCTGGCAGGATTTCATGTTCGCCTGCAATCTCTATCCGGCGCATGATCACGACTGGCTCAACTCGGTTCGTCTCGAAGCCCGGCAGCAGATCCGGCGATTGTCGTCGCAGCCCTGCATCGCCTTGTGGTGCGGCGACAATGAAGTGATCGGTGCGCTCAACTGGTTCGAGGAAAGCAAGGCCAACCGCGACCATTATCTCGCCGTCTATGCGCGGCTGAACATGGCGCTTGAGGATGCCATGGTCGAAGCGCAACCGGATGTCTGCTTCTGGCCATCCTCGCCTTCGGTTGGCCGGCTCAATTTCGGCGACGGCTGGCATGACGACACGTCCGGCGACATGCACTTCTGGGATGTCTGGCACTCGTCGAAGGATTTCGAGCATTACCGCAGCGTCCAGCCGCGCTTCTGCTCGGAATTCGGGTTCCAGTCCTTTCCCTCCAACCGGGTCATCGCCAGTTTCACCGAGGAGGAGGACCGCAATGTCTCCTCGAAGGTGATGGATGTGCACCAGCGCAATCCGGGCGGCAACAGCCGCATCGTGGAAACGCTGGCGCGCTATTTCCGCTTTCCCGAGAAATTCGAGGACATGACCTGGCTGAGCCAGGTCAGCCAGGCGCTGGCAATGAAGACTGCAATCGAGTTCTGGCGCTCGGCCAAGCCACGCTGCATGGGCACTCTCTACTGGCAGCTCAATGACACCTGGCCGGTGGCGAGCTGGGCGTCGCTGGAATATGGCGGCGGCTGGAAACTTACCCATTACCTGGCGCGCAAGTTCTACGCCCCGGTGCTGGTGACGGCACAACCCGACGACAAAACCGGCGATATCGTGCTCTGGGCGGTCAATGACACACCCGAGACGGTGCACCTGCATGCCACCGCATGCCGGGTGTCCGTAACAGGCGGAATGGCCGAGGCCGGGGTACGGGCCCGCCCCTGCCCGACCGATGGCGCGGTGGAAATCGCCCGGATTCCCTGCGGCACCCTTGGCGAAGACGAGTTCCTCACGTTCAGCTGGCAGGATGCCGAGGGCTTGCACACGGGAGAAAACGACTACCTGCCGCTGCGTCCGAAGGACTACCGCTTCGCAGATCCCAACATCCATGTCGAAGACGATGGCGACAGCATCTCGCTGACCGCGGAACGGCCAGCGCTTTTCGTCACGCTGGATCATGGCGGCTCGGATATCTGGTCGGACAACGGCTTCACCCTGCTTCCGGGTGTCCCGAAAGTGGTGCATCGCAGCCGCGCTCGTGGCGGGGTGCACGGCGATGTGAAGATCAGGCATCTGTGACGACACAAATCTGGTCGCCACGACGGCATTGCGCGGCGCAAGACAACCCACCAGCGAGAGCGGACCTGCAATTCCTGGACACTGATCGCGTGCCAAAACCGGCACGACGAGCCGCGACTTAACGAAGCCATGAAGCCTGCGAGCGGGAAAAGGACTTGATCCTTCTCACCTGTGGCGTCTATGCCAATGTCATCCGCTTTCGGTCGCCGGTCACCATTCAGGGCCCGGCGTTCCGGAAAGCACTGGACCTTCTCGAAGCGTCCATCCGTGAAGTCATGCAGAAACTGGAGCGACCGCATAATGAGCAGCAAACCCCTTGCAGAGATGCTGAAAGACCCGAGCCTTCTTGTTACCTCGGCCTATGTCGCCGGCTCCTGGATGAAAACCGCGCCAAGCGGCAAGACCTTTGACGTGCTGAACCCGTCCACAGGCGAACTCATCACCGCACTTCCCGACCTTGGCGTCGAGGAAACCCGGGCCTCGATCGACGCGGCCTATGTGGCACAGAAGGACTGGGCAGCGAAAACCGGCAAGGAACGCAGCGCCGTCTTGCGCAAGCTCTACGACCTGATGGTTGCCAATGCCGATGATCTGGGCGCGATCCTGACCGCCGAGATGGGCAAGCCGCTGCCGGAAGCGAAGGGCGAAATCCTGTATGGCGCAAGCTTCGTTGAATGGTTTGCCGAAGAAGCAAAGCGGGTCTATGGCGACACCATTCCCGGTCATCAGCCCGACAAGCGCATCATCGTGATGAAGCAGCCCGTTGGTGTGGTTGCCTCGATCACGCCGTGGAACTTCCCCAACGCGATGATCGCCCGCAAGCTCGGCCCGGCGCTGGCCGTCGGCTGCGCCTTCGTCGCCAAGCCTGCCGCGGAAACCCCGCTGTCCGCCCTGGCGATGGCAAAGCTTGCCGAAGAGGCCGGTCTGCCCAAGGGCCTGCTCAGCGTGATCACCTCGAAATCGAGTGCAGCGATCGGCCAAGAATTCTGCTCTAACGACAAGGTGCGCAAGATCACGTTCACCGGCTCGACCGAAGTCGGCCGCATCCTGATGCGACAGTCCGCAGATCAGATCAAGAAGACCTCGATGGAGCTTGGCGGCAACGCGCCGTTCATCGTCTTCGATGATGCCGATCTCGATGCCGCGGTCGAAGGGGCAATGATCTCCAAGTACCGCAACAATGGCCAGACCTGCGTCTGCGCCAACCGTATCTACGTCCAGGCCGGCGTCTATGACGCCTTCGCGGAAAAACTGGCCGCGGCTGTGGGCAAGATGAAGGTCGGCGATGGTTTCGGCGATGGCGTGACCACCGGTCCACTGATCAGCGAAGACGCCGTGACCAAGGTTGTCGAGCACATCGACGATGCCAAGTCCAAGGGCGCCAAGGTGCTCACCGGTGGCAAGCGCCATGATCTGGGGGGCACGTTCTTCGAGCCAACCATTCTCACCGGCGTCACCCGCGAGATGCAGGTGGCCGGCGACGAAACCTTTGGGCCCGTGGCACCGCTGTTCAAGTTCGATACGGTCGAAGACGTTATTGAACAGGCCAACGACACGATCTTCGGACTGGCGTCCTATTTCTATGCCAATGACCTGACCAAGGTCTGGCGCGTGGCCGAGGCGCTGGAATACGGCATGGTCGGCGTCAACACAGGCCTGATCTCTACCGAAGTCGCTCCCTTCGGTGGCGTCAAGCAATCCGGCCAGGGCCGCGAAGGTTCGAAATACGGCATCGATGACTATCTGGAGATCAAATACGTCTGCCTGGGCGGCATCTAAGCTGCAGATTGTTGACCGGACTGCCGGCCCCGGCATCCGGTCAACAGACCCTCAATTTTCACTCAGCGGCTGTCGATGCTGTAGCGCGAGGCCCATTCTTCCATGGCTGTGAGGAACTGATCCGGGTCAGCCTCCGCGTCGGTCTCCAGATACGGCAGCTCGCGCAGAAGCTGGCGAAAATTGCGCGCTCTCGGCGTGTCCCCGGAGACACGCTCAGCCAGCCATTTGAGGCTGAACGGCACACTTCTTTCATGATGCAGAGGCGTGTAGTAGAGCGCCAAAGGTGTGGCATTCAATTTGGTGCAGATGTCGGCGAGTGCGGGCATCAACAGATCATCATTTGCCGCATCAACCGGATCCCTCACACCAATAAGAGCGGAAAAGCTGCGCCCGGCTGCCACTGTCTGGGTCACGTTGAGAACGAATGTGACCGAAAGGGTGAGAACGATCATCCCGTTGATCGCCGCAATCATCGCCACATTGTCCCAAATCGCTGTTGCAGCCTGGACATTGGATGAACCGACTGTCGACAAGGCGCTGCCAATGAAAGCATAGCTTTGCAGCCAGTTGGCAGCTTCGCCTGATTTCATAACCAGGCCGTCCGGATCACTGCGAAAGATCAGCAACCAGCCAATCGAGGTCATGGCGATCCAGCAAAGCGCCAGGCCGCTCATCACGAACGGGCCGGCGAAGCGCAACCCGGTTCCCCGCCTCGAAAACCGGGCGATCAGTGTGAAGCAGCGCCACAGGCTGGTGGCTATCCTATGGGTAATGGGGCCCGAGCGATTGGCACTGACCGTCGTGTAGGCAATATCGAGCACGACCGTGGCCAGGATGATGAGGCCTGCTGCCAACAAGATCCAGTTCATCGCGCTGCTCCCATAGATAGGACGGGTGCTTCGGCAGCCGGCGGTTCCGGCTTGTCAAGAAGCGGAACCGTTTGCACTTTCACGTCAGGATTCCCAGTCACTGCCTGCCGGTGGCCGGGACCGATTGCTCTCCACCTCTACGGCTTCCTCCGCTTCATCATAGTCATCCCGGGACGGCGACGGGGATGGTTGATTGGCATCGCGAGAGGTGAGTGCCAGCCGGTAAAACATGGGAAAATGATCCGAGCCGACAAATTTCTGCCGCTCGATCGACACCAGCTCGAAATCCTGCGAGTGAAAAACATGGTCAAGCGGCCAGCGCAGATACCAGCGCCGGGCGTCAAATGTATTGTACATGCCGCGGCCCTGGCGTGGGTCCAGTAGTCCCGAAATCCGAAGGAACCGCCGTGTGGTGCGCGACCAGGCCACATCGTTGAGGTCGCCAGTCACGACGACCGGCAACGGCTCGTCGCGGGCAAGCTTTGCTGCAACGAGGATCTCCGCATCCCGCCCCAGCGTGTCGCGGGTCGGTACCGGCGGCTCCGGGTGCAGAGCGATGATCCTGATTTTCCGACCGCCCGGCAACTTCGCCACGCAGTGCATGCTTGGTACGTCATCGTTGAGCAGGAACCGCACTTCATGCTCGCTGAGCTTCAGGCGACTGGCAAGGATCATGCCGTAGCTGTCATCCTGAGGCTGTTCGATCCGTTCGCGAAATTTTGAAAGACTTGGCCTTAGAGCATCGGCCCAGCCCTTGTCTGTCTCCATGAAAATCGCGACATCTGGCTCGCGCTCTTCGATCAGATCTATCACTTTCTGGTAGTCGCGATTGCCTTGTTTGACGTTGCAAGCCAGCACGGAAATCCTGGACTTGCTTTGGCTGTCACCCGCAAAACGCACCGTCTGCACTGGCCACAAGGGGGTGAAGCGAACCACATAGACAAGTTGAATGACGACAGCCACTGCAGCCATTGCCGCAGCCGCGATCAGGCTCATTGAATTCAGGCCGACAACCAGCACTGCCAGGATAACAAGTGAGGAAACAGCAATGGCCTGCAACCGGCCGAAATCAAACGAGCGGATCAGGCCGTGACCAAATGGAAGCAGCGGCAGCAGGCTTGCCAGCAAGCAGACTGCGGCGAGCAGAAAGAGAATAGCTGCGATCACGCGTGCCCTCCGACGCCCGGTATCCTGAAGCTCATTCCGAAAGAGAATGGGTGCTCGGGCTTCCCGCTGTCAATGCCACGACCATTCAAATCAGACGGACGCTGCCCCGCAAGTGAGGCGCGCAGGCTCGAGCTTTTCGGTGCCAGTAACGGGTCTACTTCCACCCTTGCTGCTGCAACGGCCGATTCCCGGCGTTTGAACGGGCCTGTGTAGCGACTGCCGAGCTTGTAGTACCAGGCGCCTCTCCAGCTTTCGATTTCAAACAGGGGCTCACTCATCACGGTTTCTCCGGCGTTGGCGTATGCTTCCCAACGCGGCACCACGCTGCTTGTTCCGTGACTTTTACCCAGCATCCCGGGGAACTTCCGCCCGTGCAACTCGTTAAGCTCTGCAACCCGCCTGAAGAGGCCCTTGGAGAGTGAGACCCGTACCGATGACCGACATTTCCAAGTCGTTTCAGCAATATATCCAGAATGCCGAGTTTCCCTGCGTCGGCGCAAAATCCGCCCTGGCCCGTGATGCGCTCTCGGTGCTGCCGGTCGGCAAGATCGACAGCGCGACGGACGATGTGGAAATTCACCGCGCACTTCGAGATTTCAGCGACAAGCTGGATCATCAGAGCCCGATCGTGCGCTCGTTCGTGGTGATCTTCGACGGGCCCGACGGGCTTGACGAAGAGGCTTTCGAAAAGGCGCTGTGGAACCGGCTGCAGTGCCTGCACAATCTTGATGTTGTCAGTGGCCAGTCGTGGAACGAGGCTGTTGACCCCGATCCGCAGTCGCCTCATTTCTCGCTCTCCATTGGCGGCGAGCCGTTCTTCGTAATCGGCCTGCACCCCAACGCATCACGTCCGGCACGTCGGTTCGAAAAGCCGGCGCTGGTGTTCAACTCGCATCTGCAGTTCGAGAAGCTGCGCGCCGATGGCCGCTTCGACAAGATGAAAGAGATTATCCGCAAGCGCGACGAGGCATTGGCCGGCAGTATCAACCCGATGCTCAATGACCACGGCGAAGCCTCGGAAGCCCGTCAGTACAGCGGACGCGCGGTCGATCCGGAATGGAAATGCCCTTTTGCACACAAGGAAGTAGCCTGAGATGACCAATCGCATTCCCCCTCGCAGCGGCACCGCGTTCGAATTGAAGAAAGGCCAGCTGCTGACGGTTGTCGATCCGGAAGGCGAACAGGTCTCCGATCTCGTTGCCTACAACAAGGACGACACACGCGAGTACCTCTCCTCCGGCCGCTCGATCGATTATGCCGGGCGGATGTTCCTGACCACCGGTGACATCCTCTACTCAAACCGCTCGGTGCCGATGCTCAGGATCGTCGAGGACGAAGTGGGCCGGCACGACTTCAGCCTGACGCCGTGTTCGCGCGAAACGTTCAGCATCATTTATGGTGACAAGGACCCGCATCACGGTTGCCAGGGAAACCTGGAAAATGCGTTGGCGCCCTATGGCATTGGCCCGGACGCAATCCCGATCGCATTCAACGTGTTCATGCATGTGGCGGTCGACAGCGACAGCGGCGAGATCAAGGTGCTGCCGCCGAAGAGCAAGCCGGGACAGAAGACCGTGTTCCGGGCCGAGATGGACCTGATCGTCGCCATGACCGCCTGCTCCGCCGGACAGTCGAACAATTTCCGCTTCAAACCGATCGACTACCGGATCGAGGATGCCGCCTGAAAATCAGCCGGCGATGAAAACCGTGACGATCTGCGGGAACACCAGCAAGGTCGCCAATGCCAGCAGTTGCAGGCCGATGAAGGGCAGGAAACCGCGGAAGATGTCGATCAGGGTGATGTGGGCCGGCGCCACCGACTTGAGATAGAACGCCGCCGGTCCGAAAGGCGGGGACAGGAACGACACCTGCATGTTCATGCAGAATACGACGCCAAACCAGATCGCCACATATTTCGGATCGATCGACCCTAGAAAGCCGATCTCCTCCACCGGCAGGCGCTGCACGATGGGCAGGAACACCGGCATGATCAAGAGCACGATCCCGACCCAGTCCATGAACATGCCCATGATCAGGAAGATCAGCATCATCAGCAGGATGACGCCCATCGTCGGCAATTCTGCTCCAATGATCAGGTTGGCGACATAGGTCGGTCCGCCGACCAGAGTATAGGCCGCGGCAAGGGCTGCAGCGCCGATCGTGACCCAGATGATGGTGCCGGTGGATTTCATCGTCCGCATCAGCGAATCCCAGACCACGTCAAAGCTCATCTCGCCGCGGGCAAGGCTGATCAGAAACACCGCAATGACTCCCATCGCGGCGGCTTCGGTGATGCCGGTAATACCGCCATAGATCGACCCGAGCACGACACCGATGACGACGATCGGCGCTACCAGTCCCTTGCCCATGGCCCAGCCGGTCAAGACCCGTTCACGGCCGAAACCGAACTGGAGCGCCAGGGCCCCGGCGACAAGAATGCCGAGAAAATAGGGAATGTGAGTCACCATGCCGAGCGGGATCGGATCAACGCCTTCCAGCACCGCATTGCCGCCGGTGACGGTCTGGAACACGGCCCTTACAAGCAGCAAGGCCGTAGCGCCCATCACCATGATCGTGAGGAAGGCGCCGAACAAGGCCAGCTTTTCGCGGCCCTCGGGATCATCAGGATCAGGTTCGGGAAGCGGCGCCTGTTCGGGGTTCAACTGGGTGCGGATAACGATGTAGATGATGAAGAACGACGCCAGCATCAAGCCGGGCAGGAAGGAGGCGGTGAACAGCGCCTTGATCGAGGTTTCGGTGATGAGGCCGTAGAAAATGAGGACGATCGAGGGCGGGATCATGGTTCCCAGCGATCCGCTGGCACAGATGGTGCCAATGGCCAGGTTCTGGTTGTAGCCCAGGCGCAACATCTGCGGCAGCGCGATCAACCCCAGCAACACGACTTCACCACCAATGATGCCGGACATGGCGGCCATGATCACCGCCATCACCGAGGTGACAATGGCAATGCCGCCACGGGTCCGCGAAAGCCAGACATTGAGCGAGGAGTACATGTCCTTGGCTATGCCACTTCGCTCGAGCAGGGCGGCCATGAAGATGAACAGCGGAACCGAAATCAGCACGTAATTGGTCATCTGGCGATAAATCGCCTGGCCCAGGACCGCAAACGGGCCGCGCCCGAAATCCCTGAACAACAGATCCGGCCCGAACTTCATCAGCAGCACCGCACCGGCCAGCGCAGCGGAGGCAAAGCCCAGCGGCATGCCCATTGCCAGGAGCACGAAAAGACCAACCAACAGCAACAGCGAAAGTGTGCCAATATCCATCCAACTAGTCCTTGATGCTGCGGCGAATGATTTCGATTTCGCTCTCGTCGATTTCATCCATGGGCGAGTGGTGTTCCGGCATCTTGTTCCAGTCGGCAATCAGGTTGGAAAGCGCCTGGATCGCGACAAGAAGGATGATGAACAGAATGGCGGGTTTGATGGTGGCCGGAATCGGCGGATCCCAGGCAGTGCCGAATGTTTCCCAGCGCAGGATCTTGTCGCGGGACTCATTGTAGCCACCCCAGATCAGCATGAAGGTAAAGGCCCAGATCAGAAGCACTGACACGACGTCGGACAGCTTTTGCAGCCAGCGTGGAAACAAGTCGTAGACCACATAGATCCGGATGTGGCTTCGCTGCTGCATGGCGTAGAGCCCGGCAAGCAGGAACACAAATCCTGCGATCCACAGCGACAGCTCATTGGCCCACAGCGTTGGCTTGGTGAAGACGTAGCGCGAGACCACCTCGTAAAACATGACAAGGACGATCAGCGCGGTCGCGATCATCGACAGTCGGGAGCAGACCAAGCTGACAATGTCGAAGAAGCCTTCTGATTTCGGCTCGATCATGCCGCGCGTGTCGGAGAGGTAAATGCTGGCCGACAGCAAGGCTATCGTGCCTGCGATCATGGTAATGGCCACCGAGGGTGTTTCGCCGGGAGACAGGAACTGTTTCAGACCGATGCCGGTGCCGAAGAACAAGGTGCCGGCGATCAGGAAGAGCGCCAGGGCTCCAGTCGCAATGATGCTGGCAATCATCAGCTTGCGCATAGGCTGGCGAAGCGGACCCAACCACACGCTTTCCCCGCGATCTGTCATGCTTGAGACCTCTGCCCTGTTTTCAATGCCTGAGGCGAACAAGCGGGCTCCGATGGAGCCCGCCTCTCGTCCTTTGAAAGCGCCTTGTACAGACTACTCGATCTTGCCGGTGCGGCGCAGGAAGTCATGATGGGCTTCCACAAGCGCCTTGGCTTCAGGTGTCTTCTCAGCCCAGCCATCCCAGGCACGCATGGCGCCGGCGCGGAACGAGGCGCGGTCTTCAGGGCTCCAGTCGTAGAGTGTCACGCCTTCGCTCTTGAGCTTGGTAGCTGCTTCAAGGTTGGCGATATCGAAAGTCATCGTGGTCTGCAGGGCCAGGGCCTGCGTTGCCGTGTCGATGATTGCCTTGATATCGTCAGGGAAGCTGTTCCAGACATCGAGATTGAAGGTCACGTGGTCAACCGGCATCGAGTGGAAGCCGGGGAACGTTGCATGCTTGACGATGTCGTAAAGCCCCAGCCCGACATTGTTGGCCAGGCTTGATGCGTCGGCGCCGTCGATGATGCCGGTTTCCAGAGCGGTGAAGATTTCAGTGAAATCCATCACGATCGGCGATGCGCCGAGTTCGGCAAAAATCTCGGTCTCAAGACCAGGAGGCGAACGGAACTTCCAGTCCTTCAGGTCTTCCGGGCCACGCAACGGCTTGGAGGACGACATGGCTTCCTGGCCACCGGCCCACCAGCCGACCAGGTGCATGTTGTAGGCTTCGTAAAGTTCGTTCGCCGCTTCACGGCCACCACCGTTGTAGAAAAAGCTGTAGAGCTCATAGGGGTTGTCATAGCCGCCCATCGGGTCTCCGACGAACTGGAAGGCCGGGTTCTTGCCGGTCTGATAGGCGCCGCCATGCATCTCGCCATCGATGATGCCGGTTGCGGCAGCATCGAAACCTTCAACGGTCGCGACCACGGCGGATGACCAGAACATCTCGATCTTGACCCGGCCACCGGACATGGTTTCGACATTGTCGATGAAGCCCTGGGCCAGCTTGCCCGAAACGGTTTCCGGCGCGTAATGCGTCTGCATGCGCAAATTGAATTCCTGCGACAGCGCGGTCGTCGATGTCGCTGCGATCATGGTCAATGATGCCAGCCCCATGAAGGCTGTGGAAAGGACGGTTCCCTTGTTCATTATGCTTTCTCCTCCTAATGGTGCGGCGACCGCACCCTCCCAGATGCCACTGCCTGTGGCGATCTTCTCCCGATATGCCCGACAGGTGCCTCCCAGCGCCAGCGGGCGGTAATTCAATCGCATCAGCCGGCTCCAAGTGACCGCTATGCGGGCCATTCTGCCGGTTTCACTTGCGCCAGCCTCCGTGCCGCGCCAGTGTCTGTTCAGATGCAGATATTCCGGGCCGTCTCCCTCGGCCCCTCCCCCATGATCCTGATTTCGATGCCGTTCACAAGCAGCTTTTTATTTGTTGGACAATTGAAAGCTATATAGCTTGGCTTCGGCTGTCAATCGGCTCTTTCCTGCGAAATAGGGCTCAAGATTCAGCACTCCAAACGCTATCATCCCACAATTTGGGTGTAGTGAAAGGCAGGAGGGATGGGCTGAGGTCTGCCGCGGCCCTCCAGATGGCGGGGCCGGTGCTAGAAAATCACGCCTGGAAGCCAGGTGGCCAGTTGCGGCAACAGCCAGACCAGCGAGATGCCGATGATCTGCAGCCCGATGAACGGCACCACGCCGGCATAGATCTGGCCGGTGGTGACTTCGGGTGGCGCAGCACCGCGCAGGTAGAACAGCGAGAAGCCGAAGGGCGGCGTCAGGAAGCTGGTCTGCAGGTTGATGGCCAGCAGCACGCCGAGCCAGATCGGGTCATGCCCCATCATGATCAGCGGCGGCGCGATCAAGGGCAGCACGATCACCGAGATCTCGACGAAATCGAGGAAGAAACCGAGCACGAAGACGAAGGCCATGCAAAACAGCAGCGCGCCCATCGGGCCGCCGGGCATGCTGGCCAGAATATGTGCCACGCGCTCCTCACCACCAAGCCCGATGAAGACGAGCGAGAACATCCCGGCGGCCAAAATGGTGGCGAAGATCATGGCCGTCATCGTCAGTGTCGAATCGACCGCCGCATGCAGGGTGCGGGTGCGCAGGGTTCCGCGCAGGGCAGCCAGGATCGCCACCGCGCCGATGATGGTCAGCACAATGTAGAAGCCGCCTGCCATCAGCGACACCGCCCCCAGATCACTACGCTGCAGCCGCACCGGAAACAGGCCTGCGAGCACGCCCAGTGCGATCAGGGCTGCAGCGCCTGCGAGAATGATCTTCGGATTTGTCCCAGTTCTGATGCCGGCCATCAGCAATGCGCCGATGGCGCCGACGGAAGCGGCTTCGGTGGGCGTGGCGACGCCGCCGAGGATGGCGCCAAGAACGGCGATGATCAGCAGCACCGGCGGCACGATGGCCGAAACGACCTCGCGCCGGTCGGGCTTTGGCGTATCGAGCGTTGCCGGCGGCATGTCGTTGGGACGGATCAGGCCACGAAGCAGGATATAGATCAGGTAAAGCAGGACCAGCGTCAGGCCGGGAACGATGGCTGCGGCAAAGAACTGGCCGACAGAAAGTGCCTCGACGGAGAACTTGCCCTGTTCGTACTGCGCCTGTTGATAGGCATTGGACATCACGTCGGCCAGAATGATCAGCAGCGTCGAGGGCGGGATGATCTGGCCCAGCGTGCCGGCGGTGCAGACAATGCCGGAGGCGACGCGGGGATCATAGCCCGAGCGCAGCATGGTGGGCAGTGCGATCATGCCCATGGCGACCACGGTGGCGCCGACAATGCCGGTGGAGGCGGCAAGCAGCGCACCGACCAGCACCACGGAAATGCCAAGCCCGCCGCGCAATTGCCCGAACAGCCGGCCCATGGTGTCGAGCAGTTCCTCGGCAATGCGGCTTTTCTCCAGCACCGCCCCCATCAGCACGAACAGCGGAATGGCGATGAGCACCTGGTTGGAAATCAGGCCGAAGACGCGCTGTCCGGTGGCGCCCATCAGCGTGATGTCCATGACGCCAAGTGCCCATCCAAGATAGGCAAAGACGATCGCCACGCCGGCAATCGAGAACGAGACGGGAAAACCGAGCAAAATGGCGCCCATCAGGGCCGCGAACATGACAAGATCGAGATACTGGCTCATGCGTCGGCCCTTGGCGCAGAAGTGTCGGGCAGAAGGAGCCGGATCAGCAGCGACAGCGACTGCAGCACAAGAAGAATGCAGAATGCGGGGATCAGCGACTTGAGCAGGAACACCGCTTCAATGCCGCCGACCGAAATCGGGCCTTCGAGAATTTTCCAGGAATTGCGCACCGACGGCCAGGACCAGTAGAGCAGCACCAGCATCGACGGGATCAGCAGGAAAAGATGTCCGAAAATGTCGATGCGGCGGCGGGTGGCCTCGCTCGCCTTGGCATAGAACACGTCGACGCGGACATGCTTGTCGACCAGCAGCGTGTAGGCGGCGCCCAGCATGAACAGTGTCGCATGCATGTAGAGCACGCTTTCCTGTACGGCGATGATGTTGACGCCGAAGACGTAGCGTCCCACCACGATGGCGAACTGCACCAGCACCATCAAAAGCGCCAACCAGCGGATCACGCTCGCCGTGGCCCGGCTGATGCCGTCGAGAATGTCGGCCAGACGCTGCATGCCAGTCCCTCTCGTGGGTAAAGTATCCGGCGCGAGAATCACCCCGCGCCGGACGGAATTTCGCCGTCAGTAGCCCATCACGGAAGCGCGGGCGTTCATCTGGCCGTTGTCGGCATAGGTCATGTAGCCGCCCACCAGATCGCGGTAGGAAATGTAGCTTTCGGTGATGCGCTTGACCAGCTCATCATCGTTCTGGCGCAACTCGTCAACAACCTCTTCGGCCGCCTTGCCCATGGCGACGATGACATCGTCAGGCAGCTTGCGGACATTGACGCCATGCTCGGAGACAAGTGTCTTCAATGATTGAGCATGCTTGGTGGTGTATTCGGTCCAGACCGGGTTGTAGAGGCTTTCGCAGGCGAGCGAGACGACTTGCTGCAGATCTGCAGGCAGTTCCTCATAGGCCTTGGCATTGACGCCGCATTCTTCGGCCGAGGACGGCTCGCCGACGCCGGGCCAGTAGTAGTTCTTGGCGACCTGGTAGAAGCCGAGCGCGGAGTCGGTCCACGGTCCGATGAACTCGCCGGCATCGAGTGCGCCGGTCTGCAGCGCCTGGAACATCGGCGGCCCGCCCATGGCTTCGGCGGCCATGCCCATCTTGGTGGCCATCTCTGAAGCGAGACCGGTGGTGCGGAATTTCAGGCCCTTGAGATCCTCGACCGAGTTGATCTCGTTGCGGAACCAGCCGGCCCACTGCGGACCGGAGTTGCCGCACAGGAATGGCTTGACGCCGAAACGGCCGTACATCTCATCATAAAGCGCCTGGCCACCACCATGCTGCATCCAGCCAAACTGCTCGTCGGCGCGCAGGCCGAAGGGCTGGGAGCCAAACAGCAGGATGCCCTTGGACTTGGAGCCCCAATAGGCGGGAACCGCGTGGTAGAGTTCGGCGGTGCCTTCGGAGACGGCGTCAAAGACGCCGGGACCGGGAACGATTTCACCGGCGGCATAGAGCTTGACCTCGATGCGGCCGCCCGACAGCGTGGTGATGCGGTCAGCCAGAAGCTGAGCCGCGACGCCGGGACCCGGCAGGTTTTTCGGCCAGGCTGTGACCATCTTCCACTGGCGCTTGTCCTGCGCGATGGCCGGTGTTGCAAGTGTTGCAGCTGCGGCTGCTCCGGCGACGCCGGCCTTCAGGAATTTTCTTCTCTGCATGTCAGTTCCTCTCAGTTTCGAGTTCACCCTAGTATTGCGGGCAGATTGAGCCCGTGTTCGCGCGCGCAATCGAGCGCTATGTCGTAGCCGGCATCGGCATGACGCCAGACGCCGGAAGCCGGATCGTTCCACAGCACCCGCTCGAGCCGCTTGGCTGCGGCGTCGGTGCCGTCGGCAACGACCACCATGCCGGAATGCTGGGAGAAGCCCATGCCGACGCCGCCGCCATGGTGGATCGACACCCAGGTGGCGCCGGAAGCGGTGTTGACGAGGGCGTTGAGCAACGGCCAGTCGCTGACGGCGTCGGAGCCGTCCTTCATGGCTTCGGTCTCGCGGTTGGGCGAAGCGACGGAGCCTGAATCGAGATGGTCGCGGCCAATGACGATCGGCGCTTTCAGTTCGCCCGAAGCCACCATCTCGTTAAAGGCGAGGCCGGCGCGATGGCGGTCACCGAGACCGATCCAGCAGATGCGTGCAGGCAAGCCCTGGAAGGCGATGCGTTCGCGGGCCATGTCGAGCCAGTTGTGAAGGTGGGTGTTGTCCGGGAACAGCTCCTTCATCTTGGCGTCGGTCTTGTAGATGTCTTCCGGATCGCCCGAAAGCGCGCACCAGCGGAACGGACCGATGCCACGGCAAAACAACGGCCGGATATAGGCGGGCACGAAACCCGGAAAATCGAAGGCGTTTTCCAGACCCTCGTCCTGCGCGACCTGGCGGATGTTGTTGCCGTAATCGAGTGTCGGCACGCCGGCATTCCAGAAATCGACCATTGCGGCGACATGGACTTTCATGCTGGCGCGGGCGGCTTTCTCGACGGCCTTGGGGTCGCTTTCCTGCTTCTCGCGCCATTCGGCGACGCTCCAGCCCTGCGGCAAGTAGCCGTGCAGCGGATCATGAGCGGAGGTCTGGTCGGTGACGATGTCGGGGCGAGGCCCACCTGCCTTCATACGCTCAGCGAGCTCAACGAAGACATCGGCCGCGTTGCCAAGAAGGCCGACCGACTTGGCTTCGCCGGCCTTGGTCCACTTGTCGATCAGGGCCAGCGCTTCATCAAGCGTCTTGGCTTTTTCATCGACGTAGCGGGTGCGCAGACGGAAATCGATGCGGGTCTCGTCGCACTCGACAGCCAGGCAGCAGGCGCCGGCCATGACGGCCGCCAGCGGCTGGGCGCCGCCCATGCCGCCAAGACCGCCGGTCAGGATCCACTTGCCTTTCAGATCGCCGTCATAGTGCTGACGGCCGGCTTCGGCGAAGGTCTCGAAGGTGCCCTGCACGATGCCCTGTGTGCCGATATAGATCCAGGATCCGGCAGTCATCTGGCCGTACATGGCAAGGCCGCGCTTGTCGAGTTCGTTGAAATGATCCCAGTTGGCCCAGTGCGGCACCAGGTTGGAGTTGGCGATCAGCACGCGCGGGGCGTCGGCATGGGTGCGGACCACGGCCACCGGTTTGCCCGACTGCACGACCAGCGTCTCATCGTCATTGAGCGCCTTGAGGGAAGCTACGATCTGGTCGAAATCCTTCCAGGTGCGCGCGGCGCGACCGATGCCGCCATAGACCACCAGCTCATGCGGGTTTTCCGCCACATCAGGATGCAAATTGTTCATCAGCATGCGCATCGGGGCTTCGGTGAGCCAGCTCTTGGCGGTGATCTTCGTGCCGGTCGGCGGATAGATGTCGCGCTGGTTGTGTCTCGGATTGGTCATGATTGGCCTCCCAATGATGCTGCAAGGTCAGCAACTGAATTCAGAATTGTCTTGAGGTGCACGCGCAGCCGCTCGGCCTTTGCCTCGTCATAGGCGAAGGGAAGCTCCTCGGTGGACAGATGCGTGCTCTGCGCCAATTCCATCTGGATGGCGTGTATGTTTTCGGCCGGACGGCCGTAATGGCGGGTGGTCCAGCCGCCCTTGAAGCGACCATTGAGCACGCTCGAATAGCCTTCCGCGCCGGCGCAGATTCCGGCCACAACGGCCTCGATCACCGGGGCGCAGGTTTCGCCATTGTTGGTGCCGATGTTGAAATCGGGCAATGTGCCTTCAAACAGGAACGGAATATTCGAGCGGATCGAGTGGCAGTCATAGAGGATGGCGACGCCATGGATCGCGCGGACTCGCTGCAGCTCGGCTTCAAGCGCCGCGTGATAGGGGGCGTGCCAAGCCAGGCGACGGGCCTCGATCTCGGCGGCGTCCGGCTCCTCCAGCCATAGCGGCTCGCCATCGAAATTGGTCATCGGCACCAGGCCGGTGGTGTTCTGACCGGGATAGAGGCTTGCACCGGACGGATCGCGGTTGGCGTCGATGACATAGCGATGGAAATTGGCGCGGACAGTGGTAACGCCATCCAGCAAGCCGTCATAGAGCCGGTCGACATGCCAGTCGGTGTCGCCCAGCGTCTGGCCGAGCGGTGTCAGGCGGGCGAAGATCTCATCGGGAACATAGGTGCCGGTGTGCGGTAGCCCAAGCACCAGCGGGCTGTCGCCGCGTCTGACCTCGACCGGGGTCATGCCGCCTCCCCTTCGAGCAGAGTTGCCACATCGCATTCCTTCTGCACCCTGCCCTCGGCCACCAGCGCTGCGGCCTTGGCAAGATCACCCGCCATGAAGCGGTCATCCGTCAGCGTGGCAATCTCGGTGCGGATCAGGTCGACCGCGCCCTGCAGTACTGGACTTGTGACGAGCGGCGTGCGGAATTCGACGCCTTGCGCTGCGCACATCAGCTCGACGCCGATGATGACGTTGAGATTGTCGTTCATCCGCTTCAATCGCCGCGCGCCATGGGCGGCCATGGAGACATGATCTTCCTGATTGGCCGATGTCGGCGTCGAGTCGGTCGAGCAGGGATTGGCGAGGTGCTTGTTCTCGCTCATCAGCGCTGCGGTGGTGACTTCGGCGATCATCAGGCCGGAATTCAGCCCCGGTTCCGGCGTGAGGAATGGCGGCAGATCGAAGGACAGGGTCGGGTCCACCATGAGTGCGACGCGGCGCTGGGCGATGGCGCCGATCTCAGCGATGGCGAGCGCGATCTGATCGGCCGCAAAGGCCACCGGCTCGGCGTGGAAATTGCCGCCCGAGACGATCTTGCCCTCGGCGACCAGCACCAGCGGGTTATCGGACACGGCATTGGCTTCGATCTCCAGCGTCTGGCCGGCCTGGCGCAGCAGATCGAGCGCGGCACCGGCCACCTGCGGCTGGCAGCGGATGCAATAAGGATCCTGCACGCGGGCGTCCCCATCGCGGTGGCTTTCGCGGATCACAGAGCCCTGCATCACGGCGCGCATGGCGCGGGCCATGTCGATCTGACCGCGATGGCCGCGGAAGGCGTGGATGCCTGCTTCGAGCGGCGCGGTGGAGCCCATGATCGCGTCGGTCGAGAGGCAGGACGAGACCACGCTCGCCTCGAGATTGCGGATGGCGCCGAAATAGCCGACCAGCGCACAAGCGGTGGAGAACTGGGTGCCGTTGATCAGGCCGAGACCTTCCTTCGGGGCCAGCACCGCAGGCTCAATGCCGGACTTGGAAAGTGCTTCAGCGGCAGACATGCGCTCGCCGCCAAACATGGCCTCGCCTTCGCCGATCATCGCGGCAGCCATATGCGCCAACGGCGCAAGATCGCCCGAGGCGCCAACCGAGCCTTGGCTCGGGATCACCGGGGTGACGCCTTCGCGCAGCATGTTCTGGATCACCGAAAGTGTTTTCCAGGTTATGCCCGACGCGCCACGGCCTGCGGACAGAAGCTTGAGCGCCATCATCAGCCTTGTGGTGGCGACATCCAACGGTTCGCCGACGCCGCAGCAATGCGACAGGATCAGGTTGCGCTGCAGCTGCGCGGTGTCGCCGGGCTTGATGCGCACGCTGGCCAGCTTGCCGAATCCGGTGTTGACGCCATAGACCGCCTCGTCGCCGGCCGCCGCCGTACGCACCAGCTCGGCCGCCGCCTCGATGCCCGGCAGGGCGCTGACATCGAGAACCACGGCAACGCCGCTGCGCCAGATCTGTTCGAGCTGGTCAAGCGTCGCCTGACCGGGGATGAGCGTCAGCGTCACAATGCGCCTCCAAAAATCCGCTTCCAGAGCGGGTTGAAACCAATGCGGTAGGCCAGTTCCGCCGGGTGCTCGACATCCCAGACGGCGAGGTCGGCGCGCAGGCCCGGCTTGATCTGGCCTGTATCCTCGAGGCCGAGCGCACGTGCGGCGTTGCGGGTCACGCCGGCGAGCGCTTCTTCGGGTGTCATCCGGAACAGGGTGCAGGCCATGTTCATGCTCAGAAGCAGCGACGACATCGGCGACGAGCCGGGATTGCAATCGGTGGCGACCGCCATCGGCACACCGGCCTCGCGGAAGGCGTCAATCGGCGGCGCGGCGGTTTCGCGCAGGGTGTAAAAGGCGCCGGGCAGGATCACTGCCACGCTGCCGGCTTTCGCCATGGCTGCAGCATCTTCTGCCGTGGCATATTCGAGATGGTCGGCGGACAGCGCGTCATACTCAGCAGCCAGCTTTGCGCCGCCAAGATTGGACAGTTGCTCGGCATGCAGCTTGACCGGAATGCCGAGCGCCCTCGCCTTGTCGAAGACCCGCGCGATTTGCCCCGGGGTGAAGGCGATGCCCTCGCAGAACCCGTCGACCGCATCGACCAGGTCCTCGGCATGGGCTGCCTCGAGTGCAGGGATGCAGACTTCGTCGATATAAGCGTCAGGGCGGCCCTTGTATTCGGGCGGAACGGCGTGGGCACCGAGAAAACTGGTTTGGATCCGGACGGGACGTTTCTCGGCGACAGCCCTGGCGGCGCGGAGCATTTTCAACTCGTTGTCGATGTCGAGGCCATAGCCGGACTTGATCTCGATGGTCGAGACCCCCTCGGCAATCATCGCGTCGACACGGGTCAGCGCATCGGCGAGCAGTTGTTGCTGGGATGCGGCGCGGGTGGCGGCGACGGTGGAGACGATGCCGCCGCCGGCGCGGGCGACTTCCTCGTAGCTTGCGCCTTCAAGCCGCATCTCGAATTCGCGCGCGCGGTTGCCGCCGTGAACGACATGGGTGTGGCAATCGATCAGCGCCGGCGTGACCAGCCGGCCTTGTAGATCAAGGCTTTCATCCAGCTTGTATTCGCCCGGCAGATCGCTCTTGAGTCCGGCCCAGGCGATGCGTCCGTCGCGAATCGCCACAGCCCCCTGCTCGACCAGCCCGTAAGCTGGCGAACCATCCATGGTCGCCAATGTCGCGTTGATCAGAAGCATGATTTCGCCGTTGTTATGTCCGTGTTATTGGACTATAAGTATATACATAAAAACCTGTCAAGAGGCGTGACACAATGACGATTGTCTGGGCTGAGAAAGCGTTGCTGGAAAGCGGCTGGGCCGAGAATGTGCGGGTCGAAATCAGCCCCGATGGCCTGATCAAAACCATTGCCCCGAACACCCCTGCTGCAGGTCGCAGAACCGGAGTTCTTCTGCCCGCGCCGGCCAATTGCCACAGCCACGCGTTTCAGCGCGCCATGGCCGGACTGACCGAGAAACGCGGCCCCGACCCATTGGATTCGTTCTGGACCTGGCGGCAGTTGATGTTCCGCTTTCTCGACCGGCTGACGCCGGAGCATGTCGAGGCGATTGCCGCTTTCGTGCAGATGGAAATGCTGGAGGCCGGATATTCCGCCAATGTCGAGTTTCACTACCTGCACCACCAGCCCGGCGGCGTGGCTTACGACAATCTTGCCGAGATGGCCGAGCGGATCGCGGCGGCCAGCGCCACCACCGGCATGGGGCTGACGTTGCTGCCGGTGCATTATCAATATGGCGGATGCGACAAGCGGGCGCTCGGCCCCGGGCAGATCCGCTTCGGCAACACGCTCGACGCCTATGCCGAGCTGCATACGAAGTCGGCGAAAGCTCTGGCCCACCTCCCTTCAGACTACCGCATCGGCGTGGCGCCGCACAGCCTGCGCGCCATCGCGCCCGAGGACCTGGCCCACCATGCCAGGCTTGCCGGCGACAACCCGTTGCACATGCATCTGGCCGAGCAGATTGCCGAGGTCGAGGAAATCAAGGCGGCTTATGGCAAGCGGCCGGTGGAACTGGTTCTCGACACGATGGAGCTCGATGCACAGAACTGCTTTATCCATTGCACCCAGATGCTGCCGCACGAAACCGAAGGCCTGGCCCGCAGCGGCGCGGTGGCCGGGCTGTGCCCGATCACCGAATCCAGCCTCGGCGACGGCATCTTCGATGGCGTGCGCTGGTTTGAAAACGGCGGCGCGATTGCCGTCGGATCGGATTCCAATATCCGCATCTCGTTGTCGGAGGAACTGAGAACACTCGACTATTCGCAGCGTCTGCGCGATCACTCGCGCGCGGCGCTGGCGACACCGGAAAAATCCACCGGACGGCGATTGTTCGACGCCATCAATGCGGGCGGGGCCAGCGTGTCGGCGCGCAACAATGGCGCGCTGGCCGTGGGCAAGCTCGCCGACATGATGGCGCTGAATGCAGATGCTGTGGATCTGATCGGCAGAAGCGGCGACACAATCCTCGATTGCTATATATTCGCCGGCGACGACCGCATGGTAGGAGATGTCTGGTCGGCGGGGCGTCACATGGTAACAGAGGGCCGACATGTGAAACGGGAGGCCATCGTCTCGGCCTATGCGCGGACGATGAAGGAGCTTGGAGAGGCCATTTGAGCGGGGGAGAATTCAACAGCTGGCAATCGGTGCAGGCGGAGGTGCTGCGCCGGATCAATGCCCGCGAATGGAAGCCGGGAGACTTCATACCGAACGAGGCGGAACTGGCGATCGAATTCGGTTGCGCCAGGGCCACGGTCAACCGGGCGCTTCGCGCACTTGCCGAATCCGGCCTGCTTGACCGCCGCCGCAAGGCAGGCACCCGGGTGTCGCTCAACCCGGTGCGCAAGGCGACGCTCGACATTCCGGTGATCCGCTACGAGATCGAGGGCAAGGGCCAGACCTACCGCCACACGGTCCTCACCCAGGAACGCGCGGTACCGCCTTCGGGCATCCAGGCGCGGATGCAGGTCGAACAGGGCGTCAAGCTGATCCACCTGGTGACGCTGCATCTGGCTGACGGCAAGCCCTATGTCTTCGGCGACCGCTGGATCAATCCGGCGGCTGTGCCCGGGATCGAGGCGGCCGATCTCACCGTCAAGAGCGCCAATGAATGGCTGGTGGCCAACATTCCGTTCGAGGGCGGTGATTTCTCGTTTTCGGCGATGACAGCCGGGCCGCGAGAAGCCGAGATCCTTGCCTGCAGGGAAGGCGAAGGCCTGTTCGTGATTGACCGCAGCACCTGGAACAAGGGGCTGGTGATCACGTCAGTTCGGCTGACCTTTGCGCCGGGCTACCAGATGCACACCAAGATCTGAGTAGCGGCGCTACTTGCCCTTCCAGACCGGATCACGCTTTTCGGAGAAGGCGCGAAAACCTTCCATATTGTCTTCCGAGCCATAGAGCGTGTCGACAGTTCTGAGTTGCCGTCTGGTCACCTTGTTCATGGTGTCCTGGAATTTCTCGCCCTCGGCCTCTCGCACGACTTCCTTGATGGCGGCGAAGACCAGTGGTGGACCGGAGGCGAGCAGTTCTGCCATTTTCCAGGCTTCGACCATCAGGCGATCGGCGCTGTGGACGTGGTTGACGAAGCCCCAGCGGTTGGCTTCGGTCGCATCGAGCCAGCGGCCGGTGAACAGCATTTCCATGGCAATGTGATAGGGAATGCGCTTTGGCAGCTTGATCGAGGCCGCGTCGGCGACCGTGCCGGAGCGGATCTCGGGCAGCGCGAATGTGGCATGATCTGCGGCCAGGATGATGTCGCAGGAGAGCGCAATTTCCAGCCCTCCGCCAAAGCAGATGCCGTTGACGGCGCAAATCACCGGCTTGTTCATATGCGGCAGTTCCTGCAACCCGCCGAAACCGCCAACGCCGTAATCGCCATCGACCGCGTCACCATCGGCGGCGGCTTTCAGGTCCCAGCCGGGGCAGAAGAATTTCTCACCCGCGCCGGTGAGGATCGCCACCCGCAGATCCGGGTTGTCGCGGAAATCGCGGAACACCTCGCCGAGGATCCGGCTGGTTTTCAGATCGACCGCGTTGGCCTTGGGCCGATCCAGTGTGACTTCCAGCACGTGGCCGACGGTTCTGGTTCTGACAGGTCCGGTCATGGCGTGAGCTCCTTGTTGTGTTCAGCGTCGTTGAGACGGATCAGCGCGTCGACCGCAACAGCGTCACCCGCGCGGGCGATGAGCGGATTGACTTCGAGTTCGGCCAACCGGCCAGCATTGTCCTCAGCATAGGCGCAAATGGCCAGCACCGCATCGCACAGCGCTTCGATATCGGCGGCGGGTTTGCCGCGATAGCCTTCAAGAAGCCGGCCGATCCGCAGGCTTTTCAGCGCGGTTTCGATGTCGGTCCGGGTGGCGGGCAGCAGCAGGCTCGCGGTATCGGCCAGCAGTTCGGTCAGCACACCGCCGGCGCCGAGCGTCAGCAGGAAGGTACCGGTCGGATCGCGGGTGATGCCTGCAAGCACTTCGGCCAGTCCTCCGACGATCATCTCCTCGACCAGATAGCCCGTCGCGACGCCCTGCATCCGCTCGGCTGCTGCCATCAGAGACGACGCGTCGGTCAGGTCGAGGGCAACCAGGCCGGCATCGCTCTTGTGCGCCAGGCCAGTGCCCTTCAGCGCCAACGGATATTCAAGAGCCGCCGCCTGCTGCATCAGGTCATCGATCGACAGGGCCGAGGCCGCGCGGGGTATTTTAAGGCCGAATGCGGAAAGTGCGGCTTTGGAGGCAGCTTCACTCAGGACTGAGGTGTTTGAGGGCCCCTCTTGTGACAGCAGCAGAGGCTCGGGGGCCACCGCGTGCATCCGCCCCGCCTCGATTGCAGCGGCAATAGCGGCAATGCCTTCGCTCATGCCGTGGAGCACTGCCACGCCGCCGTCCATGAACTGGCGGGTGAAATGATCCGACATGTTTTCCGGCAGGCTGGCGAGCACAGCAACACGGGCACCGGTCAGCGCCCTTGCGGCGATGATGGCGTCAACCGCACATTGATAGCCCGACGGGTCGCAGCGGTCGGCGCGCGGCATGTCGAGAACGAAGACCGTCAGGTCGAATGTCTCGGCCATAGCGGTCGAAAACACCCGGGTCATGCGCGGGACATCGCCCCAGATGAAGGTGTGGTAGTCCAGCGGATTGGCGATGGTGACGATGGGCCCGAGCTCGGCCTTCAGCGCCGCACGCTGGGGGGCGGCAAAATCGGCAAAATCCAGCGCGGTGCCGCCGCTGACATCGGCCATCAGGCTGGCCTCGCCGCCGGAACAGCTGACCGAGCAGACCGATGAGCCCGGCAGCGGGCCCAGAGTGTGGAGAAGCTTCAGCGTCTCGAGAAACACGGCGATGGTCTCGACCTCGATGATGCCAAGCCGCTTGAGCAGTGCCGAGCCCGCCGCGGCACTGCCGGCAAGGGACGCGGTGTGGGTCATGGTCGCCGCACGGGCCTTGTCGGAGCGGCCGATCTTGATGGCAACCACCGGCTTGGCCTTTGCCCGCGCCTTTGCGGCGAAATCTTCCAGCGCGCGGATGTCGCCGAATCCTTCGAGGTAGAGACCGACGGCGCTCACCCGCTCATCCTCAAGCAGGGCTGCGGCGATATCGCTGGCGCCGGTCTGGGCCTGGTTGCCGGCGGCGACGACATAGGCAATCGGCAGGCCGCGGGCCTGCATGGTCATATTGATGGCGATGTTGGAGGATTGCGCAACAATCGCCACGCCTGTTTCGGCCGGCAGCCCGCCGTGCTGATCCGGCCACAGCGTGACATTGTCGAGATAGTTGATCAGGCCATAGCAATTGGGGCCGAGAATCGGCATGTCGCCCGCTGCCTGAATGAGACGCGCCTGAAGATCAGCTCCGCCTGCAGTTTCGCCTTCACTTTCGAGGAAACCCGAGGCAAAGCACGTCCCCCCGCCCGCACCCATGGCGCTGAGCTTTTCAACCACCTCGATGGTCGCTTCGCGGTTGACCCCGATGAAACTGGCCTCGGGCACGCCCGGAAGATCCTCCATGGAGGCGATACAAGGCACGCCGAGAATGTCGACGCGCTTCGGGTTGACCGGCCAGATGTCGCCTTCAAATCCGGATTTCTTCAGCTGTGCGACGACGTTGACGGCCCAGCCGCCGCCGAACAGGGCGATGGATTTCGGCCTGAGCAGGCGGGAGAGTTCCGGTTTCATTCGTCGATATTTCCACGCTCGAGATGGCCCAGATCGCGGTCGGGATCAATGCAGTCACGAACCCTGCCCTTGAGCACCTTGACGTCGGGAAAGCCGCCGTCGCGCTTGCGCTCCCAGATCAGCTCGCCATCAACATCGATGGTGAACACACCGCCGGTACCGGGCACCAGCGTGACCGAGCCAAGTTCCTCCGAGAAGGTCGAAAGCAGTTCCTGCGCCATCCAGCCGGCGCGCAGCATCCAGTTGCACTGGCGGCAATAGGTGATGGTAATGGACGGTTTCATAGTGTGACGCTCGATTGTTGCATCGTGAGTGCCTCAGGCTCCAAACGGGCGCAGCAGCGCGCGGCTGATGATGTGACGCTGGATTTCAGACGTGCCTTCCCAGATGCGTTCGATGCGGGCGTCGCGCCAGATGCGTTCGAGCGGCAGCTCGTCCATCAGACCCATGCCACCATGGATCTGGATTGCCTCGTCGGCGACCATCGCCAGCATCTCAGTGGCCTTGAGCTTGGCCATGGCCATGTCAGCATCGGACACCGTGCCTTGGTCGAATTTCCATCCGGCTTCCATGATCATCAGCTCGGCCGCCTTCATCTCCATGGCCATGTCGGCCAGCTTGAACGAGACCCCCTGGAACTTGCCGATCGGCTGGCCGAACTGTTCGCGGGTCGCGGCCCATTCGACCGAGTGCCGGAAGGCGCGGTCGGCGCGGCCAAGGCAGGTGGAGCCGACCTGCAGCCTTGTGGCACCGAGCCAGGTGTTGGCGACCTCGAAGCCCTTGTGGACTTCGCCCAGCACGTTTTCTGCCGGGATGCGGCAATTGTCGAATTCGAGCACCGCGTTGGTGTAGCCGCGATGGGAGACATTGCGGTAACCGTCGCGAACGGCATAGCCGGGCGTCTCCTTATCGACGAAAAAGGCGGTGATCAGTTTCTTGCGCCCACGCGGCGTGTCTTCTTCACCCGTGGCCATGAAGGCAATGGTGAAGTCCGCGATGTCGGCGTGGGAGATAAAGTGCTTGGTACCGTTGAGGACCCAGTCGGTACCGTCCTGCTTCGCGCTCGCCTTCATACCGCGCAGGTCGGAGCCTGCACCTGGCTCGGTCATGGCCAGGCAATCCCATTTTTCGCCGGCGACACAGGGATCGAGATAGCGGGCGCGCTGGTCCGGGGTTCCTGCACACAAAATGTTGGAAGGCCGCGCGACGCAGGTCCAGTGCAGCGCGTAATTGGCGCGGCCCAGTTCCTTCTCGTAGAGCAGCCAGGTCGGCGTATCGAGGCCGGCGCCGCCGAATTCCTCCGGAATGTTTGCGGCATAGAGACCTGCGGCAATCGCCTTCTGCTGGATCTCGCGCACCAGATCCATGTTCAGGTGACCGCTGCGTTCAACCTCGGCCTCGTGCGGATAGAGTTCATTCTCGACGAAAGCCCGCGTGGTCTCGACGATCATCTCCTGTTCCTGGGTCAGTCCGAACTCCATTGTTTCACACCTTTGGATCTGGGTTTTCAGTATGGCCGTCGACCGGGATTACCTGGCCGGAAACCAGCCGCGCGCCGTCGGAGGCCAGGAAGACTGCCATGTTGGCCACGTCTTGGGCGGTGACGAAAGCGCGCATCGAGACGCCCGCCTCGTAGCCGGCGCGGATCACGTCCGGCGTCGTGCCCTTGGCGCTGGCCTCGCGTTCGATGACGCCATCGATTCTGGGGCCTTCGACACAACCCGGCGCTATGGCATTGGCACGAATGCCGTAAGGACCGAGTTCCATGGCCAGCGTTTTCATCAGGCCGATCACTGCCCATTTCGCCGATGCATAGGGAGAGCGGTTGGGGAAACCGTTGATGCCGGCATTGGATGAGGTGATCAGGATCACACCGGTTTTCTGCGCCTTCATCATCGGAGCCGCGAACTTTGCGGCCAGGAATGCGCCTTCTAGATTGACGGCCACGCAACGACGGAAATCCTCCGGCTCGACGTCCTCGACCAGAGCCGTGGGTCCGGCGATGCCGGCATTGGCGCAGACCACGTCGATGCCGCGCCATTCGCTTTCGATGCGGTCAAACACGGCGTGCATGTGCTCAGGATCGCTGGCGTCGCCAGTCATCTTAAGCCAGCTGTCCGGGCATTGCGCCAGCGCAGAACCGTCCATGTCGGTGACGAACACCCGCGCGCCTTCGGCGGCAAAGGTCTCGGCCATGGCCTTGCCGATGCCCGATCCGCCACCGGTGATGAGAACGCGCTTGCTCATCGGCTAGTCCCGCATGCTGGCGGGTTTCGGCAGCTTCGACTGCGCTTCGCCCAAAGCAGTGATCCTGGCCAGAACCTCGCCTTCGGGCTCGCAGGTGCGGCGGGTTTCAAGCGAAACATGCAGAAGAAGCTGGTTGCAGGTGGCCAGCAGCTCATCGTCCGCAGTCCGGATCATCTCGTGATACATGCGCAGCTTCTTGCCGCGGGCTTCGAGAACCTGCGTGCGGACGTGAATGACGTCGCCCAGATGGGTCTCGCTCAGATAGCCGATTTCGTTGGAGACGGTGAAGTAAGACAGGCCGCTGGCAATATAGTCCGGGTCGGCGCCGACCATCTGCATAACCACGTCGCCGGCATCGGAAAACACCTGGCCGTAGCGGCTTTCATTCATGTGGCCATTGTAATCCATCCAGTCGATCGGGATGACGCGGTTTAGCGTTTCGAGCGGCTGGTCGATATCGGCCGGCACCGGCGGCTTGGTGCGCGCGTCCTGGGCATTGAGCAGCTCCCCGGCACCCCAGTTGCGGCCTTTCAACGCCCGCATCATCGCCACCAGATTGTCGTCGCGGATGCGTTCGAGTTCGCGGATCGAATGCATGCCCGATTGGGCGTCGGACTGATCGGCGATCATGTCGGTGAGTTCGTCGGTGAGTTCAGGCACGTCCATCAGCTTGGTCCAGGGCCAGCTGAGGCACGGGCCGAACTGGGCGATGAAGTGGCGCATGCCGGCTTCGCCACCGGCGATGCGGTAGGTCTCGAACAGGCCCATCTGGGCCCAGCGCATGCCGAAGCCGTAGCGGATGACATCGTCGATTTCCTGGGTGGTGGCGACGCCGTCCTTGACCAGCCACAGCGCCTCGCGCCAGACGGCTTCCAAGAACCGGTCGGCGATGTGGGCGTCGATTTCCTTGCGCACGATCAGCGGCTTCATGCCGATGCCGTCAAGCACGTGCTTGGCGCGTTCGACCGTTTCCTGAACCCCGACAAGCTCGATCACCGGCAGCAGATAGACCGGGTTGAACGGATGGGCGACGAAGATCTGTTCCGGCCGTGCAGCGCCCTGTTGCAACTCGGACGGCTTGAAGCCGGAGGTCGACGAGCCGATCAGCGCATCGGTGCGGCAATGGCTCTGGATCTCGGCAAAGACGGTGTGCTTGATATCGAGGCGCTCGGGCGAGCTTTCCTGGATCCAGTCCGCGTCGGCCACGGCTTCGGCAAGCGACGCGGCAAAACTGAGCTTGCCTTCTTTCGGAACGGTCACATCCGACAGGGCCGGCAGGGAGCGCCGCGCATTGGCCAGCACTTCACTGACCTTGCGTTCGGCTTCCGGATCCGGATCGGAGACGACCACTTCCCAGCCATTGAGAAGAAAGCGTGCGGCCCAGCCGCCGCCGATGACACCGCCGCCGATGATAGCAGCTTTCATAGGTTTGCTCATGCGTTTCGCTCTTTGGCAAGGGTGGGGTCGATCAGTTCAACGCGTTCGCCAGCGCGGATCACAGCAGGATCATAGGCCTTGCGGGCGAAAACCTGCTCGACCATGGCACGGAAGAATTCGATGTCCTCATGCGGGTAGTCGGGATCGAAGCTGTTCTGGTCCCAGCGTTCGCAGAAGGTGGCGCAATCGTCGTAATAGGCATGGCCCTTGTAGGCGTCGCGGGCATGCGGATTGCCGCCGACATGGTGGGCGTAATAGAGCTTCTGGAAGTCGCCGTGCTTTTCCACCACCCAGGCGCATTGCTCGCGCACGAAAGGCTTGAGGATAGCGGCGGCATATTCATCGTGATTGTAGGGCGCGTAGATGTCGCCGATGTCATGCAGCAGGGCTGACACCACCCAATCGACATCGGCGCCATCGCGCCAGGCGCGGGTAGCGGCCTGCAGCGAGTGGCCGAGGCGCGTGACCTGATAGCCCGACAGGCTTTCATCGAGATCGACCATGGCTGCGAGCAAGCGCTCGGCCGTTTTCGAAGCATACACGATCTCGTGCTCGGTGAGGAATTCATAGTCCTCCCGGTCGCCATCCTTCATTGCCGTGAACTTGACCCTGTCCATGATCCCCTCCCCGGGAACGTTGTCAGGCAGATGCAGGCGCGCGCTTGGTCAGATTGAGACGCTCGCGAACCTCCGCGGGTCCGATGACCCGTGCACCCATGTTCTCAACGATTGTGGCAGCGCGCTCGACCAGCTGCGCATTGGTGGCGAGCTGGCCCTTGCCGAGCCAGAGATTGTCCTCAAGCCCGACACGGACATTGCCACCGGCCAGCACGGCGGCTGCGACATAGGCCATCTGATTGCGGCCCAGCGCGAAGGCTGACCAGTTCCAGTCATCGGGCACATTGTTGACCATCGCCATGAAGGTGTTGAGATCATCCGGCGCACCCCAGGGCACGCCCATGCAAAGCTGCACCAGCGCGTCGGCCGCCAGCACGCCTTCCTTGACCAGTTCCTTGGCGAACCAGAGGTGGCCGGTGTCGAAGGCCTCGATTTCCGGCTTGACGCCGAGCTGGGTCATCATGCCGCCCATGGCGCGCAGCATGCCCGGCGTGTTGGTCATGACATAATCGGCCTCAGCGAAATTCATCGTGCCGCAATCGAGCGTGCACATTTCCGGAAGGCATTCGAGAATGTGCTTCATGCGTTCCGACGCGCCGACCATGTCGGTGCCGACCGGGTTGAGCGGCAGCGGCCTTTCGGTCGGCCCGAAGGTGATGTCGCCGCCCATGCCTGCGGTCAGGTTGAGAACCACGTCAACCTCGGCCTCGCGGATGCGCTCGGTGACTTCGCGATAGAGCGCGACATCGCGGCGTGGTGTCCCAGTCTCGGGATCGCGGACATGGCAGTGGACGATTGCGGCGCCGGCCTTGGCGGCATCAATGGCCGAATTTGCGATCTGTTCGGGCGAACGCGGCACATGCGGGCTGCGATCCTGGGTGGAGCCGGAGCCGGTGACGGCGCAGGTGATGAAAACCTCGCGATTCATGGTCAGGGGCATGCGGTCAATCCTCCTCTTGATGATTGCGCAATGATGACGGTCTTGCAGCGGCACGTGTTCCATTTTACGAATAAAACATGACGCAAAGCGAAGCCCTTTCCGCCCTTACGAAGCTGCGCCCGCCGGTCAGCGTCGATCTGCTGATTCTTCCGGGATCTTCGCTGATGACCGCGTCAAGTTCGGTCGAACCGCTCCGGGCAGCAAACCGGCAGGCCGGCAGGATGGTTTTCGACTGGCGCTTTGTTTCGTTTGACGGGAACGCACCGGTGACATCATCGGGGATCGGCCTGCCGGTCTCGGGGCGGCATCTGCCCTCCTCCCGATGTGACATTCTCGTGGTCGTGGCCGGTTACGGGGCGGCGCAGATGACGGACCGCAAGCTGATTGCCCATCTCTACAGAACGGCAAGGCAGGCGAAGGTTGTCATCGGCGTCGAATCGGGTCCCTGGCTGCTGGCGCGCACCGGCCTTCTCGATGATCATCGAGCGGCGACCCATTGGGAGGATTTCGAGGAGTTCGCCGCAGCCTTTCCCAATGTCGACCTTCGACCTGACCGCTATGTCGTCGACGGCCGTTACATCACCACATCCGGCGCATCTCCCACCTTTGATCTGATGGTGGATGTGGTGCGGCAGGTCCTGGGCCATCCGGCGGCGCTGGATGTGGCGAGCAGTTTCGTTCACGACGATCTGCGTGCGGCAGGCGATGCCCAGGTCAACGTCACCCTTGGCGACACCAATCACGATCCGCGGCTGGTGCGGGCAATCCGGATCATGGAAACCCACATTGATGCGCCCGTTAGCATCGCGGCGATTGCCAAACGGGTGTCGATGTCGGCGCGCGGACTGGAACAGCTGTTCGCCCGGCAATTGGGGCAAACGCCGGGCAGCTACTTCCTGTCGCTCAGACTGGCCGCCGCGCGGCGCTTTGTCGACAATACGCGCCTTACCATGACCGACATCGCCTCGAGAACCGGGTTCTCTTCCCAATCGGCACTGTCGCGCGCGTTCAACCGGCAGTTTGGTGTCTCGCCCACACTGAGCCGCAGGAGCCGTTCCAGCGTTACTTAGAAAATCAGCTGCCCTTGACCGGCACCCTGGCCTCAAGCCAGCGGAAGGCCAGCACCAAAACGCCGGTCAGCAGCATGTAGATCAGCGCCAGCAGCAACAGCGGCTCATAGGTGAGATAGGTGTCCTGGCGGACCCGCGAAATGATGGCGTAAACATCGACCACGGTGATGGTGGCAACCAGCGGCGTGGCCTTGAGCTGCAGCACGGTCTCGCCGGCCAGCGTCGGCAGCGCCCGATGAATGGCACGCGGCAGCCAGATGCGGCGGAAAACGGTGAAGGGTGACATGCCGTAGGCGCGGCCGGCCTCGAGCTCGCCCTTGGGCACGCCAGCAAAGGCCCCGCGCATCACCTCACCCTCGTAACCTGCAAAGGACATGGTCAGCGCCAGCACGCCATAGGGCCAGGCCGAACGCAGATAGGGCCAGGCCCAGGATTGGCGGATTTCGGGCCAGTAGGCAAACAGCGAACCCAGACCGTAATAGAGCAGCCAGAGCTGCAAGAGCAGCGGCGTGCCGCGGATCACGGTGCAGAAGGCCCGCGCCGGTGCGGACAGCCAGACCGGCCCTGCGACCTGCGCCAGACCAAGCGGAACCGCGAGCAGAAAGCCCAGAACCGAGGTCAGGAACAGCAGCCACAGAGTGGTGCCGACACCTTCGACAAGCCGACCGGAATAGCGCGGGAGCCAATCCCAGCGCATGTTGTAGGCGGCGAAAAGCACGATGCCGACCGCGATTGCCATCAGCACCAGACGGTGCGGTTCATTCCAGCGTCTTTTATCCGGGCTCATCAACGCACCGCCGGCATGCCGCGACGGGCGTAGCGCTCGATACGGCGGATGACAACATTGGAAAGCAGTGTCACCATCAGGTAGAGCAGCCCCGCGGCGCAGAAAAACAGGAAGTAGGATTTGGTGGTGCCGCCAGCCTGGCGGGTGACCAGCGTCAGTTCCGCAACGCCGACGACGGCCAGCAGGGCCGTATCCTTGGTGGCGATCAGCCAGAGATTGGAAAGCCCCGGCACGGCATGGGGCAGCATGCCGGGAAGCGTGATGCGGCGCAGGACCTGCAGCGGCGACATGCCGTAGGCGCGCGCGGCTTCGGTTTCGCCATGCGGCACAGCCTTGAAGGCGCCGCGCAGAACTTCGGTCTGGTAGGCGCCCTGCACCACGCCGATGACGAAGATGCCGGCAGCCAAACCGCTGATATCAACGCGTTCGGCGCCGAACAGGATCATGATCTGGTTAAGAGCGTCGGTTCCGGCGTAATAGAGCAGCAGGATGAGAACCAGCTCAGGCACGGCGCGCACGAGGGTGGTGTAGACATCGAGAATATCGCGCAGGATCGGGCCGCCATAGAGTTTTCCGGTGGCGCCACCGACGCCAATCAGGAAGCCCAGAAGATAGCCGCCGACGGCCACCTGCAACGAGACCGCCAGGCCTTTGAGCAGCACGCCGCCCCAGCCGGGCGGTTCCAGCGCCAGCAGTTCCCAGGCGGCAAGGCCCGCGATCCAGTCAAACATGTGAAACGGCCTTACCTGCCCGGCGGATCAAATCCGCCGGGCAGGTGGCAGCGCAACGCGCCAGGTCAGGCATATTACTGGCCGTAGATGTCGAAGTCGAAATAGGCCTTCGAGAATTCGGCATAGGTGCCGTTTTCACGGATCGCGGCGATGGCGGCGTTGAATTTCTCACGCAGCTCATCGTCGCCCTTGCGCAGGCCAATGCCGACGCCAGCACCAAGGATTGCCGGATCGTCTTCGACAGCGCCGACGATCTCGCAGCAGGCGTCGGATTTGACGAAAGCATCAAGCGCCAGCGAATCCGCCATGATGGCGTCGACGCGGCCGGCAACCAGATCCTGGTTGGCTTCGTCCTGGGTCTGGTATTCCTTGATCTCGGCGGCTGCGTCGGCAAAGTGCGTGGTGACGTAGTCCTGGTGGATGGTGGACACCTGAACGCCGATGATCTTGCCCTCGAGGCCGGCAGCATCCGGCGTGATGCCCGAGCCCTTGGACGTCGCGATCACTGATGGCGTGTTGTAGTACTTGTCGGAGAAATCAATGGTCTTCTGACGCTCTTCGGTGATCGACATGGAGCCGATGATGGCGTCGATCTTGTTCGAGGTGAGTGCCGGAATGATGCCGTCCCAGGCCACCGGCGTGACCACGCAATCGAGCTTGGCTTCTGCGCAGACGGCGTTCATGAATTCTATTTCCCAGCCGGTCCAGTTGCCCGAGGCATCAGGCTCGGTGAACGGCGGATAGGGTTCGGCCGCGACGCCGACGCGCACGGTTTCAGCGGATGCGGCATTGGCTGCAAGCGACAGGCCGAAAGCGGCGATCATGGTGATGATTTTGTTCTTCATGGTTTTCCCCTGTTAAGAGTTCGGGCTGTGCCCATTGAGCCTTGGACTATTCAACAGTCGCAAGGAATTTTTGCAGGCGCTCGGATTTCGGAGCGCTGTAGACGAGGTCCGGCGGGCCCTCCTCCTCGACCACCCCGTCGGCGAGAAAGACCACGTGATTGGCAACCTCGCGGGCAAATTTCATTTCGTGGGTGACCAGAAGCATGGTGCGGCCTTCTCGCGCCAGATCGGCAATCACGGCCAGCACTTCACCGACCAGTTCCGGGTCCAACGCCGAGGTCGGTTCGTCAAACAGCATGACTTCTGGTTCAACCGCCAGCGCCCGGGCAATGGCCGCACGCTGCTGCTGGCCGCCGGACAGGAATGCCGGATAGACATCGCGCTTGTCGGACAGACCAACGCGCTCAAGCAACTTCTCGGCACGGGCGATGGCCTCGTCACGCGGCACGCCCATGACCTGCACCGGCGCCTCGATAACATTGCCGAGCACGGTCATGTGCTGCCACAGATTGAAGCTTTGAAACACCATGGCGAGCCGGGTGCGGATGCGGCGAAGCTGGGCCGCATTGGCGGGCCGCAACCCGTCACGGCCATCGGGCTTCATCTCGATGGTCTCGCCCTGGATGCTGATGGCGCCGCTGGTCGGAAATTCGAGCATGTTGATGCAGCGAAGCAGGGTCGACTTGCCCGATCCGGATCCGCCGATGATGGCGACAACGTCGCCGTTGCCGGCTGTGAGCGAGACTCCCTTGAGCACCTCGAGGTCGCCGAATTTCTTGCGAAGATCGGCAACTTCAACGGCTGGCGTGGATACTGCGGCGCCGGTTCCGGCTCCGGGTTGTAGACTGCTCATGCGGCTCCTCTGATGCTCCGGGTGGAGCGAAGTTGGGCAATCGTGACCCTTGCGCAGTAATTAATCAAGTGTATAATTTCGGAAATTATTCCCCCTAACGGATCATCTCATGACATACGGATCTCAATCCATGACGCCCCCGCTCAAGCGGGTTGTAATGCGCGCGCCGGGCGACAGCCTGCGCCAGGCCAAACCCGAGGACTGGCATTACGGCGCAGGTTTTGACGGCGATCGCGCCATCGAGCAGTTCGGCGTCTTTGCCGATCTCGTGTCCGCCAGCGGTACGGAGATCATCTGGATCGAGGACAGCGGCGACGGCCTGGCTGACGCCATGTTCACGCATGATCCATCCCTGGTCACCGACAAGGGCGCAGTCATCCTGCGCATGGGCAAGCCCGGCCGGATGGGCGAGCCAGACCTGCACGAGGCCGCCTACAAGGCTGCGGGTGTTCCTATCCTGGGCCGCATCGAAGCACCCGGCGTGGTTGAAGGCGGTGACTGCATCTGGGTCGACAATTCGACGCTTGCGGTTGGCCGGGGCGTCCGCACCAACCAGGCCGGCATCGAGCAGCTGGGCGCAATCCTGGCGCCGCTGGGCGTATCGGTGCTCGGCTTCGACCTTCCGCTCGGCAATGGCGCCGAGGCCTGCCTGCACCTGATGTCGGTGATGTCGCCGCTCGATGAGATGCTGGCGCTGGTCTATGCACCGATGCTGCCGGTGGCGTTCTGGCAATTGCTGAAGGACCGCGGCTACACGCTGGTTGAAGCCCCCGACGACGAGTTCGCTGCCTCCAACGGGCTCAATCTCAATGTGCTGGCACTGACGCCGGGCGAGGTCATCATGGTGGACGGGTTTCCGAAAACCCGCGCGCTGATGGAACAGGCCGGCTGCAAGGTCACCGCGTTCAATGCGGACGCCCTTTGCATTCCCTGCGAAGGCGGCCCGACCTGCCTCACCCGCCCCGTGTGGCGTGAATGACGCGACGGACCTTCCATCGTGAAACCGAGGCTGTCCGACAGAACGACCTGATCGCAGCCACTCTCGACAGCGTCGCCGAGCTCGGACTGGCCGGCGCGACCGTGCGTGAGGTTGCGTTTCGCGCAGGCGTCACGCCCGGGCTGATCCGGCGCTACTTCGACAACAAGGAACGGCTTGTCGCGGCCGCCTACCGGACCTTCATATCGGACCTTATCGCCGCGGCGGAAGCAGGCTGCGGCGAAGGCCCGGCCCAGACGCGTCTGGCCGGATTGATCCGCGCCAGCGTCACGGCACCCGTGGCCGACGGCCGGACCCTGTCGATCTGGGCAGCCTTCATCGGCAGGGTGCACTCGGACCCGGTGATGGCGGAAGTGCACCGCGAAGGCTACCAGGCATTTCGCGATCTGGTCGAAAGGCTGATCGGGGAAGTCTTCGCCGAGCGCGGGACACCGGCTTCCGCACAGGACATCCACCAGCGCGCGATTGTGCTCAACGCATTGCTCGACGGACTCTGGATCGAAATTTCCATGGGCGGTGATGATTTTTCCCGCCTCAACGTGGTGCAGATCGCACTCAATTCCACAGCCACTCTGCTTGGCATCGACCCGGCCGACTTCAAGGACTGATCATTATGAGATACGCGGCAATCACCGAGCGGCTGGCTCACACCGGCGGCGCCAAATGGGCCATTCACCAGCGCAGCCGCGAGATGGAGGCCGCCGGCGCCGACATCATAGAGCTGACCATCGGCGAGCCGGATCTGCCGCCGGATCCGCAACTGTTCGAGGTCTGCCACCAGTCGATGCTGGCCGGGCGTACCGGCTATTCAAGCGGCCGCGGCGAGCCTGAATTGCTCGACGCGATCGCAGCCCGTTATGCCAGGCGGCGCGCGGGCGTCGATCAGAGTAATGTTCTGTGCTTCCCGGGCACCCAGACCGCGCTCTACGCGACGATGATGGGTCTGACGGGTCCCGGTGACGGCGTTCTGGTGGGCGATCCTTTCTACGCCACCTATGACGGTGTCATTTCGGCCAGCGGCGCCCACCGGCAATCGGTGCCCTTGAGGGCGGAAAACGGGTTCCGTCTCAGTGCCAGGGATCTGGAAGCTTCGATTACACCGGCCTCGCGGGTCCTGTTGCTGAATTCACCGCACAACCCCACCGGCGCGGTGTTGAGCGCCGAGGAAGTCGCGGAAATCGGGGCGGTCTGCAAGGCGCATGACCTCTGGATCGTTGCCGACGAAGTCTATGAAGAGCTGGTGTTTGACGGCGCATTCGCTTCCCCCTTCGACATGCCGGAGCTGGCTGACCGGGTGATTGCGGTCTCATCCATTTCCAAGTCGCATGCAGCACCGGGTTTCCGCAGCGGATGGGCGGTCGGCCCGCAGGAATTCTGCGAGAAACTGCTGCCGCTGTCGGAAACCATGCTGTTCGGCAACCAACCGTTTATCGCCGACATGACGGCGTTTGCGCTCAACAGCGATCTGACCACGTCCACCAGGATGCGGGACTCCTACAAACGCCGGGCTGCGCTGTTTGCCGATACGCTGGAGAAGACCGGGTCGATGGTGCCGTTCCGCCCGCGGGCCGGCATGTTCATCGTTTTCGACATCTCCGCTACCGGGCTGGACGGCGAGACCTTTGCCTGGCGTCTGCTGGACGCAGGCGTCGCCGTGATGCCCGGCTCGTCGTTTGGCGACAATGCCGGCAAACTGGTCCGGCTCAGCCTGACAGTGCCCGACGAATCGGTGGTGGAAGCCTGTCGCCGCATTTCCAGCTTTGTGGAAAGCATCTGATGACAGCAGCAACTCCCACAGTCGGCGAAGCGCTGGTCAGCATGCTGGAGCAGGCTGGCGTCGACACTGTCTTCGGCATTCCCGGCGTCCACACGATCGAGCTTTACCGGGGCCTGGCCTCAAGCTCGATCCGCCACATCACGCCGCGCCACGAACAGGGTGCGGGCTTCATGGCCGATGGCTATGCGCGTGTCACCGGGCGGCCCGGCGTCTGTTTCGTCATCACCGGACCGGGGCTGACCAACACGCTGACCGCGATGGCTCAGGCGCGGGCTGACAGCATCCCGATGCTGGTGATCTCCGGCGTCAATGCCACGGCGACGCTGGGCAAGGGCCGCGGGCATCTGCATGAGCTGCCGGATCAGGCGGCTCTGGCTGCCACGGTGGCACTGTGGTCGCACACGCTGACCGATCCGGCGGATCTCGATGAAATTCTGGCCCGCGCCTTCTCGGTCATGACCAGCGGCCGTCCGGGACCGGTGCATATCGAAATCCCGACGGACGTGATGAAACTGCCGGCAGACGCTGCCAGCTTCGCGATGCCCGAAGTTCAGCCACAGCATCCGGCGGCGCCTGATCTCGAGGCGGCAGCGAGTTTTACCGCGCAAGCCAAGACACCGGCCATCCTGATCGGCGGCGGCGCGGTGCGTCACGCCGAGGCCGTCCTCCGTTTTGCCGAGGCCCTTGATGCACCGGTAATCAGCACCACCAATGCCCGCGGCATCATGGCCGGCCACCCGCTGGACGTCCCCGCAAGCCCGAGCCTTGGCTGTGTGCGGGACATGCTCAACCAGTCCGACCTGGTGCTTGCGCTTGGAACCGAGCTTGGGCCGACCGACTGCGACATGTACGAGGATGGCGGCTTCACGCTTCCGGCAAATCTGGTCCGGGTCGACATCGCCGAAGACCAGCTTGCGCGTGGGGCCCACCCGGCCCTGGCGATCCAGGCTGACATCGGCTGTTTCCTGCAAGATATGCTTGCGGATTCCAAAAGCTGGACTCGACCGCCTTCGGACGGCAGCGCCCGGGCAGCCGCTCTGCGTGAGCTTGCCAGGGCCGAAATCGGTGACCGCTATCTCGGTCACATCGACCTGTTGCAGGAGATCTGGCAGGCACTGCCGGAGGCCACGCTCGTCGGGGATTCGACACAGCTTGTCTATGCGGGAAACATGTATGTCGCAGCCCCCCGCCCGGCCTCCTGGTTCAATTCCGCCACCGGATTCGGCACGCTGGGTTACGCCGCGCCGGGTGCCATCGGCGCAGCACTTGGGCATCCCGCCCGCCCGGTGGTGGCCCTGCTCGGCGATGGCGGATTTCAGTTCACGCTGGCCGAACTCGGAAGTGCGCGCGATTGCGATGCGGACGTGGCGTTCCTGGTGTGGAACAATTCCGGCTACATGGAAATCGAGACGTCGATGGAGGCTTCCCACATCACCCCGATTGGGGTCACCCCGTCCGCCCCGGATTTTTCAGCGGTGGCCGCAGCCTATGGCCTGCCCTCACGCCGGGTCGAAAGCCGGGAAACCCTGATCTCGGCTCTCAAAGATCTGCCCCGGCCCTGCCTGATCGAATTTGTCAACGGCGGCTCCGACTGAAGTCAGCAGGCGCCGCATGCCGGCCTTCCGGGCTCACGCACACATCGAATCAAGCAGCCGGTCGATGAACGCCTCCCCGGCGGCAAGCTGTTCGAGGCTGAGAAATTCGTCGGGCTGGTGCGCCTGGGCGATATCACCCGGACCGCAGATGACGGTGGAATAGCCGCGCACCTGAAACTGGCTGCCTTCGGTGCCGTAGCTGACCACGTGCTGACCATTGTCGCCGGTCAGCCGGCGTGCGAGCGTTTCAGCCGGACCGTCGGTTTCAGGCGAAAGGGCCGGAAGCGCAAATCCGCGTTTCAGTTCAAATCCCGTGTCGGGATGGATCTTCTGCATTTCGGCTGAGAGTTCGGCTGCCTTTGCCTCGAACAGACCGGCCCAGTCCTCGGGGCTTTCGCCGGGCACAAAGCGAAATTCGATAAAGAAACGGCAGTCCCTGGCGGTGATGTTGTGTGCAGTGCCGCCTTCGATCTGACCGACATGCAGTGTGGTGAAGGGCGGCTCGAAGGGGGCGGCCAGATCCGATGGCGCGCGCTGCTGGTTTTCCGAATTGCGCTGGTTGGCCCAGTCGATCAGTTTTGCCGCCTGCATGATCGCGCTGACGCCATAAGGCAGCAGCGAGGAGTGCACTTCGTGACCCCGGACATGGACGTGATAGCCAAGCCCGCCCTTGTGGCCGGTGACCACCTTCATCATGGTCGGTTCGCCGACAATCACCTCTCTCGCGCGCGGCAGGGCTCCACGCATGGTTTCAACCAGATCGACAACGGCGACACAGCCCACTTCTTCGTCGAACGAGAATGCCAGTTGCAACGGACGCTTGAGCGGGCGTTTTGATGCGCGCGCCATGGCCAGCAGCGCCAGCGCGTCAAAACCCTTCATGTCGCAGGCGCCACGGCCATAGAGCTTTCCGTCGCGCTGGGTCAAAGTCCAGGGATCGGTGGTCCAGACCTGCCCGTCGACCGGAACCACATCGGTGTGACCGGACAGGATCACACCACCATCGATTTCGGGTCCGGTCTGGGCATAAAGATGTGCTTTCTTGCCGCAGGGGCTCATCACCCTGTGCGATGAGATACCATGGCTTTCAAGGTAGGTTTCGACCCACTCGACAAGCGGCAAATTGGTGTCGCGGCTGACTGTTGGATAGGAAACCAGCTTTGCCAATATGTCGCGTATATTAGAATATTCTTCCATCAATCAGCCTCAAAACAGTTCAAATCATCGGCGTATGATCCGATTTCCACATTTTTGTCGATGCCGCCACTTCCAGTCCATAGCCGGTTTTACGGGAAATTTTATGTCGGGTTTTGTCAGGATTGAACAGTTATCGCTCAATCTGAAAAACCCCACTGGTCAACGTGACAGAAATTGGTCAATAGTATGCACCACCGGCGTCGCAAGATCAGACCGGCAACAAAAATAACGGGAAAACATCTCCCGAGGGGTACAGTATGCCAGACACGGCCATGCCAATTCTGGATGTTAAAGGGCTTAAAACGGTTTTCCGCACCCGCGGCGGTGAAGTGCACGCGGTCAACTCCGTCGACTTCGATCTGCGCCCGGGCGAATTGCTCGGCGTCGTCGGGGAAAGTGGATCCGGAAAATCCGTGACCATGATGTCACTGCTTCGGCTTCTGCCATCTCCGCCAGCGGAGATGCGGGACGGAAAAGTGATGTTCGATGGTCAGGACCTGCTCAAGATCAGTCCGGAGGAGCTGCGCAAGATACGCGGCTCCAAGATCGGGTTCATCTTTCAGGACCCGATGACATCGCTCAATCCGGTCTACACGATCGGCTTCCAGCTGGCAGAACCGTTGCGCGCGCATCTGGGCATGTCGAAGGCGCAAGCCAGGGCACGGTCGATCGAGCTGTTGCAGCTTGTCGGCATTCCCGACGCCGAACGGCGTCTCAAGGATTATCCGCACCAGTTTTCCGGCGGCATGCGGCAGCGCGTGATGATTGCCATTGCGCTTGCCTGCGATCCGCAAGTGCTGATTGCCGACGAACCGACCACGGCGCTCGACGTCACCATCCAGGCGCAGATCATCGAACTGGTGAAGGAACTGCGCCAAAAGCTGGGGATGGCGATCATCTGGATCACCCACGATCTCGGCGTCATTGCCGGCATCGCCGACAGGGTGATGGTGATGTATGCCGGTCAGGTGGTCGAGGAAGGGCCGGTCGGTGAAATCTTCAGAGATCCGCAACATCCCTATACCCAGGCGCTCCTCAAGACGGTGCCGGCTGTGCGCGGCCCCCGCGAAGAGAAGCTTCAGGTGATCGAGGGCCAGCCGCCGATCATGCATGGCGCGCCCGTTGCCTGCTCGTTCCGCAACCGGTGCCAGTATGCGTTCGACCGCTGCTCTGAGGAAAACCCGGAACTGCGCAGCGTGTCGGCGCCGGGCCACCGCGCCGCATGCTTTCTGCTGGACAAGGCCTCAACGCCAGAGCCGGAGGCCGTGAATGGCTGAAGTCGAGACTGTAGCCCCGCTGGTCAAGGTGCGGGATCTGAAGATGTATTTCCCGATCCATGCGGGGCTGTTCCGGACCCATGTCGGCGACATCAAGGCCGTGGACGGAATCAGCTTCGACATCCTGCCCGGCGAGACGCTCGGGCTGGTCGGCGAATCCGGCTGCGGAAAATCAACCGTCGGACGCTCGATCCTGCGGCTTTACGATGTCACTGCCGGCACCGTTGAGATCAACGGCTTCGAGATCGCTCATGTCGACCGCGACAGCCTGCGATCGAAACGGCCGATGATGCAGATGATCTTCCAGGATCCGCAGGCGAGCCTCAATCCACGGATGACGGTGGCGAGCATCATCGGCGAGCCGCTGGACGAGCACATGAAACTGTCCTCGGACGAACGGCTTGCCCGGATCTACGAACTGATGGACTGGGTCGGACTCAACCGCGAATTTGCCAAGCGTTACCCACACGAGTTTTCGGGCGGCCAGCGGCAGCGCATCGGCATTGCCCGGGCGCTGGCTCTCAATCCCAAATTCATCGTCTGCGACGAACCGATCGCAGCGCTCGACGTGTCGATCCAGGCGCAGGTGGTCAACCTGCTCGAGGAACTGCAGGAACGGCTGGACCTGACCTATCTGTTCATCAGCCACGACCTGTCGATGGTGCGCCACATCGCCGACCGCGTCGCCGTGATGTATCTCGGCCGGATCGTCGAAGTCGGGTCGCGGGAAGCACTGTTTGCAGAGCCGCTTCATCCCTATACGCAGGCGCTGCTCTCGGCGGTGCCGGAGCCCGATCCGGAATCGGAGCGGCATCGCAAGCCGATCGTGCTTCAGGGCGATGTGCCCTCGCCTTCCAACCCGCCCAAAGGCTGCAACTTTTCAACCAGATGCCCCAAGGTCATGGATATCTGCCGGCAGATCGAGCCCGCTGTCCGTGACTTCGGAGAAGGAAGACAGGTGGCTTGCCATCTGTATTCCGAAAGCATGCAAACGACCGCGGAACCAACCGCTGGCGACATAACAAACTAATAAAAATCAACAAGGAGACAGCCATGAAACTCAAAGCACTTCTGATGGGCGCCGTCGCCGCTATGGCGATCGCACCTGTCGCGCACGCCGAGCGCGGCTCGGACGGCGAGGTCAAGATCATCTACTGGCAGGCGCCATCGATCATGAACCCGTATCTGTCCGGCGGCACCAAGGACATCGAAGCAGCATCACTCGTTGTCGAGCCGCTGGCACGCTTCAACGAAAAGGGCGCGCTGGTTCCCTATCTCGTCGATGAAATCCCGACCGTTGAAAACGGCGGCGTTGCAGCTGACCTGACCTCGATCACCTGGAAGCTGAAGGAAGGCCTCAAGTGGTCCGACGGCACACCGGTGACCTCGGCTGACGCCAAGTTCACCGCCGAATACTGCATGGCACCGGACGGCGGCTGCGCCCAGAGCGCCAAGTTCGACGGCGTCGAAAGCGTCGAGACACCGGACGAGCGCACCATCGTGGTGAACTTCACCGGACCGAAGCCCGTGCCCTACGCAGCCTTTGTCGGCGCGCAGTCGCCGCTGATCCAGGCAGCCCAGTTCAAGGATTGCCTTGGTGCCAAGGCGCAGGAATGCACCGACGCCAATTTCGGCCCGATCGGCACCGGACCCTTTGTCGTCACCGACTTCAAGCCGAACGACGTGATCACGATGAAGGCCAATGACAACTACCGCGATCCAGCCAAGCCGGCATTCGCGACACTGACCTTCAAGGGCGGCGGCGACGCGGCCTCTGCCGGCCGTGCGGTTCTGGAAACCGGTGAATACGACTACGCCTGGAACCTGCAGCTGGCTCCCGACGTCATCGCCAAGATGGCCGAAGGCGGCAAGGGCACGCCGATCTCCGGCTTCGGCACGCTGGTCGAGCGTATTGAGATGAACATGACCGATCCGTCGCCGGACCTGCCGGAAGGCGAACGCGCGACTGCCAAGCACCCGCACCCGATCCTGTCGGACGAAAGAGTGCGTCGCGCCCTTTCGATGGCCATCGACCGCACCCTGCTGGTTGAAATCGGCTACGGCCAGGCCGGTCGCCCGACCTGCAATCTGGTGCCTGCGCCGGAACTGTTTGCTTCCGACAACACCGACTGCATCGCGCAGGACGTTGAAGGCGCGAAGGCTCTGCTCGACGAAGCCGGCTGGACCGTTGGCGCCGACGGCATCCGCGAGAAGGACGGCAAGAAGTTCAAGCTTCTCTACCAGACCTCGACCAACGCCGTTCGTCAGGACTTCCAGGCCCTGATCAAGCAGTGGTGGGCCGACATCGGTGTCGAAACCGAACTCAAGAACATCGACGGTTCCGTGTTCTTCGGTGGCGACCCGGCATCTCCGGACACGTTCCAGAAGTTCTACGCGGACGTGGAAATGTACGCCAACAACTTCGACGGCACCGATCCGGAACAGTATCTGGGCCAGTACACCTGCGAAAAGGCTCCCAAGCCTTCATCGCAGTGGCAGGGCGAGAACATCAACCGCTTCTGCGACCCGGCCTATGACGAACTGGTGGCTGAACTCGGCAAGACCGGCGAAATCTCCAAACGCGCCGAAATCGCCAAGAAGCTCAACGACATGCTGACCAAGGACTCGATGACAATCGTGCCGTTGGTCGATCGTGGCCGCGTCTCGGCTCATTCCAACAGCCTCGGCGGTGTTGTCCTCAACACCTGGGATTCCGAGATCTGGAACGCAGCGGACTGGTACCGCATCAAGTAATGCAGACAGCGAATGGTCCCGCTTCGGCGGGGCCATTCCCCCCTGTCCGCTGTTTCCCCGCGCCATACTGCTGAACCGAGGCGTCGCCCATGCTGACCTTTACATTCCGACGATTGTTGTTGGCGATACCGACGCTTGTGCTCATCAGTCTGATCATATTCCTGCTCTTGGATCTGGCCCCCGGCGATCCGCTGGCCAACCAGCCGCTGAGCATCCCACCGGAAGTCCGGCAGAAGATGCGTGATGCGCTGGGCCTCGATGCCCCGGCCTATATCCGCTACCTCCTGTGGGCCAAGCAGTTCTTCTGGGTCGAACCGCTGGTCTTCGTCGACTGGGTTGCCGGCACCAGTTTCTCCGAAGGCATGCAGCGCATTGTCTCCTGGCAATTCCGCGCACCTGTCTTCGACATCATCATCCAGCGTCTGCCGCAGACCCTCTGGGTTGTCGGACTTGCCTACCTTGTCGGTGTCATGATCGCTCTGCCGATCGGCATCATCTCCGCCTACCGGCAATATTCATGGTTCGATCAGATCGGAACCTTCATTTCGATGATCGGTTTCTCGGTACCGCCTTTCTTCTCGGGCGTGCTGATGATCGTGTTCTTCGCGATCATGCTGCCGTGGTTTCCGTCGATCTATGACACCACGCTGGTGGTCAACGATTTCGAGAGCTTCGGCCAGCAGATCCGCCAGATGACGCTGCCGGTGATGGTGCTGGCGCTGCAGACGACGGCGCAACTCTCGCGCTTCATGCGCGCCTCAATGCTCGACAACCTCAATCACGACTACGTCCGCACCGCCCGGGCCAAGGGCATGACCGAGAAGGTGGTGCTGCTGGTGCACGTGCTGCGGAACTCGATGATACCGGTGGTTACCGTCATCGCGCTCGGCATCCCGTCGATCTTCGGCGGCGCCATCATCACCGAGCAGATCTTCAAGGTGAACGGCCTGGGCCAGCTGCTGATCACCGCAATCTACGCCAACGACCTGCCGATGGTGCAGACGCTGGCCTTCATCTTCGCGGTGCTGATCGTGCTGTGCAATCTCATTGCCGACGTACTGTACGGCCTGCTTGATCCGAGGATCCGCTATGACTGACACGCCTCTCGAGCCTGTTGCCAAGGACACCTCCGCGCGGTCGCAATGGTGGGATGTCTGGGATCAGTTCAAGACCCACAAGGGCGCGCTGTTCGGTGCTGCCGTGTTCCTGTTCATCGTTCTGGCGGTCACCCTCGGCCCGCTGGTGTGGACCATCGAACCGACATTCATAGACATCAGGGCACGGAACTCGGGCCCGTCGCTGGCACATCCTTTTGGCACCGATCAGCTGGGACGGGACATCATGGCGCGGATGATGGCGGGTGGACAGGTGTCGATCGCCGTCGGCCTGACCGCCATGGCGATCAGCGTATTGCTGGGAACCCTCATCGGCGTCGTTTCGGGTTTCTTCCGCAGGCTCGACGGTGTGCTGATGGGGCTGACCGACCTGTTCCTGGCGCTGCCGTTGTTGCCGCTGCTGCTGGTCATGGTGATGCTGTTCCGCGAAACCCTGTCGCGCAGCTTCGGCCCGGAAATGGGCACCTTCATCCTGATCGTCTCGGCCATCGGGATCACCAGCTGGATGCAAACCGCGCGCATTGTGCGCGGCGAGGTGCTGGCGCTGAAGGAACGCGAATTCGTGCTCGCGGCACGGTCGATCGGAACGCCATCGCGGCGCATGATCCTGCGCCACATCCTTCCCAACGTTCTCTCTCCGATCATGGTCTCGGCGACGCTCGGGATTGCGACGGCGATCATCACCGAGTCGGCGCTGTCGTTCCTCGGCCTCGGCTTTCCACCGGACTTCCCGACCTGGGGCCGGCTGCTGTTTGATGCGATCGATTACCTGCAGCAGTACCCGGAACGGGTGTTCTGGCCAGGTCTGGCGATTTCGCTGACCGTGCTGAGCGTCAACTATATCGGGGACGGGTTGCGCGACGCGCTCGACCCGCGCATCCGCGGACGCTGAGCGAGCGGTTCACCTACTCGCCGACCGGCGCGACATCGACGGATTGATTGCTGGTCTGCGCGCCCGCGATACGCATGGCGCCCCGCACCGGCGCCACATCGGCGTAGTCGCGGCCATAGGCGACGACGATGTGATCGGTGCCAGCGAAGGTGGCATTGGTCGGATCATATTCCACCCAGCCAACGCCGGGCCCGCACCACGCGGACACCCATGCATGCATGGCATCAGCGCCTTCCAGCCGCTCCTGTCCGGGCGGCGGCAAAGTGCGCAGATAACCGCTGACATAGCCTGCGGGAATGCCCAGGCTCCTGAGCGCAATGATCATGATGTGGGTAAAATCCTGGCAAACGCCGTGACGCGCGGCAAAAGCTTCCGCCGCCGGCGTCTCGACGGTGGTCGCCTCCGCGTCAAAGCGCATTTCATCGTGCAGTGCCTTGCCCAGAACAGCGACGATGTCGGCGCAGGCTTGAGCGTCAGACACTTCAGCACTGGCCCACTGCGCAATTGCCTGATCCGGCCGGGCATAGGGCGAGGTTGCAAGGAAATGCAGCGGCGACCGCGCACCCAGATCCGTCTCGGCTTCAACCAATCGGGCCAGTTCCTGAAGCTCAACCGAGGCTGTCCGAGGCTCGGCACCGCCTGTGACCTCCACCCTCGCCTTGAGCGTGATCTCGATGTTGCTGTGCGGTTCGTTGAAGGCCAGCTCAGTCAGCCGGTTGTCGAAAAAGTCGTCCCGGTCCCGGCGCGTGGCAGGTTCCGGATCGATCTCGACGCTGCCTGCAATCAGACGCTGGCGCCCGGCAATGGTCATCGGCATGGCGTGCAGGATCTGGCGCGCACCCGCCGCAGGGGTCTGAAACGTGTAGTCGATCACCAGCTTGATGTCGTAGAGCATCGCCCTCACTCCAGAAACTGGGCATGAAGGTCATTGGTCAGCAGACCGATGGTCTGCCCCAGCTCCGTCAGTTTGGCTTGATCCAGGCTCTGCGGCGTGTGCACGGACAGATCGGCCTGGATGCGCAAAACCGCTCTCGACAGCTCGGACAGCTGTCCGTTCACATCCGCTCCGGGCAACAGGCTGACCTGATCCCGGATCTCATCGATGTGGAACGCAATCGAGCGGGGGTTGAGCGGGTCAAGTGCCAGCAGGTCAACAACGGTCTCGCGGCTGGCCGTCACGGGATAACGCCTGCGGTGGCTCATGACGCTGTCGCCGACCTCGACGCAGAGTTCAAACCCGCCATGCGGGCCAGACCATTCCGCAAACGTGCCGAGCAGATCCGCCATGGCAATGGCACGCTCGAGCGAGCGGCCGATGGTCAGGAACCGCCAGCCGCTGAAGCGGTACATGTTTTCATGCACGAGGCCGGAAAACCCGGTGATCTTGCGCAGCAAAACGCCCATTGCCGAGGCTGCATCATCGCCGCGCACAACAGTCTTGCGCATGTTGCCAACCGTTCTCTCCAGATCGGCCAACGAGGCCCAGGCATCGACCGAAAACCGGTCGCGGACCTGGCTGGCGGCGTTGACGGCGGCGGCGATGGTTTGTTCGAGAGCGGCGGGCACGGCTTCGTCACTGTCGAGGCCATGCTTGTCCAGATAGGTTTCAAGCCGGGTCATCAACGGGGTGCCGCCTGCGGGCGTTTCCGGCAGCCGGCTCATATGAGCCCTGATCAGACGCATCTGCCCTTCGGCACGCTCGACATAGCGGCCCAGCCAGAACAGGTTGTCGGCGGCGCGGCTTGGCAGCAGACCCGGCGCTGACCGGACGAACACCTCGTCAGCATGGCTGAGCATGGTATCTTCCGGTACAGGCTTGTCGGAAACGACCCAGACATCGGCGACCGTGCCGCCGCTTCGCAGCGAGACTGCCGAGGGATCCTGACCGGTGGCGGCCAAGCGGGCGAAGCCGCCGGGCATCAGCTGCCAGCCATCGCGGGTGCGCGCCATGAACACACGAATCCGCATCGGCCTGGGCTTGAGCTGCCCCTCTTCCCAGGTCGGGGTAGTCGACAGTGACACAAGTTCCTGGCCCACCAGGTTGCGGCCCTCGCGAGCCAGCCATGTGTCGAGATCAAGCCCGATTTCGGACATCTCGCCCCTCAGCACAGCGCCGGGTTCGGGCTCCAGCGGAAGACGCGTGGAATGGGCCGAACCGATCATCATGTCCCCGGCATGGGCGCGCACATGGTCACGCTCGGCTTCGCTGCCGCACCACCAGGTTGCGACATTCGGAATGCTCAGTTTCTTGCCGTACAGGATTTCCGAGAGGCGTGGCAGGAATGCCAGAAAGGCGCGGCTTTCAAGAATGCCCGTCCCAAGCGCATTGATCATGGTCACGCCCTGAGACCGGACCGCGCCGAGCAGACCGGGTGTGCCCAGACGCGAATTTGCCTCGAGCTCCAGCGGATCGGACCATGCCGCATCCATCCGGCGCCACAACACACTAATGGGTTTAGGGCCGGAGACGGTGCGCACCATCAGCTTGCCGTCATCGACAACCAGATCGTCACCCTCAAGCAGCATCATGCCGAGATAGCGGGCGATATAGGCGTGCTCGAAATAGGTTTCGTTCATCGGACCCGGCGTCAGGATCCCTGCCCGGCTGCCATCCTCATGGCGCATCCCGTTAAGACCGTCGCGGAAGCCGCGAAAGAAGCTCACAAGCCGCTCGACATTGGAGCCGCTGTAGAAACCGGGAAAGGCACGCACCGAGGCAACCCGGTTTTCCAGCGCATAGCCAGCGCCCGAAGGCGCCTGGGTCCTGTCGCCCAGAACCCACCATGCGCCGTCCGGTCCACGGCCAATCTCAAAGGCCAGGAAATGCAGGAAATGCCCGGAAGCCGGTTTTACACCGACCAGCGGGCGCAACCATTCCGGGTTGGAAGCAATGAGGCTGGCGGGCAGATGGCCCTCGCTGACGAGCCGGTTTTCGCCATAAAGGTCCGCCACCACAGCTTCGAGCAGGTCGGCGCGTTCCGCCAGTGCCGTGCCCAGGGCCTGCCATTCGCTGGCAGGCTGGATCACCGGCACCGGACTGAGTGGCCAGTCGCGGGGATTGTTTTCTTCCCCGTAATGGCGAACAAACACGCCGGCATCGCGCAGATATTGCGCACCCCGGGCGAAAGCCCGTTCACGTTCGTCGGCGCTCAGCCTGTCGAGATGGGCGATTAGGCTGAGCCATTCCGGCCTGACACTGCCGTCCTCGCGCACCAGTTCATCCGGAACGTCCGGCACGGTGGCGTAGCCCGCCAGTATCGAGGGACGATCCGGGTTCCGGATCGCTGCTGACTCGGGCACCGATCAGATCCCCGGCTTGCGACGCAAGTCGAGGGTGAAGGGAAATTCCGGGTGCGGCGTCTCGGGCGTAGGCATGCCGGTGCCGGGTGTGTGGCCGCGATGCTCGAACCGGGCCAGCCTCCGGGCCTCGGCCTCGTTGCCATTGACCGGGAAGGTATCGTAGCTGCGGCCGCCGGGGTGGGCGACGTGGTAGACACAACCGCCGAGCGGCTTGCCCGACCACGTGTCGAAAACATCGAAGGTCAGCGGTGCATCGACCGGCAGCACCGGATGCAGCGCCAGGGCCGGTTGCCAAGCCTTGTAGCGGACTGCACCAACGGAGGCTCCGGCCTTGCCGGTGGCGGCCAGCGGCACCGGGCGGCCGTTGCAGGTTACCATGTAGCGTGACGGATCCGCGGTTTCGAGCTTGACCTGGAGCCGCTCGACCGAGCTATCTGTGTAGCGCACGGTGCCACCGATGGCCCCGGTTTCGCCGAGCACGTGCCAGGGCTCGAGCGCCTGGCGCAGTTCGAGGCGAACGCCTTCATAGGTGACCTCGCCGCAGAACGGAAAGCGGAACTCGGCCTGGGCTTCGTACCATTCCGAGCGCAGGTCGAAGCCGTGATCCCGCAGGTCGCGCAAGACGTCGAGGAAATCCTCCCAGATGAAATGCGGCAGCATGAAGCGGTCGTTGAGCGCCGTGCCCCAGCGGGTGAAGCGCCCCTTGGCCGGGCTCTGCCAGAACCGGGCGATGAGGGCGCGGATCAGCACCTGCTGGGCCAGGCTCATGCGCGGTTCGGGCGGCATTTCGAAGCCGCGGAACTCGACCAGCCCGAGGCGGCCCGTCGGCCCGTCGGGCGAGTAGAGCTTGTCGATGCAGATTTCGGCGCGGTGGGTGTTGCCGGTCACGTCCGTCAGCAGGTTGCGCAGAAGCCGGTCGACGAGCCATGGCAGCGGCGCCGTCCCGGCTTCAGGATGGGGGATCTGCTCGAGCGCCATTTCGAGCTCGTAGAGCCCGTCGTGGCGGGCTTCATCGATGCGTGGCGCCTGGCTGGTGGGACCGATGAACAGGCCCGAAAACAGATAGGACAGGCTTGGGTGGCGCTGCCAGTGCAGGATCAGGCTGGCCAGCAGATCCGGACGTCTGAGGAACGGGCTGTCGAGCGGTGTTGCGCCGCCGACGACCACATGGTTGCCGCCGCCGGTGCCGGTGTGGCGCCCGTCGATCATGAATTTGTCGGCGCCGAGACGGGTCTGGCGCGCCTCTTCGTAGACCCCTTCGGTAATGGCCTTGCACTCCTCCCAGCTGGCTGCCGGGTGGACATTGACTTCGATGACGCCTGGATCGGGGGCGACCCGGATGACGTTGAGGCGCGGATCATGCGGTGGCCCGTAGCCCTCGATGTGGACCTTGAGGCCGAGCCGGTCGGCTGCGACTTCGGCCGCGGACACCAGTTCGAGATAATCCTCCACCTTTTCGACCGGCGGCATGAACACGCACAGGCGGCCGTCGCGCGGTTCAACGGAAATCGCGGTGCGAACCGCACCGTCGAGATCGCTGATGGTTTGTTCGACCTGCTGCTGTGTCGCCTCGGCAGCTGTAAACTGGGCGCGCGGCTGAGATGCGGCATCGGCAGCACGGGAATCGGCCAGTGCATCCTTGAGCGCCTTGGCCGCCGGTTCCGGCAGATCGCCCTTGGGATCCGTCGGATCGGATGGGTTGACGAAGGGATAGGACGAGGGCGGCACATGCGGCAGCGAGCCGAGCGGCAGGCGATAGCCGACAGGGCTGTCGCCGGGAACCAGGAAGACATGGCCGCGACGGGTTTTCCATTTCTCCGAGCGCCAGCCGTGCCCGGCCGCCTTCGACTGCCAGCGCTGCACCGGCAGCACGAAACCGGATGGCGTTGCCAGGCCACGGGAAAACACGGTGGCGATGCGATGACGCTCCTCCGCGTCTTCAAGCTTGGAGTTTTCGGGCGTGACGTTGTCGGGAAGATTGCCTTCCTTGACGATCCATTCCGCGGGGTCCTCATAGGCCGGGACGACATGATCATCGGCAATGCCGAGATTGTCTGCGATGCCGGCCAGAAGCTCCTTCGCGGTCTCAGGCGTGGCCTGCCCGGTATCCTTGCCCTCGTCTGCAATGAGCTCGGGATTGTTCCAGATCGGCTTGCCGTCGCGGCGCCAATAGAGCGAAAAGGTCCAGCGCGGCAGTGTCTCACCCGGATACCACTTGCCCTGCCCGTAATTCAGGAAGCCGCCCGGCGCGAAGCGGTTGCGCAGCCTGCGGATCAGCTTGTCGGCAGCCTCGCGTTTTTGCGGGCCGACGGCTGCGGTGTTCCATTCCTCGCTCTCGAAATCATCGATCGAGACAAAGGTCGGTTCGCCGCCCATCGTCAGCCGGACATCGCCAGCCTCGAGCTTTGCGTCGATGTCCTGGCCGAGCGCATCGAGTGCGGCCCAGGATTCCTCGTTGAAAGGCTTGGTGATGCGCGGATGCTCGGCCATCCGGTCGACGCGCATGTCGAAGGCGAAATCGACCTCGGCATAGCTGGCGAGCCCGGAAATCGGTGCCGCATTGCGGTAATGCGGGGTTGCGGCCAGCGGAATATGGCTCTCGCCAGTGAGCAGCCCGGAGGTTGGGTCGAGACCGATCCAGCCAGCGCCAGGAAGGTAGACTTCGGCCCAGGCATGCAGATCGGTAAAATCATGATCGGTGCCGGCGGGGCCATCAAGGGCCACCAGATCGGGCTTTAGCTGGATCAGGTAGCCTGACACGAAGCGCGCGGCGAAGCCAAGGTGCCTGAGCACCTGCACCAGCAGCCAGCTGGTGTCACGGCAGGAGCCCTTGCCGGTCTCGAAGGTTTCCTCCGGTGTCTGCACGCCGGGCTCCATGCGGATGACGTAGCCAATCTCGTTGGCCAGACGGGCATTGAGGCCGACAACGAAATCGACGGTGCCGGTTTCATCGCGCGGTATGCTGTCCATGAAGGCCTGCAACCGCAGCCCTGCGGGCTCCGGCGTCTTGTAGATCACCAGGTCGGGGGCGATCTCCTCGGGGTAGCTGAACGGCCATTTCTCAGCTGATTCCTCGACGAAGAAATCAAACGGATTGTAGACCGTCATGTCAGCGACCAGGTCGACCTCAATCTTGAATTCCATCACCGGGTCGGGAAACACGTAGCGCGCCAGCCAGTTGCCGTAAGGGTCTTGCTGGTAATTGACGAAGTGCTTTTCCGGGCTGACCTTGAGCGAGTGGGAGACCACCCGTGTGCGGCTGTGCGGCGCCGGCCGGAGCCGTATGACCTGCGGGCCGAGTGTGACCGGACGGTCGTATTTGTAATGGGTCAGATGATGGACGCTTGCCAGAATCGACATGTGAGTTATCCGTTGATCGGGCGGCCTTTCGGCACGGGGCAGCATGCATGGCCCGAGGGACCATGTCCACCGCTCATGATGCAGCGCATCCAAAAACCAATCGCAATTTGCTTATAAACGATGAGGCGTCACAAATGGCGGCCTCGCTTTCGCAAAAACATGAAAACGGGCGCTGCGGATTGACCCGAAGCGCCCGTTTAAAACAGAAGCATTGAGAAGTGCTGGAAGCCGATCGTCTGACAGTTGTCAGGCGGCGAGTTCGCCTTCTTCATCAAGCAGGGAATCAAGATCGAGATGAGAGATCATCTGCTTGTCCTTGGCGATGATAGAAGTCGTCATGCGCTGCACTTCGGTGGCGCCGACTTCAGGCACCGACTGAATTTCATCTTCGCTGACCGTCACCATGTCGGACACATTGTCGACCAGAAGGCCGACCAACTGACCGCGGATGCTGGCGACGATGATGGCCGAGCGTTCGGTCGGGTCGATGGCTTCAAGGCCAAGCCGCAGCGCCATGTCGATGACGGGAATGACCGTTCCGCGCAGGTTGATCACACCCAGAACATGGCTCGGCGCGTGGGCCAGCGGCGTGGCAGGTGCCCAGCCGCGAATTTCCCTGACCGACATGATGTTCACACTGAACACCTGTTCGCCGAGGAAAAACGAAATAATTTCAAGACCTGAGGTCTTATTGCCGGTTTGAGTCTCGTTCATCTTGTCCTCGCGTCAAGTTGGCCTTCCCGCGACAAGGCGTATCAACGCCTTTCGTCTGCGGTCCCGGCCGGACCGGTTGAATAGTATATAACGCGGCACCTTATCCAAAGCTTGCATGTGCCGATGCGGAGCAACCCCGCGATGGGAAACGCATCATGCATGGGCAAAGCCCCTTCCCAAGCCGAACCTTAAACATGCTTTCGTTAAGAATGGGAAAACAAACCGCGGCAGAATACAGCGGTATGCCGGAAAAAAGCCCGCAAAAACCGGCGTTTCAACTGCAAATATAGCCTGAACGACTGTACAACACACGCAAACCACTTGCCTGGGTGAGCATTTGCAGATGCGAGGCGTCAGTCGGCAGAGCCCGGCTGCTCCTTGCGCCGCCATACAAAGCAAACGGCGCTGAGACTGTCAGAGACAGCTTCAGCGCCGGTTTCCAAATCGATGCGTTCACATCAGCTCATGTGAACGCCGCCGGGATCATGACTTCGGCTTGCGCTTCAGGCCGCCCTTGCCGCCTTCAGCTGGTGGCCCGGCCTTGGCCGGGTCTGCTGGCGGGCCTTTGCGGTGGGGCTTGGCAGGTTTTGCCGCTGCCTTGGACCCGGGTTTGAAGTCGGCCTTGTCGCGCTTGGGCTTCTTGTCCTTGGCAGGGGCCCGCGATGGAGCGTCCTTGGCTGCAGGGGCCACATCGTCATAGGGCCACACACCCGGCTTTGCACCGGCTGGAATGTCATCACGCGTGGAGGGCTTGCGATCGGCATAGGGATTGTCGCGTGGCGGACGATCATCGCGCTTCTTGCCGCCGGTGAACGGGCGCTTCTTGGCGTAATCGGGCTTTGCCTTTTCACGCGGACGGTAATCATCGTCGCCGCGCGGGCCGCGATCAGTGCGGCCGGCAGGGGCAAAATCGCCGTCCCTGGACCGTGGCGGACGCGGCGAGCGCGCCGGCATGGCCGGCACCCCGTCGAGACGCGTGACCGTGACATTCTTCTCGATCTTGCCGGTTAGACCGATGGCCGCCTCGAACCTCTTGGCGGCAGCACCCGAGATTTCAACAAAGGTTTCAAGATCGTGGATCTTGATCTGGCCAATGTCGGTCTTGGTGATATCACCGGCGCGGCAAATCATCGGCAGCAGCCAGCGCGGCTCGGCCGACTGCTTGCGGCCCAGCGAAAGAGAGAACCAGACCGCGTCCTTGATCGGGGCATGCTCGCCGCGGGGGGCACGCTCGGCATAGGTTCCGCCCGGAGCCGAGACGGGACCGGCATCGTTGAGCTCCTCGGGCGAAGAACGGCCCGCGCGGTGCTGCCGGACCAGCGCTGCTGCAACTTTCTCGGGGCCATGCTTTTCCAGTAGCGCCGCGACCATAGCGGTTTCTTCTTCGGCGATGTCCGCTTCAAACGAAGGATCGGCCATCAGACGCTCGTCATCGCGCGCCAGGATTTCGTCAGCCGAGGGCGGACGAGCCCAGGTTGCTGTGATGCGGGCATCATTCAGGAGGCGTTCAGTGCGGCGGCGGGCATTGTAAGGCACGATCAGCGCAGAGACACCCTTGCGCCCAGCGCGGCCGGTGCGGCCCGAGCGGTGCAGAAGGCCTTCCTGGTTCTTGGGCAGATCCGCGTGAATAACCAATTCGAGGTCCGGCAGATCGAGGCCGCGGGCGGCAACATCGGTCGCGACACAAACCTTGGCACGGCCGTCGCGCAAGGCCTGAAGCGCGTGGGTGCGCTCGTTCTGGCTCAATTCGCCCGACAGGGCGACGACGGAAAAACCGCGGTTGGAGAAACGCGCAGTCAGATGATTGACGGTGGCGCGGGTGGAGCAGAACACGATGGCATTCTTGGCATCGTAATAGCGCAGCACGTTGATGACTGCATTCTCGCGGTCATTCGGCGCCACGGTCAGCGCCCGGTACTCGATATCGAGATGCTGCTTCTGTTCACCGGCGGTGGAGACGCGGACAGCCTTGTTCTGATAGCGCTTGGCCAGATTGGCGATGCCGGACGGCACGGTTGCCGAAAACATCAATGTGCGGCGCTGATCGGGTGCAGCATCGAGAATGAACTGCAGGTCATCACGGAAGCCGAGATCAAGCATTTCATCGGCTTCATCGAGCACAACGGCGCGCATCGCCGACAGATCAAGCGAACCGCGATCAATGTGGTCGCGCAAGCGGCCCGGGGTCCCGACAACGATATGCGCACCGCGCCTGAGTGTCTGGCGCTCCACCGACATGTTCATGCCGCCAACACAGGTTGCAATGCGCGCACCGGCTTCGCCGTAAAGCCAGGCCAGTTCGCGCTCGACCTGCAGGGCCAATTCACGGGTCGGGGCAATGCACAGCGCCAGCGGGGCTTCGGCATGCGGAAGGGTCTCTTCCTCACCCAGAAGGGTCGGCGCAAGCGAGATCCCGAAGGCCACCGTCTTGCCCGATCCGGTCTGGGCCGACACCAGAAGGTCGGCGTCGCGGAGCTCGGGCGCAAGCACGGCCTGCTGAACCGGGGTAAGGTTTTCATAGCCGCGTTTTTCCAGAGCCCGGGCTATCGCCGGCTGGATGGTCTCATGGTCTGTCATTTCGGATCTTTCGGACTTCGTGTTTAGGCCCGCTGGTTCGGGCGCCATGCGGGGTGTTCATCCGGCAACGGCTTTGCGCCCCTCATAAAGCAGATTGCAGCAAGAAGAAACGGGGCCAAGCAAGAAAGTTGCTTTGGCGCAAATCCGCCGAATCCCCGCAGGCTTTCCTATGCAGCCTTGCCGACGGCGGGTTGCGCCTTGAGGAAGAACACGGCAAGCGCCGTCAGCGCAAAGGCAAAGACAGGGTAGTATACGGCTCTCTCGAGCGAGGCCACATAGATGGACGCTGCCGCCTCTGATCCGCCGCCCTGCGCCAGCCGGCTGAAGAACAGCTGTCCCATGATCGCCACGCCCATGGCACCACCAACCTGCTGGAAAGATTGAACACCACCTGATGCAGATCCCGCGTCGCGCTGCGGCACATTTGACAGGGCCAGCTGGAACAACGGCGAAACAGCGGTTCCAAGTCCGAGGCCTGCGGTCAGAAGCGGAGGCAGAAACGCCAGAGAATCCAGTGACGCACCCAGCCCGCGAACCAGCCCTTGCAGCCAGGCCATGGCAACGCACAGCATCACCGAACCGACAAAGATGCGCTGGCGCTGCCATCGGGCGCCAAGTTTACCGGACAACATCGAGGCAAAAAACATCCCTGCGGAAAAAGGCACCGTGGTCAGGCCCGACTGAAGCGGCGTGAGCCCGTAACCGGTCTGCAGGAACATTGCAAAGACCATGAAGAAACCCGGGACCGCGGAAAAGAACAGGCTGGCCACCAGGGTGCCGCCCATGAAACTGACATTGCTCATCAACGCGACCGGCAGGAGTTGCGGAGCTCCGGACGCAGCCTGGTGATGCTGCCAGCGCACGAACAACCAGACGGCAGGAAGTGCCGCCGGCATCAGCGCGAGCAGCCAGAGCGGCCAGCCCAGTTCGCGGCCTTCGATCAGCGGAAAGACGACCAGCAGCAAGGCCGCTGTGGCAAGCGCGATGCCACCGAGATCGATACCGACATCGCGGTTGCCCTGCATGACCGGGATGAACCTCAAGCCCGCAATTATGGCGAACAGGCCGACGGGAATATTGACCAGGAAAATGGGCTCCAGCTCAAGCCCATGATATCGGCATTGATCAGCAACCCGCCGATCAATGGTCCAGACACGGCAGCCAGGCCGGCGGTAACGCCGAACAGGGCGAAGGCCGTGCCCCGCTCGCGGGGTGGAAAGATCACCTGGGCGATGGCCAGCGTCTGCGGCGCCATCATCGCCCCGCCGATACCCTGCAGTATCCGGGCGGCAATCAGGGTGTTGATACCCGGGGCCAGCCCACACAGGGTGGACGCGATGGTAAAGGCGCTAACTCCGAACAGGAACATCCTGCGCCGGCCGATCATGTCGCCCAGGCGCCCGAACGGCAGCAGGCCGATGGCAAATGCCAAGATATAGGCCGCAACGACCCACTCGATCTCGGAACTGCTTGCGCCAAGGCCGGACTGAAGGCTGGGTAGCGCCACATTGACAATGGTGACATCGATCAGATTCATGAACCCGGCAATCAGCAGGACTGCCATTGCGACCCATCTATGCTCGTGATGTTCATGACGACCATCACCGGTCGCGTGTTCAGTCGGCATAGGGGTATGGCTCCGATTTCAGCGAGACAGACCTAGTGCCGTTCAGGCTGAAAGGAAAGTGTCAGTCCGATCAATTCCGGCAGACCCGCATTGTTCGCAGGCGCCGGATCCCGGTGCCGATGACCGGGTTGTCCCAGGGAACCGGATTGAACCCAAAGGGTCGCCATAACCATCCCGGCTTGCCCGCTGAAGTCACGTCAGGCGGAACCAAGGCAGCCGTGCGGCGTTAGTATGGCATGAAAAAGATTGTTCTCATCTCCGCATCTGTCCTCGCCCTGGGCGCCGCCTCGATTGCGGCCGACGCGGATGGAGTATCCATTCTCAACAGCGCACCCCATGCGACGCCGATGTCGTCTGCCGCCCCGGTTGGCGCGGCGAATGCCGAAAGCAACACGCGTGGTGCGCGGGTCGCCAAGCCCAGCATCGAACGCGGTGTGCGACTGGTGAAATCCGGCATCGAATCGGTCGATTCCTGCGACGGAGCCAACTGGCCATATTATCCGGCCGAATGCCTGCAGCGTGTCGAGACGGCCGGGCTCTAGACATCACCGGGCTGCGTGCCGGAGCCTCCCGGCTTCCTAGCAGGGCTGCGCTCTCGGGCCCAGCGTTCCGTAATGATCCATTTCACCCTCACTGCACAGTGGACAGCGCTATCACTCGTATCCGGTGCTGGCGCCATGCACCCTGGCCTCCAAACTGCGTCAACACCCTGCAACGTAACCCGCCCCGCTCGGGCCACCGTGTCAGGGAGGGCGCGACACCACCCGACTTCGCAAAGGGCCATGGCTGAGGCATCAACAGTGCTTGGAGAGTAGCTTTGGGCGGCCTGCCGGCGCGGCGGACACACAAACGAGCTCTATCCGCTGCCGGTAACATCGCCTTGGCCCTTCGACACCTCAGGCAACGCTGGCTCGCGCATTGTATGATTTGCCCCTTTTGATGTAGCAGACGCGCGTTATCGATCAGATCCTCGGTCAACCGACCAGCTATCGGCAAAGCGCTATAACTGCTCGCAATTATCAATTATTCTTGATATATGGAAACGACTCCACCAATCCGGGTGGCGGTCGCTCAGAGCCATCTGGCACAGCAACCCAATTTCCAAGGACGGGTGAGCACATCATGACTGATAAGATCTACAACGTCTTGTTTCTTTGCACCGGCAACTCGGCACGGTCGATCCTGGCGGAAGCCATCATGAACCGCGTTGGCATCGGACGGTTCAAGGCCTACTCGGCAGGCTCTCAGGCCAAGGGAGAAGTTCATCCCTACACGCTGGATCTTCTGCGCCGCACCAATTTCGATACCGGCTTCGCACGCTCGAAGAACTGGGATGAATTTGCAGAGCCCGGTGCACCGGAGTTCGATTTTGTTTTTACCGTCTGCGACAACGCGGCAAACGAAGCCTGCCCGGTCTGGCCGGGGCAGCCAATGACCGCCCATTGGGGCGTCCCGGATCCCGCATCGGTCGAAGGTTCGGAAGCAGAGAAGCGGCTGGCATTTTCCGAGGCTTACCGGATGCTCAATGCGCGGATATCGATTTTCACCAATCTGCCTTTGGCCAGCATTGACCGGCTTGCCCTGCAGAAGCGGCTCGATGAAATCGGCCAGACACCCGATACAGAGATCGACGGTGCCGCCTGACGGCCGCTGATTGCAGCGGAGCGCCATGCGGGACAACCGGTTTCCAGAGTGCACAGGTGAAGCTCATGCCGGATGACGGCACCGGGCAGTCGGGCTATGGCAAGGACATGTCGCTTTACGCCCTTGAGGACCATACCGCAGTGCGGCATGTAAGGATCGCCCGCGGCCAACTGGACTTGAAGCCATTTCCGGGGCGGGGTTGACCGGCCCGGATGGATGCTTCAAATCCGCCGGACGGTGGCCGACCACAGGACCATTTGAAACCGGAGACAGCCATGGCGCACCCGCATTTCGTTATCACCATCGCCTGTGCTGATCAGCCTGGCATCGTCGCGGCAATCACGACCGAACTGGCAGCCATCGGCGCCAATATCGCCGAGTCGAGCCAGTTCTGGGATCGCCAGACCAACCGCTTTTTCATGCGGATTGCGATTGAGACACCCGATGGGGTCGACGCGCAGGAGGTGAAGCGGGCGCTGCAGGCGCCGGTGGCGCGGTTCGAGCTGCGGCTTGACATCAACACCGTCGCCAAGCGGCCGAAGATCGTCATCATGGTGTCGAAATTCGACCACGCGATGCTGCATCTGCTCTACCAGATCCGGGTTGGCTGGCTCGACGCGGAGGTGGTGGCAATCGTCTCCAACCATGAAGACAGCCGCCGCACTGCGGAGATCGAAGGCATTCCCTATCATTACCTGCCGGTGACCAAGGACACCAAGGCCGAGCAGGAAGAGAAACTCCTCGACCTCGTCACCAAGAGCGGCGCAGATCTGGTGATCCTTGCGCGCTACATGCAGGTTCTTTCAGACAAGCTGTCGCGCCGCCTGTTCGGCAAGGTGATCAATATTCACCACTCCTTCCTGCCAAGCTTCAAGGGCGCCAAGCCCTATCACCAGGCGCATGAGCGCGGCGTGAAGCTGATCGGCGCGACGGCGCATTACGTCACGGCCGATCTTGATGAAGGCCCGATCATCGAGCAGGAAACCGAACGTGTCTCCCACGCCATGACGGCCGATGATTTCGTTGCCGCCGGCCGAGATATCGAAGCCCGGGTACTGGCCCGCGCGGTCAAGATGCATGTGGAATCGCGCGTCATGCTCAACGGCCACAAGACCGTGGTGTTTGGATAGGTGTCGATGAACTGGGATGACATCAGGGTTTTTCTCGCTGTCGCCCGGTCCGGACAGATCCTCGCTGCTGCCCGGCGACTGGGGATCAACCATGCCACTGCCGCTCGCCGGATCACATCGCTCGAAACGGCGCTCGGCGCACAATTGGTGGTCCGCCGTACCAATGGCTGCGGGCTGACAGGCGAAGGCGAGGCCTTTCTGGTACATGCCGAGCGCATGGAAGCGGAAATGCTGGCCGCGCAGGCCAATCTGGGACGCACCGACAGTGCCATTTCGGGCACGGTGCGGATCGGCGCGCCGGACGGTTTCGGTGTATCGTTCCTGGCGCCGCGGCTCGGCGCGCTGATTGCCAGACACCCCGATTTGCGTCTGCAACTGGTGCCGGTGCCGCGCAGCTTTTCGCTGCCGCAACGCGAAGCCGATATCGCGATTACGGTCGAGCGCCCGGCGGAAGGCCGGCTGGTGGCGCGCAAGCTGGTGGATTACTCGCTCTCGCTCTATGCCTCGAGGTCTTACTTGGCCGAGCACGGGGCGCCCAAGGCTGCGGAGGACCTAAAACAGCACCGCCTGATCAGCTATGTCGAAGACCTGATCTTCTCACCTTCGCTTCAGTTCACCCGCGAGATCCTGCGCAACTGGACGGCGCAGTTCGAGATTTCAAGCGCCACCGGTCAAACCGAAGCGGTCAGGTCGGGCGCCGGCATCGCCGTGCTGCATGACTATATTGCCGGGCTGGATCCCGAGCTGGTCCGGCTGCTGCCGGAGCATTGCATCTCGCGTTCCTACTACATGGTCTACCATGAATCTGCGCGCGATCTGGCCCGGGTGCGAACCGTGGCGGACCACATCTCTGCCGTTGCACAGGACCACAAGGCCCACTTCTTTCCAGAGCGCACGTGAGCGCCTGATAGGGTGCTATGTGCCGGTCCGGCGCGTTGATCGCCCCTGAGACATCGAGCGCCACAAAAGCTGGCTCAGGCCCTATTGAAAAACAAAACGCCTGCCGGGCATAGCCAGGCAGGCGTTTGTACTTCGTCGTGGCGTTCGGACCGGTGCTTGGGAGGAGGATCCCGGCCTTGTCGCCCCGACTACTGCCATGCCGAATTGGGAGGAGGAGGAGTTCGGCGTGGCGTTGATCCATATATGGAGCAGTTTATGCTGCATTGCAATAGGAAATTCCGAAAAAATTTACCGCCCGATAAACTTGCGTAACCTATTGTAATATTAGGAGGTCGCGCCGTAGGATCGTTTGCAGCCCTCATCATCACCAGAACAAAATGCGGCGTCGCAACAAAAAAACCGGGGCAGATTGCCCCGGTTTGTTCGACTGTCAGGCGTTCTGAAGCGCGCCCGGCCCCGGTATCGCGTTGGGCGGACACTTGCCCGCTATGATCATGCCGAGCATGTCGTCCTCGCTGACTTCATCCACCTTGACCGTTCCCACAAGCTGACCGTTCTTCATCACATTGGCCCGGTCGCACAACATCTTCACCTGGTGAATGTCGTGGTCGATGAGCAGAATGCCGATGCCTTCCGACTTGAGTTGCTCGATCAGTTCGGCAACCATCTGGGTTTCCTGCACGCCGAGAGCCGCCGTCGGTTCATCCATGATCAGGATCTTGGCATTGAAGTAGACAGCCCGCGCGATCGCAACGGATTGACGCTGGCCGCCTGACAGTCCCGACACCGGCGTGTGAAACCGCCGGAAGTTCGGGTTGAGACGGGCAAGGATCTTGCGGGTCTCGGCTTCCATCAAGGCATCATCGACAAAGCCGGTCTGATTGACCAGCTCACGCCCGAGAAACAGGTTCGAGGCTGCGTCGAGATTGTCGGCAAGCGCGAGATACTGGTAGATGGTTTCGATCTTGTAGTTCCGCGCATCACGCGGATTGTTGATCTCTGCCTTTTCACCATTGATGTAGATCTCGCCGCCATCGCGCGGCAAGGCGCCCGACAGCATCTTCATCAGCACGGATTTGCCGGCACCGTTATGGCCGAGCACGCCGACCACCTCGCCGGGGTAAAGATCAATCGTGACATGGTCCACGGCCTTGATGCCGCCGAAGGATTTCACCATGTCGCGCATTTCAACAAGCGGGGCGGTCATGTCCGGTCTCCCGTGCGACGGCGGTAGAGGATATCGAGGTAAACGGCGAGAACGAGGACGGAGCCGACCACCATGTTCTGATAGGGTGCGTCGACGCCCACCATGGCCATGCCCGACTGAAGGCTCTGCATGATCAGGGCACCCAGCACGGCGCCGTAGATCGTTCCCATGCCGCCGGCAAGCGCCGTGCCGCCAATGACGGCTGCCGCGATCACCCGCAGTTCGTCCAGTGTTCCGATGTCGTTGGAGTGAAAGGTCTGGCGGGATGAGGCGACAATGGCTGCGATGGCGCAAAGCATGCCCATGATTGCAAAGACCTTGACCGTCAGCAGACGGGTGTTGATGCCCGCCAGTGCTGCAGCTTCAGGATTGCCGCCGGTGGCAAAAATATAGCGGCCGAGCCTGGTGCGGCGTGCGACGATGGTCATGACGATGACAATCAGGATCAGCACAAGCACCGAGATCGGGAGGCCGTAGCCCTCGATGAGGCCTTCCGGCAGAACCTCTCCGCGAGCCTCATACATGCGCTGCAAGCGCGCAGTCGGAATCTGGTAGGCATTGAGGATCGCGACGAAGCCGAGGATCGTTGCAGCGATGATCGCGCCGATGAGCGCTTCGGCCCAAACCGGCTTCACCGGGAATTCGTGCGCGATCTTGGTGCGGCGCGACTGGATCAGGGCGTAGAACGATCCTGCGATCGCAAGGGCTGCGAAAACCCAGCTCCAGGTCTCGCCAAGTGTACCGTTGATGCCGCCGAACAACTGGAAGTTCTCGTCGAGCGGGCCGATGGTCTGCCCCTTGGTCAGGTGCCAGGCGACGTTGCGCCAGATCAGGAACCCGCCGAGCGTGACGATGAAGGCCGGTATGGCCAGATAGCCGATCAGCCAGCCCTGAAGGGCGCCAATGACCAGACCCGTCAGGATGCCGACCAGGACCGCAATCGGCATGGTGGCGGGGTTGTTGAGCCCGAAGCCAAGCCAGTCGGGAACGAACCATGTCTGGGTCATAGCCATCATCGCCGAGCAGGTTGCCAGCAGCGAGCCCACCGACAGGTCGATGTTTCGCGTGACGATGACGAACACCATGCCCGTCGCCATGATCGCAACCGAAGCGGTCTGGATCGTCAGGTTGAAGAGATTTCGCGGCGTCATGAAACGCCCGTCTGTGAGGAAATTGAAAACAAGGCAGATCACCACGAAAGCGCCGATCATGCCGAGCAGTCGTGTGTCAACTTCCAGGGCGGAGAAAAAGTTTCGCGGCTTGGGCGGCGCGCTCGCAGCAGTGGGCGTATCGGTCATGACCGTCTTCCGGATCTGAAGCAAAGATGTGTCCCCAACCCTTGAGATTGGGGACACCACTTACTTGATTTGCAACGAAGGTGACGTCTTAGTTACAGGGAGCCGGACCGCCGGACACACCCTGACACAGATCTTCCTTGCTGATCCAACCGGCATCAACAACGGTCGCCAGATTGTCCTTGGTGATCGGAACAGGCGCCAGGAACATGGCCGTCATCGTGGTGCCTGAAGGCGACGTCCACTCGGTGGTGCCTTCAACATCGGCCATCGCCGTGCCGCTGGCCAGCTGTGCAGCGATTTCGCCGGCAGCCTTGCCGAGTGCACGGGCATCTTTCCAGACGCTGACGGTCTGCGTGCCCTTGGCCACACGGTTGAGCGCAGCATGGTCGCCATCCTGGCCGGAGACCGGAATGCCTTCCATGCCCTGTGCGGTCAGGGCGGCAACAGCGCCACCTGCAGTGCCGTCATTGGACGCCACGACAGCGTCGACCTTGTTGTCTTCAGCGGTCAGGATCTGCTCCATGTTGCGCTGGGCGTTGGCCGGAAGCCAGCCGTCGGTGTAGGCCTCGCCAACGATCGTGATGTCGCCTGCATCAATTGCCGACTGCAGGATTTCCTGCTGGCCGCCACGGAGGAAGTCCGCATTCGGATCGGTGGGCGAGCCCTTGATCATGACGTAGTTGCCCTTCGGCGCAGCGGCGAGAACCGCACGTGCCTGCATACGGCCGACCTCGACATTGTCGAAGGTCAGATAGAAGGCGCGGCTGTCTTCGATCAGCCGGTCATAGGCGATGACCGGAACGTCCTCATCGGCAGCAGCCTGAACGGCGGGAATGATCGCCTGGGTATCCTGCGCCAGAACGATAAGCGCGTTGACGCCCTGGGCCATCAGGCTCTCGATGTCTGAGAGCTGCTTGGCAGCCGACGACTGCGCGTCGGTCGAGACATAGGTGTCGCCGGCAGCTTCGATCGCTGCCTTCATGGCTGCTTCGTCAGTTTTCCAGCGCTCTTCCTGAAAGTTCGACCAGGACACGCCGATCTTCATGTCCTTGGCAAAAGCAGCCGTCGACATGGTGAGCGCAATGGCCGATCCGGCCAGAAGATGGATAATCGATTTCATGTAGTCCTCCCAAGGAAATTGATCTGCCGGACGGTGCCTCCTGCCCGGCCAAGTGTTCAACTGCACGACCCGCAAACAGTGCGCGAGCTTTTTCTCGACAGTCGAGAAAATTAATGTCAGGCTTGATCCACGCTGTCAACTCGGGCCGGGTCGCCGAGTTCGCGCGGCACTTTGATGCGCCGTTGCAAGCTCGGGGATAATGCGGATAGCCTGAAGACAGGCAAACCGGCGGGAGATATCATGCGCGCCAACCGGCGCATGAGAACCGGTACAGGGAGAGATGCGTGAGAGGAGCGGACCGCTAAATGCAGTCCGTCACGCGGTGAGGAACGGGAGTTAAATCGCAGCGATGAACCGGCGGCGGCGACCATGCTGACGAAATCCAGCACAGAGCTTATTCGTCAGCACAACCGCGCGCTCGTGCTCGAAGCCCTGCGCGCCCGGGTCGGGCAATCCCACACCGACCTTGCAAAAGAGACCGGGCTCGCCTCGGCCACGGTCACGGCGATTACCCAGGAGCTGGAAACCGAGAACATCATTGAACGCACGGTGGCGGCTGCCGCGGGGGGACGAGGGCGTCCCCGCATCCTTTTCAAGCAGCGCCGTTCTGCCGCCTACGCCGCCTTTGTCAGGATCTCGTCGGACGTGCTGCAATACTCGATGGTCGACTACTCCGGTACGCTGATCTACCGGATCGAGGAAAAGCGCGACAATGCCGGCCAGAAGGTCGAGGCATTCGCCGCCGACATTCGCTCTGCCCTCAACCGACTGGCTGACAAGGCCCGCGTTTCCCGGAACGATCTGAAGGCGATATCGATCTCGTCGAAAGGGCTTGTCGCCGATGACAACACCACGCTGCTGTGGTCGTCGGTTCTGGGCAGCCAGCAGATCGACATGAGCAAGACGCTGGCGCCGGACTGGCAGGCGAAGGTGACGCTCAATCACGAGAGCCTGCTGGTTGCCAGCGCGCTGCACAGGTCGATGAGCCGCAAGCTGGGAAAGCCCATTCCCCGCCTGGCCGCATTGTCGCTGGGACACTCGATCGGGCTGGGGGTGGTTCATGCCGACAGCTACGAATCGCCAAGGGCGCGCGCGCCCGGATTTGGCCACATGATCCACAGCCATGGCGGGGCGCTCTGCCGCTGCGGCTCGCAGGGCTGCATCGAGGCCTATGCCGGCTCCTATGCCATTCTTCGCGCCGCGTTCAAGGTTCCGCCCAGCACGCTGCCGGCGCACTTCGTTCCCTTCATCGAAATCGAGAAGATCGCCGGCCAGGCCCGGCAGGGGGACCGGACGGCGAAGTCCGCGTTTCGCGAGGCCGGCACGGCCATCGGCAACGGGCTGGCGCGACTGATCAGCCTTCACGGCAAGATGCCGGTGGTGTTCACCGGCCCCGGCGTCCGGTTCTTTGACCTGATGCGGCCGGGCATCGATGAAGGCCTGTCGGCGTCGCTGGGCGTGCAGATCGAAGGGCCGCCGGAAATGTCGGCCTCACTCGACGAGGAGGGCCTGGTCTTTGAAGGTCATCTCAACCACACCATGACAGCGATCGACCGGGACGTGATCGCGCCGAAGATTTTCGGGCAAGGAGGAACAGCATGAGTATTCCAGCCAGCAGGAGGCGATGGGGACGCCGCCTTGCGGCAGCCGTTGCGCTGCAGTTGACGACAGCCGCGCCGGGTCTTGCGGACGAGCCATGGGCCGAGCGCACCCAGGCCCTTGGGGCGACGACGGAGATGCCGACCGGCACTCTCTCCAAAGCGGACCTCGACACGTTGACCGAGACAGGCAAGGCGCTTTTCGAAGCTAATTTCACCACGCTTGACGGGGTCGGCCGGCCCGGGGCGACGCAGGCGATCGACCCGACACGGCGCAAGCACCCGCGCCAACAGGCCTTCTTCAGAACCGCCGGACCGGATGCCGGCTCCTGCGCCGCCTGCCACAATCAGCCTGCCAGCGGCGGCGCGGGCGACTTTGTCGCCAACGTATTTGCCTCCGAAGGGTTTGAAAGCGCCGACTTCGATTCGCTTGACCCGCAATTTTCCAGCGAGCGCGGCACCAATCATTTGTTCGGCGCCGGGCTTGTCGAGTTGCTGGCACGCGAGATGAGCCTCGAGCTGCAGTCGCGCCGCAACGAGGCGCTCAGCAAGGCACGCGACACCGGCAAAACCGTCCGCCTGAGCCTGACCGCCAAGGGCATCGACTTCGGCTTTATCTCCGCTGACCCGGACGGGTCGGTCAACCTCGATGAGCTCGATGGCGTGGATACCGACCTGGTAATCCGGCCGTTTACCCAGAAGGGCGTGATGACCTCGCTGCGACAATTCACGGTCAACGCGCTCAACCACCACCATGGCATGCAGGCCGACGAGCGGTTTGGTGCGCGCTGGACCGGGTCGGACGATTTCGATGGCGACGGCAAGACCGGCGAGATAACAGCGGGCGATGTCTCGGCACTCGTCGCCTGGCAGGCCACCCTGCCCGCGCCGGTGCGGATGGTCCCCGAGATCGACGGCTGGGCCGAGGCAGCGGCGCGGGGCGAGGAAAACTTCGCGCAATTCGGCTGCACGAGCTGCCATCGCCCCGCCCTGCCGCTGGAAAGCCTGTCCTTTGCCGATCCGGGCCCGTTCGACCAGGCCGGCACGCTCAATGACCGACAGGTCGGGGCCAAGGCAATCTATGACATTGCGCTTCTGGACTGGGCCAAAACCCTGCCCCGCGATGCTGAAGGGTGGGTGCTGGTGCCGCTTTATGGCGATCTCAAGCGCCATGTCATGACCGACAACCAGATCGATGCGCTGGGCAATGAACTGCTGTCGCAGCGCTTTGTCGACCGCAACATTTTCCAGACCGCGGAGCTTTGGGGCGTGGGGTCGACCCAACCCTATGGCCACCGCAATGATTTCAGCAGTCTCGACGAGATCATCCTGGCCCATGGCGGCAACGGGCGTCAGGCACGCGATGCCTATGAAGCTGCCGCAGATGACGAGAAATCGGCCTTGATCGCCTTTCTCAAGACCCTGGTGATCGTCCCATGATGAAATTTGCTTCACTGCTCGCACTGGCCGCGGTCTCGCTGACAGCCCTGGGGCCCAACGCTCACGCGCAATCCGGTTTTACAGCCGATGTGCCGATCCTGCACGAAGAAGCGGCAAGTGCCGGCATCGATCAAAGCTACACCGGCGGATGGGAGTTCTTTGTCGGCGGCGGGGCAGCCAGTTTCGACTGCAATGGCGACCGGCTTCCCGATCTGCTGATCGCCGGCGGATCCTCTCCGGCAAAGTTCTATGCCAATGAAAGCAGGACCGGCGGCAGCTTCAGCTTCGCGCCGGTGGACACCGGGTTGAAGCCAGAGGATCTCACCCACGTTCTGGGGGCCTATCCGCTCGATATCGACAACGACCGGCATACGGACCTGGTACTGTTGCGGCTCGGGCGCAATCTGGTGCTCAAGGGCGGCCCCGGCTGCCGGTTCGAAAAAGCCAACCGCGCCTTCTCCATCGATGGAGGACGAGCCTGGTCGACCGCCATGTCGGCGATATGGGAGCGCGGCAGCAGGTTCCCGACCATGGCGATCGGCAATTATGTCGACCGCTCGGCGCCCGGAACACCGTTCGGCACCTGCGAGCCGAACCAGTTGCTCCGGCCAGGTGCCGGTGACCTGCCGGATTACTCAGATCCGCTGAAACTCGAGCCGGGCTATTGTGCGCTGTCGCTGTTGTTCACGGACTGGAACCGCTCCGGTCGGCCCGATCTGAGGATTACCAATGACCGGCAGTATTATCGCGGTGGCGAAGAGCAATTGTGGCAGATGTCCGAGGGCCGGCCACCAAGGCTCTACACCGCCTCGCAAGGGTGGCAACGGCTGACCGTCTGGGGCATGGGCATCGCCGAAACCGATTTCGATGCCGATGGCCTGCCGGAATATGCCCTCACCTCGATGGGCGACACCAAGCTGCAGAAGCTCGACGAGGAGGCCGGCGAAGACCGCCCGACCTATCGCGACATCGCCTATGAGCGCGGCGCCACCGCACATCGGCCCTATGCGGGGGGTGATGCCAAGCCTTCCACCGGCTGGCACAGCAAGTTCGCGGACATCAACAACGACACCAACACGGATCTCTTCATCGCCAAGGGCAACGTCCAGGCAATGCCGGATTTTGCCAGCTACGACCCTGACAACCTGCTGCTCGGCGGCTTCGACGACACGTTTTACGAAAAAGGCATGGAAGCCGGAATTGCGCTCAACACGCGAGGCCGCGGGGCGATCATCGAGGACTTCAACATGGACGGCATGCTTGACCTGCTTGTGGTCAACCGAGAGCATCCCGCCAGCCTGTTCCGCAATCTGGGTGCGGCCACGGACTGGGGCCACCGTCCGCTGGGCAACTGGGTGAAAATCGAACTCGACAATGGCAAGATCAATCCGTCCGCGGTGGGAGCGCTGATCTCCGTGCGCACCGGCACCCGCACCCAGACCCGGAGGATCCAGGTTGGTGGCGGGCATGCTTCCGGCCAGGCAGGGTTCATGCATGTGGGCTTAGGCGTCTCCGAGCGTGCGACCATCCGGGTCCAGTGGCCCGATGGCGAGTGGAGCCATCCCTACCGGGTGTTCGCCAACCAGCATGTCAGGATCATTCGCGGCGAGGCCAATGCGCGCTACTGGTATCCGGTCGCGCAGTAGGATGCGGGAGGCTACCGGTGGGGTTGCGGCGCCGGGACCTGATGGTCAGTCGATGAAGCCGAAGCGCAAACCGTGGGCCACGGCCTGGGTGCGGTTAACCGCATCAAACTTTCGGGCGGCATTGTTGAGGTAGTGATTGACCGTATGTTCCGACAGATTGAGAATCTGCGCGATCTCGACTGATGTCTTGCCGACAGAGGTCCAGACCAGGCATTCCCGTTCACGCTCGGTCAGTGGTGAATCGGGTTTTGACGGCCTAGCGGAAACCTGACGCAATTTCTGATGCACCATATGTGCATAGAGAGCCAATTCGGCGGTTTCGCCTATGCTCATCGGGGCACGCTTGCCGACAAAGAAGACCGCCGAGGGCCCGTGGTCCGGATGGTAGACAGGGACGACAAACGAACAATCAAGATTGTAGCTGCCGGCAACCCCTTCCATGAACAACCTGAAATCAGCGGGCACCGGCGCGGCAGAGTTGTCCAGCCGGAATTCCACTGGCGCGCCGGTCTGGCTCAGAATTCCAACCAGCGGATTGCTCGCGACAGGTTGCGTCGCTTCGTGGGTCTGGACCAGGTCGGACGGCGCGGAGGTAATGACAATCGCCTCGGAGAACGACTTTTCTTCCGCAGTCGCGGCATTGGCCACGAAAAAATACTGGTAGCCGTAGCCTGCCGTGAGTTCACGCAGCAGTCGCAGAATGTCGAACTGGGTCTGACAATTATGCAATTGCTCGCAGATGCTCGGCAATTTTTCCTGCTGCTGGCTCTGCGCACTCATGAACACACCAACCGATTAATGCGTTCTGGTGTTGTCGACGGCAATACATCTGTTGCTGACCGATGACCTTTTGCAAAATTGCTGAACTTCAAACCGATAATCCAATCCCAAGTCCGTCACAAACAAACCTGCACAGTAGACGCGCGCTATAAAGCAGCCCTCAGCCGAACCCAGATTCTGAGCTTCGGTTTATTTAAGACTATACTAAAATCACTAATATGCAAAACATCAAATTCGATATAATTTAATGTTGTCTCGGCTCCCCCGCTAGCGCTACTGTTCGAACCAGGAAGAGGATGAAAAACTAGGGGGATCATATGCTTGGAATGATGCAGGAATGGCCGTTGCTCTGCCACAAGGTCATCGATCATGCGGCTATCTACCACGGAGAGCGGGAGATCGTGTCGCGATCGATCGAAGGTCCGTTCCACCGAACCAACTATGCAGAGATTCGCGGACGCTCTCTCAAGCTTGCTCAACGCCTCGACCGGGATGGCTGCCGGGTGGGCGATCGTATCGCCACGATGGCCTGGAACACATGGCGTCATCTCGAGACCTGGTACGGCATTCTGGGTATCGGGGCGGTCTACCACACGCTCAATCCCCGGCTGTTTCCCGACCAGATCGCCTGGATCATGAACGACGCCGAAGACAAGATGCTCTTCGTCGATCTCACCTTCATCAAGCTGTTGGAGATGATTGCCCCCAAGGTCCCCAGCCTCGAACGTATCGTCATCCTGACGGACGATGCGCACATGCCCGAGACATCGCTGAAGAATGTGGTTTCCTATGAGAGCTACATCGCCGAAGCCGATGGCGATTTTGCCTGGGCGGAGTTCGATGAGCGGACGGCGGCGGGGATGTGCTACACATCCGGCACCACTGGCGACCCGAAGGGCGTGGTCTATTCCCACCGCTCCAACGTGCTGCATGCGATGGCAGCGCTTCAGCCCGACATGCTCAATCTGGCTTCACGTGATCGATTGATGCCGGTGGTTCCGCTGTTTCATGCCAATGGCTGGTCGACCGCCTTTTCCGGACCGATGTCGGGCTGCTCCATGATCATGCCCGGCGCGGGAATGGACGGCGCTTCCATCTACGAAATCCTGACCCAGGAAAAGGTGACGATCACGGCAGCGGTGCCCACCGTGTGGTTGATGCTGCTGCAGCACATGGAAAAGCATGGCAGCAAATTGCCCGATCTGTCCCGGGTGGTGATCGGCGGCTCGGCCTGCCCACCGGCCATCACCAAGGCGTTCCAGGACGATTACGGCGTCGATGTCATTCACGCCTGGGGCATGACCGAAATGAGCCCGCTTGGAACCCTTTGCTCGATCAAGCCGGAATACAGCCATCTTGAGGGACAGGAGAAGCTGGACCTGCAGGCCAAGCAGGGCCATCCACCCTTTACGGTGGAGATGAAGATCACCGATGACGAAAACAACGAGCTGCCCTGGGACGCCAAGACCTTTGGCCGGCTCAAGGTTCGGGGCCCCGCAGTCTCGTCGTCTTACTACAAAGACCGTGGCGCGGAGCAATTCGACGCGGAAGGCTGGTTCGACACCGGCGATGTCGCGCATGTCGACCCCTACGGCTACATGCAGATCACCGACCGGGCCAAGGACGTGATCAAATCGGGCGGCGAATGGATTTCATCGATCGAGATCGAGAACCTTGCCGTCGGCCATCCCGATGTCGCCGAGGCGGCGGTGATCGGTGTGGCGCATCCGAAGTGGGACGAGCGGCCGCTGCTGGTGATCGTCACCAAGGAAGGCCGATCGACAGACAAGCAATCCATCCTCGACTTCCTCGACGGCAAGATCGCTAAATGGTGGATGCCGGACGATGTGATTTTCATCGACGAGATCCCGCACACGGCAACCGGCAAGATCCAGAAGACCACGCTGCGGCAGACGCTGAAGGACTATCAGCTGCCAACCGGCTGACGCAGCGCAGTTCAGATGAAAAGGCCCGGATGCGCGCGCGTCCGGGCCTTTTCCGTTCTGCGGCGAGAAGTGTCAGCGCAGGCGCAGGCCGGTCGCTGCATCAAACAGGAATGCACGTTCCGGATTGAAGCCGGTCTTGAGCACATCACCTTCGCGCACATCGCGATTCTCGCGGATTTCGATGGTCAGCGGCAACTCGAGATCGGAGCGCGAATAGGCGAACGACGATCCGCCGAGGTGTTCGATCACGTCAATGGGCATTGACACCTGAACGCTGCCGGCCGCATCGAAGTGTTCGGGCCGGATGCCGAGTTGCAGTTTTGTGCCGGGCTGCGGGTGCGGAGTATTGATGGTCATCGGCACCTCGATGCCATCGAGATCGTCCAGCCGCACGGTCAGGGTTTCGCCGTTCGAGCTTGCCACCGACGCCGGCAGGAAATTCATCCGGGGCGAACCGATGAAGCCGGCGACGAAGGCATTGTCCGGGTCATCATAAAGCGCCAGCGGCGAACCGGTCTGCTCGATGACGCCAGCGCGCAATACCACGATCTTGTCCGCCAGCGTCATGGCCTCGACCTGATCGTGGGTCACGTAAATCATGGTGGCGCCAAGCTCCTTGTGCAGCTTGGCGATCTCGAGCCGCATCTGCACCCGGAGCTCGGCGTCGAGGTTGGACAAGGGCTCGTCGAACAGGAAGACTTCCGGCTGGCGAACGATGGCGCGGCCGATGGCGACGCGCTGGCGCTGACCACCCGACAAGGCCTTCGGCTTGCGTTTGAGCAGCGGTTCGAGATGCAGGATGGAAGCTGCGCGGCTGACGCGCTGCTTGATTTCCGAGGTCGGATGGCCGGTCATCTTGAGGCCAAAGCCCATGTTTTCCTCAACCGTCATGTGCGGATAAAGCGCATAGGACTGGAACACCATGGCGACACCTCGATCGGCCGGCTCGACATGGGTGACGTCCTTGCCGCCGATGGTCAGGGTGCCGCCGGTGGTGGCTTCCAGCCCCGCGACCAGCCGCAGAAGCGTTGACTTGCCGCAGCCGGAAGGGCCGACAAAAACCGTGAATTCGCCATCCTCGACGGTCAGATCGACCCCGTGGATGACATCGACACTGCCGAATGATTTCTTCACCTGTTGCAGTTCAAGACCTGCCATGACACTCCCTCTCAAAACCTGACTTCCAAAACTCCGGTCTGACCGGCTCCCGGCAACCCGCGGCTGCCACTCAATCTCGATTTCCGGCATCCGGCCTCAGGTGCGCGGACCCAGCCTTGCACCCATGTCGTCCATGATCGAACTGGCCGTGTTGCGCACCAGACCGGCCCAGCTCTCAAGCGCTTCAGCCGAGATCCGGTAGGCCGGGCCCGTGACGGAAACCCCGCCGACAAAACTTCTGTCGGATGAATAGATCGGCGCAGCGACACAGCGGATGCCGGGCTCGTGCTCTTCACGGTCATAGGCATTGCCGCTTTCCCGGATCTCGCCGATCTCGTTGAGCAAGGCGTCCGGCGTGATCAGCGTGCTATCGGTAAAGCGTTTGAACCTGATTGTGGAAACCAGATCGCGCAGCTCGGCTTCGGGGAGCGCAGACATCGCCGCCTTGCCGACGCCGGTGCAGTAGACCGGCGAGGCATTGCCGATCTGCGAATACATGCGCACCGCCTGGCGGCTTTCCACCTTGTCGAGATAGATCACCTCACTGCCACGCAGGACGCCCAGATGCACCGTCTCGCCGGTGAGATCATGCAGCGCGCGCAGATGCGGCTCGGCAATGGCACGGAACTGGTTGCCGGCCCAGGCCTTTGCGGCGAATTTCAGCAGACGGATGCCAACGGAATAGGAATGGTCACGTCCCAGCGACAACAAGCCTTCCTCGACCAGATTGGACAGCTGCCGGTGCAATGTGCCCCGCGGCTGGCTGGAAAGGGCCAGAATGTCGGTAAAGCGCATCGGCTCGTCGGCGGAGGCGACGATGTCGAGAACGGCAATGGCCTTGCCAAGCGTACCGGTGTCAACACGGGGGCGTCCTGTATCGCCTTGCGCTTCGATCTTGTCCGATGGCGCACCCGCCCTGCCTGTCTGGTCGTCCACGTTTCCTCCCCTGCCATTTGCGGCCCGGCTTTGCTGCCGGCCGGAAACGGTCCTGTCTTCAAGCGCTTGGCTCTCCCGAACACCTGGCGCCTGCCTGCGGCCGGCAGCGCCACACCATAGGCAACTGCTTTTCGACCTTGACAAGGCATACACCATAGATCGATAATTCTAAATAGTCAAATTGAGTTCCAAATAACGGAACATCAATTGACGCTGTCGGGGTGGTCTTGGAGGATTGCCCGCCCGGCAGGTGGACAGGCCAGAACATGGCCCCACACCGGAGGAACGGCAGCATCGTCAACACTTGGGAGGTTTACTGCATGACGCTTTCACTCAAATCGACGCTTCTTGGCACCGCTGCCCTTGCCCTTCTGGCAACGCAGGCAGTGGCCCAACAGCGCACCCTGAAATATTACGCCGACTTCGACCCGGCGCCGCTGGCTGCCTTCGAGGCCGTGATCGCGGATTTCGAAGCTGCCAATCCAGATATCGACGTGGTTCTGCAGAACTTCGACCACGAGGGCTACAAGACCTCGATCCGCAACTTCCTGACCGCCGATTCCCCGGATCTCGCCAACTGGTACGCCGGCAACCGCATGGCGCCCTTTGTCAATTCCGGCCAGTTCCTCGACATCTCCGATGTCTGGGCCGACAACAATCTGGGCGAAAGCCTGGCGTCGGCCAAAGGCTCGATGACCATCGACGGCAAGCAGTGGGGGGTGCCCTACACCTATTACCAGTGGGGCATCTACTACAACAAGGACGCCTACAAGCAGGCCGGCGTTGAAGTGCCAACCACCTGGGCCGAGTTCATCGACAATTGCGCCAAGTTCAAGGAAGCCGGCATCGACTGCCTGACCACCGGCACCAAGGCGCTGTGGCCCGGAGCCGGCATCTTCGACTACATGAACCTTCGCACCAACGGCTACGAGTTCCACATGGACCTGACCGCCGGCAAGGTGGCGTGGACCGACGAGCGCGTAAAGAACACGTTTGCCGAATGGGCCAAGCTGGTCGAACCCGGTTACGTGACCGCAAACCACGCAGCGCTTGACTGGCAGGATGCCGCCTCCCTGCTGATCCAGGGCAAGGCCGCAAACTACGTCATGGGCAACTTCGCCGTGGCCGTGTTCAAGGACGGCGGCATGACCAACGACACGCTGGGCTTCATGCAGTTCCCCGAAATCACCCCGGGCCTGCCGCGCGGCGAAGAAGCTCCGACCGATACGATCCACATTCCGGCCGGCGCCAAGAACGTTGATGACGCCAAGAAGTTCCTGGCCTACATCGCCACAGCCGACGTGCAGACCAAGCTGAACGAGGCTCTCGGACAGCTCCCGGTCAACAACGGTTCGAAGGTCGGCGACGATCCGTTCCTGCAGGCCGGGTTCGAGTTGCTGTCAACGGCTGACGGCGGCATCGCCCAGTTCTTCGACCGCGATGCTCCGGCCGAAATGGCCAAGATCGGCATGGAAGGCTTCCAGGAATTCATGGTCAAGCCAGAAAACGTCGACCGGATCCTCGAACGCCTCGAAAAGGCGCGTGGACGCATTTACAAGTAAGCATCAGAACCGGGCGGCCTTATCCGCCGCCCGGTTCACCAGAACGACCTGACAAGGCCGGAGCGAGACAGCATGTCCGCACCCCGGCGGCGCACTGGGGAGGGTAAGCCATGACGGGTTCAGCGACGACGCCCGCAATTGCCGGAACGCAAAGCGACAAACGCGGGATCTGGAAGCGAAACCAGCGCGCGCTGGCGCCATGGGTCTTTCTCGCGCCCGGCATCTTCATGTTTGCGCTATACGTCATCTACCCGATCATAGCCTCGATGTGGCTGAGCTTCTACGACTGGGACGGCCTCGGGGCCAAGACCTGGCTCGGGCTGGACAATTATGTCGAGCTCTTGGACGACGACGCCTTCTACACCTCGCTCTACAACAACATCATCTGGCTGGTGCTCTACATGCTGGCGGTGCCCGCGGGGTTGTTCATCGCGCTGTTCCTCAACCAGACCGTCATGGGCATCCGCATTTACAAGTCGCTGTTCTTCTTTCCCTTCGTCATCAGCCAGGTCGTGGTCGGGCTGATCTTCGCCTGGTTCTACGCCCCCAATTTCGGCCTGTTCTACAATCTGATCGAGTGGATCACCGGGACCGGCATCGCGGTGCTGGCTGACGACCGTTACGTGACCTACGGCATCATCGCCGCCGGCCTGTGGCCGCAGATCGCCTATTGCATGATTCTGTATCTGACCGGCCTCAACAATGTGGCGCCCGACCAGGTGGAAGCCGCGCGACTTGATGGCGCCAAGGGCTTCAGGATGCTCTGGCACGTGATCCTGCCGCAGCTCAGGCCCGCAACCTTTATCGCCATCGTGGTGACCGTCATCGGCGCGCTGCGCTCCTTCGACCTGGTCTCGATCATGACCGATGGCGGACCTTACGGCTCGAGCCGGGTGCTGTCGTTCTACATGTATGAGCAGGCGCTGTCGGAATACGGCTTCCGGATGGGCTATGGCGCGGCGATCGCGGTGGTGCTGTTTGCCATCATGATGATCTTCATTTCCTTCTTCATCTGGAAGATGGTCCGCGACGAAAGGGGCATGTGATGTTTCCCAGACCGATCGAGAACACCGCTCCCGCGACACAAGTTCTCTACAAGCTGGCCCTGCCCGTCGCCCTGATCCTGTGGCTGCTGCCACTGCTCGGCGTGGCCATGACCTCGCTGAAGCCATCAAGCGACCTGGCACAGGGCAACTATTTCGGCCTGCCGAGCTATCTCGCGTTTTCGAACTACGCCGACGTGTTCAACAATTCGCCGATCGGGCAATACATCCTGAACTCGTTCAAGGTCACCATCCCGACAGTCATCGGCGCGGTTGCGATTTCCTGCCTGTCGGGTTTTGCGCTGGCGGTCTACCGCTTTCGCATGAACCTGGTGCTGTTCTTCCTGTTTGTTGCGGGCAATTTCGTGCCGTTCCAGATCCTGATGGTGCCAGTGCGCGACCTGACGGTGTCGACCGGGCTCTACAACACGATTTCCGGGCTGGCGCTGTTTCACATCGCCTTCCAGTCGGGATTCTGCACCCTGTTCATGCGCAACTTCATCAAGGGGCTACCATTCGAATTGATTGAATCGGCCCGTGTCGAGGGCGTCTCCGAGTTCCGCATCTTCTGGTACATCGTACTGCCCCTGATGCGGCCGGCAATCGCGGCGCTTTCGGTGCTGGTCTTCACCTTCATCTGGAACGATTATTTCTGGGCCACGGTACTGACCACCAGTGCCGAGACCCAGCCGGTGACAGCCGGGCTCTATTCGCTCAACGGCCAGTGGATCGCGCAGTGGCAGCTGGTTTCTGCCGGATCGATCATCGCCGCCATGCCGCCGGTTCTGATGTTCTTCCTGATGCAGAAGCACTTCATTGCCGGCCTCACCCTCGGCGCGACAAAGGGATAAAATGACCCGCGCGGATACGCCAGACTTTGCTGTCACCGATGTTTTCAGGCTTGATGGAGGCGGCCGCACGGCCGCCTTCGCCAGCTTCAACTCAGGTGTTCCCGGCCTGATCCATTTCGGCCGGACCTTGCCCGACGACGACGATCTCGTCGCGCTGGCGATCGCCACCATCCCCAATGTCGGCGCCGGACAGATCGATCCGTTCCTGCCGCTGACCTTGTGCCCGCTGGCGATCACCGGCTGGCAGGGTCACCCCGGCATGGTGCTGCAGGGCGAGGATGGCCGCGTTTATCTCGCCAATCCGGTGCTGGTGAAGACCGAAACTGTCGGCGCGCACGGTGTGCAGTTCAGCTTGCATGACCGGGGCAAGCCCGAAGGCATCAAGCTGGTCATCTCTGCCGCGCTCGATCCGGACACCGGCATCCTGAAGCTGTCGCAGCGTGTGACCATACCCGACGACTGGAGCTGCATCTGGCTGGCTGCACCGGCCCTGCCCGCTCCCACCGGCATGAGCCGGATCATCGACCATTCCGGCCGCTGGTGCGGCGAGTTCCGGCGCCAAGACACCGAATGGCGCACCGGCGCGCATATGCGGGAGAGTCGCGAAGGCCGGACCGGCCATGCGCATTTTCCCGGCGTTACACTCGCCACCACGGCGACCGGCGAACATACCGGCGCTTGCCTGGCGGCAACTCTGGCATGGAGCGGCGGGCACCGGATGCTGGCCGAGGAGCTTCCGGACGGGCGGCGCCAGCTGCAGTTCGGCATACTCGACGACGGCTTGGCACGCGGCGAAATCGTCTCGCCCGAACTCCTGGTGTCCTGGTCGGATGAGGGGCTCAACGGTGTCGCCCAGAGCTTTCACTGCCACCTGCGCGCCATCCAGGCTCCGGTGAATGCTCGCCGTCAGCGCGAGCCGCGGCCGGTGCATTACAATTGCTGGGAAGCGGTCTATTTCCGCCATGATCTGGAAGAGCTGAAGGCCATCGCCACGCTGGCTGCAGGGCTCGGCGCCGAGCGTTTCGTGCTCGATGACGGCTGGTTCCGCGGCCGCGACGACGATACGTCGAGTCTGGGGGACTGGGAGATCGACCGGGCAAAATTCCCTGACGGGCTGACGCCGCTGATCGAGCACGTTCATAGCGAAGGCATGCGTTTCGGATTGTGGTTCGAACCCGAAATGGTCAACAAGGACAGCGACCTGTTCCGCGCTCATCCGGATTACATGCTCGGTCCCGACGACCAGCCCAGCGGTCGCCAGCAGCATGTGCTCGACATGGCCAAACCAGAGGTCCGGGCGCATCTGTTCGGCCAGATCGATGCGATCCTGTCCTCGCACAGCATCGACTATGTCAAATGGGATCACAACCGGCCGCTGACCGGGGGCAGTCCTGATCAGGCCCGCGGGTTCATCAGCTTGCTCGGCGACCTGGTCCGCGCCCACCCGGATGTCGATTTCGAAAGCTGCTCCTCGGGCGGCGGACGCATCGATTTCGGCGTGCTCGAGCTGGCAAGCCGGGTCTGGCTTTCGGATTCCAACGACGCGCTGGAGCGGCTGAGGATGCAGCATGAGGCCAGCCGCTGGATTGCGCCGGAAGTGCAAGGCTCGCATGTAGGCCCGCGCCATTGCCATACTTCGGGTCGGGTGCTGTCGATGCCGTTTCGGGCCTGGGTGGCGGCACAGCGGCACATGGGTTTCGAGATGGACCCGCGCGAACTCACGCCTGAGGAAAGCACGACGCTGCGACGGGTCACCTGCTGGTGGAAAGACAACAGGGCCTTTCTGTTTTCCGGCACGCTGCACCGGCTTGAAAGCGACGACAGGGAAGTGTTTGCCGAAATGACGGTTGATGCTGATGCGGACAGGTTTATCCTGTTTGCCGGGCAGGCCGGTGCGTCCAAGCAGATCTTCCGGCGGCCGCTGCGGGTGGCGGGTCTCGACCCCGCAGCACTTTACGAGATTTGTCTGGTCAACCCGGAAGATGTGAGCCCGCTTGCCAACCGCCGCATGGTCAGAAGTCCGGATGCGGAGCCGCAGCGGCTGTCAGGCGCGTTTCTGATGGAACACGGGATCCGCTTGCCCAATGCCGTTCCAGCCTCCATGACCGTGATGGAAGGACGACGACTCAAACGGGAGGAAACCGATGACTGAGAAGACAGCGACATTTCCCGACCTGGAAGACGTGGCGGTTCTGATCACCGGCGGCGGCACCGGCATCGGTGCGGCGCTGACCGAAGGTTTTACGGCGCAAGGCGCCAAGGTCGCCTTCATCGACATCGCCGAAGGTCCGAGCCGCGATCTTGCCGCACGGCTGGCAGAAGGGAGCCGCCATGCACCGCTGTTTCTCCATGCCGACCTGACCAGGGTGGATGCGATAAGGCAGGCGGTCGAGACGGCACAAGATGCGCATGGCGCAGCCACGGTGCTGGTCAACAATGCGGCGCTTGATGACCGGCACGAATTGCTCGAAATGAGCGAGGCCTATTGGGACGACAATCAGGCGGTCAATCTGAAGCCGGTGGCATTTACCGCACAGGCCGTCGCGCCGGGCATGATCGCTGCAGGCGGTGGCGCAATCGTCAATTTCACCTCGACCTCCTACATGCTCAATATCGGCGCGATGCCGTCCTACACGGCGGCCAAGGCCGGGATTGTCGGCCTGACCAAGGGGCTTGCCGGACGGCTTGGCCCCGACGGCATAAGGGTCAATGCCATTGCGCCCGGCTGGGTGATGACGGAGCGGCAAAAGAAGCTGTGGGTGACCGAGGAAGGGCTTGCGGCCATGGTCGACCGGCAATGCCTGAAGCGGCCGATCGAGCCTGAAGACATGGTCGGGCCGTGCCTTTTCCTGGCCTCCAAGGCATCTGCGATGATCACTGCGCAGGTTCTGATTGCCGATGGAGGCATGATGTGACGACCTCCCCCGCACTCGTGGCTGTCGACTGGGGCACGACAAGTTTCCGCCTGTGGCTGTTGTCACGCGACGGAACAGTGCTGGCCGAGCATCGCAGCCATGAAGGCATGAGCGAGGTGGCGGAGCGCGGATTCGAGACCGTGCTGGAAAGCCATCTGCAGGCGCTGTCGGCCCCTGCCACCCTGCCCGTCGTGATTTGCGGCATGGCCGGGTCGCGCCAAGGCTGGGTCGAGGCCGGCTATATCGACACGCCTGCCGATGTCACCACCATCGGCGCCAGCGCCACGATTGTGCCGGACACCGCTCGGCGGATCATCATCATTCCCGGGCTCGCCGTGCGCTCGGAAAGCGAGCCGGACGTGATGCGCGGCGAGGAAACCCAACTGCTTGGCGCGCATCTGGAAATGCCCGGCGGCGAACGTTACTGCATGCCAGGCACCCACTCGAAATGGGTGAGCATGAAGGGCGCGAGCGTGACCGGGTTCGAGACCTTCATGACCGGTGAGCTGTTCTCGGCGCTCTCCGGCAAGACGATCCTGATGCATTCCACAGACGGCGAGGGAAAGGTGGATGCCAAAGATCCTGCCTTCCTGACCGGTGTGCGCGACGGCTGGGCGCGGCCGGAGAAAACCACGCACCATCTATTTTCGATCCGTGCCGGGCAATTGCTGTACAATCACCCCGCAGACGAAAACCGGGCGCGGCTCTCCGGCCTGCTGATCGGCGCGGAATTTGCCGGCGCCGGTGTGCGCGGCGGCGAGCAGATCGGCCTGGTGGCCAGCGGTGCGTTGCAGCGGCTTTATCATGCGGCACTGCTCGCCTGCGGGGTCAAGGTGCGCGACATTGATGCCGATGTGGCGGTACGCCGTGGCCTGATGGAATCCTGGCAGCGTTTTTCCAACACCAGCGGAGATCGAAAACACGCATGATACGGATCAAATTTCCAGCGATGAAGCGCAGCCTTGTGGCGATCCTGCGCGGCATCAAGCCTGACGAGACCGCCGATATCATTGACGCACTGATCGAGGCCGGGTTCACGGCGATCGAGATCCCGCTTAATTCGCCCGACCCGTTCCGCTCGATCGAGATCGCCGCCAAGCGTGCGCCGAAAGAGGTGTTGATTGGGGCGGGCACCGTGTTGAGCGTCGAGGACGTCGACAGGCTAAACAGTGTCGGCGGGCGGCTGATGGTCAGCCCCAATGTCGAGCGCGAGGTCATCGCCCAGGCCGCATCGCACGGCATGGTGACGATGCCGGGCGTGTTCACGCCGACCGAAGCGCTTGCGGCCTGCGCGGCGGGCGCATCGGCGCTCAAATTCTTTCCGGCAAGCGTGCTTGGCCCCTCTGGCATCAACGCCATAAAGGCGATCCTGCCCAAGGATGTTCCGGTGGGAGCGGTCGGCGGCGTGGCAAACGAGAATTTCGCAGCCTATGCCAAAATCGGGGTTCGCACCTTCGGGCTCGGGTCAAGTCTCTACAAGGCCGGGATAACGGCGGACGAGGTTGCGCGCCGGGGAACTGCCGCCATCGCAGCCTTCGATGCGCTGAGCGAGGACGGGCTATGAGCAGCGACACGGCACAGTTTTCAGGCCGCAAGCTCGACGCGCCGGCTTGCATGCTCGGCGAGGGCCCGACCTATGATCCGCATACCGGCACCGCCTGGTGGTTCGACATCGTCGGCCGGAAGCTGATCGCTTACAAACTCGCCTCGGACGACGTTACGGTGCATGATCTGCCGGTGATGGGCAGCGTTCTGGCGCGGGTTGATGACACCCGACAGATCATTGCCACCGAGACCGGGCTGCATCTGCGCCATGTCGCGTCTGGCGAGCTGGAACTCGTCACGCCGATCGAGGCGGACAATGAGGTGACGCGCTCCAATGACGGGCGTGTGCACCAGAGCGGCGCCTTGTGGATCGGCACCATGGGCAAGAAGGCCGAGAAGCATGCCGGCGCGATCTACCATGTGGCGCGCGGTGTGGTGACCAGGCTGTTCCCGGATATCAGCATTCCCAACGCGATCTGCTTTTCGCCGGACGGGGCGCTCGCCTATTTCACCGACACGATGGGCGGCCGGTTGATGCGGGTGGCAATCGATCCCGCAACAGGCCTGCCGACCGGATCGCCGGAGGTGTTTCATGATCATCGCGGTGAACACGGCGGGCTTGATGGTGCGGTGTGCGATGCGGACGGAACCATCTGGAACGCCCGCTGGGGCGGCGGCTGCGTTGATGCCTATGCGCCTGACGGCGCACGCATCAGGTCGCTGCAGGTGCCTGCGGGCCAGACCACCTGCCCGGCCTTCGTCGGCGAAAATGCCGACCGGATGATCGTGACGTCGGCACGCGAAGGCCTGTCGGCCGAGCAGCTTGCAGCTGATACGGGTGCTGGCTCCACCTTCCAGCTCGACCATCCGGTCAAGGGCCGGTTCGAGCCCGATTACATACTCTGACATTCTTGGACCTTGCCTGACATGAACCGTACGCTTGGCGTTTGCTATTATCCCGAACACTGGCCCGAGACGCAGTGGGCTGAGGACGCCACGCGGATGGCCGGGCTCGGGCTCACCCATGTCCGCATCGGCGAATTTGCCTGGTCACGGCTGGAACCGAGACGCGGCGCCTATGATTTCGACTGGCTGGCGCGCGCCATCGACACGCTGCATGCGGCGGGTCTGAAAGTGGTGCTCGGCACGCCGACCGCGACCCCGCCGAAATGGCTGGTCGACGAAATGCCGGACATGCTGCCCGTCGGCGCTGACGGCGCAGTGCGCAAGTTCGGCTCACGCCGGCATTATGATTTCTCCCATGACGGCTATCTGGACGAAAGCAAGCGTATCACCCTGGCGCTGGCAAAGGCCTTTGGCGAGCATCCGGGCGTCACCGCCTGGCAGACCGACAACGAATATGACTGCCACGACACCACCCTGTCCTACTCGCCCGCCGCACGGAGCGGTTTCCAGGCCTGGCTGCAACGGAAATACCAGTCGCCGGACGCGCTCAATCGCGCCTGGGGCAACGTCTTCTGGTCGATGGAGATTGCCGATTTCAGCGAGATCGAGCTGCCGAACCTGACCGTGACGGAAGCCAATCCATCGCATGTGATGGATTTCCGGCGCTTTGCTTCGGACATGGTGGTGCGCTTCAACAAGGCGCAGGCCGACATCATCCGGGCGCATTCGCCGGGCCGTGACGTGATCCACAACTTCATGGGCCGGACGCTGGCATTCGACCATTTCGATGTCGGCGCCGATCTCGACATCTCGAGCTGGGATTCCTACCCGCTCGGATTTCTCGAGGACCGGTCGGACCAGGGCGACGAATGGAAGCGGCAGTTTGCGCGCGCCGGTGACCCCGATTTTCAGGCCTTCCATCACGACATCTATCGCGCCACATCTAACGGGCGCTGGTGGGTGATGGAACAGCAGCCCGGGCCGGTGAACTGGGCGCCGCACAACCCGGCGCCGCGCGACGGCATGGTGCGGCTTTGGAGCTTGGAAGCCTTTGCCCATGGCGCAGAAACCGTGAGCTATTTCCGCTGGCGGCAGGTGCCGTTTGCGCAGGAACAGATGCATGCCGGTCTGCTGCGGCCGGATTCGACCGAGGCCGAAGGTTTTGGGGAGGCGGCGCAGGTGGCCTCGGAACTCGCCAGGCTGGATGCAGTACTTGATGCAAGACCCGGCAAGGCCGACGTGGCGATCGTGTTGGATTACCCGTCCGCATGGGCCTGGGAAATCCAGCCGCAGGGCCGCGAATTCGATTATTTCCGGCTGGTGTTCGATTTCTACCGGTGCCTGCGGCAACTCGGGCTGTCGGTGGACATCGTCCCGGCCAGCGCGCCGCAGCTCGATGGATATCGCCTGGTGGTCATTCCCGGACTGTTTGCCTGGACAGAGGATCTGGTGACGGCGATCCGCGAATGCGAAGGGCAAGTGCTGATCGGGCCGCGCTCGGGGTCAAAGACGGCTGATTTCGCCATTCCCGCCTCCCTGCCCCCGGCCCTGCCGGCAGACATCCTGGCGCTGCGTGTGAGCCGCATCGAAACCTTGCGCGCCGATACACCCGTTGCGGTGACGGAAGCTGGCGCCTTCCAGTTCTGGCGCGAATATCTCGAACCCGGAGAAGGTGTCGAGACGCTGCTGACAGCGGAAGACGGCGTCCCGGCGGTGGTTGCCCAGGGCAACGTCACCTATCTCGGCGGCTGGCCGGATCAAACGCTCATGAAGACGATCACGGGAGAGCTGACAGCGAAAGCCGGGCTGGTCACGAAGGACCTCCCGGATGGTGTTCGCCTGCGCCGGCACGGCCGCCATGTCTTCGCGATCAATTACGGTGCCGAGGCTTTTGACCTGACCGCTCTTGGCTGGAAAGGGACGCCCCTGCTGGGCGACATCGTGCTTGCGCCGTCTGGTGTGGCGATCACGGCAGTGGAGGATGCGGGAGAGGGATAGCGCGTGAATGCAGTATCCGTCACTCATCCATCTAGTCTTCATGGCTGTGCCGGATGCGGATGATAAGAACATCTCCCGTCACGGATAGCGTGCAGACGATCAGATGCGCCTTGAACGGATGGATCCGGACCGGTGGCGAAATCTCATGCCGCTCGCGGGCCATTTGGCCGCGATCAGGTCGAAGAGGTCGAACAATTGGCTATGGTAGCTCCAAGCCTGAGCTTCACCAAAGAGCCTGAGGCTGGTTTCGGCAATGTCGACAATATCTTTCTCGGCCTGCACGGTGAGCCGGAAACCCACTGTCAGTCCCCGGTCACAGCGTTAACCCGCGCCCGCGCTTCCTGAAACAGGCTGTCTCTGGTTTTATCGCCAGTCCCACTTTCCAGCCCCTCATCAACGAGGCGCTGCATGGCAGCAATCTTGTCGGCGCGTTCCTGGTCCTTGCGGATCGGATCACGAACATAATCGCTGGCGTTGGCGTAGCGGCCCGTCCGCGTACGCGATTCAACCCATTCCTTCATCGGATCCGGCAGGGATACGTTCATGGTGGCCATTGATTGGCTCCTTCGGAACAGCCTATCGATCAATGGCAAACTTTGTCAAATACTGCTGTCTGGAAAATACGATGTTCACATCATAGCTATCTGATGCTCACAACAGATTTCGAGTTTTCAGTACCATGCATCGGCCAGATCGGCCTTGGTCCGTGCGACGAATTCAAGGAGCGCCTCGTCCGTCGCGACATCCAGCGGCGGCGGCTGATACTCGGCAAGTGTCTGCTTCCAGCGCCCGTTGGCCCGCATGGCGGCGTCGGTCCGGCCCGCCGTATCCCATTTCTCGAACGGCTCGTTGTCGGCCACGGCTGTATCCCAGAACGCCGTCTGGTAGTTCTCCATCGTGTGCGCGCAACCGAGGAAATGCTTGCCAACGCCGACTTCTTTAATCGCATCCAGCGCCAGCGAATTGTCGTCGACGACGACGCCGGCGAGATAGGAGTGCAGCGCACCGCAGAAATCGGCGTCCATGACGAATTTCTCGTAGGACATTGACAGCAGTCCATCGAGAAAGCCGGCGGAATGCAGGATGAAGTTCGCACCGCAATGCACAGCCGAGAGCATGGACATGGTGCCTTCGTTCATCGCCTGCGCATCGGGAAGCTTCGAATTGGAGAAGTTTCCGGCACAGCGCAGCGGCAGGTTCAGCCGGCGGGCCAGCTGGCCGATGACCATCGAACCAATGGCGGGTTCGGGAGTGCCGAAGGTCGGCGAGCCTGACCTGAGCGACATCGACGAGAGGAAATTGCCGAAGATCACCGGCGCGCCCTTGCGTTCGAGCTGGGTCAGCGCACAGCCGGCCATGGTTTCGGCCAGTGATTGGGCGATGGCGCCGGCACTGGTCACCGGCCCCATGGCGCCGCCGAGAATGAATGGCACGACGACGGCCGCCTGGTTGGCGCGGGCATAGGCGCGCAGCACATTGGTCATGGTGCCGTCCCAAACCAGCGGCGAGTTGACGTTGACATTGCCGAGGATGACGCAGTTGCGGTCGACGAAATCGCGACCGAAGACGATCCGGGCCATTTCGATGTTGTCCTCGGCGCGGCTTTCCGCCGTGACCGAGCCCATGAAACAGCGGTCGGAATATTTCAGGTGCGCATGGACCATGTCGAGATGGCGCTTGTTGACCGGAACGTCCACCGGTTCGCAGATCGTGCCGCCGGAATGGTGCAGCCAGGGGCTGGATTGCGCCAGCTTGATGAAATTGCGGAAATCCTCGATGGTGCCATAGCGGCGGCCCTTGTCCAGATCCATCACAAAAGGCGAACCATAGGCCGGGGCAAAGACCACGCTGTTGCCGCCGATCTCGACGCTGTTGGCCGGATTGCGGGCGTGCTGGGTGAAACTTGCCGGGGCGGATTTCAGGATCTCGCGCAGCATGCCCGGCTCGAACCGCACCAGCAGACCATCGACATCCGCGCCTGCGGCCTTCCAGTGCTGCAAGGCAACGGGATCGTCGCGGAACTCGATGCCGATTTCAGCCAGGATCCGATCCGCCGTTGCCTCGATCTTCAGGAGATATTCTTCGCCCAGAATGTCGTAGGTCGGGATGTTGCGGATGATGTAGGGCGCGGCTCGGTGCGGAGGCGCCGCAGTCTGTCCCGATCGCCTGCCATCGCGTCCGCCGGCGCGCTCACGTCTGCGGGCTTGCGATGTCTTTGGTGAAGCCGGTGCTTCGGCGATCTCGACAGTTGCCATGGCGTATCCTCCAGAACAAAACTCTAGGAGCATCACCGGCTCTTGTAATGCTGGAAAATTCCGGTGCGTTGGATAAGGTGGGCTTATGGATAACCTGCGTCACCTGCTGCCCTCGGCCGGCAATCTCATCGTCTTCGAGGCGGCCGGGCGGCAGCTCAGTTTCACCAGGGCTGCGAAGGAACTGGGCATGTCTCAGGCGGCGGTGAGTTACGCGATCCGATCGCTGGAGAGCCAGCTCGGCACGGCATTGTTTCACCGTGTCCACCGCGCTGTGACGCTGACGGAAGCCGGACGGCGCTTTCATTCGGATGTGACACTGGGCCTGAGCCATATCCGCAAGTCGGCGGAGGATATCCGCGGGCATGGCCGGGCCAACACCGTGACGCTTGCGGCATCCACTGCCTTTGCCTCACTGTGGATGCTGCCACGGCTGCACCGGCTGCGAGACGAGTTGCCGGACATCGACCTGCGGATTCAGACCGCCGACCGCGATCTCGACATCCGCAACGAGAACATCGAACTTGGCGTGCGTGGTGGACGGCCGGAAGACTGGCCCGATTACGACAGCGCGCTGATCGCAGCCGAAATCATCGAAGCGGTGGCGAGTGCCGCCTATCTCGAGACGCACGGGATGCCCGGAACCGTCGCCGAGCTCGCGCAGCACAAGCTCATTCATCTCGAGGAACCGTTCCGCAGTGCCTGCGACTGGCCACAATGGTTTAAGAGCGCCGGAGTCGACGCAGGCAAGGCGCACCGCGGCCTGGCCATCAATGACTACGTGCTGGTGATCCAGGCGGTGATGGAAGGTCAGGGCGTGGCACTGAGCTGGCAACACCTGACCCAACGGCTGGTGAAATCGGGCCTCTTGCGGAAGGTCACCCCCCACCGGCTGGAAACCGGCGCAGCATTCTATGTCATCTGGCCGAAGGGCCGGCCGCTATCGGCGCAGACCGAACTGGTTCTGAACTGGCTGACGAAACAAGGCCGCGCTGTCAGCGGATGAGAAGGCTGGACCGGGTGGCGCTGGCGCGCGCCAGCTCTTCGGCTTCGATCAGGGCAAAGGTCGCCGTCGCGTCAACTGCCTTGCCGTAGAGCCAGCCCTGCCCCGACTTGCAGCCGAGTTCACGCAGTTTGGCAGCCTGCTCTTCGGTCTCGATGCCTTCGGCAATGACCTTCAGGTTCAGACCCTCGCACATGGTCAGAATGGCCCGCACGATGTGTTCGGCGGATTTGTCGATGGTGATCTCGCTGACGAAGCTGCGGTCGATCTTGACCTTGTTGAAGGTGAAATCGCGCAACCGTCCAAGGCTGGACTGGCCGGTGCCGAAATCATCAAGCGAGACCCGGATGCCGACGCTGTGCAGCTCGTTGACCACCTTGGCAGCCACTTCGGGATCACTCATCATCGCTGTTTCGGTGATTTCGAGTTCGAGCCGTCGCGGATCAAGGCCGACCCGGTTGATGACGGCCAGCACATTGAAGGCGGTGGCCGGGTCAATCAACTGCGCCGACGACAGGTTGAATGAAAGAAACAGATCGGACGGCCAGTGCTTGGCGGTTTCGGCCGCCTTCTTGAGCAGGGTCTCGGTCAGGGAGTCGATGAAGCCGCGCTCTTCGGCGAGCGGAATGAAGAGACCCGGCGAAACAAAACCCAATTCCTTGTCGGTCCAGCGCGCCAGCGCTTCAAAACCCTGGATAGATCCATCGGAGAGATCGACGATGGGCTGAAAATGGACGGCCACCTCATCGGCAATGATGGCCCTGCGCAGCGCCTGCTCGATCTGCGTGCCGCGCCGCATTTCTTCGGCGATTTCCTCCGAGTAGACGGTGATCTGGCCGCGGCCGCGACGCTTGGAGCGATACAGCGCCGTATCCGCACTCTTGAGCAGTTCGGCAAACTGCTCGCCGGCAAACGGGTAGACAGCAAAGCCGAAGGACGCGGACAGGCGAACGTTGCGATCGCCCAGATCATAGGGTGCCGAGAGCACATCCTTGAACATGCGACCGATCTTCTCGGCGCCCTTCTTCTCGAACACGAGCGGCAGAATGAAGGCGAACTCGTCGCTCTCGATGCGGGCGACGAAGCCGCCGTCGGGCAAGCATGCGCGCAGCCGGTGTGCGACCTGGCACAGAATTTCATCACCGGCGGCGTGGCCAAAGAGATCGTTGATCGGCTTGAACCCGTCAATGTTTGCGATACCAATGGTGAAGGGGGCGGGATCGTCGGCGCGCTCGGAGGCAAGTTTGCGAATCTTGTCCATCAACCGGCGACGGTTTCCCAGCCCGGTCAAGGGATCGGTGTAAGCCACAGCATTCGGGTTCGGGGACAAAGCGTCCCTATTCGCATCTTCAGGGGTCATCAACAAAAGCGGATCCGCATAAATGAATGTAACTTTTAGAAATAAAATGCGTCAGATGTCTTAATATTGTCCTATTGCGCGACAGCCGGAAGCCGCTTCGGCTTCCCACCACCCACCTGCTTATCCAGCAGCGAGAAATCGCTCCGCATTCTCGACCCATTTGTGAATGAGGGCCTCAAGCTTTTCCGGGTTGACCGGCTTGGACAGATAATCGTCCATTCCGGCTGCGAGACAGCGCTCCCGATCCCCGCCCATCGCATGGGCGGTGACTGCAATGACCGGCACATGACCTGCCCTGTCAGCCTCGTTTGCTTCTGCCTCACGAATGGCCTGGACCGCCTGAAGGCCGTTCATCACCGGCATGGAGACGTCCATCAGGATGAGGTCAGGCGCAGACGCACGCCAGGCAGCAACTGCCTCCTGGCCATTGTTGACGATGCGGAAATCGGCACCGATGCCTTCGAGAATCTGTTCGAACACGATCTGGTTGACATCGTTGTCTTCAGCCACCAGCACCCGGACGCGGTCACGGGCTGTCTCGGGAGTGGTGCTTACTGCTTCCAGAGCCGCAACCGGGATATTGACTGGTTCGGATTGCGCAGCACTCTTCTCCTGATCGGGAGAGGCGGAGGCGACAACGGAAAGGACAGGTGGCCCCGATGGCCGATCAGGATGGGAGAGCGGTGCTGAAGCGGGGACCGCTGTTGCAGTGATATGCTTTTCGACAGCCCGTTTCAGTACCTGGTGTTTTCCGGTTTCGGCTTTGGCCGACAAGGCCGAGGCCAGCCGATCGGAAACTTCTACCTCACAGACCGTTAGATTCATGGATCTTGCCGTGTCCAGAAATGCGATTGCTTCGCTGGCGCTTGCTGTGGCCACGGCATCATATCCGGCCCGTTTAAGCTCGGTCACGCGGTCGGCTGAACGCTGGCGGTCTTCGTCCACGACCAGGATGCGGCCCCTTGGTTCAGGACGGGGCGGCTCCGGGACAGCGGCGGGCTCGACCGCTGCGGAAGGCGTTTCCCGAGCGGCGGCCGGGTCGACATGGTTCTCCTCGACCAGTGCCGTGATGTTGTCGAAGGAAACGGTTACGAAGAAGGCGCCGGGCGATCCCGACCGCCGCATCCGTGTGACGCAGGTCATTACCGTACCGTCCGCCCTGTAAATGTTTTCGAGCGCGTCATACGGCTCGCCGGTTTCAAGCACGCCTCTTTCAATTTTCTCAAAGCGGGCGGCGAGTTCCGGTCCGGTCAGATCTGCGGCGCGCTTGCCCAGGATCTGCTTGCGCGGCAAGCCGAAGACCCGGCAAAAGACATCGTTGACCATGAGGTAGCGCAGCTCGGAATCCTTCACGATCACCGAGTTGGCAAGACTGTCGAGGATGACCTGGACCAGAGCTGCTTGCCTGAGCGTTTCGTTAACTTCCTCTTCCCTGGCCTTCTGATCGGTAATGTCCTGGATGGTGGAAATCAGGATGCCGTCGGCCATTCGGCGTTTTCTCAGCTGTATCCAGCGCCCGTCGGGAAGCTGTTCGACGCTTTCATAGCGCTCACGCCAGTGAATGGCGGTTCTTTCGGCGATCCAGTCTTCCCGAGAGACATTGCGGGTTTTGCCATTGAGAGAGCCCAGCACCCGGGCGCCGGTGTCAAATGTCGCGTTGAAGAGATCACGCAGCCGGGCGCCGGGCTGGAGCAGATCCGGACCAATGTCGAAAAAGCGAAGAAACTGAGAGCTTGCGGCGATGAGCGTATCATTGCGATCGTAGATCATGATCGCCGTATCAAGCACCGAGGCGAGAGCTTCAATGTCTCTCACTTCATTACAGGTATGTCGGCTATCGGTTTCGTTCAACGCCATCTTACTTCGACCCGATGCCCGAACTGACGAACGGGGTTACCTCAAAGATCGCACTGCGCGATCCTTTTCACTGCCCTGGACAACCACCCAACAAGGGTCCGAGTGCCGTCACAGCGTCCATGTTACAATGTCATAGGAGAGTTAAGCCTCGCTTAACCACGATAAATCAGCAGCTCTTAAAATGGCCATCGACACTCATTTTCCTGCTTCATTTGACGGGCAGACATTGCGCTCAAGCCCGAATCCCTGAACATGAGACCATGCGCGTCCACCAACTGCCCGAAACCCTGATCAACCAGATCGCTGCCGGCGAAGTCATCGAGCGGCCGGCGAGCGTCGTCAAGGAACTCGTCGAGAACGCGATCGATGCCGGCGCCCGAAAGGTCGAGATCGCGACGGCTGCCGGAGGCAAGGCGCTCATCCGCGTGATCGACGATGGCATGGGGATGGACGCCGATGACCTGACGCTGGCTGTCCGCCGCCACTGCACGTCCAAGATCGATCAGCGTCTTGATGACATATCGACACTCGGGTTTCGCGGTGAGGCCTTGCCTTCCATCGGCTCGGTGGCACGGCTGACGCTGAGGTCGCGTCCGCACAACACGCCCCACGCCAACGAGGTCTCGTTGGCAGGTGGCGTTCTGGCGCCACTCAGGCCGGCAGCCGCCAACCAGGGAACCACGGTTGAAGTCCGCGATCTGTTTTTCGCCACGCCGGCACGGTTGAAATTTCTCAAGTCGGACCGTGCGGAGACCGCGGCAATCACGGAAACCGTGCGGCGCATTGCCATGGCCTTTCCCGCCGTGCGCTTTACGCTGTCGGGTCCGGACCGCTCGACGCTGGACCTGCCGGCGACGGGTGAAGACAGGCTGGCGCGAATTGCTCAGGTGCTGGGTGACGAGTTTGCCGCAAACACCATCGCGCTGGATGCGGCCCGCGAGGAGGTCGGCCTGGCCGGACACGTCGGCCTGCCGACGTGGAACAAGGCCAATTCGCTGTCGCAATACGCCTTCGTCAATGGCCGCCCGGTGCAGGACAAGCAGATCCTGACCGCCATTCGCGCGGCCTATTCCGACACCCTACCGCGTGGGCGCTATCCGGTGGCCGTGTTGTGGATCACGCTTGATCCGGCGCTGGTGGATGTCAACGTGCATCCAGCCAAGTCGGATGTCCGGTTCCGGGATCCGGGCCTGGTGCGCGGTCTTATCATCGGTGCCATCCGGCAGGCTCTGCTTGCGGGCGGAGACCGGGCTTCGCCATCGGCCAGCGTTGGACTTGCTCAGGCGTTTCGGTCACCTGAGAATACAGCCGGATCCGCACCAGTCGAGCCATTTCGCTCCGGTTTCGCGGGAAGCTTTGCATCACGGAGCCCGGCCGGGGGCTGGCAAGCCACGACATCGCCATCGCGCCCCCTGAATGGCTTCGGAACCGGCTTTTCCGAACCAGCCCAGCCGGAGATCGCCGAAACCGCCACGCCCTCGGCGCGGTCGGACGACAGCTCTGCTGATCTTTCCACCGTCGAGAACCCGCTTGGCGCGGCGCGAACGCAAATCCACGAAAACTACATTGTGGCGCAGACCCGTGACGGTCTGGTGATTGTCGATCAGCATGCCGCGCATGAACGGCTCGTCTTCGAGCGGTTCAAGACAGCACTTCGGGCCGGAAAGGTTGCATCGCAAATCCTGCTGCTGCCGGAAATCATCGACCTTCCGGAAGATGATTGCGACCGGCTGGCAGAGCGCGCCGAAGATCTGGCGGAGTTCGGGCTGGTGCTGGAACGGTTCGGTCCCGGCGCAATCGCGGTCAGGGAGACGCCCGCGATGCTGGGCGAAGCCGATGTGGCGGGCCTGGTGCGCGACATGGCCGACGAGATTGCGGAGTGGGACAGCTCGACGGGTTTGCGCGACCGGCTCGAGGCTGTGGCCTCGACGATGGCCTGCCACGGGTCGGTCAGGTCCGGGCGGCGGCTGGTAACCGAGGAAATGAATGCCCTGCTCAGAGAAATGGAACGGACACCCGGTTCGGGACAGTGCAACCACGGGCGCCCAACCTATATCGAGCTGAAGCTCAGCGACATCGAGAAACTATTCTCGCGTCGCTGACGGAACGCCGGCACTTGATCTGAAAATCTTGCAATTTCGACGCCGAAACGGCATAGAACAGCCAAGATCGAAACCGGAGCAGTCCGCATGAACCGTTTTGAAGGCCCCGGCGAGCGTCCGGCAAAAATTCGCTATCTCGACGGCGATTTTCAGATCCTGATGCCGGGCAATCACGTGGTCTGCGCAATCACCGGAAAGATCATCCCGATCGAAGAGCTGAAATACTGGAGCGTCGAGCGGCAGGAGCCCTATGTCGACGTCAACGCCTCGGCCACGGCCGAGCAGCGCGCCGGACGACTGCCGCAGCCCTGAAATTTTGCAGCATTGCTACCTGCGACGACGTTTGAAAGCTGACAGCGCCGCCTCGACAATCACGCCTGGAACATCGGGGCTGTCGAAGGCCAGATCGATTTCCAGAACCGATGTCTTCTCCACCAGCTCGGCTGCATTGCCGTGTCCCGCCTGCAGGCGGACATAGTCCTTGCCGGTGGTGATCAGATCGAGGCCATAGAGCTCGGCCTCCGCAAGCAGCTCCCTGATTTCGTCTTCGGTGAACGGGTAATGGTCGGGGAAGCTCTTGCACCGCGCCAGACGGACATGGGCGTCCTCAAGCGTCTTGAAGAATTTCTCGGGGTCGCCAATGGCGGCAAAAGCCAGACAGTTGCGATCTCTGAACTGTGCGCCGTTGCGTGGCTGCAAGCGGGCAAGGTGGATCGGCTTTGCGGCCCGCGCGGCCAGTCTGATCATTCGATCGGCGCCATCTCCCTCACCCACAACGATCAGTGCATCGGCGTGGCGAAGCTGATCGATCACCGGTGCACGAACCGGGCCGGCGGGAAAGACGCAGCCATTGCCAATGCCGCGGCGGGCATCGACCACCAGAAGTGCCTGATCAAACACCAGCCGGGCGCTTTGGAAACCGTCATCCATGATGATGAGATCAACACCTTCGCTGACCAGCAGATCGGCGCCTTCTGCGCGGTTGGGCGAAACCACTGTTGTTGCCTTTGCGGCGAGCAACATCGGTTCGTCACCGACAAGCCGTGCGGTGTCCTTTTCGAGATCCACGACCGTGGCGTGATGAACACCGCCGCCATAGCCCCGGGACAAAAAGCCGGGTTTCAATCCGCGCTCAATCGCCGCGCTGGCCAGCGCCAGCGCCGTGGGGGTCTTGCCGGATCCGCCGACAGTGAAATTGCCGACGCATATGACCGGCACGTCAACCGCCTTGCGCACTCTCTTGTCCATGATGCGGCGGGCGACGCGGCCATAGATCCAGCCGAAGGGCGAAAGCAGCGCAGACTGGATGCCGGAAGACTGCCACCAGAACGGCGGGGCTTCGCTTACCATTGCCCCCCTCCGCGGCTCTCTGAATTTTCGTTGTCACGCGGCAGCAGCCGGGCCTTGACGGTTAACGGATTGATGTAGGGTTCAAGCGCGCGAATGGTGGATTTCAGCGCGCCGCGCATGTCTCGCAGGGTCTTTTCGCCGCCCTCGGCCATGGTCTTGCGGGCCTGCGGATTGGACAAAAGGAAATGCACCGCCTTTGCCAGCATCTCGCCATCGCGCACATAGCGCGCGCCGCCGTTCTTGAGCAGGCGGGCGTAGCTTTCGCGGAAATTCTCGGTATTGCTGCCCGACAGCACGGCGCAACCGAGCATGGCGGGTTCAAGCGGGTTCTGTCCGCCTCCGCCCTTCAACGACTTGCCGACGAAGACGATGTCGGTGAGATTGAGATAGAGGCCCATCTCGCCAATGGTGTCGCCGAGATAGACATCGGTCGACGGCTCGATCGGCTCTCCCCGGGAGCGGCGCGCAACCTGCAGGCCTCTTTCCTTCAGCATGGCCTCGATGGCATCGCCGCGCTCGGGATGGCGGGGAACCAGCAGGGTAAGCTGCTTGTGGCGCGGCGCGAGCGACTTGTGCACCGCCGCGGCGATCTCGTCTTCGCCCTCAAAGGTCGAGATTGCCGCCCAGGTTGGCCGGTCCCGGACCTGCTCCTTTAGCTTGTCGAGCTCTTCCGCATCCCACGGCGGGGCGGTCGTGTCGACCTTGAGATTTCCCGAGACCGAAACAGGGCGGGCACCGAGCGCCAGGAACCTTTCGGCATCAAGATCGGATTGGGCTACCACGTGGGAGAGGTTTTCAAACAGGGCATCGGCAAGGCTCGGGCGCTTGTTCCAGCGCGCGAACGAGCGGTCCGAGAGACGGCCGTTGACCAGAACCTGCGGTGTCCGCCGCGAGCCCAGTTCGAGGATTGTCATCGGCCAGATTTCGGATTCGGCGATGATCGCCAGATCGGGCTTCCAGTGATCGAGGAAACGGGAAACCGCCGGCTTGAGATCCAGCGGCACATACTGGTGGATCACGTTGTCGCCAAGCCGCTCGCGGGCGACGCCGGCCGATGTCACGGTTCCCGTCGTCAGCACGACGGCAATACCGCGGCGACGCACTTCATTGATCAAGGGAACTACGGCCGTGGTCTCGCCGACGCTGGCAGCGTGGAACCAGACAAGGGGTCCGTCCGGGCGGGCAATCTTCGAGCGACCGTAGCGTTCGTTGCGGCGGGCGCGCTCTTCCTTGCCCTTGGCGGCGCGGATGGCGAGGTAAGGTCCGAGCAAGGGGTAGATACCCGCGCCGAACCAGCGGTAGCCGACAAGCGCCGCGCGAGCCCAGCCGCGGCTCATGTGCCAGCCTCGACGGCGCGCATGGCTTCTTCCGTGACGCGATTGAGTTCCGCAGTCACCTTCACACGCGCATCCGCCATTTCCTGTTCATCTGCCTTCGGAGTTACATAGATCGGCGGCGCCAGCCGGACGCTGCGTGTGCCAAACGGCAGGTTGATGGTGGTCTTGTCCCAGGTTTTCTCAAGCACCCGGCGACGGCTGGTGGCCAGGGCCACGGGCACGATCGGCCGACCGGAAATCTTGGCGAGGGTGACAATCCCCTCCCCTGCTCGGCGCGGGTCGCCCTTCGAGATATCGGCAATCATGACAACATTGACGCCACGCTTGAGCGCGGTCCGCATCGAGATCAGTGCCTTGACGCCCCCCTTGCCGGTATCGGTGCGCGAGGATTCACGTCCACCCGAGCCACGGATCACGTCGATGCCGGCGCGTGTGAGAACCCGGGCATTGATCTCCGCATCAGCACTGCGCGAAACCAGCGAGGTGAATTTCCTGTCGGACGGGCTGGCATAGGGAACGAGCAAATGCTGTCCGTGCCACAGTGCAAAGATCGCCGGCCATTCGCCGTCGAGCATTGTTTCCCAATCGGTCGAGGTGCCGTTGTCGCGGTTGCTCCGCCAGATCGAACCCAGCGTCCAGCCGATCAGCGCCGAACCGGTCCGCTGAACCAGTTCCGACTGCAACAGCCTCTTGCTCAGACGCCGCCTGTTGAACGTCTCGCCAAGCTGCCTGAGCTGTGGCGCGCTTTCGGCGTCCGGTTTAATCATCTCGTCTTTCGCTTACGTCTCAGGACGCGGTTTTGCTTTCATCATGCGGATCAAGCATCCGGTGCATATGCACGATGAAGTAGCGCATATGGGCGTTGTCCACCGTCATCTGCGCCTTCGATTTCCAGGCCGCATGGGCGGCAGCGTAGTTGGGGTAGATGCCGACGATGTCGAGTGCATCCAGATCCCTGAAATTCATCGATTCCAAGCTCTCAAGCTCGCCGCCGAAAACAAGATGCAAAAGCTGTTTGTTATTGCCATCAGCCATGGGATCACTCCAGAAAACGGTATCATTGATCAAAACGGGGTTTGCGGCAATTCGGCTAAAAGGTCAATGGCTCGCGGGCGACTGCAGCAAGCCCAGCAAATCCGGCACCTGCCGGTGAGAAGCGGCCAGCAAAAGCCCGCGCGACGGATCGGGCTGATTGTACAGCATGCGCCGGCCTGCCCGATCGACGAGTACATGCCCGGTTTCGGCGAGCATCACATCGGCGGCAGCCAGGTCCCACTCGCTGGCCTGGGGCCGTACGAACACCCCGTCCAGTTCACCTTGCGCAACAGCCGCCACCCTGAGCGCCAGGGACGGACCGCCGGCAACCTTGTCCAGGCCGGCTTCGGCTCCGCGCCGCATTTCCTTGGCAACGATGTCGGGAACGGCCACCCTCAAGCGGTCGCCGGACACTGCATCGGTGGCAAGGAGGCGATCATTGTTGAGAAAAGCCCCGCCGCCCAAATGCGCCTTCCAGACTTCTCCGCGAGCAGGCGCCGCCAGAACGCCGGCCACGGGCTTGCCGTCTTCGACCAGGCCGACGCTGACACACCAGTCGGGGCGGCCACCGACATAGGCGCGGGTGCCGTCAATTGGGTCGACAATGAACACGCGACGGTCGGCAAGCCGGTGTTCGGTGTCCTCCAGTTCCTCCGACAACCAGCCGTAATCAGGCCGGGCTTTGAGCAGAACCTGCTTGAGAAGCTTGTCTATGGCGATGTCGGCTTCGCTGACCGGAGAGCGCCCCTCGTTCTTGTACCAGACCTCTGGATCCTTGCGGAAATGCGACATGCCGATATCGGCCGCCATACGCGACGCCTCGACCATCAGGGCAAGATCGTCGGCATATGGCGCGATGTCAGCCCCCATCATTCACCCGCAAGGGTCATGCCTTCAACGGCAATGGTGGGCGCGGCGATCGAGAACCTGGTATCGATGTCATTGGCGAAGGTCATCCGCTTGAACATGTCCTTGAGGTTCGACGCGATGGTCACTTCCGATACGGCGAAACTCAGCTTGCCATTCTCGATCCAGAAACCGGATGCGCCGCGGCTGTACTCGCCGGTGACGCCATTCACGCCCTGCCCGATCAGCTCGGTGACATAGAACCCGGTGCCGACCGAAGCGATCAGCTCCTCGGCGGTCTGATGACCGGGATTGACGATGACATTGGTGGAGGACGGAGACACACCACCGCCGCGGCTTGCGCGTCCATTGCTCTTGAGACCGAGTTCTCGCGCAACAGCTGTGGTCAGGTACCATTGCTGCAATACGCCATCCTCGATCATTGTCAGCGGGCCAACCGACACGCCTTCTCCGTCGAAGGGGCGGGAACCCGGGCCACGACGCACAAACGGGTTGTCGATCATGGTCAGCCCGTCAATGGCGACCTTCTTGCCCATCATGTCCTTGAGGAAGGATGTCTTGCGCGCGACCGACGCGCCGTTGATCGCCGACACCAGATGGCCAATCAGACCACGCGACACCCGGGGATCGAAGACCACGGTGACGTTGGAGCCGGTCTTGACCTTGCGCGGATTGACCTTTGCGGCGGCGCGCTCGCCGGCACTGCGGCCAATCGCTGCGGCATCATCAAGGTCGGCAAAGAAGACCCGGCTGTCGAAATCGTAATCGCGCTCCATCTTGACGCCCTCGCCGGCAATCACGCTGACGGAGCGGGAGAAACCTGAGCGCTCGAAGGCGCCGGAAAACCCGTGTGACGTGGCCAGAACCATACCGAACAGGCCGGTGCCTGCACCGGCTCCGATGGAGCTTGCGACACCAGGAACGGCGAGAGCTGCATCCTCTGCGGCTGTCGCCGCTTCGATCAGGCTGTCGGCGGAGGGTTCGGTCGGATCAAACAGATCGAGATCCGGCCAGGTACTGGCAAGCATCTCCGCATCGGCGAGGCAGGCATGCGGATCCTCAGGCGACACGCGGGCCATGGCCACGGCGCGTTCGGCAAGGGCTGTTTCATCGGTCCCCTGCCCGGCATGGACGGTTGCGACTTTCTGCCCGACGAAGACCCGGAGGCTGAAGTCATCCGATTCGGCTGACTGGGTGTTCTCGACCTGACCGTTGCGCACCGAAGCTGACCGGGAGCGGCTGCGCACCACCACGGCGTCGGCCTGTTCGGCGCCTGCAGAACGGGCGCGCCCGATAAGTCGCTCGGCTTTCGCCAGCAAGCCTTCGGATTGTTGTGTATCACTCATGTTTTTTGGCCTTTCACTTGGCTCTCATGTATTGTCCCGACCGTCAAGCATCAAGCCCAACATGGTCCACGCCGGCCGTTAAACGACAAAGGAACACGCTGAATGGCTGGAGACGAAGCCAACCTCTACACCCAAGGTCTCGTTCTGCTGTGCGGAGCGGTGGTTGCAGCTCCGCTGTTCAAGAAGATCGGGCTCGGAACGGTTCTCGGATACCTGGCGGCAGGCATCGTCATCGGCCCGCTGCTGCGGATCATCAGCGACGGCGAGGAAATCCTGCACTTCGCGGAACTGGGCGTGGTGCTTCTCCTGTTCATCATCGGCCTCGAACTGAAACCATCGCGGCTGTGGCAATTGCGGCGCGATATCTTCGGCCTTGGCCTGGTGCAGGTTCTGGTGTCTGCGCTGGCCATTGTCGGCGCGGCAGTGGTGCTTGGCGCGCAGCCCTGGCCCGCAGCCGTGGTGATCGGTTTCGGGCTGGCGCTGTCATCCACCGCGTTCGGGATCCAGATCCTTGAAGAGCGCGGGGACCTCAATACCCGATACGGGCAGCAGTCCTTCTCTATCCTGCTGTTTCAGGACCTGGCGATCGTGCCGATTCTCGCCCTGGTTCCGCTTGTCGCGCCGGCAACCAGCGACGGCGGCGGTTCGATCGTGACCGATATTGCCATCACCGTCGGAGCCATCGTGGCCCTGCTGGCGGCAGGAAAGTACCTTCTCAACCCGCTCTTCCAGGTAATTGCCGGGACCGGGGCCAAGGAAGCAATGATCGCAGCGGCGCTTTTCGTGGTGCTTGCCTCCGGGTCGCTGATGCAATTCGCAGGGCTATCCATGGCGATGGGAGCCTTCATTGCGGGCGTGATGCTGGCTGAATCCTCCTATCGGCATGAGCTCGAGGCCGATATCGAACCGTTCCGCGGCATTCTGCTCGGGTTGTTCTTCATGGCGGTGGGCCTGTCACTCGACATCAAGGTGATCGGCGAGAACATCGTGCTGATCCTGATTGCCGTGCCGCTGCTGATGGTCATCAAGGCGCTCGTGATCTACGGCGCCTGCCGGGCCTTCGGCTCGAGCCACAACACAAGTGTCCAGATCGCCGGACTGCTGCCGCAGGGCGGCGAGTTCGGCTTTGTCATCTTCAGCGCTGCCGCAGCCGCAGGGGTTTTCGCCCAGTCGACAGCCTCGCTGCTGGTCGCCATCGTCACCATCTCGATGGCGCTGACGCCATTGGCGGCGCTGCTGGCAAGCAGGCTGATGCGGGAGACAACGGACGAGGAGATGGACGAGGATTTCGCCGGCGCGGGCTCCGATGTTCTGATGATCGGGTTTTCGCGCTTCGGCCAGATCGCCTCGCAAATCCTGCTGGCCGGCGGCTCGGATGTCACCATCATCGATCAGTCAGCCGACCGTATCCGCTCTGCCTCGAAATTCGGCTTCAAGATCTATTTCGGTGACGGAACCCGCAAGGATGTTCTGGTGGCCGCCGGGATCGAACGCGCCAAGATCGTGGCCGTCTGCACCCACAAGCAGGAAATCACCGACAGGATCGTCGACATGATCCAGGCCGAATTCCCGACCGCCCGTATTTTCGCCCGGGCCTATGACCGCACCCACACCTTGTCGCTGCGCGCCCGCGGGGTAGATTATGAAGCGCGGGAAACCTTCGAATCCGGAATGCTGTTCGGCCGCAAGACGCTTGAAGCGCTCGGCACATCGGAAGACCAGGCGGCGGCAATCAGCGAGGATGTTCGCCACCGCGACGAGGAACGGCTTGCAATCCAGGCCGTCGAGGGCCTGCTGGCCGGCCGGGAGAAACTGCATACCCGCCCTGTCACGCCGGAACCGCTGATCAAGCCGAAGCGGGAATCCGAGCGGCTGGACAAACCGCTCAAAGACGATATCACCCTATCCGACCCTGCGTGAAAGTCAGGTTGAAAGAAAGAGACACCATGACGCCGTTCCATCTCGCATTCCCGATCAGAGACATCGAAGAAACCCGCCGTTTCTACGGCGAAGTGCTTGGTTGCCCGATGGGCCGGTTCACCGAAAGCTGGATCGATTTCGACCTTTTCGGCCACCAGATGTCCGGTCATGTGCGCGCCGACGCAGGCACCGGTGCTGCATCGGGAACTGTTGACGGTCATGCCGTGCCGATCCCGCATTTCGGCGCAGTGCTGGAGATGAAGGACTGGAAGGAACTCGCAGCCCGGCTCGAGGCCGCCGACGGGATCGATTGGATCATGAAGCCGACCCTGCGGTTTGAAGGCGAACCGGGCGAACAGGCGACCCTTTTCCTGCGCGACCCTTCCGGCAATGCTCTCGAATTCAAGGGTTTTGCGGATCTCGGACAGGTCTTCGCCTCGTGAGCGACGACAAGGCCGCGACGACCGGTCAGCGGACCGGAACGGGCGAGCCTGCGAAATTTGTTACCGGTTCGACCATGCGGCACGTCGTGGTCATGACCGCGACCGGTTCGATCGGACTGGTCGCGGTGTTCATCGTTGACGCTCTCAACCTGTTCTACATCTCGCTGCTGGGCCAGCAGGAGCTGGCAGCCGCCATAGGCTATGCCGGAACGCTTCTGTTCTTCTCGACCTCGGTCGCCATCGGCCTGTCGATCGCCGCCACCGCGCTGACGGCCCGTGCGCTGGGCCGCGGAAACCGCAGCGAGGCACGTGAAATTGCGGGGGCCTCGATCGCCTACATGGTCATCCTGATGACCAGCACCGTGGCGCTGGCCTACCCTTTCCTGGGCGATCTGGTGCTGATGATGGGCGCAAAAGGCCAGACCGCCGAGCTGGCGACGGAGTTCATGCAGATCGTTTTGCCGTCCTTGCCGATCCTGGGGATAGGGATGTGTCTGTCTGCGCTGCTGCGGGCCGTGGGAGATGCCAAACGGGCGATGTATGTGACGCTGGGTGCCGGAGCCCTGACCGCGGTGCTGGACCCGGTTTTCATCTTCGGTTTCGAGCTCGGCATTCACGGCGCGGCGATTGCCACTGTGATTTCGCGCTTTGCCCTGGTCGGTATCGGGCTCTATTCACTGATCCGCATCCACAATCTCGTCGCGATGCCGTCGCTGACAATTCTCAAACACGAAATCCGGCCGTTTCTCGGCATCGGTCTGCCGGCGCTGATGACGCAGATTGCCACCCCGGTCGGCAATACATTCGTGACCACCACAATGGCTGAACACGGCGATGCTGCCGTTGCGGGCTGGGCCGTGGTCGGCCGCCTGATCCCGGTGGCTTTCGGAACATTGTTTGCGCTGTCGGGGGCTGTCGGCCCGATTCTCGGCCAGAACTACGGCGCCAGACGCTATGACCGGCTGATTTCGACCATGCGCGACAGCCTGATCTTCATCACGTTGTACACACTCGTGACCTGGGCTGTGCTGGCGCTGTTCCGGAACCAGATCGCCGATCTCTTCGGTGCCACCGGTGAAGCGCGGGAGGTGATCGTCTTCTTCTGCCTGTTCGTCGCCGGCAGCTTCGTGTTCAACGGCATGCTGTTCGTGGCCAATGCGGCGTTCAACAATCTCGGCTATGCGCTCTATTCGACCGTGTTCAACTGGAGCCGCTCCACCCTCGGCGTGATCCCCTTCGTCTGGCTCGGATCACTCTGGTATGGCGCACAGGGCGCGCTGGCCGGTTACGGACTGGGCGCGGTGGTGTTCGGGCTTGCGGCCGTCATCGTCTGCTTCCGGGTCATCAACAAGATCGAAGAGAGGGACGGCGGCGACCCGGGCGAACTTGTGGTGCGACCACCGCCCGCCGGGCAATCCGCCTTCACCAGCGGCAAGGCGTCAACGCTGTAGGTTCTATTTGAAGAAGGCAAACGCGGCGTCGAGATCGCGTTTGAGCTGCTCTGCGACACCCTCGGATCCAGCCAGGATTTCCTTCGCCTTGAGGAAATCGAGAACACGAAACTGGTGCACCTCGGGCCTGAGCAGGATCTGCGGTGGGTGAGCCAGGCGTTTCATCTCGATGATGGATTGCATCATCAACTGGCTGGCGCCGAACATCATGTCGACCGTCGAGGGTGGCTGTCCGGGGACGCCGGAGGGCAAACCGACCACGTCGACACCAATGACGATATCGGCCAGCCCTGCCAGCTGGTCGAACGGCACCGGATTGAAGATGCCGCCATCAATCATGATCCTGTCGTCGATCACCACGGGACGAAACACGGCCGGGATGGCAGCCGAAGCGGCAATTGCGGTGCGCAGGTCGCCCTTCGTGCAGACCACGTCGCAATGGCCATAATAGTCGGTGACCATGATCCTGGTCGGGATCTCCAGATCTTCAAAATTCCGCGCCACCGTGTCGGGCAGGAACGCCTCGAGAATTCGCTCGACATTGAACTGGCCCAGACGAAGCCCGCCTTCCATGGCGGTTTTCATGCCGCGCGGGCGGGCCTTCCAGATGAGACTTAAGGCATTGCCCGGTTTTCCCACCGTTTCCAGCGTATGTGCACGGATCTCCTCGCCCGACATGCCCGAGCCCATCGACGCCCCCATGATCGCACCGATGGAAGAGCCCGCGATTGCAACAGGTTTGATGCCCATGGCATCCAGGGTTTCAATGACATGGATATGCGCCAACCCGCGCGCGCCGCCGCCGCCAAAGGCAACTGCGACGGTGGGGTCGGAGGATCGGGCCGGCTTCTCCGGCACAAGGGTTTTGACATCACTCATGGTCGAGACTGCTTTCCGTGGCGGCTGCGGAGACTGATCGATCAACGGACGAGTTGGCTTCATTATACCGGAAAAAACGCATCACCGTGTCACCGAATGCACGGCTGTCGAGCAGCTCGAAACCCTCTCCCGGATCCGGGTCTGCCGCGGCTTCTTCTTCAAGCACGATCAGGGCGCCATCCCTGATCCAGCCGCCAGCGGCGGCCGAGACCAGCGCACGCTCGCCCAGGCCCTTGCCGTAGGGCGGATCGGCAAAGACCAGGTCAAAGGCCCCCATGGTGCCCGAGGGGCCAAGCTTGGTGGCATCGCGCCGGAACAGGCGGGCGCGTCCCTGCAGTCCGAATGTCTCGATATTTTTCTGGATGACGCCCCTGCCCTCGACACCGCTTTCGACAAACAGTGCAGAGCGCGCGCCGCGCGACAGGGCTTCGATGCCCACAGCGCCGGTGCCGGCAAACAGGTCAAGCACGCGCGTGCCGTCGAGCACGGCCGGATGGGCGTGGCTCAGGATATTGAACAGGCTTTCGCGGCTCCGGTCGGTTGTCGGCCGGATGGCTTGTGTTTTTGGTGCGGCCAGCCCTCTGCCGCGGAATTCACCGCCGACGATCCGCACCAGGTCCACGTCCCTTGCCGGAAGCCGGTTTGCCGCCGCGTTTGTCTGCTGATGGACGACCGCCCGCTGAAGGCTTGCCAGCCCCCTTGGACGGGCCATCGAACGACTTGCCGCCACCGGGTTTGCCGGAGGGCTTCATACCGGGCTTGCCACCGGGCTTCTTGAAATCGCGCGCCGGGCGCGCAGCATCTTCCTCTCTTGGCGGACGCGGCTTGGCGCGGCCCTTGGGGAAGCTGCCGCGGCGTGTATCGGCGCGCTCATCCGAGCGGGCGGCCTTGAGAGAACGCTCGCCGCCACGTTCCGCTTCGTCCTTCTTGTTCTCATTGACCGGACGCGCGCCGGGCGCCATCCAGACATTGGAAGCACGGCTGCGTTGAACGAAGCTGCGCTTGGCCGGCTTGCCACCCGGCTCTTCGTTCCGGCCACCGCCGGGCCGTTCGCCCCTGGGCGCTCCAAATGGCTTGCGATCCGACCGGTCACGGTCCTTGCCGAAGGATTTGCCGTCACGGTCCGGACGTCCCGGCTTGGTGTCGAAGCGGGCGCGGGCGCGCTCGGTTTTCTCGGAGGCCGAGATCCATTCGCGCTGGGCTGGTTTGGCGGCCGGCTTGGGCTTGGGCTCGGCATTTGCCGGAGCAACATGCTCGCTCAGCGGCGCATCGAAATTGGCGCCGGATTCCTCGATCATGCGCTCGCCCAGCTGCTCGCGCAGCGTCCGGCTCTTGATTTCGACCACGTCGCCTTCGCGGATATCGCCAAGCTGGAAAGGCCCGAAGGAAATGCGGATCAGCCGGTTCACGTCAAGACCGAGCGCGCCGAGCACGTTCTTGATTTCCCGGTTCTTGCCTTCGCGCAAGCCCATGGTGATCCAGACATTGTGTCCCTGCTTGCGGTCGAGCGTGGCCTCGATGGCACCGTAGAGCACACCGTCGACGGCAATGCCGTCCTTGAGTTCATCCAGCCGGGCCTGGTCGATGTCGCCATAGGCGCGGACACGGTACCGCCGCAGCCAGCCTGTGGTGGGCAATTCCAGGGTACGGGCCAGACCGCCGTCATTGGTCAGCAACAACAGGCCTTCGGTGTTGATGTCGAGCCGCCCCACGGTCAGGACGCGCGGCAGGTGCCTGGGCAAGCGGTCGAAAACGGTTTCGCGGCCCTCGGGATCCTTGTTGGTGGTCACCAGCCCGGCGGGCTTGTGGTAGACCCAGAGACGGGTGCGCTCGATACCGCCGACTTCCTCGCCGTCGACTTCGATCCGGTCGGACAAAGAGACCACGACGGCAGGTGACTCCAGCGTCTTGCCATTGACCTTGACCCGGCCCTCGGCAACCATCCGTTCGACGTCGCGGCGCGAAGCCACGCCGGCACGGGCCAGGATCTTGGCGATGCGACCGCTCTCGACGGCGGTATCAGTGGTTGCAGCCGGGGCCTTGCCCGGTTTCGGAGTGCCACGTTTGGGCTTGTCTTGTTCTGTCATTTGTTGTTTGCCTGCCTCTACAGCGCGTGCAGCATTCCTTCAGGATCGCACGGGGCACTGTAACATGTTTGGTTTGGCGATACGTCGTTCGACAGATCGGTTCTGTTGTCATGGGGTATGGCCGCTTAAATCGCTGTCTATCAGGTTGGACGTGCCGGGTTAAGGGGTTTCATGCATGGTCTTTTTGCGGCAGGACATTTGATGATCAGCAAGGGATACATGGATCTGGCGCTCGAAGAAGCTCGCGCTGCCGCGGCGCGCGGCGAAGTTCCGGTCGGCGCTGTCATCGTGCGTGACGGAATCGTGCTGGCACGGGCGGGCAATCGCACCCGCGAATTCAACGATGTAACGGCGCACGCCGAAATTCTCGCCATCCGGCAGGCGGCAGAAACCCTCGGCAGCGAGCGGCTGACCGATGCCGATCTTTACGTCACGCTGGAGCCCTGCACCATGTGTGCGGCCGCTATCTCCTTTGCCCGGTTAAGGCGGCTGTATTTCGGGGCGGAAGATGAAAAAGGCGGGGCGGTGACGAGCGGAGTGCGGTTCTTCAACCAGCCGACATGCCATCATGGGCCGGAGGTTTATCCGGATATCGCTTCGAAGGAAGCCACGCGGCTGCTCAAAACTTTCTTCAAGGATCGCCGCTGAACTGCCGACCCGGAACGGAAAAACCCGGCCACGGGCCGGGCATTCCAATTCTCCGCCTTGATCAGAGCAAGCCGCTTACCAGGGCCACCATCTGCGCCTGCCGGTGCCTTCCTTGGCCGCTTCTTCCTTCCAGCGCCTTTCCTTTGCGCGTTCGGATTCGCCAAGGTCGCCGACGGGCGCAGTCTCGGCAGGCTTGCGGTAGGTCACAGGCGGATCGGAAAGGTAACGGCGGCGATCGGAATAAGTTGCGTTCTCGATCTTGCGCCTTTCCTGATAAGCCCGTCGTTGCTCGGCAACGGTGGTCATCGTGGCCGGCGCCTCGGCTGCACGCCCGACCAGCCGGCGGCCTTTGTGATCGGTCTTGAGCTGCACCGGCGCGCTCTTCTTTGCCAAAGGAGAGGTGTAGGCCGTGTTGCCTGTGTTGGCGGCCGCCTCGTCACGAAGACGCTGACGGGTTTGTTCCGGCGATTCCACCCATTGCGGATTGTTTTCCGCCACATTCTGCTGCGGCGCGGGAAGGTCGGAAGGACCGGCCGGTTTCACGATCGCCGGTCGCGGCTTGTACTCGATATCGGCTCCCTTTCTCGGGGATCCGATCGAGGCGATGTTGCCGAGATCGTCGATCAGCTGCTCGGTTGCCGTCTTGTCGGTGCCATAGGTCGGCCCAAGGCAACCCGAAAGTGCGAGGCCGGCAGCAATGACTGCGCCCATCGTCACGCCGGCGCGGTACTCAATCTTCATTGTCATGCACAGGATCCCGTCTCGACAGTCACTTGGAATTCGTACAGCTTGTCGCTGCACAATCCGACCTTTTTCAGGCAGGGTTTTACCGGATTGGGACAGCAAGGGCAATTGATCCGGCGAATTTAGCCCAGATGCGATTTGTTGGGGCCGCCGGCCCCCGGCTCTGCGGGGTCCGGCGGAAAATCACAGCCGTCCCAGCGCCTTGAGTTCCCTCAGGGCAGCAGCGTCACGGGCGGATACATCCGGAAACTCGGGGTCGGACCCGACATCGTCGGTGATGCGCCAGGACCGGGCGCATTTGACGCCCTCGGCCAGTGCCGGCACCACGGCGACAGCCCCGACATCGTCGATGCGGAAGGCTTCGTCAGGGCCCGCCACGGTCTCGATCTGAACCGCCGAGGTGATGCAGATCTCGGCGAAATCGCTGTCCCCGACCGCATCGACCAGCGCCGGGTCGGTGATGTAGACCACCGGTGCGGCTTCCAGCGAAGACCCGATGCGCTTCTCGCGGCGTTCAATTTCCAAGGCACCGGTCACCACACGCCGTACGGTGCGGATCTTTTTCCACTTCGCCGCCAGCGTATCGTCGCGCCAGTCTGCCGATACGTCGGGGAACTGTTCGAGATGCACCGATTCGGCACCGGGGTGCCGCGACAGCCATGCCTCTTCCATGGTGAAGGGCAGCATGGGGGCAAGCCAAGTCACCAGGCAATCGAAGATCGTGCTGATGACTTGCAGCGAGGCCTTGCGGCGCTTGCTCGAGGGCGCATCGCAATACAGCGCATCCTTGCGGATGTCGAAGTAGAACGCCGACAGCTCGATATTGGCGAAATCGGTCAACGCCCGGGAAATGCGTTTGAAATCGAAATTGTCATACCCGGTGCGCACCAGCTGATCGAGTTCGCAGAGCCGGTGCAGCATCAGCCGCTCGAGCTCCGGCATTTCAGAGAATGCAACGGTTTCACCGGCATCGTGGGCCAGCGTGCCAAGCATCCAGCGAATGGTGTTGCGCAGCTTGCGATAAGCGTCGATGTTGGTCTTGATCACCGTCTTGCCGAGGCGCTGGTCTTCCCAGTAGTCGGTGTTCATGACCCACAGGCGCAGGATATCAGCGCCCGATTCTTTCATGATGTCCTGCGGGAATACCTGGTTGTTGAGCGATTTCGACATCTTGCGGCCGTCTTCGGCCATGGTGAAGCCGTGGGTGATGACGGCGTCATAAGGCGCACGGCCACGGGTGGCGCAGCTTTCCAGCAGCGACGAATGGAACCAGCCGCGATGCTGGTCGGAGCCTTCGAGATAGACATCGGCCGGCCATTTGAGGTCCGGGCGGTCTTCCAAAGTGAAGACATGGGTGCAGCCTGAATCGAACCAGACGTCGAGAATGTCCGTGACCTGGATCCATTTCGGATCGCTGGCGAGATCGCCAAGGAAACGCTCGCGGGCGCCTTCGGCAAACCACGCGTCGGCGCCTTCGGCCTCGAAGGCTGCGAGAATGCGGGCATCGACGGCCTCGTCCATCAGCACATTGCCGTCGACATCGGCAAAGACGCAGATCGGCACGCCCCAGGCGCGCTGGCGCGACAGCACCCAGTCGGGCCGGTCCTCGATCATGCCGCGCAGGCGGTTCTGCCCGGCTGACGGCACAAAGCGGGTGTCCTCGATGCCCTTGAGCGCCCGCGAGCGCAGGGTGGTGCCGTCGCCGAAATCCTTGTCCATATGGACAAACCATTGCGGCGTGTTGCGGAAGATGATCGGCTTTTTCGAGCGCCAGGAATGCGGGTAGTCATGTTTCAGACGCCCGCGCGCAAACAGGTTGCCGGCATTGATCAGGGCCGTGATGACCGACTGGTTGGCGTCGCCCTTCTTGCCCTTGTCATCAATGACACGCGCCGGACCGCCTTCGCGATCAGGTCCGAGACCGGGGGCGTCCTTGGTGTAGAAACCGGCATCGTCAACGGTGAAGGGGATTGCAGACGAGATGCCGCGCGCCTCGAGCGCGCGGGCCGCATCCATCCAGGCTTCAAAGTCCTCGCGGCCATGGCCGGGCGCGGTATGGACGAAACCGGTACCGGCGTCATCGGTGACGTGGTCGCCGGCGATCAGTGGAACCGGGAACTCATAACCGCCACCGAGGCCCTTGAGCGGGTGCGACGCAACCATCCCCTCAAGATTGCTCGCCTTGACATCGGACAGGCGTTTGAATTCGAGCTTGGCCTTGGCAAAGCATTCTTCGGCCAAGGCATCGGCAAAGATCAATTTTTCGCCTGCTTGGGGGCCGAAGTCATTTTCTGCGGCTGTGACTTCGTAGAGGCCGTACGCGATCCGATCGGAATATGAGACAGCGCGGTTACCGGGGATCGTCCACGGTGTCGTGGTCCAGATGACGACGGAGGCATCCGCCAGCTCGCCAGAGCCTCCGGCGACCGGGAACTTCACCCAGATCGTGTCACTCTCATAGGTCTGGTACTCGACCTCGGCCTCGGCCAATGCCGTACGTTCGACCACCGACCACATGATCGGCTTGGAGCCGCGGTAGAGCTGGCCGGATCTGGCGATCTTGAGCAGTTCACCGGCAATGCGGGCCTCGGACTTGAAGTCCATGGTCTTGTAGGGCTTGTCGAAATCACCTTCGATGCCGAGGCGCTTGAACTCTTCCGACTGCACATCAACCCAGTGCTGGGCCCAGTTGCGGCATTCCTTGCGGAATTCGATCATCGCCGCCGGGTTTTTCAGGTCGGGCTTTTCCTTTCCCTTGGAGCGGTAGTTCTCTTCCTCGATCTTCCACTCAATCGGCAGGCCGTGGCAGTCCCATCCCGGCACGTAGTTGGAATCGAAACCGCGCATCTGGAAGGAGCGTGTGATCACGTCTTTCAGGATCTTGTTGAGCGCGTGGCCGATATGAATGTTGCCATTGGCGTAGGGCGGACCGTCATGCAGCACGTATTTGGGCCGGCCGGCGGCGCTGGCGCGCAGCTTGTCGTAAAGCCGCATCTCCTGCCAGCGCTTGACCAGCTCCGGCTCCATTTTCGGTAGGCCGCCGCGCATCGGGAACTCAGTCTCAGGCAGATTGAGGGTTTTGGAATAATCGAAGGTGTCGTTGGTGTCGGTCATGGTGTCGCAATCTTGTGGGCCGATGGCCCGTGGTGGACAGTGTATCGGAATCGATGAAAGCGGGGCGCGTGATCACGCCGAAATGCCCGGTCTCCAGCGAGCGCAGCTCAGCGGGAAACCGGGACCATAATTCGTATCGGCGGAGAGCCTATGATCGAGACGACCTTGGTCATGGATGGGGTTCTTACTGGTTTTTGTTGCGCGTGAAAAGAAGATTGCGCAGCTCTGTCTCCTCACCACCCACTTCTTGAGCCGAAAACTAAAGCCTTGAATAGATCAACCTTCGCATCAATGCCGTGACCGGCTTGGGTGCGATCCTGCCGATCACCGCAAAGGCGCGGTTTGCATTGCCTGGAATCGATCTCTCCCTGCCGGCAAGCGCATCGTCCAGAATCAGCTTCGCCGCCTCCCCGGGAAGCATGCGCTTGCTGGCGTCAGCGCCTTCGGGTGCGTGACGCTCGGCATGAGCGGTTCTCAACGGCCCGGGAAAGGCAACGGTCAGGCTCACACCCCTGCTTTTCGCGTAAGCGCGCATGCTCTTCGCATAGATTGCCAGAGCATCCTTCGAAGCCGCATAGCTTGCCGCGCCGGGATAGCCGGTGAAATGGGACAGCGATGAGACAAACACGGTAGCAGCGCCGCGACGCAACGCTCCGGCTTCCAGCAACCGTGCAAAGATCACCATCGGCGCTTCGGCGTTGATGCGGATGAGATCGATATGCGCCTGGGCCTCGATGCTCTCGAAGCGGCCCGTTGCATTGATTCCGGCGTTGAGAAAGATCAGGCCATAGGGTCCCGAGGCAATCAGGTCGGGCAGCGCCGCATCCAGCTCGGTGCGGCTCGCAAGGTCGCAACTGATGTGAACAACCGAGGTTTTGCCAGGCGCGGGAGGATCCCTGTCGAGCACAACAACCTCGTAGCCCCTGGCCTGCAGCCGACTTACCGCCGCGGCCCCGAGCCCGGCGCTGCCACCGGTGACCAGCGCACGTTTCAGAGAGCGTGTCACAGCCGCCTCCCGGTGTATGCGCCGCCATTGAGATATCGGACCCAGGACAGGGTGACAGGCGAGCGGCGCGCGGCAATCGCCGATGCCATCATCGAGGCGACATCGTCGGGCGCCAGAAACAGCGAGCGCATGAAACCGGGATCATAGCCGGCCTTCTCGTGCATGTCGGTCTTTGCCGGACCGGGGTGGAGCACCTGAACCGTCACATCTCCCTTCCATTCGGATCGCAGCGCCCGCGCCAGGCCGTGCAGACCCGCTTTCGAGGCAGCGTAGGCGGGAATGGTGGCCGAGCCCTTGTGCGCGACAGAGCCGATCAGGGTCAGCGTTCCGCCGGACTTCTTCAACAAAGGATAGAGTGCCCGGGCCTGCAACAGGCTGGCGAGAAGGTTTGTGTCGAGGCTCCGGCGAATGGCTTGCGTGCTGTCGAGACCATCCACCGCCGCAAATCCGGTTCCGGCATTGAGCACGGCATTGTCGAGCGCGTCCCAGCCAAAATCGCGGATGCCGCGCAAGAGCGCTGCGGCTGAGGCTTCGGGATCATTCTGGTCGGCAACAACATAGCCCGCGCCCGGAGGCAATGTTCCGGCCACCTCGCCCTGGGATTTCCGGCCCGAGAGCAGAAGCTTGTGGCGGCGGGCGAGTTTGGTGGCCAGCGCCAGCCCCAGTCCCGCGTTGCCGCCGGTAATCAGAATGCGGCGCGACTTCGCGCCGATCATCCGACCGATCCGAAAGTCAGGGTGGAATCGAGAGGCGACAGGGGGTGCAGCGATCCCAGGGCTGCCCTTGCCTCGGCTTCATCGATCTTCATTTGTGCCACCAGCGCATCAAGATCATCAAATTTCTCCTCGCCGCGAAGCCGCGACACGAACGAGACCGTACAGGTTTCGCCGTAGAGATCGCCGGAAAAATCGAACAGATAAGTCTCAAGCAGCAGCGCAGCACCTTCTTCAGCTACCGTGGGACGGCGGCCAAAACTTGCCACGCCATCATGGATCGCCCCGTTGGCGCGGCGGAAGCGCACCGCATAGATCCCCGGCTTAAGTCCTGTCTCCGGCGGCAACGCCATGTTGGCCGTCGGATACCCCAGAGTACGTCCGAGCTTCTTGCCGTGCAGCACTTCGCTGGAGACGGCATAGCGATAGCCAAGCAGGGCATTCGCCTCGCCAACATCGCCGCCTGCCAACGCGTCACGAATGCGGCTGGAGGAGACAACCTCGGCATCTTCGGCCTGAAACTGGTCGACCAGCGTGACACCGAAGCCATGCCTGACACCTGAGCGCATCAGGTACTCGGGATTGCCTTCGCGGCCCTTGCCGAAATGAAAATCATAGCCGGTGACGACATGGTGCACACCGAGCTGGTCGCACAGGATGCCGGTGACGAAATCTTCCGCGCTCTGGGACGAGAAGGCCTTGTCGAAGGTCTGTTCGACGATGGCATCAAAGCCCAGTTGTCCCAGGATCATCGCCTTCATCGGCGCCGGGGTCAGCCGGAAGACAGGTTGGTCGGGGCGAAAGACGGAGCGTGGATGCGGTTCGAAACTCAAGACCACGGATGACACGCCGGCCGATTGCGAAATTTCGGTAGCGCGGGCCAGCACTGCCTGATGACCACGATGGACACCGTCGAAGTTGCCGATCGCAACAACGCCGCCCTTCAGTTCGCTTGCGAAGGTCCCGGCATTGTCAAAACGCCGTGCCATGTCTTTTCTTTTTCCGTTGACGTCAGGCAAGCCATTCCATCCAGTAGGCTGGGGCCACACCTTCGGCATCAAGGAATGCCTGGAGGCGGGTCTCGTCGGTCACCCGTCCGTTGAGATATTGATTGGCGTGAATGCCGCGCGCAATGAAAATGGCCTCAAGACCATTGTCGAGCGCTCCGCGAATGTCTGTTTGCACGCCATCGCCGATCGCCAGCGTGCGAGCCGGATCGACATCACCGCGGATCGCCCGGGCCCGCGCCATGGCTTCGCGGTAGATCGGTGCATGGGGCTTGCCGGCAATCCGGGTCACGCCGCCGAGTTCGACATAGAGATCGGCGAGAGCGCCGGCGCAGGGCACAAGCCTGTCACCGCGCTCGACCATGCGGTCTGGGTTGGCGCAGATGAGTTCCAGGCCCCGCCGGCTCAATCCAGAGAGCAATTCGCGATAATCTTCGGCAGTCTCGGATTCATCGTCAAAAAGTCCGGTGCACAGTACAGCCTGTGCCGCATCGGACTCGACCAGATCCACATCCAGCCCCTCGACCAGCGACAAGTCCCGTTCGGGCCCGAGGAAATACAGTGCCGGCGGCGCATCCCTGACCAGTTGCCTGGTCACATCGCCCGAGGTCACGATGTCATCCCAGCAGTCAGGATCAACCCCGATCGTGTCGAACTGACGGATGACGCCCTCGGCCGGCCGCGGCGAATTGGTGATCAGCACAACGGTCTGCCCGCGCTGCCGCGCAGCCTTCAGGGCTTCGACAGACAAAGGAAAGGGGTTGACGCCATTATGGATGACACCCCATACGTCGCACAACAGAACGTCGGCGCTGCCGGTCAACTGATCGAGATCGGTAATCTTGCGGGACATGGGCAAAAGGTTCCTTCCGGACCAACGATGTCGCGCAGCTTGTCGCTGATTACAAGACCCTGCCGGAAAAATGGCGTTCGGGCGAAACAAACTGCTGCCCGGAATGTTCCCCGATATCTTGACTCTTGCTTCCGTCATCCCTATTTCGGCGTCGTTAGCACTCTACAGAGGTGAGTGCTAATACCATATCGATGGGGCCCAATTCGGGGCACTCAGCCGCTTCTGTCATTCGATCAAGGAATATAGACAATGGCAAAAACCAAGTTCCGTCCGCTCCACGACCGCGTTGTCGTTCGTCGTGTCGAGTCCGAAGAAAAAACCAAAGGCGGGATCATCATTCCGGATACCGCCAAGGAAAAGCCCCAGGAAGGCGAAGTCATCGCCGTCGGTTCGGGCATCCGTGACGACGCCGGCAAGCTGGTCGACCTCGACGTCAAGGCTGGCGACCGCGTTCTCTTCGGCAAATGGTCCGGCACCGAAGTCAAGCTTGATGGCGAAGACCTTCTTATCATGAAGGAAAGCGACATCATGGGTATCCTCGGTTAATCCGGGCATCTCCCAATACAAATCCAATCTGCCTCAAGACTATGGGCCCCAGGCCCGGGAGTTAAGTTAAATGGCTGCTAAAGAAGTGAAATTCGGGCGCACCGCCCGCGAAAAGATGATCAAGGGCGTCGACATTCTCGCTGATGCGGTGAAGGTCACCCTCGGCCCGAAAGGCCGTAACGTGATCATCGACAAGTCGTTCGGCGCTCCGCGCATCACCAAGGACGGCGTCACCGTTGCCAAGGAAATCGAACTGGAAGACAAGTTCGAGAACATGGGCGCGCAGATGGTCCGCGAAGTTGCTTCGAAGACCAACGACATCGCCGGTGACGGCACCACCACTGCAACCGTTCTGGCCCAGTCGATCGTTCGCGAAGGCGCCAAGGCTGTTGCCGCCGGCATGAACCCGATGGACCTGAAGCGCGGCATCGACCTCGCTGTCACCGAAGTCATCGCCGACCTTCAGAAGAAGGCCAAGAAGATCAAGACCTCGGCTGAAGTCGAACAGGTCGGCACGATCTCGGCCAACGGTGAAGCACAGATCGGCAAGGACATTGCCGAAGCCATGCAGCGCGTCGGCAACGAAGGCGTGATCACCGTCGAGGAAGCCAAGACCGCTGAAAGCGAGCTGGAAGTCGTCGAAGGCATGCAGTTCGACCGCGGCTACCTGTCGCCGTACTTCGTCACCAACTCCGAGAAGATGGTTGCCGAACTCGAAGACGCCTACATCCTTCTGCACGAGAAGAAGCTCTCCAACCTTCAGGCGATGCTGCCGGTTCTGGAATCGGTCGTTCAGACCTCCAAGCCGCTGATCATCATCTCGGAAGACGTTGAAGGCGAAGCGCTTGCGACCCTCGTGGTCAACAAGCTGCGTGGCGGCCTCAAGATCGCTGCCGTCAAGGCTCCCGGCTTCGGCGACCGCCGCAAGGCCATGCTCGAAGACATCGCCATCCTGACCGGTGGCCAGGTGATCTCCGAAGACATCGGCATCAAGCTCGAAAACGTCACCCTGGAAATGCTTGGCCGCGCCAAGAAGGTCACGATCACCAAGGAAACCACCACCATCGTTGATGGCGCTGGCAAGAAGTCCGAGATCGAAGGCCGTATTTCGCAGATCAAGGCACAGATCGAAGAAACATCTTCGGACTATGACCGCGAGAAGCTGCAGGAACGCCTTGCCAAGCTCGCTGGCGGCGTTGCCGTCATCCGCGTTGGCGGCGCCACGGAAGTGGAAGTCAAGGAACGCAAGGACCGCGTCGACGACGCGCTCAACGCGACCCGCGCTGCTGTCCAGGAAGGCATCGTCCCCGGTGGCGGTACCGCACTTCTGCGCGCTTCGGTTTCGATCAAGGTCACAGGCGTCAATGCCGATCAGGAAGCCGGCATCAACATCGTTCGCCGCGCCCTGCAGGCTCCTTGCCGCCAGATCGCAACCAACGCAGGTGATGAAGCTTCGATCGTCGTGGGCAAGATCCTCGACCAGAAGAATGACACCTACGGCTACAACGCTCAGACCGGCGAATATGGCGACATGATCTCGATGGGTATTGTCGACCCGGTCAAGGTTGTCCGCACAGCGCTTCAGGACGCAGCTTCGGTTGCTTCCCTGCTGATCACCACCGAAGCCATGATTGCAGAAATTCCGAAGAAGGAAGCTGCTGGCGGCGGCGGCGGCATGCCTGACATGGGCGGCATGGGCGGCATGGGCGGCATGATGTAACAAGGCATCTGCCTTGTTACTGCTGACTGTGAACGCATGTTGCGTGAACTATGAAGGGGCGGCCTCGGGCCGCCCCTTTGCTGTTTTGGTCGAGGTGAATTCCGCGCGTCAATTTTGATTGTGGCGCTTGTTGCAAAATGTACCTTTGCTGGCCTAATATCAGCCAGCAAACGAACCGAGACGAACGGTTATTTTAGCCATAAGGGGCAGAGTGTTTTAGAAAGAATGCTTTACCCTGCGTTTTCATCAACCTGTGCCGGTGACAAAGACTGATCAGCGGATGTTTCCGGACCCGAAATACGGTCAGGCAAGATCGTGTCGTACCACCAACAGGAGGTCGTGCATGTCATGCAACCCGGGTAAAGGGACTTGCCGCATGCTGGATTTCATTGGGCACTGCCGAGGTGTACATTGTTTAAAATAGCTAGGGCGGACAGCATTTCTGGAATTGGCGCACAGATGCAGGGTTTCGAAGTACCCGATCTTGATGTCATTTCCCATTATTGCCGTATCGAGGCCTTCGAGGCCAATCTCGCCACGGGCGCGTTTCAACTTGGCCCGGCAGCCCGGTACCATCACCAGCTCCCCGACCAGGGCGAGTTCGGGCTTTACAATCTGGTCAAGTGTTACGACGACGAATACCGGAACCACGTTCTCGAGCTTTATGAACTGGCGGCGATGCGACCTTCGTCCTTTTGCTTCTCCACCACCATTGTTCACACGGATGGAAGCCAGGTTCCGGTCATGTGCATCGGCGAATCGTCGAACTTCACCGAAGACGGCAATGGCGCAATCAATGGTGTCTTCGTGTTTCCAAAGTTCAAACTGCTCGACAAAGCTCCCCTGAACACCCAGTGACGACGGCCGGGCATACATTTTCCACAGACAATAAACTGTGAACGATATGTTCAACATCGTTCATCTTTGCGGAACGCTGTTTGACGTGTAGGGGTCTCTCCAGATTACGAACCAGGAGTTACCCATGTCTACAAACCTTCAGCTTCTCATCGGCCGCGTGCTGCTGAGCATCATCTTCATCATGGCCGGCATCAGCAAGCTCGGCGCGGTCGCGGGCACTGCGGGCTACATGGCCAGCATGGGCATTCCGCTGCCCAGCATCAGCGTGTGGCTGGTCATTGCGCTCGAAATCTTCGGCGGCATTGCCATCCTGCTCGGCTTCTTCACCCGCTATGCCGCATGGGCACTGGCAGCCTTCTGCGTGGTATCGGGCTATCTCGGCCACTTCCAGCCGGAAGATCAGATGCAGATGACAATGTTCATGAAGAACCTGGCCATGGCCGGCGGTTACATGGCGCTGGCAGCTGCCGGTGCAGGCGCGTTCTCGATCGACGCACGCCGCGCGTAAATTTCACACGCTTTACAAGACAAATCGAACCCGGTGCCTTCTGGCGCCGGGTTTTTCTTTGCCACGAGGTCCCGATAACGGGTGCCCGGCCTGATCCGTCCGACGGTCGGATCAGGCCGGCAAGCCGGGCTTCACGCTGCGTGCGAACCTGGCAACAATCCAGACCGACCCGATCATGAAGGCAGCTGTCACCGTCAGTTCAACCGTGCGTGAGGCGAAGTAGCCCTCGCCTGCGAACAGCATCAGCAGTGCCCCGACCGTGAGGCCGGTGGCGATCACCACCGAGAGCATGGCGGGGAGAATTTCCCCGCGCAGAATGGCTGCCATCCGGATTAGCTGACGAAATCCGGGACAGGATGGCAAGCAGAAGCATTGACGACAGGACCACGACCGATCCGATGGTGAATTCCATGACAAACCCCACAATCCAAAATCATCCCGATGCCCGGGAAGAGGCTGAACCGGAGGAGAAGCGGCTTTGTGGTTGGCGGAGCCATTCGCTTGGGAGCTCGCCAGTTCAAAAGGGCGGCTGGGGCGAAGGACGCGTGCAGGCCGGGTCTTTCCCGGGTAAGTCAGCTTTCGCTCAACTCAGGGAAAACGCAAGTGGGGCAAGCGGCAGGACCGCAAAAATAGTTTGAATTGTTGCGAGCGAAGTGATCCGCGCGGCAGGTGCCGGCGTAATGGGTTACAGGTCGCAGGTAAGTTCCCCCCGATCTGACATCCTGCGACAGACTTGGCCGGCGGGGTTCCCGATCCCCCGTCGCCACGGCCGCCTCCGAGTGAGGCGGCCTTTTTTGTCCAGCCTCACCAAGCTGCCGGAAAAGTCAGCGTGCAGACCGCACCGCATCGATCAGTGCTGCGACACGCGGGTCGGCGTCGTGTTCCGGCTTGCGGGCACGGACCAGACAGGCCTCGGACTTGAGGATCACGCCATCTGAAAGAACACGCAAATGGTTGGCGGTCAGCGTCGAGCCGGTGGAGGTGATATCGACAATGATATCGGCCGCGCCTGAAGCGGGCGCGCCTTCGGTGGCACCAAGGCTTTCGACAATGCGGTAGAGCTGGATGCCGTGGCGGGTGGAGAAGAAGTTCTGGGTCAGCCGCCAGTACTTGGTGGCAATCGTCAGCCGGCGGCCATGACGGGTGCGGAAATCGGCGGCCACATCGCCGAGGTCAGCCATGCTGTCGACGTCTTTCCAGATGTCGGGTACGGCGACCACCACGTCGGCATTGCCGAAGCCGAGGCGGGCGGTGATTTCCACGCGCTCATCGGCACGGGAGAGGCCTTCGCGGACCAGATCCTCTCCGGTAACGCCGAAATCCACCGCGCCGGCGCCAAGCTCACGGGCAATCTCGGAGGCAGAGAGGAATGCCACCTCAACGCCGTCGATGCCGTCAATGCGGCCGCGATAGCTGCGGTCATTGCCAATGGCCGAGACGGTCAGGCCGGCCCGTGCGAAAACGGCAATGGCGTCATCCTTCATGCGGCCCTTGGATGGAAGTGCAACAGTCAGGGTCATTGGCCTGCCCTCACGGTTTCGATCCTATCAAGCCACAGCGAGAAGCCGACGGCTGGGATCGGGTCCTCTGCGCCGAGCAGGGTCATCATGCGGTCATAACGGCCACCCCCGGCGAGTACCAGATTGTCGGGGCCTGCGGAGATCTCGAACACCATGCCTGTGTAGTAGTCGAGCGGGCGGCCGAAGGCTGCACGCCAGCGGATGGTCGCGAGATCTTCGCCACGCTGCTTGAGTGCTTCGAGGCGGGCTTCGAAGGCCTGTTGTGCGACGGAGATGTCCAGCGCCGCATCGCCGGCAAACTCCGACAGCGCAGCGGCGGCACGATCGAGCGGCACATCAAGCGCGAGAAATGCCTTGAGCGCTCTGAGAGATCCAGCTGAAAGACGGGTGGCATCCAGCGTCTGCTTGCTGATCAGCCGGGCGGCGATTTCGGCCGGCGAGCGGCTGGCATTGGTGGAATAGCCGGTCTGCTGCATGACCTCTTCGATATGCGCCTCAAGCCCGGCCACATCGCCATTGGCGAGAAAACCCGCCACGGATGCATCGGGGACAGCCGCGGCTTCCGGGTTGGCGAGCTTGGCGATCATCGCATCGAGCGCCTGCTCGTTGCCAAACGCATGGATCAGGCGCTTCTGCCAGCCTGCGGGAAGGCCAAGACCGGCGACCACGGCTTCAAACACCGCCTGATCGCCAAGAATGATCGACAGGTTTGCAGCAGGCGCGAAACCGGCAATCAGCGCCCGGGCTTCCGACAGCGCACGGGCGTCGGCACCGGCTTCATCGGGTTCACCGAGATCCTCGACCCCGGCCTGGAAAAACTCGTTGGCGCCATCGCGGCGCTGGCGGAACACCTGGCCGAGATAGCCGTAGCGGCGCGGGGTGGCGACGTTTTCGGCGATGTGGGCGCTGCACACCGGAATGGTGAATTCCGGCCTCAGGCAGAGGCTTTCACCGGTCTCGCTTTCGGTGAGAAAGATGCGGCGGCGCAGGTCCTCACCGGCCATGTCGAGAAACGGTTCGGCCGGCTGGATCACCGGGATGTCGACTCGAATACCGCCCAGCGCATCCAGCGCCCGGGCGAGATCGGCGGCAAACTCAGGGGCTCCGAATGGCATCACAGCACCTCTCCAAGACGGTCGGGAGAAGGCCCCTCCCCAACCCCTCCCCACAGGTGGGAGGGGCTTAACCCGGCTTCTTGCCCCGGACCACACCTTGGGCTTCGTGAATGGGCTGAGGTTTGCATTGAGGTGGCAATACGACGGACAAGCCCCTCCCCCTTGTGGGGAGGGGTTGGGGAGGGGAAGGATGAGCGAAAAATGGACCGGGTTTCCACGTCAGATATCCTGGCCGTCGGATTCCTGCTCGGCCAGCACACGCTGCACGGTGATGACGAGATCGGCCTCGTCGACCAGATGTTCGCCGGCCTTGGCCTCACGCCATTCGGCATTGTCGGTGATGGTCTCGGCGATGCGCTTGCCCTCGATCAGGTCCTTGACGATGACCTTGCCAGCCTCTTTCTCGTTGCCGCCCTGGATGATGGCGATGGGCGAGCCGCGACGATCGGCATAGCGCAACTGCTTGGGGAAATCCTTGGGATTGCCCTGGAACAGCTCGACCGGAACAGTGGGGCCGAGCGGCTGTCCGTCGCCACCCAGCGGATTGAGCGCGGTTCTGAGTTCCTGCGCCATCTTCGCGTAATCGCCTATGCGATCGCGGTCCATGATGGTGACGAGGATTGGCCCGCTGGCCACGTCGCCGGAAAGCTTGCCGAGGTTTTTCAGCGCCGTCATCAGGCGCGAGACGCCGATGGAGAAACCGGTCGCCGGCACCGGCTGGCCCATGAAGCGCGAGACCAGCCCGTCGTAACGGCCACCGCCGCCGACGGAGCCGAACTGCACGATCTGGCCCTTCTCGTTGGGAATCCCGCCCAGAAGCTCGGCTTCATAGACCGGCCCGGTGTAATATTCGAGGCCGCGGACCACGGAGGGATCGAAATAGATACGGTCCTCGTCATAACCAGCTGCTCTTACGAGTTCCCGCATTGAGACAAGCTCCTCAACACCAATCTTGGACGCTCCTCGTTCCGCTAGCTCGTCCTCCAGATTTTGAAGCGTAAGTCCATCGGACATGCCACTTTTCGGGCCGCTTGTTGGTTCATTCCAACCGGTGGCGTTTATGATGAGTGTAATCTGGTCATCGTTGAGACCGGCGCCCGCGGTATGATCACCGCTCTCGTCAGTACGACCTTTGACACTCAATAACTGGATAACACCGTCCACACCAAATTTGTCGTACTTGTCCAGCGACCGCAAAACAGCGAGCTTCTGTTTTCCGCCGTCATCATCCCGGATTTTCGCAGCATTCATGATCGCGTCGAGAACCTTGCGGTTGTTAACACGGATGACGTAGTCGCCGCGCGCAATACCCAGCGCTTCCATTGTGTCGGCCATCATCATGCACATTTCCGCATCGGCCTGAACGCCCGGCGCACCGACGATGTCGGCGTCGAACTGCATGAACTGGCGGAAGCGGCCCGGGCCGGGCTTTTCGTTGCGGAACACCCAGCCGGCGCGATAGGTGCGATAGGGCAGCTGTATGTCGTTGAAGTTCTCGGCGACGTGGCGCGCCAGCGGGGCGGTCAGGTCGTAACGCAGCGACAGCCACTGGTCGTCGTCGTCCTGGAACGAGAACACGCCTTCATTGGGCCGGTCGGAATCTGGCAGGAACTTGCCCAGCGCGTCGGTGTATTCGACAAAGGGGGTTTCCACCGGCTCGAAACCGAAGCGCTCATAGACGGTCCTGATCTTGGCCATCATCTCGTCGGTGGCGCGGATATCGGACGTCGAGCGGTCGGGGAAACCACGCGCCAGGCGTGCCTTGAGCTTCTGAGGCTTCTTTTGCTTTTGCTTCTTGTCTGACATGAAAAAGGGCCTGCGGCAGGAGAAACATTGTGTTGCGCTTCTCCTAACCGACAGGCCCTTTTGCTGCAAGGCTTGGCCGGGTGACGAATGCCACCCTGCCCTAACTCATGGCTTCACAACCGCCTCAATAGTAAGGCGAACGGCATTCGCGGCGCGGGCCGTGATAAGGCTGGAAGGTGTTGCTCCGCTGGTCATAGGAGCGATACTTGTTGTGGCACCAGCTGACATGCTGCGGATTGGTGTAGCCCGGGCGGACATTTCTGCCCCGGCGCGGCTGGTCAATGATGATGCCGAACGAGAAGGCTGCGGGCGGGAACCAGAAACCGTTGTGGCGGCGATAGCCGGGGCGCTTGCTTCGATGGCCACGGTGACCATTGTAGTAGCCGCGGTTGTTGTGGCGGTGAAATCCGCGCTTCTGGTGGATCTGAACCAGATCGCTGGTACCGGAGATCTGAACCGCCGGTTTCTGCGCCATCACCGGCGCTGCGGCGGCCGGCGCAACAACTGCCAGGCAAAAGGATGCCGAGACCAGTGTCTTCATCAATGTCTTGATCATGTGAAAATCCTCGCGTTGAACCAAAATAGTCCCTTCGATCTGACAACGCCTGCCGGTCGCGTTGGTTCCACCGCGACACATGGAGTGAGGAACAGAGTGCCGTTCCGCGGTCCGGCGGCTTTCACCCCCTCACAAGGGAGTGATGGCGGAGACCTGGGCGGGACATCGACATGCGGGGCAAAACGGGCGATAGATCCGCCTTGCCAGTTCCGGCCATACCCGAAAGCAGGTTCCCTTGCGCCTTATCCTGATCACCAGCCTGACCATGATCGCGTTTGCCGCCAATTCGGTGCTGGGCCGGATGGCGATCGGCTCGGGTGATGCGCCGCTGATCGATCCAGCGAGCTTCTCTGCCATACGTCTGGTCAGCGGGGCGCTGATGCTGGCGGTCCTTGTGGGACTGACCGGCTCCGGCAGCGCCCGCTCGCCGCGGTTTCAATCGGGATCATGGGCCTCGGCATTGGCGCTGTTTGCCTATGCGGTTGCGTTTTCCTACGCCTATGTGGCGCTCGAGACCGGAATTGGCGCGCTGATCCTGTTTGCCTGTGTGCAGGCAACAATGATCGGCTGGGCGCTCAAGGAAGGCGACCGGCCCTCCGGGCTGGAATGGCTCGGGCTGGCGACGGCCTTTGGCGCGTTCATCTGGCTGGTCTCGCCCGGCCTGTCGGCACCAGACCCGGCGGCAGCGGCGTTGATGGCGGTCTCCGGCATTGCCTGGGGCGCCTATTCGCTGCGTGGCCGCGGCCTGCCCGATCCACTGAAGGCAACGGCCGACAATTTCATGCGATCGCTGGCGTTTCTGCTTCCGCTCGGCGCGATGGTGCTGCTGACGGGCTCGGACGTGCACGCCAGCGGCCGCGGCCTGGTTCTGGCCGTCATCTCGGGCTCGGTGACGTCCGGCCTTGGCTATGCCCTGTGGTACCGGGTGCTCCGGCAGATCGGAGCCACGCAAGGCGCAATCGTGCAATTGACGGTGCCGGTGATCGCCGCAATTGGCGGCACGCTGTTTGTGGCCGAGGGCTGGAGCTTGCGGCTGGTGGTGTCGTCGCTGCTGATCCTTGGCGGGGTGGCGATGGCGATCCTCGCCAAGCAACGCCGCACGCAAAGACAATTGGGTTAGCGTTTCTTGCGCAGTTTGTAGGTCAGCGCCAGCGCGATGCAGTGCGACAGTGCCTCGCGGTCGGATTCATCCTCTCCGCTCACCACGATGGCGCGGTTGCCTTCGTAAGTCAGCGCTTCCGGATACAGCCCGCGGAATTCCTCGACCAGATTGGTGTGACAGATGAACATAAGCGCCGCGCTGCCATCGGGGCGCGGCTGAATCCGGACCGAACTGCCGGTATTGCGCTTGACCGGGGTAAAACTCTGCTCGCCCCATTTCAGGCTCTCTTCCAGCGGCCCAATCTCCGGCCTCTCCGCTGCGACCTCGTGGATCAGGGCCTTGAGCTGATCCGGGGTCACGCCGGGCGCTCGAAGCTATTGCGCAAGGCCTCGACCTCGGCGCGGCAGCAACAGCCTTCCAGATGATCATTAACCAGACCCATCGCCTGCATGAAGGCATAGACCGTCGTCGGGCCGACAAAGCTCCAGCCGCGCTTCTTGAGGTCCTTGGAGATGCGGGTCGACACTGCCGTGGTGGGATTGGCCGTCAAGGTCGCATAATCCACCACCTCTGGCCGCTCATCCGGGCCAGGCTCATGGGCCCAGAAATAGGCGGCGAGCGAGCCGAATTCGTCGACCATCTCGATGGCGCGCTTGGCATTGTTGATGGTCGAGGCAATCTTGCCGCGATGACGGATGATGCCCTTGTCGGCAACCAGCCGCTCGATATCGGCCTCGTCGAAGAGCGCGACCTGGCGGAAATCAAACCCGGCGAAACCGGCGCGAAAGTTCTCGCGCTTGCGCAGGATGGTCAACCAGGACAGCCCGGCCTGAAAACCTTCAAGACAGATCTTTTCAAACAGCCGGATGTCATCGGTGACGGGCCTGCCCCATTCGGCATCATGGTAAGCCAGATAATCGGGAAGATCGCCCGGCCAGAAGCAGCGGGTGCGGCCGTCCTCGCCTGTGATGAGGCCGTTTTCATGCGCCATTTTGCGGCTCGCCTTCATGGTTAATCGGGAATCGGAGGCAATTAAGCGGGCGTTCACCGCGTTTGGCAAGGCGGCGATAACCCTAAGAAGAGGTTTCGGGCAAAACCGGCCTTTGACCAACCAAGATTCACCAATTGATTCCACCCCTGCCCCAGCATGGATCGTGGAAGACAGATCCATCGGCGCAGGTCGCGCGGTGGCAGACTGTCGTGATCAGACGAAAGGTATTTGGTGCGTCCGATGAAACAACTTGCTCTCCTTTTGATGTCCGGCGCGGCGCTGAGCCTTGCCGCATTCTCCGGCGCCGCAGGTGCCGGTGACCGTTACGGGCAACGGCCTCCGGTGGTGCTGAGCCCCGACCTGACCGCTCCCTGGGTGATGCAGCTCCGCGGCCAGGCAGCGCCACGCGGCGGTGTGGTCTACAGGACCCAGCCCAAGGCCGTGCGGTCCGTTATCCGGCAGCCGCGCGCACAGCGGGTTCAGCGGCGCCAAGTGACCAATGCGTCGCTGGCCGCACCGCGCGTGAAGCCGAAGCCGGTGTCACAGATCGATCAGCGCTTCCTGCCGCAGACCGTGTCTTATTCCGGCAGCGAAAAGCCAGGCACGATCATCATCAACACCAGTGAGCGCTACCTCTACCACGTCATGGCCAACGGACAGGCGCGGCGTTACGGCGTGGGCGTCGGCAAGGAAGGCCATGCCTGGAGCGGCACCGAGAAAATCACCCGCAAGGCGGAATGGCCGGACTGGCGTCCGCCGGCGGAAATGATCAAGCGGGTGCGCGAGAAGGAAGGCCGAATCCTGCCGGCGCACATGAAGGGCGGCCCGGAAAACCCGCTTGGCGCCCGCGCGCTTTATCTCGGCTCGACCCTGTACCGGATCCACGGCACCAACCAGCCCTGGACCATCGGCAAGGCAGTCTCGTCGGGCTGCATCCGGATGCGCAACGAGGATGTGACCGAGCTTTACGAGCGCGCCAAGGTCGGCGCCAAGGTTATCGTATTGTAACCGAAGGTTGAAAACTTCGACGCAGAAGCAAACCCGGCCAGGCCCCTCGCCTGAGCCGGGTGTTTCGTCTCAAGAGACCTGATCACCCGAACAAACAGGCAGACTGGGCAGCATAAGACATTGATATGATTCAGTCCGGTTGCTGCGGCCATGATTCAGTCCTCAGGCGGTAGACAGTATAGGAAAAACAGGAGGTCCGTTTACACGCTGTGAAAGGTTGATCACTGCGATTTCGGTGGTACCTTTGTGGTCAAGGGCCAAAGCCATCAACGAGGGGACATCATGACACTGCCAAGATTTTCAACCCGATTTGCGGCCATCGCGGCCGGCGCCCTGGCGCTGCTGATCGCGCCTGCAATGCCGGACGCATCGGCGATGCCGCGATCGACACTGACCGCGGCGTCGCAGGGCGCGCTGCCAATTGTTCAGGTGGCGCAATCGAAGAAGCCGAAACCGGAATTCATGCGCAAGAAGGTCCGGCTTCTCACCGATGAGAAGCCCGGCACCATCATCGTCGATACCAGCACCAAATATCTCTACTACGTTGAAGGCAACAACCGGGCAACACGCTATGGCGTCGGGGTTGGCCGTGAAGGCTTTGGCTGGTCTGGAACGGTGAAGGTGGGCCGCAAGGCGGAATGGCCGGACTGGCGTCCGCCGGCAAGCATGATTGCGCGGGAGCGCCGCAAGGGTCGGAACATTCCTGCTTACATGAAGGGCGGGATCAACAATCCGCTCGGCGCGCGGGCGCTCTACCTCTACAGGGGCGGGCGTGACACGATCTTCCGGATTCACGGCACCAACCAGCCCTGGACCATCGGCCAGAACATGTCATCGGGCTGCATCCGAATGATGAACAAGGATGTCGAACATCTCTACAAACGCGCCGGAATCGGCTCCAAGGTGATCGTCATCGGGCCGAACGGCAGGGGAGCGGAGAAGCTCTATACCGACCGGGGGATGGATTTCTTCGGCACGCTGTTCGGCGGCAGCTGAGCCGGCGTTAACGATCTCGGCACCAGCAAAGAACAAATGAAAAGGCAGCGTCTCGGGCGCTGCCTTTTTTTTGCTGCCAGCGGATCATCCGCTATTCAGCTGCTTCCAGTCTTACGGTTTTGGCTGCGGGCAGCCCCGCTGGCTTTTCGCCACCATAGACCCAGTCGAGCAGCTCCACGGTGTGGATGATCGGAATGTCGGTGCCGCCGGCGATCTGGGTCATGCAGCCGATATTGCCGGTGGCAATGAGGTCCGGCTTGGTGCGCTCGATGTTCCTGACCTTGCGGTCGCGCAGCGTGCGGGCAATCTCGGGCTGCATGATGTTGTAGGTTCCGGCAGAGCCGCAGCACAGGTGACCTTCGGGCGGATCCTTGACGGTGAAGCCCGCCGCCTTGAGCAGCGCTTTCGGCTGCACGGTGATCTTCTGGCCATGCTGCATCGAACAGGCGGAATGATAGGCCACGACCAGGTTGGCGCCGTTCACCGGTTCGGGCATCTCGATGCTTGCGAGATATTCGGTGATGTCCTTGGCCAGCGCCGAAACGGTTGCCGCCTTCTCCGCATAGGCCGGGTCCTCTCGCAGCATGTAGCCGTAATCCTTGATGGTGGTGCCGCAGCCCGATGCGGTGATGATGATGGCATCCAGCCCGCCATTATCGATGGCGCGTGTCCAGGCATCGACATTGTTGCGTGCGGCATCGAGCGCGTCATGCTCGCGGCCCATGTGATGGACCAGCGCGCCGCAGCAGCCCTCGCCTTCGGGCACCACCACTTCGACGCCGATGCGGTTGAGCAGCCTGACGGTGGCCTCGTTGATGCCTGGTTTGAGCACCGGCTGGGCGCAGCCGGTGAGGATGGCGACACGGCCGCGCTTTTGCCCCGCGCCTGGATGTGAACCGGGTTTGGAGAATTTGGAGGGCTCGGGCACGGAAGCGGGAGCAAGCTCCAGCATCGCCGCCATCGGCTTCATGCCCGGCAGTGCCCTGAACAAGGGTGCGAAGGGCCGGCCAAGGCGCGCGGCGTAAAGCGAGGCGCGGAAGCGCCCTGGGTAAGGCAGCACCATGGCCAGCAGGCCGCGGGTGATGCGGTTCATCAAGGGCCGCTTGTAGGTCTTTTCGATGTGGGCACGGGCATGGTCGACCAGATGCATGTAGTTGACGCCCGAAGGGCATGTGGTCATGCAGGACAGACATGACAGGCAGCGGTCGATGTGGGTAACTACCTTTTCATCGGCGGGCCGGTTGTTCTCGAGCATGTCCTTGATCAGGTAGATCCGACCGCGCGGGCTGTCGAGCTCGTTGCCGAGCGTCACATAGGTCGGACAGGTCGCGGTGCAGAAGCCGCAATGCACGCATTTCCTGAGAATTTTCTCGGATTCGGCGACACCGGGATCGGCCAGCTGCTCAGCGGTGAAATTGGTCTGCATGTCGCGGTGTCCTTGGAAGTCTCAGTTGTCGGCAGGCCAGGCAGCCCCGGCCCGCCGTTTGCGCGGCTTGCGCCGGCAGCTCTCAGAGCAGCCAGCTTTGTGGATTGGCGATTGCTTCGTTGCGGCCCAGTTTCTGCAGCCCGACGATCGTTCGAACAATGACCCAGAGCGCCACCAGGGGCATCAGCAGCATGCCGATCATGACAATCATCAACAGACCGCTCAAAAGCGCGCCTAACAGGCCGAGCCAGAAGGTGCGGATTGTCCAGGTGTAGTGGCTTTCCAGCCAGGCTTCGGACTTGCCGCTATTGAGATGGGCGAGCACGATGCCGACAATGCCGGTGATGCCGATGACGAAGCTCGCCAGATAGAGCACATAGATCACCTGCAGGTTGGTCTTACCGGGCTCGAGCCAGCGGTCGGTCTGGCGCGGTTCAGGGGTTTGATCGGGGTTGGTCATTGCCTGCTCCTGTGTGTCGAATAGATCAGCGTGATGCCAAGGTCCGTGATGCTATCACATGCCCGCCGTCATGCGACCGGGATTGAGCAGGCCCGCGGGATCGAACTGGTCCTTGATGCGCCGCGCCAGGGCTTCCAGCGGTTTGGGTTGCGGCTCGAACACCGGGACCGAGGCACGTGTTGCAGCATCGGCGCGGACCAGCGTGGCATGACCGCCGCCAAGCACCTTGATGTATTGCCGCACCAGATCAGCTTCCGGATCGGCTTCCATGCGCAGCCAGACGAGACCGCCCTGCCAGTCATAAAAGGCATCAACGCCGGTCTTGAGCCTTAGGGCGGCGACCAGTTGATGCCCGGCAGAGGGCGCCACCGAGACTTTCCAGACCGGCTTCATGGTGCCGTCAGCGAACGGGGCGACGTCGCGGATTTCGCGCCACAGGTCCTGGGATGCCTGCCCCTCAAGCACCGAGACCGTACCGCGGCGGCCCATTTCCGCAAGCAGCCGTTCGCAGCGGACATCGACCGACGGCTCGAGGCCTTCGAGACGGAGGACGGTGGCGGGACCACCCTTGAGGCTGCCGCCGGCAAATTTGTGAATCACGCTTTCAGGCAGGTGTGCTGCGCCCGACACTTCCACCGACATGGCAAGCGCTGCGGCCATGGCCTCGGCGGCTTCGGCATCGTTGAGCCCGGAGACCACGATGGTCACGGCCGTCTCGGGTCTTGGCAGCACCTTGAAGGTGACTTCGGACATCACACCGAGAGTGCCCCAGGAGCCCGCCATCAGCTTGACCAGATCAAGGCCGGTGACATTCTTCATCACCCGGCCGCCGCTCTTGACGATCTCGCCGGAGCCATTGACGAAGCGAACGCCGAGCAGATTGTCACGCGCAGCCCCGGCTGAAATGCGGCGCGGGCCGGAGACATTGGCTGCGAACACGCCACCTATGGTTGGTTCGCCGGCTGCGCCCAGCAGCGGACGGTGATCCATCGGCTCGAAGGTCAGCATCTGGTTGTTGGCAGCCAGCGCCGCCTCGATATCGGCCAGCGGGGTGCCGGCGCGCGCCGCCATCACCAGTTCGGACGGATCGTAATTGGTAATGCCGGACAATTTCGCCACCGACAGGGCGGAGGCCGATTGCGATGGCCGGCCAAGGCCGAGCCTGGTGCCGCCGCCTCTCACCTCGATCGAAAGACCGGACGCCTTTGCCTCGGTGACAAGGCGCGCGACATTTTCCTCTGTTTCGGGGTACTGAATATCGGCCGCGCTCATGCTGCTGTCTTTCCGGCGTCGAGTTCACTCTGGTTGCCGGGCTGGCTGCCGTTGCGGCCTTCGAGCGGGAAAACCTTGGAGGGATTGAGAATCCATTTCGGATCGAAAGCCGCGCGCACCCGCATCTGCTGGGCAAGGTCGGCATCGGAATACTGGTGGCGCATCAGGTCGCGCTTTTCGATGCCGACGCCATGTTCGCCGGTCAGGCAGCCGCCGGCATCGACGCAGAGCTTGAGGATGTCGCTGCCGGCCATCTCCGCTTTCAGGCTTTCCTCCGGATCATTGGCGTCAAACAGGATCAGCGGGTGCATGTTGCCATCACCGGCGTGAAAGACGTTGGCGACGCGCAATCCGTAGCGGTCGATGATCTCGCTGGTTTTCTCCAGCACATGCGACAATTGCCCAAGCGGCACGGTGCCGTCCATGCAGATGTAGTCCGCAATCCGGCCGGTGGCGCCGAAGGCCGACTTGCGGCCTTTCCAGATCAGTGCGGCTTCGGTCGCCGACTGGCTTTCCTTGATGGTCTTGACGCCGTGCTTGCGGGCGATTTCGATGATGCGCTCAAGCATGGCGTCCATTTCGGCGTCGGAGCCCTCGACCTCGACGATCAGAAGCGCCTCGACGTCCATCGGGTAGCCGGCCTGGGCAAAGGCTTCGCAGATCTCGATGGCCGGCTTGTCCATGAATTCGATGGCCACCGGGATAATGCCCGAGCCGATGATGTCGGTGACGCAGGCGCCAGCTGAGACCGAGCTCTCGAAACCGAACAGGACCGGGCGGGCGCCTTCGGGCTTGGCGATCAGCCGGACGGTTGCCTCGGTGACGATGCCGAGCTGGCCTTCGGAGCCGCAGATCAGGCCAAGCAGGTCGTAACCTGCCGCATCCAGCGCCTTGCCACCGATCTCGACGATGGAACCGTCGAACATGACCATCTTGACGCCCATCAGATTGTTGGTGGTGACACCATATTTGAGGCAATGGGCGCCGCCGGAGTTCATGCCGATATTGCCGCCGATGGTGCAGGCGAGCTGCGAACTGGGATCGGGCGCGTAGAAGAAGCCATCGGCATCGACAGCCTGGCTAATCGAGATGTTGGTGACGCCGGCCTGGACGATTGCCGCACGGTTGGGGAAATCAACCTCGAGGATTCGGTTCATCTTGGACACGCCGATGACCACGGCATCCTCTTGCGGGATCGCACCACCGGACAACGAGGTGCCGGCACCACGCGGAATGACCGGAATGGCATTGTCGTTGCAATATTTGAGAACGGCTGCGACCTGTGCGGTTGTTTCCGGCAGAACCACGGCCAGAGGCATGCGCCGGTAGGACACGAACGCGTCGGTATCAAACGGCACCAGCTCGCGTTCTTCGGTGATCAGGCAGCCTTCGGGAAGCAGATCCGCAAGGTCGGCAATAATTGCAGGGCGGCGCTGAATGACCGCCCGGTCAGGTTCCTGAAAAGCAATCAATTCCGACATGACTTCCTCCCTCGACCCGTCTCGTGCCGACGAAAAAGCGGCAAGCGGGCTACAACTGGTATTTTTTATTTACCACTTTTTTCATGTCACAGCAATGCAGAAATGCCTATACCGCGCCAGTGACAAGCTTCTCCTGCGGTCGCGCCTCTTCAGGTTTTGTACAATAATGATCTAGACCGGCACCATGCGCGTATTGGTATCAATGAAGCTCCAATAGGGAGAAACCACCCAGCATGAACAATTTGGGAGACTTGGAGATTTTCGCCCGCGTCGTGTCCGCCGGATCGATGTCGGCGGCCGGGCGCGAACTCGGATTGTCTCCCGCAGTGGTGTCCAAGCGGCTTCGCCGGCTCGAAGACAGGCTCGGCACCCGTTTGATGCAGCGCACCACGCGCCAGATCTCTCTGACCGAAGCTGGACAGGGGTTTTACGAGCGCGTGGTCGCCATCTTGGCCGGCATTGAAGAGGCAGAAGCTTTCGTTTCGCGGCGCTCAGCACTGGCGCATGGCGTGTTGAAAGTCTCGGCACCAACCTCGTTCGGGCGCATGCACATCGCGCCGCATATCAACGCCTTCATGCAAGCCAACCCGGATCTGGGTGTCAATCTGATGCTGCGGGACGAATTTGTCGATATTGTCGGGGATGGCTATGATCTCGCAATTCGCATTGCGGAACTGAGCGATTCCAGCCTCGTGGCACGAAAACTCGCGCCTGTTCGCCGAATTCTGGTCGCTTCGCCGGAATATCTGGACCGGCACGGAACACCCGAGACGCTGGAGGATCTTGATCGCCATGTCTGCTTGGCGCCGCACAACAACGACGCCTGGAAGCTCGAAGGCCCGCAAGGCGAAATGATCCACCGCCCGATCGGACCGCTGCAAACCAACTCCAGTGAAGTGGTGCGCGAAGCGGTGATCGGCGGTGTCGGCATCGCGCTGCGCTCGACCTGGGACATCGGCGCGGAATTGGCCGACCAGCGGCTGGTTCAGGTACTTCCGGCTTACGAAGGCTCGCGCAATGTGGCCATCCATGCCGTTTACGCAAGCCGCAGGTTTCTGCCCGCCAAGGTGCGGTTGTTTATCGACTACCTCGCGGAACTCTACGGGCCGACGCCCTACTGGGACCGGGAACAGGGGACCAGATAGGCCTGCCCAGCTGGTGCGCAAACCAGCCGTAACGTCGGGATCGGAACCGCTGCCCGAGCCTCCACCACCCGCGGAAAATCACGGCGCAAGCGGGACTCGCCCGCGCTGCAATGAACCAATCCATCGCGGGTGCGGCAAGCCCTCTTACCATTGCATCAAGGCGCCCCATCAACACGAAACATGCCCCAAACTGGATAAAAATATTGACCACCTTTCCCGAGCCTTGATACGCTCGAAACAAGCAGCAAACGGAAAGTGGCAATGGTTACGGACATTTTTGCACGTATCGAGCACAGCCGGACAGCTGATGAGGTGGTTTATCAGATCGAGATCCTGGTGCTGGAAGGCATCCTGCGCGTTGGCGACCGGCTTCCGGGGGAACGTGAACTGGCCAAGCAGTTCGACGTCTCGCGACCGATCCTGCGCGAGGCACTCAAGGTTCTCGAAGGCCGGGGACTGCTCAAGACGCAACATGGCGGAGGCACCTTTGTCGCCGACGTGATCGGACAGGTGTTCACCCGCCCAATCATGGAGCTGATCGCACGGCACCAGAAGGCGACGCTGGATTATCTCGAATACCGCCGCGAAATCGAAGGCATCGCCGCGGAATTTGCCGCACGGCGGGCGACCGAGGCGGATCGTGCGCTGCTGACCCGGATCATTACCGCGATGAAAGCGGCGCACCAGAAAGACGATTTCGAGGAAGAAGCCGGCATCGATGTCGAGTTCCACAACGCCATCGGCGAGTGCGCGCACAACATCATCCTGCTGCATACGCTCAGGTCCTGCTACCGGCTGCTCGCCGAGGGCGTGTTCTACAACCGCGCCATGGTCTACAACCTGCCAGGCGCGCGCGATCAGCTCTTGGCCCATCACGTTGCGATTTATGAAGCGGTCATGGCTGCCAATCCCGAGGCGGCAGGGCGTGCGGCCCAGGCGCATATCGATTTCGTCTCACGGGCCATGACCGATGCCGAACGCTCGGGCGACTGGGAGCGGGTTTCCAAACTGCGGCTGCAACAGCGCGCACCGGATCTTTCGGGTGACAGCAAGACACCCAACCACAATCAAACGGAGGCGGCAGAGTGACGTCGAGTGAAACGAAGCCCGCCAGGCAACCACGTGTCGGGCTTTTCGCGACCTGTCTGGTCGACCTTTTCAGACCATCGGTCGGATTTGCCAGCGTCAAGCTGCTGCAGGATGCCGGCTGCGAAGTGCATGTGCCGGTGGCGCAGACCTGTTGCGGCCAGCCGGCCTACAACACCGGCGACCGGGCGGACACGCGCGAAATTGCCGAACAGGTGATCGAAGCCTTCGAGGAATTCGACTTCATTGTCGCGCCTTCGGGGTCTTGTGCCTCGATGCTGAAAAAGCATTATCCCGGCCTGTTTGAGGGCGATCCTGCCTGGGAAGAGCGCTCCAAGGCGTTTTCAAGCAAATGCCACGAGCTGATTTCATTTCTCACCGATGTGATGATGGTCCGCGATACCGGCGCGGAGCTCAAGGCGAGGATCACCTATCACGATTCCTGTTCCGGCTTGCGGGAACTCAACATCAGCGAGCAGCCGCGCAAGCTGCTGGGCAATGTCAGCGGGCTTGAAGTTCAGGAAATGACGGATTCGCATGTCTGCTGCGGCTTTGGCGGCACCTTCTGCGTCAAGTATTCCGATATCTCCAATGCCATCGTCACCAAGAAGGTCGGCAATATCGATGCGTCCGGCGCCGACATGCTGCTGGCCGGTGATCTCGGCTGCCTGATGAACATGGCCGGCAAACTCAAGCGCCAGGGATCGGATGTCGAGGTTCGTCATGTCGCCGAGGTTCTGGCCGGCATGACCAGCCAGCCGCCGATCGCCGGCTCAGGCAAATAGGCGGAACAGGAGATACCCGATGGAACTCACCGCCAACAAGTTCAAGGCCAATGCCTCGAAAGCGCTAGTCGACGCGCAATTACAGAAGGCGCTCGGCAATGTCGAGAAAGGCTTTATCGGCAAGCGCCAGAAGGCTGCCGACGCGCTGCCGGAATTCGACGCGCTGCGCGACAATGCCCGTGACATCAAGAACCACACGCTGGCTCATCTCGACCTTTACCTTGAAGAGTACGAGCGCAAGGTCACAGCCGCGGGGGGACATGTTCACTGGGCAGAAACGGCAGAAGACGCGCGCCGGATCGTGCTCGACATCTGCAAAAAGGCCAATGCCCGCACGGTGACCAAGGGCAAGTCGATGATCACCGAAGAGATTGCGCTCAACGATCATCTTTCCGCCAATGGCATCGAGCCGGTGGAAACAGATCTGGGCGAATACATCATCCAGCTGCGCGGCGAACACCCGAGCCACATCATTGCGCCGGCGGTGCATCTCAACAAGGAACAGGTCGAGGGCGACTTCCGCCGGGTGCACACGCATCTCAACAAGGACCGCGATCTGACCGAGCCGGTCTCGCTGCTCAGCGAAGCCCGCGAAGTACTACGGCAACGCTATTTTGCGGCGGATGTGGGCATCACCGGCGCCAATTTTCTGATTGCCGAAACCGGCAGCTCGGTGATCGTTACCAATGAGGGCAATGGCGACCTGACGCAGACGCTTGGCAAGGTGCATGTTGTGGTCGCCTCGATCGAGAAGATCGTGCCGACGCTGGAAGACACCTCGCAGATCCTGCGGGTGCTGGCGCGCTCGGCCACCGGGCAGGACATGAGCGTCTACACGACGTTTTCCACCGGGCCGAAGCGGGAAGAAGACCCGGACGGGCCGGATGAATACCACGTCGTGCTCCTGGACAATGGCCGCTCGGCAATGCTTGGCACCGAGTACCAGGACATGCTGCGCTGCATCCGCTGCGGCGCCTGCATGAACCATTGCCCGGTCTATCACGCGGTCGGCGGCCATGCCTATGGCTCGGTCTATCCCGGCCCGATGGGCGCGGTGCTGACGCCCTCGCTCAACGGCATTGACGAGACCGGACAATTGCCCAACGCTTCAACCTTCTGCGGCCGCTGCGAGGCCGTGTGCCCGATGCGGATACCGCTGCCAAAAATGATGCGGCACTGGCGCGAGCGCGAGTTCGAACGCAATCTGACGCCTGCAGTCGCCCGTTACGGGTTGAAGGCCTGGGCCTTTTTTGCCAAACGGCCGAAGCTCTACCGGCTTGCTGCCTCCCTGGGGATGCCGCTGCTGTCACTGTTTGGCGGTACGTCGCGGCGCTTCCATGCGCTGCCGTTCGCTGGGGGCTGGACCCGCTACCGCGACCTGCCGGCCCCAGAAGGACGTACGTTCCAGCAGGCCTGGGCGCAGCGTGAGGCGCTCAAGCAGGAGGCGGGGCATTGAGCGCGCGCGACAGCATTCTGGGCAAGATCCGGGCCTCCATGGGGAGCCCGGCGTCCAATGACGACCGCCGCAAGGCCGTGCTGGACCGGCTCGCAGACACGCCGACCGGTATCATACCCGGCAGGGCCAAGCTGCCGAAGGCGGAGCAGGTCGAGCTGTTTTGCGAGATGGCCGAACAGTTCGGCGCAACGCTGGCTCGGGTCAGCAGCTATGGCGAAGTGGCCGGGGAAGTTTCGGGCTATCTCAGAGCCCGCAACCTGCCTGCCGCGGTCCGGATGGGCGCGGACAAGCGGCTGAAGAAAGCCGGATGGGAAACCGAGAAGAACCTGGAACTGCGCCATGGGCTATCGGATGGCGGCGATCTGGCCGGTGTCAGCCACGCCACAGCAGGGATTGCCGAGACCGGCACCGTGGCGATGATGTCGGGACAGGACAATCCGACCACCATCAATTTCCTGCCCGAGCACCACATCGTCGTGATCCGGGCCGCCGACATCAAGGGCGACATGGAAAGCGTCTGGTCGATGGTGCGCGAAAAGCAAGGTAAGGGCGAAATGCCGCGTGCGCTCAACCTGATCACCGGGCCGTCACGCTCGGGCGATATCGAGCAAACCATCCTGCTCGGCGCGCATGGCCCGCGAGCGCTGCATGTCATTGTGGTCGAGTGAAGCCATCGGGCGGGCTTGAGACCAGGGCGCAGATAAGCATAGGTCCGAAAACGGACATTTCACCCTGGCCCCAAGGCCCGCAGCCGTTGACCCAAGGCAGATTTTCCGGCTTGGTTGAGATGACGCCAATCATCGGGGCCCTCACATGCCGATCTCAGTTGAACATTTCGCCGCTTTCGTCCTGGCCAGTATCATACTGCTGGTAATCCCTGGCCCGACCATCATCATGGTTATCACCCAGGCTCTGGCGCATGGTCGCAAGGTTGCGCTGGCAAGTGTGATCGGCGTTGGCCTCGGGGATCTGCTGGCGACTTCGCTCTCGATAGCCGGCGCAGGCGCGCTGCTGGCGGCATCAGCCTCGCTGTTCCAGGTTCTGAAACTTGTTGGCGCGGCCTACCTGATCTGGATCGGCTACAAGATGTGGCGGACGCCGGTGACGCTGCCAGACATGTCCGATGCCGAAGTCGCTGAGACACCGGCCAATACGGCAGTCATATTCCGCGATTCCTTTCTCATCACGGCGCTCAACCCGAAAGGCATCCTGTTCTTCGTGGCCTTCGTGCCGCAATTCATCGATCCCGCCCTGCCCTACGTGCCGCAGGCAGCGGCCTATGTGCTGACCTTCACAGCTCTCGGGATCATCAATGCAGCCGTGTTTGCCTTTGCGGCGGCCGGTGCGCGGCAGACCATCCGGCGGCCAGAGGTGATGAAAATTGCCATGCGCAGCGGAGGATCGCTGTTGATGATGGCCGGCATCGCTGCCGCCTTCACCCGCCGCGCGTCCTGACATGCCCTATCAGAACAGGGTCGATCCGGCAGGCAATATCTGCATTCATCCGGCACGCGGGGAGTTCATGGGCAACCGTGGCGGCGTCCTGCATGACGCGGACCAGCACATTGTGCGGCGTCAGAAAAGCCGGGCGTGGCTTATCTGCGTGACAGACTTCAAGGGACGGCGTCGGAAGCTGATGCAACCGAACCGCTACACCGAATTGTTCTTTCTCGACGAAGTCACCGCGCTGGCAGCCGGGCATCGGCCCTGTTTCGAATGCCGCCGGCAAGATGCGCTCGCCTTCGCGGAAGCGCTGGGCGTGAGCCGGAGCGAAGAACGGCTATCGGCTCCGACCATCGATGCGCTTTTGGCGGTCGAGCGCAAGCGCGAACCGGACGCGCCGGAGCGCCAGATTGCGCGGGAGGCAATCCCGTCGCTTCCTGATGGGGCAATGATCCGCCAGGGCGACACGCATTACGCACTGCGCGGCGGCAGGTTCTTGCCCTGGTCATTCGAAGGCTATGGCACGCCGCTGGACTTTGATGCGCTTTCGGGCGCTCCGGTCCATCTCGCCACCCCGCCCTCAACTGTTGCGGCATTGAGGCATGGATACCGACCCGCGTTTCATTCACGGGCCTGGAAGCCCGCCACTTGATCTTCGAAACGGCTTGAGCAAGAAGACCCGAATGCGCGCGAATTACAAACTTCAACGGCTCTATCTCGATGCGTCCCTTGCCGAAGGCGCGGTTGTGCCGCTTGGCCGCGAGCAGGCACATTACCTGATGACAGTGCTGCGGCTTGGCGATGGGGCCGAGGTTCTGGTCTTCAATGGCCGTGACGGCGAATACGGGGCTGTACTGAGGCCCGAGGGGCGCAAGGCGGCAAGCCTTGAAATCAGCGCGCAGACCCGTGAGCAGGCTCCGCGGCCTCGGCTTGATTTCCTGTTCGCGCCGCTCAAGGTCGGGCGGCTGGACTATCTGGTGCAGAAGGCCACCGAGATGGGGGTCGGCAGGATCACGCCGGTGTTCACCGACCACACCCAGCTACACAAGGTCAATGCCGCACGGCTGGAGGCCAACATTCTCGAAGCCGCCGAGCAATGCGGCAATCTTGCGATCCCGGAATTGGCGGAAGCGGTGAAGCTCGAGGCGCTGCTTGCCGACTGGGATCCGGCGCGGCGGATCATATTCTGCAATGAAAGCCAGGCCGGCAACAATCCATGCGAGACTCTCTCGGGCATCCCCGAACGCGATCTGGCGCTGCTGGTCGGGCCTGAAGGCGGCTTCTCGGAACGGGAGCGGGAAACGCTCACCACCCTGCCCTTCGTCACACCGATCCCGCTGGGGCCGCGCATCCTGCGTGCCGACACGGCTGCAGTCGCCGCCTTGACCGCCGTGCAGATGACAATAGGTGACTGGTAGGACAGGTTGAGCCCAAGGGATCAATCTTGTTTGATCTCGAGATCAAGGATTTTTGCTTGCATGGCGGACCGGTTCCGGTCCAATCAGCATCAGGATGCGTGGTTTGAGATCGCGCCTATGAGATGAAAAAGGGCCAGACATGGCGCGCGACACAACCGACGACACCCCGATCAGTTCGACCGAAGAACTCGCGGGCTGGATGGCTGCAGGCTGCAAACCGCAGGACAAGTGGCGGATTGGGACGGAGCATGAGAAGTTCGTGTTCTTCACCGACTCGCATGAGCCGGTTCCCTATGAAGGCGAGCGCTCGATCAAGGCCCTACTGGAAGGCATGGCCTCAACGCTTGGCTGGGAGCCGATCATCGACGCAGGCAAGATCATCGGCCTTGTCGAGCCGACCGGTGCCGGCGCCATCAGTCTCGAGCCAGGCGGGCAGTTCGAGCTGTCGGGTGCGCCGCTTGAGACCATTCACCAGACCTGCCGCGAATCCAACGCGCATCTGGCGCAGCTGCAGGAAATCGCCGAACCGCTGGGCATCCGGTTTCTCGGCATGGGCGGCAGCCCGGCCTGGTCATTGGCCGAAACCCCGAAAATGCCGAAATCGCGCTACGACATCATGACCCGCTACATGCCGAAGGTCGGCAGCCAGGGTCTCGACATGATGTACCGGACCTGTACGATCCAGGTTAATCTCGACTTCTCCTCGGAAGCCGACATGCGACGCAAGATGCAGCTCGGCATGAAGCTGCAGCCACTGGCAACCGCCCTGTTCGCAGCGTCACCCTTTACCGAAGGCAAGCCCAACGGACTGGTATCCTGGCGAGGCGACATCTGGCGCGACACCGACAACCAGCGCTCGGGCCAATTGCCGTTCGTCTATTCCGATGATTTCGGCTTCATGGATTATGTTGAATGGGCACTTGATGTGCCGATGTATTTCATCCTGCGCGATGGCAAGTATCATGAGGCCACGCATGTGACGTTCCGGCAGTTCATGAACGGGGCGTTGAAGGGCGAATTGGCGCAACCGATGCCGACCATGGGTGACTGGACCAATCATCTGGGGACCCTGTTTCCCGATGCGCGGCTGAAGCGCTTCATCGAAATGCGCGGGGCCGACGGCGGTCCCTGGCGGCGGATCTGTGCGCTGCCTGCGTTCTGGGTCGGTCTGCTCTATGACGAAAGCGCCATACAGGACGCGCTGACGCTGACCCGCGACTGGAGCCTGGAAGAGGTCAACTCCCTTCGCGACACCACGCCGCGCGAAGGGCTGAACGCAAAGATCAACGGCCAGTCGTTGCGCGAGATCGGCCGCGAGGTTCTGGGCATTTCGCGGCGCGGACTGGTCAACCGGGCTGCCTTCAATTCCGAGGACAATGACGAAAGCCATTTCCTGGCGCCGCTCGAGGAAAGCATTGCCCGCGGAACGACGCTGGCCGAGGAAATGCTGGCGCTCTACAATGGCCGCTGGAACGGATCGGTTGACCCGGTGTTTGTCGATTACGCTTACTGAACATCCGGACGCCCCTATGGGGAGCCTGCCCTCGGAAGACGCTGGACTGCCCTAGGCACACAGCTCCGGGCGGTATAGTCTTTGCTCAAGCCCCTTGGGGCGATGGAGGAGAGACACAGTCCGATGATGCCGCTTTACGACATGATGATGAATGCGCAGAACGGCGAAGCCTTGCGCGCAATGGCAAGACAGTTCGGCTTGAACGAGGCACAGATGGACCAGGCGATGGCAGCCTTGATGCCGGCCTTTTCCACCGGTTTGAAGCGGAACGTGTCGAACCCCATGGACATGTCCAACTTCCTGTCGGCGCTGGCCGGCGGCAACCATGCGCAGTATTTCGACAACATGCAGAATGCCTTCAGCCCGCAAGGCATGCAGGAAGGCAATGGAATTCTGGGCCACATCTTCGGCTCCAAGGAGGTCAGCCGGGCCGTCGCTGCCCAGGCCGAAGCCGCCACCGGGATCGGTCAGGAAATCTACAAGCAGATGCTGCCGGTGCTCGCCACCGCGATCATGGGCGGCCTGTTCAAGCAGTCGACCGGACAGCCAGCCAGCCATACACAGTCCAGCGCCATGGGCGGCGCCAACCCGATTGGCGACCTGATCTCCGAGATGATGCGCCAGGGCATGGGCGGCGCAAGAGCAAAACCGACGACCAAGGCTTCGCCAATGGACAATCCGCTGGGACAGATCCTTGAGGGCATGTTTGGCGGCGCACCGCAGCAACAGCCCCCCAGGGGCGCTGACAATCCGTTTGCCAACAACCCGCTGGGTCAGATCTTCCAGGACATGATAGGCGGTGCGATGGGTGGTGGCCAGGCTCGGCAAGCCCCCGAACCGGAGCAGCCGCCCGAACCCGATCGCATGCCATCGGGACGCCCACGCAACCCCTATGACGATCTGTTCGGGCAGATGTTCGACTCCGGCAAGGAAGTCCAGAAGGGCTACCAGAAAAACATGGAATCGATATTCGACCAGTATCTTCAGGGCATGAAGCAGCAGCGCTAGTCTCCGGGAGACGGTTCACCGGCCATAGACCGCTGCAAGGAAAAGCCCGGCCGCGCCTGCTCGACGAGAACAAACAGCGACCGGGTAAAGGCGGGACACAGGGCAGTATCCCGCAGGGGACCTCGGGGTGCGGATCAGACGTAACTGTTGAGGCGGGCGCGGCGAGCCAGCTCCACGGTCGGATCTGCCGTGAGCGGCATCGAAAACCCATGGCGCAGATCATCTCGGGTCAGTCCGATGTCGGACAGTTCGCGATCCGAGAGGTGATCAAGCCTGTAAGCCTGACGACGGTTGAACAGGGCCCTGGTTACCGCGCGCGTCTTGCCAACAAGGGCGAAAAGGATGTTCTGGACGGCCGAGCCGAAACTCAGCGCGCGGACAGCCGGCCGGGCGGCCGTGAAACTGCGGGCGTTCATAGCGGTGTTCCTTGACTGTATCAGCGCCGTTCGAGTGGGCGGCGGCGCAAAACCCTATTTGCAGTATCGGTTTCTCAAAAAACGATTGATCATACCAGCGAATGTTTCTAATCCTTATCATCAGAACTATTGATAGGATGCCGAGATGCCCGCGCCACTTGATATCGACCAGTTGCAGACCTTCGTCGCCATTGTCGACACAGGCAGCTTCACCCGTGCGGCGGACAAGGTGTTCAAGACCCAGAGCGCGGTGTCGATGCAGATGCGCCGGCTCGAGGAGCGGGTTGGCAAGACCCTGTTCATTCGCGATGGCAGGCTCAACCGGCTGAGCGAAGACGGCGAACGCATGCTCGGCTATGCGCGGCGCATCATCCGGCTCAACAACGAAACCATCGCGGCCTTTGACGACCAGCAACTCGAGGGTTCAATCCGGATCGGCACGCCGGATGACTATGCCGACCGCTACATGCCCGCGATCATAGCCCGCTTTGCCAAGACCAATCCGAATGTCGAGCTCTACATCGAATGCGAACCGTCGGGAGAGCTGGCCGCCCGCCTGGCCCGCGGTGAGCTCGATGTCGCGCTGGTCACCCACAATCCGCGCGCCCGGTCCTCGGAAGTTGTCCGGACCGAACCGCTGTACTGGGTGACCTCGATGAACCACACGGTGCATGAAAACCCGGTGGTCCCCCTCGCCGTCGGCCGACGCTCCTGCCTGTGGCGGAACCTCGCCTGCTCGGCGCTGGATTCGGCGGGCCGTGATTACCAGGTGCTGTTTACCAGCTGGTCGGCCACCGTGGTGGCCTCCGCGGTGCTATCGGGCCTTGCGGTTTCGCTGCTGCCGGAATGTGCGGTTCGCCCGGGCATGCGCATCCTCTCGCCGGCCGATGGTTATCCTGCGCTTCAGCCGGCACAGATCGGGCTGATGAAAAGACCGGGCGCGCCATCTGCGCTGGTCAATGCGATCTGCGGTCACATCGCCGCCAGCCTCGACAACATCACGCCAGTCGGGTCAGAAGAGAAAGCGTCTGCGTCGGGGTCCTCCTCGCGCCGGGACATGCGCATGCGCCCCGATCTTGCAGTGACGCCAGCCTGGTAACGAAAGCCTGCTGATTGTCGGCAGCACGAGCCGCGTTGCCTTGACCGGCATCGGGCGCCGCCAGGGCGCGGCTGCGGCAAACTTACATCATCACCGAATTGGGCTATACTCTTTCGGCCAAGAGCCGAGAGAGGAAATGTCCATGACGTTCATTTCATCCATTCGCTACATCAAGCCCGATGAGCACAGAGCCTTCGTGGCAGAGCGGCTGAAGGCGCTCAAAGCACAGCTTGATGCGGACATCCACGCCCGCACAGACGACGGATCGCTGCGGCTGGCAACCTGGAACATCATGCATTTTTCCGACGGCGGGGCCTATGACAGGACCACGGAATCGCTGCTCTACATTGCCGAGATCATCGATCATTTCGATCTGGTTGCGATCCAGGAGGTCAATCATGACCTGCGCAAGTTCGAGCTGCTGATGCAACGCTATCTCGGCAGTGACTGGGATTACATCCTCACCGACGCCAGCGGCAACCGCGAACGCCTGGCCTTTGTCTATCGCAAGGCAAAGGTCCGCTTCCTGCGCGAAGCGGGCGAAATCGTGCTGCCCGAAGGCCAGGAGATCGTTGCGCCGGACCAGCAGAACGCAACCCGCAAGCTGCAGTTCGCCCGCACACCCTTCGCAGTCACGTTCCAGTCCGGATGGTTCCGGTTCAAGCTCTGTACGGTTCACATCTACTACGGCAAGTCAGCGGACAGCTCTCCCGAGATGGAGCTGCGCCGCGCTGAAATCGAGAAGATTGCGAAGTTTCTCGCCGATGTGCAGAAGGCGGAAAAACGCAGTACCGGATCAGACGCCAACATGATCCTTCTGGGAGATTTCAACATCATCAGCCCGGAGCACCGGACCATGACGGCGCTGCTTGATGCGGGCTTTGTCACCACCGACGGCATCCGCGATGCCGCCACAAGCCTGTCCGGCAAGCACCATTACGACCAGATCGTCTTCAAGCTTGCCGAGAGGCGGGTCAAACTCGGAGCCTCCGGCGTTCTCGATATCTTCGACAGTGTCTATCGCAGCGAGGATGCGGCGCATTATGCGACACATTCCGCTATCAAGAAGATCAGCCATGGCAGGGATGGCACGCCGCGCAGCGAAGACAAGGCGATGGACTATTTCCGGCGTTATTACCGCAAGCATCAGCTCTCCGACCACAATCTTTTGTGGTGCGAAATCAGAACGGATTTCTCGGGTCACTATCTCGATACCGTCGCTGCGGGCAAGGATCCGCGCAGGATGTAGATGGCGTGGCTCAGGCGATGTGGATGGCCAGAAGCAGCCACTGCACCAGATTGACGGCGAGGCTGACAATGAACAGCCGGCGGCGGAGAAGCACCCTGTTGCTCGTCAGATGAACATAGGCGTGCACCACCCGGACCAGAACGAAGGCCCAGGCTGCGACAAGGGCTACTGTCCCCACCGCACCAGTGACATAGAGCGACAGGCAGGCCGCAAAAAACAGCACCGGCAATTCGAACTGGTTGGACAGGTTGCGAACAGCGGTTGCACTCGGTTCAGGCTCGATTGCAGGAACCTTGAAATCCGACGGCTTGGCCGTTCCGGCCTTGATTGCACCAATGCGACGCGCGGAGACCGTGACATAAATCGCGTAGATCAAAAGTACCTGGGCCAGAACCGGCCAGAAGATCGCGGTGGATGAAGTCATGGTATCAAAGCCCCCCGGTTGCTGAATTGTACCTTCCCTAGACCGCATTCAGGTCAACGGCAAGGCAGGCTCAGGTTTCCATCTCCGGCCTGGTGTCTCGCCGGCGGTACTTCCATCGCCACAGCCAAAGAGCGGCGGTCAGGGCAACACTCCCAGCAAGACTGGCGAACTTGCTCCGTGTAAGGACCTGTAGCGCAAAGACAAGTTCCTGTCTGAACGGCAGGGTCAGCGTCTGGGGACCAAACATTGCGTCAGCAACGGAGTTTTCCATGAAATCGCTGGCCAGATAGGCAAACGCCAGAGCCAGCACCAGTACAAATCCGACAACTGCCAGGCGCGGGATCTGATTGCGCTGCGCAGGCTTTTCCAATGCAGCAAAAGCACAGTATGCGAGACTGGCAGCCAGAAGAGGCGGAAGCACCAGGTCATAACCGGCATGCAATGCCAGGTAGGCCTGCGAGGCACTCGGCCTGCCCTGCGCCTCGGCAGCCGCGTCATCAGCCTTGAAGGCCGCGAACAAGACGCGGGCATCTTCAGCACCATACCCCAACAGCACCTGATCAGGCAGTTTCATGCCATCAATCAGAGCAGTGATGGGCGGTATCACGACAAAGAAAATCCAGGCGAAAAGCCCGGCTGTCAGCGCACAGAGCAGCCAGCCGGGCCATCGCCATTGCATTACATTGAGCCGGGGTAGTTCGGGCTTTCCCGGGTGATGGTGACATCATGGGGGTGGCTTTCGCGCAGTCCGGCACCCGAGATGCGGACAAAGGTTGCCCGCTCATGGAATTTCTTCAGATCAGCCGCGCCGACATAGCCCATCGCTGCCTTGAGGCCGCCGGCGAGCTGATGCAGCACGCCCGAAACCGGCCCCTTGTAGGGAACCTGGCCCTCGATGCCTTCCGGCACCAGTTTCAGCGTGTCGCGCACCTCGGCCTGGAAGTAGCGATCGGCGGAGCCGCGGGCCATGGCGCCGACAGAGCCCATGCCGCGATAGGCCTTGAACGAGCGGCCCTGGTGCAGGTAGACCTCGCCGGGGCTCTCATCGGTCCCGGCGAGCAGCGAGCCGACCATGGCCGCTGATGCTCCGGCGGCGATTGCCTTGGCCAGATCGCCGGAATACTTGATGCCGCCATCGGCGATCACCGGAATCCCATGCTTGTGGGCTTCTTCAACGGAACTCATGATGGCGGAAAGCTGCGGCACGCCGACACCGGCGACAATCCGAGTGGTGCAGATCGAACCCGGGCCGATACCAACCTTGACGGCGTCCGCGCCGGCATCGATCAGCGCCTTGGTGCCTTCGGCGGTGGCGACATTGCCGGCCATGATGCGAACCGAATTCGACAGCTTCTTGGCGCGGGTGACCGCATCGAGCACGCGCTGCGAGTGGCCATGGGCGGTATCAATCACCAGAAGGTCGACACCGGCCGCGATCAGCCGCTCGGCGCGCTCGAACCCGTCTGCGCCAACAGAGGTGGCTGCGGCGGCGCGCAGGCGTCCCTGCTCGTCCTTGGAGGCGTGGGGATTGAGCTGCGATTTCTCGATATCCTTGACGGTGATCAGGCCGACGCAACGGCCGTCGCCATCGACGACCACCAGTTTCTCGATGCGGTGGCTGTGCAGCAGCCGCTTGGCCTCGGTCTGTTCAACGCTTTCCTTGACCGTGACCAGATTTTCGTGAGTCATCAGCTCACGGATCTTCTGGTTCGGATCAGTCGCAAACCGCACGTCGCGGTTGGTCAGGATGCCGACCAGATGTCCCGGGTCACCGGCGCCGCCGCGGTGCTCGACAACCGGAATGCCCGAAATCCCGTGCGCCTGCATCAGCGCCAGTGCTTCGGCCAGCGGCGCGTCGGGGCTGATGGTCACCGGATTGACGACCATGCCGCTTTCGAACTTCTTGACCTGGTGGACCTGCTCGGCCTGTTCTTCCGGGGTCAGGTTGCGGTGGATCACCCCGATGCCGCCGGCCTGCGCCATGGCAATGGCGAGCCGGGCCTCGGTGACCGTATCCATGGCCGAGGAAATGATGGGAAGGTTGAGATCGAAATCGCGCGCGATGCGGGTGGCGATATTAACCTCGCCGGGCATCACTTCCGAATGACCGGGCTGCAGCAGCACATCATCAAAAGTCAGCGCTTCCGCGCCGGTAATGGTTTGGATTATGGTTGCCATCGCCTGTCGGCTCCGTCTGTTCGGGGCCACCCAAACCGGGCTGCCCGGTGTTGTTTCGGGTATCTCGCGTTGGCAGCGGCAAGTACCACGCTTCCCGGGGTTATGAAAGAGCCCGCGCGCGTTTGATCACCATATTTCGCTGCGCCGCACCGGTTCCGGCTGCACGCAAGAATTTGCACCGAGCAGAGACAGGCAGAGTGGACAAACTAAAACCCGGGCATTGCTGCCCGGGCCCTGGCTCTCACACCGGGATTGCATGTCGGTTCAGGGATCGAACCGGCAGGTTTCGGGGCTGAAACGACGGCCTTCGACGGCTGCAAGTGCAGTGGCCTTGTACGCGTTTCGACGGGAGATTCTCGGTTGATCAGGCAGGTTTGAATTCTCCCGTTGCAAGAATGAATACCACCAAACCAGATGGTACAATCAGGTTGGCCGGCAAGTGCGCCTGCAGCGCGACAACAGTGACGCACCGTCTCCAGAAGATGAACAATAGGCTCAAATCTATAAATTCTTACCCGGATGAAACGATATTTTAGTGACTCCATACAAATTTAGGGTTGCATAAATTCCGTCATACGCGGCATAAAACCGCAACAAGGGAACCCGTCGTGAAGAAGCTGCTCGCCCTGATTATTGCATCGATGGCGTCTTCGCTGGTCTTGTATGCTCTGGTGAGCATGGACCAACCGGCGAGACATTCCGGATTGAGAGCCGCGGAGCTGCCGCCGCTTGTTCCGCTGCATGATCTGTTTTCACTCCCGGACACCGGTCGGGACCATGCGGCTCTGTTCGGCCTGGACACCACGGTCGCCTGGCAGCCCGCTGAAAGCCCCATGGGCAGGCTCCACTCGCGGCTGACCCTTCCCCAGGCAAACCCCGTCCCGGGGCCGTGGCCAACAGTCGTGCTGATCGACAGTGATGATGCCGGAATCGCCGGCCCGGACATCGCCGAAACCGTTCTGTTTCTCGCCAATCGCGGCTATGCAGTGCTGGAGATCGATTGCCGCGAAGGTGTCCCTGATGCCACAATCACAGTGGCCCTGCCGTCTGGTACCGTCGGGGATTGCTCCGAGGGCACCATTGCGGAAGAAACCCGGGAACTCATCGAGCAAGGAATAGCGGATCCGGAAGCCTTGGCACTGTTCGGATCTGGCTCCGGCGGCACCCTCGCCTTGTTTGCGATAGCCACCGAACCTGCGCTGTTCAGGGCGGCGGTGGTGCATTCTCCGGCCCTGTACCTGACCGATCACCTTTACACAGGCGCCGTCCCGGAGCAGATGATCCGCACTCCGGTTGAAGCTGCTGTGCATGCCACGGGCTTTCATGAGACCTCCGGCAGGTTCCCGGGCGATTCGCCAATCGAGCTGATAGGGACGTTGCAAGCTGCACTTCTGATAACCCACGGCGGTAATGAAACGGGCGCCTCTCTGGATCCGGCCTCTGTGCGTGACCTGATGGCGTCGAGACGAAACATCGTGATCCACGATCTCGGTGCCGCGGGCCAAAACTATTCCCGCTGGCAAACCCGTGTCGAGGTTGCACGGCTGACGGAAACCTTTCTGGCCCGTGAGCTCGGCGGCCGCAATGGCGGCTATGACTACATAGAGCTGCTGGCGAAACTGTTCTGAGAGTTTCCAAAGCACTGCACCACCCGGCTCGCACAGGATGCCGGGTGGTCCTTGTTCAGGCTTGCGCCTGTCTCTCGATGGTCAGAACCCCTCGAGAACGACCTTGCCCTTCGCCTTGCCGGTCTCGATAAGCGCATGGGCTTCGCGCATTGTCTGCGCGTTAATCGGGCTCAGCACCGTGTCAAGCGTCGTGCGAATGCGGCCGGCATCGATTTCAGCGGCTACATAGGTGAGCAATTTATGCTGCTCGATCATGTCCGGTGTCTGGTGCATGGCGCGGGCGAACATGAATTCCCAATGCAGGCTTGCCGCCTTCATCTTCATGCCGGCCATCGGCATCGGCTGATCGGTGTCATCGATGGTGACGATACCACCCTCGGCCCGGATCAACTCGACGGCGGCGTCCCAGTGGCGCATGTCGTTGAAAATGGCGATGTGGTCGACATGCTCGAAACCCAGCGCGCGCACCTGCGCAACCATGTCGTCGTGGTGATTGACGACGTGATCGGCACCGAGCTGTTTGACCCAGGCGCTCGTTTCAGGCCGTGACGCCGTGGCGATGACCATCAGCCCTGCAGCCTTGGCAAGCTGAATGCCGATGGAACCAACGCCGCCGCCGCCACCAATGATGAGGATGGATTGCCCCTTGTCGGCGCCATCGCGATCGATCCGGAGACGGTCGAAGAATGCCTCATAGGCGGTGATCGTCGTCAACGGCAAGGCGGCGGCTTCGGCGAAATTCAGGCTCTTGGGCTTGAAGCCGACAATGCGCTCATCAACCAGCTGACATTCCTGGTTGGAGCCGGACCGCGTGATGTCTCCGGCATAGTAAACCTCGTCGCCGGCCTTGAACAGGGTGACGTCAGGGCCAACGGCCTCGACAACGCCACTGGCATCCCAGCCAAGAACGCGCGGGCTCTCTTCGACCTGGTCCTTGGGCGCACGGACCTTTGTGTCAACCGGGTTGACGGACACGGCTTTCACCGCGACCAGGATATCACGGCCGGAAGGCGTGGGCCTGGGCAGCTCCACGTCGAGAAACGCCTCGGGGTTTTCAACGGGAAGATAATGGGTAAGGGCAACGGCTTTCATCGGATTTATTCCTGTTCCTGTGTGAGTCTGGTGATGATGCTTTCGACAAGGCTGAGGATTTCCTGAGTCTTGCGCGGATCGAGAGCGTCGGGATGGGGATCGGCAAATCGGCCGGCATCATTGTCGAAATATAACCCATGAGCCTCGGCGAATTCTTCCTCAAGCGCCGCGCGGCGGAGGATGTCTGCGCCTATGGCCAGGTCGGCGCCTGCGACACCGAAGGCCTCTTTGACCATCTTGCTGCCAAGCAGGGAGCCGGGATTGACCGAAACAACGAGCGGGCCCTTGCCCTTGAGTTGCAGTCCCAGACTGCGCGACCACATGGTCAGAGCCAGTTTGCTTTGCGCGTAGGCAGCACCGTCGGAAAGAACGGTTTTCCCTGCCAGGGCCTGCGGATCGACAGGTGCCTGGGCGGCCGAAGACAGGTTGATCACACGACCCGTTGGCTGCATCAGCGGCAAGAGCCGCTGGGTGAGCAGATACGGAGCGATGGTGTTGACCGCAAACCGGATATCGAGCCCATCTTCTGTCACTGGTTCGGACGCACGATAGACACCGGCATTGTTGATCAGCACATCAAGCCCCGAATGCCGCCCGGTCACCTCATTGGCCAATCTTTCGACATCCGCGATGCGCGACAGATCGGCGGTATAGGTTTCCGCGCTGCCGCCATCCCTCATTGCAGAGAGAATCCTGGCAGCCTCAGCGAGCTTGTGCGGATTGCGCCCGTGCAGCAGCACATTGTGCCCCTCAGCGGCCAGAAGCTTGGCCGTTTCCAGTCCGATCCCGTCGGTCGAACCGGTGATGAGGATGGTTTTCGGCATGATCGTGTTCCTTCACTCTGCTGCTAGCGGGGCCCTTGGCTGGAAAAGCCCGGGTTGTTCCCCGATTGCGATGACACCTATGTATCTCTCCCGAAAAGCCGAATAAACTGCCGCAAAGCAAATTGATAATACGGAAATTCCGCAAAATGCTACTGACCAACATCGCCCTGTTCCGTACCATCGTCGAAAAAGGCAGCCTGTCCGGGGCCGCGCGTGAGCTCAGCCTGTCTCCGACCACGGTATCCGAGCGGCTTGCGGCGCTCGAAACCCATTATGGCGTTGTGCTGCTCAACCGCACCACCCGCTCGATCAGTCTGACCGAAGAAGGCCGGACACTGATCGAAGGCGCCAAGCAGGTTCTGGGCGAGATCGAGGATCTCGAGACCCGCATAAAACAGGGTGCGCAAACCCTGTCGGGGCTGATCCGGATCAGCGCACCGAGCGATCTCGGCCGCACCATCGTGACCGACGAAATCAACCGCTTCCTGGCTCTCCACGCGTCCATCTCCGTCGAGCTGATGCTGTCGGATGGCTATATCGACATTGTCGGACAAGGGTTTGACATCGCCGTCCGGTTTGGGGCGGTGACCGACAGCTCGCTGCGGATCCGAAGTCTCGGCTTGAAGCGGCGGCTGGTATGCGCTTCGCCAGGCTATGTCGAGAAGCACGGCGCCCCGCGCACGCCCGACGACCTGAAGGATCACAATTGCCTGGTCATGCGGTTCGGTATCAATCTCGACAATGTCTGGCGCTTTGGCTCCGACCCGGCCAGGCAGATCGTGACCGTGAGGGGTGACAGGGTTGCCAATGACAGCGCGCTGGTGCGGCAATGGGCCCTCGACGGGCACGGCGTGATGTACCGGTCGGAACTGGATGTGGGTTCGGATATCGAGGCCGGCCGCTTGGTCGAGCTTCTGGCGGACCATGCCCCGCCGGCGACGCCGATCCAGATGCTGTTCCCACCCAGCCGGGCTCAGCCAAGACGCGTGCGGGCGCTGGCCGAGCAACTGGCCTTGCGGCTCCAGGGCGCGGGCGCATCCTGAACGCCTGACAGGTCTGGGCGATGCATTCCGGCATATCTCGTACTATCTCGCACCCAGCGGCCAGCAAGCAGGTAACGAATGGCATCTGGCATCGCAGCGGCCTTTCGGCGACCGTATTTTGCTGTAGAAACAGGTTTCTGATTCAAGAGCGGACGACGCTGCCTGGCCTCCGCTTTCCCAACGGGTACCCATCGTGAACCGCTCAATACCGCTCGTCCTGGCTGTTGCCCTGTTCATGGAACAGATGGATTCCACCGTCATTGCCACTGCCTTGCCCGCGATTGCAGCCGATATCGACACCAGCCCGATTTCGCTCAAGCTGGCGCTGACGGCCTATCTGGTGTCGCTTGCGGTGTTCATCCCGATTTCCGGCTGGATGGCGGACCGGTTCGGCGCGCGGCGGATCTTCGCCATCGCCATCGGCGTGTTCATGGCGGGCTCCATCGCCTGCGCGGCCTCGGGCAGCCTGGCGGAGTTCGTGATCTCGCGGTTTCTGCAGGGCATGGGAGGAGCCATGATGACACCGGTGGGGCGTCTGGTGCTGTTGCGATCAGTGGAAAAATCGCAGCTGGTGAGCGCCATGGCGTGGCTGACGATCCCGGCGCTTGTGGGCCCGATGGTCGGCCCGCCGGTGGGTGGCTTTCTGACCACATTCCTGAGCTGGCACTGGATCTTCCTGATCAACATTCCGATCGGGTTGGCAGGCATTGTCTTTGCGCTGAAGATCCTGCCTGATGACGGCATCCGTGTCCGTGACAAGGTCGACTGGCTGGGGTTCGGGCTCTCGGGCGGCGCGGCCTCAGGGATCGTGTTCGGCCTGTCGGTGATCAGCCTGCCGGTGCTGCCGCCTCTCTGGGGCATCGCAGCTACGCTCGGGGGCATTCTGTGCCTGATCGCCTATCTGTTTCACGCCCGGTCCCACCCGAAGCCTTTGCTTGACCCGAAACTGTTCCAGAACCGCACCTTTGCCTTGTCCCTGCTCGGCGCGAACCTGTTTCGCGTCGGCGCCGGTGCGGTGCCGTTTCTGCTGCCTCTGATGCTGCAACTCGGTTTTGGCATGAGCCCTTTCCAGTCGGGGATGATCACCTTCATCTCCGCAGCCGGTGCCATCATGATGAAGTTCGTCATCAAGCGCATTCTCAGCTCGATCGGGTTTCGCACCACGCTGCTGCTCTCGGCTGGATGCGCCGCGCTGTCGATCGCTGTCAACGGCCTGTTCAGTCCGGCAACGCCGATTGCGCTGATCCTGGTGATCCTGTTTCTCGGCGGGCTTGTCCGCTCGATGTTCTTCACCTCGGTCAATGCGCTGACCTTCTCCGAGATCGCGCCTGAAACCGCAGCCCAGGCGAGCTCTTTCACATCGGCTTTCCAGCAGGTCTCGATCGCCATCGGGGTGGCCGTTGCTGGCGGCATTGTCGAAGTGGTCAGCACCATGAATGGCGAGGTGCTGGATCTCAGCGCGTTTCACACGGCATTCTTCGTGGTGGCGGCGATCACCGCCTTCGCCATCATCCCGTTTCTGGTGCTGCCGCCCAGTGCCGGAAATGCCGTCTCGGGGCACACGCTCAAGCGGGCGGGGTCACGCGCCGCCTCACCCGTCCGCAGTTGAGTCCGGATCGCTGCGGCCCTTGAAGCCCTTGGCGAGAACGAACATCTCGACCGATTCCGCACGCGACGACGGCGGCTTGATGTGAATGACGGATTTGAAATTCTGCTTGAGCAGGGTCAGCAGATCATTTTCGGTTCCGCCCTGAAACGTCTTGGCGAGAAAATGCCCGCCCGGGGTGAGAGTCTCGATGGCAAAATGCGCCGCCACCTCGCACAGATGCATGGTTCTGAGATGGTCCGTGCGCTGGTGACCGGTTGTGGGGGCCGCCATATCCGACAGGACCACGTCCGGCGCGCCGCCAAGCGCATCTTTCAGCGCCTGCGGCGCGGCATCGTCGAGAAAGTCCATCTGCAGGAACTTGACGCCGGCAAGGCCATCCATCTCGAGAAAATCGATGGCCACGACCTTCGGGTCCGCATCGGTGGAATCGGTGACCTGCGCCGAGATCTGCGACCAGCCGCCTGGCGCCGCACCAAGATCGATGATGCGCTTTGCCTTGTCGAGGATCTTGTGCTTCTCGTCTATTTCCAGAAGCTTGTAGACTGCGCGCGAGCGATAGCCTTCCTGCTTGGCCTGCTGGACATAGGGGTCGTTGAGATGCCGCTCGATCCAGCGCCGGGAAGACGCCTTGAGCTTGCTCTTGCGCTTCACCTTCTGCCCGAGCTTGCGCCCGGTGGGTCCTGATGGAGGACGGGTCATGATTTTTCCCCTTGGGCCGGGCGCTGGTGACGGTAGCGATAGTTGCGGCCGCTGCGCCGCCAGGCGCCGTCGGACGCCATCATCTCGTTGAGCAGCCCCTCGCGCAAGCCGCGGTCGGCGACACGCATGCGCTGCGATGGCCAGCGCTTGCGGATCGACTGCAGGATGGCGCAACCGGCCAGGACCAGGTCTGCCCGGTCTGCCCCGATACACGGGTTTGCGGCCCGGGCCTCGAAATCCCAGGACAGAAGCCGGTCGAGCATGAGATCGACATCCTCGTTGGACAGCCACAAGCCATCCACCTTGCGACGGTCGTAACGCGGCAGATCCAGATGCAGACCGGCCAGCGTGGTCACGGTGCCCGAGGTGCCGAGCAGATGGATGCGGGCCTCGCCCAGGCCCGAAAAGGCGGGCAGCGCCGGCGGCGTGAAATCAGCCAGCATGACGTCGACTTCCGCAACCATCGCCTCGAACACCGCCGGCGTGACCAGACAGCCGCCATGGCGTTCGGACAGGGTGACGACGCCGACCGGCAGCGAGGTCCAGGCCTTGATGTGATTGGCCAGCCGGTTCGAGCGGTTCTCTGTCAGATCGATCATCGCGATTTCCGAGGAGCCGCCGCCGATGTCGAACAGCACCAGACCGTCTGTTTCCCGGCCTACAAGCGACGAGCAGCCGGCAACGGCCAGCCGGGCCTCGGTTTCGCGGGTGACGATCTCGAGCTCGAGACCTGTTTCCTCACGCACGCGGGCAAGGAACTCTTCGCCATTGCGCGCCGATCGGCAGGCTTCGGTGGCAATCAGGCGGTGGCGCCGCACGGGTCGGTTCTTCAGCTTCCCGGCACAGACCTTCAGGGCCTCGACGGCCCGGTCCATGGCGTCGACAGACAATTCGCCGGTGGCATCGAGCCCCTCTCCCAGCCGGACAATGCGGGAAAACGCATCGACCACCCGGAACTGGCCCGGCCGCGTTGGTTGCGCGATCAGCAGGCGGCAATTGTTGGTGCCGAGGTCAAGTGCGGCGTAGAGATCGTCTGCATGCCTGCGCGCAACCGGCGTCGAAGCGCCCGCGGCTTGCGCGGCATGGGTAGAGGCCTGGCCGTGAGCGGATGAACCGGCATGGGATTTTGGCTGTGTCTGACCCGGCGCCTTTTGCGGCGCAAGCGGGCGTCCCTGGATCTCGCGTCCGGATTTGCGGCGCCGGCGGCGGCCTTTCTTTTCACCGGGCGCAGCTACGGCGGTGGCCGGTTGTGAAGCGGTGCTGGTGGATGGATCAGGTGCGCCCTTGGCCTCGGCCTTGCGCGCGGATTTTCTCCGCCGCCGCCTGCGCCGTCCGGACGGCTCGGAGCCGCCCTTTCCGGTGGTGGAATCACTGGCTGAAGCGCGCACTGATGGCGTTTCATCAGAAGACGAACCCGGGGCCACGGAATTTCCGTTCCCCTGCTTCACGCCATCCATCGCTGCCTCGGGGGCGCGTTCGGACGGCTTGTCACCTGCCAGTGATGCACCTGCGTTTGGCCTGTCGCCATCCCGAAGGTCTTTCACGGTCTGTCCTGTCGTGCGCGGCGAGCCGGTGGGCCCGCGCCGCGCGTCACGGTTTGTCGTTGGGAAAAGATTAGCAAAGCGGTGAACAGAACGCAAAACTCTTTTTCAGCTGCAATCCGGCGCAATTGGCTCCCGGCCGCGGCGATGCTGCAATCCGGGCCTCCGCAGACATCGAAAAAAACTGTATGACCGGGGTTTGCATCCGCGTCCATTATTGGTTATAAGCCGCCCCGCTGGCCCGGTTTTTATCGGCCCGGCCCCTGCTGGGGAATAGGTTAACGGTAGACCCACGGACTCTGACTCCGTTAGTCCTGGTTCGAATCCAGGTTCCCCAGCCACTGTTTCCAAGTTTCTGATCTGATTTACTTTCTCGCTCGGGTTACGGCTATATTTCAATGGCTTGTAAGCGCACTCGTGTGACTGAGACCGGATATTTGGCTTTTCCCGGCCCCTGAAACGCCGAAAGTCTCAGTCGGCCAATTCGGGGCTGACAGTTTGCCGAAAGAGCCTCACCAGGCCATCGGGATTCTTGGGGTATTCAGGGTTTGGTGCTTAATCAGAGAGTCGCAAGGATGCGCCGTTGGGCCTGCCAATCCGAGGGCAGCGGATTGATGCCAAGCCATTTCGCGGTAAGGCCATCGGGTTGGTCACCCTGGACGATGAGCTTGACGATGTCCGGGGCGAGGAAGGCCAGGTCGATCACCTGCATGATCCGTCGCTTGGAGAGGTTTTCGCTCTCCGCGATCTCCTCAAATGTGTGACCGTTCTTGATCGCGCTGTAGTACTGATGCGCCTTGGCGATGCTGCGGATCAGGTTGGCGTCGGCTGGTTTCGAAGTGTCCGACCCGATCGTGAGTTTCGTTTCAACTGTACGCTTTCTGAACTGGAACGGCAGTCTGAGCACCAGACCATCCGGGTTCAGTTCGTCTTCCGAGATCTCTATTGTGTCGGCGATCGCCTCGGGATTGAGGCTGATCTCGATTGCACCTGGCCTGACGGTTCCCTTTTCGATGCAGGACAGGATGCTGTTCGGACCTTTTGTGCGCGACTGCGCATCAAGCAGATCGAGGTGGTTGCCGATCTTTGAAAGTGCATCAGCTGCGGGATTGATCAGGAGATCGACCGGGAGCCGGTTGCGAAGGTGGGACAAGGTTGCCTTGGCGATCTGATCTTCAAGCGCCTTGGCTGGCAGCCTCCAGCCACCGGTCTTCCTGTTGCGACCGTCTTTCCCGGCAGTGTTGAGCAGGCGGTTGGAGACATAATAACGGTAGCGCTTTCCCTTCTTGCTGGCATGACTTGGGGTGAACTTGTCACCGGTCTCATCAACAAGCGTGCCGGCAAGAGGACTGATGATTGCCCCATCCTTCCCCTCACCACGCTTTCGGCCGGCACTTTCCTTCATATGCTCCTGGACCCGAACCCAAACATCCGGATCGATGATTGGCAGATGCTGCCCCTCGTGGATTGTCTCCTTATGCCGGATGCGACCGGCATAGACCGGGTTGGTCAGCAGGTAGTGAAGTGCTGCGCGCTCGAAAGGAACACTATAAGCATCAGGGTTGGTTGACGGCGTTGTAGCATCGCTTCCGTTTTCGTCAGGCCACATGTTTGCCTTTTTCTGCTTCCTCAACTTTACCTTGCCGCGCAGCCCCAGCCGGTTGGCGTGATCCACCACCGCGAGGATCGAACGATGCTTAAGGTAGAGACCATAGAGCGTTCTGACTGTCTCAGCTTCCCCCGGTACAATCTTCAACGTTCGTCCATCCGGCTCGTAGCCCAACGGGATGGCGCCTCCCATCCAAAGCCCCTTCTTCTTGGAAGCTGCGATCTTGTCCCTGATCCGTTCCGCTGTGACTTCGCGTTCAAACTGGGCGAAGGAGAGAAGCACGTTGAGGGTTAGTCTGCCCATGCTGGTGGCGGTATTGAAGGATTGGGTCACAGACACGAAGGATGCATCGGCCGCATCCAGCCGGTCGACCAGCTTAGCGAAGTCTGCAAGGGAACGGGTGAGCCGGTCTATCTTGTAGACGACGATTTGATCGACCAACCCTTCATCCACATGCTGGAGGAGTTTCTTGAGCCCGGCCCTTTCCAGCGTGCCACCAGAGATGCCGCCATCATCATAGTGTTCGGGCAAAGCCACCCAGCCCTCGTGCTTCTGGCTGGCGATGTAGGCGGCACAGGCCTCCCGCTGGGCATGGAGGGAGTTGAACTCCTGGTCCAACCCCTCCTCCGATGACTTCCGTGTGTAGATAGCACAGCGGATCTTCTTCATGGTCTACCCCAATCCGAAGAAGCGTGGGCCCGACCAATGTGCCCCGGTAATCTTCCGGGCGATGGCGCTCAGCGAGCGATACTGTTTGTCATCCATCTTGAAGCCATCGTCCAGAACCTCAATCTGATAGGTTCTGCCGTTCCACTCCCGGACCAGATGCGTTCCGGCGCGGAGAGAGGATTGAATAGCTGGCCTGGTCCGCCTTCCCGCTCCAGATGATCTTTGATCAGCCTTCAAAGCGGCTTTGAGAGCCTTTCGAACCGCACTTGAATGGCCGCCATACGCTTTGATCTGTGCTTCATAGGCCAGAACACTTCGCATGAACTGCACCGAGACATACTTGAGCGACTGACCTCCCATCGTCCGTCGCCATTCGTCGATACAATCCTCGCGGGACATCGCTTCAAAGCGAACGACATCCAGGACCTCCCCTGCCCTCACCATCCGGTTCATGACGATGCCTCGACGGCATAGACTTCATTCTCTTTCGAGTTGGCCTTGATCGCGTAGACCATCTCGCCGGTTTTCGTAGACTTCGATGACACCAAATCATGTCCGCGCTTGCGCAGACCGGAGATCGCCGCCCGCACCGTATGTGCTTGCCAACCCAGGCGCTCTGAAATCACTGACAGTCTTGCGCCATGCGGCTTCGACAGCAGGGCCACCAGTTGATCCTGCTTGCTTTTCGTTACCGACTTGCCGCTGAAAGCAGACTTCAGCTTGGCAGCATTGCTGGGCTTGCCTCTATGACCTTTACTCTTGGTCGCATCAGAGGTGCCCTCTGCACCTGTTTCGGAGTTGTGCTCAAGTTTTGTGATTTGGGTGTTCATTGTCTTTCTCCACTCGGATTGAGAAACCAGATTATCCGGCCTCGCACTGAGTGAAGCCCGCGGCGCGGGCGGGGGCAGCCGATCACCCATTCGCTGACCCAACAAAAGGAATGCTTGCTTGGACGTGGAAGTCCAGCGGGTTTCGGAGCTTTTTGCGGGGCGATCGTAGGGGCCAAGCATCGAGTTCAGAGCGGCCGCTTTGCGTCCTCGTTTCCGGTGTTCCGGGTTCACTGGCGCCGGCATAAACAAAGAAGTTAGCGTTGACCCGCCATTTGGCTGTTCTGACGGGTGAGCCAGATGACTGTTTCTCGGATGCTCACTTTGTAATCAAAGGATAACCTAGGACATACCCTGACCTATCCGACAGGGATCAAGGCACCAAATCTATGGCACTATTCGCCATCTCGGATCAAAGCCGTCTCGCCAAGACACAATCGTTTTATCGGCATAGTGGGCAGTGCGCCGATTCAGGGCAGCTACTGTCGGCTCATCACCCTTCACGTATCTCACCGGTTTCACAACGGATGTCATTGGATGATGCATGAGGATCATGTGCCGCGGCGAAAGAGGCATAGTGACTTGGATGCCTTCGTCAAACAATGAACTTTTGTGGGTCAGGAACTTATCCTTAGGCACTGTTGGATCGAACCACGTCACGGGACTGTCTGAGGTGATGAAGCCGGGTTCATCGGTACAAATGATTGTCATCGTCATTTGCTGCAACATCGGAAAGCCCTCGTTGAAAGCCAATGGCAATAAAAACTGCATCGGTGAATCGACCGCTTTTCGAAGCGCGTCCAACTTCGTTCGGGCAGCCGGCAATGACTGAGTGTCTTCAGCGTTGTGCTCAAGGCCATCTAGGCTCATTTTCGCGCGGGTGCCCTCCTGCTGTTCAGCAAGTTTCAACTCGTCTTGCCAAAGCGTTCTTTGGATCTCTCTCACAAGGGGCGTGCGACCATGCATCGCCGCGATGAAAGCGACCAATCTTGTTTGTAGTGGCTGCGGCAGCTGGCGTTTCTGCGCAACATAGTCGCGGACTATTCCTTTCCAACCCTGTTCCAGTTTCGATAGGTGATGTTCGATTCTTAGATCCCGAGTGCCGTCGGGCATCCGAAGCGTATAGATGTCCGTCTCCGAAAATAGATTACCGGGTGCGCGCTTTCTTCCTGCACCTCCCGAAGGCTCAAATGTCCAGACATAAGGCTGCATCCCTGCGGGGGTTGCCTGATCACACCAACCGGAAAGGTAGCTTCTTGGGATAAAATGCTGCGCTTTGTGACTGCTGCGTATAGCCATTGGCCGATAGGTGTATACTTACGTGACTACAAACTCGCAATACAGCCTGCCTCTGATGAGCGCAACACAGCGGTAAACTTTGATCCATTCGCTTGGGGAACAGAGCGCCTTGTGTCAGCTATGCGCTCCCAATTCGGCCATTCAGCGGATCGTCGCGTTCAACCGCAACTTGCCATCACTCTGGGTTTTTCGAACGGTGGTGCCGGGGCTTGGAAGCCGACTAGGTGCTATGGGGCAGGCAGCGACCCTCTGGCGGCGTCAAAACCGCTCGGCGACTGGAATGCTTCCTCCGATCACTGGAGCTACCACGACTTGCTTCGGTGCGGGGCATGACGCAGGCGGCTCCCAGTCCGGATGACGAACGGCCCCGCAATAAGTGGCAGTATGAGCCTGAACGCGCCGCGCACCACCGCTGTCCCGCTCTGATTCGCCTGCTAAGAGTTTCATGCATCGGCAGGGTGTAAGGGAGGGGTAATGGGCAGTCACACGGATATGCTTCTTCGAGTTATATTGCAGTTGTCACAGATTGCGCGGTCGCGGTATGAGTGCAGTCGGCTTGGGAGGATCGAGTGGCAGAAATCAGATATCTTTGGCGCGAAAGTTTCCTCGAAGACGAGGTCCCTCCATTTCGCTGTCCAACATGCGGTCGCGGCAATCTCAACACGATCGAAAACGGTTTGACCGCGATAAGACCTCAATACGCCGCCCCGGAAGATGGAGGTTACTCGCCCGACGAGGACTGGGGTCGGTTCACCCTTGTGCTGAAGTGCGGCGTGCGAACCTGCGGTGAAATTGTGTTGGTGGTTGGGGCCTATCAGGCTGAGGAAGTTCACAAACCGAATGGAATATTCGCAGAAAGACGGCTCCGGCCGACCTCCATGTATCCGGGTCCCTCCCTTTGCGAAATGCCGGATAATACCCCAGAACCGGTAAGGGAGGCGCTTCAGCAAAGTTTCACACTATTCTGGGCGGACTTGGGAGCCACAGCCAACAAGCTGCGAGTAGCGGCTGAGCGGGTTCTTAACGACAAAGGTGTCAAGCAGTACAACCGAACGGGCAAGCGGGTTCCTCTAACGTTCGCCAAGCGTATCGAGCTATACGCGCAAACCAATGCCGGACACAAAGAGGTCTTAAACGCCCTGCGTTGGGTCGGGAACCATGGGAGTCATTCCGGAGAGGTAGCCAGGGACGACGTCCTGACTGCGTTTGAGCTGATGCAGTCAGCGCTGCAGGACCTTTACGGCAGTCACTACAAGAAAGACCTAGCAAGGCGAGGCCGGGACTTAGTGGCTAGACGGGGTAAGCCTAAGCGCATCAGAGGCTAGCATATTGATCATGGCAAAGCACCGCCTGCCGAGAACTGATTAGCCTATTTCAACCGATCTCCCAAGAAAGCGTGGCACTACAATGGCAAAGCGAGACCCAAACAAGACTGCGCGTAACAGGCTCGATAAAGAGATTACCGACCGACTCAAGAAACTATGGCCGACGGTGGCTAAGGACACAGGTGTCCAAAATCTCCACACTTTCAATGCCTTGATAGGGGGTAAAGCCGCGACCTTCATCGATCTGAAGAACGAGGTCATATCTTCGCATGAGGAGTATCTTTCGCACTATCTCAAGGGATTTGCACGCGCCATCGCGGAAGATGGCTGGACTGCCGGTGGTGCGTCCTTCAGTTCGGAGACGCTGAAGCACAACAAGAAGCTGTTCCTGAAATCGGCTGCGACCAGGGAGTATTTCACGCTGTTTCTAAAGCGATCATATCTCCGACACTACGAGGAATTGGTTCGAAACCGTCCGGCGGTCCACGACGCCGAGGTGTGGATCGGTCAAAATAATAGCGACTATGGTCTTCTGATCACACCACGCTACAAAAACGGCACCTGGGAAAATGATAAAAGCGAGATCCGTCATTTCAGGCATCTATACTGGACGATCGGCCATATCCTTGAGACTGGGCTTGTCGTCGACGGCGACCCCGAACCGATGTCATTTGCAAATGTCGATGATTATTTGAATTTTTTCCAAAAGGTTCTGGTACGTCCATCTGGATCCGCTTATGAGAGGCAGATTGCCAAGCTATATGCGGAATACGTCAAAGCGCATGACAAGCCGGAAGAGGTTCCGCTTCTCATTCCGGAGTTGCGCTACAGCGGTAAGGAAAAAAAGCACAAGTATCGTCTTGACTTCTGTATCATCAACCCGGTCACACTCAATAAAGTTGGTATAGAGCTGTCGCCGTGGTCGACGCATGGCAAAATCGCGGGGACGAAGGGAAAAAGCCAGCAGCAGATCAACGACGAGGCTCAAGCGAATTTCGAGAAGGAAGCTGAGAAGCATCGCTCCTATTTTCAGAAACATGCCATCTCAACGCTCATCTATACGGACAAGCCGTTGGCCGATATTCCAGCGCTTTTTGGAGAAGTCGAAAAGTATTTGAAGTTAAGTCCAGAAACACGCCAGTTGGAGTTCCAGCTTATGGCGGAGTTTCTGTGACGCAAGGTGTCGGCACTCGCCAGCCGTCGGATTTTGGCCACACCGATATTTTGGTGGCGACTTGCACAGACGCGCGACCTCTTCGATGGCCGCTCGAAATGTTCATCCGCTTTCGGTTCACAGACAGGATCCATGGAACGAGCAAGTATTGGGCGCTATTGGGCTGAATGCCGTTGATAGATAGGGTGAATGTCAGCTTCCAAAATGGCAGCCGTCCGAAAGCTGCATGTCCGTCTTCAACCCCTCCCGGGCATCTGACAATCAATGCTGGACGACTGCATAAGCTCCACAGCGGAAATAATTTCCGCTTAGCGCCCTCATCCCGGCCATAACTTATGTCCTGTTCGTCCCCCGATAGCGAACATCGCGGTGAATCGACAAGGCGGTATGATTGCCCCAGACAGTCTTTGCCATGGCAATTGTCCCCGGAAGAGTGCAGTTATGAATAAAAGTCATGGTATTTCTTCCCAATATCATGTCGGCTAAAGCTCTTCCCGGTTAGTGCTCGCCCAACGTCGTTTCTTCCGGTCCTTTCGCACCTTCGCTGGCGGCGGTGTGCCCGATACTGGGACACTTGCAGCGCGGAGCAATTCATGCACGATCACGTAGTCCTTCTCCTGCACAGCCAGCACTAGGAGTTTCCGCGCGCGCGTCATTGCCACATATAGCACCCGCAACGCCTCCGAACTCGCTGATGAGCGGGCTTTCCACTCCTCGAGCAAGCCGTGTTTTTCGCGCTCTGTGTCTATCACCACGCAGACCGCATCATACGCCTTGCCTTTGGCTTCGTGGACCGTGGCATAGCGTGTTCCGGATATGGTTCTGGGGCTCAAAGGGCTGCTCCAGTTGGCATTTCGAATGGCAAGACGCACGTTCAGGCCCGTCACCCTCAACAGGACTGCCTTAGCTGCAACGACCCATGCTTTGACGGCATCCGGACCCACACACACTGGCGGCAGAGCCTCGAGCACCTCGATGGCCTTCCGAAAGTATTCCCGCTCACGGGCAATATCCTTCAACTGATGCAAGGCGGCGCGCTCGTCTACTGGAACACCCTCGATTTCCATCAGCAACTTGATTAGGGAGCGGATGAATTGCTCTCTCTGCCGCCCGCTCGCTCCCTCAGCGTGATAACCGGTCACACACCCGACAAGCCATCCGAGCCGGCTGGTGCCGCCAGTGGAGTGGGGTGGATTACCGGCCACTCGTTCGGCCATGCTTCGTCGATGCGCCAGCACAATGCTCTTGGTGGGATCGATTTCGAGCCGCGTGACGAGTTCCGTGAACGTTTTGGCAACCGCGGCCTTGGCTTCCACGCTCTGCTTGTAGGTTACGATCCATACCGGATGATCAACATTACGGTGGTCACCCACGGCCAAATCAGGTTGGGGACGGCCGCGCAACGTGGCCGCTGCGGCACATATGACCCTCGAACTGCGGAAGTTGCCTGTGAGCTCGAGCTTGGGAAACGTTGCAGCCAATGTCCCGAAGGCCGTGGCTACCCCCTTGCGGAAGCCGTAGATCGCTTGATCCGGGTCACACACAAGAATCAGGCGGACGCCGTGACTCTGCAGCCACGTCAATATGGCGACATCTTCGTCATTACAATCCTGCGCCTCGTCGACAATGATCTCCTTAAACCGCGCGGCAATCGCATCACCGAGGGCAGTTTCATATTCAGCGTTCCTGAGCCGCTCCACGACAAGGCGTCGTGCGGCGACGGCGTCGATCATGCCCTTTCTTGCCAACCCTTCGAGACGCAGTTTGGCGACAGCCTCATAGCCGCTCTTACAGCCCTTCTGTTTTCCTTTGAGGTTCGCGTAGGCACGATCCGACAATTTGCCGTCTGCATCAAAATTCTTGAGAGCGATCGGTGCCGCTTGCACTCCCGGTATTCCATGATGGATCTGGATATCGTGCCAGGCGTCCACGATAACCGGACGCATCTGGCACCCGATTAGGCCGTGTGGCAGGACTATGAATTGGTTTAAGAAGGCATCGAATGTGCCAACAAAATGCGGAAAAGTAAGCCTCGAGGCGGTTTCCGCTGTGAATCGTTCCGTAAACTCGTCAACCGCGCTATTCGTGAACGATAGCACTGCGATCCCGTGACGCGTAGGGAACAACGGCAGCTGCCGCACCACACGCCGCACGAGGGTCTGCGTTTTTCCGGCTCCGGGACACGCTTCGACATAGCAAGCGTGCGGATGATTAACTGCCGCGTCCTGCATCTCCTCCGCTTTGCGTCTGTCTTCATTCATCTCCAGCTACGACGACCTCGAGCGCCTGGCGGATGTATTTAGGGATTTCAAACGCCGCGATAGCCTCCCGGTAGGCGGTATCGCCATTGCCGGCATCCTTATGTTCGTCTTTGAACGCCTTAGGTACATACTCATCCCGTTTGGGAGCGAGGAGTGTCGCCAGCGCCTGCGCGTAGTCACCTTTGCGGACAGCATTAGTCTTGCTAGCAAACAAGCCCCAGAACCCATCGGCCTGTTCACCATCGGCCTTTTCAGCGATCTCCGACTGCCACCGTTCCTGAGATCGAGGATGGACATCTAGGAACGCGGCGCGAAGAAGCGGCGCATTCGCCTCGGTATAGAGTGTTTGCTCGAACGATAAGTCATTAGCGCGCACGATCAGGTCCTTCCCCGCACCAAGGTCAGTGCCGATCGACTGCAGAGCTTCAATGCGATCACCTGGCACACCTGGATCACGGTCCGTAACCACCACCACCTTGTCGGCGATACGGATTGATGTGGAACCGCCTGGCTCCTTATAGGAAGTCAGGAGCAGACGCACATAGGGCTCAAAGTCAACACCGTCGATTGCTATCAGTGTGGTCGACTTGAATCGCTTCCATCGTATGCGATCTTCATGATTGGGATCGTGCCGGTTCAGGAAAAGTCGCTCGGCGAACACCGGAAGAAGGAGGGATTCCGCGATGCCTTCGATAAGCATCACACGCCCGCCGAACAGCAAGGCACTGCGAGTTACGTCCAGATACCGGCTGACCTTGGCAAGGTGGTGGGGATCAAGGTCCAGCGCATTGATCGGCAGGGTCAGCGATTTCGGCCGCCCCGGTGGTGCCGGCACCGCGCGCGCCACGACAATATTCTCAAGATCGGACCAAGCGGTGATATTCGGCGAATGGGACGTAACTATCACCTGGATCCGCCCTTGTGGCTGACCAGGCGATACTTGGACCCTAGCGCTCTGCTTCGCCTTGTCACGCAGAAAATCCAGAACCAGCATCTGCAGCTGGGGATGCAGGTGCGCTTCTGGCTCCTCGACCAGAAACAAAGTGAGGTCTGCGTCTTCCGACTGCTCGAGTTCCATGATGACGGTCGCCATAAACAGGAGATTGGCGTACCCCAAGCCTGACTGACGGATTTCCTCGGGGTTGTTGGCCTGCTCTCCGAGTTTGAATCTCAGATCGCGTGCGATGTCATAGAGTGACTCATTGCTCGAGAATCCAAGTACCGCCTTCTGGGGCTTTGCCCCGGTTGTCAGGTCCTGCAGCAGACGCCCGATCGCGGTCTCGATGCTCCCCAGAATTTTGGTGCTTTCCTTCTCCTCGCCCTCAACCCGAATAGAATCCCGTTTGAGGTCCGCTACAAACTGCTTTTCCCTATCCTTGTCGGAACTGAGAAAAAAACGCAGCAGCTGTGCTATCCGTGTCGGATTTCCCGATGCAAGAGTACGCTGGGCATCTCGCAAGGGTGGCAGATAGACATACTTGATCAGGTCTGTGGAGCCGGGCTCCGGTGCTGCCTCGAACTCCCCGCACCAGTATTTCGCGCGGTACCGGTCGCCATTTTGCTGAGCGAAATGCAGACCGAAACGCGCCTCTCCCTTTGTCGGGTTGCGGATGGCTGCCGCAAGCAATCCGCGTTGGGCAGGTGAAAGGTCGGTCAGCTGGGCCTTGATCCGGAACGAGGCCTCACCGTCACGTAGGTCCGATTCCTCACAGTAGACCTCTCGTCGGCCGTTCGCCGGCTGGAAAAGCAGCCGTATCGCGTCCACGATGTTCGACTTCCCGCCGTTATTCTCTCCGACAATAGCGGTGAGGTAGGGATCAAAACAGACTGTGGCGTTTTCAAATGAGCGGAACCGCTCCAAGCGGATTTTTTCAAGATACAAGAAATAACCTCTGTACAGTCGCAAGCAATATACATCATTCCACGCAAAGTGGAACGCGAACCTGTTGTTTACCTATGTTTTGCTGCTTCCGCTCGATATTATACGCCACCGAGGCACGTTACCGAGAGACATATGAAGCAATGTCGGCACCACGATGAATGCACACGCAATGGCCTTTGCTACCTCGCTCTGCGCGTTGCACGATGGCAACCGTTTAATCCTTGACCTCTAAACCGGACTGTCGGGAAGCGGACCACAAGCGGGCTGGGCGAGAATGCGCCCCCATAACGGTTGTTCGAGGTTATCCTGGAGCAATCCAGAAGCGGCCGTCCACCTAACGTCCACCGAAAAGCAGGGGAGGAAGTGGGCTACCGCGAGAACGTGCAAGCGCTTTAGCCATCCTCGCCGACGGTCATTTCGGCAAGTGCGCGCTTGAGCGAAGATGGAGTCGCTGAGATTCCTTCAAGAGCAGCGATTGCCTCCGCTCGCCAAGCAAGATCACCTAGGCCAGAGAGTTTTGTCCTCAGGCCTCGGATGGTCTTGAGCACGTCCTTCGCCCAATCACGAAATTTGTCCAGAGGCCAAACAGCCACCCCGTTAAGGTGAGTCTGGCAATCATCTGAACTTGCATCGGCGTTAGTCACTATGACCGGTATGATTTCCGCATCGTCGCTGAGTATCTTGATATTGGCCTTGACCCATTTGGGGTGGGAAGCGGCCTGTCGTGCCTTTTCAAGAGAGAGGTAGTCACGGTTTGTCTTCTTGACGTGATCTTCAAAGACAATGCAGAGCTTGTCGCCAATCAACCAGCGCGGATCGGGTGCACCCTTTTCTTCGGAGTTTTGCGCATTGAAGCCGAGAAGATCACTGACGTGAGACCCGATTTTGGACCACCCGGCTGGGGAATTTCCCGGGGGTAACACTCACGGCGGACCGGATGCGCCGGAGGTATTCATGAGCGATATCGGCGGCTTATTGCCGATGGCACTGTGAGGGCGAACCTCGTTGTAGTCTCTACGCCATTCCTCCATCTTCTGACGGGCGTCGTCAAGCGTCAGGAACCAATGCTGGTTCAGACATTCAGCCCGGAACTTCCCATTGAATGACTCGATATAGGCATTGTCCGTCGGCTTGCCGGGCCGTGAGAAGTCGAGCGTGACGTCATTGACATAAGCCCACAGGTCGAGATCGCGGGAGATGAATTCGCTGCCATTAGCCGACTTCCCGGCAGACCCGTTCGAGTGTCTGAACCACATCTTCCCCCCGGTAGGAGAACCGCGGATCGGTTGTCGGCGCATAGCGCGAATGGGTGTCGACGATGGTCAGGATGCGCAACTTCCTGCCCGTGGCCAATTGATCGTGAACGAAATCCATGGCCTAGACCTGGTTCGAATGTGTGGCATCGGTTCTATCCTCCCTGAGCTTGGCCTTCACCCGCCGTTTGGGGGTCTTGTTGCGCAATTGCAGGCCCAACTCGTTGTAAAGCCTGCGGGTTCGCTTCATGTTGATCGTCCATCCCTCACGCAGCAGAAGGACGTGCACACGCCGGTAGCCGTAGCGAACGCGTGTCTCACAGATCTCCTTGATCCGCTGCTTCAGCGGAGCCTGCTCGCCACGCCTGGACTTGTAGGTGTAGAGAGAGCGGTCGATCCTCAGCGCATGACACGCCTTGCGGATCGACACCTTCCAGGCCTCCCGGACTTCATCCACAAGCTGGCGTCGGCGGGCAGGCTTCAAAGCTTTTTTGAGAGGACATCCTGCAGCATGGCCTTGTCCAGGCTGAGGTCCGCGACAAGCCGCTTGAGCTTGGCGTTCTCCTCTTCGAGCTGGCGCAACCGTTTGACCTCCGACGGCATCAGACCGGCATAGCGCTTACGCCAGTTGTAGAACGTCGCCTCTGATATTCCGGCCTTGCGACATACCTCGCCGACGGCCGTGCCTTCTTCAGCCTGCTTCAAGACAAAGGCGATTTGCGCCTCAGAAAACTTCGATGCCTTCATGGAACTCTCCATCTCCCGGTCGAGGGATCATAGTTGGAAAATTCCAGCCATAAATGGTCCGATTTGGCGGGGGCACGTCAGCACGTCATTCGTTAAGTTGGGCAGCAACTCGGACTGCGTCTTCAAGCCAAATTGCGAGAGGATTGCCAATCTGCACAACCTTACATAGGGTAGTCGAAACTTGGTAATGATAACTCGGAATTATCAATGCGAAACCTACGGGCGGCGCCGCTATTTTCGCCGGTGAGTATCGAATTGGTCCCCGAACAAGGTGGTCGACTACGCTCGCTTATCAACGACAGCGCATGGCACATACGAGATGATTCTCAGCTATCAAAAATAAACAGCTCTATAAGGTCACATCTGAAATTAGAGAAATTTCGTCATGCGCTGGATACGGCGGTCGCAATTGCCGCCTCATACCTCGCAGCAAATGCTGGCACAGCGCCAGCTCACTACCCGATCTTTAGTTCCCCGTTCGCGGGCGATCTTCACACTCCAGACCAGGTTTTGATACAGCAGAACAAGGTTCTATCCGGAACCCTCATTGAATTCCTGAGCCATTTCCTCGCTGTGCCAAAAAAGCGGCGCCCAAGGCTCTTTTTCAGTTATCATGACCGAAACCAAGTTGTTGATCTTCTTGGGAGGGTCTCCTCTCTTGTTGAAGTAACTCAAAAATTTGGAAAAGAAGCTCGCTTCGTCAAGCTGGACGAGGCCATTTCAGAAGACGATGAAATTCTCGCTTTTGCATTGCACGGCAATCACCTTCCCAATCTGAACAGGTATCTTAGAGGGGATCACTCGATCCTCTTGGGTTGGGCCGCTGCCAAGAGTGCGAAGCTCCACGATGTTCCCGGCGAAGCCGAAGAAATAATCAACGGTACAATCACAAAGGTGAGAGGTCGGCTTCAGGAGGACGCCGCAACAAACAAGCCATTCTGGCTCACGCTTTATGTGCAACTCTTATTGGATCGCGCTTTCTTCGCTGATGGTGGAACCGGAGACGCTCAACAAGCCCTATTGCTCGCGCGACAATTGAATAATTCACCTCTAATTGCTCATTGCGAACGGTTTGCCAACCAGTTCTTGGGAGTCGGAGATGAAGCCTTGGCAATGCTTAATGACAGTTTCGAGAGATTCGCTGAAATACCTGAAAATTCTGAGGAGTATTTGCTCTATACGCCCACTCGCTTAGCAACAATTCTGAATAGAAACACTACAATGTTGATCAGCGCTACTACAGCCGTCGATCCTGGCAGTTTTGAAGCAGATTATCTCCAAGCCAAGGAACTATTCCCATCGTATTCGAACATTGGAATGATGGCGAGCTCAGCGGGAGTTGCAGCCATGATAAGAGGTCATGGCAAGAGAGCTATTAGACTACTGGAAAAAGCGACCCTCGAACGATCACTTCCAATCGACGGTTTTAACATCAGGATGAACCTATTGTGTGCTCAAAGCAACTATTTTGGCGACATTGATGAGCGAGATTTCAAAGCACTTTGCGAAGAAGTCCGCTCCTTTCCATTTGCTGACAACTGGGAGTATCAAAGGGTTCGAATCGTATCAAATTTGCTAAAGGTAGCGACCAGCTCTGAATTGAGGGAGCTAGCATGGTCAACTCTATCGATGAGCCGATTCCTAGAAGATTTCGATGGCTGGGATGATGACCGCGCTCTTCGCGATTATTTAATTCGCAAGAGATACTCGCACTATCTTCGCGGCAATACTCTGGCCGGTCAATTTGGCAAATTCTCAATACGTACAGGGCTATTTCCGTGTATTGATAAAGATTGGACGTAAAATTCATTCATCATTGTCGCAAGTGACTTTGCTGCAGGATGAATTGGCAATTCATCAATGTATGAAAACATGGGTGTTTTTTCAAATTTACCTCTGACTCCATCATACCAGTTGTTAGCGTTGGAAATTGTGGGGGCAACGTTCAACTCGAGGAACGTCATGTCTTCAATGTCAACATCGCCCTCCAATTTGCTTTGGCGAAAGTCAATTCTACCAAGAAATGGATAACCCGCTAGACAAAGAAGTTCATTGATACCTGCCAGAAGTCTCGTTGAAATATTTCCTTCATATTTGAACCGCTTGCCAGTGTTGCTCCATGACCCATAGATTCTATTGGCTTGCGATTTTGCCCTGCTATCGAACCATTCCGATTCAGGTGCTTCTGTTACGAGGTGCTCAAGAACAGAGTAACTATGTCCGTTTTTGTTTCTCAAGAAATGTATCGTGGCATCGCTTCCTAATACAAACTCCTCGACGAATTTTCCTATCTGCGGTTTTTCACCTTTTCTCCAAACTTTAATCAGATCGATTCCTACACTATCCCCACCGCAAATTGGTTTTTGAATAACCGGGCCGTCGAACTCCGCCAAGTCTGCACCACTAAGAGTGCGAGCCACCTGTAATTCGCAATTTCGTGCTAATTGTTTTCCTAGCAGTTTGTCGTGAGTTGTGATGTAATTCTTATTGTTTGCTGGGAAGCAGGGCATATTTAATATTTTAGATACCGTGCTGGGCAAGCCAATCAACTCAAGATCGTACAGGCCGCCCACAATATCGACAACTAGTCCCGGTCTGTCCGAAAATTGTTCCGCGAACTTACGTTCGAGGAACTGGTCCAAGGTGACAATATGCACTGTTTCGGAGAGTGCCTGGCAAGCTTGAGTGTAGATCATCACAGTGTCTGGCGGATGATGCCATACGTGACGCCGACTCCAGATATCGTCGTGCGTTCCCGCCGTAATTAGAAAAATCGGCAGACCCGCCAGCTTGGCGTTAGCTTTTGTGCGGTGGTTGCTCATAATTCCGAGTTATCATGACCCGGCATCAACTAAGGCGAGAGTGTCAGCTTTCTGTAGCGCCGCCACGAGGGAATTGTCAGAGACCTTCGTGTAGATTTCCGTCGTAGAAATACTCGCGTGCCCGAGAAGCCTTTGGACAAACCTGATATCTACCCCTTCCTCGATCAACAAAGTCGCTGCGGAATGGCGAAAGCGATGTGGGGTCAGATGGGGCTCGATGAAGAGTGATTTGGAAACCGTTCGAAGTCTCTTACGAAATGCCGCCTCAGTAAGCCGTTCGCCTCGTGAATTGAGAAAAAGGTAAAGGCTTGAGGAAGCGCTCTCTCTTCGCTTTTGCCAGTAACAACGGAAGTCCTCAAGGAGCCTCGCGTTGGTCACGTACACGGTGCGCTCGCGATTGCCCTTCCCACGAACCCTCATCTGGGAACAAGCGCCGGCAACATCATTTATGCGGAGGTTAGTGATTTCACCTATACGCAATCCTGTGACTACAAGGAGTCTCGTCACCAACCCGGTAACCTGATCCGGGCTTCCTTGACGCATTGTCTTTTCAGAATTGGTCGGATCTATCTCTGTGAGCGATCTTGATGATCTGAAGAGGACATCGAGGGTTGGTCGGTCGATTGGTCTGGGCAGTCGTCTAGGTACTTTCAGTTCCAGGCGCAAACCTTGAAATGGTGACCTCTCGCCGCCGCACTCCTCCTCAACCCAACGGAAGTAAGATCGCAAGGTGACGAAGCGCCGGCGGATCGTGGCAGCGCTGGAACCCGCGGTTTCCCGCAGGTAGCGATGGTACTGTACCAATTGCTCCGAACTTGGTGGGATGGCGATTTCCGCGTCGGAGGCGTATCGCACGAATGACTGAAGGTCCTGCACATAAGCTCTAAGGGAATGAGAACTGAGCCCGAGCTGCTCTTTGCAATATACTTTAAATTCCAAAATTCTAATATCTCTCATCGTCAACCCCATTGGTAATCCTGGGTGTGTGACACCCCGATAATCGGGATGGCGCGTTCGACCCGACTTCTTGAGTGGGATCAGAGTTTGAAGAAACCATGAAAACGATCAAAACAGCGCGATCGTGGGTACGAAAATGTCTGTACTTGAACGCTAAGCTTGATATCCTGCCCTCGCACAACCAGAGTTGGCCAAGGCGGGTCAGCTAGAGAGTTAAGATAACTGGAAATTATGCTCACGGATTCGAAGCCAAAGTCCCTGCTGCGCCTTCGCCGTGAAGCGCAAATACTCAAGGGAAGCATTGTCCTTACGCCGGTTGATAATTTCCCGAACCTCAAACGCTTTGGCGATCTAACTTCCGAGTTTCATGGCCTCTATGCGTCCGACAAGCAAAGGTCAGTGGCGGAGCAAAAATCTGCAAAGATACAATTCTCGGGACGGTCGCGTCTGACACGGGAAATTTCTAGCATCCATCGCCAGCTCGCTCGCGCATTTGATTGCAGCCACGCGTCACTTAGGCTTCTTTCCGGCCTTCATGCACACATCGTCTTATTCATGGCCTTGTCTCCAATTGGCGCAAAGGTCGCGCTATTGCCGGAGACCGCAGGTGGTCATTTCGCGACTCCAGCCATTCTTAAGCGACTCGGGCTCTCGGTTATCCCACTACCCGTCAACACCGAAGGAAAATGCGTAAATTCCGCCGAAGCACTAACTGTCATTGAACGCGAAAAGCCCGACATCCTGTTCGTAGACCGGAGTGAAGGGCTTCGCTACGAAGATTTCTCAGAGTTGGGCCGGTGTAAGGTTCCCATTCGCATTTTTGATAGTTCGCAGTATGCTGCGCAGATCATCGCGGGACTCTATGAAAATCCGTTTTCTTGGGGGTTCAACCTGCAAATACTCACCCTACACAAAAGCTTTCCCGGTCCGCAAAAAGCGGCAGTCTTGTGTAACAACGATTTGATATGGGGAGATGTTCTATCTGGCTTGAGCGCATTTGTCTCAAGTTCCCATATCGAGAACAGCTATCTTGTTGGCCTCATTCTTGATGAGAAGCGGCAACTTGACCAATATGCCCATCGACTGATCTCCGTAAAAGAAAACCTTGAGGCGGAGTTGCTAGAACGAGCGGTTTCGGTTGTTCCCACCCACAGTTGTGGAAAAGCGAGCTGGCCCGCGACGCAGCATATTTGGATTAGTCTCCGCAACCAAGACCACGCATTCGAAGCCTGGAAGGGGCTAGAGCGAAACCGGATCCAGACGAACTATCGGAAATTGCCATATGACTTAGGATGGGGCCTGCGCCTTGGTGTCACGGCGGCCGTTTCCCGCGGACTAACTGTGGATCATACGGCGGAACTGGCCTCCCTTGTATCAAGCATATTGCTAGATACCCGTAGCAACAGATTCAGAAAGGCCGTATCTCGGTTGGCTTCGGAAATGCGTCCGAACGCGCCGTTTGGAGCGTCCGATGACTGACAGATATTATGACGAAAAGCTGCTTGCCGAATGGGCGAAGGGCACAAAAACACGGATCCCAGCGCCGCTTTCGGTGCGGTCAAGATGGTATCGAAGGCTGATCTTCCAGATCGCCCAAACCGCGCTCTTAGGTCCCGGCGGACGCATCCTGTCAATAGGAGCGGGGACGGGAAAAACGGAATGTTATCTGCAGTCCATGGGGTTTGATGTGATAGCTTCCGATGTCGATGAAACAGCACTTCGGCTCTGCCGCGAAGCTGGATTGGTGGTGCGACATTTCGACATCACATCTCCTGCTGCGGAGAACCTTCTGATAGATCTGATTTATGTGGATGGTGTTCTTGGCCACTTGCAGGAGCATACTGATTGGCAGGGGCTCTGGACTGGCCTGGCATCAACTGGCGGCGCTTTTCTTTTGATGAGCAACGACTTGTCGGACGACGACGCCAGTCCGAATTTCCATGTTCATGGAGAACCGGAGGCGCGTTTCCTTAGACCACCTGCTGGCTTTTTTGAGACCAGTGCATCGCAGACCGGGTATTGGCAGGCTTGCTGGAGTCGCGTTCTGAAATACCGCCGGCCCGGCCGAGGTTTGAGGAGAAGGGAATTGGTGCTGCTTTCCCGCGCTACTGGTGGACGAACGGATGGTAGATCAACGCATTCATAACATCAGAGATACGAAGTCCGCCTTTTTGGACGAGCTTGCGCACGAAATGTGCATCGCCATAAAAACCCTGTTCCTCCGCGGTAGTCGCATGTTGCTCAAGCTTCGCTTTGATACCGGTCAACCGAACATTCTCCCCTGAAACCGCTTCAAGCAGAATGGCATAAAGTGCTTTGCGCCACAGACCGTAGGCGTTCTGACATGCCGTGTCGAAAGTCTCTATCTTTTTGAGGGCACGTAGCGCGTCGTTCCTATGTTCGTCGAGGACGTCGAAATCCTGTCGATAGGCTTGAGGGTTGAGCAAGGCGTCCCTCCACGCCCTAATCGCCAACTTGAATTCATAGACAAAGGGGTAACTTAAAAGGTCTTCGAAACCGGCAGTGGCGATGAACTGGTGATACTCCGCCAAACGGACCCGGAGATCCTGAATGTCAGACAAGGGGTTTTGAATCCGCACGTTTAAGATATCGCCATTTAGATAATACTGTTCCCGATTACCAAAGACAGCAAACTCATCCTGCGCGTTTCGGTACTCCTGCTCTATCCGGCTAGTCAGGTCGGCGATATCGCCTTTATGGGGCCCAAGGCCTAGCGTGTCCTCATAATTCAGCCTCTCGTCAAATACAGCGATCGCCGGCAAGACGATAAATTCTAAGAAATGCGCTCTTTCGTAAAGGATTGTGTTGGCTTTGAAACATGGATCCGTTTTCGCAACGATATCCGCAATCTGGGAAGCGCTGTTTTCCAGTACTTGCGGCGCGACATCAAGACGCCTCAAAAACACATGGCGCAAGGTGTCAAAATAGATCCGTGACAAGAGCGTAGATAGAAAAAAATCGGTTTCAAGCGCTTCTAAATCGAACTGATTGTGGACTTCCCTACCAAGAGAACGAAGCCCTTCCGGATCGAACCGGCCTTTATGTGCGCCGATATGAATTTTCCAGAAGAGGGCGGAAAGTCGAATCAGCCGGTCCTGCGAACATACGAGCGCGAGCACGCTTTCGAATTGCTCCTCATCATGCTCCGCCTCCAGCAATGCAAGCTTAGCCCTTGCCGAGAATCCGCTCAACTCAGATGTAACGGCGATCTGTGACAAGTGGCCCCTTGCATTCGCGAAGGAACCGCTCTTGTCCAGGATAACTCCGAGTTGGAATTGTGCAGAGTCTGAATCTAGGACATCGATTGCCTTGCTTAGGCGCATTCCCATCAATCTGAGGTTGCCTTGGACCATTGCCCGCCCAAAGTACCTCTCCAACCTGTCTTGGTCCCTCAACTCCACTCCCGCAAGCCAGTTCAACGCCGGATCTGCCTCGCCCTCAGGAGTCCGCAAACGCCACAACAGAGCCTTTTCAAATCCCTCCATAAAAGTCGCATCTACAGGGGCAATGGTGTCGCGAAAATGCTCAGCAAGCCGCTCATGCATCACATAGAGTTTGCCGGGTAGAGAAGAACGGGGAATAATCCCGGATTGGGACAGCAGACGGAGATCCCTGAGGGCGATCAGCTGATCCCAGAGCCGTCGTATGCCTTTATGCGGGTTGGCGTAATAGAAGGCCTTTCGGAAGGACCGTTTGTCGAAGACGCCCTTGAAAAGGGCAAGCGCAGTTGCGGTGGCCACTACAGTTACAAGTCTTTGCCCGGGTGGGTCGGCCCGCTGAGTGTTCTGAGAGAACAAATAGTTGGAGACCCGTTCAGTTAATTGTCTCTGATGGGCGGTCCCGATGTCTTCAACCTGTACGGACTGAATCTCGGCAATGGATGCCGAGCCAGTTCCAGCACTCTGGCTAAACGCCCTAATTTTTCTCAGAACATCGGCAGAGAGTTGGGCTTTGGAGATATCCTCACGCGATAACGCGTTGATACTGTGGAGCCGTCCTGTCTCTCGCGCATACGACAAGAGACGGATTTCGCTGCCGGCGCGTAATCTCCAGTTCTCAAGAGGCTGTGCAAGAAAGATAAGATGACGTTCAGTTGTGGAGTTGAGAATATCCAACAGACGCCGCGTGATACCCTTGATAATCTCCGGTTCAGCCAAATGAAAATTATCGACGATGACAAGCGCGTCCGAATGTGCGAGGCCGCCGAGTCGGCTCAAGAATTGATTTTGAATGCCATACCCTCGAGCAAAGTCATAGTAATGAAAATTGTCTGCCAGAGCACAAAGGTCCCGATCCCTAATAAGCGCTTCCGCTAAAAGGATCGCTGTACGAGTTTTTCCAAATCCACTTGGAGCGATTATCACGTCATATGTTCCAGGCTCCTTTTTGCTTTCCCGTATTTTCTTTAAAAGAGATTCGACAATCATCTTTTGTGTCGGATGATTGAGTTTCAACTTTCTAAAATCATCGTTTACCGCGACACACTGAATCTGGTGTCCAATTTCCCTCGATCTCGCACTGTCGCATGCGATGAATATTAGGCGCTTTATTCTGGCGGGAATTCCATAAGCAACTTTTCGAGCGGCCGGCACGTTCAGCAAAAGCGCGCCTAAAATCATCAGAACAATACCTGAAACGGCAACTGCTGAGACAATAGGGGATATGTTCTGATCCAACCCGAGGATGTTGGACGCAAACGGAACTGCCAATCGGCTCGCTGTGACGATTACCGACAGTGCGACAAGAAGCTGAAGCACGAAAAGCAGGTACGAAACGGGTTTCGCGACTAGATCGAGCTTTGATTGCCCGCCGATGATTAGCATAATTTCCAGTTATCTTAACTGGACAGATGTTCTCCCGCTCCGTTACATATCGAGTGTCACGGAACACAATGCCTTCCGCCCGCGGCCCGAAGCATAACCTATTCGGAAGCTTCCTTTCCCAGGGTACGATAATCTCCAACTCCAACTGATCAGAAATCCAAGGAGCAATTCAAGGCTAATGGGCAAACTGCATCAATCCCGCCAGAGCTGAACACAGGTTCACGAGCAACAAATCTCACAAATACGGCCGCGCACCAGGGTTCTCAGTGCACTCAGGTAAAAGTTGCGTGAAGCGGCATAGAGCCGTATGCATCCTTTGCTTGTATTATTGCGTTGGTAACCTGAATGAACATTTCTCAAAATGCATTAGCGAATGCCGAACCAACTGATCAGCGCGAATCTCCGCCACGCGACAGCGGTCTCGACTGCCTCGCAGCTCTGGGCGCCCACCATCGCATTGCGATTGATCTCGAGCACTTGCGGCATGAACTCAACCTTGTTGACCGACATGCAAGCGCAAAAGACCTGGCCAGGGCTGCGCGCCTGAGCGGGCTCAAGGCGCGGTTGTTCGAGCGCAATGGGTTCAAACAGCTTCAGTCCGCGCCACGGCCATGCATTGTAGAAATGAAAAACGGCGCTTTTCGAATTCTGGTCGCCGTCGATGACGACGAGGTTCGGCTGTTCAATCCGGCAAACCCGGCTTTAGAACTCCGTTCCCTTGACGACTTCCTGAATAATTGGCGCGGCGTTTTCATTCTGATCACCAAGCGCTACAGCAGCCTCAGCGAACGGTTTGGATTGAGCTGGTTTGTCGCCTCGCTCAAGAAATTCAAGCGGGAACTGGCACTCATCCTGGTTGCGTCCCTCTTTGTCCAGATCCTGGCCTTGGCAACGCCGCTGCTGTTCCAGATCGTCATTGACAAGGTGCTGGTTCATAACAGCATCTCGACTCTAATTGCGGTGGTGGTTGGGATGGTCGCGGTGAGCACGTTTCAGGCACTCATCGAATTTCTCCGAACCTATCTCCTGTCGCACACCGCAAGCCGGGTTGATGTCGAGCTTGGTGCCGGGGTGTTCAACCATCTGCTCAAATTACCGGTCGCTTATTTCGAGACGCGTGCTGCTGGACAGACGGTTGCACGGGTGCGTGAACTCGATCAGATCCGCCAGTTCCTCACCGGGCAAGCGTTGACATCAGGGCTGGATTTCGTGTTCGCCTTCGTTCTCGTCGCCATCCTCTACGCCTACTCGACGATCCTGGCGATCATCGTCACCCTGTCGATTCCTGTTTATGTGGCCATCGCGCTGATTATTCAGCCGATCCTGAAGAGACGGACCGAGGAACGTTTCACCAAGGGCGCCTTCAGCCAACAGTTTCTGGTGGAAACGGTATTGGGCATGCAGACGGTCAAGACCGCGGCGGCCGAGCCTCAGGTGCAATCGGACTGGGAGGACCGACTGGCCGATTTCATTCACACCTCATTTCGCGGCAATGTGGTCTCAGCGGTTGGCCAGAATCTCATTCAATGGGTGGTCAGAACCGTGCAGGTGCTGGTGCTGTTCATCGGCGCGCAACAGGTAATGGGCGGCATGCTGACTGTCGGCGCACTGATTGCTTTCAACATGATCATGAACCAGATCACCGCACCGGTGCTACGCCTGTCGCAATTGTGGCAGGATTTCCAGCAGGTGCGGGTCTCCACCGACCGGCTGAGTGATATCCTCAACCATTCCCAGGAACCACGCGCCGGGTCGCTTGGCGCGTTGCCTCAGGCGAAAGGCAAGGTCGCCATTTCGGACGTCACATTCCGTTATCGCCCCGACCGGGCGCCCGTGCTTGAAAACCTGAACATCACCATTGAGCCCGGCCAGTCGCTGGGGATCATCGGACCTTCCGGATCGGGCAAGTCCACTTTCTCCAAGCTGGTTCAGCGGCTTTACATTCCCGAGCGCGGCCAGGTGCTGATCGACGGGCTGGATGTCAGCCAGGTCGATCCGACCTGGCTTAGACGCCAGATCGGCGTGGTGCTTCAGGAAAATTTCCTGTTCAACCGGACCATCCATGAAAACATTGCACTGTCCAATCCCGCTCTTTCGCGGGCACAAGTGATGCAGGCCGCCAGGCTTGCCGGCGCGCATGAGTTCATCGGGCAATTGCCGCAAGGCTACGACACGCCACTCGAAGAGCGCGGCGCCAATCTGTCGGGCGGCCAGCGGCAGCGCATCGCGATTGCAAGGGCGCTCGCCACCAATCCGCGGATATTGATCCTCGACGAAGCCACCAGCGCGCTCGATTATGAAAGCGAGGAAGCAATCCAGGCCAATATGCGCGAAATCGCCAAGGGGCGGACCGTCATCATCATTGCTCACAGGCTGGCTGCCGTGGCAAAATGTGATCGGATCATCACGCTCGACAAGGGCAAGATCGTCGAGGACGGCGCGCCACGGGCACTGCTGGAAAAATCCGAAGGTTTCTTTGCCCGCATGCTCAAGCACCAGAACCAGCAGGTGTTTGAATGAACGTGCAGCCCCCCCGCAAACAAGCCAAGACGCCTGACCTTGCCACGGCGGCAGTTCGCTCCAACCGTGCCTACGCGGAGTTCCTGCCCGCCGCACTGGAGATTTCGGCGCGGCCGGTTCCCAAAGTCGTGCCTATTCTGCTGGTTGCTGTCATAGCGGTGATCGCCACAGCGCTGGCCTGGAGCTGGTTTTCCTATCTCGATGTCTATACCAATGCTGCAGGCCGCGTGCGTGCCATCGTGCCCCCCGCCGTTGTGCAACCGCTGGAACCGGGTCGCGTGGTCGCCATCAATGTCGAAAACGGCAGCAAGGTGAACGCTGGCGATGTGCTTCTGCTCCTCGATGATGTCGAGGTGAACGCCTCGCTGCAGGCGGTGGTGTCGAGCAGGTTGTCGTGGCTGGCAGAAGTGGAGCGGCGGCGGGCTGCCTTGTCCAACGCCATGACAGCGGACTGGGCCACGCCGGTGCCTGACTTCGATCCGGAAATTCCGGCCAATGTGGTCGCTCGCGAAATGGCGGCGCTCAGTTCGGATTTCCAGAGGATCGCAGCCAATCTCAGAGCACTCAAGGCGCAGATCGACGAAGCCCAGGCGCGGCGCTCGCGTTTTCTGACCATGAAGGAAGCACAGCAGGACCTTGTCAACATATTGTCGGAAAAGCGCGGCATGTCCCAATCGCTGCTGGACTCCGGCGCAGGCACCAAAAGCGTGTTTTTGACCTCCCGGGAGGCAGAGGCCCGTGCCATGGCGGAACTGGCGGAAAGTACGGCGCAGCTCACCGAGACTGAAGCCAGCCTACGCAACCTGGCGGAACAGGAACGACAGGCGATCGCCGCATTCATCGGCGAACAGTCGCAGGGCATCCAGGTGGCGGAACGTGAGATCGAGCAAATCGATCAGGAGATCGTCAAACAGCGCGCCCGGATGGCACATCTGTCGTTGCGGGCGCCCATAAATGGCACGGTGCAACAACTGGCCACCACCAGCATGGGCCAGGTGGTAGGAGCAGGCCAAACGATGATGATCATCGTGCCTGAGGATTCGGCGCTGATCATCGAGGCACTGGTTCCGTCGTCCGAGATCGGCTTTGTCCGTGTAGGCGACGAGGCGACAATCAAAGCCGACGCCTTTCCCTTTACCCGCTACGGCGCCTTCAAGGGCAAGGTTGCCTCGCTCTCCCGCGAAGCCGTCAATATCCGCGATGCCCAGGCGCTGCAGGATCCCGGCTCAGTTGCTGGCGGTCAGGCCAACCAGTCGCCATCCGGGGTGCCGGAAGTCAGCGGGCTGTTCTTCATCGCCCGGATCACGCTCGACAGCCCCGAAATCGAGATCAATGGCGGCACCCTACGGCTTGAGCCCGGCATGACGGTGCGTGCCGAAATCAAGACCGAATCGCGCCGGGTGATCGACTATGTGCTGTCGCCGGTGACCCAGGTACTCAAGGAAGCCGGACGCGAGCGCTAAGGCGTGCATTACCGTAATATTTCAGAGGTTTAATGTTTGCCAGCTTCGCTTGGCCGCAATGCACTCGGCCACCAGCATAAGTTTAAGTTTCCGATAACATTTTCAACTTCTTGCCTTGACACCACACGTCCAGCGTGAAGACTATAAACCACAAGACCGTATCTGGCCTGGTGCGCGATCGTGATGATCCTGTCGGGAACGGAATGTAACGTCTTGCTGTGGGGGCCAGATATGGACGATATGCGCGCAGCACCGGATGACACCGCTGATCAGCGTGCCGGCGACGTCCTTGAGACGGAAGCTGCAGGTGGGAGATTGAAGGCATCCGTGCCCGGCGGCGCCTCTATTCAGCCCGCGTCCCCAAAGAAAGGCTTTCAGGCGAGACTGGTTGAAGACCGTGACCGGGAAGCAGTGCGGAGGATTCTGCGCGATCTGCATGGAACGTCCGTGTTTCGCGGGCAAGATTTCTCGGACCGGAAGATGGACAAGATGTTTGACCGGGTCGCCGCCCGTCCGCCCGAGATGGCGGGGATCGTCGCCGAGCATGATGGCGCGGTGGTGGGCGCTGCCTGGGCTATGGTGAGTGAGTATCTGCTAACCGAAAATTCCGCTTTTGTGACGGTACATCTGATCGCTGTTGACCGGAATATAGGGGCGGTCCGGCGAGCTAAGGCATTCCTAACGCTCCTAACTGCGATCAAGCAATGGGCGGCATCAAAATCCGCCAAACCAATCTTTGTGCATGTCATGACTGGCAGTAATCTCGCCTCTACCGACAAACTAGTGAAATCCTTCGGCGGACACTGCATTGGGGGCAATTATGCGATTTGATGAATCTGATAATCGTCAACTCTGTATGATTGCGTCGCTACGTATTTTAAATCGGGCTATCATATTTTTGCTAAGTTTTCTGATGTTTTGTTTTGCTTTGATGGGAAGACCTCTCTCGTCTGAACGAATCTTGGAGGAAAATAGATTAAGAGAAGCTGTAGAATCATACGAATATTTCTATAAGGAATTGATTGGTCTGGATTTTGATATACTCCCGCTTATTAAAGATGTGGAAAAACTTGAATATTTTCGCCATCCAGTGATTAATTATAGTTGCGCGGTAATCAACAGAAATGGCGACTGTAGACAAGTAGATTACATTTTTTCAGCCATATCCCATCTTTTAGTTGAATTACGACCGCAACCTGTAATAATTAATTCCAAAACTGATGTTCTTGTGTATTTTGGCGACAATGTTAAAATTTTTGAAAGTAGTGATGTCGGAAAAAACATAAGAAGGAAAATCAAAATAGGAGAAAATTGTCATTATTTTGATTTGAATAATGATTACTTTCCCCATATTGTGTACTATGATGGAATTAAACCGGAAGAATCCAAAGATTGCTCATTGAGCGGCATTACTTGTTACTTTAAAGATGGAATTGACTGTGTTTATTTGCATGAGATAGACTATCCCTCATTGATCGAAATTGGAGTTTCTGTTGGAGTAAGAGATCCTGAACAATGGATGATGATTTACGGCATACTTAGGAATATGTAGTTATGGACGATTACAATAACAGAAATGTGGTATTTGACAAATTTGGTAAAGTTATTGGGTTCAAGACAAGTACTGGATATCATTTAAGTAAGAAAAGCTATGAATATAGCTACGCCCCTGACACAACCGCCTATACTAGACGTGCGGAGATTAGCTATGCTCGGGACAGAGCGATTATTGGTTCAGAAAATTCGCGTAGGGCGGCGCTTACCTCAAAGTATGCAGCCGCTTCCACGTCCCGGATGGGGCGCATAGCAGTTGAGAATATAGATCGAAATGTATTTGGTGCGTCCATTTACGATGTTACCCTCGGACCGAATAAATTGGCTGAATTTAAAGCCCGTTTCATTGGCGTTCTTGACGAGACTATCTCGGATCCACTCGGCCGTGCGGTGGGTGCAAAGTGTTTCCCACATAATACTCTAATTGGGCTAGCCTCTGGTGATTATGAATTCATCTCGAACATTGTTCCCGGCGATGAAGTGCTTGCTTTCGACCCTTCTGTTAATAACGGCGTTGGCGCTCTTGTTCCTAGGAGAGTGAAGCGTGTCTTCCGCAACACCACTACCGAGTGGATTAAGCTCTCGTGGTCAGAAAATGGCGATACTAAGGAGCTGGTCACGACGCCAGGTCACCACTTCCTCGACCAATTCGGTGGCTTCCCGTCCATCGAAACGATGATTGCCGGCGGCAGTGCAACAGTGGTTCTCGCCTCCGGGGAACTCGCAAAGGTGATGGCCAAACGGATCATTTATTCAACCGAAACCGCGCACATGTTCGAACAAGCCCGTGCCGTGGGCATGGTTGCCGGAAACGCCGCGCTTCAACCAGTCACGATTGACGCCTGGCACACATACAATTTCGAGGTTGAGGAGCTTCATACCTACATCGCCGGTGGCGTACGTGTGCACAATATTTCTGACGCCCGTGCTCATGACGAAATTGGGATAGATGACTACACCCCATTCGGAATTCCCGTAGGAGTTGCATACAATGTTCCAGGCTTTGGACATGTAAGCATCGACGGGAAAGCTCTGAATGATCATTATGATGCAATGGGAGGCATCAAAGGTTACGCTGGAACCGCTACAGGCTGGGGATTAATGGGAGCTTTTGCTGCACAAGACTCTTACCAAAATGTAGGCTTGTCAGCCGGCGTATTTTCAGTCGGTTATGCAGAAGTAGCTGAGAGAAGTCGGGATTACAGCCCGGAATATGCTCACTGGGCCAAGACCACAGTCAGGAGTTATCTTAAAGCAGAAGAGCCATATAGCGCTACACGCGAAGGTTGGGCCGTTTCTCTTGGTCCGAGCGAGCATGGCTATCCAACCGGTTCGGCAATGCATGTCGCGTCAAAATCATGGTCTGCAGGCGGCGGTTTTGTAGGAGCTTATGCAGCCAATACACCCACTTCCGTATCGATGTATTCGGATGAGGCATACGCTGCTTATCATGCGCACCTTGATGCCATGTACGATTCCAATCCATATGCCAGAAGTGTCGGTACATCCACGCGTGCCGCTGCGGCGCGTGAACGAGCGGCGCAAGCGGAAACGGTAAGCTCAAAGAAGGGTGTCGAGGCTACGCCTACAAGCGGTTCCAAGGGAATTACCGGCGCAATTGGCGGGTTTTTCAGTGCGATTGGGGGGCTTTTCTCCTCGTCCGGAAGCGACAGCGGCGGCGGCAGTGGCAAAGGCCCGGTCCTGTTCGACCTTGATGGTGACGGGATCTCGATCACCGAGCGTGACAACAGCACGCATTATTTCAACCTCGGCGACGACGGCTATGACCACCGCACCGCCTGGGCGGGCGTCGGCGACGGCGTGCTGGTGATCGACGCCGATGGCGACGGCAAGATCTCCAGCAAGAAGGAGGTGGTTTTTACCGATTGGGATCCGTCCGCCGACAGCGACATGGAGGCGCTGCGCCAGGTGTTCGACACCAATGGCAACGGTTTGCTCGATGCCGGCGACGCCGAGTGGGGGGCCTTCCACATCATGGTGACGCAGAGCGACGGCTCGACCGTGATGAAGACGCTAAGCGAGCTCGGTATCGAGTCGCTTACCCTCGACGCCGATGAAACCCGCTACGACTTTGCCGACGGCTCATCGATAGATGGCGAGACAGTATTCACCCGCACCGACGGGAGCACCGGCACGGCGGCTACCGCTACGGTGATGGTTGACCTTGAAGGCTTTGCCGTCACAAAGGAGCAAAGCACCGACGTATCAGGCCAGCGCGTCATCGTTACCACCGCACTTGACGCGGACGGATCACTTGGCTCCAAATCCACCCGTACCACCTCGGTTGATGGCTTGATCGTCACGACCGAATTCGACCACGACGGCGATGGTGTGACCGACCGGGTGCTGAGCGAAGTCACCGAGGCGCTGGCCGGGGGTGGCAAACGGGTTAGCGAGACCGACCGCACCGGTGCCGGCGTGCTGATCAGCACCAAGGTGACCGAGACCAGCGCCGATGGCGCCACCATCACCATCAGCCGCGACGACCTTGGCGGCGGCTATGTCACCCAGCTTGAAACACAGGTCACCGCGACCGATGGCAGCCTGACGACGACGGTGTCGGACAAGGCCGCGGACGGCTCGACCATCTCGAGCACGCAGACCTCGTTCTCCGCGGACCGTGCGGTGCGGAGGGACCGGCTGGACCGGGACGGCAATGGCGCCTACGAGCGCGCCGCTGTCTCGCAGACGATTGACAATGCCGACGGAAGCCAGACCAAGACCGACAGAATGGAAGGCGGCGATGGAACCTTGTTGTCGCAAACAATCGTCGACATTTCCGCCAGCGGCCTGACCCGGACGGAAACCGTGGATCTTGATGGCGACGGGCTGACCGACCGCCAGTCCACGAGCGCGACCGTCCGCTCGGCGGTGGATGGCTCCAGCACCGTGACCGAAGACATGACCGCGCGCGACGGCTCCGGCCTTGGCCAGACCGTCACGCAGGTCTCCGCCGATGGCCTTTCCAAACTCGTCGCCAGCGATGTGGATGGCGACGGGATCGCCGACCGGACGATTTCTGACGTGACAGTCGTGGCAGCGGATGAAAGCCGCACACAAACTGTAATCAAGACCAGCTCGATTGGCTCCGTTCTGTCGCGCACGGTGACCACGCGAGCTGTCGACGGGCTGACCGGCTCAAAAACCATTGATGCCAATGGCGATGGCATAACCGACCAGACCACCACGGTGATCAAGGATGCGGCTGACCAGATCATCGAGACCGGACTGAAGTTCAGCCGCGATGGCACGGTCCTCTCTCGGCAGATCACCACAACAAGTGCTGACGGGCTGAGCACCACGGTCGAGATCGACAGCGATGGTCAGGGTGGACTTGAAGAGGTTCAGTCGGTCACAAAGGTTCAAAATGCCGATGGCAGCGCAACGCAGACTGTCGAGCGCCGCAGCGGCGACGGCACATTGCTCGAGCGGACGGTCAGCAACGTAAGCGCCGACGGGCTGGTGCAGCAGACAACCCAGGATGTGGATGGTGACGGGACTGTTGACAAGCGTCAGTCGAGCGTCACCGTGGTCAACAGCGATGACAGCCAGATCAAGACAGTCGAAATCCGTAGCGGCGATGCCACCTTGCTTTCCCGGCAAGTCACCAGCATCAGCGATGACCGACGGCTGGTTGAAACCACAATCGACCAGGACGGCGATGGCGATGTGGACAGTTCACAAACCGTTCAGATCCAGATCGACGGATCCCGCCTCACTGACGAGAGAACGCTTGATTCCAGCGGCCAGATCATTTCGCAGAAACTGACCAACACCAGCGCCAATGGGCTGGTTGTCGAGATCAGCGAAGACCACGACGGCGACGGCCAGATAGACGCGAGAGCGACATCCACGACCGTATTGACCATGGATGGCGGCCAGACGGTTACAAAACAAGTGCTGTCCGGCGACAGCACCTTGCAGAGCAGCGAAGTGGTGGAAACAAGCGGCAACGGGTTGTCGGAGGTGACCAGCACCGATCAGGATGGCGACGGCGATGTTGACGTTACTAGCGCTTCGCAAGCCACATTGAATGTGGATGGATCGACATCCACAACCGAAACTGTCCATGCAGGGACGAGCCTGACATCTTCAATTTTCACCGTAACGAGCGGCAACGGTCTTCAGAGTTCCGTCTCCAGCGACATCGATGGCGACGGCGACATCGATAGGCTAGTCGAGACCGCCAGGCATATTCCCGCCGATGGTTCTTCGCTGGAAACTCGAACGGTCAAGGCAGGCGACGGATCGCTTGTCTCCAGCGAGACAGTCAGTAAAAGCAGCGATCAGCTGCAATCCATCAACAACACCGACCGGGATGGTGATGGCGTTACAGATTTCAGACGCGTGAGCCTTGTGCTGGCGGACGGCTCGGTCGAAACCACCACAAGCGAACTTGACAGTGGCACCCTGTTGAGCTCGATGGTGGAAACTGTATCGGCGGACGGACTGACCAAGACGCTGGCTCTTGATCTCAATGGTGACGGAAGCGTTGATCAGACGAAAACCGAAATCACGGCAATCGCCACGGATGGATCGTCGAGCATCATCTCGTCGGTTTTTGCCGGCTCCGGCGTGCTTGAAGAGCGCACCACCACCTTTACGAGCGGCGACGGACTGAGCAAATCCGTGATTTGGGCCGATGGCGGCGGCGCTACGCTCCGGTCTTTTGAAGAGACAACCGTGCTGTCGCAGGACGGCGGCTCGATTGTCACTTCAACCTACAGAAAGGCTGACGGGTCGCTGGAGAGCAGCCAGACTGTCACTCAATCAGGCGATGGCAATTCGGTCACAACCAACCTCGACATCGATGGCAACGGAAACCAGGACCAGTTGGTAAACGAGAGCCTTGACAGCGATGGCGTGAGAACTGTCACCTATTCGCAGTTTGGCGCCGACGGTGCGACACTTTCTGCACGTAAGACTGTCACCACCAGCGCCGACGGCCTAAGCGTCATTGTGCTTTATGATGAAAACGGAAACGGAACCCCGGAAAAGAGAGAGCGAACCGAGACGCTCACCCAGACTGACGGATCTAAGACAACAACAACATATTACGAAAGAGCCAGCGGGGCATCGTGGGTTCTGGAAAGCCAAAGCAAGAATACGGTTTCTGCCGATGGATTGGCTGTCGACAGCACTCGCAATGACAACGTCTTCAACACCGATAATCTATCAAAAACCGAGAGCACGGAACTGCTTGCGGATGGGAGCCACAAAACCATCTCCCGCTATCTGAAGAGCGGCGCGGCGACGCGTGTGGTCGAAGACACGGTTTCGGCCAACGGCCTTGTGATGACAAGCCGCGAAGACCAAAATGGAGATGGCACATTCGATCAGTTTTGCGATGATGTAACGGTCAACAATGCTGACGGCTCGCAGACGCGGACAGTCACCTATACCGATTCCACCGGTCTCGTGTTGTCAAGCAGCAACAGCACCGATTCTGCAGATGGCTTGACCAGTACTACACACGAAACGGCGCATCTTGAGGGATGGGTGGAGCGAACCACGACCATAACACGTCGGCAAACCGCTGACGGCGGTGCGGTCGACTTTCGATCAGTGCGCGGGGCGGACAGCCAGCTGATTGAAACCTCGACGATAACAACCTCTGGCGATGGCCGGAAGGTAATGATTGAACGAGATACGAATGGCGATGGGGCGATCGATCAGAAGGAAGAGCGTTTCCAGACCGTGGACGGCAAGCTTGTCGTTACTGTGACAAATTTCAACTCCTCGGGAACATTGCTCAGCCGGGCAGAAACCACCACGAGAGCGGACCAGCTTGGCTCGGTGACTGAGACGGATGAAAATGGTGATGGTGTCATTGATAAGCGAACGTTTGTTGAAGTAGCCAATCACGCAGATGGATCCTCCGAAACCCTCACCAAAGAATACGACACCTCCAACAGCGAGCTCATTTCTTCTGTTCGTGAAACGATAAGTGCGAACGGATTTATTCGCGAAACCCTTACCGATATCAACGGGAATGGATTAACGGACCGGACAGTTCGCGAAGAGCAGCTCCCCTCTGGAGCCCGGACTATATCGGTTCGCAACAATGAGATTGCGCGCACTGCGTTAGAGGCCAAATCTGCCGAAATTTATTGGGATGGCAAAATCCCGGCCGCCATTGAGACAAGCGTTTCAGCCGATGGCGTGACGCGAACGACCAGAATGGACCAAGATGGCGATGGGCGTTTTGAAGTCACTATGGTCGCCACTACAAGCATAGATGGGAGTATAAACACCGTTGCATCCGAGACCAATGCTGACGGCTCAATCAAGGCCAGAGGTGAATTGAATCGCAGTCACGACGGACGAGTGACGGTATTCAGGAAGGATAGCGACAACAACGGAACCTACGATTTTATTGAGACCATATCATTGAACCTCGACGGCTCAACGATCCGAACCGGTACAACCAAAGACGCCAGTGGCACTCTCCTCCAAACGAAGTCGACTGAAATCGATGCACTGGGCAACCTCGTATCCAGCCTGACAACCGACGGTTCAGGCCGCAAAATAGAGGATTATGCTCGTGCGGCGGATATGTCAGGCACCAGGACAACATATGATGCCACGACAGGTGCAGTCCTGGCCACACTGCAGCTAAGCAAAGAACAGGTTGCGCAAGGCCTTACACTTTTTGACCCGTCCAACTCCGAGCCCTGGAACCGGGTTGAGATTTCCCAGAACAACGAAGGCCGGAAGACGACTGAAATCCAGTATCTCGACAACGGGCAAGTACACGCATACACCTTTGTTGACGGCCTTGCCTCACTCTCTGCCTTTTCGCTCAACTACACTGTTGGACAAACGTCAGATGGGGCTGCAAGTAGCTATCTCCTTGGGGTGGATAATGCTCTCAGCTATCTTTACGGAGGCGCTGGCGACGACGTCATGAACGCTGGTTCTTGGCAAGGTAGCAGCTGGCAGTATCTCTATGGAGAGGCAGGCAATGACACATATATCTACCACCACTCTCATGCCAAGGTGTATATAGGCTCATCCGCTGAAAGCGCGTCGACTGGAACGCTTGACCGCGTTGTGCTGGCCGATCTCAAACTGTCGGACGTAACCTTCTCGGTCTACGACTACACCGGCGGACCATCTCCCGCCGAGGGCCGTGCACTGAACATTCAGTGGACCAGGGATGGGCAGAGCGGACAGCTCAGGATCGCCAATATGGGCGCCAATATCGAGCGCTTCGAGTTCGCCGATGGATCAACCCTGAGCGCGATCGATGCAGACTTCCTCCACCCCCTTGGTCATCCTGAACGAGGAGACGATCAACTCTTTGGCACAACCGGCAATGACATCATCCTTGGCTCGGCCGGCACTGATTACATCTATGGCGGCGCCGGCGATGATGTCATGAATGCAGGACAATCTCAGGAAAGTCTCTTCCAGTATCTGTACGGTCAGGATGGCAACGACACCTACCAGTACAGCAGAGAGAATGGCCACGTCTTCATCGGCTCTTCCGCCGAGAGTGCCTCGAGCGGAACCATGGACAAGGTCGTGTTTACCGATCTCAAACTGTCGGACGTAACCTTCTCGGTCTACGACTACACCGGCGGACCATCTCCCGCCGAGGGCCGTGCACTGAACATTCAGTGGACCAGGGATGGGCAGAGCGGCGAGCTGCAGATCGCCAATATGGGCGCCAATATCGAGCGCTTCGAGTTCGCCGATGGATCAACCCTGAGCGCGATCGATGCAGACTTCCTCCACCCCCTTGGTCATCCTGAACGAGGAGACGATCAACTCTTTGGCACAACCGGCAATGACATCATCCTTGGCTCGGCCGGCACTGATTACATCTATGGCGGCGCCGGCGATGATGTCATGAATGCAGGACAATCTCAGGAAAGTCTCTTCCAGTATCTGTACGGTCAGGATGGCAACGACACCTACCAGTACAGCAGAGAGAATGGCCACGTCTTCATCGGCTCTTCCGCCGAGAGTGCCTCGAGCGGAACCATGGACAAGGTCGTGTTTACCGATCTCAAACTGTCGGACGTAACCTTCTCGGTCTACGACTACACCGGCGGACCATCTCCCGCCGAGGGCCGTGCACTGAACATTCAGTGGACCAGGGATGGGCAGAGCGGCGAGCTGCAGATCGCCAATATGGGCGCCAATATCGAGCGCTTCGAGTTCGCCGATGGATCAACCCTGAGCGCGATCGATGCAGACTATCTGCAGCTGCAGGGCTATACCGGCAACGAGGATGACAAGCTCACCGGTACCGCCGGCAATGACACCATTGTTGGTACCGCAGGAAATGACTGGATCCATGGTGGTAGCGGTGACGATGTGATTAGCGGCGGGATTGGCATTGATCACTTTGGCATATTGCTTGGTGGCGGTGTGGATACATTGACAGACTTTTCCCAAAGCCTCGGTGAAACAATCGAGCTCGATGCGACTTCATTTGGTCTATCAGAAGGTTCTCATATATCGGATTTCCTGGTCTTGGGCGGCGATGCTCCGGACTCTTCCCATGGTTATTTTCTTGCCACATCAAACGGCTTGTCTTGGGATCCAGATGGAGCCGGGAATGCTGCATCGATACAATTGGTCGTCTTCCAAGAGCCCGTGACAGGACTAACGAACTCGAATTTTGTGCTATCCTAAATTTGTCGGTCACCAGGGCTTGCGCAACAGCGTTGACATTGACCTGAGACCCAAGTTCCCTCCAGTTTTCGGGAGAGTCTTGGGTTTCTAATCTGGCCTCATAAAGCGACCACAACGTGAACAGGGCTAACTTATAGGCGCGGACAATCCGGAGAGCAGGCCATAACCAACAAATTTTGCTCTGGTGTAGCGCAACTTTTTCGCCACCTACACCATGAACTTCCTCGCCCTCAAAGTCCGGATCTCGCCGTCGTGATCCGCAGAGATCTCCAACCTGACCCGCTCGAACCGCATGACCATCTCGAGGATGGCTATGCGAGCGTCGGGATTGTTCATGTCCCACGCATGCACGGTCATGAGTTGAAGGGCCCGGTCAAACCCCTTCCTGTAGCCATAGCCAACTACCTCCGCATCTGTTCTAAGCTTGATCCCGTAACAGGTTGCGAGGTTGCTTCGTAGGGTGGTTTCGACCGCCAGGACTTGTCGTTGTGTTGCGATATCGGTCTTGAGACGCTTGAGCTCGATAGCCGAGGTTTCAGCGGCAATATAAAGGGCTCCGACGATAGAATGAGGACTTGTTTGTATTTTAGCATAGCACTCTGCAGTGTGCTGGACATCTCGAAGCGCCCATCTGTAGCCGCGGAGGAATGGGGATATGCTGGTCATGACGGTACCTATGCTCTGTCTGCGCTGGCGCCTATTTCGCGCGCCGACGGACGGAGCATTTGCGTGCCAATGCGTCGTCTTTGCGTCCAGACGCAGGTGTTGCCGGAATTGGAGGAGGAATGGCGGCGGATCGTCCCTGGCGTCCATTGAGACCAGTCAGGCATCCAGCTCCCTGGCCGCGTCAGCACTGCAATTGCCGAAGCCTTGCAGAGATGTCGCGGTCGCTCATGATCCGGCCGGTCGTCATCTCGTGAAGGAGTTCGATACAGCCCTCGGTTACACGTTCGAGATCCGCGCATGTCTTGCTAAATGACGGCATCCTCCAGCCTCTTGGCTTTGGACTGCCGATTGCAGCCCACTCCTGATGGGCGATCTTGAGCAGATCACGCTTGGTGAGCCTTCGGCATTTGCAGAGGTCAGTGATCAGGTGCATGTCCGACTTGTGAAATCGGGCCGGCAAGCCCTCGTTGAAGAAGTGTACGAGGACCATAGCCGAAGCGCCCGGGAATTGCTCATCGCTTGAGCTACCTTGTTGGTCGCTCTTTGGGTCGCCCAGCCGCTCCTCGAGGGCCGCCTGAAGGATGTAGAGATCTCGCCTGGCACAGTTACCAAGGACGATCTTCAACTCTGCCTCATCCCATGGCCCATGAACCTTGTAGCCAACGCCCGGAATGGTCTCTATGTCGTCGGGATGTGGCAGGACGGTGTTGAGGTCCTTGCCTTCTTTCCTGGCCTTATCGAGCATGACCTGCTGATGGGCCGTCACGCGGTGAGCGAACTCAACATCGGCCTCGATCTCCTGCTGCATGATCCGTTGAGCCAAGATGATCTCGTTGACCGCATTGCTCAGTGCGTGAACCGAACCGCTTGCCGCCGACTGCAGAAGCCTACGAGTCACGACCTGTTCGACAGACACCTCCTCTTGGCGGCCTTCGCTGGTGATCGTGACCTTGCGGCCTGCCTCATCGAGCAGGATCTTCTGCAGCGGGGTAAGGCCGGGCGGCGTCACTTTCGGCGTCGCCTTGCGCGACTTGTTTCGCTTGACCGCCATCACCGATCTCCTTCGCTCGATGTTGAAATGGAAGAGCTGTGGTCGCTAGAGGTGAGAGCGCCTGCCACGCTCACATCCTGATTGCCGACATCACAAGATCCATGACGCTCCGCCATCAGGTTCGCGAAGGTTCCGCCGGTTTCTGCCAAGCGAGCCTGCTCTCCAGTCAGCCGCTCGAACCGTCTGATGATGGTGTCGCAGTAGAGCGGATCGATCTCGATCAATCGAGCAAAGCGGCCGCATTGGTCTGCCGCGATCAGGGTCGAGCCGGATCCGCCGAAGACATCGAGAATAATATCGCCACGCTTTGAGCAATCCTTGATGGCGTCCGCAATCAGCGCCACCGGTTTGACAGTGGGATGCATGGCAAGCTCTTCATCGCGGCTGGCCCCGAGGGAGCTGATCCCCGGATAGTCCCAGACATTGGTTCGGTAGCGTCCGGTGTCACCGAGCCCGAAGGTGTTGATGTGTGGAGCCGTGCCCTTCTTGAAGACAAAGATCAGCTCATGCTTGGAACGATAGAACGAGCCCATGCCGCCATTGGTCTTGTTCCAGACGCACAGGTTCTTGAGCTCCGAGAAGACGGAATGGCCGGCTGCAAGGACCTCGCGCATGTGGCGCCAGTCCATGCAGACATAGGCAATCGCTCCATCCGTGAGCTGAGACGCCGCGGCCTCGAGGCTATCCGTGAGGAACGCGGTGAACGCGGCTTCGTCCATCTCGCCAGAGGCCAGCGCGAACTCGCGATGGCGAATCCGACCGAGGCCAGTGACATGACCGTCGATCGGCACATTGTAGGGCGGATCGGTGAACAGGAGCGTGGCCGGCTTCCCGTCACACAGGCGTGCAACATCAGGCTTCGACCGTGCATCTCCACACAGAAGGCGATGTGGGCCCAACAGCCATAGATCCCCTGCCCGCGTCACCGCAGGCCCCGGCCCGACCGGCTCGACCCTGTCCAGTGCATCATCCGCTTCCCGACAGCTTAGCTGTTTGTCGCCGATGGTCAGATCAATCTCTACCGTCGAGAAGCCCAGGCCCTCGATGTCGAAGTCGAGATCGATCAGGCCCTGCATCTCGATTGCAAGTAGATCCCGATCCCAGCCCGCATTCTCCGCGAGCTTGTTGTCTGCGAGGATGTAGGCCCGCACCTCATCCTTCGACAGATGTGACAACCGTCGGACCGGGACTTCCGTCATCCCGATCAGCTTTGCAGCTTCCACCCGACCGTGACCGGCAATGATCGTGTTGTCGTCGGCGATCAGGACCGGATTGCAGAAGCCAAAACGCCTGATGCTGTCGGCGATCTGCCTTACCTGCTTCTTCGAATGGGTTCTGGCATTGTTGGCATAGGGCGCGAGGTCTTCGATCGCGCAGGTTTGTTCAAGGCATGCGTCATCGCTTGGCGGATGCATCTGCATACTCCATGTCAACGCCACGACGGCGGGTCAGTTTTCCAGGGACTTCAAACGCTTAACTGACCGAACAATACCGGAACAGGATCAACAGCTGCAACCGGGGATCAGCAGAAAGCAAAACTGTACTCCCACGTTCGTGGGAAAGTTTTGTGTATTTATGGAGTTCAACTGCGGATGGGCTTTGAAGTCGTCTCGAGAGAGACAGCGTTATTTTTACGGGGCGCGACGAAGGATTATTTCCAATTTCTTAGAATATTTTCCCAAGAAGAAGCAGTCTTGCTCTGAATCATGGAGCCTCTTGGCTCACCATCGACCAGAGTTCGGAAACATTTTCCGCGAATCAAATGCCGACCAGCAACTCAAGGCGACCCCATCCCACGCCGGCACAATCTTGCTTCGTCAAAACGCAAACTGAAGCACACTGAAAACCGGCGGGATTTCACGAAACATCAAGCCAATCCCACCAACGTGCCAAGTAATCCCACATAACTGCGATCCATCCCCACGACACGACAATCGAATCCCACATAACTGCAATCGCATCCCACTGTTCGGCAATGAAATCGCCCCCAAACACCGCGCCAGGATCGGGCCAACTTCGCCCTTTGTTCGCTTACACCAATCGGACGTCTTCGGGGCGCAACCATTCAACGCTTTGAAATTACGACTTAATCTAGGTAGTTGCCTGAAGGACGGTTAGCGTATCCTCCCGCTTTTCGCCACTCAAACCAAGAGACCGGTTCGCGTAGAAAAAATTGCACAGCCAATCTCCCTCTTCGAGCTCTGAACAAGATTGATTTTCCAGCGTTTTTTCGTTAGCTGGGGATAGATTTTGCCGTTTGGTGGACAATACTGTCTTGCACGGGTGTCACCAACGCGTTTGGCATTGGTGCGCAGCAGACAGAGATGTCGGGAGAAATCATCCGTTCCAAACGGTGGTTGGCAACAGGCGGAGGCTGGGTTCAGCAGCGGTATAGCAGGCAACAGTTTTTCCGCCCCTGTCGGCCGGCCTGCATCGGTGTCTTCTGGCAGCTGCAGTCTCCTGATCCGGCTCCAAACCGACTCTCGCCGACCTCGAAGCCAAGTTCGGCGACTCTGAATTCGAGCCGCGGCGGACAGCCTTGTCCGGCTTTTTCCCGAACTGCCGGCAACGCGTGGGCGCGGGATCGGCTGGCATGAAAATCTACGGCCTGCGTGGCACGTGCAAGAAGGGGCGGAAGGCCGGACGCGATGCTGCGCGAGGGCGCGGAATAGTCCTGCAGCCCTCCCCCCTCATGATCCTACAGCGTAAACGCCGCCCGGAAGGCTTCCAGCGCTGCGACCTCGTCGCCTTGCGCAAAGGCTTCCATGCCCACGGGGCCGGAATACCCCAATCTCGACAGGGCACGCGCGACGCCCGGGTAGTTGATCTCGCCGGTTCCGGGCTCGCACCGGCCCGGATTGTCGGCGACCTGGACCTCGCCGATGAAGGGCAGGCATTTCTCGCACCAGCGGAGCAGATCGCCTTCGCCGATCTGCGTGTGGTAGAGATCAAGGTTGACCCGCAGTTGCGGCCTGTCAATGGACGACACGAGCGCGAGCACATCCTCGGTGGAACCGAACGGACAGCCCGGGTGGTCGAGCAGGTTGAGGTTCTCGAGAGTGAAGACGACGCCTTCTTCTTCCGCAAGGTCACAGATACGGTTGAGCGTGTCGCGGGCCTTCAGCCACATCGGGCCTGTCGTCACGTCGTGCTGCCAGATAGGAATACCACCGTCGCCAAGGCCGGTCCCGTGCAAGTTCAGCCGGTCCACGCCCAGCCGCTTGCCGATCTGCGTGGTTTCGCGTGCGGATCTGATGAGTGTCTCGGCACCTTCATCATCGGCCAGACGCCCCTGAAGGTAGCCGTTCATGATGGTGAAGTTCGCGCCGGTTTTCTCGAGCGCAGCCAGGTCCCATTCGGGCCAGTTCCAGAGCCCGACGCCGAAGCCCATCTCGTGCAGCTTCGCCGCGCGCCAGGCGATCGGCTTGTCCTGCCAGAGCATTTCCGCGCAGGCGGCGAGTTGAAAGGTTCCGGTCATATCAGGCGTCCCGTTCCATGATCCACTCGACCTCCGGCGCCGCAACGAAACGCCATTTGCGCAAGGGGCCGGCCATCACGTTGAGGTAGTACATCTCGAACCCGTAAGGCGCGCCGCACGGATGGTGGCCACGCGGTACCAGGACAACCTCGCCGTCGCTGACGGCCATGGTTTCATCGAGCTGCCCGTCGTCCGTGTAAACCCGCTGAATGCCGAAACCATCGGCAGGGTTGAGGCGGTGGTAGTAGGTCTCCTCGAGATAGGTGATGCGCGGATAATCGTCTTCGTCGTGCCGATGGCTGGGGTAGGACGACCAATGGCCTGCCGGGGTGAAGACCTCCGTGACCAGCAGCGAATCGCAGTAGTCCTCGTTCTCCATGGCGATGTTGTTGATGTGGCGGGTATTGGTGCCCTTGCCGCGCTCGGTGAGCGTGATGCCATCAGGCCCGATCCGCCGCGCCTCGTGCCCGCCCGTGCCCGGCGCGGAGCAGACGGCCAGAACACAATCGGTTTCGGCTTTGGCGTCCCATGTGGAGCCATTGGGCAGGTAAAGACAATGGGGCGGGGTTTTCTCGAACACGTTCATGCGCTCGCCGAGAACACCCCAATCCTGCCCGGCTCCGGTGATCCGGGCCTTGCCCTCGACCATGACCAGGATCACCTCGCGGTCGCCTGTCACCTCGGAAGCGGTGTCGCCGGCCTTCAGCCGATAAAGCGAGAAGCCGACATAGCGCCAGCCGGCGCTTTCCGGAGTGATCTGGTGAACTTTGCCGCGGGTGCCGAAGGGTTTTCTCAGGAGGTCAGGCATGGTGTCTCCTTTTCGATTGCAAGGCCAGAGCGGCCGCAGATTTGGGTGATGTGGTCGAAGCCGAGTTTCGAATACTCGAACGGCGGCGCCTTGGCCGGGTCCTGTTCCGCCTCCACCACGATCCAGCCATTGTAGTTCATGGCCTTGAGCCTGTCGGTGATGGCCTGAAAGTCGATGCATCCCTCCGGATCGCCCGGGACCGAGTAGACCCCGGCGGCGACCCCATCAAGAAAGCTCTTGTCTTCGCCGTTGACCCAATCAAGCACCGGCTGGCGGACGTCCTTGAAGTGGACGTGGTGCACGCGGTGGCCCCACTTGTCCAAAACGGCCACCGGGTCGGCGCCCGCGAAGTGCAGGTGCCCGGTGTCATATAGCAGCGTCAGATCATCGGTCGAGCCTTCCATCAGCCAATCGATGTCTTCGGCATCCTGCACCATCGCGCCCATGTGGTGGTGATAACTCAGGTCCACACCCTCGCCGCGCGCCCATTTCGCCACTTCCGAGAGTTTCGCGCCATAGGCCATCACCTCCTCGCGGCTCAGCTTGGGGCGCTGGCTGACTGGGGTGTTGATCATGCCCTGAATGGTGTTGGAGCACTCCGCATAAACGATGCAGGGGGCCTTCAGGGCGGCAAACTGCTGCACCTGTTGGCGGATCACGGCCTGCTCTTCTTCAACCGTCGTCACCAGCAGATTGCCCGAACACCAGCCTCCGCACAGTGACACGCCATAACGGTCCAGATAGGCGCGCAGGCCATCGGTATCGGCAGGCATCCGGCGGCCGCGCTCGACACCCGAATAGCCAATCTTCGCCGCATCCTCCATCGCGCCTTCGGTGGTGTAGTCCTTCGTCAATTCCGGCAGATCGTCGTTCTGCCAGGCGATCAGGGAAATACCGATCTTCACAGACATCAGTCAGCCCTTTGCCGTTTCTTGTTGGCATCATAATCGGCGCGCGCGGCGTTCACTTCGGCACGCTCGCTGACTTCCGGCACGCTCACTTCCCACCATGTGCCACCGGGCTCCGTGCTGGGATAGGGGTCGGTGTCGATGACGATCACGTAAGGGCCTCTGGCCTCTGTCCGCTTCGCCAGCGCCTGTTCCAACTCGGCGATCGAGCCGACCTTGATGCTTGTCGCCCCCATGGCCTCGGCGTGCTTGGCGAAGTCGATATTCGAGTTTTCGCCGCCGATCGCATGATCCAGAAGATTGTTGAACTCGGCCCCGCCGCACCCCATCTGCAGCCGGTTGATGCAGCCATAGCCCCGGTTGTCGGTGACCACGACAGTAAAGGCAATTCCCATCATCGCAGCTGTGGCCATCTCCGAATTGGCCATCATGTAGGTGCCGTCGCCGGTAAAACAGATCACATCGCGGTCCGGCTGGGCCATCTTGATGCCCATGGCACCGGCGATTTCGTAGCCCATGCAGGAAAAGCCGTATTCCATGTGGTAGGAGCCGGGCTTGCCGGCCTTCCACAGCTTGTGCAGTTCGCCGGGCATGGTGCCGGCGGCACACATGACCACCGTGTTTTCGCCCGCTGCGCGCTGCACGGCCCCGATCACCTGCATGTCGGTGGGCAGGCTGTTGCCTGTCGGCGCGTCCGTCAGCGGGTCAACCTTTGCAAACCAGTCGGGCTTCAAGCCGTCGATCCTGCCAGGGGCCTTGTAGCCGCCGAGACGCTCGCCAAGCTCCTGCAATCCGACCAGGGCATCCGATTGCAGAGGAATAGCGCCATGTTTCATGGCGTCGTAAGCCGCAACGTTGAGTGAAATCAGCCTGCGCTCGGGATTGGCAAAAAGCCCCCACGAGCCGGTGGTGAAATCCTGAAACCGGGTCCCGATGCCAATCACCACGTCTGCTTCGGCACAGACCGTGTTGGCCGCCTCGCCGCCGGTCACACCGATGGGGCCGAGGTTCAATGGATGATCCCACGGCAGCGCCGACTTGCCCGCCTGGGTTTCGGTGACGGGGACATTGTGCGCCTCGGCGAAAGCCGCCAGCGCATCGGTCGCATTCGCATAATGGACACCACCGCCCGCCACGATGACCGGGCGTTTCGCAGCGCGAATGATGTCGGCCACCTCGGCCAGCTCGCCCTCGTCCGGGCGGATGCGCTTCTGGCGCCAGACCTTCGGTTCGAAAAAGCTCTCGGGATAGTCGTAGGCTTCCGCCTGCACATCCTGGCAGAAGGAGAGGCAAACCGGGCCGCATTCTGCCGGATCGGTCATGGTGCGGAACGCGCGTGGCAAGGCAGTCAGCAATTGCTCCGGCCGCATGATGCGGTCGAAGTAACGCGTCACCGGCTTAAAAGTGTCGTTGACGGTTACCGTTCCGTCACCCCAGTCCTCGACCTGTTGCAAAACCGGATCCGGACCACGATCGGCAAAAACGTCGCCCGGTATCAGCAACACCGGCAAGCGGTTCACATGGGCGAGTGCAGCCGCCGTCACCATGTTTGCGGCACCGGGACCAATGGAAGACGTGACGGCCATGGCCTTGCGCCGCCGCGACTGCTTTGCATAGGCGATCGCGGCATGCGCCATCGTCTGCTCGTTGTGACCTCGATAGGTCGGGATTGCCTCACGGGAAGCATGCAGCGCCTCGCCAAGTCCGGCGACATTGCCGTGGCCGAAAATCGCCCAGCAGGCTTCAATGAAGCGCTCGCCATCCTCGTTCTTCTGCGCGGCGATGTAACGAACCATGGCCTGCGCGGCAGTCAGTCGGATTGTTTTGCTCATGCGACCTTCTCCAATGCGCCTTTGCGGGCACGGTTCCAGATGTTGCACAGGTGGTTGTAACGCTCGGCCATCTGCGCGACGGCCTCGGCGTCATTCATGTCGTCCTTCAGCCAGGCCCGCGCAGCATCACCAAAAATCGTCCGCCCGACGGCAAAGCCCCTGACCAAGGGCTGCTTCGCAGCAAGGGCAAAGCTTGCCGCCAGTTCTTCCTGGGGGGCGTCGAGGCCCAGCACCACGATACCGCGCGTGCGCGGATCGTTGCGTTCGATGGCCTGCACGGCATTGTTCCAGGCGGCCTCGGTCTTGAATGGCTCCAGCTTCCACCAGTCGGGGAAAATGTGAGCGTCATAGAACCACTGGATGAGAGTTGCCGACGTATGTTCATCGACCGGCCCGACTTTCGAGGGGATGATCTCCAACAGGAACTCCAGCCCATTACGCCTTGCGGCGGTGAAAAGCCGCTTCACGCGGGCCAGCTGCATTTTCGCAGTCTTCTCGTCGTCATCCGGGTGACAGAAGACCAGGAGCTTGACCACGTTCTCGCGGGCCCATTCGCGCAGCCGACCAAGATCTTCGCCCAGTTCAGGCTCGAATTCGATGGGACGGGAACCCGGAAGCTCGGTTGGCCGGCCAATCCAGAGGCCGGTACCGGTTGCCTTGTGCAGCGCGGACCGCCCGATCCGGTTGTCGCACAGGATCCCGTAACCCGGCTGCCCGTTCTGCACCCTGATCGCCGCGTCGAGACAGAGTTCCTTGAACCGCCCCCCCTTCTCCAGGGTATAACCGTCCATCTCTTCCAGTTGCAGCCGGTGGTCGAACGCGAATGCCTTCACAGAGGACCAGTCGCCGTGCCGGTTTGTGGCCCAGTGCACCTGCTCGAGTTCAATGTCGTTCCTGAGGTCGGGGCGTTTGATACCACGGTCAAAGAAGAACTGCAGCTCTTCCCAGCTTGGATAAGCCGGTGTGCAGCCGTGGCGGCTGACCGCGAATGCGCCGCAGGCATTGGCGTATTTCAGCGCTGTCGGCCAGTCCTCGCCATCCAGCCATCCCTTCAGGAGGCCCGACATAAAGCCATCGCCGGCCCCAAGCACGTTGAACACCTCGATCGGAAAGCCCGGGCCCGCTTCGCCGTCGTCAAGGCTGTCCGGCACATCGCCGGTGAAGGCCACCGCGCCCGATGCCCCGCGCTTGCACACCAGCGTGGCCCTGGAGACTGCGCGGACCGCCCGCAGCGCCTTGATGGTATCGGTCGAACCGCCGGCAATGTGGAACTCTTCCTCGGTTCCGACGATCAGATCAAACAGATGCAATGTCGACTGCAACTTGGCGGTGACAGCTTCGCTTTCCACAAAGCGGCTTTCGCCGTCGCCGTGGCCTGCGACACCCCAGAGGTTCGGACGATAGTCGATGTCGAGCGCGGTCTGCATCCCCGCCGCACGCGCGATCTCCAGTGCCTTGAGCGTTGCCGCCTCGACTTGCGGGTGAGACAGATGTGTGCCGGTCGCCACCACGGCCCGCGCACGGCGGATGAAGCTTTCGTCGATATCATCGACCGTCAGCCCCATGTCGGCGCAATTCTCGCGGTAGAAGATCAGCGGAAACTGCTCCTGGTCGCGAATGCCCAGAAGCACCAGTGCAGTGAGCCGGTCAGGATCGGTCTTGACCCCGTCGGTGTTGACCCCCTCGCGCTCCAGCTGTTCAAGAATGAACCGACCCATGTGCTCGTCGCCGACACCGGTGATCACCGCAGATTTCAGCCCCAGCCGCGCCGTGCCGCAAGCGATATTGGTGGGCGAGCCGCCAATATACTTGTCGAAGGATCCCATGTCCTCCAGCCGCCCGCCAATCTGCGAGCCATAGAGATCCACTGAGGATCGGCCAATCGTGATGAGATCGAGTTTCGCCATAGCTGCGCCTAGCAGTTCAGTTGTTCAATTTGTGGGGCCGGCTGAAGTGTTTCAGCCAGCCCTGACACCATTTCATGTGCACGGAAGGACCCCAGAGAGTTGCAGGTTCCGTGTCAGACAGTTCCGCCCAGTGAGCCTTCCAGCTGTGCCAGTTCCTGACCACCAGCCATCAGGTCTTGCAGCTGTTCTGGACTGATTTCACCCCGTTTCGCCGTCCCCAGCGTCTTGCCGCGATTGAGCACAGTGAACCTGTCACCGACGGCCAGCGCATGGCGGACGTTGTGGCTGATGAACACCACACCCACACCCTGCGAGCGAACCTTGTCGATGGTCGCAAGGACGTTCGACGTTTGCCGCACACCGAGCGCCGATGTTGGCTCGTCGAGGATAAGGACTTTGGCTCCGAAATAGACTGCGCGGGCAATTGCAACGGTCTGACGCTCGCCGCCGGACAACGTGCCGACAGCCTGATCCGGAGCACGCAGGTTGATGCCCATTTTCCGCATTTCGGCCATGGTGATTTCGTTGGCACGGTCGACATCAAAGCGTTTGGCCAAGCCCCGGCCCTTTGTCGGCTCGCGCCCCATGAAGAAATTGCGCGCCACGGACATCAGCGGGATCATCGCCAGATCCTGGAACACGGTTGCGATCCCTGCCTCCATCGAATCCCGGGGCGTAGCAAAGCTCATCGGCTTGCCTTCGAAAAGGATTTCCCCGTGCGTGGGCTGGTGCACTCCCGACATCGTCTTGATGAAAGTCGACTTGCCAGCCCCGTTGTCACCCAGAAGGCAGTGGCATTCACCGGGGCGAATGTCGAAGCTGACGCCGGCAAGCGCGATGATGTTGCCAAAGTGCTTTTCGATGTTCTTCATCTGGACAATAGGCGCGATGCTGTCATCCACATCGCCGTGATGGAATTTGCTGTTATCGGTCATATCAACGCTCCCCCGTCACGCGCTTGCGAATGGCGTTGTTGAAGAGAACAGCAATCAGAAGCATGCCGCCCAGGAACACCTGGAACCAATCCTGATCGAAATCGGTATAGGTCAGGCCGATGACCACCATCCCGAAGATGATGGAGCCGAAGAAGGCTCCAATCGCCGAGCCGTAGCCTCCGGTCAGCAGGCACCCCCCGATCACCGCAGCGATGATTGCCTCGAATTCCTTCTGGAAACCGCGGCGGGCGTCGGTCGACCCCGCATCAATCACCGTGATGATGGCGACGAGGGCGGCGCAGCACGCCGTGACCATGAACAGCGAGACCTTGACCCGCTTGACCGGCACGCCGGAGTTAGAGGCCGCATTGGCGTCGCCGCCTGCGGCGAAAATCCAGTTGCCTGCAGGGGTCCGCAAAAGAATGTAGGTCGCGACCAGGGCAAGCAGGATGAACCAAAGGATCTCGACAGGGATGCCGGTGACCTTGGGCGTACCGTTCTTGAAGGTCTCGACCAGGCCATGTTCCGCGAGCCATGCGAACAGACCCGGGAATGCGTCACCGGAAAAGATCGGCGCAAGCCAGTCATTCTCGGTCGCGTCGCGCACGCCGCGCAGCTGGGTTGACCCACCGGAAGCCCACTTCAGGCCGACCAATGACAAGCCCCGCAGAATAAAGAGAAACGCAAGGGTGACGATGAATGACGGCAATCCCGAGCGGATCACGATGGTGCCGTTTATCGCCCCGACGAAAGCGGAAAACAGGAATGTTATCGGGATGGCGATGATCAGTGGCAAGCCCCAAACCATGACACAGATCCCGAAGAACAGACCGGCAAAGGCGACCATCGATCCGATGGAGAGGTCGAATTCGCCGCCGATCATCAGCATTGAGGCCCCGATGGCAAGGATGCCAAGCTGAGCAGCCGGTGTCAGGAAGTTGATGATGCCCGAGGCCGTGAACATCGCGGAATCTGCGGTGATCAGAAAAAAGATCGCGACCAGCACGACTCCGGCAATGGCACCCAGCTCTGGCCTTTTCATCAATCGTGAAAAAAGCGGCTCGGCCTTGATCCGCTCGTCTGTGGTTGAATTCGGTGTTGTGTCGCTCATTACCCTCTCCCCTTGGCGTCTTGAGTGGCGCCATTTTGGCGCCACTCGATGTCGTAGCCCGGTGCGGGTTTAGCGGATGCCCTGTGCGGACAGCTCGACCACCTGAGCGGCCTTGTCGGCAGTGATCAGGTTCGGACCCGAAGCAACATCACCACCCGGCATCAGGCCATACTTGGCCTGCAGAGCCATGATGGAGACGGCCAGGTAGCCTTGCAGGTACTGCTGCTGGTCCAGAGCAAACGCCGCGTCGCCGTCAACGACGGACTGCAGGAAGCCTGCGGACAGGTCGAATGTCGCAACATTCACGTCCCGGCCAGAAGCCTTGGCAGCCGCCACCGAAGGTTCACCAGCCGTGGAAGCGCCCAGCGCCATCACGGTGTCGACGCTTTCATCGGACGCCAGCGCAGCAGCAACCTTGGACTCGATCTCGGCAGGGTCATTGGTGGTCGGCAGGACGGTCACGGTGCCGCCGAAGCCCTCTTCGAAACCGGCGCAACGCTGGTCAAGAGAGATGTTGCCGACTTCCTGGTTCACGCAGAGCGCGTTCTTGCCGCCCATTTCCGCCAGCGCCTTACCTGCCGCGACACCTGCATCATACTCGTCCTGACCGACATGCATCGCCGCACCCAGTTCTTTTCCCTGAGCGCCGCCGGCATTGATGGTGACGACGGGAATGCCAGCCGCGATGGCGCGCTCAACCGACGGTCCGAGAGCATCGGGGTCGGGGAACGAGATGATCAGCCCGTCGGGCTCTTCGTTGACGGCGGCGTCGATCAGCTGCGACATCAGAACCATGTCGAAGGTCTCGGGCGAGTTGTAGGAGACGTTCGCGCCGGTATCGGCAGCCGCCTGATCAACGCCGGCCTTGACGACGGACCAGAACGCATCGTTTGCCTGGCCGTGAACAACAACTGAAATGTCCTGGGCCACGGCGGGCATCGCAACGGCCATGGCGGCGGCGGCGATTGCGCCTTTCAAAAAGGTTTTCATTTGGGTTTCCTCCCTTGGTTTGTCTCTCATGCCGGGCAATCCGGCAGCTCTCCCACGCGACTCCCTCGCGCATTTCACACCGGCCGGACAGGCCGGTGCATCATGTCAGACCGCCTCCCGGCGCTCCGATTCCTCCAGAACATCCACCATTGCCACGGGCTGGCCCGAATGCGCGGACCGCGTCGCAGCTTCCGCCATCGCCAGCGCAGCAACGCCGTCGTGCAGATTGACCGGCATCTTCGACTTGCCCTGAACGGCCTCCACGAATGCTGCCCATTCGGCTTTGTAGGCAGGCATGTAACGCTCAAGGAAAAAATAGGTTGGCTTGGCGCTGGACACGCCCGCTTCCGTGGATTTGACCACCGTGTTTTCGAGGACGTTCTGTGCCTGAAGCAGTCCGCCGGACCCCAGAACCTCGACTCGCTGGTCATAGCCGTATACCGCACGGCGCGAATTCTTGATCACCGCAATGCGACCGTCCGCGTAGGTCAGCGTCACAGCGGCGGTATCGAAGTCGCCTGCAGCACCGATAGCAGGGTCAACCACGGATGCGCCTGCGGCAGACACGGAAACAGGTGCCTGCCCCATGATAAAGTTTGCCATGTCGAAGTCATGGATCATCATGTCACGGAAAAGGCCGCCGGACACCTTGATGTATTCCACCGGCGGCGGCGCCGGGTCAAACGAAGTGATCGACAGCAATTCGGTCTTGCCAATCTCGCCTGCGTCGATGGCGGCCTTGAGCGCACCGAAGCTCGGGTCGAAACGGCGATTGAAACCGATCATGATACTCGAGGCTTTTTCGCCCACATTGCTCAGACACGCATGAGCGCGCTTGAGGCTCAGATCAACCGGCTTTTCACACAGAACCGCCTTGCCGGAAGCAGCAGCTGCTTCGATCAGGTCAGAATGCGTGTCGGTGGAGGTCGCGATGAGAACAGCGTCGATGGAGCTGTCGGCAATGATTTCAGCGGAGGAGCGGACCTGGCACCCGTAAGTCTCTGCCAGCGCCTGCGCATTCTTCTCAAAGGCATCGGAGACAGCGACAAGTCCGGTCTCCGGATGCGAAGAGATCGCTTGCGCATGTACATTTCCGATGCGCCCTGCGCCAAGCAATCCAACTCGCATTCTGAGACCTCCCAATTCTCGTTCTGATGACAATGACCATTTTTGCCCCCGCGTGCAAGAAATTTTTGCACGCGGGGGCAAAAATGGCTTATGTTCACCACGACGCAGTGCCAGATTGCATGTGATTCCAAGATCATCGGGCGAAAACGACAGGTGGAAAAATGAAAGATCAGCACGGTTCGATCACAGCAGATGATGTTGCTGCGCTGGCCGGCGTCTCCCGTTGGACGGTGAATCGCGCCTACAGGAAAGACGCCTCCATCTCCGCCAAGTCGCGCGAAAAGGTCATGAAAGCCGCCGAAGAGCTCTCCTATGTACCCGACCTCCTGGCGACAAGCCTCGCCACGGATCGCACCAACCTGGTGGCGCTTCTCGTCGACGACTTTGCCAATCCGCACAAGCTGGTGATGATGGAACGGCTGACGCGCATTTTGCGCAAGGGCGGCTACGACACGCTGCTGGTGAACACCAGCGATGAGGAGGATACCTCGGCAGCACTTCTCAATGCCAGCCAGAGGCGCGTCGATGCTGCGGTTCTGATCGGCATCAGTTTCAATGACCAGAGTCTGGAGACGGCACTCGGGGCCAAAAGGGTGAAGAAGCTCATCGTGTTTGCCCGAATGTCGAAGAACGACAACACGATCTCGATCTGCTGCGACGACCGGGCCGCCATGGCCACACTGACTCAGCACGTGTTTTCAGCCGGCTATCGCAACCCGCTGTTCATTGCAGGCCCGCAAACTCAATCTGCCCATCTTCAGCGCAAGGAAACCTTCCTTTCGCAATGGGAACAGACCGCAGGCAGACGCCCTGAATTCGCGACTGTGGAGCGGTATGATCCCAACATGGCCTATGATCTGGTGACCGAGCGGTTCCGTGACGCGCCGGCGTCGAAACTGCCGGATGTCCTGGTTTGCGAAAACGATGCGCTGGCCATGGGAGCAATCGACGCGATCCGGTATGAACTTGGCTTGCGGGTGCCGGAAGACATCGCGGTCACCGGTTTCGACGACGTGCCGCAAGCCTCCAGCCCGCATTACAAACTGACCAGCTATCGCCAGCCCCTGACGGACATGGCCAACGCGTTGGTGGATATCCTTGAAGGCAAGATACGCACCAAAAAATTGAATGCGTTTGTCGGGAACCTTGTTATCCGCACGAGTGCCTAGCGGCTTTCTGTTGTATTTCGACAGCGCCGGGTGATCAGCAGGCCGGCTGCTCGATCTGCCCAATTTGCACAAGCCGGCAAAACCGCCCCCTTCGGGCTTGCCGGACCCCGTCCATCCGGGCGTCACCTTTTCCGGAATATTGGGCGGCCTTCAGCCGCGTTGCCAGACCTGTCAGCCCCATGGCAACCAGCCGAAAGCAAACCTCCCATCGACAATTTTCCGATCTGACTACCAGCCTCCATGCTGTGGCCGGATCAGGAATATTTATACAAATATTCTATATAATCAGAGGGATATGGTTTCATTTTGGCCGGAGCTCTACGGTTCTCGTTCCTAGCAGGGAGAAGGCTGAATGAGTTTGGTTTTAGCGGCAAAATATCTGGATGTCGCCTTGTCGCGCATCGAGGACGGATTGATTGTCACCCTGTCACTGACCGCTCTTACGCTCGGGGTCATGCAGGTCACGCTACGCTATGTCTTCAACACCGGATATGAGTGGAACGAAGCCGCGTTTGTGCTCGTCACCGTCACAGCCATGTTGATGGCTGGGGTGAGAGCCGTACGCGAAGACAGGCACATCAGCGTCGACATTCTTCCCTCCATCCTTCCGGCACCGGTCGCAGCCGTCATGAATGTCACGGCGGTCCTTGCATCACTCGGCCTCTGCGTGTTCCTGGCATGGTGCGGGTGGCTCTATGTCGGCTTCGCCAGGATGATGGATACCGCGTCGCCCGAGACCGGGATAAAGGACTGGATCATCTATTCGATCATGCCGACGATGATGTGCCTGTTTGCCTTGCGTTATGTCATCCGGCTGATCATCGGCGTTCCGGCCAAGCCTTCCCACGAGGAAGGTGCCTCGTGACCATCCTCCTTCTTGTCGTTGCGTTTTTCCTGCTCATTGCCATCGGGGCGCCGGTTGCCGTCGCACTTGGCGGCTCCGTGGTCGTCACATCATTGCTGCTCGATCCGATCCCGCTTCCGATTATCGGTCAGAAGGCATTCTCCAACCTCGACCATTTCTCGCTGATGGCGGTACCGTTCTTCTTTCTTGCCAGTGCGTTGATGGATACGGGCGGGCTGGTTCGCCGCCTGATCGCCTTTGCCAACGCCTTTGTCGGCCATTTCACCGGGGGGCTCGGCATTACCACGGTCCTGAGCTGTGTCTTCTTTGCCGCGATATCCGGCTCAAGCCCGGCAACGGTGGCAGGCGTCGGACGGATCATGTACCCGGCGCTTACCCGGGACGGTTATTCCAGCCGCTATGCGCTGGGCGCGCTGTCGACGGCCGGTTCGATCGGCATCCTGATTCCCCCTTCGATCCCTTTGATCATCTACGGTTTCGTCACCGAAACCTCGGTTACCCGCCTGTTTCTCGCCGGCGTTGTCCCGGGCGTGATGTATGCGCTGGGCATGGTGATAATGGCCGCGTTTCTGGCCCGCCGTGCGGACGCCCCGCGCCACAGCCGCATGCCCTGGCCGGAACGTGCCAAGGTGACCCGCAGCGCCCTTCCAGCGCTGATGCTGCCGGTCATGATCTTTGTCGGAATCTATGGGCTGCCGGCATTCGAATTGGGACCGATCTCAAGCGACGGCGGCGCCATTTTCACACCCACCGAAGCTGCCATCATGGCCATGTTGCTGGCGATCGTCATCGGCATGTTTGTCTATCGCGAACTCTCGCCGCGCGACCTGTTCCGCACGATCGCCGACACCGCGCCGTCGGTCGGGATGATCTTCTTCATCACCACCAACGCCCTGCTGTTCGCCTTCTTCATCACCAAGATCGGCGTTCCTGCAGCGGTGACCAACTTGATCGTCGAGCTCGGCCTTGAGCAATGGCAGTTCCTGCTGCTGGTCAATGTCATGTTCCTCGTCGTCGGTTTCTTCCTGGAGGGCGTGCCGACGATCCTGATGTTCGTGCCGGTGCTGTTTCCCACCGCGGTGGCCATGGGTGTCAATCCGGTTCACTTCGGCATCATCGTCATTGTCAACATCGAGCTCGGACTGGTGACACCGCCGGTCGGACTCAACCTGTTTGTTGCTTCGGGAATCTCCGGAAAGCCGGTCCTCGAAGTGTTCAAAGGCGCCCTGCCGTGGATGGCTGTAACGGTGCTCGTTCTTTTCCTGGTGACGTTCGTACCCGAGCTGTCGCTTTTCCTGCCCGAACTGGTGTTCGGAAAATAACGACCTATCCTGAGGAGGAAATGATTATGAAGAAGATATTGCTATCAATGATTTGCAGCGCAGCGGTGCTGGTCGGGGCGCACAGCGCAGTCGCGGCTGAAAAGATCGTGCTGTCCAACGACACCAGCGCGCTGAACCTGAAAGGGCTAACCTTCGAGCTTCTGGCAAAGGAACTGGAAGCCCGTCTTGGTGACGATACACCCGTGGAAGTGCACCATTCAGGCGCGCTTCTCGACCAGAAAACCCAGATCCAGGGACTTCAGCTTGGCGCAGCGACATTTGTCGCACCGACGTCCGGCATCTACTCGCCCCTGGCCCCGGGCCTGAACGCCCTGACATTGCCCTTCCTTCTGACCTCCAGCGAGATGGTCGACACAGCGTGGAACGACCCGGTCGTGCGTGAGGCCTTCGTGCCGGAACTGCGCAAGAAGAACATCGAGCCGGTCGCGATCTGGCTGTCGGGCCAGCGCGAACTGAGCTACCGCGGCAGCAAGCCTATCCTGTTGCCGGAAGACATGAGCGGCGTGAAGATCCGCGTGCAGTCGGTGCCCTCGGATATCGAGGCATTCAAGGCGGTTGGCGCGAACGTCATCAGCATGGCCTGGGGCGAGGTGGCATCCGCCCTGCAGCAAGGTGTTATCGACGCGGTTGAACCCACGCCGATGTCGCTTGACAGTGCCGGCATGGTCGAGGTCATCGACCAGATGACCCGCATCGGCTACCAGTACGCGTTCTACATCGTCGGAGCCAACAAGACCTGGTGGGATGGCCTGTCCGACACTGATCGCTCTGCCGTCCAGGAGGCCCTGGAAGTCGCCAACGCCTACAACTGGGAAAACGCTGCCAAGGAAAACGAGGCTGCCTACGCCAAGATCCGGGATGCGGGCAAGACGATCCATGAACTGACGCCGGACCAGCTGACCCAGTGGAAGGAGAAGATGCGCCCGGTATGGGATGAGTTCGGCAGCGAGCTTGTCGGCCAGGACGCGATGAACCGGTTGATCGAGATTTCCTCGGGCAACCAGTAATCCGCATGGACAAGTGAGCCTATCATGCGCTGCGACAGCCACGTTCATGTAGTTGCCCCGGTATCGGTGTGCCCCCAGATTCCCGGGCGTACTTTTCTTGCCGAACCGGCGCCGCTGCAAACTCTTGTCGAGAACGGAAGACCGCATGGCATTGATCATTTCGTGATCACCCAGCCAAGCTTCTACGGCTCCGACAACAGCGTGCTGCTTGACGCGCTTGACAGACTGCAAGGACGCGGCAGCGGTGTGGCCACCGCTGCCGCCGGCATCTCCGACGAACAACTTCAGGCCTGGCGGTCCCGTGGCGTCTCGGGACTGCGTGTCAATCTATATAGCCCGGCTGCAAAAAATGTCGGTGAAGGCAGCGACGATCTGGAAGCGGTGGCATCAATCGCCGAGCAGCACGGGTTTCATGTCGAAATCATTGCGCCCCTGCCGGTGCTCGCGGCGCGCGCTGAGGCCATCGCCAAGCTTCCCGCCACCTGTGTGATTGACCACTACGGATTGTTTGGAAAGGCCCGCCCGCACGACAGCGAGGCTCGCGTCCTTTTCGATCTGATGCGGGACGAGCACCTGTGGATGAAACTTTCCTCACCCTACCGACATCCGGACCGGCCCCTGAACATCGAGCCTGACCGAGAATGGCTCGATGCTTTCCTCGAAATCTGCCCTGAGCGGTGTATCTGGGGCAGCGACTGGCCGCATCCGCCTCCCCACGATGAACACAGGGGCCCTGATGCGATCGCTGCCTGGCGTTCGCTGTCCTATTCGGGACTGGTGGAGCGTTTCGTTGCTGCTGTCGGCTCGGACACGCTTGTCGAGCAGATCATGTGGGACAATCCGGCACGGCTTTACGGGTGGCCGCGGGAAGAATAGCCCGCAGACTGCAGCAGCCGCGGATGCGTTCTCATACCGCAACCGGCGATCAGCGTGGGAGTTCCACCGGCTCTAGAGAATCAGAATTGCCCTGAAATCATTCACGTTGGTCATGGTCGGACCGGTGATTACCTGATCGCCGATGGCGCCGAAGAAGCCGTGGGCGTCATTGGATGCCAGTGCCGCGGCGGGGTCAATGCCGATCTTTCGCGCCTTCGCCAGGGTCTCGGGACCGATGATCGCACCGGCTATGTCCGCCGCTCCGTCCACGCCGTCGGTATCACAGGCGATGGCGTGAATACCGGGGGCTCCCTCAAGAGCGATCGCCAGTGCCAGACAATATTCGGCATTGGGTCCGCCGATCCCATCACCGCGCCGGGTCACGGTGAGTTCTCCGCCCGACAGCAGAAGCAACGGTGCATCCCCCCTGCCCCGAACACGGGATATGGCGATCGCCATTTCCGCATGCTCCCGCCCCAGCTCGCCAGCTTCGCCCTCCAAGGCGTCGCCCAGCACACGAACCTCGTATCCTGCAGCTTGAACCATTTCGGCAGCTGCTGCCAGCGATTGAGCTGGTGCGGCGTATATCCGGTTTGTGGTCGTGCTCAGGCATTTGTCGTCGGGAGCGATAACGCCGCTGCCCTTGCGCAGCGCTGTGATCACCGAATGTGGAACCTCAACATTCCACTTCGACAGAACGGCCAGCGCGTCTTCGGGTGTCGAGGCATCTCCGACCGTCGGGCCGGAGCCGATATAGGCCGGGTCATCTCCGGGAATATCGGAGATCATCAGCGCATGAACCCGGGCTGGAAACGCTGCCGCGGAGAGCTGTCCACCTTTGACCCGGCTTAGATGCTTCCTTACCACGTTCATGGCGCTGATTGGTGCGCCCGACGACAGCAGAGCCACATTGACCGCCTGTTTTTCGGCATGGCTTACGCCTTCGATCGGTGCGGTCAGCAGTGCAGAAGCACCACCGGAAATGAGCGCCAGCACCAAATCATCCGAACCAAGACCGCCAATCAGGCCGAGCATTCTCCGGGTCGCATCGACACCCGCGGCGTCAGGGACAGGATGCGCCGCCTCGACGATTTCAATACCCTGACAAGGCCGCCCGTACCCGTAGCGGGTGATGACCAGCCCCTCGCAAGGCCCCCAGGCAGCTTCGACGGCTTCCGCCATCCGGGCGCTGGCCTTGCCTGCGCCAATCACGATCAGACGCCCGGCAGGCCGCTCAGGCAGATAATCTGCCAGGCTGCGCATCGGGTCGGCGACTTCGACGGCGCGGTCAAACAGAGACCGGAGGAAAACCTCGGCGCTTTGTGATGTCATGCTGGCTCTCCCGCGAGATCGTATGGAAACCGCCGGGATGCGCTCGTTCAAATGTTGGAGCCGCGGATCGCGTCGCACACGGCGTCAGTCACTTCCTGCGTATTGGCGGACCCGCCAACATCAGGAGTCATGACGCCGTCCTCGCAGACCTTTTCCACCGCGCGCATCAGCCGTTCAGCCGCGGCATTCTCGCCCAGGTGTTCGAGCATTTGCGCCGCAGTCCAGAATGTTGCCACAGGGTTGGCGATGCCCTTGCCGGTAATGTCGAAGGCAGAGCCGTGGATCGGTTCGAACATCGACGGATAGCGCCGCTCGGGATCGATATTGGCCGTCGGCGCAACGCCGAGGCTACCCGCCAGTGCGCCTGCAAGATCGGACAGGATGTCAGCATGCAGGTTTGTGGCAACGATGGTGTCGAGGCTCTTGGGATCCTTGACCATCCGCACGGTCATCGCATCGACCAGCATCTTGTCCCATTTGACGTCCGGGAATTCCTTCGCCACTTCCGCGGCAATCTCGTCCCACATCACCATGCCGAACCGCTGGGCGTTGGATTTCGTCACCACCGTGAGGAACTTGCGCGGACGCGACTGCGCCAGCGTGAAGGCATAACGCATGATGCGGGTAACGCCGACGCGGGTGAAGATCGCGACCTCGGTGCCGACTTCTTCCGGCATGCCCTTGTGGGCACGTCCGCCATGGCCGGAATACTCGCCCTCGGAGTTTTCGCGAACGATGACCCAGTCGAGGTCACCCGGCCCCACGTCGGCGAGCGGCGAACTGATGCCCGGCAGGATTCTTGTCGGTCGGACATTCGCATACTGGTCGAAACCCTGGCAGATCGGCAGGCGCAGACCCCACAGGGTCACGTGATCGGGAACATCCGGAGCGCCGACTGCGCCGAAAAAGATGGCGTCGAATTTCTTCAACTGCTCGGTGCCGTCTTCAGGCATCAGGGCCCCTGTTTGCTTGTAGCGGTCGGAACCCCAATCAAATTGGGTCACATCAAGTGTGAAGCCACCGTCACGCTTCGCCAGGGTTTCGATAGCCTGAAGTCCGGCCGCGATCACTTCCGGTCCAATTCCATCAGCCGGTATCGCAGCAATCTTGTATGTCTTCATAGCCATTTTTCCGTTTTCACTCATCAAACAGCGATCAACACCGTTGCCACGGTTCTCGCCAGCCGCGTCAATCTTGCAAGTTGTATCAGTTGCGGCAATGCGGCAAAGATCATATAAATAAATGAAATAATGAAAGAGGCAGGACGATGGAGTTTCTTCAGCTGCGCTGTTTTGTGACGGTCGCCGAGATGCTGCATTTCGGCAAAGCTGCGCAACAGCTGGAAATGTTGCCGGCATCGCTCGGTCGACAGATCCGGCTGCTGGAAGAGCGGCTCGGGGTTCGCCTCCTGTCCCGGACAACACGCAATGTGGCACTGACTGAAGCCGGCAGCATCCTGCTGCCCGAGGCTCTGGACATCATCTCGCGCATGGAGCGGCTCGAAACCAAGTTGCGGGACCACAAGAACCAAAAGGCCGTTGCCCTGCGCATCGGTGCGATTGACAGTGCGGCAGCCGGTCTGCTGCCGCAGCTGCTGCCGCAGTTCCGCGACCTTCATCCCGAGATTGTCGTTCAACTTATCGAACAGAAGACGATCAGGCTGTTGCCGAAGCTCCTGTCCGGGCATCTCGATATCGCCATCGTGCGCCCGCCCGAAACCCCGGACCGGGGACTGGAGTTTCATCCGCTGTTCCATGAAACAGCAGTTGTGGCCTGCCCGGAGGGGCATGCCCTGGCGGAGCATGAAGAGGTGGATGTCCATCAGTTGGTCGACCAGCCGCTCATTGTCCCGGACAGGAAATCGCGGCCACACAGTCATGACCTGAGCATGCAGCTCTTCATCGAGGCCGGGCTGTCGGCCCGGGTAGTCCAGATCGCCGAGGAGAAGCAGACGATCGTAAACCTGGTTGGGCGTGGCATGGGAATCGCGATCGTGCCGCGTTGGGCATCGCGTCTCGGCGTTGATGGTGTCCGGTTCGTGCCCCTGAGGATGCCTGAGACTCCGATCCGCAACAAACTTGCGCTCGCGGCTTGCTGGATGCGAGATACAAAGGACCCGGCTCGCGAAGCCTTCATGGAGCTGCTGCTGACCAATATTGATAGGATCGCGGCAACGGCTTAGCGATTAAACGAGATATTTATATAATTGACAGTTCTTGAGGATTCGCGTCGTCAAGCGCTAGCGTCTTGGGAATGGCACCATAAGGTGTATTCACGGGAGGAGTGAACCATGAAATCCATTACCAAATCCATCATTGCGCTGGCCCTTGCCGGTGGTTTTGCGTTCTCGGCGAACGCACAGGACAAAACCGGCTGGCCTGAGACCGTGGCGTTCGGCACCGGCAGCCAGGGCGGATCCTATTTCGCCTATGGTAGCGGCTTTGCCGGCCTGATCAGCGAAAAGCTTGGCCTCAACGCCAGCGTCGAGATCACCGGTGGCCCCGGGCAGAATGTTACACTGGTTCAGACCAATGACCTCGGCATGGGCTTCGTCACGATGGGCCCGGCCTATGACGCCTGGGTCGGCAAGAGCGAAGTGATGCCGGGTGTCGAACACACCGCGGTGCGGGCAATGTTCCCGATGTACCAGACCCCGCTGCAGGCTGCCGTTCTGGCCAGTTCCGGCATCAAGTCCTTCAAGGACATGGAAGGCAAGCGGATCGGCGTCGGACCTGCCAGCGGCACCTCGGCCGCCTACTGGCCGCGTTACTTCAAGGCTGCGGGCATGGACGTCAAAATCTCCTATGCTGGAGCCAGCGATACCGCCGGCCAGCTGAAGGACGGACTGGTTGACGCATTTGTTTATGCCGCGGGCATTCCGAACGGCGCCTATACCCAGCTCGCTGTCGAAAACGATGTCGTGTTCATCAGCATGACCGAAGAAGAGCGCGCCATGTTCCTCAAGGCCGAACCGGCCATGGCAGCCTTCACAATTCCGGCCAACACCTACGAGGACCAGCCGGAGCCGATCGAGACAGTATCGCTGTGGAACTTTGCGATTGTGCACGAAAGCATGCCCGACAGCCTCGTCTACGAAGTCACCAAGCTGGCAATGGAAGAGCATGAACGCATGCTTCAGGGCCACAAGGCTGCAGCCGAGACCCTGCCGGAGCATTTCGACAAGAACACCTTCATGCCGTTCCACCCGGGCGCTGCCAAGTGGTTCGAGGAAAACGGCTACGAGATCGCCGACGAACTGAAGTAGGGCGTCAAAAAAACCGTCCGGACAATCCGGTCGACCGGGATCAGACGCAGGGCGGGATTGCACAATTCCGCCCTGTTTTTTTAAGCCGGGACGAGACTATCACTGCCTGTGGGAGGGCACACCATGTCAGACACGAAACCAAAGCCAACCAAAGAAGACGTTCAGGACGATGTGTCGCTCGCAGAAGCCGTGTCGCATGTCGATGAAGAACCGGTAGGCTTCAATCAGCGTGTCTTTTCCGGGACGCTGTTGTGGGTGGTGGCAGTCGCATGCGTGGTCTATTCCGCCTTCCATCTCTATGTCATGAACATTTATCCGCTGGAGACCTGGGCCTACCGGCTGTCGCATATCGGAGGCGGGCTGGCGCTCGGTTTCATGATCTACGCCGCAGGCGCCACGCGGACCGACGTGGTCTCACAGCGCAATTTTCTCGCCAATGTGCTTCTGGCGCTCGCCGCCGCCGGCATCCTGACCGGCTTCACCATGTTCCTGGCCATCTGGTACAATGTCGTGCAGACAGGCGTGCCCGCCGGACAGCCCTGGGCGTTGCGCTATTACGGCATTCCGCTTTTTGCAGGCACCCTGGCGGCCGTCATGCACGGCTGGTTCTTCACCGACCGTCCTCAGAGCCGTATCACGCTGCCGGATGTGCTGCTCGTCGTGGCGACATTCAGCGCGATCGCCTATCTCATCCTGTTTTCCCGCCAGCTTCAGTTGCGCGGCGGCATCTCGATGGCGCTGCCGTCGGACATGTGGGCGGCCGTCACCTGCGTGCTGCTGGTGGTCGAACTGACACGGCGTCTTGCCGGCATGGCGCTGGTCATCATCGCCAGCGTCTTTGTTGGCTACGCCTTTCTTGGGCCTTGGCTGCCGGGCATCCTGTATCACCGCGGCTATGATGCGAAACGGTTCTTCACCTACATCATCACCGACAACGGCATTCTCAGCGCCCCGATCGCCATCTCCTCGACCTACATCATTCTTTTCGTGATCTTCGCGGCCTTTCTGCAGGCCACCCGCGTCGGCGAGTATTTCGTCAATTTCGCCTTTGCCACGGCCGGCCACAAGCGTGGCGGTCCCGCCAAGGTGGCGGTGTTCGCGTCAGGTCTCATGGGCATGATCAACGGAACCTCGGCCGGCAATGTCGTGGCAACCGGCAGCCTGACCATCCCGATGATGAAAAAGGTGGGCTACAAGCCGCAGACCGCAGCTTCGGTCGAGGCGGCTGCTTCGACCGGCGGCCAGATCATGCCGCCGATCATGGGCGCAGGCGCCTTCATCATGGCCGAAATCACCGGCATTCCCTATATCAACATTGTCTATGCCGGCATCATTCCGGCGATCATCTACTTCCTCTCGATCTTCTTCATGGTGGATCTGGCGGCGCAGAAATACGGCATGGTGGGCCTGCCCCGCTCAGAACTGCCGAAATTCGGCAAACTGCTGAAGCAGGTTTACCTGTTCACGCCGATCATCGTGCTCATCGGCTCACTGCTGTCAGGCTATTCGGTCATTCGCTGCGGTACGCTGGCGATGATGTCGGCTGCCGTGGTATCCTGGCTGACCCCGCATCGCATGGGTCCGATGCGGCTGTTCAGAGCGCTGGAACTGGGTGCACGCATGGCGTTGCAGCTGGTCGCGGTCTGTGCGACGGCAGGCATCATCGTCGGCGTCATTGCGCTCACCGGTATCGGCTCACGCTTCTCCGCAGTGCTTCTGGGGCTGGCTGAACACAGCCAGTTCCTGGCGCTGGTCTTTGCCATGCTCGTCTCCATCGTGCTTGGCATGGGCATGCCCACGACTGCCGCCTACGTGGTGGCCGCAAGTGTCATGGCTCCAGGCCTGATCAATCTCGGGATCGAGCCGCTGACGGCGCATTTCTTCATCTTCTACTTCGCGGTTATTTCGGCCATCACACCGCCGGTGGCCCTTGCGGCCTATGCCGGGGCGGCGCTGTCCGGGTCGGATCCGCTCAAGACCAGCGTCGAAAGCTTCAAGTTCGGGTTGGCGGCCTTCATCGTGCCGTACATGTTCTATCTGTCGGACGAGATGCTGCTGCAGGGAAGCTGGGTGGATTCCATCCATGTCACGGCAACCGCGGCCGTTGGTGTCTATCTCTTGTCCGCAGCGGTACAGGGATGGTTCTTTGGCCGCGCCAACAACGTGGTACGAACCATTCTGCTCGCGGGCGGTCTGACGATGATTGACGCCGGCTGGCTGACAGACATCATCGGCGTGGCAATCGGTGTCGCGGTGTATGTCTATCAGAAAGGGTTCATGGCTCCCCGCGACATGGCGCGTGGCGCGGACTGACCGCAATGGGCCGGCGCCTCGCGACATCTGCAAACACTTAACCTGGGCGCATCCGCGACCGCCTCTCTCCCAGACGGTGTCCGGGCGCCGGATACAGCGCCTTGGCGCAGGGCCTGGCGGGACTGAGGCTGTGGCGGTTCAACTCGAACGCGGCGCGATGACTGGACCAGCTTTCTCGGCCTGGCTGGCCGCGGGTTTGCTATTGCCGCTCCAGAATGCTGACGGCCTGGCTGATGTCGCCGAACAGATTGTCGCCTGCTTCGGTCTCGGTCCGCATCCGGACGCGGTCTCCATGCTGCATGAAGGCGGTTCTTGCCTCGCCGTGCTTGATGGTCTCGATGGCGCGGCGCTCGGCGATGCAGCTTGAGCCGACGCTTTCATAGTCCTTGTTGGAGACCGTGCCCGAGCCGAGGATGGTTCCGGCGGGCAGGTTGCGCGAATAGGCAGCATGGGCAATCAGCTGGTCGAAGCCGAATTTCATCTCGTCGCCGTTGGTTCGGCCGAATTCCTCGTCGTTGAGGCGCACCTGCAGCGGCAGGCAGACGCGGTTGTCTTTCCATGCCGCACCCAGTTCCTCCGGGGTGACGGCGAGTGGTGCGATGCCGCAGGCGGGCTTGCATTGCAGCCAGCCGAAACCCGTCGCCATCTCGATTGGGCCGAGGGCGCGCAGGCTCCAGTCATTGATCAGCACGACGAGACGAATGTATTTGGCGGCATCCTCCGCCTTGGTGCCCATCGGCACGGCATCAAGGATCACGCCATATTCGCCCTCGAAGTCGATGCCGTCGCTGTCCGAGGGAAACACTGCTGTCGCGGTGGGCGGCAGAAAGCGATCGGACATTCCCTGATACATCAGGGGGCGATCGTTGAGGCCAACTTCCGGCTGGCCCCAGGCTTTCTGCAGCAACAGGGAATGGGTTTCAAAGGCCGAGCCGTCGAGCCATTGCCATGCCCGCGGCAGGGGAGCGAGAACGGTATCTGCGGAAACAGGCTGCGCACCGGTCGCCTCGCCCGCGTTCAGCTTTTCATACTGCGCTTGCCAGACCGAGGCGTTGTCGGCCCAGGTTTCGAGCGCCTGTTGCAGGGTTTCGGCGTTCTGTGCAGGGACCGCGCGTTCTCCGTCGTGCGAAGCGATATGAAGGCGTCCGTCCGGTGTGCCATTGGCAAGCGTCACGAATTTCATTGCTGTGTTCCTTGTCTCACCCGGGTCCCTGGCTGGCATACGTCCCAGAGCCGAAGTTGATCTGTTGTGCTGCGCCGAGGGATGTCAGACGGCGATCCCGTCGGTCGCGCCGTTGACGAAAACCCTGGTCGTGGTCGGCACCGCATTGGCAATGGTGGCGATGGCCATGCAGGCGTCACGGCACACCGCAACAAGCGCCTGGATCTTTTCATCCGGCTCGTCACTGTGGATGAGCACGTGGCAGCCATAGGCATCGCAACGGCCGACGCCCTGGCCGCCGTTCTGCGGATCAGGCTGCAAAGTCGCGTATTCGGCGCGGATCTCGACCCTGATGCTGGAGATCTGCATCGGCGCCTTGTGCAGATAACCCTTGATGTGGGTCAGCAGGCAAAAGGCGACGCCCATGATCAGATAGCCGAGCGGCGAAGGCGCATCGTCGTCGCCGCCCATTCCCGTGCCCTCGTCGCAGCGCACTTCCCAGCTGCTGTAGTCGGGCCGCGGGCTGAGGATCACGCCGCGCTTGCTCTGTCCCGCGCCGGGTTCAGCGATAACATGATAGGGAAAGCAAACAGGCTCGCCCGGCTTGATCCTGGACCGCTCATAGGGCTCGAATGACTGCAATTCCGGCGGATTTTCGCTTCGGGTGACGATCTGCAACGTGGTGTCTCCTCAATTCATGATCTGGTCTGCGCGCGTGAGACTGAAAGGGTCAGTCCCTGAACACAGCCACCGGCCGGCACCAGCCGGCGCTCGCATCCTTGACCTTGACCGGGAAACAGATCACCTCGAAGCCGGTGGCGGGCAGCGTGTCGAGCGCGGCCATCTTCTCCATGTGGCAATAGCCGCGCACCATGCCGGCCCGGTGACCTTCCCAGATCAGCGAGGCATCGCCGGTCTCGGCCACTTTCTCGGCGGTATAGGTAAAGGGGGCGTCCCAGCTCCAGGCATCGGTCCCCGTCACCCGCACGCCGCGCTCGGTCAGGTAGAGCGTGGCTTCGCGGCCCATGCCACAGCCGGTGCCGACATAGGCGGGTGTGCCGTAAGCCTCGGCGGCAGCGGTGTTGACCAGCACGATGTCGCCTTCGCGCAGGGTGTGCCCGATGCGGGCGAGTTCGTCTTCCACGTCCCTGGCGGTGGCGACATAGCCATTGCCGAAATGACGGAAATCGAGCTTGACACCCTGTCCCCAGCACCACTCCAACGGCACCTCGTCGATGGTGATGGCGCGCTTGCCGCCATCCATCGTGGAATGAAAATGGTAAGGCGCGTCAAGATGGGTGCCGTTATGGGTGCTCAGGGTCACCAGTTCCACGGCCCAGCCTTCGCCGCCGGGCAGCTGATCGCGGGTCACTCCGGGAAAAAAGCCAAGCACCTGCTCCGCCGAGTCGTCATGGGCTGTGTAGGCAATCTTCGGACCAAGGCCAGGCGGATCGGCGTAATCGGTGTTTTCCAACGGCCGGGATAGATCGACAAGTCTCATGGTTTTCTCCGTTTGGAAGGGGTCAGCGACCCAACAGGCCGGTTGCGATAACCGGGAATGTGATGACGAGCGCCAGGCAAATCAGCATCATCAGGGCAAAGGGAGCTGCGCCTATGAAGATGTCTTTCAGGCTGATGTCCGGGTCATTCAGGGTGGATTTGATCACGTAGACCGAGATGCCGAAGGGCGGTGTCAGAAGCCCGATTTCGACGGCGATGACGGTGACCACACCGAACCAGACCAGATCGACCTGCAGCCCGGTCATCACCGGCAGCATCAACGGCACCAGGATCAGCATGATCGAACCGCTGTCGAGGATCATGCCGAACAGGATGACCACCACCACGTAAAGCAGGATGATGGAGAGCATGCTCATGTCCGCGCCCGCCACCATGGAACCGAATTCGGCCGGAACACCGGAGAAGGACAGCATCCGGGAGTACATCTGCGCGGCGATGATCAGGAAGGAGATCGCAGCGGTGATCAGGCCGGTCTCGACCAGCACCCGCCACAAGGCCGCCAGCGACAAGCGGCGCTTGGCGACACCGATGATCAGCGCGCCGGCCACGCCCACCGCGCCGGCCTCGACAGGTGTGAAAAAGCCCATGTAGAGCCCGCCCAGCACCAGGCCGATCAGCAGGGCAATCGGCAGGCCCTTGGAGGCGACTTCGGACAGCGGCATGGTTTCGCTGTCGGAACTCAGCGAACGACCGATGAAACCGGGCGTCACATAGGCCATCAGAATGGTGCCGACGGCAAACAGCAGCGCCAGAAGCAGGCCCGGCACGACGCCGGCCAGAAACAGGTCGCCAATCGACTGCTCGGCAAGCAGACCATAGAGGATCATCAACAGGCTTGGCGGGATCAGCATGCCCAGAACCGAGCTCCCCGCCACCACGCCCACCGAATAGCGGGCGGAATAGCCATGGCGGCGCAGTTCCGGCACCGCGAGTTTGGTGAAGACCGCAGCCGACGCAATCGAAATGCCGGTAATGGCGGCAAAGATGGCGTTGGCGGCAATGGTGCCGATCCCCAGCCCGCCCTTGATGCGCTTGAAAGTAGCGTTGGCCACGTCGAAGGCATCGCGCCCCATGCCGCTTTCCGAGACCAGAAAGCCCATCAGAACAAAGACCGGGACCACGCCGAAGAAATAGCTCGAGATCGCATCATTGGCTGCAAGGCCCAGCATCTTGGCCGCCAGGAGCGGGGTGCCCTTAATCGCCCAGACCCCGACGAAAGAGCACAGGATCAGGGCGATGGGAACGTAAAGCCCGCCGAGCACCAGCGTGCCCATGGCAAGCAGGCTCACGATGCCGATGGCAAAATCAGTCACTCGGGAGCCCCTTTGGTCAGGCGCATCACGATCCTGGCGACGAACTGCAAGGCCAGCAGCACCGCCCCGATAAGGATCATCAGCTTGGCGGGCCATGTCGGCATGGTGAAGTTGCCGACCGCACCGACAAATTCATGGCGCGTGATGGCTTTCATCAGCATCGGCCAGTGGGCATAGATGATTGTAGCGATGACCAGAAAACCCAGAAGCTCGAACACGATCTCGAGAAGATTGGCCGTCATGGGCGATTTCTGCCGCAAGGTGGTGATGACTGCGTCCGACTGGGTCAGGCGTCCGGCCTTAAGTGCCTGGGGCACCTGCAGGAAGACGATCGCCACGATCGACAGCGAGACCATCTCCGGAACGCCAGGCAAGGGCGCCCCGAACAGGTTGCGGCCGAGCACATCCGTGCAGATCATCACGACCAGCCCGACAATCAGCATGGTTCCGGCGATATTCGCCCCCTGCGTGGCCAGATTAAGGACACGCAGGGGGAAAGAAGCGGCTGACATTTATTCCTTGTCCCAGTCGCGAAGCGGCTTGGCGCCTCCGGCGCGCATCCGGTCCATGTACTCGGCCAGAACGCCCGAACCATCCTTGCCTGCAGCGTCAAGCCCATCGGCCCATGTCCCTGCGGCATTGTCCATTCCGTCGGCCCATTGCGCACGCAACTCGTCACTGGCGTCAGTGATGGTTGCACCGGCTTCGGCCATCTTGCCGTAGGCGATGTTCACGAAGGCTTCGAGGTCGCCGATGTACCATTCGGCAGCTGCGTCAGACCCTGCCCGGAAGGCTGTCTGCACGTCCTCGGGAAGGCCATCCCACCAGTCCTTGTTGGCGCACAGCGAACCGGCATATTGCGCGCCAAGTCCGGCCTTGGTGATGTAGGGGGCGACTTCGTAGAGCTTGCCCGGGAAGGCTGCCGAGGCGAAGACGATGACGCCGTCATACACACCGGTCTGCAGCTCGTTGTAATAGGTCGTCAGGTTGCCCTGCACGCCAACCGCGCCGGTGCCCGATAGCCAGTTGATGGCAGCGCCGGGCGCCGCAATCTTGCGGCCTTCGAGGTCAGCCAGCGAATTGACCGGGAAGTTGGTCATCAGCGTGTAGTCGTCGATCGATGTCGGCGCGCCGAGATAGACCACGCCGTTGTCGGTATAGGCCTGCTGCATGCGCGGATCGTCAACATGGAGATCGTGCATTGTGTCGGCAACAAGCCGTGCGTCTGCGCTGACAAATGGGGTGTAGTAGGATACGTTCTGGACAGCCATCTTCCCGGGGTCAAACAGGCTCGAGCAGACGCCGATTTCGGCCAGGCCCGCCTCGACGGTCTCGAGCTCCTCACCAACGCCGGCAATCGCGCCGCCATACTGCTCGGAAAAGGAGACCGTGTGGCCCAATTCGGAGAGTTTCTCGGTCACTGTCGGGATGAACGCTTCCGGCAGCATCTTCACCCAACGGAAAACCGGCGGGTGCCCGGCAACCAGTGTCACGTTGTAATTGTCGGCAAGCACCGCTGTCGACGACATGAGAACGAGCGCGGCTGCGCTCAAACCAGCAATTTTCATAGAACCCTCCAAATATGTCACGCTCATGCGGGCTCCTCCCCGTCTGCCGTGACGTCCTGCAGACCTTAGCGCGAATTTTCTCAAGTAAGGAAATTGATATTGACGCTACCGGTCAGTGATGTTGTTAATACCTCATGCATCTTGAGAAACTCGATCTGAACCTGCTCGTCGTGATCGACGCACTGTTGCGCACCAGCAGCGTAACCGTCGCGGCCGCGGAGCTTAACCTGACGCAATCTGCGGTAAGCAGTGCGCTCAAGCGCGCGCGCGCCCATTTTGAAGACGAGATCCTGTTTTACGACGGGCAGAAGATGAGTCCGACGCCATTCGGACAATCCATCGCCGGTATCGTTCCCGAAATGGTGATGCGGCTACGCGCGCTGTCGCGGATGCGGGCAACAACGGACCTGGTGTCGCTCAACCGTCAGTTCACGGTGATCGCTTCAGATTACGTCGCTGCCGTTTTCCTGTCTTCCGTTTCCAAGCGGCTCTCCTCAGAGGCGCCCGGCGTATCGCTGGCGGTGGTCCCGTTCAGCGAAGATTCGATGGACCGGTTCAACCGCGGCAAGATCGATTTCATGATCGGGCCCTCGTTCTGGTCCGGGCCTGATCTCAATCGCGCAGCCGTGTTCGAGGACGGGTTCAAATGTGTCGTCTGCAAAAGCAATCCGGTTTGCAAGACAGGACTGACACTGGAGGGGTTTCTCAATGCCCCGCACGTGGTGACGAATTTCTTTGTCGGCCACGGCAAGAGCCATTTCGAAAACTGGCTGGATGAACAGAATTTCAACATCAAGATTGCGGCGTCGCTGCCAAGCTTTGTGGTGCTGCCGCACTACATTTCCGGAACCGCAAACATTTCGACCATTCATACACGGCTGCTCAAGCAGATAGAGCATCTGGAGGATCTGGTTCATATCGACCCACCATGCGACATACCTCCCTTGACGGAATACCTCACCTGGAAGGACCATCAGGAATTCGATGTCGAGGCCAGATTGTTGCGGAACTTCATGCTTGAGATCGCCGAGACCATGTGAATGTCAAACCCCGGGCCGCAGGTCAAAACCCTCTCGACCGGCGTTGCAGCAGACACAGCCTGCCTCTTGAACCCGTTCTGAAAACGGCGTTTATAGCGTCTTGTTCTTCGCAGCACCTGTGCAGAAAGCCTTGCGCTCCATGCACGACACCGCATTGCTCAACACGTATTTGAGGCGCCTATGACTTTTCCAGACATTCAACGGGTCGTGACCGGACATGACAAAAACGGCAAGGCCATCGTGGTCTCCGACGGGCCGCTGCCCGTGGTCAAGGAGCTGGCCCATGTTCCCGGCACGGTCTTTCACGAAGTCTGGAGCACCAGCGCGACCCCACCGGTGATCGACAATGGCGATGATCCGACATTTGGCGAACTGACGATTTCTCCACCGGAAAATGGTACAAGGATCCGCTTTGTCGATATCCCGCCCGAGACCGAGGACTTTCTCAAGCATGGCGCCGCCAGCATGACGGCGGCATTCAGCGAAGTCGGCGAGGGCAAGGCTTCCACGTCCAGCGAAAACTCACCGCATCCGCTGATGCACCGCACGGAAACGATCGATTACGGCATCGTCATTGCCGGCGAGTTGACACTTGTTCTCGATGACAGTGAAGTCGAATTGAAGCCGGGCAGCGTTGTCATCCAGCGCGGCACCAATCATGCCTGGGCGAACCGCTCGGGCAAGCCTTGCCGCATGTTGTTCGTGCTCATCGACGCCGCCTACGATCCTGAGCTCGCCAAGGCGCTGGCGGACAGGTAAGCCATGTCCCACAGTCTTTTTTCGCTGGCAGGCAAAACTGCGCTTGTAACGGGGCTTCCAGTGGCCTGGGCCTCGCCGATGTCCAATCAGGCATTCATGGACCGCCGTCTGGGGATGACGCCATTGCGACGGGTTGGCGAGCCTGAGGAAATCGCCGGAGTGGCCGTGATGTTGGCCGGCAAGGCGGGGGGCTTCGTCACCGGACAGAATATCATCGTTGATGGTGGAACCACCATATCGGATGGGAACTAAGCCATGAAATCAGGGAGACTCCTGAAGGTATCCATCGCCAGCGATCATCTGTTTCCCTGTGCGCCGCCGGACCTGGCCCGCTGTGTACAATGGCGCGTGGGCCAACATTTCACGTCTTGAAGGACTAGCTGATGCGTATCATCATCACCGGCGCCTCCGGCTTTGTCGGCAACGGCTTGGCTCGTCATCTGTGCCATCGGCCGGATGCATTGGGCCGTCCGATCTCAAAGCTGATCCTGGCCGACCTTACTGAACCTTCAGATCTCCGCGCTCTGCAGGATTACGCGTTCGCCGAATGGCGCTGCGGCGACCTGACTGACCCGTCCTATCTGGACCAGTTACTGGATGAACCGGCGGACTGCCTGTTCCATCTGGCAAGTCTGCCCGGTTCACTTGCCGAGCAGAAACCCGAGCTGGGGTGGTCAGTCAATCTCCAGGCGCCCTTGTTGCTGGCCCGGCGCCTGGCAGACCAAAGCCGCCTTGGCGCCATCACGCCGCGCGTGGTGTTTGCCAGCACGATCGCAGTCTATGGTCCGATGGGGCCGGAGGCGGTGACCGAGGATCACCCTGCCATTCCGGCCATCAGCTATGGCGCCCACAAGCTGATGACGGAAATAGGCCTTGCCGATCTGTCGCGGCGCGGCGAAGTCGATGCGCGAAGTATCCGGTTGCCCGGTATTGTTGCCCGACCCGAGACAGAAAGCGGACATGGCTCCGCCTTCATGAGCCTGCTGTTTCACAAGGCACGGTCCGGTTCTCCCTATGTCTCCCCGGTTTCGCCGCAAGCGACGGCCTGGTGGATGTCGCTCGAAACCTGCATTGCGAACCTGGTGAACGCGGCAGCTCTCGAAACGGACGGTCTGCCTGCGTCGAGGTCCTGGCAGCTCCCTTCGCTCCATGCCAGTGTCGGCCAGATTATCGCAGCGCTCGAAGGCCGGTTCGGTGCGGAGAGCACAGCAAAATTCAGTTTCGAACCGGACCCCAAAATCGAGGCCCTGTTCGGTCGGCTGCCTCCGCTCCAAACTCCACGCGCGGAAGCCGCAGGCTTCGTGCAGGACGAGGATGCGAATGCTCTGGTGGAGAGTGTGTTTCGACACACGTGAACGCATCCATCGACCGCCATTGAGGACACATTTTGGTACCAGCAGGAACAGCATTCGCATGAAGCGAGTGCAGTTCTCGTTGACTATGGATTTCGCGCCGTCGCGGGTTGTCCGACCCGTTCTTTGACAAAGTGATGCCAGACCAGCAGGGCTACAGCGCCAGCAAGGCCGATGCTCGTCACCAGCGGCGTTTTCCACAAGACCAGCACCGCGAGCAGCAGTCTCAACCACAGTTCAGCGCCAAAAATCCGGCTCTTGTCGAAACGCGCCAGCGCGGAAGCCATGAGATAGAGCGAAAGCAGCAGCCGCAGCAGAAGGAAGCTGAGCTGGCCCCAGTCCGTCTGGCCCGAGTAGCCGTCAATCAGCACCTTCTGGCCGGCTTCATTGGTGATCGTGACCGCTTCTTCGATCAGCAGCAATTCCGGATACCAGGCAAAGACAAAGGGTATGGTGAACATCACGATGCCCACGCGCACGGCAGCCAGTCCGGTGCGCATCGGCTCGCCGCCGGTGATCGAGGCCGCAGCAAAAGCAGCCACGGCGACCGGTGGCGTGATGGCGGAAGCGACAGCGAAGTAGAAGACGAACATGTGGGCGGTGAAGAAGCTGACGCCCAGATTGGCAAGCAGCGGCCCGAGCAACAGCGCCACATTGACGTAGGCCGGCACCGTCGGCATTCCCATTCCAAGCAGGATGGCGCAGAGCATGGCGCAGGTCAGCGCCAGCATCAGGTAGACGCCGCCGACAATCGGGATTTGCCAGCCGAAGACATTCAGCACATTGGCCGATTCCAGCCATGTGGTCACGGCTCGCGTCAGTTCACCGGTCAGGCCGCTTTCATTGAGAAAGGCGGCAATGATCGAGACTGCAAACAGCAACAGGAACAAGCGCGAGATCAGGATTCCGCCCTGGGCGAGCGAGACCAGCACCTTGGAGGGCTGCGCGCGGGTTCCCGGATCGAGGAACAACAGCGGGATCAGGGCCGCCACGGCCCACCAGCCGGCCGACACCGCGTCGCCGGTGGCATTGACGATGGTTTGCAGTACGCCAGAGCGTTCGGTGACCACGCGAACCCCGTTGCGCAGTTCGGTTTCAGCACCCAGAAGCCAGCCCAGCGGGCCCAGCCCCACGGCATCCTTGTTGCCCAGAAGCAGAGCCAGAATGATCAGGATGGGGACGAAAATAATGATCAGGTTGGTCCAGTCCTGCCTCTCCATGACCAGATCCTCGGGAATCTCCTTCATCGCCTCGACCTTCTCGCGCCTAGCCTGAAACATTACCGCAAGAAAGATCGAGAAAAAGAACGCCATGGCGGGCAGGAAGGCTGCCGTGATCACCTTGGTGTAGGGCACCGCCGTCAGGGCGACGAGCACGAAAGCCGCCACCCCCATCACCGGCGGCATGATCTGCCCACCCGATGACGCCGCCGCCTCTACGCCACCGGCGAAATACTTGCTGAAGCCGTTGCGGATCATCATCGGGATGGTCAGCCGTCCGGTCGACAGCACATTGGTCACCGGTCCGCCGGTGATTGTTCCGAACATGGCCGAGGAGACGATGGCCGCGTGGGCCGGGCCTCCGCGCAAGTGACGGGTCAGCCGCACGGCGAGCTTGATCAGGGACGTGCCGCCGGCAGAGGTTCCGAACAGCGCGCCGAGGATCACATAGGGAAAGACCTGGTTGACGACGATGTCCATAAACCGACCCATGAAGCCATCGGGCGAGATGAAGACGTTGGTGGCTTTCTGGGTGGCGGCTGCCATGACGTCGCCGCCATCGGCGCCGAGCTTGGTCAGCAGGAAATTGTTGTCGGAAAGATCGAACATCCAGATCAGGGCGGTGCCGACGGTGTAAAGCACCACAGTGCTGGCCACGATCACCAGCGGCAGACCCCAGACCCGCACATTGTAGAGGAAGAAAAGCGTGATGATGGTGAACAGCAGTGGCAGGGTCCAGACACCAAAGCGGGTCTGGCAAGCAGGCACTTCGGCATCAAACGAGATGCCCGGGATGACATCGGAGCGGGAGGCTGCTTCCTCGATCAGGCGGGCGCGTTCACCGGTGATCTGGTCGATCAGGCAAACGCTGTCGATCTCGACCAGATAACCAAACGCCGCCAGAGATGCCGCCAGCAACAAGCCGAGATCCAGGGCCAGACCGAGCCAGGCCAGGCGCGGTTTCTCAACCTTCCAGGCGCGGTAGATACTGGCGTCGAAGACCACGATGGTCATCATCAGCAGGAAGACAGGCGGGAAGAAGTACTCGGTTTGAAAGCCTGAGATGCGAAAGAACGGTTGTCCGGTAACGTCGCGGACCCAGTCCTGCAGCCCGGCTATTTCGGGCATGGTGTTGACCATGCCGACGACCACCAGGATCAGCGCCAGAACCATAGCGATATACCGTCCCACGGCACGGCGCGGTAAGCTTTCAAAGGTCAAGGCGTGGATCCAGTCAACGAAGGGAACAACCGGCTCCCAGGCGCCGCGGATTCAACCGGGCGCCTTGGAGCCGGAACGAAGGCATTACGGGCGCAGGCAGTCGGCAATCGTATGGCCGGCTGCTTCGTAGGCGCGGATAGCGCCGGGGTGCATTTTGATCTGCACCGCACCGCACGCACCTTGGCTGACACCATCAATGTCGCCAAAGCTGAGCAGCGTAAACGGCCCCCTTGGCGACCCGGTCAGGAAGCGCTCCTCGCCTTCCAGGAAAGCCGTGACGATGTCATAGACAAGTTGCTCGTCCATCCCCGCTGGTACAATCTGTCCAAAGGCTGTGGCAAAGCTGTCAAAGCTATCATCATCGACCACAACAGTGATGTCATTGCCCGCATAGGCGTTGCGAAATTCTTCGATCGGAACGGAGTACGGGGCATGCCCCGGCGCCTTCAGGATTTGCTGACCCAGTTTGCTGGCAAGAAGGTCAGAGGGTACATCATGGATGGTGATCCCGCCTGCCGCGGCAATGGCGATCTCGCGCCCCGATGGCAGCCCCTCGGGAATGGTCCATGCGTCCACTCCGCCGCCTGTTATGGTCGGCACGGTATCAGGCCAGGCTGATTGCACACCTTCATAGCCTTCGCCATCTTTCAACCCGGTCAGAAGCTGGATCATCGCACGCCCCGACGTCAGCGCGGCACCGCGTGGCGGTCCGTTCCAGATACGCTTTCCGGACATGTCACGAATGTCTTCGATCGGATTGCTGTTGTAGTAGCCCAGCATCTGGGCCGAACCGGCATTGAAAAAGATCACACGCAGATTGGCGGCCAGTTCAGCGCCCTTGTCCGGACCGACGCCGCTGTAGGGGCCGATGCCCCGCGATAGCAGGAATGGCAGGATCAATGGCGCTGGCGCCATGTCGAGACGGCCTTCGGCCACAGCCTGAACCGAATTTGTCAGCGTTGCGCCTTCTGTGATCTGCAGTGTTGCGACGCCAGTGCTGTCGAGCACGGCAGCCAAGGTTGAATCAATATAATGCGGGGTTGAGCCCGGTGTTGTGGTTTCAGCGGTCAGCGTGACCTGCTGTGCAGCCACGGTCAGCGGAGCAAGCGCGAGCGTCGCCCCCAGAAGTGCGGTCTTGATCATAGTCATCCTCCCAGTTCAGCGCCCCTCCAAAGGCGCTCCGCTCCTGTGCCAGAAGCCTCACCAAAGCGTTGCAGATAATATATGACTTGTCACGCATTTTTTTTCGGTGTCTACTCGACTGCAGAGGGAGATCGCCATGAAACAACCATCAGCGCGCCAGGCCGAGCGGATAAGGCAGCGACGTGAACGCGAGGAACAGAACCTGTTTTCGCGTCTCCCGGCCACCTATGCGGCATCGCGGCTCCAGGCGCAGCGCGTGCTGCAACGAGCCGGTGGGCTTTCCGTGGTGGAATGGCGGGTGCTGTGGGACCTTTACGAAGCAGGCCCGATGACCATCCGCGATCTGGCTGAAATCCAGCGCACCGATCATTCGCAATTGAGCCGAGCCCTGCCCGCGATGCAGAAAAAACAGTTTGTCACCATGACCCGTGACAGCGCCGACGGCCGGCAGATCGTGGTCGCGCTGACCGAGACGGGACGACGTGCCTATGAAACCACGGCGCCGACGATGAAGCTTCGGCGCGATGCTCTCAAGGCGGAATTCTCGGACGATGAACTCGCAACTTTCATCGGCCTGCTGGACCGGTTCGAGAATTTCCTGCGCCGCCCTGTCGACACGATTCTGGAAAGAGAGCCTGCCGAATGACCGATACGCCGAATGTCTTGTGGATCATGGCCGACCAGCTGCGGTTCGATTACCTGAGCTGCTACGGCCACCCGCATCTCGACACCCCGCATATCGACGCTCTGGCGGCGCGCGGGGTCCGGTTCAACAAGGCCTATGTGCAGTCTCCTGTCTGCGGCCCGTCGCGCATGTCGGCTTACACCGGCCGCTATGTGCGCAGCCACGGCTCCACCTGGAACGGCATCCCGCTGCGCGTTGGAGAACCAACCCTTGGCGACCATCTGCGCGAAGCCGGTGCCCGGGCGGTGCTGGTGGGCAAGACCCACATGATCGCCGACCGCGACGGCATGGCCTGGCTCGGCATCGATCCGGCCAGCGAGATCGGCGTGCGTGTTTCAGAGTGTGGCTTCGAGCCTTTCGAGCGCGACGACGGGCTGCATCCCGACAGCCCTCGCCAGCACTGGTCGGCCTATGACGATTATCTCGTCAGTCTTGGCTACAAGTCCGACAATCCCTGGGAGGATTTCGCCAATTCCGGCGTGGACCCGGATGGTGAACTGATGTCGGCCTGGCTTTTGAAGAATTCTCGCCTGCCCGCCAATGTGCCCGAAGAACACTCGGAAACCGCCTACATGACCAACAGGGCGATGGATTTCATGACCGAGGCCGCGGAAGGCGACAAGCCCTGGCTATGCCACCTGAGCTATATCAAGCCGCACTGGCCCTACATCGTGCCCGCGCCCTATCACGACATGTACGGCCTCGAGCACATTGTCGAGCCGATCCGGTCACAGGCGGAGCGGAACACCGACCACCCGTTGCTGAGCGCCTATCAGCAGGCCCGTGTCTGCCGCAGCTTCTCCCGCGACCATGTGCGCGAGCATGTGATCCCGGCCTATATGGGACTGATCAAGCAGCTCGACGACAATCTGGGACGGCTGTTTGCCTGGATGGACAAGAAAGGACTGAGCGAGAACACGATCATCGCGTTCACCTCCGACCATGGTGATTACATGGGCGATCACTGGATGGGCGACAAGGATTTCTATCATGAGGTCGCTGCGAAGGTGCCGCTGATCATCGCTGATCCAAGGCCCCAAGCGGACAAGACCCGGGGCACCACAAGTGACGCGCTAATCGAGATGATCGACCTTGCACCCACGTTCATGGCGGCGATGGGCTGCGCGCCCAAACCCCACGTGATCGAGGGCCGCGACCTGACCCCGCTGCTGCATGGCACTGACGGCTTCTTCCGGCGCTATGCCATCAGCGAGCATGACTATTCCAGTTTCGAAATGGCAAGCGCTCTCGAGGTCGCCCAGGAAGACGCGCGCACCGTCATGATCTTCGACGGACGCTGGAAATACATCCATTGCGAGGGCTTCCGCCCGGTCCTGTTTGACCTTGAGACCGATCCTCAGGAATTGACCGATCTGGGCGGCTCCGATGCAGCCGAGCACATAGCAATCCGTGCGGAGATGGAACAGTCGCTGCTCGCATGGGCGATGCAACATCACTCCCGGATCACCGCCACGCCAGAGGTGTTGGCACGGCAGAAAAAAGCCGCGGAAAACGGAATTCTGATCGGGTTCTGGGACGAGATCGAATACGAGCAAGCCACCGGCAAACCGTTCAGCAGCCTCGTGCCGATCGGCGCGCCGGCATCCAGATCGACCGCGGACTAGCGATAGTCTACCGGGCCGGCACGCTTGCTGACCGTCCGACCATCTTGCCGAGAGCGCGGCTGGGCACGTCCCAAGCGTTGCTCCCCGGTCCAATCTGCAGCCGGCAACCGCGCATGAAAGTGCTCTCAAGCTGTAGACAAGACTGCTCCAAATAAATATGACTGTTTTTGTCATGTATTTTAGCACCCCTCTCGCCGGTCCGGCTGACGAAGGGTCTCCGCAGCGATTCGAGTAGCCTCATGCGTAAGTCCGAAACCCAGACAACATCGTCCCGGGAGTCCGAAAATCCCGTCTGCCTCGCCGAGCAGAGACACTTGGGAGAAGCGCAGCTGTCGGCCGAGGCTATTCCCTCGAGCAAGCTGTTTCAGAACCGCAGGGAGATCACGATTTCCCACGAAGGCACGCTTTACCGGTTGCGCATTACCCGGCAAGGCAAACTCATCCTGCACAAATGAGCCAGGCCTCGCAGATGGCAGAGAACCCGACGCCGGCATTGCAACCGACCTTGCGTGATTATGAACGTCAGGCCCGCGAGATACTGAAGCCCGACAGGGCGGCCTATTTCTTTGGCGGCGCTGCGGACGAGCAGACACTGGACGCCAACCAGAGCGTCTTTTCAAAGATCGAGTTGCTCCCCCGGATGCTGCGCGATGTCCGCGGCGGCTCGACCGGAACCACACTGCTTGGCCAGAGCATGGCACACCCGATCATGGTCGCGCCGGTGGCCTACCAGAAGCTGGTTCATCCCGACGGAGAAAGGGCGATGGCACTCGGCGCCGCCGCACAGGACGCCGTGATGACGCTCAGCGCCCAAAGCAGCACCGAGGCCGGGGACGTCCGCACTGCAGGTCACAGCTGCAGCTGGTTTCAGCTGTACTGGACGGCCGCACGCGAGGCCAATCTGTCGCTTGTGCAGCGGGTGGCGGATCTCGGCTTCACAGCCATTGTGCTGACCATCGATGCCCCGGTTCAGGGCGTCCGCGACCGGGAAACACGGACCGGCTTCAGCCTGCCGGCGGATATCTCCGCGGTCAATCTCGAGGGCATGCCGACACCCCGCTTTGCGCCGCTGGAACAGGGCGAGTCGATGCTGTTTGACCGGATCGCTCACGTCTCCCCGGTTTGGGAAGACGTCGAATGGCTGTGCCGGCATTCGCCGCTTCCGGTGATCCTGAAAGGCATTGTGCACCCAGCCGACGCGCGGCTGGCAATCAATGCCGGCGCGGGCGGGATCATCGTTTCCAATCATGGCGGCAGAATTCTTGATACGGTGCCGGCCACGATCATCTTGCTGCCTGCTATCGCGAAGGCATGCGGCGGCGCTGTGCCGGTATTGATGGATGGCGGTGTTCGCCGCGGCACCGACGTTCTCAAGGCGCTGGCGCTGGGGGCTTCCGCCGTGCTTGTCGGCCGGCTCGCAATTGCCGGACTGGCCGTTGCCGGCAGCGCCGGCGTGAGCCATGTGCTGAGGCTGCTGCGCGACGAGCTGGAAGTTGCGATGATGCTGACCGGATGCCGCAATCTCGATGACATCACCCCGGACATCCTGCATCGGCCATAGGCCTTGAAAAGCCCGGGTGCCGGGTTGCGCGCACCCAGGCTGCTCGACCTCTCTGCGCCCGGCAGTCCGATCCGAGAACTCGCAAATCCGGCACATTGCAGTCTACGCCCGCGCCTCGATGGCCGTTTAGCGGAACGAGTAGCGGATCGGCGCCAGCAGCGTGAAGCGGTCACCTTGAAGGTAGCGCGGCGGGGTCGGCAGCTTGCCGATTTCTTCAAAGACGGCGAGTGCCGCCTCATCGAGCACCGCGGACCCCGACGATGTTTCAATCTCCGTGGCCAGGATCTCGCCGTACTGGTCGACCGTGAAGCGAACCCGCACCTCGCCTTCGATGCGCTTTTCACGCGCCAAAGCCGGATATTTGCGGATCTTGCTGATCCTGAGGACGATATCGCGCTGCCACTCGCGCACCTGCTCTTTCTGCTCCGCCGTCAAGCCTTCGCCGGTCGCCTTGGTGGTTTCCGCGGTTTCTTCAGCGGCAACGGAGGCGACCGAGGCATCCGCTGCATCGCTTTCCTGGGCACCGGTGGTGCTCGGCTGTGCGACATCCTCGGGCTTGTATTCGGCGGCGATCTCGTGGGCGAGTTCTTCGGTCTCCTCGGCCGGCTCCGGACTCGCAACACCAAATTTGAGGCTCTCATCCTCGACATCGTAAGGAATCTGGCTGAGAATCGGTTCATCCGCTGCCTTGGCCGGATCGACGACTTCGGGGCTTTCGGTGATGGTGGGCGCCTCGGCGGATTCATCTGCCTGAGCGCTGTCCTCCGCCATGTCTGCAGGTGCTGCAATCAGGTCCGACAGATCGAACATGATGGCGCCGGTGATGCCGGTATCGACCGGCTGCTCGTTCACTGGGACAGGCTGCTCGCGCAAGGCGAGATAGGACAGCCCACCGTGCAGCCCGACACTCACGACCGCCGCGCATGCCCAGAACCAGATGCCGGAAGCAGACCGCTGGTAGATCAGGCTCATGGCTGCGGCCCAGCTGCTGATGATGGCGGGGTTGCGCCGGGAACCCCAGCCTCCTCGCCCGGCACGGCATCTTCATCGAGCCCGACCAGACCGATCTTCAGGAACCCGTCAGCACGCAGGATGTTCATCACCCGTATGAACTCACCGTAAGGCACCGACTTGTCGGCGCGAATGTAAAGCCTCGTGTCGCGCTTCTGCATCGTGGCGATGCCGACATCGATATAGAGCCGCTCGAAGGTTGTGCTGGTCTCGCCGACCGAGAGCTGCAAATCCTCGGCGATGGTGATGAACACCGGCTTGAGCGGGCGCTGGGGCGGCTCGGCCACGGCCACGGGCAGTTCCACCGGGATATCCACGGTCGACAGCGGCGCTGCAATCATGAAGATGATCAACAGCACCAGCATCACGTCGATGAAGGGCGTGATGTTGATGTCGTGGCTCTCGGAGAGCTCGTCGTCGTCAGCGATCTTGCCAGCCATGGCGCCTACTCCGCAGCCTCGGCGAGATCCGCCACTTGCGTTGCCGGCATCTCCGCAGGTGGAGTCCTTGCTTCTTTCTCGGCAAAGTCCAGATCACGCGACAAGGTGCGTTCGACCAGTGCCGAGGCATCGGCAAGCATCACCTTGTAGCCACCGAGCCCGCGCGCGATCAGATTGTAGAAGATCACCGCCGGGATTGCGGCCACCAGCCCGATCGCGGTGGCCAGCAGGGCTTCGGCGATACCGGGTGCCACAACCGCCAGGTTGGTGGTGTTGCTCTCAGAAATCGAGATGAAGGAGTTCATGATCCCCCAGACGGTGCCGAACAGACCGACAAAAGGCGCCGTCGAGCCGATATTGGCAAGGATACCGGTGCCGGTCATCATGCTTCTGGCCGCACCTGCCTCGATTCGCGTCAGCTCGGACGAAACGCGCTCCTTCACACCTGACTTGTCGAGGCCTCCGGCGCTGCTGCGATCACGCTCGCGCAGAGCTGCATGCACCATACGGCCGACCACGCCCTTGCCCTTGGGGAAGATCGACTGGACCCGGTTCAGGGTGGCGTGGCCATCAAGCCGGCGGAAATCGCGTTTCAACCGGCTGCGCTGCCAGATCAGGTCGGTGGTTCTGGCGAAGAAGATGATCCAGGTCAGCACCGACGCAAAGGCCAGCGAAACCATGACCGCCTTGACCACCCAGTCGGCAGCCATGAACATGCCCATGGCACTCAGATGGTCTTCGCCAGCTTCTTCAAGCCAGGCGGACAGCCCTGCGCTGATATCGCCCAGCCAGGCAGCAGGTGCGGAAGTTTGGGCAGCATCCTGCGCCAGCGCGCTTCCCGCCAGCATCACCAGCGCGGTCAAAACTCCATATCGGATCAGTTTGGTCTTCATGATTTAAGTCTCGGCCCATGTGCGTATGAGGTTGTGATAGATGCCGGTCAGGCGAACGACTTCGCTGTCTCCGGCATCCAGGCGCCCGGCAAGCGTCTGGATTGTCTGGTCAAGATCGAACAGCATGGTGCGGTGTGCATCGGAGCGGATCATGCTTTGAAGCCAGAAGAACGAAGCCACGCGCGCGCCGCGGGTCACCGGGGTGACCTGATGCAGGCTGGTGGCCGGGTAAAGCACCATGTGGCCAGCTTCGAGCTTGACCTCCTGGGTTCCGTAATGGTCTTCGACGATCAACTCACCACCGTCATACTCATCCGGCTCGCTCAGGAACACCGTCATGGAGAGATCGGTTCTCAGACGCTCCTGCGTGAGGTGGTTGAGGCGGATGGCATTGTCGACGTGGACCCCGAAAGTTTCCTGCGTCTCGTAGCGGTTGAACATCGGCGGCAAAATGCGCAACGGCAGTGCAGCTGACAGGAAAAGGGAATTTGCCGAGAGTTTCTGCAGCAGGAACTGGCCGAGCTTGAGGGCCGCATCGCTGGACACCGGCAATTGCTGGTTCTGCTTGACCGACTGGGACTGGATCCCGGCGGTCCTGGAACCGGACTCCCACTCCGCCTTGTCGAGCACATCGCGAAAGTGGCGCACCTCATCCTTGCTCAGGATGTCGGGAATGGTGATCAGCATCTGGCTATTCCAACTGAATTTGCGTTCCGGACGATTGCCGCCCGGAACGCGGTTTCGTGTCAGGCCCTAGAACTTGGCCTTGAGGTTGAACGTGAACTCGCGACCGGGAGCCACATAGGTGAAAGGCGAACCGGAGCGGTAACCCGCGTCGTAGTAGGTGGTGTCGGCGACATTGTTGACGTTGAACTGCAGTTCCGCATGTTCGGAGAACTTGTACGTCGCCATCAGATCAAGGGTCGTGTAGTCCGGCAAGGTGTTGCCGTTTGCCACCGGACCGCCGAGCTTTCTGCCGCCGGCATAGGTTACCCTTGCCCCAAGTGTCAGCTTTTCGTTGTACTGGTAGGTCCCCAGAAGGCTGAACTGCTGGTGCGCGATGTTGGCGATGTCCTTGCCGACATCGGCTGCGTCGTAGCTTTCAAGGATCTTGCTGTCCATGAAGACGGCACCACCGAACAGCGAGATGCGCTCGGTCAGATTGCCTGCCACGCCGAGTTCGACACCGGTCATGCTGTATTTCAGGCTGTCGAGATACTGCGTCGGAGCCGGACCGCCGCGACCATCGGGATCGTAGTCTTCACGGGCATTGGACTTGACGGTCTTGAAGACCGCCGCCGTCAGCAACAGGTGCTCGTTGTACTCGTACTTGACGCCGGCTTCGTAGGACATATTGCGTTCGGGCGCCAGAATGACACCGCCATTGTCCAGTCCGCCGTAAAAGCCGCCGCCGGCTGCAATTTCCTGCCCCGAGGGGTTCGAGGAACTTGCAACAGCCGCATAGAAGCTGGTGCTTTCCCAGGGCTTGTAGGTCACACCGGCATTCCAGTTGAACAGCGTGTCCTTGCGGGCCAGATCGCTGGACCCCGATGAGCGCTTGTTGTCATAGAAGTCGACACGAACGCCACCATTGATCAGCCACTGGTCGGACAGTTCGATGGTGTCGAGGGCATAAAGCGAAGTCGTGCGCACCTGGGTTGTGGTCGCGGAGGTTCCCCGGACAGGAGTTTCACCGGACCAGCAGCCTTCGCCGATCGGGTCAGGATTGACCGCCGATACCGTACAGCCACGCTGACCTGCGGGCGGAAGATAGTCTTCGCTCTGGAGATTGTCGTAGCTGAAGGCTCTTACCTTCTCGTCGCTGTAGCTCAACCCGGCCACGTAGTTGTGCGAGACACCGCCCAGCGAGGATTCGCCGGTCAGCTCCAGGGTATCGGAGAACACGTCCGTCTCCTGGTACTTGCTCTTGAAGCTCAGACGAACCTGCCAGTCGTTTATGTCGCTCGAACCGTTAGTGATCAGGCTGCTCGGTGCGGTGAGCACATAATCATTGATCGACCGCGAGTAACGTGCGGTGTTGGTGAGCTTGGCGCTGTCGGACAGCTCGTAGATCGTCTTGATCGTTCCGACGGTCTGCGCCACGTCCTGATAGTCCCGGCCAACGACGCCGTAGAAGGTTGCACGATCGACACCGTATTCGGTGACAGGACCGCCATCGTTGGACAGAGAGGGCACGCCCCAGTCCGGTGTCTGGTTCATGGTGGTGCGCGAGACGTCGGCCTCGATCGTGAAACGATCGGTCGGCTTGAGGGTCACGGCCGCAGCAAGGCCGCGTCGATCATCCTCGACATTGTCACGGCCCGCAACGTTGCCGTCCTGGATCAGGGCGTTGATGCGAAGCTGTACCTGTTCGTTGAACGCATGGTTGAAATCGATCGTACCGCGCTTGGTGTTCGCGCTTGTGTATGTCGTGGACGCTTCGAAGAAGGAGATGTCCTTGGCCTTCTTGGACACGATGTCCAGCGCACCGCCGGTTGTTCCGCGGCCGCCGACGGTTCCGGCGGGGCCCTTGATCACTTCGACCTGCTCGGTGTTGAAGGTTTCATGCACGCTGATGCCTGGATCGCGGATGCCGTCGACATAGATGTCGTTATTGGCCTTGAAGCCGCGGATATAGATGTTGTCGCCGAAGGAGTTGCCGCCTTCGCCGAAACCAAGCGACATGCCCGGCGTCGTCCGCGCAATTTCACGCACCGAGGTCATGCCGGTGGCTTCGAGGACTTCCTTGCCGATGGCCGTCACGGTACGCGGCGTGTCGGAGATGGATCCCGGCAGACGCGAGTTGGCCAGGCGATCGCTCTTGAACGGTGCGTCCGGGTCGGCGAAGGGGTTGCCACGGGCGATTTCCTTGGCCTTGGCTTCTGCAGCGGCCGCTGCTGCTGCTTCGGCTGCGGCACGCTGATTGGCCGCCTCGATTGCCGCCGCGCGTTCGGCGGCCGCGGCTGCCTGGCGACGCGCGTTTGCTGCGGCGGCACGCTGAGCTGCGCGCCTGCTTGCTGCTGCGGCTTCCTGCTTTTGCGCAGCTGTCTGAGCAGCTGGCTGCTGGGTGGTTTCAACTTCAACAGTCGGAAGAACGATGGTCTCGCCGTCCTGCGCCAGCGATTGATGCGTCCCCACAGCAACAAAACAGGCTGCCGCCACGGTGGCGCTCAGCATGTCCGAAATCTGCGAGTGTGAATTTGGTCGATTGCCGGAAGTCGGCGCGCCCCTGAGCGAGACCTTCATGTCCCATCCCCCATATAAGATGTACAAAGAACTATGAGCCTCCCGAACGGCTAATCCGTTGGAAGAATTGGATTGGCTGGCTCACGATCCTCGTACGGGATGGTTGGCTGGCTACGATGGACCATCCAATAGTTGACTATTTTTATCAAGTAAAGCGCCGGGGAAGAGGTGATGAAACGAGCATTTTTGAGACTCGTCCCAAAAGGGCAGCCGGTTTCGCCACATCCTATTGATTCAACTAACTTAAATTAGCCATCTCAAAAACACACCGATCGAAATAATCGGCAAAACCCGGCAGCAATGTGATAAATATAACACAACGGACTGACGCAATCCGGCCTTCTCCTGGCGCTGCATGTGGAGCGAAACAGGCTTTCAGAGAGGTTGGAACGGCGGCATATAGAACGCCTTGCATAACGAGTCGCTGCTCAGTGAAAATCAGTTGCCGACACGGCCCGCGACGGTGAGAGGCATCTGGACACCCGGTTGGCGGATGCCTTCCAGGCCACCGGGCTGACGGCCAGGGAAATCTCCGCGCTTCGGCGTGTTGTGCTTTCCAGCTTGCACGGACTTGCCCTGCGCACGGTCTCGATCGGCAAGAATGCCACCTGGGACAAGGAGCTGGAAATGCTCAAGCGGATGGTGCGGCAATTGTTGACCACGACCGACACGGACTGGGACAACTCACCGCATGCAGAACGGCGAAATTTCACCGGGATGGCGGATGCTCCGGCTTCGGACGAGTTGTGTTTGACGGAAATCGCTGTAGCATCCCGGACCAATGCACTCGAAGCGAAAGTTGTCCCGTTGACGATAGCCAAACCGCCGTTTGACGACGGCTTTCTGCTCAGATCAGACCCATCCGATCCCCGGCTCTCCGCCGAGGTTACCGGTGTCGACCATCTTGGCGCGGAAGTCACCACACGGGTGGTCACCGAAAAGCCGCTGACGCTCTATCTCAACCGGCAGGAAATCGTCACCATGATGACGATCGGGGACCATCCGGACCTGATGGCGGTCGGTTACCTGCTCAACCAGAACATGCTGCATGCCGACGACGAGATCACGGCGATCGACTATGATGACGATCTCGAAGTGGTGGTGGTCCGGACCGAGCGCGAGACCAATTACGAGACCAAGCTGCAGAAAAAGGTGCGCACTTCGGGCTGCGCCCAAGGCACGGTGTTTGGCGATGTGATGGAGAATTTTTCCGACATCGAGCTTTCGCCGGACGCGCGGCTGAAAACCTCCTGGCTCTACAGCCTGACCCACAAGATCAACACCGCGCCGAGCCTTTACCTGGAAGCCGGCGCCATCCATGGCTGCGTGCTGTGCCAGGGCGATGTGCCGCTGGTCTACATGGAAGACGTCGGGCGGCACAATGCGGTCGACAAGATCGCCGGCTGGATGTTCCTGAACAAGGTCAAGCCGGACGACAAGATCTTCTACACCACCGGGCGGCTGACCTCGGAAATGGTGATCAAGACCGTGATGATGGGGATTCCCATTCTGGTCTCGCGATCCGGCTTTACCGCCTGGGGCGTGGAGTTGGCGAAGGAAGCCGGCCTGACGCTGATCGGGCGGGCGCGCGGCAAGCGGTTCGTGGCTCTGGCAGGCCTCGAACGGATCGAGTTTGACGGCGATCCCACCGAGACCACTGGCGAGTCGTCCAGGCACCGCCGCAAGGGCGCGTCAGAGGACAAGTCGTGAGCGGTCCAATCGCAGGTCTGGTGCTGGCGGGCGGTCTGTCGCGGCGGATGGGCGGCGGCGAAAAAGGCCTGCAGCTGCTTGCCGGACAATCTATGATTTCCCGCGTCATCGAGCGGATCGCGCCGCAGGTGGATCATCTGGCCATCAATGCAAATTCTGATCCTGCCCCCTATCTCGCATTCGGCCTGCCGGTCCTGCCCGATACGATCGGTGGCCATGTCGGCCCGCTTGCCGGCGTGCTGACCGGTCTCGAATGGGCGGCCAGGCTGCCCGGTGTCACCCATGTCGTCACGGCCGCGACCGACACGCCGTTCCTGCCGCTTGATCTGGTTGAGCGCTTCACGGCGCTGGCCAGTCCGGAGCGCATTGTCATCGCCCGTTCCGATGGCAACCGGCATCCTGTTTTCGGGCTCTGGCCGGTGGCTTTGCGCCAGGATCTGACGGAGTGGCTCTCCAGCAGCGACACGATGAAGGTTCTGGCCTGGGTTCACCGGCACGATTTCACTTTCTGTGATTTTGAAGCCGGCGGAGACGGTGCGCCGGACCCGTTCTTCAACGCCAACACGCCAGAGGAACTGGCCGAGGCTGAGGCCTTTGTCGCCGGGGCGTCTGCATGACACTGCGTGTCTTCGGCATCACCGGGTGGAAGAATTCCGGCAAGACCACACTGACCTGCAAGCTGGTGGAGGAGTTCACCCGGCGCGGGTTTCGGGTGTCCACCCTCAAACACGCGCATCATGCGTTTGATGTCGACCATGAAGGCACCGACAGTCACCGCCACCGCCAGGCGGGCGCAGGGGAAGTGGCCATCATGTCGGGCCGCCGCTGGGCCATCATGCATGAACTCAAGGACGGGCCAGAACCATCGATGCAGGAGATGCTGGCGCGCCTGTCACCTTGCGATCTGGTCCTGGTCGAAGGCTACAAGCGCGAGAGCCATCCGAAGATCGAAGTGCGGCGGCAGGCGGCGCTTGACCGGACGCCGCTGCCCGATACCGGCAGCAGCATTCGCGCCATCGCCACCGATCATGCCGTCGATGACGCAGAAGTTCCCGTCTTCTCACTGGACGACGTCACTGCCATCGCCGATATGATTGCGCTTGAAACCGGACTGGGAGAGACCGCCGCATGACCTCGCGCAAACTGCTCAATGATTGCTTCCTCACCGACAAGGACCGGCTCAGCCATGCCGAATGCCTGGAAATACTGACCGGCCGGCTGTCAGTGGTGGCAGGCGTCGAGGAGCTGCCGCTGGTCGAGACTTCCGGACGCTGGCTTGCCGCCGATATCATCGCGCCGCGCAACGTGCCGCTGCATGACAATTCCGCCGTTGACGGCTATGCCTTTGCGGCGCCTGCCACCGGGCCAATGCCGGTGGTTGCCCGCATCGCCGCCGGTGATCTTGGCAGCCACCGCATCGAGCCGGGTCAGGCCGCACGGATTTTCACCGGCGCCCCGATGCCGGTAGGCGCTGACACGGTGGCGATGCAGGAAGATTGCACGGTTGACGGCGATCATGTCTCCGTTCCTCTCAATCTCAAGCGTGGGGCCAATGCCCGATTGGCCGGCGAGGACGTGGCCGCCGACACCCCGGTGCTGCACACCACCGCGCGGCTTCGGCCACAGGATATGGCGGCGCTGGCCTCGTTCGGCCTTGCAAAGGTCGCGGTGCGCAAACCGCTGCGTGTCGCGATCCTGTCAAATGGCGACGAGCTGCTGGAGCCCGGTGCAACAATCGCCCAGGGCCAGGTCTACGATTCCAACCGCTCGATGCTGCACGCGCTGCTGGGCACCCTGCCCTGCGAAATCACCGATCTTGGCATCCTGCCCGACAAAGCAGAGCTGATTGAATCCACGCTGGCCGAGGTCTCCAAGACCCATGATGTAATCCTGACCAGTGGCGGCGCCTCGCGCGGCGACGAGGATCACATCATCAATGCCATCGACACGCTAGGGACGCGTCACCTCTGGCAGATCGCGGTCAAACCCGGCAGACCGATGAGTTTCGGCCAGATCGGCGACTGCATCTTTCTCGGCCTGCCCGGCAATCCGGTCGCAGCCTTTGTCTGCTTTCTGCTCTATGTGCGCCCGGCGCTCACCGTGCTCGGCGGCGGCCGCTATCAGGAGCCGGTCCGGTTTCCGGTGGCAGCCGGTTTTGAAGTGCCGGGCAAAAAACCCGGCCGCCGCGAGTTCTGGCGCGGATGGCTGGAGCCCGGAGCCGACGGACGCCCCGTCGCGCATAAATTTGCACGCGACGGATCCGGGCTGATTTCCGGTTTGCGGCAGGCAACAGGTCTGATCGAGATCACCGAGGACGTGACATCGGTGGCGCGGGGCGAGCTGGTGTCGTTCCTGCCCTTCACCGGGTTCGGGATCGACAGCTGATCACTTGTTTGCGTTGGCGAAGAACAGCTGCTTGCCGTCGAGCTTGAAATCGTTGATCAGCTGCTGCCCGTGCGGCGACGTCAGCCAATCGATGAACTGCTGGCCGAGATCGGCGTTCACGCTCGGGCACTGCTCCGGATTGACCAGAATGATGCCGTACTGGTTGAACAGCACCGGATCGCCCTCGACGGTGATCTTGTAATCGCCCTTGTTGCCGAAGCTGATCCAGGTGGCGCGGTCGGAGATCGTGTAGGCGCCCATGCCGACGCTGGCATTGAGCGTCGCGCCCATGCCGGAGCCGGTGGCACGGTACCAGTCGCCAGAGGCGGCCTTGGTATCGACACCGGCCTTGTCCCAGAGCCGGAGCTCGGCCTTGTTGGTGCCGGAATCATCGCCGCGCGAGGCAAACAGCGTCTTCTTGTCGGCTATGGTCTTGAACGCCGCCACTGCATCCTTGCCGCCGTCGATTCCGGCGGGGTCGGCAGTTGGACCAACGATGACGAAATCATTGTACATCAGGTTCGAGCGCGCCACACCGAAGCCGCCGTCTACGAATTTTTCCTCCGCCGCCCTGGCGTGAACCAGCAGCACGTCCGCGTCGCAATTCTGCGCGTTCTTGATCGCCTGCCCGGTGCCCACGGCGACCACATTCACCGTTACGCCGGTCTCGGATTTGTAGATCGGCAGGATGTAGTCATAAAAGCCCGAATTCTGTGTCGATGTGGTCGACTGAACCAGGATCGACGGATCTTCCGCCGACGCGGCTGTTGCCAGGATGGAGAGCAATGCAGCTCCGAGAACGCCAGTTTTTGTGCTCATGTCAATCTTCCTCTGCAATAAGGTTTCGGTCTCAGGTCAAAGCACGATGCGGCCCGCCAGATAGGCATTGGCAGCTTCCGATGTCGGGCTGGAGAAAAATTCGGCTGCCGGGCGATGCTCGATCAGCCGGCCGTGATGCAGGAATGCCACGTCATCGGCGAGGCGCCGGGCCTGGCCAACATCATGGGTGACGAAGATCACCTTGGTTTCTTCCACGCTGGCTGCCAGCACGATCTGCTCGATCATCTGCACCGAAGCGGGATCGAGGCTGGCTGTCGGTTCATCGAGGAGCAACACCTTCGGCCGGGTGGCCAGAGCCCGCGCCAGTGCCAGCCGCTGCTGCTCGCCGCCCGAGAGCAGCCGTGCCGGCTGTTCGGCCCGGCCGGCGAGCCCGACCCGGGCCAACAATTCATCACGCCGCGCCCGGCGCTCGGCCTTGGCCCCGGCGCGGCGGCGCAGCACGAAATCGATATTGGCAGCCACCGACCGGCGCAGCAGCACCGGCTTCTGGAAGACCATGGCCTGGGTCGAGCGGGTGGCTTCACCGCAGGCAACCTCGCCCCAGCTGACCCAGCCGCTGGTCGGCGGAATCAAACCGTGGACCAGGCGCAGAAACAGGCTTTTACCGGCGCCGTTGGGACCCATGACCACCGTGACGGAGCGTGGTTCCAGCGACAGTTTGTCGATATCGACCAGGGTTTTCCCCGCGACCTGCAGCGTGAGGCCGTCAAGCCGGAGTGCACCCGGCAACAAACGATCCCGCGGCGTCGGCGGCCCCTTGTCCGATTTTCCAGGTGAGACGATCGGTGCGGCGTCAGGCATAGGCCTGCCTTTCGGCGATTGCCCGCAGCGCGCTTGCGCCGAGATTGACCGACACCGCGATGCTCATCAGGATGATCCCGAGCGCCAGCGCCATTCCGAGGTCGCCTTTCGAGGTCTCGAGCGCAATCGCGGTGGTCATCACCCGGGTCAGATGTTCGATATTGCCGCCGACAATGATCACCGCTCCGACCTCGGCCACGGCGCGGCCAAAGCCTGCGAGTGCTACGGTCACGAGGCCGTAACGCCCATCGACGATCAGCGCCAGCATGGCGGAGCCGCGCGAAACCCCGAGCGAGCGGAACTGTTCGTCATACTCGGCCTGCAGGGCTTCGAGCACCTGGCGTGACAGGGCGGCAACAATCGGCGCGATCAGCAGGGTCTGGGCGATGATCATCGCCGTCGGGCTGTAGAGCAGGCCGAGCCAGCCCATTGGGCCGGCGCGCGACAGCGCCAGATAGACCAGAAGACCGATCACAACTGGGGGAAACCCCATCATCGAATTAACCAGGGCAATGACGATGCCGCGACCGAAGAATTTTCGCACCACCAGCAGCGCGCCAATGGGAAAGCCGATGAGACAGGACAGCAGCAACGCCGTCAGGCTGACGCGCATCGACAGCCCGACGATCTCGAACAGGTCCGGATCGCCCGAAGCGATCAGCCCGAATGCCAGCCCGAATGCACCTGCGAAATCCTGCATGGCCTAACCGTGACCTCCCGCCAGCATTCGTTCTTCACTCAGCCGGTCCCAGATCAGCTCGGCAATGTCGCGGTAAATCTGCGCCTGGATACTTTCCGGATCCGACACCACGATGGGGGCGCCGCTGTCGGATGTCTCGCGGATCTGCATCACCAGCGGGACTTCGCCCAGGAACGGCGCACCAATGCGCTCGGCTTCCGCGCGTGCGCCGCCATGGCCGAATATCGCATGCCGGCCATCGCAATCGGGACAGCTGAAGTAGCTCATGTTCTCGATGATCCCGAGAATGGGCACATCGACCTTGCGAAACATGTTGAGCCCCTTGCGGGCATCGATCAGCGCCAGATCCTGCGGCGTCGAGACGATCACGGCGCCGGCCAGCGGTACGTTCTGCGCCATGGTCAGTTGGGCGTCACCGGTGCCCGGCGGCATGTCGACGATCAGCACATCGAGCTCGCCCCAGGCGACTTCGCGCAGCATCTGGGTCAGCGCCTGCATGATCATCGGCCCGCGCCAGACCGTGGCGGTATCCTCGTCGACCATGAACCCCATCGACATCACCTTCAGGCCATGGCCTTCGAGCGGGATGAGGACGCGGTCGCCGCCGCTTTGCGGGCGACCCGAGATATTGAGCAGCCTTGGCAGTGACGGCCCGTAGATGTCGGCATCAAGTATGCCGACCTTCAGGCCGCGGGCCTGCAGGCCGAGCGCGATGTTGACCGACGTGGTGGATTTGCCGACACCGCCCTTGCCCGAGGCAACGGCGATGATCGCTCCAACACCGGGCACAGGAGCCCTGGTCGCGGGTTGCGGCTGTGGTGCCTGTTTCTGCATCGGCGGAGGCACCGCAGCAGCCTGCTCGATGGAGGGTGCCGAGCGTACCGGCGCGGGCTGTCCCTTGCTGTCCGCCGTCAGCGTGACCAGCGCCTTGGCAACGCCCGGCGCAGCCAGGGCCGCTTTTTCGGCTGCGGCGCGTAACGGCTCAAGCTGGGCGGCGCGATCGGCCGGAACCGTGATCGAGAATGCGACCTGATCACCGCTGGCTGCGATATCCGAGACCAGTCCGAGATCGACAATATTGCCGCTCAGGTCGGGCCCCTTGACCCGTTTGAGTTGTTCCAGAATCTGATCGATGGCGATTGTCACTGCGTACCCCATGGTCGATAGTGCGCCCCAGTTGTCGCAGCTCTCATCCCGGTTCCGGTCTCGGATCCGGGCATGGCGCTTCGGCAGTCATTGAGTGATGGAGAAGACCCGCGATGGACAGCACCGCAACGGAGAAATTTGTCAGGCTTGCCGATCGGTTCGTCCGCACCGCCAACACGGCCAATGCCAAGATCCCCGCCACCGAGATCCACATGGCGTTCCTGTACGGCGCGGCGCGCTACAATGCGTTTGTCGCCAAGAACGTGATCGACGTCGCCGATCACGAAGCCTTCGTGAACGAAATGGCCGCAGCCTATAGCGAAATGTTGCGCAACCATCTGGCCGACCCCAACGTCTGACACGTGCATCATCCGTTCAGCCGCTGCCTGATCGAGACCCGCTTTTGTTGCGGCGGTTCAACCTCTGCGGTTTCCGGTTCCGGCTGTGCATCGAGCGGCTGAGCCTCCTCGGCCTGCGGGTCGTCAGCGTCGGCGGCCGCATCCGCCTCAGCGCTTGCCTCGTCACCAGCAGGAACTGACGTTTCCGCCGCGTCGGCTTCCAGCTCTTCGGGAACCTCTGTCGAGGCCGCGTCAGGAAGCGGTTCATCGCGCGTGAGACGTCCGGTTGCCTGCTGCAGCACCTTTTCCGCCTCCGTCAGGAAACCCCGGCCCACGTCCCAGGACGACTTGTAGACCATGTGCAGCGGGTTGTTGAAATCCTCGTCATAGTCGTTCAAGCCATCCAGATTGGCGAGAACCGGGTTGGAGTTGAAGAATTTCTTCAATGCCTTCTTGCGCAGGACATCGGGCACGCCGCGCTTCATGAAGATCGAGAAATCGAAACCATATTCGACCTTCTCCAGATCGACCGCTTCGGCAGCCAGACGGTTGGCCTCGGCTTCACTGCGTTCGGCCTCCAGCCGCTCTTCGTCAATTTCCACCAGTTCGGCAGCCGGCACCTCATCGTCGGGATCCACATCTGGATTGGACAATTGCGCCTGCTTGCGCTTTGACCAACGCGAGAGAAACCCTTCTTTTTCGTCAGCCATCGAGGTCTCCCCGGTCCGAGCGCTTGCGGCTCAGAAAGATCGGCTGCTTGCCGAATTTCTGTTCCTCTAGATCCAGCTTGTCACGCCGCCGTTTCAGGAACGGCGTCTCGACATGATAGGCGTCGAGAAACTCGAGGATTGCCTCGGCAATCTCCGGCGGCATCGGCAGGCGCTCGATGATGTCTTCGCTGCCAACCTCGTAGTCCTGGGCGGCGTGCGGAGAGGCGGTGACGCTTTGAACATACCAGTCGAGCGGGTGCTCGTTTTCGCTATCTCGCCGCAGCACCACATAGAGTGCGGGATTGCCGCTGTCGAAATTCTCGACATAGGCATCGGTGTCGGCGGCATAACAGGTAAGATCCACCCGCCCCATGTAGTAGCGGGTCATGCGGTCATCGCTGACGAGGATATCGCCCGCACTGAGATCGGCCGGCGCCAGCATCACGCCGACGGGCATCCAGTAGTCTTTTGCCCAGCGTGAGACCGATTGCCGCTTCTCGGCAATCACTCCCAGCATTATTGTCAGTTCCCGCGACACGCCCGCCAGTTCCTCCACGGTCTTGAGGCAATCACGGTTGTCTCTTCCCGTTGAAAGTATAAGGTGTTTGCAGGCGACAACAAGGGTGCTGAGATGGTTTTAGACGCAACCAAGTTATTTGTATGCAGCTGCGAGAAGACCATGTCCATAGACCCCGCAAAACTGGGGTCAGCCTATGGCGAAGTGTCGGGCCACACCCAGCTTTGCCGCAGTGAAATGGGAGCGCTCGAGACCGCGCTGGCCACAGAATCACCGATCTGCATTGCCTGCACCCAGGAACGTCCGCTGTTTGAGGAAATTGCAGCGGAAACAGGCCATGCGGCCCTGTCATTCGTCAATATCCGCGAGATGGCCGGCTGGAGCGCCGACAACGCATCGAAGACGCCAAAGATCGAGGCGCTGCTGACTGCGGCCAAGCTGCCGACGGTGCCGGCGCGGCTGAGGTCGATCGAGAGCGACGGGCTGTGCCTGGTGATCGGGGCTGGCCAGGCCGCATTCGATGCAGCACAACGGCTCAACCGGAGCTTGTCGGTGACCTTGCTGCTCAGTGCAGTCGACGATCTGGTGCTGCCATCCGAGCTTGAGTTTCCGATCTTCGCGGGGCGCGTCAGCTCTGCAACCGGCTCGCTGGGCGCCTTTGAGCTGGTCGTGGACGGCTACGCCGCGATGCTGCCGTCGTCGCGCGCAAGGCCTGACTTTGCGATGCCGCGCGACGGGGCAAAAACCAGCTGCAGCGTGATCTTCGATATCTCCGGCGGGACCGCGCTGTTCACGCGCGCCCATGGCCGGGATGGTTATTTCCGGGCCGACCCGAGCAATCCGGTGGCCATCCTGGAAGCGGTGATCGAGGCCTCGGATTACGTCGGCAGTTTCGAAAAGCCGCTTTACGTCACCTATGACGCTTCGATCTGCGCCCATGAGCGGTCCCGGAAAACCGGCTGCACCAAGTGCATCGACCAGTGCCCCGCAGGCGCGATTACCGGTCAGGGCGACATCATCGCCATAGACCCGGGCATCTGCGGCGGCTGCGGCAATTGTGCCGCTCATTGCCCGACGGGTGCGGTGGCCTATGCCTATCCGACGCGGACCGACCAGATCCTGAGGATCCAGACGCTGGCCCGGACCTACCTTGCCGCGAAAGGCCAGGCGCCGGTGCTGCTGCTGCACGATGCGAGCCACGGCACGCCACTGATCGGAGCCATGGCCCGGTTCGGTCGCGGCCTGCCGGCAAGGGTCATTCCGCTGGAGATGCATGCGACCAGCGGCATCGGCCACGATGTGATGGCAGCGGCGCTGGCCGCCGGGTTCCGCCAGATCGTGGTGCTCGGGGATCCGCACAAGGCAGAGGAATTCAGCGCGGTCGCGGAAGAAAGCCAGTTGATGGAAACCCTGCTGTCGGGCTTCGGCCATAGCGGCGGGCGGATCGTGACTTTGCTCGAAGCCGATCCGGATCAGGTAGAATCCGCGCTTTACGCCCTGCCCGACCTGCCGGAACTTACACGCGCCGCCCCCACGCCCTTTGGCGGCAAGCGGGAAGTCGCGCGCGCGGCACTCGGTGTGCTGGCCGATGCCGGCACGCCTGTTTCCGGCATCCTCCCGCTTTCCGGCAGCGCCCCTTACGGAACCGTGCTGGTGGACACGGAAGCCTGCACGCTGTGCATGGCCTGCCCATCCTCGTGCCCGGCCGATGCATTGCGCGACACGCCCGGCTCTCCGCAATTGCGCTTTGTCGAAGCGGCCTGTGTCCAGTGCGGCATCTGCGAATCGACCTGCCCGGAATCAGCGATAAGCCTTGAGCCGCGCTACAATCTGTCACCGGCCGTGATGCAGCCTGTCACCCTGCATGAGGACGAACCGGCCTGCTGCACCTCCTGCGGCAAGGCCTTTGCTGCCGGCGGCATGCTGCGGGCGGTGGAACGGCGGCTCGAGGGCAACTGGATGTTCGACAGCGAGGAGCGACGGGCCCTGATCCACATGTGCGAGGATTGCCGGCTCGAATCGCTGTCACGCGACGGGGCGGACCCCTTTGCCATTGCGAACAAGCGCCGCACCCGCACCACCGACGACTACCTGGAAGCCGGCCGCCAGGGTCTGACAGTGGAGGATTTCCTCAGCGAGAAATAGCGGCGTTCGGGATTGTCGTTGGAGCGGTGTCTGCAGGGCCTCTGCCGGCGACGGTGCTGGGTGCTACTGGAGCACCTGGTTGAGCGGCAGGTTGATCAGGAGATTTTGCGGCTTCATGCGAATGCGGTCATGCGCATCGACAGCCAGCCCGAGAAAGGCCGGCTTGCGGCGCATCTTCTCCACCACCCGGTCGTAATCGAGAAACTCCATCCGGAACAAGGCAACAATGCTGCCCTGCCCCTGCTCGGGCAGATACTCGCCCTCATAGAGCGCGTTGAGGATGCGGGTTGCCTCCGCATCAAGTCCGACATGCCACGACCAGCGCTGATCCTTGACCGACTGCAGTGGCTGCACCCGGACCCGCATGTCGAGGAAATGCCTGATCCAGCGTTCGATCAGCCGGGCAAAGGCATCCTGCCCCGGCTCGGCAAAGCGGAAATCGAGCGCCAGATCAAACCGGTCGGCGCGAGCCCAGTAGTCTTCCGCGCCTTCGGCGTTGAGGATTTCGAGGTCGACTTCGGTGCGGCGGGGATCGCTCAGAGCCAGAAGCGCGGTCTGTTGGGCGCGGGTTTCCACAACCTCGGCATCGGCCAGCATCATCCGCTCGTTCGACGTGGTGGCGGTCTGCTCCCGGAAGAACAGCTCAGCCGCGCGTGCCACCATCGCATCGGTTTCGCCCATCAGGATATTGCCCATGATCAGATGCGCCATCTGGCTGATGAACACAGGCGGGACCAGCGGCGCGCCGGGGATAAACAGCGAGGCATAGGCGGCCTCTATCGCCCCCTTGGCGACCAGGTGATCGCGAAACCGCAGTACCACGGCATAGTTTTCCGCCGCATCCGGATCGGCAATCGTGGCCAGTTCCTCGGCGCTGACCGGCGCAAACGGATCGACCATCAGCCGTTCGAACAGTGCATGCTCGACGGCACAGCTTTCCTCGACCGGATGGATCTCGGGCCTTGTGTAATAGGCGCGCAGGAAATCCCCGCTCACCGCAAGCCAGCCATTGTCGAGCCTGTGGGTGAGATGCTGCCCGGCGGATTTCCAGATCACGCCCCTTACCCTGTCATTCGTCGATGTCACCCGGCCATCCCCAATCCTTGCGCCAGCGACAGGCCGCGGGCACCGTCAGTGCCTTTCAACAGCAGGCCGCCATCTTCATCTATGCCGATCATCCGGCCTTCATGTGTCACTGGCCCGATCTGAACCGCTATGGTGTCCGCCGGTTGCATGCGGCCGTGAAAATCGGCGTGGGCTGCGGCAAAACCGTCATGTTCCCAGGTATCGACCCAGGACAGGAAATGCCGGGCCACCGCTTCGATCACCTGGGTCCGGTCAAGATCACCGCAACCCTCTTCAAACAGCGCGGTGGCATGGCTCGTCAGCCCCGGCGCGTCGATGATTTCGGGCGGCAGGCTCATCGCAATCGAGAACCCCAGAACCATGAAGTCGGGTGTTTCTTCAAGCCCGACACCATCAGGCGCGTGCAGGAACACATCGCCAACTTCGCCACCATTGACGAGCAATGTCTGCGGCCATCGATACATCAGCGCCAGATTGGGCGGTCCGATGGCACCCAGCGCATCGCCGATGGCAACCATCAGCAGCGGCACCATCTGCAGTGCCTTGCCCAGGCTGCAGTCGGGCTCGAGAGCGATCGCGGCACGGGCGTGGGTTTCCGCCATCGACCAGAACAGATCGCCGGCTTCGAGCCTGGCTTCGCCCATGCGCTCAAGCGCCACGATCAACGGGTCTTGCGAAGCAGGCACCGCATGCCCCGTCAACAGGGGCGGAAATTCGGGATCGGGCAGCATGTTTCCTGTCAGGGCAACTCGACTTCGCCGGTCACGACATGATGCATGTCGGTGCCCTCGGCTGTCAGCACCATCTTGAGCTTCAACGGACCGCTGCCCGCTGCGCCCGAGCGCACCAGTTCCTCGATCTGCTGCTGCGACGTGACGCCCACTTGCTTGAGAAATTTGCGCATCGACAGGTTGAAGGTTTCGTCGCTCATTGTGTCACTTTCATTTCCGGGGCCGGTACGGCCGCAAAGCACCCTGTGCCCGCGGCCGGGTAAAGCCTATCAGTGGAGGCGCACATTATCTGTCGAATAAGCCACCGCCGACGGGGTTTCCCACAGCGGCTTGAGGCCGAACCGGGCTCCGGCGACAATCAGCAGCAAAACTGCAATGCTGAGAAGAAATGCTTTCATGGTCTCTTCCTTCCCGTCTTCACTCGGCCGGCGCGGGTGAAGACCGCTCGGTCTTCTTGGCCATGACTTCCTCAACCCAAAGGGAATGGTGTTCCCGGGCCCAGTTCAGGTCGACCTCTCCCGAGCCCATGGCATCGTAGGCGCCCTGCATCCCGATGGTGCCGATATAAATATGGGCGAGGACCAGACAGATCATCACGACAGCGATGATACCATGCCAGGCGCTGTTGAACTGCTGCTCCTGAATGGCGGTGTAAGGCGGCTCCGGCAGGCCGAGAATGGCCGGAACATCGATGCCGATATTGCCCAGAAGCGCGAATGTGCTGGTAAACAGGTGGTGCTCGAAGGGAAACAGCAAAGCCCAGCCCGAGACCGAGACCGACAGGCCGAGAAGCATCACACCCCAGAAGATAAGCTTCTGGCCGGCGTTGAACTTCCTCGCCGGCGGATGGTTCGACTTGCCGATCAGTCCGCCGCCCTTGGCCAGCCAGTTGAGATCGGTCCGGTCGGGGATGTTGTGGACGATCCAGAGCACGAAGGCGAGAACGAGGCCGACCATGAAAGCGAAGGCGGTGTAATTGTGCGTGGCCTTGAGGAAGCCGGACAAGGGGCCGAACAGGTCCTTGCCGATGACAGGCAAGACAAACGAGCGGCCGAAGGTGAAGTTGAGCCCGCTGATTCCGAGTGTGATGAAGGACAACGCCATCAGCCAATGGCTCATCCGCTCAAGCGTGGAGAAGCGCTTGATCTTGATCCCTGACATTCCGTGCTCGACCTTGATGCGACCGCGAATGGCAAAGAAAAGCGCCAGCAGCACGATCGTGGCCAGCATGGCGTAGCCCAGGTAATCATTCATCGGGCCGTTGCGATAAAGCCGCCAGTCTTCGCCCTGCGACTGGATCATCAGTCCGGCGGACTTGTCGGGGATCGGCACATAGCCCACCTCGCCCTGCCGGATGTCACGCCAGATATCGGCATCCGATTCGGTGCCCTGAACCCCGCCCTGCAAGGGCGGTCCGGGCGGCGCGATCGAGGTCGTGGAATCTTCAGGCGGGCGAACCGAGCTCTGGGCATTGGCCTCGAGCGGCAGCAGCAGCCCGGCAAGAAACAAGAGCGCAAAAGCGATGCCGGGTAGGAGGTATCGCGCAGACGCGCTGCGCGTCGTGAGATGTTTCATCGGTGAACTCCCGGTGTCCGGATACGATCTGGCGACCACCAGCCGGCCAGCAAGAATGCTACCGCCGGCCGGTCTGGCTGTGATGGGCGAACGCCGATCAACCGCCCTTCTGCTCGTAGGCTGTACCCCAGCCCCAAGCTCCAGCACCGAAGCCGCGTGCAACGATACGTTCGCGGTAGATCTGCGAAACCGTGTCGCCGTCTCCGGCCAGCAGAGCCTTGGTCGAGCACATCTCGGCACACAGCGGCAGCTTGCCTTCCGCAATGCGGTTGCGGCCGTATTTCTGGAACTCGGCGGCGGAGGCGTCTTCTTCCGGACCGCCGGCACAGAAGGTGCACTTGTCCATCTTGCCGCGGGAGCCGAAGTTCGACGCCTGCGGGAATTGCGGCGCGCCGAAGGGGCACGCATAGAAGCAATAGCCGCAACCGATGCACAGGTCCTTGTCGTGCAACACGATGCCGTCTGCAGTCTGGTAGAAACAATCCACCGGGCAGACCGCCATGCACGGCGCGTCGGAGCAGTGCATGCAGGCGACCGAGATCGAGCGTTCACCGGGCTTGCCGTCATTGATGGTGACGACGCGACGGCGGTTGACGCCCCACGGCACTTCGTTCTCGTTCTTGCAGGCGGTGACACAGGCGTTGCACTCGATGCAGCGTTCAGCGTCGCAGAGGAATTTCATTCTAGCCATGATGTATGTCCTCCCTATGCCCGCTCGACGCGGCAAAGCGTGGTTTTGGTTTCCTGCATCTGCGTGACCATGTCGTAGCCGTAGGTCTGCGCGGTGTTGCACGCTTCCCCAAGCACGATCGGATCAGCCCCTTCAGGATACTTGTCTCTCTGGTCCACACCCTGGAACTGCCCGCCGAAGTGGAACGGACAGAAGACAACGCCTCTGCCGACCCGTTCGGTCAGCATCGCCATGACCTTGATCTTGGCGCCGGACGGGCTGTGCAGCCAGACCGCTTCACGGTCCCGGATACCCAGATTGTTGGCGTCGAAGGTGTTGATCTCGACGAACATCTCCTGCTGCAGCTCGGCCAGCCACGGGTTGGAGCGGGTTTCATCGCCGCCGCCTTCATATTCGACCAGACGCCCGGAGGTCATGATCATCGGGAAGTCCTTGGAGTGATCGACGTCCTGGATCGACTTGAAGGCCGTCGGCACACGCCAGAAGGTCTTGTCGGCGATCGTCGGGTAGTCGGCCACGAGCTCGCGGTTTGGCGCATAGAGCGGTTCGCGATGCAGCGGCACCGGGTCCGGGAAGGTCCAGACCACGGCGCGGGCCTTGGCGTTGCCGTAGGGCGCGCAGCCGTGCTTGATGGCGACGCGCTGGATGCCGCCGGAAAGATCGACCTTCCAGTTCACGCCTCCGACCTTGTCGTCATAGTCCGACGGGATATCGCCCTGGTGCGAGGTCTCGCCGACCTCTTCCTCGTTCGGCCGCTCCTTGAGGATGCCTGCGACATATTCGATCATCCTGCGCTCGTAAGCAGTCAAATCCTTGTCCCAGCCAAGCCCCTTGAGCATGGCCATGGTGAACTCGGGATAACCGTCCTCGATCTCGGAGCCAACCGGCCAGCTGTTTTCGGCCAGCAGGTTGTCGCCATTGCGCTCGACGCCAAAACGGGCACGGAAGCCCATGCCGCCCTGGGCGACGGGTGTCGAGACATCGTAGAGGTTGGCCGAACCGGTGTGCTTCATCTCCGGTGTTCCCCAGCAAGGCCAGGGCAAACCATAGAATTCGCCGTCATGCGGCCCGCCGACACCACGCAGGGTGGTCTTGTCGAAGGTGTGCTGGTTCTCCATGTGTGACTTCAACCGCTCGGGCGACTGCCCGGTCATGCCGATGGTCCACATGCCACGGTTCCACTCGCGGGTGATGTCCTCGACCAGCGGCTCTTCGCCATTGACCTCGATGTTGCGGAACAGACGATCCTCAAAACCGAACTTCTTGGCGAACTTGTACATGATGGTGTGGTCAGGCAGCGATTCGAACAGCGGATCAACCACTGCCTCACGCCACTGGATCGAGCGGTTGGACGCCGTTACCGAACCGTAGGTCTCGAACTGGGTCGAGGCCGGCAGCAGGTAAACGCCATCCTGACGGTCCTGGAGCACCGCGGTCATGGTCGGATAGGGGTCGACGACGACCAGCAGGTCGAGCATTCCCATGGCCTTCTGCATTTCCGGCAAGCGGGTTTGCGAGTTCGGCGCATGGCCCCAGAACACCATCACCTTGGTGTTGTCGGGCTGCTCGAGATTGTCCTTGGCTTCGAGAACACCGTCGATCCAGCGCGACACCGGAATACCGGTCTCGTTCATCATCAACTTGTTCTTCCCGTCCTTGCCTTTCATGGTGGCAAAACGGCCCTTTAGCCAATCGAGGTCTTCACCCCAGACGCGCGCCCAGTGTGCGTAGGCGCCGGCGGTCAGGCCGAAATAGCCCGGCAGCGTATCGGCAAGCACGCCCAGATCGGTCGCGCCCTGCACATTGTCATGGCCGCGGAAGATGTTGGCGCCACCGCCGCTCTTGCCGATATTGCCCAGAGCCAGCTGCAGGATCGAATAGGCACGGGTGTTGGACGATCCGTTGGTGTGCTGGGTTCCGCCCATGCACCAGATCAGGGTGCCGGGACGGTTTTCAGCAAGCGTACGGGCCACCCGCTCGAGCTGTGAGCCCGGAACGCCGGTCACCCGCTCAACTTCCGCCGGGTTCCATTTCTTCACTTCTTCACGGATCTGGTCCATGCCCCAGACACGGGAGGAAATGTATTCCTTGTCTTCCCAGCCGTTTTCGAACACGTGGTAGAGAATGCCCCAGATCAGCGCCACGTCGCTTCCCGGACGGAAGCGGACGAACTCGTCGGCATGCGCGGCCGTGCGGGTAAAGCGCGGATCACAGACGATCAGCGGTGCATTGTTCTCTTCCTTGCACTTGAGAAGATGCAACAACGACACCGGATGTGCCTCAGCCGGGTTCGACCCGATCAGGATCATCGACCTGGCATTGTGGATATCGTTGTAGGAGTTGGTCATCGCACCATAGCCCCAGGTGTTGGCAACACCGGACACCGTGGTCGAATGGCAGATGCGGGCCTGGTGGTCGACGTTGTTCGTCCCCCAGTAGGCCGCGAATTTGCGGAACAGATAGGCCTGTTCATTGGAGTGCTTGGCGGAACCGAGCCAGTAGACCGAATCCGGTCCGGAGGTCTCGCGCACCTCAAGCATCTTGTCGCCGATCTCGTTGATGGCATCGTCCCAGGAGACGCGCTGCCACTTTCCGCCAACCAGCTTCATCGGGTACTTCAAACGGCGGTCGCCATGCGCATGTTCGCGGACCGACGCGCCCTTGGCGCAATGGGCGCCGATGTTGAACGGGGAATCATAGCCGGGAGCCTGACGGGTCCAGACACCGTTTTCGACTTCGGCAATAACCGTACAGCCGACCGAGCAGTGGGTGCAGACCGATTTCCTGGTTTCGACGTTTGCGTTGCCTGCGGCTGTCTGAGCCTCTGCCCGCTTGACCATTCCGCCCGAAAGCGTGGAAATGGCTGCAGCCCCACCGATGGTGAGACCCGAACGCTTGAGGAATGTCCGGCGGTCAATCGCGGTCACTCCGTGCTCTGCTACCGTCGAGGACAGCCGGGGGCCTCGCGCAACCCCATTTGTCTTCTTCCTGAGCATAGTATCCTCCGTTGGGTTCAATCCGTCTCCATGACGATCAGCAAGGATTCTCCTCAGAACCGCGTGCTGGCATTACAAGCCTTAAAACCGTGTGCTGGCGTAGTAGGCCTTGATGTGGTCGGTTTCCCGGTAGCCGGCGTCACCGACAGGCTCGGCAAGTTCGACGGCCTGGCTTTCACCGCCTGCGACCAGAGCCGCGCCGCCGGCAACCGTGCCCAGCCCGGCAAACTTCAGGAAACCGCGACGGTCGGTCGTGGCGTCTTCGGTCTTTGCCTTCATTTTCGTCTCCACTTCTCGACGCCTCTAACCGTTTTCTGCAGTCTGGCCGGGCGTCTTTTCCGGACTGCTGCGATACACGCTTATGCAAACACTCGCCGCAAGGGCGGCCTACATCTCGAACGCACCTTGCTCGATTGCCATGAACAGACGACCCATGCGGCCAACAGGTTTAAAAAACCGTGCCGACGAACAGGTCTCGAGATCCTTGAAAAAATGCGGCGTCCAGCTGCCGACATGGCTGTCGAAGAATGACCTCTGCACGGAAAGTGGCTGCACCGCACCAAAAGTGCCGTCGATCAGACCTGCCATCATTTCCATCAATGCGGCCGCGTGATCCTCGGGATCCTTGACATCGTCGCTGCGGGCAATGCCCAGCGGACGCATGTCGTCACGCAAGCGCGCGAGAGGCTTTTCGTGCATGAAACCAGTGAGATAGTAGGAACCGAAGGGCGTCAGAATGCCACGACCGAGACCGATGAACAGGACGTCGTACTCATCGCGCGTCTCGGCCAGGCTCATGCTGGCAGCAGCGTTCGAGAGATCGGCAATTGCCTCGCCGAGTTCAGACTCGTCGCCTGTCATCCGGGTCAGAATGGAAATGAGAGATGCGTCGGGCGGTTCGCGCAGAAGCCGTGCCAGAAGCCTGTAGACATTGACCCGAGACTGATCGGTTTCATCAACTGGATCTGTCGAACGAGCTCGTTGATTCAGCACATGCTTTCTCCCTTATGTAAAAAGATCATCTTTCCTGACCTAAAGCAATCCAAATCGATATTGCTTTGCAATATGATGAGAGAAACCGGGCAGTGACCGCGCCCCCGTTTGCCCCATTGGTAAACGAAGACTTTCGGTCAGGCAGCGCCGGACCCGCAAATCGCAAGAGATTTCGCCGTTCGGGCTTGCAATTGTGGATATCTGAGCACCATCAAACCGCCGACTGGAAGATGGGGACAAAGCGTCGCAGGCGCAGCGGCGCGGTGCCGATGCGCCTGACCGCCTAACGCAATGCGGCCTCGATATTGCCGCCATCGACGGTGATGACATGGGCCGTGGTCCGCTCTGACTTCGCCAGCGCCATGAAAGCATCGGCGACATGATGCGCTTCGACCTCGGCCTTGAGCAGATTGCCGGCCATGTAATCGGACGCGGAGACGCCTCTCGCCTCGGCGCGGGACTTGATGAAGTCGTCGGTCAGCAGGCCGGAGCGGATGCGGTCGGCATTGACGCCGTTGACCCTGACGCCTGCACCGCCGAGTTCAAGCGCCAGTTGCCGGACCAGGAAGAAGGTTGCGGCCTTGGGAAGCCCGTAGGCGCCAAAGCCCTTGCCCGGATTGACCGCCTGCTTGGAGACGTTGAACAGCATCTGGCCGCCATGCTCCTGCGCCGCGAACACCCGTGCCGCAGCGCGCGCCATGGCGAGATGGGAAAAGAAATTGAGCTCGAAGCTCGAGCGCAGCGTGTCCTCGTCGAGATCGAGCAGCATGCCCTGAATGGCGGCGCCGGCGTTGGACACCAGCACATCGAGGCCACCGAAGCGTTCAACGATTTCGGCAACCGCCTTATCTGCTGTACCCTTTGCGGTCAGATCGGCGACCACGGCAAGGCAGTTCGGACCGATCGAGGCGGCGGCGGCCTCACAGGCCTCGGCGTTGAAATCGATCAGGGCGATCGCTGCGCCCTCACGCGCAAAGGCCCTGGCGGTTGCAAGCCCGATGGCGCCGGCGCCGCCGGTAACGGCCACCACCTGCCCGGTGAAGGGCTTGGCGGCAGCCTTTGCCAGCTTGGCCTGCTCGAGCGACCAGTACTCCATGTCGAACAGATCATCCGGACCAATGGGATGGAATCCGCTGGCCGCTTCGCCGAGCGTCATGACTTCGACGGTCTGTTCGGCAATATCAGCGGCGGCAGCGGCGGCCGATGCATCCTTGCCGATACCGATGATGCCGAGCCCTTCGACCCAGGCCACGCATGGGTGCGGTTCAAGCATCACCTTGCCGCCGCCGACCCTCTGGTTCTGGGCGTCGAACATCGCATGGTAAGCTTTGGCGAACTCATCCACCCGCGCCTGGATGCCGTCGCGTCCGCTGGCCAGATCCTGCTTGCCGAGAACAAGCATGCGGCCCTTGGTGCGAATGACATGATCGGGCGATGCGACACCGCGTTGGGCCAGCTGTTCGAGATCGCCGCGACGCAGGAAGGCGCCGATCGCCTCGCCGCTTCTGATGTCCATCACCACCGGCCGCGGGGCGCTTGCGTGATGCGCTCCGCGCAGACGACCGATCGCGCCGCGCAGGAGCGGAAGGACCGATGCTGCCAGGTCCGCATCCGCTACGGAGCGGTCGCGCTGGACCGTGAGACCAAAGCTGCGGCCGTTGGCACGGGCGGCCAGCCATTTCTCAACCATGTTGGTGTGCTCGATGACCTTGTCATAGCTTTCGCGCGCCGTTGCGCCAAAGGTGAAATGGCCGTGCTTGAGCAGGATAAGGCCTTCGCAGTCGGGATTGGCGTCAAACACTTCGGCCGCCTTTTTGGCCAGCGCGAAACCGGGCATGATGTAGGGCACAACCGCCAGCCGGTCACCGAAGATCTCACGGATCGCAGCTTCGGCATCGGGCAGGTTTGCCAGCGCCAGAAACGCCGTAGCGTGGGTGTGGTCGACAAAGGCATGCGGCAGGAAGGCGTGCAGCAGGGTCTCGACCGACGGGTTGGGGGCGCTCGAATCAAGCAGGTTGGAGCGCTGCATGTTGACCATGTCTTCGTCAGACAAGGCGTCGAGCTTGCGCATCTCGAGCAGCGGCGCCAGCCGGACACCGGGCAGACCGGGCGCTTCAAGCGTGTCGAGGTCCCAGCCGCTGCCCTTGACGTGCAGCACCTTCTGGAGGTTGCCGAACAGGTCCTTGCGCTCGGTCTTGACCGAGGTGTTGCCGCCGCCATGCATGACAAGGTCTGGATCCGCACCGATGATGCGGGACGAATAGACCCTGAGCGCCAGTGTCTGATCGGCGGGATCCGAGCCTGCTGCGTCCACCCGCGCCTGGGCTTCCTTGTCATTCCACCTGTTTTGCCGCATTACCTTCTCCTGCCCATGTGAATTCGCTGCATTTGACAAAAGTCATTGTCTATTGTCAAATGTATATATTGATGATGGATTGAAATGCCTCAGAACTCGACCAGGCGCTCTACCAAGCAGATCAGCGGCGAGGATATCGTCGTCGAAACCGCGTGGCTTTACTACCACGACGGTCTCAATCAGAGCGAGATCGCCAACAAGCTGCTGGTGTCGCGAGCGACGGTGGTCAACTATCTGCAGGAAGCCCGCGAACGCGGCTACATCCACACCAAATTGTCGCCCGAAGCCTTCAACACCCACCGTGCGGCGCTGGACCTGCGTGAAAAGTTCGGGCTCAAGGCGGCCTATGTGCTTCCGGATGGAGCCGGCGGCCAGGACGATCATGCAAGCCGCATCATCCGCGGGGCCGCAGACTGGCTGCCGAGCCTTCTGGAGCCCGGCGACAGGCTCGGCGTGGCCTGGGGCAAGACCATCTATGATGTTGCCGAACGGCTCGAACAGACCAACATACCCGACCTCACCGTGTTGCAACTGGTCGGCTCGATGGCCACGCCCTACGGCTTCTCGGCCGATGTCTGCTCCTCCAACGTGGCGCGCAAGTTCTCGGCCAAGTGCATCAACCTGCATGTGCCGGCGATCCTGAGCACCGCCGAGATCGCGGCGACGCTGAGGGCGGAATCACTCATCGCGAACCAGCTCGACGCCATCAGCGACTGCAACAAGACGTTGTTTGCCGTCGGATCCTGCAATCCCGACAGCCACGTCGCGTCGAGTGGCGTTGCGACACAGCAGGAGCTGGAAGACTATATCGCCAATGGCGCTGTCGGGGTGATGTGCGGTCGCTTCATCGACGCCAAGGGCGACCCGGTCAGCGGCCCGCTCGATGACCGGATGATGGGCATCGAGCTGGAAGAATTGCGCCACCGCGACATGGGCATCCTGGTCTCGGTGGGCGAAGAACGCGTGCCGGCTGCCGTTGCTGCGATCAAGGGCGGATATGCCACCCATCTGGTCACCAACCAGAGTTGTGCCGCAGCAATGATGGCGCTCGCCTGAGACATTTGCGCCCCAGGCGAGTGATCATCAGGCTGCGTCGCGGCGCTCCGGAAACAGTCCCAACAAGCCTTCGCGGGTGGCTTCGGCAACACCGCGCTCGGTGATCAGGCCGGTAACCAGCCGCGCCGGGGTGACGTCGAAAGCCGGGTTGCCGCCCGGCGTGCCGTCCGGCGAGATCTGAACCGAGGTCACGCTGCCGTCTTCAAGCCGGCCGAAGACATGGGTGACCTCGCGGTCGTCACGCTCTTCGATCGGGATCTCGCGGACACCGTCATCGACGGTCCAGTCGATGGTGCTCGACGGCAGGGCGACATAGAACGGCACATTGTTGTCGTGGGCCGCCAGCGCCTTGAGATAGGTGCCGATCTTGTTGCAGACATCGCCCGAAGCAGTGGTCCGGTCGGTGCCGACAATGACCAGATCAACTTCGCCATGCTGCATCAGATGACCACCTGCATTGTCGACGATGAGATGGTGCGGGATGCCGTGGCTGTTCATTTCCCAACTGGTGAGCTGCGCGCCCTGATTGCGCGGCCGGGTTTCATCGACCCAGACATGGATCGGGATCCCTGCCGTCGCGGCATGATACATCGGCGAGGTGGCCGTGCCCCAATCCACCGTTGCCAGCCAGCCGGCATTGCAATGGGTGAGAATGTTGACCGCTTCACCCGGTTTCTTGGTCGCGGCGATCTTCTTGATGATCTCGAGACCGTGGACGCCGATCATCCGGTTGGTCTCGACATCGGCATCGCAGATCTCTTCGGCCTTGCGGAAGGCGGCGGACGGGCGCTCGCTTTCGGGAAGACCTGAAAGCACATTTCGCATTTCATCCAGCGCCCAGCGCAGGTTGACCGCGGTCGGACGTGTTTCGTGCAGCCGTTCCCAGGCATTGTCGAGCGAGGCATCTGAAGCATTGCGCTGCATCTCGATGGCGACGCCATAGGCGGCAGTGGCGCCGATCAGCGGCGCACCGCGCACCCACATATCGCGGATCGCCGTGGCGAATTCATCCAGCGTGTCGAGTTCGACAACCCGGAATTCGTGCGGCAGCCAGCGCTGGTCAATGATCATGACCCTGGACTTTTCACCATCAAACCAGATCGACCGGTAGTGCGTATCGCCAACCTTCATTCCTATGCTCCCGTTTCAGCGCGCCGCGCTGCTGCCAGTACGGCATCCATGCCCGTCAGGCGATTTCTGTTGATGACAAGGAACTGCCCCAGCTTCAGGCACTTGGCTTCGCAGCGCGCCTTGAGGCCTTCGTCCTCGATGGTATCGAGCTCGGCGACATGCGCCAGCCCGAGAATGCGGCGGTGCATTTCAATGCCGGCGAAGCCGACGAGATCGCGGAAGATCTCTGCCAGCAGCTGTTCGGCGGCACTTTCGGAGGCAAAATCATGCCCCTGATCCTCGTACAGCGCCTTCGGATACAGGATGCCGCTGCGCTCGGTGCGCCACAGCCGCAGGAACTCTTCCCGGAAGACCGACCAGGTTTCCTCAATCACGGAAAGAATCCAGTCCTGAAACTCGCTGCACTTGTCGGCGTCGGCGATGTGGGCCGGCATGGCGTGGTAGGCCATCAGATAGTTGCCTATCAGCATGCCGATGTCGAAGCCGAAAGGTCCGTAATAGGCAAACTCCGGATCGATGATCCGTGCCTCATCGTCGGTGACCATGATCGAGCCGGCATGCAGATCGCCGTGGCACATGGTTTCGCCACGCGAGGTGAAGGCACGCTTCATGTGCTGGACTTCAACCTTGAGCGCGATGTCATTGCGCAGCTCGGCAACGATGCCGTCAAGCTGCGGCGTGGTGTGCCGGTTCATCTCCGCATCGTAATAGGGGTCCGTGAAGACGAGCGATTCGGTGATGTCGCACAGCTCTACATTGTCGGCGAACAAAGCCACATCGGCCTTCTTGTCGCTGGCCGCCATTGACAAATCCGACCCACGAAACGCCGTGCGCGCAGCAAACAATCCCAAGGTCTTGCCCAGTCCCGCAACCTTGCGCCCTTCCATGGTCTGCTGGCGCAAAATAATATGCGGCTGCAGGCGTTCCATGATGATCAGCGCCTGCTCCTCATCAAAATGCAGGACTTCGGGCACGCTGCCCGGATCCCGCGCTTCCTGACGGATCAAGGCATGATATTCGAAGAAGGCCCGCTTGAGCGGCAAAGGCCAGCTGTCACCGACCAGGCGCACGTAAGGAAGCGCCTGCTTGACAATCACGCTGCCGGCATCGCCTTCCACAATAAAGACGAGGTTGAGGTTGCCGTCGCCGACTTCCCGCACCGTCCAGGCGTCGACATTGCCGCCGACGGCCTTATTCATGACGTCGAGGTCACCCAGCCGCTGGCCCAGGCTCTCAGGCGATAAAGGTTTGTAGTTGTTGCTCAAAACTATCCTCCCAATTGACAGTCGAGGCTATTTGTCGGCCAAGCCTAGTGTCGGTATCAATCATTTGTCAATACGTATTGACTTTTGTCATTGCTGCTGTTTTCATCATAGCGGGAGGACAGCATGAACGGAACTCTTTGCGATCTGCGCGGCGTCAACAAGTCGTTCGGGGACAATCGTGTCCTCAAACAGCTGAACCTGTCGCTGCCTGCCGGATCCGTCACCGTTCTGATGGGCGCCAATGGCGCGGGCAAATCCACCCTGGTGAAGATCCTGAGCGGCGTGCACAGCCTTGACGCCGGTTCCATCAGCCTGCTCGGCAAGGATTTCCGGCCGTCATCCCCGTCCGAAGCCATTCGCGCCGGTGTGGTGACCGTGCACCAGAACATCAATGACGGCGTCATCCCGGACCTTGATGTCGCCTCCAACCTGCTGATCGACCGGCTGGCCGAACCGGGTTACGGCTTCTTTCTCAAGCGGCAGAAGAACTATGCCGAGGCGGAGCGCATCGCCAGCCAGATGGGATTGTCGCTCAATGTCCGGCAATCGGTCGCAGAACTTGGCGTCGCCGACCGTCAGCTGATCGCGATTGCCCGTGCGATGGCGCATGACCCGCAATTGCTCATTCTCGACGAACCGACCTCGTCGCTGTCGGCCTCGGAGGCGGAACGGTTGTTCCTGCTGATCGAGCGGCTCTCGGCCAAGGGTGTCGCCGTTCTCTACATCTCGCACCGCATGTCCGATATCCGCCGCATCGCCGATCGGATCGTCTCGATGCGCGACGGTGAAATCTCCGGCGTCTTTGAAGGTGAAAGCCTCGACTATGAAGGTGCTGTCAACGCCATGCTCGGGCACCGGATGACCGATGCGGACATTACCATTGCCGCGCCGGGCAAGCGCGTGCTCGAGATCAAGGACCTGCGGCTGCTGCCCGGCAGCGCGCCCTTCGACCTCGATCTGTGCGAAAACGAGGTTGTCGCCGTGACCGGGCTGCTCGGCAGCGGCAAGAGCGCTTTCGCCCAGAGCCTGTTCGGTCTCGACCGGCCCGCAAGCGGGCAGATCCGGATCGATGGCCAGGATTATGCGCCAGCCAGCCCTCAAGCGGCCATCAGGCGCGGCGTGTTCATGTCGGCCAAGGATCGCGCAAACAATGCGGTGGTTGCCGATTTCGACATCACCCGCAACATCACCCTGCCCTTCCTGGCGCGCTATTCGAACCTTTCCTTCGTCCGCCGCTCCGACGAGCGCAAAACCGCTGACGAGATGATCGAGGCGCTGTCGATCGTCTGCCAGGGCAACGCCGATTCCATCGGTACGCTTTCAGGCGGCAACCAGCAGAAGGTGATGCTGGCGCGCTGGCTGGCCGAGGAATGTCGGCTGCTGCTGCTCGACGAGCCCTTCCAGGGCGTCGACATCCGCGCCCGCCGCGACATTGGCCGCAAGATCCGCGAGACAGCGACAAACCGCGCGACGCTGGTGTTCGTCTCCGAGCTCGACGAGGCGCTGGAAGTGGCCGACCGCATCATTGTCATGACCGAGCATTCCGTCTCGGCCGAATTCCGCAACGAGAACGTGGATCTCAACGAGATCCTGACCGCAGTAACCGGGGCTGTGCCGACAGACAACGGCAGCGCCGCAAGGACAGCACACGCATGAGCATGAACCTGGACCAGACAGACCCATCCGGCAGCACCACACCTGGCGCACGCAAACCGCAACCGGCTTCATCCGGCCTGATCGACATCGCCATCCGCTATGGTTTCCTGGCGCTTCTGGTCGGGCTGGTGATCTTCTTCTCGGTCTTTGCCAATGGTTTTGCCGGCCCGCGCAGCGCGGTGTTCATCTTCCAGTCGGTGGCGATCACGGGCATTCTGGCGCTGGGTGTTACCTGCACGCTGGTGGTGGGCGGTTTCGACCTGTCGATCGGCTCGGTGGCCACCTCGTCGATGATGCTGGCGGCCTACATGATGGTGGTGCTGGAGCAGCCTGCCTTCGTCGCCATCATCGCCTGCCTGGCCATGGGTGCGTTCATCGGCCTGATCAACGGCTTGCTGATCGTCAAGACCAAGGTTCCCGACCTGCTGGCGACGCTTGGCATGATGTTCCTGCTTGTCGGGCTGCAGCGCATTCCCACCGAGGGCCGCTCGATCGCCATGGGCATGACGCTGCCCGACGGCTCGACCGCCGAAGGCACGTTCTCGCCGCTGTTCCTGCAGCTTGGCCGCCACCGCTTCGATTTCATGCTCGAAAACCTGTTGCCGGCGCCGGTGATCTTCCTCGTCGTGATCGGTTTCCTGGTCTGGGTGTTTCTTGAGCTGACCCGTCACGGTCGGCTGATGTATGCCATCGGCTCGAACGAGCGCGCCGCCAGCCTGACCGGCACCAATGTCAACCAGTACAAGATCATGGCTTACGTGATTTCCGGTGTGCTGGCCTCGATCGGCGGCATGCTGCTGGCTGCCCGGCTGGGCCGCGGCGACATCGCCTCGGGCACCAACCTGCTGCTGGATGCGGTTGCCGCGTCACTGATCGGCTTCGCCGTACTCGGGGCTGCCAAGCCGAATGCCTTCGGCACCTCGATGGGCGCTCTCTTCGTCGGCATCCTGCTGCAGGGCCTGACGATGATGAACGCGCCCTACTACACACAGGATTTCATCAAGGGCCTGGTGCTGGTCATCGCCCTTGTCTTCACCTTCTCGCTGTCAGCCCGGAAAGCCGGCGGCCACTAAGCAAGACGAAACATTTAACGGAGGAAAACAGCATGAAAATCTTACGCAGAAAAGCACTTGCCCTGTTCGCGGGCCTGGCGGCCGCAGCCGTCACCCTTCCCGCAGGCTTGGCGCAGGCCGCAGACATGCCCGCGCCACTCGACAATCCCGGCGACGTGAAGATCGCGCTGGTGCGCTATCTCTCCACCGGCGACTTCTTCCAGGCCTATCTGTCGGGCGTTGAAAAGCAGGCGGAAGCGCTTGGTGTCGATCTCCGGGTTCTCGACAGCCGCCAGGATGCGGCGCTGCAGGCCGACATGGTCGATCAGGCGATTGCACTTGGTGTCGACGGCATCATCATCCAGCACGGCCTGACCGAATCCATGCAGGAAGCCGCACAGCGCGCCATCGATGCGGGCATCAAGGTCGTTGCCTTCGATGTCGACGTCAAGAACGACGCGATCCCGCAGATCGAACAGTCGGACTATCTGCTCGGCAAGCTCGCCCTGGAACAGGCGATCAAGGACAATGGCACCGAGTGGAAGGCCGGCTACGTTTACGTGCCCGGCATTGCGCCGCTCGACCGTCGCCATGTTGCATGGGAAGAGGTCAAGGAAGCCAATCCGGGCATCGTCGAAGCCGCGCAGATGGGCACGCTCGACAACCCGATCGCCAACTCCAATGCCAACCAGGCCCGTTCCGTTCTGCAGGCAAATCCGGACATCTCGGTGTTCTTTGCTCCCTTCGACGAATTCGCCAAGGGCGTGAAAATTGCCGTTGACGAGGCCGGTCTGTCGCAGGACGTGAAGATCTACTCGGCTGACGTGTCGACCGCCGACATCTCGGCCATGCGCGAGCCTGGCAGCGCCTGGGCCGCAACGGTTGCCACCAACCCGGCCGTGGTCGGTGAAGTTTCCGTCCGCGCTCTGGCTCTGATGCTGACCGGTGCAGAGGTCGACGCCCAGGTGGTGGTGCCACCGACCCTGATCACGCAGGACTTCCTGACTGAAAACGACATCAAGAACATGGAAGAACTGTCGGCCAATATGCCCCAGTTCGCCCATGCCGATGTCGCCATGGCAGACTGGATGCCGCTGCCGGCACGCTGAACCAACATCCCTCCCGGGATAACGTCAGGCCGCATCTCCGGATGCGGCCTTTTTCATTGGCGGCATTGCCGCCCCGCCAAAGCAGACACATGAAAAAAGAGGCCGGTCTTTCGACCGGCCCCAAGGTCTCCAGGGACAGAGCTTTAGATTTTTCGTTTTGCCGCGTGTTTTCTGGGAAAAACCGGTTCCCACTTTTCGGAACACGCTTAAATCAATCGGCCGTCGCCGTGTCGACGGCATCGCGCATGGCGCGGACCGCGTCACCAATGCCGCCGCCCGCACGCAACAGGCTGCCTCCGAGCAGGAAGACCACGTCTTCTCCATACATCGAGACCATGTCGCCGGCGCGTTCGACACTCATGCCGCCGCCAGGACTCGGCATCATCGCGCGTCCGATCCCATCGGGATCGCGGCAGGCGGCTGCGATGGAGAGGCACTCCTCAACGCTGAAACCGAACCGGCCACCGACATTGGGAAACACCGAAATGTCGGAACCGGCCAGACGCTGGAACACACCATACATCAGCGCATGAGATACACCGGTCTCGGGTGTGAGCACATAGGGACCGGTGAAGCTCGGATGGGTCATGATCGGCAGATCAAAAGAGGGATCGCGTGACAGCGCCTGCACCACACCGAAGCCCATCAGGCCGGGCATCAGCAAGACACCGCCGGCACCGGCTTCCTTGGCCTTGAAGGCCTCGTCCACTGGAGAGCCGGTATGGCCGGTCACGTTGACGAAATAGAGCGCGGAGTTGCCTGATTTCGCATTGGCGTCGGCCACCGCTTCGCTGACCGCCTTAACACGCTCGGCGAACGGCGCCATCTTCTGATTGGCCAGACCGTGGTCATCCTTGATGATGTCGGCGCCGCCGAGCGTACAGCGATGGGCAATATCAGCCAGCTGCTTGACGCTCGATCCCTGCGGTTTGATCACCGGGGAAATCAAGCCTCCCCTGCCGCGTCCAGAGCGGGCGCGCACGCCTTCGATGCCGAACCGGGGTCCGGCAAAGCGCTCACGGATCACAGCTCCCGGTTCAAAGCCCACGACCCGGATGTTCTGCTGGATCGAGGAATTGCCAAAGATCACGTTGATCAGCTGGATGACTTCGTCACCGGCACTGTCGGGGCTGTAGGAGATCACCGTCTCATAGGCATTGCCAGAGACATGGCTGACGCTCTCGATCTGACCGACGATCTCATCAGCGATGTAGCCCACAGGCACGATGTCGCCGGGGATCTCGACCGTCTGTTCAAGCGCGATGCCAAGGGCCCGCTGATCGGCGTCCTGCGGATTGTCGGCAAGCAGCCGGTAGCGGACGCGGAACCTGGTATCTTCCGCCATCCCTACAGAGCCTCGGCCTTGACCGCGGAGTGCACCGCATCCACGCGCGCAGTGGCGAGAGCTTCCTCGTCGATGCCGGTCTCGATGCCCATGACACGTTCGATACCGCGGACCAGCGCGCCGGCGTCGAGACCATAATGCTTCATCAGGTAGCCGCGCGAGCCGCCATGGGCGTAGGTGTCCTTGAGGCCGAGCCGCACCAGCGGCTTGCCGACCCCGTTGTCGGCCATGATCTCGGCCACCAGCGAGCCGACGCCACCGGCGATGACATGGTTTTCGAGCACCACGACGCCCTTGTTCACCGAGCCGATATGGTCGAGCAGCGCCTGTTCGTTGAACGGCTTGATGGTGTGAATGTGAAGATGGCGGATCGATACACCGGCATTGGAGAGCGCATCGCGGGCGCGGAGCGCTTCTTCGGTGGCAATACCAGAGGTGACAACCAGCACATCGTCGCCGCCGGCCAGTTCGCGCATTTCGCCGACCTTGATCGGGGTATCGAACAGCCGCGGCACAGAGCCGCGCAGCACCCGGCAATAGACCGGTCCGTCGATGGAATCGGCGGCCTCGCAGATGCTTTCGACCTCGGTGGCGTCACCGGTCTCGAGGATCGACATGTTGGGGATCGAGCGCATCACCGCGATGTCCTCGATTGCCTGGTGGGTCATGCCGCCGGGCGTGGTGATACCGGGCAGAAAGCCCATCAGCCGCACCTTGCGGCGGGGATAGGCGACCGAGGCCATCAGCTGGTCGTAGGGACGGCGATAGAGAAACACGCCGAAGGAATGCAGGAACGGCCGGTAACCGGCAAGGCCGAGGCCGCCGGCAAAGCTCATCATGTTCTGCTCAGCCATGCCGAGCGAGAGGAACTGGTCCGGGTGCCGGTCACGGAAGCCGTCGATCTCGCAGGAAGAGGTCAGATCGGCTGACAGGCACAGGACATCGGGATTCTTGACCGCAAAGGCCTCGAATGCGGAGGCATAAGGGCGACTGACCATCTCAACCATCAGTGCGTCTCCAGTTCGATTGGGTCGATGCCGAGTTCCGCGGCAATCGATACGTTCATCTCGGCGCGCTCCTCTTCGGATTTGAAGCGCACATAGTGCAGGCGAGGGAAGCGTTTCTGCAGGAAACTCATGCCTTTGGTCGGCGATGACCGCGCCAGAATGATCAGCGGCTGGCCTTCATGCGGCTCCGCTTTTGCCTGACGCATGGCATCGAGGTCATGGGCGTCGATCTCGACGCAAACCGCGCCAAAGGCCCTAAACTTGGCGGCGATGTCGCGGACTTCCATGACCGAATCCATGGCGCCGTCGCATTGCTGATCATTGACATCCATCAGCGCCCAGAGATTGTCGATGCCGTGATGGGCTGCTGCCTGGACCGCTTCCCAGGTCTGGCCTTCCTGGACTTCTCCATCGGACATGAACACGCAGGTCTGGCCCTTTTCGCCGCGGCGCTTGCGGCCCCAGGCGAGGCCTGCGCCGGTCGACAGGCCTATGCCCAGCGTTCCGTTGTGGACTTCCATGCCGGGCGAATGTTCCGCACCGATCATCTCGACGGAGGAGCCGTCCTTGTTGAACATTTCGAGACCTTCGGCATCCATGCGGCCGGTTTCGATCAGCGTCGCATAGGCAACCAGCGCGTAGTGCGCGGGCGCAATGAACAGGCGGTCATATTGCGGCTCGAACGGACCGTTGTAGCCCGCACCGGTGACGTAATCCGGGTTGTCCGCTGAGGGCACACCGGCAAAGGGTTTGGGAACGGCGGGCAAGACGGGCTCGCCGAGATTGAGGCCCTCATTGTACAGGAATGCCAGTTGCTCGGCCGCCGAACAGGCCTGGCTGAGGTAGCCGCCATTGTTGCGCATCGAGTGTTCGAACACCCGTCTGCGAATCCCCATGGCGATGTCTTCTGTAGAACGTTCGTTGCGCACGGATGCCTCCCTGTTTCGGCTCAACAATGTCCCTATAATCGACAAATGTCAACGCTCGTGGCAAATGTACAAAATTCGTTTCCCGGCAAAAGGATTTGGGGTCCATCTATTGAACAATCATCGATGCGCCCGATCTGGAACCGAGGGCGCGGGAAGCTTGTTCAAAAGCTCCTGAGCACTTCCATCTCCCCTATCCTCTGGTATACTCATCACCAATTCTGAATGGATAGAAGATGATGCTGCTGGCTGCCGCTTCTTGCCCGGCGCGCCTCGCCAGCCTTCACGGCTCGACAGGAGAATGTTTTCGCAATGAACCATAGCGGTCCGATCATCCGACGCAAACTGTCCGACGAAGTGCTGGACCGGCTCAAGGGCCTGATCACCGGCGGGGAACTGCAACCGGGTGACGAAATGCCTTCGGAGCGCGAGTTGATGGCCCGTTTCGGGGTCGGGCGACCGGCAATCCGGGAAGCGATGCAGGCGCTTGCAAGCATGGGGCTGGTGGCGATCTCCCATGGCGAACGGGCGAAGGTCCTCAAGCTTTCGGCCAGGTCGATCATCAACCAGGTCGACGCCACCGCCAAGATGATGCTGGCATCGTCGAAGGACTCGCTCGAGCATCTCAAGAACGCCCGGATCTTCTTCGAGCGCGGCATGGTGCGCGAAGCGGCGGAAAAGGCATCGCCGGAAGACGTAGCCCGGCTGCGGGAAATGGTGGAGACACAGCGCGCGGCGCTTGGCGATGCCGAGGCTTTCATTTCAGCCGACATGCTCTTGCACACCCAGATAGCGGTGATTTCCGGCAACCCGATCTACATCGCCTTCAGCGAGGCGATGCTGAGCTGGCTGAAGGAATACCATACCGAGATGCTGATCTGGACCGGCAAGGAAAACACCACGCTGGCCGAACATGAAGAGATCATAGACTGCATCGCCCGACATGACACCGACGCCGCCGAGAATGCGATGATCAAGCATCTCGAGCGGTCACGCGCGCTCTATGTGCAGAATGAAGCATCCTGACCGCTGACAACCTGACCAGCGGTCTTTGCGCTATCGAAATGCCCTGGGCTGACCAAGCCGTTTCCCAGGACATTTCATCGATCAGCCCTCCCCCGCGACAGGCCTATGTGATGCGCTGGATGCTGGCGGCAATTTCGTCAGGCTCGAAGACCCGCTTCCAGTCATCGCGCATCAGCACAGGCTTTCCGAATTCGATGGCCTTGTTGCAGGCATCGGAAAACACGCCTTCGGTTTCCCCGAAGATCACCGCGCCGAGCACATTCATGTGGCCGAGCAGGAAGTCCGTTGCCGTCTGCCGGTCAACACCGCGGTCGACCACTTCATCAATGGCTTCCTTCATCACCATGAGAAGCGACGCGCACACGGTTTCCGAAAGCCCGGGCTCGAGAAGCGCCATCTGCTCGACAGTCACGCGATGCGATCGCATCACCGGCGCCCAGATCACCTGCGCGATCTCCTCGCCCCTGGCATAGTCGGCTTCAGGCCCCTGCATCAGGGCGCTGACAATGTGCTGCTTTGCCTTTGCGCCGCCGAAGTGATCCCGCTTGGCCTCCATGTCGGTTTCATCGTTGAAGATCGGCGGGTGACACGGGTGAGTGATGAAATAGGTGAGGTCCGGCCGGTCTGACAAGTGACCGGCAAAAGGCGCCGCCGCATCGAGCGCGATAACCATTGTGCCGGGCTTGAGCTTGCTTTCGATGCCGGCCATCACCTTGCCGATATGGGTGTCGGGGACCGCAAGGATGACAGCTTCCGCCCCTTCAAGCGCTTCATCGGGCGACACCGTGTCGATGTCGAGCCCGGTCTTGAGACGCTCGCAGCCGGCCGGGCTGACCTCGACATGGGCGATCGTGTAGCGCGATCCGCGAAAGTTGGTCGACAGGCGGTAGCCCATCTTGCCCCCGGCTCCAAACAGCGCAATTTTTGTCATCTCGGTTTACTCCTGCTTTGGTGTTTGCCTTTGCCACTCCGGGTCGAGAAGCGCTGGCCTGTATTCTGATGGCTCGTCCGGGCGGTTTCATTGCCGCGGATGGCCGGTCTTGTGCGGTCGCCGGTTCAGCTCAAGGGCTTGATCTCCGGCTCTGAATTTTCGTCTGCCATCGTGTGGTCCGGCTTTGACGACGAGGCGCGCCGGCCCAGGATCGGGGCGCCGCTGGCAAGGAACAGGACGGCAAGAACAAGGAAGCCCTTGAGCACGTTCTGGCCGGCGTAGCTCCAGCCGATCAGGTTGAGCAAACCGTCGAGCAGGATGAAGAACAGCGCACCGCCCCAGACACCTGCCGGCACCGCGCGGCCACCGGTCATCAGCGTGCCGCCAATCACCACAACGGCGATGGAATCGAGCAGATAGTCATTGCCCAGCTCCACGTTCGGGGCCGAGAAGGACGCCCGCAGAGCGCCTGCGAGTGCAGCCAGCACGCCCGATGTCAGATAGACGAAGACCATGACCTTGCTGGCCTTCACACCTGCATACTCCGCGGCGCGCCTTGCCTGCCCGACAGCCAGCATCTGCGCGCCCCAGATGGTCCGTTTGAGAAACAGCGAGACAAGCACCGTAAAGACCAGCACGACCACGGCGAAGGCCGGAATGCCGAATGGGGCCCAGCTCAAGAAGCCTTTGAGCATCGGATCGGGGGAGCCCTGAAACCCCTTGGCCAGGGTGAGCGAGATCGCCGATGCAATCAGGCTGGTGGCGAGGGTTGCGACAATGGGCGGAATACGGACAAAGAGGATGGCAATGACGCTGATCGAGGCCATCGTAAAGCCCGCCGCGACAGCAGCAGCAAGGCCCAGAACCCAGGATCCGGTGACGTCTCCAACGGCAATCGCGATCAGGCCGCCCAGGGAGAACACCTTGGCGACCGAGACATCGATATTGCCAGGCCCGGCGCTCATCACCAGCATCTGTCCCAACCCGACCAGGACGAGATAGGGCGCGATGGTGAAAGCCAGCGTGATGGTCTGCGCGCCGCCGCGGCCCGAGACGATGTAGGTCAGCACGAGAACAATGATTGCGGCCAGGAATGACCAGGTCCAGGACGGGATTGCGCGTCTTTCCAGCTTGATCATCGGGTCATCCGCTCCACCACAAGCCGCCCGGCCAGAACGGCGATCACGATGAAGCCCTGAACCGCTGGCTGCAGGTTCGACGACAGGCTGAGCAGCGTGAGCAACACGGTGAGAAGGCCAAGCGTGATGGCTCCGGCCAGGGTGCCCCAGGCCACCGCGCGGCCACCGGTGAACATGCCGCCGCCCAGAATGACGGCGGCCACCGTGGTCAGCGTGTATCCGGGCACGGCGTTGACATCGCCACCTCCGATTTCCGCGGTCAGGGTGATTCCCGCCAGCACGCCCAAAACCCCGACCACCGCATAGGCGAGCATGCGAGTGACGACGAGCGAGCTGCCGGAGCGCATCAGTGCGACGGGGTTGCTGCCGAGACTGCGGAAGCGGACACCAAGCCCGGTGCGACGGGTCACGAACCATGTCAGCGCCGTGGCCGCAACCATGGTGACAAGCGGCGCCGGGATCGACAGCGGCGGCTTCCAGAACGCATAGACAAACAGCCAGTCCGGCGCCATGCCTCCGGGCACCGGCAGGACAAACAGGCCCAGCCCCAGCCAGACGAAGGATGCGCCGAGCGTTGCAATGAGAGAGGGCACCGAGCGGAGCTGAACCAGAGCGCCCAGCAACGCATAGGCCAGCACGGCGCCGGCCAGGGCCAGCATCCCGAGCACAGGTGTATCCCTGAGCAAGGTGGCGACGATGGTGGTGACCATTCCGACGAAGAAACCGATGCCGAGATCGATATCGCCGATGCTCATCATCACCATCTGCGCCATCGAGGCGATGGCGAGCGCGACAATGGGCGACATGATGAGGGTGAGCCCGTTCTGTGACCAGATGCGCGGCTGGATGATTCCGCAGACAATCAGGATCAGCACCATGGCGATGAGGGTAAGAAAACCAGGCAGCACGCGGCGGCCGAGCCCCCTGGGCCAGTTGAACCGCGCCGGTTGAAGGATTGCAGTATTCACGCGCAGGCCTCCCTGGCTTCTGCGAAGGACAGCGAAATGATCCGCTCATCGGTGATCTGGGTGCCGTGCAGTTCACCGGCGATACGATCGGCGCGCAGCACATAGGCACGATCACAATGCTGCATCTCGGAGTTCTCGCTCGAGTACCAGATGATCGTCCTCCCGTTGCGGGCTTCCGACTTGATCAGCTGGTAGAGCTCGGCCTTGGTATGGACATCCACGCCGCGGAAGGGATCATCGAGCAGGATGGTGTCGGCGTCGGACGCAAACGCCCGCGCCACGATGACCTTCTGCTGGTTTCCGCCCGAAAGGCCGGTGATGGCGGCACTGGCGCCGCCGCGGATCTTCAATCGATCCACCCACTCGGCGACCAGGGACGCTTCCTTGTCAGCCTGCCGGATTCCGTTCTTGCCCAGTTTGGGCAGCGCGGTGATCGTCAGGTTTCTCGCGACATCCCAAATCGGCAGGATGCCGGAGCGCTGCCGGTCGCCGGGCACATAGGCGAGCGCGTAGCTGACCTGAACATCCGGGTTGCGGCGCCAGAGCCGGTCGAGCACCTGCTGCTGGCCCTGGCCGGCAATGCCTGCCAGCCCGATCACTTCGCCCTTGTGGGCAACAATCTGCGTTGCGGCTCCCTCGACCGTGGCCATCGGCACCTTCACCGAGACAGGTCGGGCGGTGTTGCTGGCTGCATGACTGGCGCCGGCCCCGTCCTTGTCACTAACCACCTCGCCGCCCATGGCCAGAAACAGATCCTGCTCGGTCACGCTGCCTGCTGCATGGGTGGAAACGACCGCACCATCCTTCATTACCGCAACCCGGTCGCAGACCGAGAGGATTTCCCTCAGCCGGTGGGACACCAGAATGATGGCATGGCCTCTGGTCCGCAGTTTGCGCACATAGTCATAGAGGTGATCGACGGCGCTGCCACTCAAGGATTCAGTGGGCTCATCGAGAATCAGCAGGCTGAGATCATCCGCGATCGTCGCCCGGGAAATCTCGACCATCTGGCGATCGGCGAGGGTAAGATCATCGACGTAATCGGCCGGACTGATGGTGTGGCCGGGGAAGATCTCATCGAGCCGCCCGGCTGCGCGCCGGGACGCAGGCCCGTGCCAGCGGCGATCCGAAATCCAGCTGCGGCTGGAGAGGTAAATATTCTCACAAACGGTCAGCTCGAGCGCAAGAGAGCCCTCCTGGTAGGCCATGCGAACACCGGGAAAGCCTTTGCCGGGTGGCGAGGTCACGCCACCGATCTGCACTGATCCGGAGTCGATCGCGTCAAGCCCGCTCAACACCCGCATGAGCGTGCTCTTGCCGGCGCCATTGTGGCCGACAACGCCAAAGACTTCGCCCGCATGTACATTCAGCGTGACGCCGGAAAGGGCTTTTGTGGGTCCGTATGTCTTGACCGCGTTCCGGACCTGAACCAGAGGCTCGCGGTCGGCAGTGTCGGGATCTCGAATTGTCGTTGCATGTGTCAGCACGGCAGGTATGGCACCATTTTGGAGTGAAAGGGTCCGCGCCGTCTGGCCGGCGCGGACCCGGGTATCAACCTGATTACCTGACCGGAACCGGAGGCAGCGCCGCCTCAGCCACCATTCCGTCGATGTTGGCTTTCAGTTGCGCATCGACAAGCTCCTGGGTCCACTGCCAGGATGCAATCTCGTCATCCCCGACAGCGGCAATCCACTGGTCGCGTTCCTCGTCACTGACCACCACCGGCGGGAAGATCGTCGTGCGGGGAACTTCCTGGCCATTGTAGATATTGATGGCCGTGAACAGGGCTGCGACGCCCTGGCCGGGGTCGGACATGACCGCGACCGAACCCGGCGCACCATTCCCCTCGCCCCAGAATTTCAGCGCCCGTCCGCTGGGCGCGAAGGCAACCACCGGGATGTCCCTTCCTGCGGTCTGGAAGGCCTGGACAGCGCCCAGCCCTTCGCCGCAGCCAATCACGCCGTCAACTTCGGGCAGGCTGGCGATGGTTCCAAGCAAAGCCTCCTGCGCCTTGGCGCTGTCACAGAAGGTGAAGAACTCGCCGACGACCTTGACGTCCGGATTTGCCTTCAGCAATTCGGTCTGGACGTCGTACATCTCGATTTCGGGTGGCGAGCCCTGAACGCCGCGCGCAATGATGACGTTGCCCTTGCCGCCGATACCGTCAATGACCGCCTGGGTCGACAACCGCGCCCAGTCACCGAAACTGTTGGTGACGATGTGCACGCACTCAAGGTCCGTCGAGCTGTCAAAAACCGCGACGACGATTCCCATGTTGCAGGCCTGCTGCAGCGTCGGATTCAGCGCCGTCGGCGACGCCGGATTGACCAGCAGGATATCAGGCTCGTCGAGCAGAAGCGCCTTGAGCTGCGCGATCTGTTCGGTGGCCGAGTTTTCACCCGGCGCGTTGGAAACCTGGAATGAGGCGATCAAGCCATCGGCTTCCGCCTTGGTCGCAGCTTCCTCAAATGCGGTGATCATCGAACGGCGCCAGGCATTGCCCAAAAATGCATTGCTCAAGGCAACGGTGGGCTTGTCTAAGGCCATCGCGGGGCCAGCCACAAGGGCCGACGTGGCAGTGGCTGCAGCAACCAGAGTTGCAGCGAATAGATTTTTCAAGTTTCTTCCTCCCAGAATGTTGAGTGACCGCTCCATCCCCCGATGGACGTCATCTCATCAACATGTTATACCAGTTTCATCCGGATGCAAGGGCGCGTCCGCGAACTCGATTTGCGGGCTGCCTTTCCGGCGCAAGGGGAGAGACACATTTTGCATGCACATCTGGACGGGACAGGCTTTGACCTGATTGACCCGCGCTTTTCCGCCCTCTTCGCTCCACATATTCATGTCGAACGGCTGTGGTCCGGCGCCCGATGGTGCGAAGGACCGGCCTGGTTTGCCGCCGGGCGCTACCTTGTCTGGTCGGACATTCCGAACAACCGAATGATGCGATGGGACGAGACCGACGGCTCGACATCGGTGTTCCGCGCGCCATCGAACAATTCGAACGGCAACACCGTCGACAGGCAGGGTCGGTTGGTCAGCTGCGAGCACCTGACCCGGCGCGTCACCCGTACCGAACATGATGGCTCGATCACGGTTCTTGCCGATAGCTACAACGGCAAGCGGCTCAATTCCCCCAATGATGTGGTGGTGCATTCAGACGGATCGATCTGGTTCTCGGACCCGACCTACGGCATCCTGACGGATTACGAAGGCGACATCAGCGCGCCCGAGCAGGACGGCAATCATGTCTACCGGATCGACCCGGCCGACGGCTCGGTGCGCAAGATGACGGATGATTTCGTCCAGCCCAACGGGCTGGCGTTCTCGCCTGATGAAAAACAGCTCTACATCGCCGACACCGGCGCAACCCACATGCAAGACGGCCCGGCCCATATCCGCCGGTTCGATGTCGGCGACGATGGAAGCTTGAGCGGCGGGGAAGTGTTCGCCACCTGCACCGCCGGGCTTTTCGACGGCTTCCGCCTCGACCGCGAGGGCCGCATCTGGACCAGCGCCTTTGACGGCGTGCATTGCTACGATCCCGACGGAACGCTGATAGGCCGGATCCGGATTCCCGAGATCGTCGCCAACCTGACCTTCGGCGGCGCCAAGCGCAACCGGCTGTTCATCTGTGGCACGACCTCGCTTTACGCGGTCTATGTGTTCACCAACGGCGTCACCATGGGGTGAGGCAATCCGGCCATCATCGACAGTGAGCAAAACGAGGGATCATCAAGCTTGGATGCAGAAACCCGCCAGATCTTTGAAACAGGAACGACTGAAAGCCCTGCCGCGCCCCATACGGTGACGGCCGGCAAATTGTCGGCTGTCATCGACAACGGCGCGCTGCGGCGGATTGCGTTCGGTCCGGTCGAGGTGGTGCGCCAGATCGATTTTCCGGTGCGGGACGAAAACTGGGCCACGCTGCCGCCACGCGTCATCTCCGAGAACCTGGAGAAGACGTCTGATGGTTTTCGTTACGAGCGTCGCTTCGAAGTCGCTGATGGGGCGCTCAGCTGCCGCGTCGTGTTCGAGGCGCATGAAGACGGCACCGTGCTTGCCACCGGCGAGGCGGAAGCAGCGCGCGATTTTGTCACCAACCGGACCGGGTTCACGCTGCTGCACCCGATCTCCGGCGTTGCAGGCTTGCCGGTGACGGTGACAACGCCGGATGGTGAGCGCCTCAATGAGACAATGCCGGAGGCCATTTCGCCGGCTCAGCCGATCAAGAACATTGCCGGGCTGAAATTTGACATTTACGGGGTCGCGCTCGAGATCGGCTTCGAAGGCGATGTCTTCGAGATGGAGGACCAGCGCAACTGGTCTGACGCGTCCTACAAGACCTACTCCCCGCCGCTGGTCGAGCCGTTTACCTACGACATCAGCGCCGGCACGTGTGTGCGGCAGCAAATCCGGCTTGCGGTTTCCGGGACTGCTGATGCAGAAGCAGCTGCCGCACCGTCTGCGATCAGGGTCGGGCCGCCGCTTACGGAACAGCTTCCCGACATGTTGCTGGCAGTGGAAAGCGATTGGCTGCCGATCGCAACCGAGACCGCAATTCTGGCGGCTGCCCGGCTGGACCGGCTGCTGCTGCGCACCACCCCGTCATCTGCCACCGGTGATGTTGAAACAGCCGGTCGGCTGTTGGCCAACACCGGTGGATCTCTAGATCTGGAGATCGTGCTGGATGGCGACAAGCCTTCCGGAGGCCAGCTCCACCGTGTGGCGTCAGCCTGCCGGAGCCACAATGTTCAGCCGCAGCAGGTTGTCGCCCTGCCCTCGGCCTATCTCGCCAGCTACCAGCCCACAGGCCGCTGGCCGGGCGGGCTTACGCCACTTGAGGCGAGCCAGGCCACGCGCGAGGCCTTTCCGGACGCCCGGATCGGCTGCGGCATGCTGACCAATTTTACCGAGTTCAATCGCTGCCGCCCCAAGGACGATGCGGCTCATTTCATCACCCACGGGAACGCGGCAATCGTTCACGCCGCGGATGACTGGAGCGTGGCGCAGACACTCGAGACGCTTCCGGACATCTTTGCCAGTGCACGCGGGATTGCTGGAGACCGCGGCTACCGGCTCGGGCTCACCGCCATCGGCATGCGCACCAACCCTTATGGCTCTGCGGTTTCGCCAAACCCCGACCAGAAACGGCTGACGATGGCCACCTGGGACCCGCGCGCCCGCGCCCTGTTCGGTGCGGCCTGGGCAATCGGGGCTTTGGCAAAGACCGAAGGCTTTGGCATTGAGGCCATTGCGCTGGCAGCACCTGCAGGGCCCTTCGGCGTGCTCTCGCGCTCCGGAGAAGTTGCCCGTCCCTGGTATGACGATCATCCAGAAGCATTGGTCTACCCGATCTTTCACGCCTTGAAATTTGTTGCCGGGGGCGGCCAACGGTGTCGGGTCGTCGGCGCGCCTCCCGAGCTCAGCGTTGTGGGATTTGTGACCGCTACCGCAACCCGGCTGGTGATCGCCAACGTGACCCCGGAACCGCAGCAGATCCGTCTTGGTGAAAGCGGCCAGGCAGCAATCCTTGATACCAGCAGCTTTGAAGCGGCCGTGAGCGATCCCGAGTGGTTCGATCATTCCTGCAAGCCGCTGCGGTCCAAATCCCTGGATCTCGACCCCCGGGCTATCCTGTTCGTCGAGCAAGCAAAGTGAGTGCTTATGCCTGACCCCGTTCGCATTGAAGCCGATTATCTGATTGAAACTGCCTTCGATCCGGCCGAGGCCGCCGCAGTGATGGCCGGCGAACAATCGTCGGGCACCTTCGTCGCGGTGCCGGGCGAAACGCCAGAACTGAAGGCACGGTCAGCGGCCCGGGTCGAGACGGTGCGGATCGTTGATGAAATCCCTGGTCCTTCGTTGCCCGGCGCAGGCGTTCCATCCGGATCAGCGCCGGCCTACCGGCGGGCGTTTGTGACACTCTCCTGGCCGCTCGAAAACATCGGACCATCGCTGCCCAACCTGGTGGTGACAATTGCCGGCAACCTGTTCGAGCTGAAGGCCTTTTCCGGCCTGCGGATTCTGGACGTCAGGCTTCCGACAGCGTTTGCCCAAAAATATGGCGGGCCAAAATTCGGCATGGCAGGTACACGGAAACTCTCAGGCGTCCACGGGCGTCCGCTGGTCGGAACTATCATCAAGCCGAGCATCGGACTGACAGCCGAAGCTACCGGTGATCTGGTCGGCGTGCTCGCCGACGCCAGGATCGATTTTATCAAGGATGACGAATTGCAGGCCGACGGACCGGCGTGTCCGTTCGAGGACAGGGTTTCGGCGGTGATGAAAGCCGTGAACCGGGCTGCGGACAAGACCGGAAAGAAGACCATGGTGGCGTTCAACCTCACCGGGGAAATCGACGAGATGAAGCGCCGGCATGATTTCGTCCTTGCCCAGGGCGGGACCTGCGTGATGGCCAGCCTGATCTCGGTCGGCTATGCCGGCATTGTCGAATTGGCGCGCCATACCCAACTTCCGCTGCATGCGCACCGCAATGGCTGGGGCGCGCTCACCCGCGCGCCGAGCCTGGGGTGGTCGTTTGCGGCCTGGTCAAAGCTCTGGCGGCTCGCCGGCTGCGATCACCTGCATGTCAACGGACTTGCCAACAAGTTCTCGGAAGCCGACGAGAGCGTCATCGCTTCTGCCCGATCGCTGCGCGATCCGCTGTTTGAAACAGCACCGATGGTTGCGGTGCCGGTGTTCTCGTCGGGCCAGACTATTCGCCAGGCTGCCGGCACCTGGGCAGCACTGAAATCGCCCGACCTGATCTTCACCGCCGGCGGCGGCGTGGTGGCGCACCCGATGGGGGTTGCGGCAGGTGTCGAAGCCCTGATCGAAGCCTGGGATGCGGCCATGTCAGACGTTGCGATCGAAACCCGGTCCGAGAGCAGCCCGGCGCTTGCGGCAGCACTTGATGCCTATCCGGCGTAGGGGCAGTTCCGTGGCAGATCCTCTTCTGGCCTTTTACGGCGATGATTTCACCGGATCCTCCGCGGTGATGGAGGTTCTCTCCTTCGCCGGCATTCCCACAGTCATGTTCCTCAAGCCGCCGAGTGCCGAGGAGCTGGCGGCGTTTCCGGATCTCTCGGCGATGGGGATCGCCGGTGTGGCACGGTCGCGCGATCCGGGCTGGATGGAAGACAACCTGCCGCAAGCCTTTGCCGCTCTGGCTGATTTCGGCGCGCCGGTCGTGCACTACAAGGTCTGCTCGACATTCGATTCATCGCCCAGCTGTGGATCGATCGGCAAGGCCATCGACATCGGTGCGCCGATTTTGGGTGGCGCCTGGCATCCGCTGATCATCGGCGCGCCGGCCATCCGCCGCTACCAGGCCTTCGGCAACCTGTTTGCCGGAACGGATGACGGCGTCTACAGGCTCGACCGGCATCCGGTGATGAGCCGGCATCCTGCGACACCGATGGATGAAGCCGATCTCCGGCTGCACCTGTCGCGCCAGACGGACCGCCCCATCGGTCTGGTCGATCTTGCAAGCATTAAATCCGGACAAACGGACAGGATGCTCGCCAAGCAGATCGAAGACGGGGCTGAGATCATCGCGATAGACGTTGTTGATGACGAGACACTGACTGAAGCCGGACGGCTGCTGTGGAATGAGGGGCGCGGCCCGGTCTTCGCGATCGGCTCGCAGGGGGTGGAATATGCGCTGGTGACGCATTTGCGCGCGCTTGGGGAGTTGCCCGCCACGTTCGAGCCACCGAAGCTTGCTGCGGTCGATCAGATTTTCTGCGTCTCCGGATCCTGCTCTCCGATCAACAGCGCGCAGATTGCAGCCGCAGAAGCGCACGGGTTCGAGATCATCGATCTTAACGCAACCTGCGCCGTTGACGTTGCAGAATGGGACAAGGCGGTGGAGCAGGCGCTGCAGGCGTCACTTCAGGCACTTTCCGCCGGACGCGATGTCCTTGTCGCCACCGCGCGCGGACCCGACGCTTCCACCAGCCCTCTCAAGCAGGCGATCAGCAGTTCCGGAAGTTCCGCGGCCGAGGTCAATGACAGGATCGGCGCAGGTCTTGGCAGGCTGGTTGCCGGTATCCGCTCAAGGACCGGGTTGCCGCGCGCGGTGATCGCGGGCGGCGATACGTCGGGGCATGCGATGACGGCACTTGGCGTCACGGCCCTGTCAGCGCTCGCCCCGCTTGCGCCGGGAGCACCGCTGTGCCGGGTGCATTCGCAAAACAAAGCCATTGACGGGCTGGAGGTAACACTCAAGGGCGGACAGATGGGAAGCCGGGAGTTTTTCATCAAAGCCAAGACGGGGCTTTAGCCTGCCGCCGTCTTCGGTCCGCGCAACCCGGACCAAGGTACCGCCGCAGCCTCTCCCAGACTGCGGTACGGGCCTTACTCGGCGATCAGCACCTTGACACCACGACGTTCGAATTCCTTGGCGTCGGCGTCCGAAATACCGTCATCGGTGATGAAGGAATGCACCAGGTCGAGCGCGCCCAGTCGGGTGAACGAGGTGCGGTTGATCTTGGTCGAATCCGCCACGAGATAGACATGACTCGCCGCCTTGATCATGGCTTCCTTGAGTTGCAGGTCGGCGAAACTCGGATAGGTCAGGCCCGCATCGAGCGCCACGCCGGCGGTGGCCAGAAACAGCTTGCCGGCAAAGATGCTACGGAAATAGTCGACAGACTTGTCGCCGGACAGGGACAGGGTCGGCGCCTTGAACTGGCCGCCGGGCATGTGGATTGCAAAGCCCGGCACGGTGCCGAGGGTCACGGCGATGTTGAGCGCATTGGTGATGACGGTCAGGTTCTTTCGGGCCGTCAGACGGGTTGCGATCTCGGTGGTCGTGGTTCCAGCGTCGAGAATGAGCGTTTCGCCATCCTCGACAAGACTGGCTCCGTAGGCGCCAATCTTGCGTTTCCTGTCCATGTTGACCTGGTGATGCAGGACAAAGCCCTGCACCTGGCCGCGCATGGCGTTGAGAAAGGCGCCGCCATGCTCGCGGGTGATGTGGCCTTCCTTCTCCAGCCGTTCGAGATCCTGACGGATGGTTGCTTCGGAAACCTGGAAGGCAGCAGACAGATCGCGGACGCGGGCAGAGCCCTCCTCCTCGATCCATTCGAGGATACGGCGGCGGCGGGGCTCGGACAGCAAACCGGCCATGCTTCCGTTGCGTTCGGTATCCGGTTGTTCCTGCAAGCCGCCACTCCTTGATATCGGCCGTTTGTCGCAAAAGGCCGCATGCCTATCTCACTTAGTTTCAAACACCAGCAAGAGCAACAACCCGGGCCAAACTACGCACAGGCTGCGCCTCACTTGTTCAGGGCAACCTCCTGGGCCAGCGCCACCTTCGCCTGCAGCCGGCTCTGCGCCTGGTCGATGACCACGGCGGCAATGATGACCAGGCCCTTGACCACCATCTGCCAGAAGGACGAGACGCCCATCATGATCAGACCGTCAGACAGGATGCCGATGACGAAGGCGCCGATGATAGTGCCGGCAATGCGGCCACGGCCACCCGACATCGAGGTTCCGCCCAGCACCGCCGCGGCAATGGCGTTGAGCTCGAAGAATTCGCCGGTTGCCGGATGCGCGGCACGAAGCTGCGAGGCAATGATGAGGCCGACGATGGCGGCCATCAGGCCTGCAAACATGTAGACGAACATCTTCACACGGCGGACCCTTACACCCGAAAGTGCTGCGCCGCGCTCGTTGCCGCCGGTGGCGTAGATATGACGTCCGAGCGGGGTTCTGCTGGCGATATAGGCCGCGCCGAGCGCCACCACGATCAGCATCCAGATCATCACCGGCAGGCCGAGAAAGGTCCCGGTGCCGATCAGCGGGAAAGTATCGGAGCCATATTCCGGATTGCCATTGAGGTTGGGGAAGGTGCGCCCGCCGGAAAACAGGAGTGCGGCGCCGCGCGCGACATAGAGCATGCCGAGCGTCGCTATGAACGGCGCCACATTGAGCCTGGTTATCAATATGCCGTTGATCCAGCCGACGGTTATCCCTGCCAGGCAGACAATTGCCGCGATCTCGAAGGTGTTGAAATAGAGCGTCCAGCCCATTCCCACATCGATGCCGTTGAGCACCAGCCAGCCGGCGATCATGCTGGTGAGACCGACCACCGAACCGACCGACAGGTCGATGCCGCCGGTGATGATGACGAAGGTCATGCCAATGGCCAGGAAGGCGTTGATCGCCACATGCTTGGAAACGAGAATGGCGTTGGCTGTGCTCAGAAAATTCGGCGCCATGACCGAAAAGAAGGCCAGCACCAGCAGCAGCGCCACGAAGGTGCGGGCCTTGAGCAACAGCAGGAGCCAGTTTGTGTTGGAGCCGGGTTTCGCCGGGGCGCTGTCACTCGTCGACGTCATGATACCATGTCCTTGTTCTTGCTTTTCGCACTGGCCGGAGAGGCTGCGGCGATCACCTCGGCCGCATTGGCGCCCCTGCCGAACTCGCCGCTGATGCGGCCATTGGCCATCACGATAATCCGATCCGAGAGCGCCAGGACCTCCTCGAGATCGGAGGTCACGAATATGATCCCGATGCCGTCGGCGGCCAGAGCCCGCATCTTGTGGTAGATTTCTGCTTTCGCACCGATGTCGATGCCGCGCGAGGGCTCGTCCATCAGCAAGACTTTCGGCCCGGTCATCAGCGCCTTGCCGATGACGACCTTCTGCTGATTGCCGCCCGACAGCGACGAAATCGGGTTGTCGGGGCTTGCCACCTTTACCGTCATCCGCCTGATGAATTCAGCCGCCCTGGCGGCCTCCTTGCGCAGGCTCAGATGAAACAGCGTGGTGAACTGAAACAGCGATGACAGGGTGATGTTCTCGCGCACCGACATGATCTGGACCAGGCCATCGCGCTTGCGGTCTTCGGGCACCAGCGCGATGCCGCGGGCGATGCGGCCGGAGACATGCTTCTCGCGCATTTCCCTGTCGTCGACAAAGAACCGGCCCCTGGCTTCGGGGTGCTGCGCCATGATGCATTCGAGGAACTCGGAGCGCCCTGCTCCCATCAGGCCATAGAGGCCGAGAATCTCTCCGGCGCGGACGCTCAGCGACACATGATCGACCATGAAACCACCACCCATCTTGGGCAACGCGATCTCTTCGGCGCGGAAAACTTCCTTGCCGAATTCATGGCCGAGAGACTCCGAGAAGTCCTTGGATTTTTCGCCGATCATGGCCTGGACGATCCACGGAATATCGACACCTTGCATCGAGCGCGAGCCGGTGGTCTCGCCATCGCGCAGAACCGTGATGTAGTCGCCGACGCGGATCAGCTCTTCAAGCCGGTGCGAGATATAGACGATGCCGACGCCCTGGGCCTTGAGCTCGTCGATGATGCGAAACAGGACCTCCACTTCTGCTGCGGAGAGCGCGGATGTCGGCTCATCAAGGATCAGGATCCTGGCGTCCTGCGCCAGCGCCTTGGCAATCTCGACCACCTGTTGCTGACCGATCCTGAGATGGCCGAGCGTGGTGTTGGGATCAATGTCCTGTTCCAGCCGCTGCATGAGTTCGCGGGTGCGCTCTTCGACCAGGACATGGTCGATGTCGATGCCGAACCGCGCCGGTTCCCGGGCCATGAAGACGTTCTCGCTGACACTCATGTCCGGAAACAGGTTGAGTTCCTGAAACACGATGCCGATGCCGTTGGCGACGGCGTCATCCTTGGTACGAAAATGGACAGGCTGACCATTGATGCAGATCTCGCCGCTGGTCAGGGTCTCGACGCCGGCGATGACCTTCATCAGTGTTGACTTGCCGGCGCCATTTTCTCCGACCAGCACATTGACCGCGCCCATGCGGATGTCGAAATCGACATCCTTCAGCGCCACGGTGCCGGGATAGACCTTGGTCGCGCCACGGATGGTCAGACCGACCGGATGGGCTTCGCCGTTTGGCTGCGGCAACGTCATGGCATGATTTCCACACTCACCGGGGTGACGAGAAGTTTCTCATCGGCCTTCTTCAGCGGCACAACTCCGGTGAACCTCATGGTGCGGCCGATCAGGTCGCCATCGGGCAGAACGACTTCCGCGGAAATCCGGTCATTGAGGGCGCGGCCGAGCTTGGCAAATTCGATCTGGTCGCGAAAATCGTCGAAATTGTAGAATGGCGCGATATCGCGCAGCGCGTTGCCGCGGATCACCGGGCCAAGCTGGATGGTCATGTCGGCGGCACCGTCGCCGTCCACATCCAGATCCGCAACCCTGGCGCGGGTGTCGAGCTTGGCCGCGACGATCACGCCCTCGTCCGCAATGGCGAAATTCCAGGCAGCACCCTGCCCCGAACCTCTGTTGCCGTGAATGTTTCCGGCTTCATCAAGGCCGCCGGCGAGGGCTGTCCTGAAGGCCGTTAAGCCGAGCGCCTTGTCGCGTACATACGGTAAGAGCTTTGTTTCGAAGGTATCGGCAATGCGCTGCTCGGTGCGGACAGCATCGCCGCTGGCGCCGGCAGAAACCGCCTTTTCGTCCTCGGGCAGGTTCTTGACCAGCTTGCAACCGGACAGATTGAAGGCGGCGATGGCACATAGGGCCAGAAGTGTCTTGCGGATCATGATGCTCTCTGGCGTGTGAATTGAAATGCAGCAGCGGACACGGGTGGCCGTCTCGCTGCCATTTCACATCCGGTCCAACGGCCGGCCGGCGCATAAACCGAAACCGGAGCGCGGATGCCCGCGCCCCGGCTGACTAAGCAGCGCCGTTAGTTGGACAGAGCAAATGTCTCAAGCTTGGATGCATTGTCGCCGTTGATCAGCACGCAATCCATCAGCTGCTTCTCATCCAGGCCGGTGGAACCGGTCTTGATGTACTGGTCCGCCTGTTCGACAGCCAACTGAGCCTGCTGATAGGCGGGCTGCAGTACGGTTGCCTTGATGCCACCGGCCAGGATTGAATCGCGCACATCGTTGGAGCCGTCAAAGCCCACCACGATGACGTCGTTCTTGCCGGCTGCCTCAAGCGCTGCGCGCGCGCCCATGGCCATGGTGTCGTTGCCGGAAATCACGCCCTTGATGCCGGGATTGGCCTGAAGCATGGATTCCATGACGGTGTAGGCTTCGGTCTGCGACCAGTTGGCGGTCTGACGGGCGACCATCTTCAGATCGGGATACTGGTCGATGACGTCGTGGTAGCCCTGGCTGCGGATACCGGCATTGGTGTCGGATTCCTTGCCGACGAGTTCAGCATATTCGCCTTCCTCGCCCATCAGCCTGACGAACTCTTCAGCGCCGAGCTGGGCGCCCTGGTAGTTGTTGGACACGATCTGCGAAACGGCAACGCCGGTGGCGGTGATTTCGCGGTCGATCAGGAAGGACGGAATGCCCGCGTCCTTGGCTTTCTGGACAGCAGCCACGGAAGCATCAGCGCCCGCATTGTCGAGAATGATGGCCGAGACGCCGGCTGCAATAACCGTGTCGAACAGCTCGGACTGCTTGTTGGGATCATCATCGTGAACCAGCACCATGGTGTCGTAGCCCAGTTCCTTGGCCTTGGCTTCCGCGCCGTCGGCTTCGGCCTTGAAGAACGGGTTGTCGTGGCTTGGGGTGATGATGGCGATTGTGGCGGCGGATGCGGCCATTCCGGTGGCGGCTGAGAAAACGCCCAAAGCCATAGCGGTGATAAGCAAACGTCTCTTGATATGCATGATGTAACCTCCCTGGAAAATCACACCCCCTCCGGGTGCAATTTCTGAACGGAATTCGGCATTAATTTTTGGTTGTTGTCAATATTTTTTTCGTTTGCTGCGCTTTTCACCCCTAAAACGCAATCATTCGCAGTTTTCTACGTTGGGTTTAAGGCAAGAATTATCCGCTATTTTTCAATGCAATACAGAAAGTCTGCGCCTTAGCAGCCACAAGCCTGCGGACAAGGAGAAATGTAACGGCATCGACGCTTGCTTCAAAACGCACTATTCGCTAACATTCGCAAACATACGAAAGTAGTCGGCCTTTTAAGCTGGCAACCTTCGCGCCGGCATGATGGTATCGGGAGGACCAGATGATACGGACTGTAAACCGCAAAATTTCGCTTGGCGTCGTAATCGGTAGCCGGGCCTTCTTCAGTCCGGCTCCGTGTATTGATGCACGCACACAGGTTCTCGCGCAACTGGAAAAGCTGGGCATCGAGGCCGTCATCCTGCCGGTTGACGCCACCGACAACGGGGCCGTTCAATCGATCCCGGACGCCAAGCTTTATGCCGAACATTTCAAGAAGCACCGCGATAGCATCGACGGCCTGGTGATCTGCCTGCCCAATTTCGGCGACGAGATTGCCATTGCGGAACTGATCAACCGTACCAAGCTGAACGTGCCGATCCTGCTGCAGGCTTCCAATGACGAGCTGGACAAGGTGGATGTGCATTCGCGTCGCGACGCGTTTTGCGGCAAGCTCTCGGTGGCCAACAACTTCTGGCAATATGGCGTGGCGTTCACGGAAACGACCAACCACACCTGCGATATCGACAGCGATGAGTTTCTTGGCGATCTCGACCGGTTCTCCCGAATCTGCCGAACTGTGCACGGCTTGAGGAACGCGCGCGTCGGCGCGATCGGCGCGAGAACCTCGCCGTTCCAGACCATGCGGTTTTCGGAAAAGCTGTTGCAGCAATCTGGTATCACGGTGGTAACGGCCGATCTGTCCGAACTCATTGGGGCCGCGGAAGCCATCAAGGATCAGGACGGGGACCTGGTGGCGGGACTCGACCGGATTCGCAATTACGGCCGCATTCCCAAACATATACGTGAAGAGCAGGTGCTCAAGCAGGCGAAATGGACATTGGCCGTCAACCGATGGATCAACGAGAACGAATGCGATGCCTCGGCAATCCAGTGCTGGCGCTCGCTGCAGGACAATTTCGGCTGCGCCACCTGCCTGACCATGTCGATGATGGGCGAGGACCTGGCGCCATCCGCCTGCGAAGTCGACGTGATGGGCGCTGTGTCGATGTATGCGCTGACGCTGGCGTCGAGCGCACCGGCCGCCATTTTGGACTGGAACAACAATTACGCCGATCATGTCGACAAATGCGTCTGCACCCATTGCGGCAATTTTCCCAAATCGTTCCTCGGCACCACACCGGAAATCGGCGAGCTCGATGTGCTCGGTGAAGTCATCGGCCGCGAGAAGTGTTTTGGCGCCGTCAAGGGCAAGGTGCAGGCCGGCGACATGACCTATTTCCGGCTCTCATCGGATGATCGCAACGGCATGCTCAAGGCCTATCTCGGCGAAGGCGAATTTACCGATGATCCCTTCGGCATGGACGGGGGCATCGCCGTGACCCGGGTCAAACGGCTGCGCGAATTGATGCGCTTCGTCACCCAGAACGGTTTTGAGCACCACGTCGCCATGGTGCGGGGGCATTATGCCGAGGTCGTCAACGAAGCCATCAGCCGCTATCTCGGCTGGCCTGCCTATCATCACAACGGCACGCCCGAGCCGGAACTCTTCGTCCCAAACCGCAAGTGAGACAGGCGTATGACCCACGCACTGAAAACCGACAATTCTGACGCCCTGATCCGTGACAAGGCGCTGTGGATGCGGCAGCAGGCCATGAAGATGGTCTATGCCAAGCAGCTTGGTCACCTGGGCGGCGATTTTTCCGCGATCGACGTGCTGGCGACGCTCTATTTCGGCGTGCTGCGCTACGATCCGGAGCGGCCGGACTGGGCCGAGCGGGACCGTTTCGTGATGTCCAAGGGCCATGCCACCGGCGCGCTCTACACGGCTTTGTGCGCGGCAGGTTATTTCCCGCAGGACTGGCTCGACACCTATATGGGGCATCATTCCAAGCTCAACGGCCATCCGAACCGGCAGTATCTGCCCGGCGTCGAGACCAATACCGGGCCGCTCGGCCATGGTTTCCCGGTGGCTGTCGGCATCGCCATCGCCGGCCAGATCAGCGGGGCGGACTACCGGACCTTTGTGCTGACCGGTGACGGCGAACAGCAGGAAGGTTCGAACTGGGAAGCGGCGATGACGGCCGGTCACCGCAAGCTCAAGAACCTGACACTGATCGTCGACCGCAACCGGCTGCAACAGGGTGCGCGGACGGAAGTGACCAACGGGCTCGATCCGCTGGATGAAAAATACCGCGCCTTTGGCTGGGATGTCGTCGAGATTGACGGCCATGACTACGGACAGCTGCTCGACACGCTTGGCGCCCCTTTGGGCACCCGCGACAAGCCGCTTTGCGTGATCGCCAACACGGTGAAGGGCAAGGGCGTCTCGTTCATGGAAGATCAGGCAAAATGGCACCATGGCGTGCCCAATGCGGAGCAATTCGCACAAGCAATGAAGGAACTGGTCTGATGGCCGTCGCTCAACCCACCCCAGTCCCCGGCCTCGATTGCCGCAAGGCCTGGGCCGAAACCCTGGAAGGTCTCGCCGCGACAGACGAGCGGATCGTTGTCGTGGTCAATGATTCCGTCGGCTCGTCCAATCTCGGCGGGTTCCAGACGAAGTTCCCGGACCGTACGATCAATGTCGGCATTGCCGAGCAGAACATGGTTGGCGTCGCCGCGGGCCTTGCCAATGGCGGACGCATTCCGTTCGTCTCCGCCGCCTCGTGCTTTTTAAGCGCGCGGGCGCTTGAGCAGATCAAAGCGGACGTCGCCTATGCCGGCTTCAACGTCAAGCTGGTCGGGCAATCCTCCGGTATCGCCTATGGCGAACTGGGCGCGACGCATCACTCGATCGAGGATTTTGCCTGGATCAGGGCGCTCGGACCTATCACGCTGATAGCGCCCTGCGATGCCTGGGAAACCACTGAAGCGGTCAAATGGGCCGCGGCGCATGAAGGGCCGGTCTATCTGCGGCTGTCGCGGATGAAGGTGCCGACGCTCGACCTGCCCGGCCGCAGCTTCACACCGGGCAAGGCGGAACTGCAACGCCCGGGCAGCGATGTTACCATCATCGCCAACGGCACCACGGTTCACCTCGCCCTGGAAGCGGCCGAAGCGCTGGCTGAGGAAAGCGTGTCGGCGCGGGTGCTCAACATGCACACGATCACGCCGCTCGACACCGATGCGGTGACGGCAGCCGCCCGCGAAACCGGCGCAATCGTCACGGTCGAGGAAGCGCTGGATCGCGGCGGGCTCGGTGGCGCGGTGGCGGAATGCACTTCCGCGACCTATCCAGTGCCGGTGCAGCGGGTCGGGTTCCCCGGCTTCATGCCGACTGGTTCGATTGCCAGCCTGTTCGAAGAGTTCGGCCTGAGCCGCGAGGGCATCGTCAGCGCCGCGCGGATCGCCGTGCGCCGAAAAGGGGCCTGATTGATGCTGGTACTGGCGATCGACCAGGGAACGACAAACACCAAGGCGCTGATCGTCGACGAGACCGGACAGATCCATGCGCACGCGTCTGCCCCGTCGAGCACGAACTACCCGCATCCCGGCTGGGCCGAGCAGTCAGCCAGCGGAATCTGGGACGACACGCGCACCGTCATCGACGCCGTTGCGGGCCAGCTGCCCGGGCGCGGCATCGACGCGATCGCCATCTCGAACCAGCGCGAGACCATCGTGGCGTGGGACGCGGAGACCGGCGAGCCGGTGGGCCCCGCCATCCTGTGGCAATGCCGGCGTACAGCGCCCGAATGCGCGGCCCTGATTGCGGCCGGTCACAACGACACCGTCGAGGCGGCAACCGGGCTCGGGATCAACCCGATGTTCCCGGCCTCCAAACTCGGCTGGATCCTGAAAAACCGACCCGAGGCTATGAGGCTGCTTGACCAGGGCCGGCTTCGGGCAGGCACGGTGGACAGCTGGCTGTTGTGGAAGCTGACGGCGGGCGCGTCGTTTGCCACCGATCATTCCAACGCATCGCGCACGCAATTGTTCGACACCGAACTACTTCAGTGGAGCAACGAGCTTTCAGAGATTTTCGGAACGCCCACCGCCTGCCTGCCGACCCCGCTACCGTCTGACAGCCGCTTTGGCGAAACCGCAGCCGGGGCGACCAGCCTTCCCCCGGGCATCCCGATCATGGCGATGCTGGGCGACAGCCACGCGGCACTTTACGGCCACGGCGTCCGCCGCCCCGGCACGGTGAAGGCAACCTACGGAACCGGCTCCTCGCTGATGACATTGACCCCGCAGCGCGTGGCCTCCAGCCACGGCCTGTCGGGCACCGTCGCCTGGACGGACAGATCCGGCACCGCTTATGCGCTTGAGGGCAATATCCTGGTCTCGGCGCAAGCCGCCGCCTTCATTGCCGGTCTGCTCGGGATCGGCGATGCCGCCAGGCTCTCCGACCTGGCGCAAACCGTGGACAGCGCCGAGGGCGTCACCTTCGTCCCTGCCCTGTCCGGGCTTGGCGCACCGCACTGGAACGATCACGCCACCGGCACCGTTGCCGGAATGACCCACGGCACCACCCCGGCGCATCTGGCGCGGGCGACATTCGAAGCCATCGCGATGCAGATTGCCGATGTGTTCGAGGCGATGCAGGCGGATGTCGGCGAACGCCTTGTCGGGCTCAGGACCGATGGCGGCGCCTCGTCCAATGCATTCCTGATGCAGCTGCAATCGGATCTCCTGCAGCGCCCCGTGGAAAGTGCCGTGGTCGAGGAAGTCAGCGCCCTTGGCGCAGCCGCCATGGCGTTCCGTGCGCTCGGCGCGGAATGGCGTCCCGACACCCGCAGCAACCGTTATGAACCCTGGATGGATGCGAAAGCCGCTGATGCATTGCGCACCACCTGGCGGGAGGCCATCAGGCGCGCCTGCAGCTGAAGACCAGATCTTTGCCAACAGATCGCTTCCTGTCTCAGGCGCGTCGGACAAACTGTCAGATGCCGAGCCCTGACGGCAGGTTCTCGCGGAAGAAGACATCCATTCGCAACGCGCTTCCTGCCTGGCCCGACTGTATCTGCTCGGGCGGTGCGCAAAGCAGGCTGATTGCGCCAGACAGGATGGTGTCGGGATTGCTGTCGATCACCGCATCCATGGTGCCGTCAATGAGGAGCTTCCGGGTATCTGCCGTAAGCCCGTGCCCGATAAACAGCACATCGCCGGCGCGGTTGCGTTCGACCAGCGCCCGGGCGATTCCGTTGGATGAACCGCCGACATTGTAGATGCCGATCAGATCCGGATGCTGCTCCAGCAGCGAGATGGCGTGGCGGTAATTCTTGCTCGCGTCGTCATGCCCCTCGCGCACGCCGACCACGCGCAAATCGGGATACAGCTCCTCGAGCAGCGCCAGAAAACCGGCTTCGCGTTCGGAATGGGTGCGGTAGTTGCGCGATCCCGCCACAAGCGCCAGGCTGCCGGCGGTGCGCTTGCTGAAACGTGCAAGCAGCATGGCTGCGGTGCGACCGGCGGAGTGGTTGTCGAGGCCGAGGAAGCCCAAACGCGCGGGATGCGAAAGATCCGAAACGATCGTGACAACCCGGGTGCCGTTCGATGTCACTGTCTCGACCGCCTCGCGCACTTCCGGATGGTCGATGGCCATGAAGGCAATCCCGTCGGCCCAGGCGGCATGATGGCGGAGTGCCGCGGCCAGTGCGCGCGCGTTGAAACTTTCGATGAAGATGCAGCGGATGGAGGGCGCATCCCGGCCCTTGGCAGCCGCCCGGACACGCAGTTTTTCGCCCAGCAGACGGAGATAGGGATTGGCTCCGGCCGGCAGCAGGAAGACGATGTTCGGTGGCCGCGGCGTGGCGATCAGCTCCGATTCTTCCAGCGACAGAAAGCCGAGTTCGGTTGCTGCCCTGAGGACGCGTTCGATGGTGCGCTGCTTGACGCCCTTGCGGCGGTTGAGCACGCGATCGACCGTTGCCATCGACACCTTGGCGGCTGCAGCAACGTCGGCCATCTGAGGCGCCTGGCTCATCGGCGGAGAGTGTTTCGACACATCAAAAACCATCATTTAATCGCGTTTGACGCACCAAATATCTGTTTCTATCCTCCTGTCAAGCTTCGCATTTGTGGGAGAAACGAAGCTATTCGGGGTGCTGGACACCTCAAAACAAATCATGGGAGGTTATCATGACAGCACGCAAATCCTTGATCCGGTCGACCGACATCACCCGCCGCACCGCACTGGGCCTGGGCCTGGGGGCAGGCGCCATGGCGCTGATGCCCGGCGCGGCGCAGGCGGCGCCTTCGCTGACCTTGCGTTACGGCCACAACAATGAACCGGCATCGGTTGCCGGCGCACAGGCCGACTGGTTCGCCGAAGCGCTCGGCAAGTCCTCGGGCGGCGATATTGCGGTCGACGTCTATCCGGCGTCGCAGCTCGGCAAGCTGCAGGAACTGGCCGAAGCCGTCTCGCTCGGCTCGATCGCCCTTTCGCACAACACCGCCGGCGGCATCGGTTCGCTCTACGCACCGTTTGCGGCACTGGACACCCCCTATCTCTACCGCGACGTCGAGCACCTGCTGAAGGTCACCGATGTCAATTCGCCGGTGATGCAGGAGCTCAACGAGGGACTGATCGCCGCTGCCAATGTGCGCGTGATCTACGCCCACTATTTCGGCCGCCGCAATCTCACGGCCAACAAGGCAGTCTATTCGCCGGCCGATCTCGCCGGTGTCAAAATCCGCGCCGTGCCGTTCCCGATCTACACCAGTGCCGTGGAAGGCATGGGTGCCGTTGCCGTGCCGGTCGACTGGTCCGAGGTTCCGACCGCACTTGCTACAGGCGTTGTTGCCGGACAGGAAAACCCGGTCAATGTCGTGCTCTCGGTCAAGCTCTATGATGTGCAGTCGCACCTGATGCTGACCGGTCACATGTCCAACGCCGAGATGGTGGTGATGAACGAGGATGCCTGGCAGGGGCTTTCGGCAGAGCAGAAGCAGGCGGTCACCACCGCGGCAGAGGAAACCCGGATCAAGGCGACCAATGCCATTCTCGACAAGGAAGGCAGCGAAACCGATCAGCTCCGGGAACTGGGTATGACCGTGATCGGCGAGGAAGACGGCCTCAAGCTCGAAGAGTTCCGCTCGTCGGTGAAGGCGCTGGTGGACGAACGCTTCGGCGAGAAATATGGCGACCTTTATGCCAAGATTGCCGCTGTAAACTGATCATTGCAGCGGGAGGGATGGGGATGCCCCGTCAACACAGTTCATGGAGCCGCGCCGCTATGGCGCGGCTGGCAGAGGCAGGCATTGCCACCGGCATCTTCATGCTCGCCCTGATGGCGGTGCTGGTCGCTGTCCAGGTGGTAGCGCGCAATGTCTTCGACCTTGGCCTGCCATGGGCTGACGAGCTGGCGCGGTTCTGCTGCATCGGCCTGGTATTCCTCGCCATTCCCGGCTTGGTGATCCGCCATCAGATGGTGGCGGTGACCATCATCCCCGACATGCTGGGACACGCTCCCCGCCGGGCTCTGCACATCATCCAGGAGCTGGCGACCCTGACCTTTGCCGGGTTCACACTGTGGGGCTTTGCCGCCTTTCTGCCACGCGCCGGCAAGTTCCTCACCCCGGCGATGGGAATGCCCAACTGGGGCTATTACGCGCCGGCGCTGATCGGCACCGTGCTGATCGTTTTCGCCGCGATCTTCCGCATTTCCGACATCATCCGGGGGGCCGATCAGGCCGAAAAGGGCGCGATCCTATGAGCCTCGTTCTTCTCGGTATTTTTCTGGCCCTGCTGCTGTGCGGGGCGCCGGTGGCGGTCTCATTGGGGTTGTCGTCGGCCATCGTCATTGTCAGCAACAATTTGCCGGTCTCGGTGCTGGCCCAGCGCGCGCTCAACTCGCTCGACTCGTCGCCACTGCTCGCCGTGCCGCTGTTCATCCTGGCCGCCAACCTGCTCAACGCCATGGGTGTGACCACGCATCTGTTTGATCTTGTGCGGCTGCTGCTGGGCCGTATCCGCGGTGCGGTGGCGCAGGTCAGTGTTCTGGTCAGCCTGATCTTTTCCGGCATCTCGGGAGCCGCGCTGGCAGACATCGGGGCACTTGGCGCGGTGCAGATCAAGCAGATGAAGGCACAGGGCTATCGCGAGGACTTCGCCGCCGGCCTGACCATTGCCGCGGCCACCATCGGACCGATCTTTCCGCCCTCCATTCCGATCATCATCTATGCCAGCGTCGCCAATGTGTCGGCGGTAAAGCTTCTTGTGGCGGGCATCATTCCGGCGCTGCTGCTGACGGTGCTGCTGATGGTGCAGGTGGCGATCACGGCCCGGGTCAAGGGCTTGCCGCGTGACACCGTGCGTCCGACGGCGAAGGCTGTGACTTCCAAGTTCGTCATTTCCTTTCCCGCGCTGATGGCGCCGGTTCTGCTGATCGGCGGTCTGTTGAGCGGCTATTTCGGCCCCACCGAAGTGGCGGGCGTCACGGTCGCCTATGCCTGTCTGATCGGCGTCTTCATCTATCGCAGCCTGACGCCGGCCAAGATGATCACCTGCCTGAGGGAAACCGTCGAGGCGACCGCCAATATCCTGTTCATTGTTTCGGCGGCAGCGCTGTTTGCCTGGGTGCTGACGCTGGACCGGGTGCCGATGATCGCGAGCCAGATCCTGCTCGGCCTGACCGACGATCCCTTCCTGCTGCTGCTGCTGGTCAATGTGCTGTTGCTGGTCGTCGGGATGGTGCTCGAGTCGATCGCTGCGATCCTGATCATTGCGCCAATCATCGCCCCGGCGCTGACGCTGGCAGGCGTCGACCCGCTGCAGCTTGGCATCGTCTTCGTGCTCAACCTGATGATCGGCCTGCTGACGCCGCCGGTCGGGATGAGCCTGTTCATGGTTTCCATCGTCACCAAGATCCCGGTGCCGGTTGTCATTCGCGGCGTGCTGCCCTTCCTGGTGCCGCTGCTTCTCGCGCTGATTGTTGTCTCGGCCGTCCCGGCCCTTTCAACCTGGCTACCCAATTATCTTTTGAAATGAGGCAGACATGAGCAGGTTTCTCGGACCTATCCGGCAATTGGGATACGTGGTCGACGACATTGAAGCAGGCATGGACCACTGGTCGCGGGTCATGGGCGTCGGCCCCTGGTTCTACAATCCGCGGGTGCCGATCGAGGACTACCGTTATGAGGGCAAGAGCTACGAGGTGCACAACTCCGTGGCGCTGGCCAATTCCGGCTATATCCAGGTCGAACTGATCCAGACCCGCAACGATGCGCCCTCGATGTATCGTGATTTCATGCAGGCCGGACATCGTGGGCTGCAGCATGTCGCCTACTGGACGGAGTCCTTCGACGCCGATCTGGCGCGGATGCTCGAGGAAGGCTTCACCGAAAAGATGAGCGGCTGTGTCGGCAAGAACGGGCGCTTCACCTATTTCGCCCAGGAAGCCCATCCCGGAACGGTGATCGAACTGTCTGAAGTCATGGGGCCAAAGGGGCGGATGTTCGACCTGATCCGTGCGGCTTCAGAGGATTGGGACGGCAGCGACCCGCAGCGGCCGTTCCCGGACCTCTCGGTGATTTGAACTTGCCATGAGCAATCAGCATATCGAAGCCACCTATCTGCTCGAAACCCCGATGGACCCGGCGCGTATTGCCGCAGTGATGGCGGGTGAGCAATCGAGCGGCACCTTTGTGAAGGTGGCGGGCGAGACCGATGAGTTGCGCTCGCGGGCCGGTGCAGAGGTACTGGAAGTCACGGAACTGGAACCGGTTCCGGAACCAAGCCTTGAGAGCGCTTACCTTGAGCGAAAGCAGGTTCCCGGCCCCTATCGGCGCGCGCGCATTCGCATCGCCTATCCGGTGGCCAATATCGGCCGCAATCTGCCCACCCTGGCGGCGACTGTTGCCGGCAATCTCTATGATATCGGCGAAGTCACCGGGCTGAAACTTCTGTCGCTCGCGGTCCCGCAAGAGTACCGGGCGCGCTATCTGATGCCGACCATGGGCATTGCCGGAACGCGGGCGCAATTGGGCATAGATGAACGCCCGGTCTTCGGCACCATCATCAAGCCAAATGTCGGTATGCGCTCCCGCGAAATTGCCGATCTGGTGGAAACATTGTGCGAGGCCGGTGTCGACTTCATCAAGGATGACGAGGTCTGCGCCAATCCCGACCATGCACCGATCGCCGAGCGGGTGCCTGCCGTCATGGCCCGGATCCGGGCCTATCGCGACCGGACCGGGCGCGACGTGATGATGGCCTTCAACATCACCGATGAGACCGATGCCATGCGCCGCCATGCCGACCTGGTGGCGGCCGAGGGCGGATCCTGCGTGATGGCCAGCCTCAACTGGTGCGGCCTGTCCGGCATGGAAAGCCTGCGGACCCACACGCCACTGGCAATCCACGGGCATCGCAACGGATTTGGCGCGCTGTCGCGTCATCCGCTGCTCGGGATTGGCTTTGACGCCTATCAGACGCTTTACCGGCTCGCGGGCGTGGATCACATGCATGTACACGGTATCGGCGGCAAGTTCGTGGATGCGGCGGACGAGGTCGAGTCCGCGGCAAGACGGTGCATCGCGCCGCTTGCCGCGGACGCAACCGGTGCTGATGCAAATAGGGATGACCGGGTCATGCCGGCGTTTTCCTCCGGCCAGTGGGCGGGCACGCTGCCTCGCACCTTCGAGGCGGTCGGAAGTTCCGACTTTCTGTTCATGGCCGGCGGTGGCATTCTGGCCCACCCTGCCGGACCTGCAGCCGGGGTCCAGAGCCTGCGTCAGGCCTGGGATGCAGTCGCCGGGGAGCAACCGTTATCTGCCTGGGCACGCAAGGCGCCCGAGCTTGGCGCAGCGCTCGACTTCTTCGGCAAATGATCATGGGCGCACCTCCGGTTTCGGTTTTCATTGGCGATGATTTCACCGGGGCGTCCGATACGCTGGCCACCTGGGCGCGTTCCGGTGTGCGGGCCAAACTGTTTCTCGACCCGGCCGAGGCGCTGCGGGTTGACGAGGAGCTCGACGTTGTCGGCATCGCCACCGAACTGCGGGGACTGACGGCGGCGCAGATCCGGAGCCGTGCCGCCACACTCGCTGCGGCGGTCGCCGAGCTCAAGCCGCGTTTCGTGCACTACAAGGTCTGTTCGACATTCGACAGCTCGCCGGACACCGGATCGATCGGCGCCGCCGTCCAGGAACTCGAGGCGGTGCTTGAACCGCGTCTGACGCTTGTCCTTGGCGGCCAGCCAAGCCTCGCCCGCTATTGTGTCTTCGGAACACTGTTTGCCCGCGCCGCCGACGGTCTTGTCCACCGGATCGACCGTCACCCTGTGATGCGCCAGCATCCGATAACGCCGATGACCGAGGCAGATCTTGCGGTTCATCTCGCCGCACAAGGACTGGACGGGCTCAAACCGGTTCCTTTCACCGAGTTCTCGGCGGGGCCCGACGCACTCCTTGCGCTGCTTGAGGCGGACAGCAGGGACGCGCCAGCCCGACTGCTGCTCGATGCCGTGTCGGCCCAGGACATATCCGTGATCGGACAGGCACTGGGCAGGCTCAGCGGAAACGAGCCGATCCTGCTGGTTGGCGCGAGCAGCGTCGCCGAGGCTCTGCGGGATCCAGCCGTCAGGCTTTCCAGTCCTGCACCAATCGCGAAGCCAGATGCCCGGCCCCGGACCGGACCCTGTCTGGTGGTCGCCGGCAGCCGTTCGGCCGTCACCGACGCACAGGTCCATGCTGCCACCCTGTTTGACACGTTTCCGCTGCTGCCGGGTATTCTTGACGAGCCGGAACGCCTGAAGGCTGTGGTGGAATGCGTTTCCAGCAGTCTGGCAGAAGGCCGCAATGTCCTGGCTCACACGATGCCAGGTACAGATTACCGGATGGATGCGACAACGCTCACGGCCCGGCTGGTCGAGTTCGTTTCGACCACGCTTGCCCGCGCGCGGTGCGCACGGCTCGGTGTTGCCGGGGGTGATACATCCAGTGCCATCTGCCAGAAGCTGGGCTTCACCGCGCTTGAGTTTTCCTCGGATCTCGATCCGGGGGTAAGCCTGTGTATCGGGCATCACGGCGATCCCGGACTGGACCGGATGGAACTGATGCTCAAGGGCGGACAGATGGGCCGGCTGGATCTGCTTGACCGCTTCGCCACCGGTTGGCGAACGTAAAACGCCGGACACCCCATGGTGCCCGGCGCTTGGGTTCTGATTGTACGGCCAGGCCTTAGTTGCCGCCGACTTCACCCGAGATGATCTCGCCGAAGTTTTCCCAACGCTCGCCGTTGAACTTCATCAGCTGCATCTGTTCGATCGGGAAGTAGTCGGTGTCCGACGTGTTCATAGACATGCCGGGCAGGAACAGCGGAAGGGTCACGTCCTTCATGCTGGCGGCCTGCTTGAGCACGTTTTCACGGGTCAGATCATCACCGGCCTGCTCGAGGATATGCACCATGGTCTGCGCTACCGAATAGCCGTAGGTGGTGAAGCTCGAAAGCTTGTCGCCGTCCGCATAGTACTTGTCCATGAAGGCGTTCCAGTCCTTGACGCCCTGGTCATCCGCCCACTGCGGATCCTGCATGTCCTTGAGATAGGCGGTCGAAATCAGACCTTCCGAGGCTTCGAGACCCGCAGGCGTGAGAACCGCGCCGACCGAGTTGGAGACGTTGGCGACGATCTGGGTCGCGTCCCAGCCGATCTCGTGGGCCTTCTTGATGCCCTGAGCGGCGAATTTCGGGGTCGAGAAGCTGATGAAGACATCGGCGCCGGACGCCTTGAGCTTGACGACCTGCGAATCCACCACCGGCTCGGCAACCTCGTAGGAAGCCTCGGCAATGACCATGTCGGCCTTGTCACCAAGACCGGTCTTCAGGCCATTGAGCAGATCCTTGCCGAAATCGTCGTTCTGATACATGACGGCAATCTTCGCATCGGGCATCTCGGCTGCGATCCAGCGGCCATAGATGATGCCTTCGCTCTGGTAGTTCGGCTGCCAGCCCATGGTCCAGGGGAAGTTTTCCGGATCACCGAACTTGGTGGCTCCTGTCGCAACGAGAAGCTGCGGCACCTTTTTCATGTTCATGTATTTCTCGATCGCCGAATTCGACGGCGTTCCGAGCGACTGGAAGATCAGAAGCGCCTCATCGCTCTCCACCAGCTTGCGCGCCTGTTCCACGGCCTTGGGCGGCGAATAGCCGTCATCATAGGACAGGAAGTTGACCTTGCGGCCGTTGATCCCGCCCTCTTCGTTGACCTTGTCGAAGTAGGCGGAAATTGTCTTGGCGATGGTCGAATAGGCCGAGGCCGGTCCGCTGTATGGCGCAATATTGCCAATCTTGATTTCGGTATCGGTGACGCCGGGCATGTCGGCTGCCTGACTGATCGAAGCAAATGCCAGGCTGGAACTTACAACAAGCCCCGCCCCTACATATTTCAGTATGTTACGTCTCATGTGCATGGTTTCCTCCCATTAAGGTTGCACTACCTAGTCTTACTCCTCTTGGACAACGCTGTCAGCGCTGCCTTCAACAGGCCTCCCAGCCCTGTTGGTATGGCGTACATCATGAGGATCATGATCGCGCCATAGACGGCTCCCGACAGACCCTTGGACAGCTCCTCGGCAATGTTTGGCACAAACATGATGAAGGCGCCGCCGAACAGAGCGCCGGGCAGCCAGCCGACGCCGCCGACGACCAGGCCGACGACGAGGGCCACGGAGAGTGTAAAGGTAAAGGAATCAGGGGAAATATACTGAACGACAATGGCACCGAGCGCGCCGGCCACGCCGGTGTAGAGAGCGCTGACGCCAAAAGCCAGCGATTTGAAAAGCGCCGTGTTGACGCCCATCGATCCGGCCGCAATCGGATTGTCACGGATCGCCATCAGCGCACGCCCGGTCCGGCTCGCGACCAGGTTCCGGGCGCAGACATAGGCCAGCAATCCGATGGCAAGGGTCAGGAAATAAAGCCACTGATCAGGATTGAGCGGCAGCCCGAAGGGGGCTTCCGGCTTGGAGATGACAATCCCCATGACACCGCTGGTCCAGTGCTCGAATGGCGACAGCTTGAACAGCTGCGGCGTGACAACGGCGAGCGCAAAGGTTGCCAGCGCCAGGTAGACGCCTTCAAGCCGGAGCGCCGGCAGGCCGAACAGAAAGCCGACGATGAAACAGATTATTCCGGCGACAGGCAGTGTCCACAGATAGCCGACGCCGAACTGGTCCATCATGATGGCGGCCGTGTAGGCGCCCACGGCGTAGAACGCGCCATGGCCGAGCGAGAATTGCCCGTTGATCCCGGTCAGGATGTTGAGCCCGAGAATGGCAATGCCGTAGATCAGCATCATGGTCAGCTGGAAGATCAGGAAGTTGCCGGCCATGAAGGGGGCCGCCAGCCCCATGATGAGCAGCACGATGCCGGCAGTTCGCATGATCTTTGCATTGCTGCTGGCCGCGGCGGGTTCGGGCAGGCTGACAGCCTTGACTGAACCAGCGGAACCTGTTGCGGCCTGGCTGCCGTCGGTGGTCGTGGTGTTTACGGACATATCTCAGACCCTCTGTACGACAGTGCGGCCGAACAGGCCGGTGGGCTTGAACACCAGAACGGTGACGATGAGGAACAGCGCGATGGGCAGCTTGAGCTCGCCGCCGATCTCCGGAATGTAGGTTCCGGCCAGGTTTTCGATGATGCCGACCATGAAGCCGCCGAAGACGGCGCCGGTCGGGCTCGTCAGGCCGCCAAGCACCGCGCCGGCAAAGCCGTAGAGCAGGATCGACAGCATCATGTTGGGTTCAAGGAAGACAATCGGCGCGATCAGGATGCCGGCAATGGCGCCGATCGCCGAGGCCATGCCCCAGCCGAGCGCAATCATCCAGCCGACCCGGATGCCGACCAGACGGGCCGAGGCCGGGTTTTCCGCGGCAGCCCGCATCGCAAGACCGACGCGGGTGTACTGGAAGAAAAGGAACAGCATCACCAGCACCGCCATGGTCACCGCGATCATGCCGATCTGGTGGTTGCTGATCAGGCCACCAAATTGCGAGCCCTCGCCAAAGGGACTTGGAAACGGCTTGATGGTGAAATCCCAGATGAAGCCTGCCAGACTGTTGATGATGGCGAACAGGCCGATGAACACGACAATATGGCTGAGGACCGGCGCATCGCCGAGCGGGCGGATCACCAGACGTTCGATGGCGACGCCGCCGACGAAGGACAGGGCGACCGTGAGCGGGATCACCAGCCAGTAGGGCACGCCCCAGGCCAGCATCTGCCAGGCTATGAAGGTGGAGAACATCGCCATTTCGCCCTGGGCGAAGTTGAGGTGATGAATTGCCTGATAGATCATCACAACGGCGAGTGCCATGCAGGCATAGATTCCGCCGGTTGCAATGCCGGTGATGAGTTGTTGTGCCAGAAGCTCCATCGTGTCTCCCTCAGTAGCCGAGATAGGCGGCGCGAATGGTTTCGTTGTCGCGGACTTCCGCAGCGGTGCCGGACATGACGATGTCCCCGGTCTCGAGAACAAAGGCATTGTCGGCAAGTTCGAGCACCACGCCGGCGTTCTGCTCGACGATCAGCATGGAGACCTGCTCTTCCTGATTGACCTTGCGCAGGATCGAAAACATTTCCTGCACGATCAGCGGTGCCAGGCCGAAGGACGGTTCATCAAGCAGCATCAGCCGTGGCCTGAGCATCAGCGCGCGGGCGATGGCAAGCATCTGCTGCTCGCCGCCCGACAGGGTGCCCGCCTGCTGGTTGCGCCTTTCGCGCAACCGTGGAAACCAGTGATAGGCCTGCTCGAGATCACGCGCGATCTCTGCCCGTGACCGGCGCGTCATGGCTCCGCATTGCAGGTTTTCTTCCGTCGTCAGACCGGTGAATGTCCCTCGCCCTTCCGGCACATGCGCCACGCCGAGACGGACAATGTCCTCGGTTGCCTTGCCGCTGATGTCATTGCCTTCGAAGCGGATGGTGCCGGTTCGCTTGATCATCCCGCACAGGGCCCTGAGCGTCGTGGTCTTGCCTGCGCCGTTGGCGCCGAGCAGAGTCGAGATGCCGCCTTTTTCGACCGTGAAATCGAGACCGTGCAAGACCCGGAAATCGCCATAGGAGGCGTGCAGGCCGGTAACTTCAAGTAGCATGCTCATTCGGCTGGACCTCCCAGATAAGCCGCGATCACGTCGGGATTTTGCTGAACTTCAGAGGGGGTGCCCTCGGCGATCTTGCGGCCGAAACTGAGCACCACCACCTTGTCTGAGATCGACATCACCAGCCCCATGTGATGTTCGACCAGAAGCACGGTGACGCCGCGGTCATCCCGGATGCTCCGGATCAGGCGTCCAAGCTCGCCGACCTCGTCGTGGTTGAGGCCGCCTGCCGGCTCGTCAAGCAGCAGAACTCCCGGCTTTGCCGCCAGGGCGCGGGCAATCTCGACCCGTTTGCGGGTGCCGAAGGGCAGCCCGTCCACCGGCAGATCGGCGACATCGCCAAGGTCGAGATAATCGATCAGTTCGCTGACGGTCGCATCGACCTCGGCTTCCTGACGCCTGACCCAGGGCAGATGAAGCGCATCGGAGAAAAAGTCACTGCGGCTGGCAGCATGGGCGCCGACGCGGATGTTGTCGCGCACCGTCATGCGCTGGAACAGCGCCACGTTCTGAAAGGAGCGTCCGATGCCGACTGCAGGCATTTCATGCGGGCGCTTGGAAAGAACGGAAGTCCCGTCGTAGAGGATGTCGCCCGAGGCAGGCGTGTAAAGCCGGCTGAGACAGTTGAAGAGGGTGGTCTTGCCGGCCCCGTTGGGACCGATAAGTCCCAGGATCTGACCCTTGTGCAACTCGAAGGCTATGCCATCCAGCGCTACGATGCCTCCAAAACGCACGATCACGTCGTGTACGGCAAGTTGGGGTGGTGCGCTGGTGGTGTTCGCTTGCATCAGGGTCCTCCATGCTCCGGTCTGTTGTATGTCCCTCCGGTTTTTGATGGGGACATCCAGGTCTCATCCGGCCTGTGTGGCCGTCTTCCATTCAGGGCGTCATCGACGACACGGACGAGCGATGCCATCACCGGTCCGACTTCGTTGTAGAGGCGCTCGGGCGGAAAGTGGTGTGGCGGCGCGCCGCAATTGAAAGCGTAGGTTCCCGACCCGTCGGCTGCGACAAGCGGAGCTCCGGCAGCAAAGATGTCGGGCCGCCATTCACCGGTGGAAACCACGAAGCCATATTGCTCGTAGTCGGCAACGGCCCTGTCCATGGTCTTGCGCAGCAGCATGCCTTTTTCAGGATGCTTGTCGACGGCGAGCGCCAGATGTTCCTCGCGCTCAGCCTCGGGCAGACTGACGAGCAAGGCCTGGCCCATGGCGGTTTCGACCAATGGAATGCGGGAGCCGATTTCGAGCTGAACCGTGAATGTCGCGGAGCCGCGCGAGATGCCGACATAAAGCGCCTTGCTGCGATCGAGCACTCCCAGCGCGACCGGGGCCGCAAGCGCCTCGGCTGCCTGATCCATGAATTCGCGGGCGACATGGCGGATGCCGAGATTGGCGAGCGCTGCGTAGCCGAGCGTGATGGTGCCGGGCGCAAGCTGGTATTTGCCAAGCCGGGGGATCTGCATGAGATAGCCAAGCTGGCACAATGTATAGGTAAGGCGGGTGACCGTCGGCTTGGGCAGGTTGGTGCGTTCAGCGATCTCCTGATTGCTCAGAAACCCGTCACGCGGATGGAAGCAGCGCAGAACCTCAAGTCCCCGCGCGAGCGCAGTCACAAACTTGCGGTCGCCATCATGAGCATAGCCCAATCTGTCGGCAGCAACGCCATCGACGTCGCCACGTGCATTGGCTGTCATGCAGCCGCTCCTCCCTTTATTGACAAACAATCCATCACATTCTAGCAGAGAGGTCAAATAATAAAATTGAATTTCGCAATGCGGAACTGGGAGGTTTTTTGCGGACTTTGGAGGAGACCACTTCCGTGCACGAAATGCTCGACAGCGCCCCTCACGGGAGCTCGCCGGAGTGGTCGAACCATGCCGCTTTCGCCCCGGTGGCGGAGCTGGACTGCGAAGCCCGGCGGACTGAGGTGGCCACCGAGGAAGGCTTTGCAGTCTGGCGCGAGTGGGGCACGGGCCCGGCGCTGGTGATGCTGCATGGCGGCGCCGGCTCATGGAGCCACTTCTTCCGCCAGATTCGCTTCTTTGCACAGAATTACCGGGTGATAGTGCCAGACCTTCCGGGCTTTGGCGACTCGGCTGACTGCAATCGCGATGCCGAGCCGCACCGGATGGCACGCATTCTGGCTGCGGGGATCGACCGGCTGGTCGGAACCGAACGGCTTCACCTCGTCGGGTTTTCCTATGGCGGGATAATCGGCAGCTTTCTCGCGCGCCTGCTCGCACCGCGGATCGACGGTTTCGTCATCGTCGGCGGTGTGGGTTTCGAAGCCCGACGCAACGACGTCAACCTGTCGAGCTGGCGGCGCATTTCCGACACCGAGCAACGCCGCGCCCGGCACCGCGACAACCTGCTGGCCATCATGATCGCCGACCCGGCCCGGATCGATGAGACGGCCATCCTGATCCAGCAATCCAATGCAGAGCGCTCGCGTCATGACACGCGCCCGACGGCACGGACAAAACCACTGACCGCGAATCTCGATGCGACCCGGATCCCGCTGGCAGCGATCTGGGGCGAGCGCGACCAGCTCGCGGTCCCCTATTTCGACGAGCGGCGGGCCTGGCTCGCCGCACGCGACCCGGACGCCTGCTTCAAGCTGATTGAAGATGCCGGGCACTGGGTTCAATACGAAGCCGCGGATGCATTCAACGCAACCCTTACCGATTGTCTCCGTTCGTTCGCAGAACGGGCGGACAGGTGAACTTATTTCTGGGAGAAGAACATGGCAGGTGATGCAAATTACGAGGTGGACGGAACTGTTGCCGTCATCACGATCAACAACCCACCGGTCAACGCCTTCGGATTCGATGTCAGGCGCGGCGTCATCGACGCCATGGATCGGGCCGAAGCCGATTCCGCCGTCACCAGCGTGGTTCTGACCGGCGGTGGCCGGACCTTCAGCGGCGGCGCCGACATCACCGAATTCGGCAAGACGCCGCGCGAGCCGTCGCTGCCGGACGTCAACACCCGCTGCGAAACCATGAGCAAGCCGGTGGTCGCGGCCATTCACGGCTTTGCCTTTGGCGGCGGGCTGGAAGTGTCGCTCTCCTGCCATGGACGGATTGCCACGGCGGACGCCAAGCTCGCCCTGCCCGAGGTCAAACTCGGCCTCATTCCCGGCGCTGGCGGCACCCAGCGGCTGCCCCGCCTGATCGGCCCGGAAGCCGCTCTTGATGTGATCGTTCCGGGAAATCCTGTTTCCGCACAGAAAGCCTTGAAGGTCGGCATTCTGGATCGTATTTCGGAAAACGACCTTGTCGAAGACGCCAAGGCCTTCGCGCGGGATCTTGCAGCCGGCGACACGCCGTCGGCGCTGCGGGATCGCGAAGACAAGCTGGAAGCGGCGCGCCAGGATCCATCGGCGTTTGATGCACACGCCGCCAAGCTGACCAAGAAAGCAAGAGGCCTGGACGCGCCGCATGCCTGCGTGCGCGCGGTTCGGATGGCATTCGACACGCCGTTTGACGAGGCGCTTGCCAAGGAACGCGAAATCTTCATCGAGCTGATGACTGGCGAGCAGTCGAAATCGCAGCGGCACCTGTTCTTCGCCGAACGCGAGGCCAACAAGGTGCCCGGCATCGGCAAGGACGTACGTCCGCGTGCGGTAAAGAAGGCTGCTGTCATCGGCGCCGGCACCATGGGTGGCGGCATCGCCATGGCGCTGGCCAATGGCGGCATTCAGGTCACCATCCTGGAAATGAGCCAGGAAGCAATCGATCGCGGCATGGCGGTAATCACCCGTAACTATGACACCTCGGTCAAGCGCGGCTCGATCTCGCAGGAGTTGCGCGACGAGAGGCTTGGGCGCCTGAGCACGACGACAAGCTATGACGACATTGCCGATTGCGACCTTGTCATCGAGGCGGTGTTCGAGGAGATGTCGGTCAAGAAGGATGTCTTCGGCAAGCTCGACGACGTCATGAAGCCGGGTGCGATCCTGGCCAGCAACACCTCCTATCTCGACGTTGATGCAATTGCCCAGATGACCAAACGCCCTGCGGACGTTCTCGGCATGCATTTCTTCTCGCCTGCCAATGTGATGAAGCTGCTGGAGATCGTTCGCGGCAAGGAAACCGCGCCTGATGTTGTCGCCACGGCACTGGCGCTGGGCAAACAGATTGGCAAGGTGCCGGTCGTTGTCGGCGTCTGCCATGGTTTCGTTGGCAACCGCATGCTGTCGTCACGCTCATCGGAAAATGAAACGCTGCTGCTCGAAGGCGCCTCGCCCCTGGATGTCGACAAGGCATTTCTCGATTTCGGCTTTTCCATGGGGCCCTTCGCGATGGGCGATCTTGCCGGTCTGGATATCGGCTGGCGCAACCGCAAATCGCTAGGTCAGACGGCGGTGATCTTTGATGCCCTGTGCGAGGAAGGCCGCTTCGGCCAGAAGACCGGCAAGGGCTTTTACAGCTACGAAGACGGGCCGCGCGACGGCAAGCCGGATCCGTGGGTCGATGCGCTGATCGAGGAGAAAGCCAAGGAAGTGGGCGTCAACCGCCGCACCATCGACACGACCGAGATCATCGAACGCACGATCTACCCGATGATCAACGAGGGTGCCCGGATCCTGGAGGAAGGCATTGCGCTGAGGCCTTCCGACATCGACATCGTCTGGATCAATGGTTACGCGTTTCCCGTCGGCAAGGGCGGTCCGATGTTCTGGGCCGAACAGGCAGGTCTCGCCCACATTGTCGAGCGGCTGGAATACTGGCACGGCAAGACCGGCAATCCGGTGTTCGAGCCGGCAGCGCTCCTGCGCAAGGCGGCAGAGTCGGGCCAGACGCTGGCGGCGGCGATGGCAGACAAGGACGCTGAGGCATGACTTCCGGCCGACATGCCTGGGAGAAGTCCTACCCGGACAACATGAAATGGGATTCCCCGATCATGACGGGGACTCTTCCGGCGCTGCTGGACGAGGCCGTTGCCGATTGCCCGGATCAGACCGTGCTCGAATTCCGCGACTGGTCGATCAGCTATGCGGGTCTGCGGGACGAGGCGGAACTCTTCGCCGCGGCTCTGATGGCGGCGGGTCTGGCCAAGGACCAGACGGTCGCCCTGTTTCTTCCCAACACGCCCTACCACCCGATCGCGTTTTTCGGCGCCTTGAAAGCCGGGGCACGGCTTGCGCACATGTCGCCGCTCGATGCGCCGCGGGAACTGGCGCACAAGCTCACCGATTCAGGCGCCCGCACCATCGTTACCACCAATCTCGCCGGAATGCTCGAGGGCGCCATCAAGCTGATGGAAGCCGGTCTGGCCGATCGCGTCATTGTCGGCGACGATTCTCGCTTCGGTGGCGACATTCCGACGCGCGAAGCCATTCCCGAGCGGGACGACGTGATCAGGCTCGATGCATTTTGCGCCGGCGCAGCCGCTCCCTCGGCCTGGCCGGAGATCGATGAAGGCGATATCGCGCTGCTGCAATATACCGGCGGCACCACCGGTCCGGCCAAGGGCGCGATGCTGACTCACACCAATCTGACCGCCTCGGTGGCGAGTTACGACGTCTGGTTCGAGGCGCTTTACGGCAGCGCAGGTTCGCGGGAAAAGGTTCTCTGCGTGCTGCCGCTGTTTCATATCTATGCGCTGACGACCATCCTGTTGCTGTGCATCAAGCGGCGTGGCCAAATCGTCTTGCACACGCGGTTCGACCCGACCAAAGTGCTCAGCGACATCCAGTCGAAACAGATCACCACCTTCCCGGGCGTGCCGACAATGTGGATCGCGCTTGCCAATCATCCGGAGCTGATGAACACTGACCTTTCATCGCTCAAGCGCTGCTCTTCGGGTGGCGCGCCCCTGCCCGTCGAAGTCGGACAACGCTTCGAGGGACTGACCGGCCAGCGCCTTGCGGGCGGCTGGGGCATGACCGAAACATCGCCTGCGGGAACCAATCTTCTGCCCTTCGGCGAGCCCAAGCCCGGATCCATCGGCATGCCGCTGCCAGGCGTCGAGCTGCAGATCGTTTCGCTGGACGATCCGCACAAGGTGCTTCCCGCCGGCGAAGTCGGTGAATTGCGCATCCGCGGCAAGAATGTGACGGCCGGCTACTGGAACAAGCCGGAGGAAAACGAGGCAGCCTTTGCCGACGGGTTCTTCCTCACCGGCGACGTCGGCTACATGGCCGAAGACGGCTATTTCTACATTGTCGACCGCAAGAAGGACATGATCCTGTCCGGCGGTTTCAACGTCTACCCGCAGATGATCGAGCAGGCGATCTATGAACATCCCGCTGTCGCCGAATGCATCGTGCTCGGGGTGGCGGACGAATACCGGGGCGAAGCGGCGAAAGCCTTTGTCACGCTGAAATCCGGCGCGGAACCGTTCACGCTCGAGGAGCTGGTCGCCTTTCTGGAAGACCGGATCGGGCGTCACGAATTGCCCGCAGCGCTGGAGTTCAGAGACGAACTTCCCAAGACATCCGTCGGCAAACTGTCGCGCAAGGAACTGCGCGACATGGAGAAAAGCAAACCCGCAGCCGCCCAGTGACGGCCAACACCAGACAGAATGAAGGATAATGCAATGCAGGATGCAGTCATTGTTTCAACCGCACGCACTCCGATCGGCAAGGCCTTCCGGGGCGGGCTGAACGACACCGACGGCGCGACACTCGGTGCCCACGCGATCAAGCACGCTGTCGAGCGGGCGGGCATCGAACCGGGCGAAGTCGAAGACGTGATCATGGGGTGCGCCTTGCAGCAGGGGACGACGGGAGGCAATGTCGCCCGCCAGGCTCTGGTGCGTGCAGGCCTGCCGGTGAGCGTCGCCGGCGCCACCATCGACCGGCAATGCTCCTCGGGCCTGCAGGCGATTGCCGTTGCCTCACGCTCGATCCAGCTCGACGGCGTGCCGGTCGCCGTCGGCGGCGGCCTTGAATCGGTCAGCCTGGTGCAGAACGAGCACATGAATGCGTTTCACCGCCAGGACCGCTGGCTGATGCAGCACAAGCCTGACATCTATATGCCGATGATCGACACGGCCGAAACCGTCGGCAAACGCTACGGCATCAGCCGGGAAGCCCAGGACGAGTACGCGCTGGAAAGCCAGCGGCGCACGGCCGCGGCCATGGAAGCAGGCCGCTTCGACGCGGAGATCGTGCCGATCACCACAACCATGGCGGTGATGGACAAGGCAACGAAAGAGGTCTCCTACAAGGAAGTGACGATCAAGGCCGACGAAGGTCCGCGGCCGCAGACCACGCTGGAAGGCCTCGCCGGCCTGACGCCGGTGCGCGGCGAAGGCGCGCTGATCACCGCCGGCAATGCCAGCCAGCTGTCCGATGGCGCGTCGGCCTGCGTGGTGATGAATGCCAAGCTCGCCGAGCAGAAGGGCCTTGAGGCAATGGGCGCGCTACGCGGCTTTGTTGTTGCAGGCACAGAGCCCGACGAGATGGGGATCGGCCCGGTTTTCGCGATTCCGCGTCTGCTGGAGCGCGCCGGTCTGAAGATCGATGACATCGGGCTGTGGGAACTCAACGAGGCATTCGCGGTGCAGGTCATCTATTGCCGCGACAAGCTGGGCATCGATCCGGAGAAGCTGAACGTCAATGGCGGCGGCATTTCGGTGGGCCATCCCTATGGCATGACCGGCGCACGGCTCTCGGGCCATGTGCTGATTGAAGGCAAGCGGCGCGGCGCTAAGTACGGCGTCGTGACAATGTGTGTTGGCGGCGGCATGGGTGCTGCCGGCCTTTTCGAGATTTTTTGAGGAGCCGAGCCATGGACCTGAGATTTACTGAAGACGAGCTGGCGTTCCGCGACGAGGTTCGCAGCTTTTTCCGGCAGGCGCTTCCTGCAGACATCCGCGACAACATTGTCGCCGGGCGCCACACCAGCAAGGAAGAGCTGGTCACCTGGACCCGGATCCTGCACGACAAGGGATGGGCCGTGCCGCACTGGCCGGTCGAACATGGCGGCACCGGCTGGAGCCCGATCAAGCAGTACATCTATCTTGAGGAAATGAGCCAGGCACCGGCGCCAGCGCCGCTGGCTTTCGGCGTCAACATGGTCGGTCCGGTGATCTACACTTTTGGCAACGAGGCGCAGAAGAGCCGCTTCCTGCCCCGGATCGCAACGCTGGAAGACTGGTGGTGCCAGGGATTCTCGGAACCAGGTTCGGGCTCCGACCTTGCGTCGCTGAAAACCCGCGCCGTGCGTGACGGCGAACACTATGTCGTCAATGGCCAGAAGACCTGGACCACGCTGGCCCAGCATGCCGACTGGATCTTCTGCCTGGTGCGCACCGATCCCGACGCGCGCAAGCAGGCCGGCATCTCGTTCCTGCTGATCGACATGAAGACGCCCGGCATCACCGTGCGCCCGATCCAGACCATCGATGGCGGCAAAGAGGTCAATGAGGTGTTCTTCGACGACGTGCGGGTTCCGGTGGAAAACCTGGTCGGCGAAGAGAACAAGGGCTGGAACTATGCCAAGTTCCTGCTCGGCAACGAGCGCGTCAACATTGCCCGTGTCGGCGTCTCGAAAGAGCGCATCCGGCGGATCAAGGAACTGGCGGCAAAGCAGCGTGTCGGTGGCGAGCGCATGATCGACCAGCCCGAATTCCGCGAGAAGGTGGCCGCGGTCGAGGTTCGCCTGAAGGCGCTCGAGATGACCCAGCTGCGCGTTCTTGCCGGCGAGGCAAAGCGCGAAAAGGGCACGCAGGACCCGGCCAGTTCGATCCTGAAGATCAAGGGTTCGGAGATCCAGCAGGCAACCACCGAGCTGCTGATGGATGTGGTCGGTCCCTACGCCATGCCCTACCAGCCGGAAGAAGCGATCGATGGCCGCAACGAGCCGGATATCGGCCCGGACTGGGCCTCGACGATCGCGCCGGCGTATTTCAACACGCGCAAGGTCTCGATCTACGGTGGGTCCAACGAGATCCAGAAGAACATCATCGCCAAGGCCATTCTCGGCCTCTAGCAGACAACAGCATTCGGGGCCCGCAGCGGCGCCCTCAATTCGACGCCGGTGCCGCCGGCAAGTCGGGAGAACACAAGATGGATTTTGACCTTTCCGAAGAACAGACCATGCTCAAGGACAGCGTGGAGCGGCTGCTCAAGGACCAGTACGGTTTCGAAGCACGCAGCAAGCATGGCACCGGCGAAGCCGGTTACAGCGACAAGATGTGGAACCAGTATGCCGAGCTCGGTCTGCTGGCCCTGCCCTTTGCAGAGGACGACGGCGGCATCGGCGGCGGCGCCACCGAGACCATGATCGTGATGGAGGCGTTCGGCGGAGCGCTGATCCTGGAGCCGTTCTTTGCCAGCATCATCCTTGCCGGCGGTGTGCTCCGCCATGCGGGCAATGCCGAGCAGAAAGCCGCTCTCATCCCGGCCATGGCCGAAGGTTCGCTCAAGATGGCTTTCGCCTGCGCCGAACCGCAGGGCCGCTATGATCTGTATGATGTCGAGACGACCGCCACGAAAGACGGCGACGGCTGGGTGATCAACGGCAAGAAGGCACTGGTGCTGCATGGTGACAGCGCAGACAAGCTGATCGTATCCGCCCGGACAGCCGGGAACGCGCGCGATGAAGACGGCATTTCGCTTTTCATCCTCGACGCGGATGCCGAGGGCGTGACACGCAACGGCTACCCGACACAGGACGGGCTGCGCGCCGCCGAAATCACGTTGCAGTCAGTCAAGGTCGGGCCCGATGCGCTGATCGGCAGCGAGGGCGAAGCCTGGCCGGTGATCTCGCGGGTGGCCGACGAAGCAATCGCCGCGCTCTGCGCCGAGGCTGTCGGCTGCTTCGAAAAGATGCACGAGCTGACGCTCGAGTATCTCAAGACCCGCAGCCAGTTCGGCACCACCATCGGCTCGTTCCAGGCATTGCAGCACCGCGCGGTCGACATGTTTGTCGAACTCGAACAGTCCCGCTCGATGACGATGTATGCCAGCATGCTGGCGACCGGCGACGACGCGGTGGAACGGGCCAGGGCCGTATCGGCTGCCAAGGCGCAGATCGGCGAATCGGCCAAGGTCATCGGCCGCGAGGCGGTGCAGCTGCATGGCGGCGTCGGCATGACAATGGAGTATGCCATCGGTCATTACTTCAAGCGCACCACCATGCTCGACATTCTTTTCGGGGACGCCAATCATCACCTGAAACGGCTTGCGCGACTCGATGGCCTGATCCGCGAAGACAGCTGAGAGATCGGGCCACGGCAACAGGGAGGACACCGCGCCATGGACGCATCAATGCCATTCTCGCTTGAGGGCAAGGTCGCCGTCATCACCGGGTCAAGCCGCGGCATTGGCCGGGCGACGGCGGAAACCATGGCGCGGCTCGGGGCCAGGGTCGTCATCTCCAGCCGCACCGCGGAAGCCTGTGAACCGGTGGCGCAAGCGATCCGTGCGGCAGGCGGCAACGCGGCCGTCGTCGCCTGCAACATCTCGCGGAAAGACGAGGTCGAAGGGCTGATCGCCAGCACCGAAAAGCTCTACGGCGCGCCGGATATCCTGGTCTGCAATGCGGCCGTCAATCCGGCCTATGGACCGCTGGCGGAGCTGTCGGACGAAGCCTTCGACAAGATCATGGGCTCGAACGTCAAGAGCAACCTCTGGCTCTGCAACCGGGTGATCCCGGCGATGAAGCAGAAGGGCGGCGGCGTCATTGTCATCATCTCTTCGATTGCGGGCATCCAGGGCAATTCGGTGATCGGCGGCTACGGCATTTCCAAAGCGGCCGATTTCGCCCTGGCGCGCAATCTGGCTGTTGAACACGGTCCCGACAATGTCCGCATCAACTGCATCGCGCCGGGGCTGGTGAAAACCGATTTCGCCAGCGCCCTGTGGGAGGACGAGGACAATCTGAAAAAGCGGACCCGGACCACGCCGCTGCGGCGGATCGGCCTGCCCGAGGAAATCGGTCCGGTTGCCGCATTCCTTGCGTCTCCAGCCGCCAGCTTCATCACCGGACAAGTCATCGTCGCCGATGGCGGCGTCACCATCGCCTGAGCCGCCCCTGAAAGGAACACATCATGCCTGACCAAATGCAGCGGATTGTGCTTGCCAAGCGCCCCGAAGGCCAGCCCACCCCGGAGAATTTCCGTCTCGAGACCGTGGCGATGCCATCGCCCGGCGAGGGCGAAGTGCTGTTGCGGGTTCTCTACATGTCGCTTGACCCCTACATGCGCGGGCGGATGGACGACGCCAAATCCTATTCGACACCGGTGGCGATCGATGAACAGATGGGTGGCGGCGCGGTCGGTGAAGTCATCGAAAGCCGTTCCTCGCGTTTCAAACCCGGCGACATCGCCATGGGCATGTTCGGCTGGGGCAGCCATGGCGTGGTTGCGGCCAATGAGCTGAGAAAGATCGATGCCGGCGTCGCACCGGTCTCCACCTCGCTCGGCGTGCTGGGCATGCCGGGTTTTACCGGCTGGTACGGCTTCAACGAGATCGGCAAGCCGAAGGCCGGGGAAACTCTGGTCGTTGGCGCGGCTACAGGTCCGGTCGGCTCGATGGTCGGCCAGCTGGCCAAACAGAAAGGCCTGCGCGCCATCGGTATTGCCGGCGGAGCTGACAAATGCGCCTATGCGGTCGAGGAACTCGGTTTTGATGCCTGTATCGATCACCGTGCCGCAAGCGACGCCAAAGCGCTGCGCAAGTCGCTCTCTGAGGCCTGCCCGGACGGGATCGACATCTATTTCGAAAACATCGCCGGGATGACGCTTGAGGCTGTGCTGCCGATGATGAATGTCGGCGGCCGGATCCCGCTCTGCGGGATGATTGCCTGGTACAATTCGGGCGCGCTCGGTGCCGGTGAAACATCGGGGCCGGACCGCTTGCCGAAGGCCTGGCGGACGATCCTGGTCAACCGCTTAACCGTGGGCGGCTTCATCATCTCCGACCATTTCGACCGCTTCGCCGACTTCCTCGGCGAGGTCGGCCCGCTGCTTGGCAATGGCAAGATTGTCTACCGCGAGGACGTGACCGAAGGGCTCGAGAATGCGCCGGAGGCCTTCATCCGCATGCTTGGCGGCAAGAACTTCGGCAAGACGATCGTCAAGGTCGGCGACGCCGGCTGATCTGCCTGTAAGACAACACCAAAACCGGCCCCGGATGCGTCAGCGCTCCGGGGCCGATGTCGTTCCGGCCCTTGTCCCGAACCCAAGCGTCAAAGCAGATTCAATGAGATGCCGAGCTTGATAGCATGTTGAGCACAAGCACGCCGGCGACGATCAGAGCGATGCCGAGATAGGCGTACAGGTCCAGCTTCTGGCCAAACAGCACGATGCCGATGAGCGTGACCATTGCCACTCCTGCCCCGGACCAGACTGCATAGGCAATGCCGACCGGAATGGTCTTGAGAACGATCGCCAGTATGTAGAGCGAAATGGCATAGCCGACGATGGATATGCTGCCATAGCCCCATCTGGTGAAGCCCTCGGAGGCCTTGAGCGCTGTGGTGGCGATGACTTCGCCGATGATTGCAATACCAAGAAACAGCCATGGCATGTCATTGCCCTCCTTTGTCGGCGTTGGGTGTCAAGGTCACGGGACCGGTGTCGATGGTTTCAAGGAACTGCAGGATGTCGCGGCGCGTCGCAGCGACCGAATCCGGTCCGCCGCCAAGATCCGACAACCACAAGCCGTCAGCGGCCAGACGCAGGGTCCGGGCCATCGGCGACAGATCCGTACGTTGGTGCTCTCGCAGCTGGCTGTCGACCCAGCTGTTCCAGCGGGCGCAATAGTGCGGGTCGGAACTAAGCATCAGGATCAACACCGCAAGTCGCTTTTCTGCCGGCACCGACATGTCGATGTTGGCAATCACCTGCAGATAAGCCCGCGAGAACCGCGCCGGGCGAGTTTCCTCCTGATCGATTGCCGCGTCCACCTGGCTGCCAAACCATTCGACCACCATGTCGAACAACCCGCCAATGAGAGCATCCTTTGAGCTGTAGTGATGCAACAGGCCGCCCTTGCTGACCCCGGCCTCCCGGGCCACGTTTTCCAGCGTCAGCGCCGGGAGCCCGTGATCAACAATCAGCGTGGCCGCGCAGTCGAGGAGCCTGAGCCGCAGGGCTGCCGGGTTGTTCTTGCGTTGAGGTCGGGTCATCATTCACAAAACATACCGTCTGGACGGTTTTTATGGAAGCAGTTCCTGGTCGCCGGACGCAATTCAGGGGTTTCACCCTCAATTGTGGGATGATTATCGGATGATTCCGTCGCGTTATGGCATTTGCGGCTATTGACTTCGGTTTGGACCACCCGCTATCTTTTATTTGTCCAACAATTGAAAGATAGCATCGTGACCGACCTGCCGCCGAAGATGGATGATGAGACCGACAGCGCCACAGCGACCCATTCCGCTGCCAGGGAGGCAGGCGGCCAGGGAACAAAAGCCTCGGCGGTTGATGAGCTGGTTGACCATATCCGGACGCTGATTTCCGAGGACGGGCTGAAGGTCGGCGACAGCCTGCCGACCGAGAAAGAGCTCTGCGAACGCTTTCATGCCGGCCGCAACACGGTGCGCGAGGCCATGCGCATCCTCAAGACTTACGGCGTGGTCAAGGTCCGCCCGAAGGTCGGTGCGGTGCTGATCGACGAGCGCATGGCGCGCGCCTTCGACCTGTTCGCCTTCAACACACTCGAGGTATCCCGCGAGACATTTGTCGACATCCAGGGATTTCGAAGCCTGCTCGAGGTGGCCTCGTTCGAATTGCTGTTCGACAAGGTCACAGCGGAAGACATCGCCGACCTGCACCAGGTGAACAAGGAATTCCTGAACGCCAAGACCGCCGTGGACGCGTCCGAAATCGACTTCCGCTTTCACACCCGCCTGGTGGCGGTGATGGACAACAAGGCGATCCTCGACGTCTACAAGATCATGAAGCCGGTGATCATGAAAATCATGCTGAAGGCGAAGACGGTCCAGACCTTTTCGACCGTCACATACTCGGAGCATGCCGAAATCCTGGAGACGCTCGAGCGGCGGGACCGGACGGCCTACCAGTACAAGATGAAATCGCATCTCGATGCCGGCTTCCGGCACTTCGAGACAGCGAAACCGGCAGAATAAGCCCAGCGCGACGGCTAACCGTCGACCAGCGGAGGAGATGATCGTCACACATCGTGGCATCTGGGAGGGTGCGATGAAGCACCGTAGGAGGAGGAACTGACATGAAACTGGGAACTCTAGTCTCAACAACAATCATGGGCCTGATGCTGTCCACCAGCCTGACGCTGGCCGGCCCTGAAACCGTGTCCGGCCCGGGCGCAAATCCCGAGTGCTTCGCGCCATGGGATGCGGACACCAAATACATGCAATGGTCGGCCAAGGAAGGCCCCTACAAGATTGCCGTGGTCAACGGTTTCGTCGGCAATGGCTGGCGCATCCAGATGATCAAGACAGCCAAGGCCTTTGCGGAGGACCCGTCGATGAAGGACAAGATCGCCGAATTCAAGGTGGTCTCGACCGGCACCGATGCCCCGGCCCAGCTGGGTGCGATCGAGGATTTCATCAACCAGGGCTACGACGCGATCGTGACCATCGCGGTTGCGCCGGAAGGGTTTGACCGGGTGATCCGGCTTGCCGACAAGAATGACGTCGTGCTGGTGCCGTTCGACAATGTGCTCGACACCGACGCGGTCATGCAGGTCAATGAAGACCAGCTTCTGATGGGCCGCACCTGGGCCGAGTTTGCGCTCAAGGAACTGGCCGCCAAGGGCATCACCTCCGGCGACATACTCGAGGTCCGGGGCCTGGCCGGCAACTCGGTGGACCGTGACCGCTCGATCGGCATCAATGAAGTTCTCGAAGCCGATGATGGTGACTGGAACGTGACGCAGGTGGTCGGCAACTGGGATGACGGCACAGCGCAGAAGGTTGTCGCCGACGCCATCGCCGTGCACGGCGAGTTCGACGCCATCATCGCGCAGGGCGGCACCGTCGGCGTGGTGCAGGCAATGATCGACTCGGGTCATCCGTTTGTGCCAGTCACAGGCGAATCCGAAAACGGCTTCCGCAAGCTGGTGGCCAAGCATTCGGACGAAGGCCTCAAGGGCATCTCGATCGGCCAGTCGCCTGGTCTGGTTGCCATCGCCATGAAAGCCGCGGTCTCCGCGCTCGAAGGCAATGTCATGCCGCAGCTGATCTCTGTTCCATTGCCGATTGCGGATTACACGCAACTTGAGGACGGCAAGAACTTCTGGAGTGAGTTGCCGGACAACTTCTTCACCGTGAACGAGTTTCCGCCCTGTGGCGTCAACATCTCCGGGCCTTCGATCATGGCGCAGTCCGAAGCTGACGTGAAGTAGGCGTCGGCACCACCTGGGGCGCCGAGCCGGAGCCGGCGCCCCCTTTTCCTGTCTATCCCCTGATTGCCTGCGAGGAGTGCCCGCGCAATGCCCATTGACGTCCCCATCGTCAAACTGACCGGTGTCTCGAAACATTTTTCGGGAACGCGTGCGCTTGAGGGCGTGGATTTCCAGTGCCGCGCCGGCACGATCCACGGCATCCTCGGCGAGAATGGCGCAGGCAAGTCGACGCTGATCAAGATTCTTTCGGGCGTGTTACAGCCGGATGCGGGTAGCGTGGAGGTGAACGGAACTCCCGTCCGCTTCTCAAATCCGACCCAGGCGGCGGACACAGGCATCGTCTGCATCTTTCAGGAGCTGTCGCTGGTCCCGGACCTGTCGGTGGCCGACAATATTTCCATCTCGACACCACCACGCAAATTCGGCCTGATCGACAGGCGCGCGCAGCAGCGCCGCGCTGAAGAGCTGCTGGCGCGGATCAAATGCGAGGATGTCGATCCCAACTCGATCGTGCGCGAGCTCTCCCTGTCGCGACGGCAGATGGTCGAGATCGCCAAGGCACTGGGCAAGGACCCGAAGGTTCTCATTCTCGACGAAGCCACCTCGGCGCTGACCAGCCGCGATGTGGAGACGGTCTACGGGCTGCTTGCGGATCTCAAGGCGCAGAACGTGGCCAGCCTGTTCATCTCCCACCGGATGCAGGAAATTGAAAAAATCTGTGACACGCTGTCGGTGTTCCGCAACGGTCAACACATTGAGACCTTCGCCAAGGGCGCGCATTCTGAAGGCGAAATCGTCAAGCTGATGATCGGCCGCGAGGTGACCGCGCATTATCCGCCCAAACCGGCGCCTGCGGAAAAGCCTGAATATCTGAAAATCGACCGGCTCGCCTGGGAAGGCCAACTCAAGGGCATCGATCTGAGCGTCGGCAAGGGCGAAATCGTCGGACTTGGGGGGCTGGACGGGCAAGGCCAGAAGGAACTGCTTTTGGGCCTGTTCGGTGTGCTCAGGGGACTGGATGGCGACATCGCCATCGATGGCCAGCCGTGCCACCCGGACTCGCCGGCCCAGGCCAAGAGCGCTGCCATGCGCATCGCGCTGGTGCCGGAAGACCGCAAGACCGAAGGTCTGATGCTGGCAATGTCGATAGCCGACAATCTGCTGGCCGCATCCTACGACCGCATCTCGGACGGGCCGTTCATCAACCTGGACAAGGCGCGCGAGGCCGTAACGGAGGGAGTCAGAAAACTGCAGATCAAGGTGGCCAGTCCGGAGGACATCGTCTCGACGCTGTCGGGCGGAAACCAGCAGAAGGTGGTGATCGCAAAATGGCTGATGACCGATCCGGACGTGATCCTGCTCAACGATCCGACGCGAGGCATCGACGTCGGCACCAAGCAGGAAATCTACAAGCTCATTCGCGAACTGGCGGACCGGGGCAAGACCATCCTGTTGTACTCGAGCGATTATGCCGAACTGATCGGCTGCTGCGACCGGGTGGTGGTGATGTATGACGGCGAAATCGTCGCCAAGCTCAGCGGAGACGCGATCAGCGAGGAAGCCATCGTCGCCGCCTCGCTGAATGTGGGCACGCAAGCCGCACCCCCGGCAGAAGGGGCGCATCATGGCTGACATCCGCTCCGCACTTGTGAAAACACTGCGCCAGAACATGGCCTTCGCCATTGCCATCGCGATGCTCGCGTCGCTGTATCTGGTCTACAATTTCATGCATCCGCGCGGCTTTTCGGCAGCGGTGCTGATCCAGAATTCCAACGAATCCGTCGCCATCATCTTTCTCGCCATGGCGCAGACAGTTCCGGTGCTCTTGGGCGGGCTGGATCTGTCGGTCGGCGCCATCATGACACTGGCAAACTGTGTTGCCTCGGTGGTGGTGAACGGCTCACCGCTGCAGATCGTGCTGGGCATGATCATCACGCTCGCCACCGGCACGGCCTTCGGCTTCATGAACGGCCTGATCGTCGTTTACGGCCGTTTGCAGCCGATCATCGCCACCCTTGCGACCGGGGCGATCGCCATCGGGCTGGCGCTGTTCATCCGCCCGGTGCCGGGCGGCAATGTCGATGGCGACATCAGCTGGGCTCTGACCAATGATCTTTATGAGTTCGTCGACACCTACGGGCTGTTCGACGCCGATGCGGCCTGGTTCGAGCCGATCGCCTGGATCCCGGTCCCCCTTCTTATCGTGGTGGTGATTGCCTTTGGCGTCTGGCTGCCGTTCAAGCGCACCGTCACCGGGCGCACGGTCTATGCCATTGGCTCGGCGGAAGGTGCTGCGTTCATGTCCGGACTGCCGCTCAACCGGGCGAAGATCGCAGCCTTCACCCTGGCCGGTTTCTTTGCCGCCTGCGGCGGGCTCTATCTCGCCATCCAGACATCGTCGGGCAATGCCGACATCACCCAGGCCGGCGCCTATACGCTCAATTCCATCGCCGCCGTGGTGGTTGGCGGCACATCGTTGCTCGGTGGTGTTGGCGGGGCCATCGGCTCGCTGGTCGGCGCGCTGATCCTGAGGGTGATCTCGTTCTATTTCCGCATTGTCTCACTCGATCCGCTGCTCCAGCCGCTGGTCGAAGGCCTGGTTCTCCTGGTTGCCGTTAGCCTGGGCGCCTTCAGGACCCTGCAAGTCAAAAACCGGCTCAACCTTTTCCGATAGGAGCGATGGCCATGACGATCTCGATCCCGAAGCTGAAGCCGGAAGACAAGCCGATCCTCATCGCTTCGGCCTTCATCCTCGTCATCCTGGGGGTGGGCACCGCTTACACGCTGTCGACCCAAGGTTCGGCGCCGCTGTTGTCGCCGGGCTACCTGCTGCAGCAATTGCAGACCGGGTCGTTCCTGGGCATCGTCGCAGCCGGCATGATGGTGGTCATTCTGCTTGGCCATATTGATCTCAGCGTCGCATGGACGATGACGGCGGCGGCGATGATGGCAACGACCGTGGGCGGCGAGATGGCCATTCCCGTCGGCATTGCGATTGGTGCGAGTGTTGGCCTCATCAACGGGTTCGGCGTGGCCTATCTGCGGGTGCCGTCGATGATCTTCACGCTCGGGGTGGATTCGGTCCTGCGCGGGCTGATGGTCGCCCACACCGGCGGCTTTGCGCCGCAGGACGCGGCGACCCCCCTGATGCGGACCCTTGCCGCCAGCAAGACGCTCGGCGTTCCCAACGCGATTTTCGTCTGGCTGGTTATCTCCGTGGTCATCGCGATGATGCTCAAGCGGACAGCTTTCGGCCGCGAGATCTATGTGACGGGCAATCGCGAGGTCGCGGCCTATCTGTCAGGCATTCGAACCCGCCGTGTTATCCTAGGGTCGTTTGTCGTGTCCGGCATCTGCGCCGCGATGGCCGGCGTGATGCTGGCGGGCTATTCGGCCCGGGCGTACCAGGGGATGGGCAACGCCTTCCTGCTTCCGGCCATCGCCGCGGTGGTGATCGGCGGAACACGCATACTGGGCGGCCAGGGTCGCTATATCGGGACGCTGATCGGGGTAATCCTGATCGTGCTTCTGAATTCGGTTCTGTCGATCATGCAGATGCCTGAAGCCGGACGGCAGATGATCTACGGGTCGGTGATCATCTGCATGCTTCTGGTTTACGGCCGAGGCGCCAAGGTGCATTCATGACACAGGACGAAGCCAGACCACCGAGTGCAGGCACCACGGATATATTCGATTTATAACGGGACAAAGGGCTGCTAACACAGCATCTCGCGAAGCTGCTGTCCGTCAGCACTGATCGACCGGGCTCCCGGAACGGGCAACGGGCTACGGGCAAATTGAAGCGCACGCCAAACGGCATTGGAGAGCTAGATGTCAAGCAAGGACAAAACCACCCGACTGCGTTCGCAAATGTGGTTTGACAATCCGGAGAACCGGGAGATGACCGCGCTTTATATCGAGCGCTACGTCAATTACGGCCTGACCCGTGACGAATTGCAGTCGGGAAAGCCGATCATCGCCATTGCCCAGACGGGATCGGACCTGTCACCGTGCAACCGCCACCACGTCGAGCTCGCCAAGCGGGTCCGCGACGGCATCATCGCCAATGGCGGCGTTCCGCTCGAAGTGCCGGTGCATCCGATCCAGGAAACCGGCAAGCGCCCCACCGCAATGCTCGACCGGAACCTTGCCTATCTCGGCCTGGTGGAATCGCTTTACGGTTATCCGCTTGACGGCGTGGTGCTGACCATCGGCTGCGACAAGACCACCCCTGCTCTCTTGATGGCTGCGGCCACCGTCAACATTCCGGCAATCGCGTTTTCGGTCGGCCCGATGCTGAACGGCTATTTCCGCGGCGAGAGAACCGGGTCGGGCACCATCGTCTGGAAAGCGCGCGAGCTTCACGCCGAAGGCAAGATCGACGATGAGCAGTTCGCCGAGCTGGTGACCTCGTCGGCGCCTTCGGTCGGCTATTGCAATACCATGGGTACGGCCTCGACGATGAACTCGCTTGCCGAAGCGCTCGGAATGCAGCTGCCGGGATCGGCTGCCATTCCCGCGCCCTACCGCGAGCGTGGCCAGATGGCCTATGCCACGGGAAAACGCATTGTCGACATGGTGCGCGAAGATCTCAAGCCCTCTGACATTATGACCCGGGAAGCGTTTGAGAATGTCATCGTCACCAACTCAGCACTTGGCGGGTCGACCAACGCCCCGATCCATGTGGTTGCCGTTGCCAAGCATATCGGCGTCGAACTCAACAACGACGACTGGCAGACCCTGGGACACCACGTGCCGCTGCTGACCAATCTGCAGCCGGCAGGCACCTATCTCGGGGAAGATTTTCACCGCGCCGGCGGCGTTCCTGCCGTCATTGCCGAATTGCTGAAGGCCAACTTGCTGCCGCACCCCGGCGCCCTGACCGTCAATGGCCGCAGCATCGGCGAGAACTGCGCCCATCGCGAGACCGAGAACCCGGATGTGATCCGGCCGATCTCGGAGGCCCTGATGCAGGATGCGGGCTTTCTCAATCTCAAGGGCAACCTGTTTGACAGCGCCATCATGAAGACCTCGGTGATCTCCAGCGAATTCCGCAAGCGCTACCTGTCCAACCCCGATGACATGGAGGCGTTTGAGGGTACGGCCGTGGTGTTTGACGGACCGGAGCACTACAACCGGATGATCGATGACCCGAGCCTCGGCATCGACGACAACTCGATCCTGGTCATGCGCGGCACCGGACCGCTGGGTTATCCGGGCGGCGCCGAAGTGGTCAACATGCGCCCGCCAAGCTATCTCCTGAAAAAGGGCGTGGCCGCCCTGCCCTGCATCGGCGACGGGCGGCAGTCGGGCACGTCGGCCTCGCCCTCCATTCTCAATGCCTCGCCGGAAGCTGCTGCCGGCGGCGGGCTGGCCCTGTTGCGCAATGGCGACCGGATTCGCATCGACCTCAGCAATAGCCGCGTCGATGCGCTGGTGCCCAAGGACGAATGGGACAAGCGCGCAGAAGAACTGGCGGCCTCGGGTGGCTATCAGCTGCCGGCAAGTCAGACGCCGTGGCAGAAATATTTCCGTGAACTGGCAGAACCGTTTTCGGAAGGCATGGTGTTGCGCGGCGCCGACGAGTTCCAGCGTGTCGCGCAGAAATCGAGTCCGCGCGACAACCACTGACGCGGCAACCGGCCGGCTTTTTGCAGCATCCCGGGCCGAGGCTCCGCGCTCGGGATGCGCGCCCAAATGAGCCTACAGCGTCCCTTCAATCTTGTTGCTCTGCACACGAATAAATGCCGTCACGGGCTTTACCGGGCCGGAGAACTTCTATACGTGCACACACTAACATGTTAGCAACAACCAACTGGCGTATCCTTCATGACCAAACCGATCTTCGGCCTTTCTGCAGCTCTGGTGACACCCTACACGACGTCCGGCGAAGTTGATCTTCCCAGGCTTGCCAGCCATGCCGGCAGCGTGCTGGCGCGCGGCTGCGACGGTGTCACCCTGTGCGGCACCACCGGAGAGGGGTTCGGGCTGACGCTTGACGAGCGCAAGGCGATGTATGACGCGGTGGCCAAGGCGGCGCCGGCAGGCACCCGCATTCACGTCGGCATCATGGCCCCTGCCATTGACGACGCGGTCAGCCAGTCAATCGCGGCACTTGAAGCCGGCGCTGCGGGCCTCCTGATGGCGCCGCCCTTCTTCATGAAGGGGATGGATGATGACGGTCTCTTCAACTGGTTCAACCAGGTGTTCACGCGCATCGGCGACAAGCTCCGCGGCGTCATCATGTATCACATTCCCGGCCAGACCGCGGTTGCGCTGTCGCCCGAGCTGATCGCCCGGCTGCGCAAGGCCTGGCCCGGCATCATCACCGGCATCAAGGATTCATCGGGCGACTGGGCGACCGCGGAACGCTTTCTCGCCAGCCATGGCGACATCTCGGTGCTGGTCGGTGATGAACGACTGCTGCCCCGCGCCATGGCCAAGGGGGCGGAAGGCTCGATCTGCGGACTAGCCAACATCGTGCCGGATCTGCTCGCACCGGTGATCCATTCGAAAGACGATGGCCATATGCTCATCGAGCTTACCAATCTGGTCGTCTCCAATCCGATCATTCCCGCGGTCAAGGTGCTTGCAGGACATCTGGCGGGCGATGCCGGTTTTGATGCCGTGCGCCCGCCCTTGACGGAACTGAGCGCAGAGCAGAAATCGGATCTGCTCGAAGCCTTCGATGCCATCATGGCCACTGCCTGAGGAGCCAGCATGAGCTCGCTGCCCCCCCTGCACAGCAAGGACGGTGAACCGCTCAAACTGCGCGAGCAGGCCTATGAGGGCTATACCAGGAGTCTGCTTGCGCAGGAGATCAAGCCGGGGCAGTTCATCACCCAGCGGCAGCTGGTGGAGATCACCGGCTATCCGCTCGGCGCCATTCGCGAACTGGTTCCGCGGCTGGAAGCCGAAGGGCTGATCCGCACCGCACCGCAGCGGGGCATGCAGGTGCCGCAGGTGGACCTCAACCTCGTGCGCAACGCCTATCAGTTTCGCGAGTTCATCGAAGTGGCCGCCGTGCGACTTTTTGCGACCAGCGCCGCCCCCGAGCTGATTGCAAGCCTGCGAGCCAGTCACGAGGGTATCCTCGAACGGTTCGAACGCGGCGACGAAGAAGGCTTGATGCAGGATGCGGAGGCTGTCGACCTGCAGCTGCACGAAGCCATCATCGACGGGCTCGGCAACGACATCATAGCCCAGGCCTACCGCGTCAACTGGATCAAGATCCGGCTGATCCGGCTCGCCGAGACCCGGCTCTACGTGCCGATGATCCCCTCGGTGATCGGCGACCACATGACCATCATCAAGGCGCTTGAAGCCCGCGACCCCGAGGCCGCGGCCAAAGCCATGCAGACCCATATCGAGGTTGCGCGGCGGCGTGCCATCAACATGGGATAACCGATCGGCGAACCGACGTCGGGCTTTTGCTGGCGTTGCCGCTAAGCCTGATTGAGAGACGCCCGCTCCAGCCGTTTCAACTCGGCCTCAGCCCGCTCGAGATCCGCTGCTGTTGTAATCTTGAAATTCGCTTCCGACCCCTCGACGATTCTGACCGCCATACCTGCAGTACGCGCCACCGCCACATCGTCATGAGCCTCGCCGGCGTGGTCGCGGTGAGCTGCCAGAATACGGTCGAAATGAAATCCCTGCGGCGTCTGTGCCCGCCAAAGGCCTTCGCGGGAGACCGGCGCGATGGCCTGATTGCCCTCGGCACTCCAGAGCGCATCCACCACCGGCAGCGCAGCGAAGACACCCTCGGCTTCGGCCAGAGCTTCGAGTACGGCCTCGATCACCGCGGCCGGAATGAAGGGCCGCGCTGCGTCGTGAATGAGCATCTTGCCGGTGCCGGTTTCCGCGAAGGATTCCAGTCCACGCCGCACCGATTGAGCCCGCGTGCTGCCGCCATGCACCGGCGCAAGCAGCCGCCGGTCATCGATCCCGGCCAGGGCCTGCTCACAGAGCAGCTGATCATCGGGATGAATGACAACGCGCAGCAGGTCGATCGACTCCAGCGCCAGAAATGCCTCCACCGACCGGCGCAGCGAACTGACGCCGCCGATGGGAAGAAACTGCTTCGGGATCTCGCCACCCAGGCGGTGGCCACGACCGGCGGCAACGATCAGCACGGAATTCAACATGGAGCTTGCACTAAACCACCCCCCGCGGAACTTCAATCTCCGTTTCAGTTCCGACAATGCTGATGAGATTGCGTCCGGCGTTCCCGCATCCGTGCCACGAGAAACGGCGCAACCGGGGATGCGCCCGAACCTTAACGACAGATTGTTGCCTCATGTGGTGGCAAAACCTGAGTTCGTTAGCCACCATCGTTTAAGATTGAAACAAAGTTAGCTTGCGTATATCGTCGGTCTCGACTGCGCATCAACCGGCGGGCTGCCATTTGAACCTGACCACCAAGGAAACAGATCTGGTTTTCAGCATCATGGCTGATCTTTCCTATGGCTACGGCTCGAACGAGCTCAGGCACAGGGTCGGCGCCAAGCTGCTTGATCTGCTCGGTGCGCAATATTTCGCCTCCTATGTCTGGAACAGCTCCACGAAAGCGTTTTGCGATCGTGTGTCGATCAACATGAGCGACGACAATCTGGGCGCCTATGAACGACACTACCAGTACCGCGATCCGATCACGCCGGTCTTGCAACGGCGCAGAAAGGCAACCGGGGTCAGCGACATCATGCCCCGCAGGCGCTTTGAACGCACCGAGTTCTTCAATGATTTTCTTGCCAATGACGGACTCTATTACGGCATCAACTACTATGCCTATTCCGGTGGAACCAATATCGGCGACCTGCGGATCTGGCGCGGCAAGGGCAAGGAAGATTTCAGCTTTCGCGAACTGGAAATCCTTGATGCGATCGGCCCCGCCTTCACCAACGCGATGCGGACCGCACTGACGCGGGAAAGCCCGGCGCAGGGGAAGATGGATCTTCTTGCAGCACTGGAGCTCACCGCCGACAGCGCCATGCTGACCGCGCGCGAAAAGGAAGTCTGCGCGGCCGTGCTGGACGGGCTCTCCGATCAGCAGATTGCACAGAAGTGCGGTATTTCCTTCACCACAGTGCGCTCTCATCTCAAGCACATCTATGCCAAGCTCGGCATCAGCGGGCGCACCCAGCTGCTCGCCAAGGTCATTCTCCACTAGAGCTGTTCATCTTTGAATGGAAACAGTCTGAGCCGCAAATATCCTCATTACTGAGGATAGGAATTCCCGCACCGGCATATGCATCATACCTCCCGGACCGACATGATATCCGGAGGGGCACGTGCCAGAGCAAGATCAGGATCTTTTCAACCTTACGATTACGCAAGCGCTGGAAGGCCTCGGCTCCCGCCGGTTCTCTGCCCGCGAATATGCCGAGGCGCTGATCAGGCGCTGCGAGGACCAGGCATCCCTCAATGCGCTGGTCTCGCATGACTGGGCAAATCTGCTGGGGACTGCCGACGCTGTTGACTTGTCCGGCGCTGCAGGACAGGGCCTTGGTGGCATTCCGCTGTGCTTCAAGGACAACATCGACACCGGCATCCTGCCGACGGGCGCTGCCACCGGAGCGCTGGCAGATCATGTCGCAAAGGCGCCTGCCCCGGTGGCCAAGGCATTGTTCGACGCGGGTGCGCTTCTCGGCGCCAGCGGCAACATGCATGAGCTCGCCTTCGGCATCAGCTCCAACAACGGTGTGACCGGCGCGGTCCACAATCCCTGGAACCCGAAGATGATTCCGGGAGGTTCCAGCGGCGGTGTTGCAGCGGCGGTCGCAGCGCGGATGATGCCCGGCGGCGTTGGTACAGACACCGGCGCATCGGTCCGGCTTCCGGCATCGCTGTGCGGCCTCGTCGGCTTCCGGCCCACCGTCGGGCGCTATCCGGGCAAAGGCATCGTCCCGATCAGTCACACCCGCGACACCGCAGGCCCGATCACCCGCTCGGTAACCGATGCGCAATTGCTTGACCGGGTGATGGCCGGCACCACAGGCCAGGCGGCAGCCGCCTCGTTGACGGGACTGCGTCTTGGCGTGCCGCGCGGCTACTTCTTCGACAATCTCGATCCGGCCGTTGCCGCCAATGCGGAAGCCTCGCTCAAGGTGCTCGCCGATGCCGGGGTCGTGCTGATCGAAGCCGATATTCCCAATCTCGGTGAGCTCGATGCCGCGGTCAGCTTTCCGGTGGTGCTCTACGAATTCATGCAGGAGCTGCCGCGCTATCTCCGCGAAAGCGACCTGGATCTCACCATGCAGGATATTCTCGCGGGCATCGGCAGCCCCGACGTGAAAGGCCTGGTCGCCTCCCAGCTTGGCCCAGACGCCATGCCGGAAGCCGTGTATCGCAAGGCGCTCGAGGAAGACCGGCCGAAGCTGCAGGCGGCTTACAGCGACTATTTCAAGGCACATAACGTCGAAGCCGTGATCTTCCCGACAGCGCCGCTCCCGGCTCGCCCCATCGGCGATGACGAGACCGTGGAGCTGAACGGCGAACGGCTGCCGACATTCCCGACCTTCATCCGCAACACCGATCCGGGCAGCAATGCGGCGATCCCCGGCATCAGCCTGCCGAGCGGGCTCAGCCCCGACGGCTTGCCACTCGGCATGGAACTCGACGGCCCGGCGCAGTCGGATGACCGCCTGCTCGCCATTGCCGCCGCAATCGAATCCGTCTTCGCCTTTGATGCGAAACCACCAGTCCGTTGAAACCTAACTACCGGGGAACAATCATGAAAAGACGCGACTTCATCAAATCATCGCTGAGTGTGGCCGTTGCAGGCGCGCTCTCAGGCAGCGCCTTGACTTCGGCCCTTGCCGCCGACCCGATCAAGGTCGGCATCCTGATCCCGCTGTCCGGCCCGGCAGGCCTGTTCGGCCCCTCGTCGCAGAACTGCGCGCAGATGGCCGTCGACGAAATCAATGCCAGCGGCGGAATTCTCGGACGGCAGATCGAGCCGGTCTTCGCCGATGTCGGCGGACCACCCGCTGACGCGACGCAAGCCGCCCTGAAACTGTGGAAGGGCCAGAAGGCCGAAGCCTTCATCGGCATGCATGACAGCGCCGTGCGCGGTGCGCTGACAAACCTGTTCAAGGGTCAGGTGCCCTATATCTACACGCCGGTCTATGAGGGCGGCGAATGTGCATCGGGCACCTATGTCATCGGCGAAACGCCGGAGCAGCAACTGGCTCCCGTCGTTCCGTGGCTGGCCGCCGAAAAGGGCGCCACGAAATGGTACCTGATCGGCAATGACTACAACTGGCCGCGCGACACCAATGCCGCCGCGAAAACCTATATCGAGGCATCGGGCGGCGAAGTGGTCGGCGAGGAATATCTGCCGTTTACCGCCGACAATTTCGATTCCAATCTCGCCAAGATCAAGGACACGGGCGCCAATGCCGTGCTGATCACACTGGTCGGAGGCGCATCGGTCGGCTTCAACCGGGCATTTGCCAGTTTTGGTCTCGCCGACAGCGCCATCCGTCTGGGCACGCTGATCGAGGAAAACACTCTGGCCGGCATCGGCGCCGAAAACTCGAAGGGGCTCTATTCGTCGGCCGGTTACTTCGCCAGCATCGACACACCTGCCGCCAAGGCGTTCGCGGAAGCCTATGCAGCGAAATTCGGCGCGGATGCCGCAGCGCTCAACTCGCTGGGCGAGTCCTGCTACGAGGGTGTGCTGTTGCTCAGCGCGCTTGCCGGCAAGGCCGGTTCGTTGTCAGCTGGCGACATCGACGGCATTGCCGAGGGAACGTCCTACAAGGGACCGCGCGGGTCTGCGACGATGGCAAACCGGCACGTCGCCAAGGACATCTACCTGGCCGAGGCCAAAGGCGTTGCCTTCGAAGTGGTGGAGACCTTCACCAATGTCGATCCCGGCAACAATTGCGGCTAAGGGCAAAGACCAGCGATGGATCTCGTTGTCACCTATGGTCTGAATTTTGCCTACTCCACCGCGACCCTGGGACTGATCGTCCTGGGGCTCGCGGTGGTGTTCGGCCTGCTCGGCGTCATGAACATGGCGCATGGCGAATTCGTCATGCTCGGCGCCTACAGCGCGCTGGTGGTGCAGCAGGCGGACCTGCCTTTCGTGCTGGCGATCCCGCTTGCCGTGGTGGTCTGCGGGGCCTTCGGCTGGTTGATGGAATGGTCGGTGATCCGGCATCTCTACCGCCGGCCGTTCGATACGTTTCTAGCGACCTGGGGCATCGCCATCCTGATGCGCAAGGGCGTCGAAGTGACGTTCGGCCGCGAATACCAGAGCATCGACCAGTCGCTGCCGGGCACGGTCAGCCTGTTCGGCAGCGACTATCCTGCCTACCGGCTGGTGTTGATGGTCGTGATCGTGTCGCTGTTTGTCGGCCTGTTCGTCTGGTACCAGCGTTCCAATACCGGTGCCCGGATCAAGGCGATGGTGCAGAACCCGGCACTTGCATCAGCTGTCGGCATCAACACGGCGCGGCTGTCGCGTGCAACCTTCATCACCGGGGTGGCCATCGCCGGCCTGGCGGGTGTGCTGCTTTCGCCGCTGGTGCGGATCGAGCCCTATATGGGGCTGGATTATCTGCTTTCGTCCTTCTTCATTCTGGTCGTCGGCGGGCTGGGCAGTATTGAAGGGCTGCTCATCGGGTCAGGCATCATCGGCGGGGCCGATGTCATGATCTCCGCTGTCTTCGACAAGACCGCCGGGTATCTCGGCGTGCTGGCAATTTCCATTCTGTTCCTGTGGTTGAGGCCCGATGGCATTTTCTCGCGCCGCTAAACTCACGCTTGCTGTACTGCTGCTGGCGTTTCCGTTTCTGGCTGACAGCTTCACGGCCTACCAGCTCGGGCTCTACCTGCTTTACGGCATGGTGGCGCAGGGGATTGCGCTGTGCTGGGGCCGAGCCGGGTTCCTGCCGCTCGGGCAGGCTCTTTTCTTCGGCATCGGCGCCTATCTCTCGGGTGCCGCGCTGAAAGCTGATCCCGGCTGGGCGCTGCTCATTCCAGCCGTTGCCGTAGCATGTCTCATCCCGGCGCTGCTTGCCGGGCTGATCGGCGCACTGGTGTTCAACCGGCAGACCGGCTCGGGCCCCTATTTCTCGCTGATCACGCTGGCGCTGTCGATGCTCGGGTTCCAGCTCGCCAATTCGCTCAGCTCCATCACCGGCGGCTTCAACGGCATGACCGGCGTACCCGGACTGCCCGGCATCGATACCTACGAGACACTCTATTTCGTCATTGCCGGCACACTGATCGCCTCGACAATGGTGCTGGCGCATGTGATGCGGGCGCCATTCGGGCAGCTGCTGATCGCGGTGCGCGAAAACGAGGAACGGTTGCAGTTTTTCGGCTTCCGCACCTCGATGCTGAAGGCTGCGGCCTTTGCCATTAGTGGCGGCGTGGCCGGACTTGCAGGCGCGCTCTACGCGCCGCATCAGGGCATCGTCACGCCGCAGGCCGTCGGTTTCATCCTCTCGGCCGAACTGCTGATCTGGACCGCCGTCGGCGGGCGCTTCGGGCTGATTGGTCCCGTTGCCGGCGCCGTGCTGATCGGCTTCATGGCAGCAGGCTTGCGCGACAGCTTCCGCTATTGGGAAGTTGCAATCGCGCTCGTGTTCATCATCGTCGTGCTGAAGATGCCTGGAGGTCTCAGCGGCGTGTTCTCCACCATCGCCGATCGGTTCGGCCCCACTGCCAGGCGGCCTGGCTCAAGCGCCGTCCCGGTGGCCCTTGCCGGCAAAGCGCATCGTGGCGCACCCGATCTGCGGTTCGAGCACGTCGGTGTCCGCATGGGACCGGTCAAGATCCTCAACGGGCTCGATTTCTCGATTTCCCGCACCGGCATTCACTGCGTCATCGGGCCGAATGGCGCGGGCAAGACATCGGCGCTCAACGTGCTGACCGGCCGGCTTCCGCTGGGGGCAGGCGACATCAGCTGGCGCGGCACGTCGCTGGCAAACACGCGGCCCTACATTGCGGCGCGGCGCGGTATCGGCCGCAAGTTCCAGGTGCCCTCGATCTTTCCCGAGCTGAGCATCGACCAGAACATCGAGATTGCCATCTGGGCAAACAGGCTGAGTCCCAGGGACATGTTTTCGATGCGGGTTTACGGCTGGACAACGCAGATGCGGGGGAACCTGCAAACACGTTTCCCCTTCCTCAAGCAGGGAGCCACGCCTGCGGGTTCGCTGTCGGTCGGCCAGCGGCAGATGCTGGACTTTTCGATGACCCTGCTGGCCGAGCCGGACCTGGTGCTGCTGGATGAGCCCTGCGCCGGGCTTTCCTCCGATGAAACCCGCCAGATGATCGAGGCGATTGCCGCCATGGCTGCGCAAACACAAGCTACCTTCATCATCATCGAGCACGACATGCAGGTGGTGGAGCAGCTGTCGGATCATGTTCTGGTCATGCATCAGGGCGCGTTGCTGGCCAATGGAACCATGGCCGAGATCCGTGCCAACGCCGAGGTCAGCCACGTCTATTCCGGAGGCAGCAAATGAGCGATGAACCTCTTCTGTCGGTCGCAGACCTCTCGGGCGGCTATGGCGACGTCATCGTGGTCAACGAACTGTCACTGAGTGTCGCGAGGGGAGAAGCGGTCTGCATCACCGGCCGCAATGGTGTCGGCAAATCGACACTCGTCCGGCTGATCACCGGCTCGCTGCAGCCGGCGTCCGGCACTGTCTGGTTCAGCGGTCAGGACCTGACCGCTGCGCCGGCCCATGGGCGCGCCAGGCAAGGCATGGGTTATGCGCCGCAGGAGGGCGTGGTGTTCGACACTTTGACCGTGGCGGAAAACCTGACGCTGCATCACCGAGATCGCTCGCTTGAGAGATACCGGGACCTTTTTGCAGCGTTCCCGCGTCTGTATGACCGGCTTGCACAGCGGGCCGGAACCCTGTCGGGCGGGGAAAAGAAAATTCTGTCCTTCTGCCGGGCCCTGGCCGAAGACACGGCGCTGGTGATCCTCGACGAGCCGACGGAAGGTGTGCAGCCGGAAAACATTACCTTGATGGCCGAGGCGATCAGCCGCGGCAAGGCTGCGGGACGCTCGTTCCTGATTGTCGAGCAGAATTTGAGCCTGGTCGAGGCGGTGGCCGATCAGGCGCTGCTGATGGATCACGGCCGGTGCATCTACACCCATTCAGGCACAGAAAACCTGCGCGCTGAACTGGCCGAAAGGCTCAAAATCTGAGCCGACACCCACAGAAAAAAACCGGCCCCACCCGTCAGTTGTGACGGATGGGGCCGGCTGATTGAGGCCTGGCTAGCCGCCAGCTCAGCCGAAGTCGTCGGGCAGCAGGTCGGCGGGCATGTTCTGGTAGCAGACCGGACGCAGGAAGCGGCGGATCGACAGCGTGCCGACCGAGGTGGCGCCGAAATTGGTCGAGGCGGGATACGGGCCGCCGTGCACCATCGAGTCGGCCACCTCGACGCCGGTCGGGAAGCCGTTGGCGAGAACGCGGCCGGCCTTGCGCTCGAGGATCGGCATCAGCGCCCGGCCCTGCCCGGTGTCGGCCTCGTCGAGATGCAGGGTGCAGGTCAGCTGACCGGCGAAGC